>ERZ791803.3-NODE-3-length-380126-cov-8.272470_pt1 | contig 380126 bp, 314 predicted proteins | sample MGYA00510307_ERZ791803 | MGnify/ENA primary metagenome ERZ791803 (study PRJEB30046, sample SAMN00791963) | human gut metagenome | study: EMG produced TPA metagenomics assembly of the A metagenome-wide association study of gut microbiota in type 2...
TGTTTGTGTGAAGTGATTCACATCCGCCGTGTCGATGGAGGCGCATTATAGGGAGCTCTCCGGGAATGACAAGCGGAAAAATACAATTTTATTTCAACCGCTCATCTTTTAAACGCAACGCTTATTTTTGCTGCTTTTTAATCGCCGCCGGCAGCTCTGCCAGGCTATTTAGCACCCAATCCGCCGCTTTTTCCGCTTCTTCAGTCAGGGGTTTACCGGTGCGCACCAGTACTTTAGTCCCGACATCCGCAGCCGCTGCCGCCTGCATATCTTCCAGTTTGTCCCCTACCATATAAGAAGCAGCCATATCGATATGCAGATAGTCGCGGGCGGAAATCAGCATCCCCGGATGCGGTTTACGACAATCACAGGTCTGGCGGTACTCCTCAACCGCACCCTGCGGGTGATGCGGGCAATAGTAGATACCGTCGAGGTCGACACCGCGGTCTGCCAGAGACCAGTCCATCCATTCGGTCAGCGTTTCAAACTGGGCTTCGGTAAATTTACCGCGGGCAATACCGGACTGGTTAGTGACCAGCACCAGCGCGTAGCCCATCTCTTTTAGTTCGCGCATCGCGTCAATGACGCCATCGATAAATTCAAAATTGTCGATTTCGTGGACGTAGCCATGATCGACATTAATAGTGCCGTCACGGTCGAGAAAAATTGCGGGTACTGACTTTGCCACCGGTTTGCTCCTGAAAAAGACTAGTGCCGCTAGTATCGCATGTTTCCGCATGCAAGAAAGTGCTCATTATAAAGAGTCAGATTGATTTAGACGTCTGGATGCCTTAACATCCATTTCATTGCCAGGCATCGCCTGGATACGGCAGAAGAAAATGCCACGGCAAACGGCTAAACGATAATAAATAACTGATGATTAAACTTTCCAATATCACCAAAGTATTCCAGCAGGGGAATCGCAGCATTCAGGCGCTGAATAACGTCAGCCTGCATGTCCCTGCCGGACAGATTTACGGCGTCATCGGTGCCTCCGGCGCCGGTAAAAGTACGCTGATTCGCTGCGTGAACCTGCTGGAGCGCCCGACCGAGGGCAGCGTACAGGTTGACGGCCAGGAACTGACTGCCCTGTCGGAGAAAGAGCTAACCCGCGCTCGCCGTCAAATTGGCATGATTTTCCAGCATTTTAACCTGTTGGCCTCGCGGACCGTTTTCGGCAACGTGGCATTACCCCTGGAGCTGGATAACACGCCGCAGGCTGAAATCAAACGCCGTGTCACGGAGCTGCTGGATCTTGTCGGTCTGGGTGATAAGCACGACAGCTACCCGGCCAACCTCTCCGGCGGCCAGAAACAGCGCGTGGCGATTGCCCGCGCGCTGGCCAGCAATCCTAAAGTATTGCTGTGCGATGAAGCCACCAGCGCCCTGGATCCGGCCACTACCCGTTCCATTCTCGAACTGCTGAAAGACATTAACCGTCGTCTGGGGCTGACCATCCTGTTGATCACCCATGAAATGGACGTGGTTAAACGTATCTGCGACTGCGTGGCGGTCATTAGTAATGGTCAACTGATCGAGCAGGACACCGTGAGCGAAGTCTTCTCCCATCCGAAGACGCCGCTGGCTCAGCAGTTTATTCAGTCCACTCTGCACCTCGATATTCCGGATGACTATCAGGCGCGCCTGAAACCTACCGCCACAGCGGATAGCGTACCGATGCTGCGCATGGAATTTACCGGCCACTCCGTCGATGCGCCGCTGCTCTCTGAAACCGCGCGTCGCTTCAACGTGAATAACAACATTATCAGCGCGCAGATGGATTATGCCGGCGGGGTGAAGTTCGGCATCATGCTCACCGAAATGCACGGTACACAGGAAGACACTCAGGCGGCCATCGCCTGGCTGCAGGAACATCATGTAAAAGTAGAGGTATTGGGTTATGTCTGAGGCAATGATGTGGCTGCTGTTGCGCGGCGTATGGGAAACGCTGGCAATGACTTTTGTCTCTGGCTTCTTCGGTTTTGTCCTCGGCCTGCCGGTGGGCGTGCTGCTGTACGTGACCCGTCCGGGGCAAATCGTCGCCAATGCCAAACTGTACCGCACGCTGTCGGCGCTGGTGAATATTTTCCGCTCCATCCCGTTCATTATCCTGCTGGTCTGGATGATTCCGTTTACCCGCGTGATCGTCGGTACCTCTATCGGCCTGCAGGCAGCGATTGTGCCATTAACAGTTGGCGCCGCGCCGTTTATCGCCCGCATGGTGGAGAACGCCCTGCTGGAAATCCCCACCGGCCTTATTGAAGCCTCCCGCGCAATGGGCGCCACGCCGCTGCAGATCGTGCGCAAAGTCCTGCTACCTGAAGCACTGCCGGGTCTGGTCAACGCCGCCACCATCACGCTCATCACGCTGGTGGGTTATTCCGCAATGGGCGGCGCGGTGGGCGCCGGTGGCCTGGGTCAGATTGGTTATCAGTATGGCTATATTGGATATAACGCCACCGTGATGAATACCGTACTGGTATTGCTGGTTGTTCTGGTTTATTTAATTCAATTCTCTGGCGATCGCATCGTCCGGGCTGTGACTCACAAATAACGTTATTGGCAGACAACACTCATTCTTACAGGAAGGAAATAACATGGCCTTTAATTTCAAAACTTTTGCGGCAGTTGGCGCGTTAATCGGTTCTCTGGCGCTGGTGGGTTGCGGTCAGGATGAAAAAGATCCGAATCATATTAAAGTCGGCGTTATCGTCGGGGCGGAACAGCAGGTCGCTGAAGTTGCGCAGAAAGTAGCAAAAGAGAAGTATGGCCTTGACGTAGAACTGGTGACCTTCAACGATTACGTTCTGCCGAACGAAGCGCTGAGCAAAGGCGATATCGACGTGAACGCCTTCCAGCATAAACCGTATCTCGATCAGCAGATTAAAGACCGCGGCTATAAGCTGGTGGCCGTCGGTAACACCTTCGTCTACCCGATCGCGGGTTATTCGAAGAAAATCAAATCGCTGGACGAACTGCAGCCGGGCTCCCAGATCGCCGTCCCTAACGATCCGACCAACCTCGGTCGTTCTCTGCTGCTGCTGCAGCAGGTGGGCCTGATCAAACTGAAGGATGGCGTAGGCCTGCTGCCGACCTCGCTGGACATCGTCGAGAACCCGAAAAACCTGAAGATTGTTGAACTGGAGGCGCCGCAGCTGCCGCGTTCCCTGGACGATGCGCAGATTGCGCTGGCCGTTATCAACACCACTTACGCCAGCCAGATTGGCCTGACCCCGGCGAAAGACGGCATCTTTGTTGAAGGTAAAGAGTCTCCTTACGTGAACCTGATTGTGGCGCGTGAAGACAATAAAGATGCTGAGAATGTGAAAAAATTCGTTCAGGCTTACCAGAGCGATGAAGTTTACGAAGCAGCGAACAAGATCTTTAACGGCGGTGCCGTGAAAGGCTGGTAATCTTTTCTCACCGTAATATCATTCAGGACGGGCTTCACGCCCGTCTTGTCATTTATGCAAGCACCTGATTCAATAACGCCCTGTTTTTTATTCATTGAGGAAATACTATGCGTGCTTTACCGATCTGTTTGTTAGCACTCATGTTAAGCGGTTGTTCCATGCTAAGCAGATCTCCCGTTGAGCCTGCTCAAAGCACTGCAACCCCGCCGGTTAAATCTGAGCCGAGCAAACCGCGCGCCACCCGCCCGGCCCCAGTACGTATTTACACCGATGCGTCAGAGCTGGTTGGTAAACCGTTCCGCGATCTGGGTGAAGTATCTGGCGAGTCCTGCCAGGCTTCGAATCAGGATTCTCCGCCGAATATCCCCACCGCGCGCAAGCGCCTGCAAATTAATGCCGCGCGTATGAAAGCCAATGCCGTCCTGCTTCACCGCTGCGAAGTGACCAGCGGTACGCCAGGCTGCTACCGTCAGGCCGTTTGCCTGGGTTCAGCGCTTAACGTCTCGGCGCAATGAGCGCATTTCAGTTCGCGCAAATAGGCGTCATCCGTTCGCCGTATAAAGAGAAGTTTGCCGTTCCTCGCCAGCCAGGCCTGGTGAAACACGGCGGCGGAGAACTCCATCTGGTCGCGCCCTATAACCAGGCCGACGCCGTGCGTGGCCTGGAGAGCTTCAGCCATCTATGGATCCTGTTTGTGTTTCATCAGACAATGGAAGGCGGTTGGCGTCCGACGGTGCGACCTCCCCGACTGGGCGGCAATGCGCGGATGGGCGTCTTCGCCACCCGTTCAACGTTTCGCCCTAATCCCATCGGCATGTCGCTCGTTGAGCTCAAGGGCATTCGCTGTCAGAAAGATCAGGTAATACTGGAACTCGGCAGCCTCGATCTCGTCGACGGGACGCCGGTGGTTGATATCAAACCGTATCTTCCTTTCGCCGAAGCCCTGCCGGACGCCAGCGCCAGCTATGCACAGCAGGCGCCGCTGGCGGGTATGAACGTCAGCTTTACGCCGGAAATAGACGCACAGTTACTCACGCTGGAAAAACGTTACCCACATATCAAAGCGTTTATCCGCGAGGTGCTGGCGCAGGATCCGCGTCCGGCCTACCGAAAAGAGGAACAAGCGGGAAAAACGTATGCCGTCTGGCTGCTGGATTTCAACGTCCGCTGGCGGGTGACTGCCTCCGGTTTTGAAGTCTTTGCCCTCGAAGCGCGCTAATTTTATTTTCCTCTCTTTTGGCATCTTTGCCACACTGGTAAACTAAACCACTTTTTTTGTTTCAGGCTGGGCAACCAGCCTGTTCCGCTCGTTTAACTGGAACCGTTACAACATGCGTACTAGCCAATATCTGCTCTCCACTCTGAAGGAGACACCTGCCGACGCCGAGGTAATCAGCCATCAGCTGATGCTGCGCGCCGGGATGATCCGCAAGCTGGCCTCCGGGTTATACACCTGGCTGCCGACCGGCGTGCGCGTCCTGAAAAAAGTCGAAAACATCGTGCGTGAAGAAATGAACAACGCCGGTGCGATCGAGGTGTTAATGCCGGTCGTTCAGCCATCTGAACTGTGGCAGGAGAGCGGGCGCTGGGAGCAGTACGGCCCGGAACTGTTGCGCATTGCCGATCGCGGCGATCGTCCGTTCGTCCTCGGCCCAACCCACGAAGAGGTCATTACCGATCTGATCCGCAACGAGCTGAACTCCTATAAACAGCTGCCGCTGAACTTCTATCAGATCCAGACCAAATTCCGCGACGAAGTACGCCCGCGTTTCGGGGTGATGCGCTCCCGTGAATTCCTGATGAAAGATGCCTACTCTTTCCATACTTCGCAGGAATCGCTGCAGGAAACCTACGACGCGATGTATGCCGCTTACAGCAAAATCTTCAGCCGTATGGGGCTGGATTTCCGCGCGGTACAGGCTGACACCGGTTCTATCGGCGGCAGCGCCTCTCATGAATTCCAGGTGCTGGCGCAGAGCGGCGAAGACGATGTGATCTTCTCCGACAGCTCCGACTACGCGGCAAACATCGAGTTTGCGGAAGCCGTTGCGCCGAAAGAGCCGCGCGCAGCCGCCACCCAGGAGATGACCCTGGTCGATACGCCGAACGCCAAAACCATCGCCGAGCTGGTGGAGCAGTTCAACCTGCCGATCGAAAAAACTGTGAAAACTCTGCTGGTGAAAGCGGTTGAAGATAGCGCTTCCCCGCTGGTTGCCCTGCTGGTGCGCGGCGATCACGAGCTGAACGAAGTGAAAGCGGAAAAACTGCCGCAGGTCGCCAGCCCGCTGACCTTCGCCACCGAAGAAGAGATCCGCGCCCTGGTGAACGCCGGTCCGGGCTCCCTGGGCCCGGTGAACATGCCGGTTCCGGTGATTATCGACCGTACTGTAGCGGTGATGAGCGATTTCGCCGCTGGCGCCAATATCGATGGCAAACACTACTTCGGCATCAACTGGGACCGCGATGTCGCGACGCCGGAAGTGGCCGACATCCGTAACGTCGTCGCCGGCGACCCGAGCCCGGACGGTAAAGGTACCCTGCTTATTAAGCGCGGTATCGAAGTGGGTCATATCTTCCAGCTGGGGACGAAGTACTCCGAGGCGATGAAAGCCGCGGTCCAGGGCGAAGATGGGCGTAACCAGATCCTGACCATGGGCTGCTATGGTATCGGGGTGACTCGCGTGGTAGCGGCGGCGATTGAGCAGAACTTTGACGATCGCGGTATCGTCTGGCCGGATGCGATTGCGCCGTTCCAGGTGGCGATCCTGCCGATGAACATGCACAAGTCTTACCGTGTGCAGGAGCTGGCGGAGAAACTGTACGCCGAGCTGAGCGCCCAGGGTATTGAAGTGCTGATGGACGATCGTAAAGAGCGTCCGGGCGTGATGTTCGCCGATATGGAGCTGATCGGTATCCCGCACACCATCGTGCTGGGCGATCGTAACCTCGATAACGATGATATCGAATACAAGTATCGTCGCAACGGTGAGAAGCAGCTGATTAAGACCGGAGATATTGTGGAATATCTGGTTAAAGCGATAAAAGGCTAACACCCACCTCAGGGCCCTGAACGGATGTCAGGGCCTTTTTTTTACAAGGACAGTACCAATGACTGCACATCTCCTCCGCAGCGGACTGCTTACTTTTGCCCTGCTCCTGCTTACCGCCTGTACCCTGGACGTCGGCCGCAGCTCGCCTTCCACATCTGCTGCCGATGACCATTCATCATCCTGGGCTGTTACCCTCCAGCGTCAAAGCTCGATTGCCGGCAGCGGACTGCGCGAAATCGCCGAAAGCGACCTGCGCTCCGGCGATCTGCTGTTCTCCTCCAGCCTGGGCGTCACATCGCTTGGGATCCGCGCCTTCAGCGCCTCTTCCGTAAGCCACGTCGCGCTGTATGTTGGCGAAGGTCAGGTTGCGGAAGCCACCGGCGCCGGCGTACAAGTGATTACCCTTCAGCAGGCGCTGGCGCACAGCGATAAACTCTTTGCTCTCAGGGTGCCTGACCTGACGCCGGACCAGGCGACGGCGATGAAAAGTTTTGCCTGGCAGGTCAAAGACAGCGGGTATAACTATCGCGGCATTATTCAGTTTATCCCTTATATGGTCACCAAACCGCTCTGCTCGCTCAACCCCTTCTCACGAGACTTTCGCCAGCAGTGCGTCAGTGGCCTGGCCAAAGCGCAGCTGGGCGATGCGGCAAGCGGCGACAAGAAAGCGTGGTTTTGCTCGGAGTTTGTCAGCGAGGCCTTTGTCCGAGCCGGGCATCCGCTGACGCTCGCGCAGGCGGCGTGGATCAGTCCTTCCGATCTGCTGCACATGCGGGAAGGAGACGTCGCCACGTTTAAACCCGAAACGCAGCTCCAGTATGTCGGGCATTTGAAACTGGGAGTTTATCTTCAGGCTGGTAAGCTGGTGGGGCTGAACAAACCGAAGGACGGTGCGGAGTAAAGAAACGATTGACGCTTTTCCGCCAGCCAGATCCACGCTCACTCTTGATGTGACAGGGCTAATAACAGGAGGAAGTAGGTGGTACTGTGCGGGATCATCCCCTGCCCGTTACCCGGACAGGGGCCTGACAATCAATGGCTGCAGTCTTTACCGGGAATAAATTTGCCGGCTTGATCCGTCATCAGCGTTTTCATCATCTCGCCGGTATCCGGGTTCGCCTCGAGAGTAAAGTGCCCTTCTACCACCAGCAGTACCGGGCGAGTATCGGTCCCGCGCGCGGCGGCATAATCCCGTTCAAGCTGGGCATTGTTCGCCACCGCGACGCGTTTACCGGTCGCACAATCGGTAAAGGTTGCCGCATCGGCCATATAGAAATACATGCCGCGCATCGCCATCGGCGTCGTCGGCAGGCTGGCCTTCACTGGCTCCAGGGTATAGTTGAGAGGAGACTGAATGGGGCTTCCGTTGCGGTCGAGCATCTCCAGCTTGTCGCCTTTCGCGCGAAAGTAAGATTTCTCGCCCTTGCTGTTGGTCAGCACCAGCTTATCCGCGGTACGTGCCCAGGTGCCGTACGAGGCAAAGGATGACGGCTCACGACGGGCGCCCTGGTAGTGCTCATTCATCACCCAGGTCCCGTCTTTTTCCAGGAACAGCGAGGTGTCGATACCTTCGCAATCCGCGCAAGGCAGCACGCCTCGCCAGCTTTGCTGCATCGGCTTGAGCTCTTCCATCGCCGCTGGCTGGACCGTGTCAGTCTCGGCGCGATGGTTACAACCAAACAGCGCGAACAGCGAACAGGCCGCTATCACGGAGAATACGATTTTCTTCACTTTGCTTTCCTTATCATCCATTTCACCCGTTCGCCGACGCCTTCACTGGCGAACTTTCCCACGCAGCGCCTTGACTGAGGACTTCTGTGCCTTGGAAGCAAGGCGTCGCTCTTTCGATGCCCGAGTCGGTCGCGTCTCCCGGCGACTTTTTTGCACTGCGGTTAATTCTTTAATAAGGGCCACCAGCCGGGCGATCGCCGCTTCACGGTTCATCTCCTGGCTGCGGTATTCCTGAGCCTTAATGATAACCACACCGTCAGCAGAAATTAAGTGGTGGCTGGCGGCGAGCAGGCGCTCTTTGTAAAACTCCGGCAGGCTTGAAGCTTTAATATCAAAGCGCAGATGGATCGCCGTCGACGCTTTGTTTACATGCTGCCCCCCTGCTCCCTGGGCGCGAATGCCTGACAAGACGATCTCGTCGTCGGCAAGGGCTACGCTGCGGCTAATAGTAATCATGCCGACGCTTGCCAGGCGGTAAGCTGAATTTCCAGATTATTCCGAGCGCCGGATAACCAGATACTGCCCTCCTGCAGAGTGGCCTGCAGCGTCATGGTACGGTCGGCAAAGGCGCTAAGCAGTGCCAATTGCGCATCATCAAGATACCAGATGGTCAGCTTCGGGTACGCCGCAAGCTTGCTCTGATTCTGCTGCCACCAGATTTCAGCTGCCCGGCTATTATAGGCAAACAGCGCCACCGCCTGCGCCCGTGAGCAGGCTTTCTTAATCCGCCGCTCATCCGGCAGACCCAGTTCGATCCACAGATCGACCCCGAGATGATCGTTAAGCAGCCACAGCTCCGGCTCGTCATCCGACGACAGACCGCGGGTAAACTGTAGCCGTTCATCGGCATATTTGATCCATGCCAGCAGGCGCAGCATCATGCGCTCCTGGGTTTCTGACGGATGCTGAGCCAGCGTCAGGTTAGCATCCAGAAACTGGTTGCGATCCAGATCGGCTACATTTACCGCAGCTTTATATATTGTCGCTTTCAGCGCCATGAATAAACTCCTGAAAAGAATGGCGTACATTGTAGCGAAACTGGCGGCAAAAGGCTGTCGTCAATCGCAGCAACCTGTTTCATCCTGCTGAAATTGCTTAAATGACTATGATATAGTTCCCTTGCTAAACAGAGTTTATCTTCGTAGGCTTAAACTTGCATCCCACGGTTGAGTCAGAACGCTGACAGGAGGGCATGTGGACCACTATTGTGAGTTAATACGCAAGCGGTATGCGGAAATAGCCAGCGGAGACTTAGGGTATATCCCGGATGCGCTGGGTTGCGTGTTGAAAGTATTGAATGAGATTGCGGCGGATGAGGCCCTTTCGGAGTCAGTCAGGGAAAAGGCCGCTTATGCGGCAGCAAACTTACTGGTGAGCGATTATGTCAATGAATGATACTTATCAACCCATTAACTGCGATGATTACGACAACCTGGAGCTGGCCTGCCAGCATCACCTGGTGCTGACGCTGGCGCTGAAGGATGGCGAACAGCTGCAGGCAAAGGCCAGCGATCTTATCTCGCGAAAAAATATCGAGTATCTGGTGGTCGAACTCGCCGGCAACGTCCGCGAGCTGCGCCTGGATAAAATCGCCAGCTTCAGTCACCCGGAAATCGGCACCGTGGTGGTGAGCGAATCCTGAATCAAAAACGGGCTTAATCGCCCGTTTTCCTCCACATCAGCCTGACCCCTTCCCCGTCCTTCACTTCACCTTCTGTGGTCACAAACAGATCGTCCGCTGCGGCAATCGGCGTTTCGCCGTAAAACAGCAGCGGCGTGGTGTCTCGTCGCCACGGAGCAACGCCCAGCTCCTGCCAGAGCTTCTTAAGCTTGCGTCCGCCATGGCGCCCGACAATATGCAGGTGGCCGCTGGCGCGAAAGCGGACGGTGACCGGCTCATCCGCCGACGGCGGGCGCAGCCTGCCGCCGGGCCGCAGCGTCAGCTCGCCGAGACCGTCCGCCAGCCGCAGCGGCTGGCGCCAGTCGGGCCAGCGCTGAACGCTGTCCGTCTGACCGGGAAGATACTTCACCCAGTACAAACGCTGTTGAAAACGGCGGACGGTAAATTCCCCCAGCCGCAGACAGGGGCTGGCATCTTCCCGCGCCAGCGCCACCTCGTGCCAGAGGCGCTCAGGCACCTCGCGGGCGGGCATCGGCGCCTGCTGCCCGGCGAGCCAGCGACGCAGCAGCGCCGCTCGGCGCGGCGGACTCATCGTCGCCAGCGGCGCGATAGCCAGCGAGCCATCTTCGGCCACCAGCGACGCCAGCTCCGCCGCCAACATCTCGTCCAGCAGTTGTTCCTGCTCGGCGCACAGGCTGGCGCTGCGGGCGACGGCCTCGCTAAAGTGCGGCCAACGCTCGCGCAGCACCGGGATCACCCGCAGGCGCAGGAAATTGCGGTCATAGGTATCATCCTGATTACTCTCATCTTCGATCCACGACAGCTGATGGGCGAGCGCCCACTGGCGTAGTGATTCGCGGGTTTCATTGAGGAGAGGACGCAGCAGTCGACTGCCGGCAAAGGCAGAGGATGGCGCCATCGCCGACAGGCCGGTAGGACCGCTGCCGCGTTTTAACGCCAGCAGCAGGGTTTCGCACTGATCGTCCTGGTGCTGGGCGGTCACTAACACCTCGCCGGCATTGAGCGTATCCTGAAAGGCCTGATAGCGCGCCGCACGAGCGTGGGCCTCGACGCCCAGCCCTCCCCGGGCTAACGTCACGTGATGCACCACCAGCGGCACCTGCCACTGCTGGCAAATCTGCCGACAATGCGCCACCCAGTCGTCTGCGTGGACGCTAAGGCCGTGGTGAACATGCACCGCCCGCAGCGTCAGCGAGGGATCCTGTTCCCGCAGCAGCACCAGCTGATGCAGAAGAACCGTCGAGTCCAGACCGCCGCTGAAGGCCACCAGCAGCTGGCGATGGGGATGAAGCGTATGCGCAATATCAGCCGTCATATCCACGAACATACCGAGAAGTGATGGCCCGGCACGTTACCGGGCCAGGGCCGCGCTGGCAAGATTTACTGCTGATATATTTCCAGCGGCAGGTCGTCCGGATCGCTAAAGAAGGTAAAGCGTTTACCGGTAAAGGGATCGACACGAATCGCTTCGCACTCCACGCCATGCGAGGTGAGATGGGCTACCGCGGCCTCGATATCATCCACGCTAAAGGCCAGATGACGCAGCCCGCAGGCTTCCGGACGACTGGGGCGGGCTGGCGGAAACGGGAACGAGAACAACTCAATCACATACTCGCCGTTGAGCGCCAGATCGCCTTTCCAGGAATCGCGCTCGGCGCGATAAAACTCACTTTGCAGCGTAAACCCCAGAATATCGCAATAGAACGCTTTACTGCGGGCGTAGTCGGTCGCAATGATGGCAATATGGTGAACCCGTTTCAAACCCAGCATGGTTAAACTCCTTCTGTTAAGCCAGCCACGTTACTCGTGCGCGCCGTTAACGCGCAAGCCTTTCGTCATTTTTTAAGACTCGTACCCGATACACACCGTCCTCATCGCGCTTGGCGCCGTGAATATCGGTCTCAAAGCCCGGGTAATGACGGCCGATAGAGCAAAGCATCAGCAGAAAATCGAGCACCGCCCGGCTTTCCTCGGTGATCATCTCTCCCGGCATCAGCAGCGGAACCCCCGGCGGATAAGGGAGGATCATGTTGGCCGAAATCCGCCCCACCAGGTTCTCCAGTTCAATAGTTTCCACCTCCCCCTTGATCTGGCGCTGCCAGGCGTGATGCGGCGTCATTTTCATTTCCGGCAGGACGTCAAAGGCGCTGAGCATCAGCTGCGGCAGCTGATGCTGACGGATCAAGCGGTGGATCCCCTGCGCCAGATCCTGGATCCGCATGTTGCGGTAGAAGTCGGGATCTTCGGCGTACAGATCCGGCAGCATATTTTTCACCCGCAGATTGAGATCGTAGGCGCGTTTAAACTCGGTCAGGCCGCGCAGCAGCCCCATCGCCCGGGTTTTATCGATGCCGATACTGAACAGGAACAGCAGATTGTAGGGGCCTGTTTTCTCTACCACCACGCCCCGCTCGTCGAGGAACTTCGCCACCAGCGCCGCCGGGATCCCCTCTTCATCCATATTCCCCTGCTCGTCCATGCCCGGCGTCAGAATGGTGACCTTCACCGGATCGAGATACATATGATCCGCATCGGCATCTTTGAAACCGTGCCAGTCCTCGCCCGGCGCTACCGGCCAGCACTCGGCTTTATCCACGGCTTCCGGCTGCCAGATATCAAAGAACCAGCCGTCCGACTCCTCGCACAGTCGCTGCACCTCTTTGCGGAAGTCCAGCGCCCGCTCAATGGAGCGCTGGATCAGACGTTTACCGGAGTTGCCGCGCAGCATCGCCGCCGCGGTCTCAATCGACGCGACGATGGGGTAGCTCGGCGACGTAGAGGTATGCATCATAAAGGCTTCGTTAAAGGTCTCTTCATCATAGTTGCCTTTAATGTGGATCAGCGAGGCCTGCGACAGCGCGGCCAGCATCTTATGCGTCGACTGCGTCTCGAAGATGACTTTCCCGGGGATCCGCTCCCCGCTCATACCGCTTTTCCCCTGATATATCGGATGGAAATGGGTATAGGGCACCCAGGCGGAATCGAAATGGATCGACGGGACATCGAGCGTCTCCTTAAGCCAGGTGGTGTTATAGAGCAGACCATCGTAGGTGGAGTTGGTGATCACCGCATGCACGGGCCACTGCGCCCCGCCCGTGTCGCGCACTTTCTGCTGAATGCTGTCGCGGGTAAATTCGCGCCGGGGGATACCGCCGAGGATCCCCAGCGCGTTGCGGGTCGGCTTCAGCCACAGGGGAACCACATCGCTCATCATCAGCAGGTGGGCCAGCGATTTGTGACAGTTACGGTCAATCAGCAGGGTGCTGCCGGCGGGCGCCGAGTACATGCCGACAATTTTATTGGACGTCGAGGTGCCGTTGGTCACCATATAGCTTTGCTCGGCGCCAAAGGCGCGCGCGATATACTCCTCCGCCTCCAAGTGCGGGCCGGTATGATCCAGCAGGGAGCCCAGCTCGGTGACCGAAATCGAGACATCCGCCTTCAGCGTATTCCCGCCAAAAAAATCATAGAACAGGCAGCCCACCGGGCTTTTCTGATAGGCGCTGCCGCCCATATGACCCGGCGTACAGAAGGTATATTTTCCCTCCTGGACATAGTTGAACAGCGCGCGGGTAAACGGCGGAGTGATATTCTCCAGGTACTCGCGGGTGTACTGCCCAATGCGGGTGGCGATCTCTTCGGAGAGTCCCAGCGCATATTCGAAGAACCACAGCGTCATGCGCAAATCCTGACTGCTGACATCCATCGTCGAGTGGGCGTTAATGAAGGCGTACAGAGGAAGGTATTCATTGAGCTGATTGATATCGCTGCACAGATCGACGCTGTATTCATCCCAGTCGAAGATCACCCCGCAGATGCGCGGGTTGTGCTCGATAAACTGCAGCAGGTCGGCGCTGTTTTGCGGCCAGATGGTCTGGAAGCCCTGGCGCTGCAGCGCCGCTTCCAGTTCTTTGATCGGCTCGTCTTTGTGGTAGACGCCGTGAGGCCCCATGATGGCGATGATATTCACGCTTTCCTCCTGGTATTAACCTAAGTCAAGCATCATAGCAATCCCCCGGGCGCATCGCACATAAAAAAAGGGCCGGAAAATCCGGCCCTTAGTGTTAAGTCCTGACGAAAAAGTTAAGCGTAACCGTAGCTCATCAGACGCTGATAACGGCGGTTCAGCAGCTCTTCTTCGCTGAGCAGATCGAGGTCTGCCAGGTCTGCCAGCAGCTGCGCCTTCAGGCTCGCTGCCATCGCTTCCGGGTTGCGGTGAGCGCCGCCCAGCGGTTCCGGAACGATAGAATCGATCAGCTTCAGCTCTTTCAGACGCGGGGCGATAATGCCCATTGCTTCCGCAGCCAGCGGCGCTTTATCCGCGCTCTTCCACAGAATGGAGGCGCAGCCTTCCGGCGAAATGACCGAATAGGTGCTGTACTGAAGCATGTTGACCTTGTCGCCCACGCCGATCGCCAGCGCGCCGCCGGAGCCGCCTTCACCGATTACGGTGCAGATAACCGGCACGCTCAGACGCGACATCTCACGCAGGTTGCGGGCGATCGCTTCCGACTGGCCACGCTCTTCCGCGCCGACGCCCGGGTAGGCGCCCGGGGTGTCGATAAAGGTGATGATCGGCATTTTAAACCGCTCAGCCATCTCCATCAGGCGTAGCGCTTTGCGGTAGCCTTCCGGCGCCGGCATCCCAAAGTTGCGGCGAATCTTCTCTTTGGTTTCACGACCTTTCTGGTGGCCGATGATCATCACCGGACGACCGTCAAGACGCGCGATACCGCCGACAATCGCTTTATCGTCAGCGAAGGCACGGTCACCGGCCAGTTCGTCAAATTCGTCGAACGCCAGGCGGACATAATCCAGGGTGTAAGGACGGCGCGGGTGGCGCGCCAGTTGCGCAACCTGCCATGCACCGAGATCGGCGAAGATTTTGCGCGTCAGCTCTACGCTTTTCTCACGCAGACGATGCACTTCTTCGTCGATGTTAATATCCAGTTTCTCATCCTGACGGCTTACCGCAGTCAGGGAATCGATTTTCGCTTCCAGCTCTGCAATCGGCTGTTCAAAATCTAGGAAATTCAGACTCATAGTATTCCTGTATTAGTCAAACTCCAGTTCCACCTGCTCCGAGCCGATAAGGCCCCGCAGATCGTTAAGTAAACGATCGCTCGGAGAGACGCGCCATGTTGCGCCGAAACGCAACCGCGCGCGTGCATCCGCCCTCTGATAGTAGAGGTGCACTGGAATGGTTCCCGAACGGTGGGGTTCCAGAGACTGACGGAGTCGGTTTAAAAGCTGGTCATCAATTTGCCTGTCCGTCAGCGAGATAGCAAGCCCGCGAGCATATTTTTCCCGGGCTTCGTCAATGTCCATGACTTCACGGGCGGTCATTTTAAGCCCCCCGCTAAAGTCATCAAAGCTGACCTGTCCGCTGACGATAAGTATGCGGTCTTTTTCCAGCAACTGCTGATATTTATCCAGCGCGTCGGTGAATAACATCACTTCCAGCCGCCCGGAACGGTCATCCAGGGTACAGATGCCGATACGATTGCCGCGCTTGGTGACCATTACCCGCGCCGCAATCACCAGCCCCGCCGCCGTGGTGACTTTCCCACGTTCGGTCGGATGCATGTCTTTGAGCCTCACGCCGCCGACGTAGCGCTCAATCTCCTTCAGATACTGGTTAATCGGGTGTCCGGTGAGGTATAGCCCCAGGGTCTCCCTTTCACCATCCAGCACCACCTGCTCAGGCCATGGCTGGCAGCTGGCGTAGGATTGCTCAATTTGCTCGGGCTCTTCCGCCAGCACGCCGAACATATCAGCCTGGCCGATGGCCTCGGCTTTCGCGTGCTGGTCGGCGGCTTTCAACGCATCGCCCAGCGAATTCATCAGCGCCGCGCGATGTGGGCCGAGACGATCGAACGCCCCGGACATAATCAGCTTTTCCAGCACCCGACGGTTGAGCTTTTTAATATCGGTTCGCGCGCAGAGGTCGAACAGCTCGCGGAAATAGCCGCCATTGTTGCGCGCCTCAATAATCGCTTCGATCGGTCCTTCGCCGACGCCCTTGATGGCGCCAATGCCGTAGACGATCTCGCCATCGTCGTTGACGTGGAAATGGTACAGGCCGGAGTTAATATCCGGGGGCAGGATTTTTAGCCCCATTCGCCAGCACTCATCCACCAGGCCAACCACTTTCTCGGTGTTGTCCATATCGGCGGTCATCACCGCCGCCATAAACTCGGCCGGGTAGTGCGCCTTAAGCCACAGCGTCTGGTAGGAGACCAACGCGTAGGCGGCGGAGTGCGATTTGTTAAATCCATAACCGGCGAATTTCTCCACCAGGTCGAAGATTTTCATCGCCAGTTCGCCGTCAATGCCGTTTTTCTTCGCCCCATCCTCAAAGATAGAACGCTGCTTGGCCATCTCCTCCGGCTTTTTCTTACCCATCGCACGACGCAGCATGTCCGCGCCGCCGAGGGTGTATCCGGACAGCACCTGGGCAATCTGCATGACCTGTTCCTGATACAGGATGATGCCGTAGGTTGGCTCCAGCACCGGTTTCAGGCTTTCATGCTGCCACTGCACGTCCGGATAAGAGATCTCCTCGCGGCCATGCTTACGGTCGATAAAGTTATCTACCATCCCCGACTGCAGCGGGCCCGGGCGGAACAGAGCCACCAGCGCGATCATATCTTCGAAGCAGTCCGGCTGCAGGCGTTTAATCAGATCTTTCATGCCGCGCGATTCAAGCTGGAAGACCGCGGTGGTTTCCGAGCGCTGCAGCATGTCGAAGCTTTTCTTGTCATCCAGCGGGATGGCGGCGATATCCAGCGGCCCTTCGCCGTTCTTCTCACGGCGCTTGTTGATCATCTCCAGCGCCCAGTTAATGATAGTGAGCGTACGCAGACCGAGGAAGTCGAATTTCACCAGCCCGGCGTATTCCACGTCGTTCTTATCAAACTGGGTAACCGGATGCAGCCCCTGCTCATCGCAATACAGTGGCGCGAAATCGGTGATTTTGGTTGGAGCGATAACTACCCCACCGGCATGTTTACCGGCGTTTCGCGTCACCCCTTCCAGCTTACGCGCCATGTCGATCAGCGCTTTCACTTCTTCGTCCGCCTCGTAGATCTCCGGCAGCTGCGGCTCGGCCTCGAAGGCTTTCGCCAGCGTCATGCCCGGATCGGGCGGCACCAGCTTGGAGATACGATCGACAAATCCGTACGGGTGACCCAGCACGCGACCGACATCGCGGATGACCGCTTTCGCCGCCATGGTACCGAAGGTGATGATCTGCGATACCGCGTCGCGGCCGTACATATCCGCCACGTGCTCGATAACCTGGTCGCGTTTCTCCATGCAGAAGTCGACGTCGAAGTCGGGCATCGAGACACGTTCCGGGTTAAGGAAACGTTCGAACAGCAGGTCGAACTCCAGCGGGTCAAGATCGGTGATCTTCAGCGCATAGGCCACCAGCGAACCGGCGCCGGAACCGCGTCCCGGGCCAACCGGCACGCCGTTATCCTTCGACCACTGGATAAACTCCATCACAATCAGGAAGTAGCCCGGGAACCCCATCTGGTTGATAACCTGGAGCTCAATATCCAGACGCTGGTCATACTCCGGGCGCTTTTCAGCACGGACGGCAGGATCCGGGAAGAGGAATTCCAGCCGCTCTTCCAGACCCTCTTTCGATTTCATGACCAGGAAATCTTCCGTGGTCATATCGCCGGTCGGGAACTGCGGCAGGAAATATTCGCCAAGCCGCACGGTGACGTTGCAGCGCTTGGCAATTTCAACGCTGTTCGCCAGCGCTTCCGGAATATCGGCGAACAGCTCGCACATCTCTTCCTCGCTGCGCATATATTGCTGCGGCGAGTAGTTGCGCGGCCGTTTCGGGTCGTCGAGCGTAAAGCCGTCGTGGATCGCGACGCGGATTTCATGGGCGTCGAAATCGCTGGTGTCGAGAAAGCGGACATCGTTGGTCGCCACCACCGGCAGGCCGCGCGCTTCCGCCAGCGCCACGGCGGCGTGGAGATAGGCCTCTTCATCCTGTCGACCGGTACGGATCAGCTCCAGAAAATAGCGGTCCGGGAAATGCTCTTCGTAGAAGGCGACGCACTGTTCAACCAGCGGCATATTGCCGCGGATCAGGCTGACGCCGACGTCACCTTTCCGGCCGCCGGAGAGCAGAATCAGCCCTTCCTGATGTTCCACCAGCCAGTCGCGATCGATCCACGGCCCCAGGGCGCCGTAGCCGCGCTGATAGGCACGGGAAATCAACAGGGTCAGGTTCTGGTAGCCGGTGTTGTTCGCCGCCAGCACGGTCAGCTCGGTAAATTCGTCGCCGAGCAGGTCGCACTGCACGTGAAAGTCGGCGCCGACGATCGGCTTAATCCCCGCGCCGTGTCCCGTCCCGTAGAACTTCACCAGTCCGCAGAGGTTGGTGAAATCGGTGATCGCCAGCGCTGGCATGCCAAGCGAGGCCGCCTTCTTCACCAGCGGCCCGGTCTTTGCCAGCCCATCGATCATGGAATAGTCGCTGTGCACCCGCAGGTGTACGAAACGTGGTTCAGCCATCTTTAGATCCCGGTGACTTAGTTGGACGCCAGGCCCAGGGCACGCTTCACCGGGCCAAAACTGCGCCGGTGATGCTCTGTTGCGCCGTGTTCCTGCAGCTTCTGCAGGTGAACAGCGGTGGGATAGCCTTTATGCTGGGCAAATCCGTAGTGGGGAAATGCGAGGTCCAGCGTGGCCATTTCGGCGTCACGAGTGACTTTTGCCAGAATAGACGCTGCGCTGATTTCTGCCACCCGGCTGTCGCCTTTCACCACCGCCTGGGAGGGCATCGGTAGCGGCGGACAGCGGTTGCCATCGATCAGGACAAACTCAGGAACAATGCTCAGGCCGGCGACGGCGCGCTGCATCGCCAGCATAGTGGCATGCAGAATATTCAGCTCGTCGATTTCGTGCGGCTCGGCGCGCCCCAGGCTCCAGCACAGCGCTTTCTCTTTAATCTCATCGAACAGCGCCAGACGACGCTTCTCGCTGAGTTTTTTGGAATCATTCAGACCCACAATCGGCTTCGCCGGATCGAGGATCACCGCCGCGGTAACCACCGCGCCAACCAGGGGGCCACGCCCGACCTCATCGACGCCGGCAACCAGATGGGTATGCGGATAGACGAACTCCATCATTGTTTTGCTAACTCCAGTACGGCGTCCGCCGCCTGCTCATCGGCGTTGCAGCGGATCTGCTGATGCAGGGCGCGGAACGTCTCATGCATCTCATGGCTGGTTTTGCCATCGGCCAGCAGCGGCTGCAGAGCGGCTGCCAGCGCCTGGGGCTCGCACTCATCCTGCAGCAGCTCTTTAACCAGTTCGCGACCGGCCAGCAGGTTCGGTAACGAGACGTAGTCGGTTTTTACCAACCGCTTCGCCAGCCAGAAGGTGAACGGCTTCATCCGGTAGCCAACCACCATCGGGCATTTCGCCAGCATACACTCCAGCGCTGCCGTCCCGGAGGCCAGCAGCGCGGCGTCGCTGGCGATCATCGCATCGCGCGCCTGACCGTCCAGCATATGCACGATCATATCCGGCGCCGTCTCAGCTTTAATACGCTCAAACTGCTCCCGCCGTTTAGCATTAACCAGCGGCACCACCACCTGCAGATCGGGATAGGTGGCGCGCAGAAGCTGCGCGGTTTTCAGGAAGTCGGCGCTAAGCATTTCGACTTCCGCGCCGCGGCTGCCGGGTAGCAGAGCGAGGCAGCGCACGCTGTGCGGGATCCCTAACCGGTCGCGCGCAGCGCCTTTGTCAGGATCCAGCGGCATCGCATCCGCCATGGTATGGCCAATAAAGCGGCAGGGGACGTTAAATTTGTCATAAAACGCTTTTTCGAAAGGCAGAAAGGCCAGCACCAGATCGGTGGATCTGCCGATTTTGAAAACGCGTTTTTGTCGCCAGGCCCAGACCGACGGGCTGACGTAGTGAATGGTTTTGATGCCCTGCTTTTTCAGATTTCCTTCGAGGGTGATATTAAAGTCAGGGGCGTCGATGCCGACGAAGACATCGGGACGCAGCTCGCCGAAGCGGCGGGTCAAATCGGCGCGAATATGGAGTAAGCGACGCAGGCGACCGAGCACTTCAACAATGCCCATCACCGCCAGCTCTTCCATTTCATACCAGGCTTCGCACCCTTCCGCCTGCATTAGCGGCCCCGCCACGCCGACAAAGCGCGCATTCGGGATGCGTGCTTTAAGCGCGCGGATGAGACCAGCGCCTAGAATATCGCCGGAGGTTTCTCCGGCGACCAGGGCAATCGTCAGGGGACGCTGTTCAGCCATTAACGAATCAAGCCGCGGGTAGAACGAGCGAAGAAATCGACAAACGGCTGAACCTCAGGATGCTGAGCAGCCAGTTCGGCGATTTCCGGCTTGGCTTCTTCCAGCGTTTTGCCGCTGCGGTACAGCAGTTTATACGCGTTGCGGATCGCGGTGATTGCTTCCCGGCTGAAGCCGCGGCGTTTCAGCCCTTCGATGTTAACGCCGAACGGCGTCGCATGGTTGCCCTGGGCAATTACGAACGGCGGAACGTCCTGCGCCACGCCGGAGCAGCCGCCAACCATAACGTGTGAGCCAATGACGCAGAACTGATGCACCGCCGTCATGCCGCCGATAATGACATAATCATCCAGCGAAACATGGCCCGCGAGCGTCGCGTTATTGGCCAGAATGCAGCGATCGCCAAGCGTACAATCGTGCGCCACGTGGGCGTTGATCATCAGCAGGTTATCGTTGCCCACCTTTGTTAATCCACCGCCCTGTACTGTGCCGCGATGAATGGTGACGCTTTCGCGAATGCGGTTGCGATCGCCAATTTCCACCCGGGTCGGTTCGCCAGCATATTTCAGATCCTGGTTAACTTCGCCGATGGAAGCGAACTGATAGATCTCATTGTCACGGCCGATTTTGGTGTGGCCGTTAACGACAACGTGAGACTTCAGCACGGTGCCTTCGCCGATTTCGACGTTAGCGCCAACAATACAAAACGGACCAATGTGAACGTTAGCGCCAATCACGGCGCCTTCTTCTACAATGGCGGTAGGATGAACAAAAGCGGTTTTATCAATCACGTATCAGGCCTCCCGGCTACGCGCACACATCATCGTCGCTTCGCAAACCACTTTACCGTCAACCAGCGCAACGCCTTTGAAACGGGTCAGGCCGCGGCGGGTTTTCTCGAAAGTGACTTCCATAATCATCTGATCGCCTGGTACTACCGGGCGTTTGAAGCGTGCTTCATCGATACCCGCGAAGTAGTACAGCTCGCCTGGTTCCAGTTTTCCGACGCTTTTGAACGCCAGAATCCCGGTGGCTTGCGCCATTGCTTCCAGAATCAGGACGCCCGGCAAAATCGGCTTACCAGGGAAGTGCCCCTGGAAAAACGGCTCGTTTACAGAAACATTTTTTACTGCGCGCAGAAAACGACCTTCTTCAAAATCCAGCACGCGGTCTACCAGCAGGAACGGGTAACGGTGAGGCAGAAGTTCCAGAATCTCTTCAATGTGCAGAGTATGAGTGTCAGTAGTCAAAATACTCTTCCTGTCTAAATGTACTAAAAGGCAATAATAACACGGCCTGCGGCAATCTTTTAGCGAATGCAACAGGCCGGAAATGTCATGTGACCAAATGATGAATTAGTCTTGTTGATTAACCTTGCGCTCAATCGCTTTCAGGCGCTTGCTCATCTCGTCAATATTCATCACCAGCGCAGCGGTTTTACGCCACGCCTTGTTCGGCTGCAGCGGAATACCGGAGGAATATACGCCAGGTTCGCTGATAGGACGCATCACCATCCCCATCCCCGTGACGGTGACCTTATCGCAGATTTCCATATGGCCGTTAATCACGCTGGCGCCGCCAATCATGCAGTAGCGGCCAATTTTCAGGCTGCCCGCCATGATAACGCCGCCAGCGACCGCGGTATTGTCGCCAATCACCACGTTATGCGCAATCTGGCACTGGTTATCAATGATAACCCCGTTGCCAATCACGGTATCGTCCAGCGCACCACGGTCAATCGTGGTGCAGGCGCCAATCTCCACGCGATCGCCAATAATGACGCGACCCAGCTGCGGGATCTTTACCCAGTTACCGCGATCGTTAGCGTAGCCGAAGCCATCCGCGCCAATCACCGTGCTGGACTGAATCAGGCAATTCTCTCCGATCTCAATCTCATGGTAAACGGTCACATTAGCCCACAAACGCGAGCCGGCGCCTATTTTCGTATTTTTCCCAACGAAGCAGCCTGCGCCGATAACTACGTTATCGCCCAGCACTACGCCGGATTCGATAACCGCGTTGGCGCCGATGGCAACGTTGCTACCCAGCTTCGCCGACGGATCGATGACCGCGCTCGGCGCGATATCCTGAGCCGGCTGCGGCGTGGTATCAAGAATTTGAGCCATGCGCGCGTAGGTCAGGTAGGGGTTACGCACTACCAGCGCGGCGCTATGGGCAAAAGGTAAATCATCCTGCGTCATCACAACGGCAGAAGCCTGGCAAGCGGCCAGGTGCTCACGGTACTTAGGGTTGACCATGAAAGTGATTTGGCCCGTTTTCGCGCTCTGCATGGACGCAACGCCGGTGATGACGATATCGCCATCACCGTGTAATTCTGCATCCAACTGCTGCGCGAGATCAGCCAGTCGAATTGAAGGCATTACTTATTTAACCTGTTTCAGCACATCAGCGGTGATGTCTTTTACATCGCTGCTGTTATATGCAACGGCATTCGCGTCAACCACCAGATCGATGCTCTGATCTTTCGCTACGCTCTGTACGGCAGTCTGGATACGGGTAACCAGTTTGCCACGCTCTTCGTTGGAACGACGTGCGCGATCCTGTTCAAACGCCTGCGCTTTCTGGGAGAAGGTCTGGCGCTGAGCCATCACGTCTTTTTCCAGTTTGGTACGTTCGGCGCCCGGCTTCATGGACTGCAGACGCTGCATTTTGGATTGCAGGTCGCCTTCCATACGCTGCAGTTCGCTAGCGCGGCCTTTGAACTCGTTTTCCAGCGTGTTGGAAACGCCAGTTTTCTGGGCAACCTGTTGGAACAGGCTGTTCATGTTCACCAGGGCAATTTTATCTGCCGCCTGAGCGGAAGTTACCATTGCCAAACCCAGACCTGCAGCTAATAACCACTTTTTCACAATAAACTCCTTACCATCCCATGAGTACCCAGGGGTACCGTTATTTGCGTGGCGAGGCGATAAACGCGTTATCGCCTACAGTCAGCGCTATACTGCACTTGCATTCCGTTGCCGCCAACAATTACCAGGTTTTACCAATGTTAAACTGGAACTGTTCGGCTTTGTCTCCATCGTACTTTTTGAACGGTTGGGCGTAGGAGAAGACCAACGGCCCCAACGGCGACATCCACTGCACGGCAATACCCGCAGACATACGGATGTTGCTCGGATCGCTGTAATCCGGATAACCAGCGTACGCGCTCGAATCCCAGTGAGTATCCCATACGGTACCCATATCCCAGAAGACGGAAGTACGGACCGAGTTCGCATATTTGTCACTAATAAACGGCGTCGGGGTAATCAGCTCAAGGCTGGCCACCGCCATCGCGTTACCGCCCACCGCATCATCGGATTTACACGGTGCTGATTCGGTGCTCTTACATTCATTATCGTAACTATCGTCATCATCATGACGACTGCTTGCCGGGAAGTACACTGCCTTCGGACCAATGGTGTTCGACTGGAAGCCACGCACGGTGCTGGAACCACCGGCATAGAAGTTCTCATAGAACGGCATCTCTTTGCCGCCGATACCATCGCCATAACCAAAGCGCGTACGACCCAGTACTACCCACTGATGATCGTTGTCGATCGGCACGTAGGTCGCGGTATCCAGCGTCGCTTTGTAGTACTCGTTGTCTGAGCCCGGAATGGTCACCTTACCGTTCAGGTTGACGCGCGAACCTTCCGTTGGGAAGAAGCCGCGGTCAAGCTTGTTATAGGTCCAACCGTAGTTGAAGGTGAAGTCATTCGCACTGAACGAGTTCCGGTCGTTGGTGTTGTCCGGATACTGGCCCATCGAGTTAAGGTAACGCCACATTGCCACCTGCGGCTGCATATTGGACAGGGAGTTATGGACATAACCGACGCCGGCGCGCAGCGTGTTGTATTCATTGACCGGGAAGCCCAGCGTAATGTCTGTACCATAGCTTTTGTTGGTATAGTCAGACAGATCCGCATCGTTTGCATCAAAGTCATTATAGAAGACACGACCGCCGAGGCTTACACCGTCTACGGTGAAGTACGGGTTGGTCACCGACAGCTCGGTATAGGTCTGGTAGTCGTTTTTGGTACCGTTGATCCCGACAGCATAGCCAGTACCTAACCAGTTATCCTGCTGAACGCCCGCCTGGAAGCTGACGCCGCTCTCGGTGCCGTAGCCGATACCGAAGTTGAAGCTACCGGTGTTACGCTCTTTCACCTTGTAGACAACGTCGACCTGGTCCGGGCTGCCCGGCACGCGCTGGGTATCAGTATCCACCGTTTCAAAGAAACCTAAACGATTGAGACGGTCTTTACCCTGATCGACGAGGTCGCTGCCCAGCCATGCGCCTTCCATCTGGCGCATTTCGCGGCGCAGTACGGCATCTTTAGAGGTGTCGTTGCCTTCGAAGCGAATTTTACGCACGTAATAACGGTTGCCTGCGTCGACGTTAACGTGCAGCTTAACGGTTTTATCGCTGTCGTTGATCTCCGGCTGCGACTGCACGCGCGGATAGGCGTAACCATAACGACCCAACAATTTCTTGATGTCGTTTTCCATCTTGGTCACTTTCGCGCCGTTGTACAGTTCGCCTGGCTCAACTTTAGTCAGCGCTTCGATTTCCGCGGAATGGCCAGCGAGGTTGCCCGTCACCTGCACTCCGGAAAACTTGTACTGATCGCCTTCGGTGATGTTGACGGTGATGTAGATCCCTTTCTTATCCGGCGTCAGGCTGACCTGGGTAGAATCGATGTTGAAACGGGCATAGCCGCGATCCAGGTAGTAGCTGCGCAGGGTTTCAAGGTCGCCCGCTAGCTTCTGCTTCTGGTATTTACGGTCGCCGACCACGTTCCACCACGGCACCTCATCGCGCAGCTGGAAGTGGGAGATCAGCTCATCGGTCGAAAACGCATGGTTGCCGACGATGTTGATCTGTTGAATTTTTGCGGAGACGCCTTCCTGGAAGACCAGCTTCAAATCGACACGGTTACGCGGCAGCGGCGTAACGACTGCTTTGACGCTGGCGCTGTATTTACCGACGCTGTAGTAGAAGTCTTCAAGACCCTTCTCGATATCCGCGATGGTCGTGCGGTCAAGCGACTCGCCCACCCGAACGCCTGAGGCCTCAAGGTTCTGCTTCAGCATGTCATCTTTCACCGACTTGTTGCCGGAGAAGGTGATGCTGGCGATCGTCGGACGCTCTTTCACCTGCACCAGCAGGGTATCACCATCGCGCAGGACGCGGACGTCCTCGAAGTTGCCAGTGGCAAACAGCGCGCGAATAGTGTTACTGATATCATCGTCGGTCACCGTATCGCCAGGACGCACTGGCATACTGAGGAGGGCCGCACCAACAGCGACACGCTGCAAGCCTTCGAAATGAATGTCCTTCACCACGAACCCTTCAGCACCGTATACAGTCGCGCTGCTAAACAGCAGCGACGCTATGAGCAACTTTTTCATCGCCATCGTTATTATGCGTTCTTCCTAACAAACTCTCTTATAACCGAGAGAAATCATTGAAAAGTGCAAGCCCCATTAACAGCACCAGCAGTATTGAGCCAATGCGATAACTAAAGTCTTGAACTCGCTCGGATACCGGCCCGCCCTTCAGCTTTTCAATCGCTAAAAACAGCAGATGTCCCCCATCCAGTACGGGTAGAGGGAACAGGTTGATGATTCCGAGGTTCACGCTAATCAGCGCCAGGAACATCAGATAATAAATCAACCCAAACTCCGCTGACATTCCAGCCCCCTGAGCGATAGAGATCGGCCCACTGAGGTTGTTCAGTTTGACATCACCGGTTATCAATTTACCCAGCATCCTGACCGTCAGCGACATCAGCTGCCAGGTTTTATCCGTGGCTTCAGCGATGGCGGCAAACGGTCCGTACTGACGTACTGTCTTGTATTCTTCAGGCAGCGGGATGACCTTTGGCACCACCCCTGCGAACCCTTCCGCCTTACCTTTCACCGTTTTCGCATCCGGCGTCAGGGTTAACGGCAGCGCACTCCCCTGCCGTTCAATCTCCAGCGCCAGCGCTTTGCCCGGATTATCGCGCACCAGATTAACAAACGTCATCCACTGCGTTAACGGTTGACCATCGACTTTAACGATCCGGTCGCCCGCTTGCAAACCCGCTTTCTGGGCTGCCGATCCCGCCTGAACCTCAGCCAGCACCGTATCAATCTGCGCGCTGCGCGGCTGGATCCCCAGCGAGGTCACGGGATCTTGCTTGTCTGGCTCAAACGACCAGTGCCGCAGATCGACGATTTTATCCTGGCGCTGATTGGTCCCGAAAGGGGCGACGGTAACTATTGTTTGCGGGTTGCCGATTTTGGCCACCAGCTGCAGACGCACCGCATCCCAATCAGGCGTTTCGATACCATCTATCGCTTTAAGTTCCGTTCCTTTTGCAATTTGTGCTTGCGCGGCAACCGAATTGGGCGTTATTTCACCCACCACCGGCCGCACGCCGGGAACGCCGATGATAAAGACCAACCAGTAAGCGAAGATAGCGAAAATGAAGTTAGCGATGGGGCCGGCGGCAATCACCGCCGCACGCTGACCGACGGTTTTATTGTTGAAGGCGTAGTGACGCATCTCCGGCGCCACCGCTTCAACACGCTCATCCAGCATCTTGACGTAGCCGCCCAGTGGGATCAGGGCGATGACGAACTCTGTACCCTGCTTATCCATCCGCCGCCACAGCGCTTTGCCGAAGCCGATAGAAAAACGCTCAACCCGGATACCGCAGCGGCGCGCCACCCAAAAATGGCCAAACTCATGCACCGTAATCAGTACGCCAAGCGCAATGATAAAAGCCGCCAGATTCCAGAGCACGCTCAGCATATAACCTTCCGTCAAATCGTCCTGAAGACCAACAGTAGCAGACAGGCGAAGACCGGTACCGCCGCCGTCAGGCTGTCGATACGATCGAGAATACCACCATGTCCGGGAATCAAGTGCCCGCTATCCTTAATGCCGGCCTCGCGCTTAAACATACTTTCCGTCAGGTCGCCCAGCACCGAAGCCAGGGCCGCCACCACCGAACAGACCAGCAGCACCGTCGGCGTGACGTCAAGATGGGCCCACACGCCGTAGGCCCAGGAAATCACTGCCGCGGTCAGCAAACCGCCAAAAAAGCCCTGCCAGGTTTTACCCGGTGAGACCTTCGGCGCCAGCTTGTGCTTGCCAAACATTTTACCAAACATATAGGCGCCAGAGTCTGCGCCCCACACCAGGATCATGACGTACAGCAGCCACAGCGCGCCGCTGTAGTGGTTATCGGCATAGTGCCAGGCGCGCAGCGCCAGCATGCCCCAGAAAAACGGGACGATGGTCAGAATGCCGAAGATGAGGCGCAGCACCTTAGAGTGGCGCCAGAATGCCGCCGACGCCGGGTATGAGAGCACCAGCAGTAACGCGACGATCCACCAGGCAAAAGAGGCCCATAGCGACCCTTCAACCATCGGTTGATGAACGTCATAGTGGTATTCAGGCAGCAGAAAAAGCATCGCCGCCAGCAGAAGGCCGCACAGCACCGCCAGCCAAACCCGCTGCGACGTCGAGGTAAAACCGCTCAGTTGTCCCCACTCCCAGGCGGCGAGCATACAGACCACCAGGGTGACGATAGCAAAGCCCATCGGCGGCAATAAAAACAATGCCGCAATGACGATGGGGATTAAGACGAAAGCAGATATCAGGCGATACTTCAGCAAAAGTGACCCCCATCAGGCATGACTGCCACCCGGCTCAGTGCCGCCGAAACGACGCTCTCGATTAACAAAGGCATGGAGTGCACCTTCAAAGTCCTGTTCAGCAAAATCGGGCCAAAGAACATCCGTAAAGTAAAGTTCGGCATAGGCAATTTGCCAAATCAGAAAGTTACTTATTCGGTGCTCTCCCCCGGTCCTAATAACTAAATCAACGGGAGCCAGTTCATGCATGCAGACCTGCTGACTCAGCATGTCTTCCGTGATCTGCTCAGGCAGCAGCGTCCCGTCCTGTACCTGTTTCGCCAGCAAACGAACGCCCTGGGTAATATCCCAGCGACCGCCGTAATTGGCTGCAATATTCAGCGTTAAGCCGGTATTGTTTGCGGTTAGCGCTTCCGCTTTGCGGATCCGCTCCTGCAGGCGCGCATTGAAGCGCGTGGTGTCGCCAATAATCCGCAGACGCACATTGTGTCGGTGCAGGCTTTTGACTTCGCTATCCAGCGCCCAGACGAACAGTTCCATCAGCGCACTGACTTCCTGAGCCGGACGGTTCCAGTTTTCGCTGCTGAACGCGTATAACGTTAACGCCTCAATCCCATTATTCGCCGCGAAGGAGACCGCGCGACGCACGGATTTCGCCCCGGCCTTATGCCCGAAAGCGCGAATTTTACCTTGCCGTTTCGCCCAACGGCCGTTGCCATCCATAATAATGGCGACATGACGGCAGCCATGGGTGGGCGATATTTCGCTGACAGTTTGATTAGCAGACAACATCACGCGTTTTAAGTCCATAATAAGGATTAACTAGCCACCAAACAGAGGCCACCGGGCCGCGCTGGATACGCATTTTTATCCGGTGCCGGGGCTGCAGCCAATCGCAGAGAACAACCAAAAGCTTTACGCAAAAAAGCCGTGTTTTGTCACGGCCACCGTAATCTTTAACAACAAAATGCAACGATCGGGTGGCGCAGACTATATCACCGAAGCCTTGCGCCCACAAATATCACCGCGTTACGCCTGCGCAACCAACCGCTGCAGCTGCTGGTGAGCGATTGCGCGCGCCTCGGCGTCGATAACCAGAACATCATCAATGCTTTGCGGCTCCTGCAGGTCCATCTTATCCAGCACCGCCAGGTTAACCGCCGCAATATCGGTAAAGCGGATATCGCCATGCAGAAACGCGGCAACCGACTCTTCATTAGCCGCATTCAGCGTCGTGGTCGCGGCCTGGCCGACGTCAAACGCGTCCATCGCCAGCTTCAGGCACGGATATCGCGTATAGTCCGGCGCGGAGAAGCTCAGATTGCTCAACTGACAGAAGTCCAGCGGTTTAACGCCGGAATTCAGTCGCTGCGGCCAGCCCATGGTATGGGCGATCGGCGTGCGCATATCCGGCTCCCCAAGCTGGGCCAGCACGCTGCCATCCTGATAGCGAACCATCGAGTGAATCACCGACTGCGGATGGATCAGCACTTCCATCTGCTGGGCCGAGGCGTTAAACAGCCAGCGCGCTTCAATATATTCCAGGCCTTTGTTCATCATCGTGGCCGAATCGACGGAGATCTTGCGCCCCATCGACCAGTTGGGATGACGGCAGGCCTGATCCGGGGTCATCGCCGCCAGTTCAGCCACGGCCGTCTCGCGGAAAGGCCCACCGGAGCCGGTCAGCAGGATAGACGAGACGCCGTTCCGGGCAAGATCAGCGTATCCCAGATGCTGCTGAATTGTCTCCGGCATACTCTGAAAAATAGCGTTATGCTCGCTATCGACCGGTAGCAATCGCGCCCCCGACTGTTGCACCGCCTCCATGAATAAGCGACCGCAGGTCACCAGCGATTCTTTATTCGCTAACAATACCGTTTTCCCGGCGCGGATCGCCGCCAGCGTCGGCACCAGTCCCGCCGCGCCGACGATTGCCGCCATGACCTGATCGACCTCATCCAGCGCCGCGACCTCGGCCGCCGCCTGCTGGCCGCTTAGCACCTCGGTGCGACAGCCATGCTCATGCAGACGGGTGCGCAACCGCTCAGCGCTTTGCGCATCGTCCATCACCGCGTAACGGGGGGTAAATTCCAGGCATTGTTCAACCATACGGTCAACGTTTTTCCCCGCGACCAGCGCGGCGACGGAAAAGCGACCAGGGTTATGGCGCACCACGTCCAGCGTGCTACAGCCAATGGAGCCGGTCGAACCGAGAACGGTTAATTGCTTCATGAGACGTCCAGAAGAGTGGAAACAGAATAAAAAGCAAAACGCCGCCAGCAAGCCCCTACGCAGCAACTATCGGGGATGAGACGGCGGCATTAGGCCTTCAACTAAGCGCTAAAGGCTACAAGGCCAGCGGTCGCAACGCAATCCCGAGAATTGAGCGTACAGTCTTCTGTACGGCGTTTCAGATTTTACTCAGGCCAGAGCCTGTCTGGCCCGAGTAAGGGCAGAGCATTAGAACTGCATCAGTTCCGCTTCTTTGTCTGCCAGCGCCGCGTCAACTTTTTTGATGGCGGCGTCAGTCATTTTCTGCACGTCGTCCTGAGAACGGCGATCGTCATCTTCGCTGATCTCTTTTTCTTTCAGCAGCGCTTTGACTTTATCGTTGGCGTCACGGCGAACGTTACGCACGGCAACGCGCGCCTGCTCGGCTTCACCACGCACGATCTTGGTCAGGTCTTTACGACGCTCTTCGGTCAGCGGCGGCAGCGGAACACGAATATCGCTGCCGGCAGAGCTTGGGTTCAGACCGAGGTCGGAGGCCATGATCGCTTTTTCAACGGCCGCGGACATAGAACGGTCAAAGACGTTGATTTTCAGGGTACGGGAGTCTTCGACGGTGACGCTGGCCAGCTGGCGCAGCGGGGTCGGAGTACCGTAGTATTCAACAACAATCCCGTCCAGCAGGCTCGGAGAAGCACGACCCGTGCGAATTTTGCTGATTTGGTTTTTGAATGCTTCGACGCATTTTTCCATGCGGATTTCAGCATCTTTTCTGATATCGCTAATCACGTTACGAATCCTTGAAAGCTTGTCTCAGTCAGACCAGACGGGGCACCCGTCGGAAAATGAGCTAAGTATAGTCAGATTTAATGAAAATCACCGGGCAATATCCCCGCGAAAGTAAAGCGGAATATTACCCGGATTTGGCGCTGACGGGAATTATTCCGTGATCAATGTGCCTTCTTTTTCGCCCATCACCACGCGACGCAGGGCGCCAGGTTTGTTCATGTTGAAGACGCGAATCGGTAATTTATGGTCACGCGCCAGGGTGAAGGCCGCCAGATCCATGACTTTCAGCTCTTTTTCCAGAACTTCGCTGTAGGTCAGCTGATCGTACATGGTGGCAGAAGGATCTTTTGCCGGGTCAGCGGTGAATACACCGTCAACCTTGGTGGCTTTCAGCACCACATCGGCTTCAATTTCGATACCGCGCAGGCAGGCTGCGGAATCGGTGGTAAAGAACGGGTTGCCGGTACCAGCGGAGAGGATCACTACGCGGTTGTTGCGCAGCAGGCTGATGGCCTCTGCCCAGCTGTAGTTGTCGCATACGCCGTTCAGCGGGATGGCGGACATCAGACGAGCGTTCACATAGGCGCGGTGGAGCGCATCACGCATTGCGAGGCCGTTCATGACCGTTGCCAGCATGCCCATGTGGTCGCCCACAACGCGGTTCATACCCGCTTTCGCCAGACCAGCACCACGGAACAGGTTACCGCCACCAATTACTACGCCAACCTGAATACCCAGCTCAACCAGCTCTTTGATCTCCTGAGCCATGCGGTCAAGTATGCTTGCATCAATACCGAAGCCTTCTGAGCCCTGCAGCGCTTCGCCACTTAATTTCAGCAGAATACGTTTGTAGACGGGTTTTGCATTGGTAGCCATGTTTCTTTCCTGAGACTGTCAACGAATGAGATGTGATAATTCCGGCGACATTGTATGTCGCATTTCAGCGCGGCCACTATAAGCAGTTGGCTGAATTTACAAAATGGGCGCAAAAAGAAGCCGCCCTCAGGCGGCTCCTTTTTTAAAAATTAAGACTGCTTGGACATCGCAGCAACTTCTGCTGCAAAGTCAGTCTCAACTTTCTCAATGCCTTCGCCCACTTCAAAGCGGATGAAGCCAGTCACGTCAGCGTTGTGCTCTTTCAGCAGCTGGCCAACAGATTTGCTCGGCTCCATAACGAAAGGCTGACCAGTCAGAGAAACTTCGCCGGTGAATTTCTTCATGCGGCCTTCAACCATTTTCTCTGCGATTTCTTTCGGCTTACCGGACTGCATCGCGATGTCCAGCTGAACCTGGTACTCTTTCTCTACCACTTCAGCAGACACGTCTTCCGGCTTAACGAATTCCGGCTTGCTTGCAGCAACGTGCATTGCCAGCTGCTTAACCAGCTCTTCGTCAGCGCCTTTAGCGGCAACCAGAACGCCGATACGCGCACCGTGCTGGTAGCTCCCCAGAACGTCGCCTTCCAGAACAGCGATACGACGGATGTTGATGTTCTCGCCGATTTTAGCAACCAGCGCAACACGTTCTTCTTCGAACTGCGCTTTCAGAACTTCAACGTCGGAGATTTTACCTGCAACAGCGGCGTCCAGTACTTTGTCGGCAAATGCCTGGAAACCACCATCTTTAGCAACGAAGTCAGTCTGGCAGTTAACTTCCAGAATGTAACCGTAGTTGCCTTCGATTTTGGTTTTGATCACACCGTCAGCAGCCACGTTGCCTGCTTTCTTCGCCGCTTTGATCGCGCCGGATTTACGCATGTTTTCGATTGCCAGCTCGATGTCGCCATTCGCTTCAGTCAGCGCTTTTTTGCAATCCATCATGCCTGCGCCAGTACGTTCGCGCAGCTCTTTTACCAGGGAAGCGGTAATTTCAGCCATTCTAAAATCCTCGGGAGATGTGGATACTGCCCGGCCAACGGCCAAACAGCGTAAATTGAAAAAAGGGGCCGATAATGGGCCCCTATTCATACACGGTACTAATAAGGGCTTAAACCTTATTATTCAGCTTCTACGAAGCTTTCTTCCGCCTGAGAAGCCAGGTCCTGAGAGCGACCTTCACGAACGGTAGCAGCAACAGCGCCCAGGTACAGGCTTACTGCGCGGATTGCATCGTCGTTACCCGGGATAACGAAGTCTACGCCGTCCGGATCAGAGTTGGTATCAACGATAGCAAATACCGGGATGCCCAGGTTGTTTGCTTCTTTGATAGCGATGTGCTCGTGGTCAGCGTCGATAACGAACAGTGCGTCCGGCAGGCCGCCCATATCTTTGATACCGCCCAGGCTGTTTTCCAGCTTGTCCAGCTCACGAGTGCGCATCAGCGCTTCTTTCTTGGTCAGCTTGTCGAAAGTACCGTCCTGGGACTGAGTTTCCAGGTCTTTCAGACGTTTGATGGACTGACGAACGGTTTTCCAGTTAGTCAGCATACCGCCCAGCCAGCGATGGTTCACGAAGAACTGATCGCAGCTCAGAGCAGCGTCTTTTACCGCTTCGCTTGCAGCGCGCTTAGTACCAACGAAAAGGATTTTACCTTTACGAGCAGCGATCTTGTTCAGTTCAGCCAGAGCTTCGTTGAACATCGGTACGGTTTTCTCAAGGTTGATGATGTGAACTTTGTTACGCGCGCCGAAGATGAAAGGCTTCATTTTCGGGTTCCAGTAACGGGTCTGGTGACCGAAGTGAACACCAGCCTTGAGCATGTCGCGCATGGAAACAGTTGCCATGTTTAAAACCTCTATAGATTAAATTGGGGTTATGCCTCCACGTATCCCATATTACCGACCCCGAAGGGCACCCCGGAATATGTGCCGATACGTGTGTGTTATTACACAAAGTGAGCTATGTCGCTTACGTCCATCCTTGTGTATCTGAGATGGAACGGAAGTCCGGCGCGCTTTATACCACAAAATCCATCCAGACACCAACTCTTGTTGACGTCGCGTGCTGTTAATGATTCTCAGTTTGGCACCAGCCTGCCCGGACTGTTACCATTGACAGGACTTACTCTATTATTGTCGAAAATATCGACACTGCTGGACATACTCCATGGCTATCTCTATTAAGACATCTGAAGACATCGAAAAAATGCGCGTTGCCGGCCGCCTGGCCGCCGAAGTGCTGGAAATGATCGAACCCTACGTCAAACCGGGCGTCAGCACCGGCGAACTGGACCGCATCTGTAACGACTATATCGTTAACGAGCAGAAGGCCATTTCCGCCTGCCTCGGCTATCACGGCTATCCGAAATCCGTCTGCATTTCGGTCAATGAAGTGGTCTGTCACGGTATCCCTGATGACGGCAAGCTGCTGAAAGATGGCGATATCGTCAATATCGACGTGACCGTCATTAAAGATGATTTCCATGGCGATACCTCCAAAATGTTTATCGTCGGCAAACCGACGATTCTCGGCGAGCGCCTGTGCCGCATCACTCAGGAAAGCCTGTACCTGGCGCTGAAGATGGTTAAACCGGGCATCAACCTGCGCACCATCGGCGCGGCGATCCAGAAATTTGTGGAAGCGGAAGGTTTCTCCGTGGTGCGCGAGTACTGTGGCCACGGCATCGGCCGCGGCTTCCATGAAGAACCTCAGGTACTGCACTACGATTCGCCGGAGACCAACGTCGTACTCAAACCAGGCATGACCTTCACCATCGAGCCGATGGTCAACGCCGGTAAAAAAGAGATCCGCAGCATGAAAGACGGCTGGACGGTGAAAACCAAAGACCGGAGCTTGTCTGCGCAGTACGAGCATACTATTGTGGTGACAGACAACGGCTGCGAAATTCTGACGCTACGCAAGGATGACACCATCCCGGCGATAATCTCGCACGATGAATGATGAAAAGCCGGCGCCCGCCGGCTTTTTTATTAGATAGTTTTTTCTTATGGTGACGCGATGAGCAACTCATTACCTGACACAGCCTCCCCTCTCCTGCCCGTCCCGCCGGAACACCCGGTGAGTTGGCCCCAGGGCGATCTGAACTGTGCCGCAATCAAGGCGCACATCGATACCTTCCAGCACTGGCTGGGCGAGGCGTTTGACTCCGGCATCGTCGCGGAGCAGCTCATCGCGGCGCGCACCGAATTTATCGACCAGTTGCTGCAGCGATTATGGATCGCCTGCGGTTTTGAATCCGTCAGCGACCTGGCGCTGGTCGCCGTCGGCGGCTATGGCCGTGGCGAACTGCACCCGCTCTCAGACGTCGATCTGCTGATCCTCAGTCGTAAAAAACTGCCGGACGACCAGGCGCAAAAAGTCGGCGAACTGCTCACCCTGCTGTGGGACGTCAAGCTGGAGGTGGGCCACAGCGTACGCACCCTCGAAGAGTGCCTGCTGGAAGGTCTCTCGGATCTGACCGTTGCCACCAACTTAATCGAATCGCGCCTGCTGATCGGCGACGTCGCGCTGTTCCTTGAACTGCAAAAACATATTTTTAGCGACGGCTTCTGGCCATCGGAAAAGTTCTTCGCCGCCAAGGTCGAAGAGCAGAACGTCCGTCATCAGCGCTATCATGGCACCAGCTATAACCTCGAGCCGGACGTGAAAAGCAGCCCCGGCGGCTTGCGCGATATCCATACGCTACAGTGGGTGGCTCGCCGCCATTTCGGCGCCACCTCAATGGATGAGATGGTCGGCTTCGGCTTTCTGACCGAAGCCGAGCGCAATGAACTCAATGAGTGTCTGCATCAGCTGTGGCGCATCCGTTTCGCGCTGCATCTCGAACTCACGCGCTATGACAACCGTCTGCTTTTCGACCGCCAGCTCAGCGTGGCCCGCCGGCTAGGCTATGAAGGCGACGGCAACCAGCCGATTGAGCATATGATGAAGGACTTCTTCCGCGTTACCCGCCGGGTGAGCGAGCTGAATCAGATGCTGCTTCAGCTGTTTGAGGAGGCTATCCTCGCCCTGACCGAGGATGAAAAACCACGCCCGATCGATGATGATTTCCAGCTGCGCGGCACCCTTATCGATCTGCGTGACGACACGCTGTTTATTCGCGAACCGCAGGCCATTCTGCGCATGTTTTATATCATGGTGCGCAACAGCACCATCACCGGCATCTACTCAACGACGTTGCGCCATCTGCGCCACGCCCGCCGTCATCTCACCCAGCCGCTGTGCTATATCCCGGAGGCGCGCACGCTCTTTCTTAGTATGCTGCGCCATCAGGGGGCGGTAAGTCGCGGGCTGCTGCCGATGCATCGCCACAGCGTACTGTGGGCCTATATGCCGCAGTGGTCGCATATCGTCGGCCAGATGCAGTTCGACCTGTTTCACGCCTACACCGTCGATGAACACACCGTCCGGGTGATGCTCAAGCTGGAAAGCTTTGCCAAAGAAGAAACCCGCAGCCGCCACCCGCTGTGCGTGGAGCTGTGGCCGCGCTTAACGCACCCGGAGCTGATCTTAATTGCTGCCCTGTTCCACGACATCGCCAAAGGGCGCGGCGGCGACCACTCGATCCTCGGCGCGCAGGATGTGCTGAAGTTTGCCGAGCTGCACGGGCTGAACTCGCGCGAAACGCAGCTGGTCGCCTGGCTGGTGCGTCACCACCTGTTGATGTCGGTCACCGCCCAGCGGCGCGATATTCAGGATCCGGAGGTGATTAAGCAGTTCGCCGAGGAGGTGCAAACGGAAAATCGTCTGCGCTATCTGGTGTGTCTGACCGTCGCCGATATCTGCGCCACCAACGAAACCTTGTGGAACAGCTGGAAGCAGAGCCTGCTGCGTGAACTCTATTTCGCCACCGAGAAGCAGCTGCGTCGCGGCATGCAAAGCACCCCGGACATGCGCGAACGAGTGCGTCACCATCAGCTGCAGGCGCTGGCCCTGCTGCGGATGGACAATATTAATGAAGAGGCGCTGCATCAGATCTGGAACCGCTGCCGCGCCAACTATTTCGTGCGACATACGCCGACGCAGCTCGCCTGGCACGCCCGCAACCTGCTGCGCCACGATCTGAATAAACCGATGATCCTGCTGAGCTCGCAGGCTACCCGCGGTGGTACGGAGATTTTTATCTGGAGCCCGGATCGCCCTTACCTGTTCGCCGCAGTGTGTGGCGAACTTGACCGTCGCAACCTCAGCGTCCACGACGCGCAGATCTTCACCACCCGCGACGGTATGGCGATGGATACCTTTATCGTCCTTGAGCCCGACGGCAGCCCCCTTTCCGCCGACCGCCACGAGGCGATCCGCCAGGGGCTGGAGCAGACCATCACTCAGCGCAGCTGGCAGCCTCCGGCCCCGCGTCGTCAGGCGGCAAAGCTACGCCATTTTTCCGTGGACACCGAGGTGAATTTCCTGCCGACCCATACCGACCGAAAATCGTTTCTGGAGCTGATAGCGCTCGACCAGCCCGGGCTGCTCGCCCGCGTCGGGCAGGTGTTCGCCGACCTCGGGATATCGCTTCACGGGGCGCGAATTACGACAATTGGTGAGCGAGTAGAAGATTTATTTATAATCGCCACCGCCGACCGGCGTGCCCTTAATAATGAGCTGCAACAAGAAGTGCAACAACGGTTGACAGCGGCCCTCAATCCAAACGATAAAGGGTGACGTATTTTTTTTAGTGAATGGAAAGAAACAATGCAGCAGTTACAGAACGTTATTGAGTCCGCTTTCGAGCGTCGCGCCGACATTACGCCGGCTAATGTGGATACCGTGACCCGCGAAGCGGTTAACCAGGTTATCGCCCTTCTTGATTCCGGCGCGCTGCGCGTCGCTGAGAAGATCGACGGTCAGTGGGTGACGCATCAGTGGCTGAAGAAGGCGGTACTGCTCTCTTTCCGTATTAACGATAACCAGGTTATCGATGGTGCGGAAAGCCGCTACTTCGATAAAGTGCCGATGAAATTCGCTGACTACGACGAAGCGCGTTTCCAGAAAGAAGGTTTCCGCGTGGTGCCGCCGGCCGCCGTGCGCCAGGGCGCGTTCATCGCCCGCAACACTGTGCTGATGCCGTCCTACGTTAACATCGGCGCCTACGTTGACGAAGGCACCATGGTTGATACCTGGGCCACCGTCGGCTCCTGCGCGCAGATCGGTAAAAACGTGCATCTGTCCGGCGGTGTCGGCATCGGTGGCGTACTGGAGCCGCTGCAGGCGAACCCGACCATCATCGAAGATAACTGCTTCATCGGCGCGCGCTCTGAAGTGGTTGAAGGGGTGATTGTCGAAGAAGGCTCCGTCATCTCCATGGGCGTTTACCTCGGTCAGAGCACCAAAATCTACGATCGCGAAACCGGCGAAGTCTTCTACGGCCGCGTACCGGCTGGCTCGGTGGTGGTCTCAGGCAACCTGCCGTCGAAAGATGGTAAATACAGCCTGTACTGCGCGGTGATTGTGAAGAAAGTCGATGCCAAAACCCGCGGCAAGGTCGGCATTAACGAACTGCTGCGCACCATCGACTAAAGCAAATAAAAAGCGGGAGATATCCCGCTTTTTTTATATTTGATGCTGGCGAAAATGGATTTTTTCGTTAATTATTCAATGGTTATGATGCTATCAAAGGTACCGTTATGTACGATAATCTGAAAAGTCTTGGCATTACCAACCCTGATGAGATCGATCGCTATAGCCTGCGGCAGGAAGCTAACAACGACATTCTGAAAATCTATTTTCAGAAAGACAAAGGCGAATTCTTCGCCAAGAGCGTGAAGTTCAAATATCCGCGTCAGCGCAAAACCGTCGTCGCCGACGGCGTCGGCCAGGGCTACAAAGAGGTCCAGGAGATCAGCCCCAATCTGCGCTACGTTATCGACGAGCTGGATCAGATCTGCCAGCGCGATCGCACTGAAATCGATCTCAAGCGTAAAATCCTCGACGATTTACGCCATCTGGAAAGCGTGGTCACCAATAAGATCAGCGAAATCGAAGCCGATCTGGAAAAGCTCACCCGTAAGTAAGAGCATCCCGGCGGCGCGTTGCCTGGCCGGGCTGGTGGTCTCTATCCACTCCAGACAGCATGCATCGTCCAGGCCGGGTATGGCGCGTCGCTACCCGGCATTTTTTTGCCTCCACGTCTTAGCGTTGTTCGTCCAGCTGCAGCGCGATATACAGCAGCAGCCTGTCGTCAAAGCTACCGAGATCCAGGCCGGTCAGCTCCGAGATACGGTTCAACCGGTACTCCAGCGTATTGCGATGAATAAACAGCGCCTTTGACGTCGCCAGCGGCTGCACGTTATGGCGAAACCACGCCTGCAGCGTCCGCCGCAGCAGCCCGTTGTTGTCCATGGCCTTCAAACGCGCCAGCGGACGGGCCAGCTCATTGGCCTGCCAGCCGCCGCGCAGGCTGTCGAGCAGCACCGGCAGCATCAGATCCTGATAGAAATAACTGCGGCTCTCCGGCATCCGCTGCTTGCCAACCATCATTGTCGTCCGTGCGGTACGGTAAGAGCGGGCGATACTTCCTGGGCCGGTGAAGAAGTTGCCCAGCGCCACGCGAAAGCGCAGCTGGCCATTCTCTTTCATCCTGGCGATAAGCTGCTCGACGCGCCGGACGTGATCGTCAGCGTCCCAGCGGCCAAAGCTGTTCAGCGCCGGTTTCAGCACCACCATTTCCGTGAGCGAGACAATGGCCACCAGATTATTGCGATCGGGGGTGGTCAGCGCGTTCTGTAACTGTTGCAGTTCCGCCATCGCGCTGTCCACGCCGAGCTGACCGCTGTCTACCTCAATCATCGCCACCACGCGCGGCTGATTGAGATCGATGCCTAAACGCTGAGCCCATTCGTTCAGCGCCGGGGTATGCTCTTCCGCCTGAATCAGGTTCATCACCAGCTCTTCGCGCAGACGGCTGTCCTGGGCCAGGAGATGCATCAGCCGCGACTGCTCCAGCATCATCTCTGCTGTCATGCACACCAGCTCGCCATATTTTCGCAGCGACTCCGGCTCGCCGGTCAGGCCGATCACCCCGACGATCTCCCCCTCCAGGCGCAGCGGCAGGTTAATCCCCTGGCGAACCCCGTGCAGATGGCGAGCGACCGCGTCGTCGATATCCACCACCCGCCCCTGGGAGAGGACCAGCAGCGCGCCTTCGTGCAATTCACCAATCCTTTCCCGATCGCCGCTGCCGATGATCCGCCCGCGGGCATCCATCACGTTGATATTGGTATCGATGATGCGCATGGTCCGCGCCACAATATCCTGCGCCATTTTGGTATCAAGATGCCAGCCAGCCATGTAGTCCTCCCCTTTGCTGGGCACCAGCATAAAAGAGTCATCGTCGCGCTGCATTGTGCATTTGCACTAAGCCGGGGTGAGATATGTGGAGTTGTGGGGGCGGTCACAGAACGAAAAAAGCCCCTGCCCTCGGCGAGGGAAGGGGCTGGGAAGCGAGCGCTGGCGGTTACTGCAACAGCAGATAGATAGAGGCGTCGCCGCGCTGAATGTTCAGCGCCAGTACGGACGGTTTGGCGTCGAAGATTTTCCGCAGATCGGCGATGTTTTTCACCGGCTGCTGATTCGCCCCGACGATGACGTCGCCTTTCTTGAGGCCAATCTGTGCCGCCGGGGTACCGGCTTTCACATTATTGACCACCACGCCCTTATCCTGACCCTTATTGCTCATTTCCGCCCCTTCAATCCCGTTGAAGATGGTGCTGGAGTCAACCTGGGTCTGGTTGCTCTGCTGCAGTTCGACGGTCACGGTTACCGGTTTGCCGTCGCGCAGCAGACCAAGCTCAACTTTGCTGCCGATAGGCATGGTGCCGACCTGGGCACGCAGCGCGGCGAAGCTGCTGATCGCTTTCCCGTTGAGGGAGGTGATGACATCGCCGGCTTTAATGCCCGCTTTCGCGGCCGCCGAACCTGGCATTACCTGGCTGACGAAGGCCCCGCGCTGGGCATCGACTTTCATCGCTTTCGCCAGCTCAGAGTTCAGTTCGGTGCCCATAATGCCGAGCTCACCGCGTTTCACCTGGCCATATTTCACCATCTGCTCGGTCAGGTTTTTCACCATGTTGCTCGGGATAGCAAAACCGATACCGATGTTGCCGCCGTCCGGCGCCAGAATGGCGGTGTTGATACCGATCAGCTCGCCGTTGAGGTTCACCAGCGCGCCGCCGGAGTTCCCGCGGTTAATCGCCGCATCGGTCTGGATAAAGTTTTCGTAGTTTTCCACGTTGAGGCCGCTACGGCCCAGCGCGGAGACAATCCCGGAGGTCACGGTTTCGCCCAGACCGAACGGGTTGCCGATAGCCACGGTGTAATCACCGACGCGCAGCGCATCGGAGTCGGCAAGCTTAATCGCCGTCAGGTTTTTTGGCTCCTGAATCTGAATCAGCGCGATATCAGAGCGCGGATCTTTGCCGACGACTTTGGCATCAAACTTACGGCCATCGCTCAGCTGAACCTTAATCGTGGTGGCGTTGTCCACGACGTGGTTGTTGGTCACCACATACCCTTTGGCGGCATCAATGATGACGCCGGAGCCCAGCGCCATAAATTTCTGCTGCTGGCCGCCGTCAGGCTGACCGCCCTGTCCGCCGCCCTGGCAAAACGGCGAACTCTGGAAAGGAGAACCATCCTGGCAGAACGGCGAATTATCGCCAAAGAACTGCTGGAAGTTACGTGGCATCCGTGGAGTATTAACGGTGGTGCTACCTTCAACGTTAATGCTCACCACCGACGGCATCACCTTCTCCAGCATCGGGGCCAGGCTTGGCATCTGCTGTGCATTAGTGGCCGAAGATGCCGTTTCTGCCGCGCTCGCAGAGAGCGGGGACAACGCCAGACCTAAACTCAGAGCCAGTGCACTCATTGCTAACGTGGTTTTTTTCATCAGTTTCAATCTCAATATCAGGTAACGAAAGTTGCTGTGTACGTGACTATCAGAGTCATTTTATAACGCTAAGTTCCGGAATTAAGTTTCTGGAAAAAGTAAAAATTTATTGTCCATCTTTACAAAACTCCAGCCTATTCCACCGCCATGAGTCGCCGATATTCATCCCACGCATACAAATCCGTCATCCCGCTGATATAGTCCTGAATCAGACGGCAGCGATAATAGTATTCCATCAGCGCAAATTCGGGCGCCGTACGCGCCAGTTTATTTACCGCTTCAACATAGGCCAGCCGGTGACGGGTCGAAAGTTTCTGATACAGCCGGGAGGCAATGGGTAAACGTCGTACCCGCTCCTGCGCTACTAATTCGCTGAAATCCTCCAGCGATAATTTCAGCAGCGGCTGATAGATATCCAACAGGCCGCTGATCACCCGGTAGCCCTGCAATTCCAGCTGCTCAACATCCGGATGACTAAACACCTGTTTCATCGCCACATTTTTATAGAGCTCCAGTAGCTGACTGCAATCGCTGTCGTCCTCCAGCAACGCATGATTAAAGTCCCCCGTGAAGATTGCCGGCAGGTTGTCAATAAATCGGCGCGCCGCGTAGGGCACCAGCTTATTCAGCGTATTCACCCGCAAATACATAAAAAACTGATCTTCCGCGCTCTGCTTCAGATAATTGGCTCGCGATTTCTCCCAGGCATTTTCTACTACCTGCGAAAATAACGAGCCTTTTTCATGACTGCCCCAGGCGTCGTAAAGATGCTGATAGAGCTGTTCTGCGCTAAAAATACGTTTTTCCACCGCGTCCTCGAGATCCGCGACGCAATATGAGATGTCATCCGCAGCCTCCATAATCCAGGTTAATGGAAACCGATTGTAAGGCGCGAGATCCAGTTCTTTACGCAAACGCGCGACATACTCTTCTTCGGCTAAATAATAGCCAGGTTTCTTCATTAAATAACTGTGGCTGGCCGGCGTCTCCTCAGACCACCACGCCGGACGAGTATATTTCAGGATACATCCCACCTGCGCCCAGGTCAGGTTCATACGCATTAGCGTATGGACCAGACGAATGCCCTGCGCGTTGCCCTCAAAGCTGCAGAGATCCTGGCGCACTTTACGGCGCAGCGCATTAAGCGATGTCTCTCCGTCATGCAGGCGTAAGGCCTGCACTTCGCAGCGATCGTCGGTCAGCGGCTGCCCGAGCGCATCGCCGGGCGCCAGGCGCTGACGGAACCAGTCGTTAATCGCCGCTTCGCCAAAATGGCCAAACGGGGGATTGCCGATATCGTGCATCAGGCAGGCCATCTCCACCACGCTCTCGAATGGCCCGGTCAGCTCTTCCAGGCCATACTCTTCCAGCAGCCTCAGCTCTTTCAGCCGGCTCAGCACCTCTTTGGCGATATAGCGCCCCACCTGCTGCACCTCCAGCGAGTGGGTCAGGCGAGTGCGCACCGCCGCGTTGCGCTCGAGCGGGAAGACCTGAGTTTTTTGCTGCAGGCGGCGGATTGCCGGCGAGTTGACGATCCGTCCCCGATCGCTTTCAAAGATCCGCAGGATGTCGCGCTCCGTCTCCACCCGCGGCGGCGAACGGAAGCGTCGACGCCAGTTTATCTTGTTGCGAAAATCAATCTTTGCCATAGCCTCTCCCGCGCGAGCAATACGCTTCCCCTTAAGCGCATGATAGACTATGCAACTAAACCTGACACATCGCGAGTAAATCTATGAAAATTGGCATTATTGGCGCTATGGAAGAGGAAGTTACCCTTCTGCGCGACAAAATCGAAAACCGCCAGACCATCACCATTGGCGGAAGCGAAATCTATACCGGCCAACTTCACGGCGTTGACGTCGCTCTGCTGAAGTCTGGTATCGGAAAAGTAGCGGCGGCGATGGGCGCGACCCTGCTGCTGGAGCGCTGCCAGCCTGACGTGATCATTAATACCGGTTCTGCCGGCGGCCTGGCGTCGACGCTGAAGGTCGGCGATATCGTCGTCTCCGATGAAGCGCGCTACCACGACGCCGACGTCACCGCCTTCGGCTATGAATACGGCCAGCTCCCTGGCTGCCCGGCGGGTTTTAAGGCGGATGAAAAACTGGTGGCCGCCGCAGAGAGCTGCATTAAAGCGTTAGATCTCAACGCCGTTCGCGGCCTCATCGTTAGCGGGGATGCCTTCATTAACGGCTCTGTCGGTCTGGCGAAGATCCGCCATAATTTCCCGCAGGCGATCGCCGTGGAAATGGAAGCGACCGCCATCGCCCACGTCTGCCATAACTTTAAGGTTCCTTTCGTGGTGGTTCGCGCTATCTCCGACGTGGCCGACCAGCAGTCCCACCTCAGCTTTGAGGAGTTCCTTGCGGTCGCCGCCAGACAGTCCACCCTGATGGTGGAGAATCTGGTACAGAACCTGGCACGTGGCTAAGTCGCTATCCTTCGCGCTTGCCGCGCTGCTGTTACTCGCCCCGGCGTGGCTGCTGGCCGCGCCGCGGGTGATCACCCTCTCCCCCGCCAATACCGAACTGGCCTTTGCCGCCGGGATCACGCCGGTCGGCGTCAGCAGCTATTCCGATTATCCTTCGCAGGCCAAAACGATCGAACAGGTTGCCAGCTGGCAGGGAATGAACCTGGAACGCATCGTGGCGCTCAAGCCAGACGTGGTGCTGGCCTGGCGCGGGGGCAATGCCGAACGCCAGGTTAACCAGCTGCAGTCTCTGGGTATTCATGTCCTGTGGGTACAGACCTCGACCATAGAAGAGATCATCGCTACCCTGCGTGAGCTGGCGCAGTGGAGCCCGCAGCCGGAAAAAGCACAGCAGGCGGCGCAGGCGATGCAGCAGGAATACGATGCGTTGAAAGCGCGCTATGCCAACGCGCCGAAGAAACGCGTCTTCCTGCAGTTCGGCTCCGCACCGCTGTTCACCAGCGGCCCCGGTTCGATTCAGGATCAGGTGCTAAGGCTTTGCGGCGGCGAGAATATCTTCGCCACCAGTCGCGTTCCCTGGCCGCAGGTGAGCCGCGAACAGGTGCTGGCCCGCCAGCCGCAGGCGATCGTGGTGACCGGGGATGCCAGCCGCATTGCCGAAGCGCAGCGCTTTTGGCAACATCAGCTCACCATTTCGTTGATTGCGTTACACAGCGACTGGTTTGAACGCGCCGGCCCACGTATTATCCTCGCCGCCAAACAACTTTGTGCGGCGCTTGACCAGGTAAAATAATCATCCGGCACACCGGATGTTCAGTGGGAATCAACGATGCTTGTCTATTGGCTGGATATTATTGGCACAGCTGTCTTCGCGATCTCCGGCGTACTGCTGGCCGGAAAACTGCGTATGGACCCATTCGGCGTGCTGGTGTTAGGGGTAGTGACGGCGGTAGGCGGCGGGACCATCCGCGACATGGCGCTGGCGAATGGCCCGGTATTCTGGGTCAAAGATCCCACCGATCTGGTGGTGGCGATGGTCACCAGCATGCTGACCATCCTGCTGGTCCGCCAGCCTCGCCGGCTGCCGAAATGGATCCTGCCCGTTCTTGATGCCGTCGGTCTGGCGGTGTTTGTCGGCATTGGCGTCAATAAAGCTTTTCTCGCTGGCAGCGGCCCGCTGGTCGCGGTGTGCATGGGGGTGGTGACCGGCGTCGGCGGTGGGATTATTCGCGACGTGCTGGCGCGGGAAATTCCTATGATTCTGCGTACCGAAATCTACGCCACCGCCTGTATCGTCGGCGGTATTGTCCACGCCACGGCACACGACACCTTTCATCTCCCGCTGGAGAATTCGGCAATGATGGGGATGGTGGTCACCCTGGTAATTCGTCTGGCGGCTATTCGCTGGCATCTGAAGCTGCCGACGTTTGCCCTGGACGATAACGGTCGGTAATAAAAGCAAAACGGTAACCTTAAGGTTACCGTTTTTAGGGTTTGCTCCCTCCCGCTGGGGGAGAACTCGCTTTAAACGCTGAACGAGGAGCCGCAGCCGCAGGTGCTTTTCGCGTTCGGATTGGTCACGATAAAGCGCGAACCTTCCAGCCCTTCGGTATAGTCGACCGAGCCGCCGACCAGATACTGCAGGCTCATCGGGTCAACCACCAGGCCGACGCCCTGTTTCTCAATGGTCATATCCCCTTCGTTCACCTGATCGTCAAAGGTGAAGCCATACTGGAAACCGCTGCAACCGCCGCCAGTGATATACACGCGCAGTTTCAGGTTCGGATTATCTTCATCCGCAATCAGGTGTTTTACTTTATTGGCTGCGGCTTCGGTAAACTCCAGCGGCAACGCTACGTCATCACTCATTTTCTGCTCCCATTAATACTTCCGGCCGGTTAAAGAATAACCGGACCTTTTGAGCCATTATCTAATACCCTGGTAAATCGTTCAAGTATTCTCCCGGGGAGCCTGCTGCGCTTTTGCCGCCTGCTCGGCTTCCTGCTTCGCCAGAGTACGCTGCAGAATGGTCGAATACAAAGGCTTACCGCCGAGGAATTGCGCCAGTAGTGTTGCGCCAAGGCAGGTAATAATCATTGGCAAAATGAGCTGATAGTTATCGGTCATCTCCAGCACCAGCACGATCCCGGTCAGCGGCGCACGTACCGAGGCGGCGAGCAGCGCCCCCATACCGGCAATCGCGAAGGTGCCGGCATCGAGATGGTAGGCCGGAAACAGCGGAATAGCCGCCATGCCGAACGCCGTGCCCAGCAGCGTGCCGAGCGCCAACATAGGCGCGAAAATGCCCCCTGGCGCGCCGGAAGAGAAGCAGATCAGCGTGGTCACCACGCGGGCAATAAAGATAAACAGCAGCAGTCCGACGGAGAAGTTACCGGCAGCGGCGATAGGGATCAAGTTAAAGCCACCGCCCACCGCGGAGGGCTGCATCAGCCCCAGCAGACCGCAGAGCCCGCCGATTAATCCGCCAATCAACACCCATTTTTTGATGTTGCCGCCGTGGATGCGCTGGAACAGATCCTGAGTGCGCAGCACCAGAAAATTAAACAGCGGGCCAAAGCAGCCAAACAACATGCCCAGCACCAGATACAGCCATAGGGTATTTACCGGGGCGTTGCTTAGTTTACCCACCTCAATGATCGCCGCTTCGCCGTTGAAAATGCGAAACACAATGCTCGACATGATCACGCCGGTAAACACCGCTTTAATGGAGATCAGGTTGTAGCGGAACTGCGGGCGCATCTCTTCGATGATAAACAGAATACCGGCCAGCGGCGCATTAAAGGCCGCCGAAAGCCCCGACGCCGCACCGGTCGCCAACAGCGTATGCCGCGCTTCCGGACTGCGCATGCGGAAAACGTCCAGCACCATGCGCCCAATGTTGCCGCCAAGCTGTACCATCGGTCCTTCACGACCCAGCACCATCCCGGCGCCAAGGGTCCCCATGCCGCCAACGAATTTCACCGGCAGCACGCGCCACCAGCGCACCGGCCGCAGCTCCTCCAGCGCGCCCTCAATTTCCGGAATCCCGGAGCCGCCGGCCTCCGGCGCAAAGCGACGCACCAGAAAATAGCCGACCATCGCCAGCAGCGCCGACAGGATAAACGCCAGCGGCCAGACCAGATACCAGTGGTCCGCCACCTGCGCCAGCGCGCCGATCCGCTGGTTCTGCACCCAGTTCACGCTCTTTTCAAAGGCGACGCCCACCAGCCCCGCCAGCGTGCCGACCACTGCCGCCATAAACAGCACCGCCAGCGGCGTTTTATCGCGTTGAATCAGACGGCGCACCGCATCGCCGCGACGCACCCGCACAAACTGATGTGCTTCAAAAGAGGGAGTTTCTGCTTTCATGCCGTTATCAATTATTGGTAATACAAATGAAGAGAGCGGCATTTTAGCCGTCCCGGCGCGCTGCGTCGTCAAAAAAATGCCCTTGCGGCACATTGTTTCAATTGGGCAAAACTTTCATAACCATCCTGGAATAACTTAGAATAGCCGATAAAACATTTTTCACGAACCAGGACCCTGGCCATGAGCAAATCTGAAAATCTGTACCACGCTGCGCGCGAACTGATCCCCGGCGGCGTTAACTCGCCGGTGCGCGCTTTCACCGGCGTCGGCGGCACACCGCTGTTTATCGAACGCGCGGATGGCGCTTACCTCTATGACGTGGATGGGAAAGCCTATATCGATTATGTCGGTTCCTGGGGTCCGATGGTGCTGGGCCACAACCACCCGGCTATCCGCAATGCGGTGATCGAGGCGGCATCCCGCGGCCTGAGCTTTGGCGCGCCGACCGAAATGGAAGTGAAAATGGCGGCCCTGGTGACCGAGCTGGTGCCGACCATGGATATGGTGCGGATGGTGAACTCCGGTACCGAAGCCACCATGAGCGCCATTCGCCTGGCGCGCGGCTTCACCGGACGCGACAAAATCATTAAGTTCGAAGGCTGCTACCACGGCCATGCCGACTGCCTGCTGGTGAAAGCCGGTTCCGGCGCGTTGACCCTCGGCCAGCCGAACTCGCCGGGCGTCCCGGCCGATTTCGCCAAACATACCCTGACCTGCACTTATAACGACCTCGCCTCGGTGCGCGCGGCGTTCGAGCAGTATCCGCAGGAGATCGCCTGCATCATCGTCGAGCCGGTGGCCGGAAATATGAACTGCATTCCGCCGCAGCCGGAATTCCTGCCGGGCCTGCGCGCCCTGTGCGACGAATTTGGCGCCCTGCTGATTATCGACGAAGTGATGACCGGCTTCCGCGTGGCGCTGGCAGGCGCTCAGGCTTACTACGGCGTGGAGCCGGATCTGACCTGTCTGGGGAAAATCATCGGCGGCGGGATGCCGGTAGGCGCCTTCGGCGGCCGCCGTGAGGTGATGGACGCCCTGGCTCCCACCGGTCCGGTCTATCAGGCGGGCACCCTCTCCGGCAACCCGATCGCCATGGCGGCTGGCTTCGCCTGCCTGAACGAAGTGGCGCAGCCGGGGGTCCATGAAACCCTGACTGAACTGACTAACCAGCTGGCGCAAGGCCTGCTGGATGCGGCGCGTGACGCCGGGATCCCGCTGGTGGTCAATAACGTCGGCGGCATGTTCGGCATCTTCTTTACCGATGCCGAAACCGTCACCTGCTATCAGGACGTGGTGAAGTGCGACGTTGAACGATTCAAGCGCTTCTTCCATCTGATGCTGGAGGAAGGCGTGTACCTGGCGCCGTCAGCGTTTGAGGCCGGCTTTATGTCCGTGGCCCACAGCGAAGAAGATATCGACAACACCATCGACGCCGCGCGCCGGGTATTTGCCAAGCTGTAAGGTGCTTGAATGCCTGGTGGCGCAGGGATTTTCCCGGAGGAGGCGCATTGCGCCTTATCCGGGCTACCAAATCGCACAGCGCTGTAGCCCCGGTAAGCGATAGCGCCACCGGGGATGTTGAAGCCATCCAGGACCGTTAGCGACTCTGCTTTCTCAGCAAATAAATAAAGTAAGGCGCGCCGATAAAGGTCGACAGTAGCCCCGCCGGGATCTGATACGGGAACATCATCATCCGTCCGCACCAGTCGGCGAAGACCAGCAGCAGCCCGCCAGTCAGCCCTGAAATCACCATATGCGGTAGGGTTCGCCGGAAGCCCATCATCCGCGCGATATGCGGCGCCATCAGCCCGACAAAGCTCAGCGGGCCGATGGTCAGCGTCGCCGCCGCCGTCAGGCAGGCCGCCAGCAGCAGCAGAACAATCCGCGATGACGTCAGCGCCATGCCCACCGCTCGCGCCGCCTCCCCGCCCAGCGGCAGGATGGTTAACCAGCGACGACAGAGCGGCGCCAGCGCCAGCAGCGCCAGCATTACCGCGCCGCTACGCACCACCCTCTCCGGCGTCGCGCTATATGTCGACCCCGAGATCCACGTCAGGATCTGCGCCATACGCGGATCGCCGCTGGCCTGCAGCATCATCAGCAGCATAGTGAAGGCGGTGCTCAGCGCCATCCCCGCCAGCAGCATCCGATGCGGCGAGAAGCCGCCGCGCCCGGCGGCGAGCATAATGATCAGCAAGGTGGCCGCCGCGCCAAGGCTGCCGGCCGGCAGCAGCCAGCCAAAGGCGTCGCCAGGCACGAAGAACAGCATCAGCACCACGCCAAAAGCCGCGCCGGAGCTGATGCCCAGCACTTCCGGGCTGGCCATCGGGTTGCCGGTCAGGCGCTGGATAATACAGCCGGCGACCGCCAGCATGACCCCGGCGAACAGGGCCGACAGCACCCGCGGCCAGCGCCAGGGCAGGAGTTGCTCCAGCAGATCGCCGTGGGCCCACAGCCAGCCGTGGGCATCGCGACCAAAGGCCAGCGCCACGCTCACCGCTAGCAGCAGCAACGCGACGCCTGCGAGAACAAACCATTGCACATAATAGCGCTCAGGCTGCACATTATCGCCGCCGTTCATCACCGGGGCGCTGATGCTGCGCAACCGCGGCAGCAGCCACAGCAGCAGCGGCGCGCCAATCAGGGCGGTGACCGAGCCGGTGGAGACTTCCCGCCATACCCGGCTCAGCCAGAGGATCACCTGATCGGAAAGCCACAGGAGCAGCGCGCCGATCAGCGCCGCCAGCAGCAGCCGCGCCAGCAGCCGACGGGCGCCAAGCATTTTCGCCAGCAGCGGCGCGAACAGGCCGATAAAGCCGATAATCCCTACCGCGTTCACCAGCAGCGCGCTGATGACGATCGCCAGCGTCAGGGCGCCGAGGCGCGCCAGGGACAGCGCCAGCCCGAGGTTACGCGCCACCCCGTCATCGAGCCCCATCAGGGTCAGCGGCCGCAGCAGCAGCAAGGTGAGTATTGCCCCGCCAAGCAGCTGCGGCCACAGGCGCTGCGCTACGCTCCAGTCGGTCTGCGTCAGCGTCCCGGTGCTCCACAGGAACATGCTTTGCAGCTGGTCGTGATGGAAAATCACCATCAGCTGGTTAAGCGCGCCACAGTAAAGGCTGACCACCAGCCCCGCCAGGATCAGCGTTACCGGCGACAGGCGCTTGCCCCACGAGACGCCAAACACCAGCGCGCCCACCAGACAGGCCCCGGCCAGCGCGGCGAATTGCGACGCCAGCACGCCGGGAATAGCCCATAACGTGGTGACCGTTATCCCCAGCTGCGCGCCGGTGGCGACGCCAAGGGTGGTCGGTTCCGCCAGCGGATTACGCAGCACCTGCTGGAACAGGACGCCAACCAGTCCCAGCCCGGCGCCCACCAGCAGCGCAACAGCCAGCCTCGGTAACAAACTGTAATGAAACAGCATTTGGGCGATATCATCGACATCCGGCTGCCACAGCGCCTGCCGCCACTGCGCATAGGGCAAGGCGACATTGAGGTTGACGATGCTCAGCGCGAAGGCGACGCCCAGCAGCCCGGCCAGCAGGATAATAGCTAACGGCGAGAGACGCGTATTCATGCCGGTCTCCCCTGGGCATCAGCCAGCACGCGGGCAAAATGCATCGCTGACAGCGTCGCGCCGTAGAACCAAACCGCCGGAACGCGCTGGAAGCGGCCCGCGCGCACGAAGGGCATCGCCTGCCATAGCGGCGTCGCCAGCAGTTGAGCCATATCTCGCTCATTACCATGGTCGAAACAGATGACATCGGCTTCGTTAAATGCCGCCAGCCTGTCGATGCCAACGCTAACGCTTCCCCAGAATGCCGCTTCGCCGTGCCAGGCGTTTTTAATACCAAAGCGATCAAGCACCTCCTGGAACAGGCAGTTTTCGCCAAACACCAGCACGTGCCGGGGATCGAGCAGAGAGATCATCAGCAGCGGACGATCGCCGCGCCCGGCAAAACGCGGACGCAGGCTCTCCATCAGCGCGTCGAACTCCGCCAGATGGCGCTTCGCCTGCTGCGTTTTGCCCAGCAGATCGGCCATTTCCAGTAGCGAACGCTGGGCCATCGCCAGCGGCCGTTTGCCGTCGCTGAAGGTGAAACCGCGGCCGGGCGCGATACGCGCCAGCTTCTCCGGCGACGGGCCGTAGCCCGCCGACCAGACGATAAACGACGGTTTCATCTGCGTCAGCAGTTCAAGGTTGGGTTCGGTACGCAGACCAACATCGATCACCGAGTCGGGCAGCGCGGGTTCGTTCACCCACAAGCGATAGTTGGGAATATCGGCCACGCCATAGGGCGTCACGCCGAGCGCCAGCAGCAGCTCCGCGGGCAGCCACTCCAGGGCGACCACGCGCTGCGGGTCGACGTCGGCCGCCTGCGCGCCGCGCATCTGCCACAGCAGCGGCGAGAGCGCCATCGCGATCAGCAGGCGGCGTCGGGTTATCAGAGTTGGGTTCATCATCAATAGACAAAGCTTACCGGCGCCGCACCGGCCGGGTGTGGCAGGATCCCCATCGGGATGCCGTAGATCTGTTCCAGAGTGTCGCTGCGCATCAGTTCCGCCGGCGTCCCCTGAGCAATCATTTCTCCGCCGCGCAGGGCCACCAGATAGTCGCAATAGCGGGCCGCCATATTAATATCGTGCAGGACGGCGATCACCGTCAGGCCGCGCTGCTGGCTGAGACGATGCACCAGCGCCAGAACATCGACTTGATGAGCAATATCCAGCGCCGAGGTGGGTTCATCGAGCAGCAGGCAGCGACTGTCCTGCGCCACCAGCATGGCGATCCACGCCCGCTGGCGTTCACCGCCGGAGAGGCTGTCCACCAGACGATGAGCGAGCGGCTTCAGCCCCACCAGCGCAATCGCCTCTTCTACTTTCTCACGGTCCGCTGCGCCAAAGCGACCCAGCGCGCCGTGCCATGGATAGCGGCCGATCGCCACCAGCTCGCGCACCGTCATACCTTCGGCCGGCGGCAGCTGCTGCGGCAGATAGGCCACTTTGCGGGCAAAGGCTTTGCTGCCCCAGCTCTCCAGCGGCTGCCCGTCCAGCAGCACTTCGCCTGCGGAGGGCGGCTGATGACGGCCAAGCATTTTCAGTAACGTCGACTTGCCGGAGCCATTATGGCCGATCAGGCCTGTGACTTTTCCGGTCGGGAAGGTGAGCGAGAGCGGATGGAGCAATGTGCGGCCAGGCACACGGAAAGTGACGCGATCCAGCGCGAAGGTGGTTTCTGCGTGCGGAGTCTGTTCCTGCATAGCGATAACCTGATAGAGGGCGCGGCGAACCGCGCCCGTAGGTGGTTAGAAACGGAAGGTGGCGGTGGCGACGACCTGACGTCCGGCGCCCCAGTAGCAGGCGTATTCGCTGTAGCAACTGGAGACATATTCGCGGTCGAACAGGTTGTTGACGTTGACGCCGACCGACGATCCCGGCAGGCCAAAGCGCGCCAGATCGTATTTCACCGTCGCATCCATCAGCGCATAACCGGCCACACTAAAGGCATCATTTTTCTTACCGGTGCTGGTGTCATTTTTGTAGTAGCTGACCGTTGAACCGATATAGCGCGCCCCGGCCCCAATCGTCAGACCGCTCAGCGCGGTTTCGTGGAAGGTATAATCCGCCCACAGGGAGGCCATGTTACGCGGCACTTCCGCCGGACGTTTGCCGTTGAACACCGTATCGTGAGTGTACTCCGCATCGGTGTAGCTGTAGGCTGCGGTGACGTTAATATTGGCGTTCACCGCCGCCTTCGCCTCCAGCTCAAGGCCGCGGGAGCGGATCTCGCCGGTCTGGATGCTGAACGCCTGGTTAGCCGGATCAGCCGTCAGGTTCTTGTCTTTGGTCAGCTGATAGACCGCCGCGGTGACCACCACCGGCATATCTTTCGGCACGTATTTCACGCCGGCTTCATACTGCTTACCGCGCGACGGATCGAACGGCTGGCCGCGGCTGTTGGAACCCGATACCGGTTCAAACGATTCGCTGTAGCTGAAGTACGGCGAGATGCCGTTATCGAACAGGTAGTTGATGCCGCCGCGCCAGCTGAACTGCTGGTCGTGATTCTCCGCCAGGCTGTTGGTGGCGCGGGTTAACGTTGAGGTCGTGGCGTAATCGTAACGGCCGCCCAGGGTCATCACCCATTTATCCCACTCCATCTGATCCTGCGCGTACAGGCCGGTCTGCTCCATCCGGTTGAGGACCGCGTACGGGAAGGTGACCTGAATATTCGGATTGCCGTACTGCGGATTGCTCATGCTGATAGGATCCGCCGTCCCGTAGTCGGCATCCACATCGTTACGCATCCGCGAGTAGTCCACGCCGGTCAGCAGCGTATGGCTGACCGCGCCGGTGGCGAAATCAGACTGCAGCTGGGTATCGACGGTGAAGGTGTTCAGGTGCTCGTCGGAGCGCACGTAGGCGCGATTCATGTAGCCCGGCGCGACATAGCCGTTGCCGTATACCGAACGATAGAGCGTATGCACATCGGCATAGCGCAGGTTCTGCCGTACGGTAAAGGTGTCATCGAACTGATGGGAGAAGCTGTAGCCCACCATCTTCTGGCGGCGGGAGATTTTATTATCGGACTCGCCTTCGTTGAAATCGGTCGGCAGCTTGTGCGCCTTACCGTTGGCGTCGTAATACGGCACCACGGTGCCTTCGCGCGGCAGCCAGCCGTAGTAGCCCGCATCCGGGTCATTCTGGAAGTTGCTCAGGAAGGTGAAGTCGGTTTTATCGTCCGGACGCCAGCTAAAGGAGGGCGCCACCGCGTAGCGAGTCGATTTCGCCATCTGCTGCTGGGCATCCTGACTGCGGCCAAGGCCGGTCAGGCGATACGACCAAACGCCGGCATCATCAATGGCGTCGCTAAAGTCAAACCCGGTCTGCCACAGATTGTCGGTGCCCATCTTAAACTGCACTTCTTTCAGCGGCTCGGTAGTCGGGCGCTTGCTGACCATGCTGACGATACCGCCCGGGTTGCTGTTGCCGTACAGCACCGAGGTTGGCCCGCGCATCACTTCCACACGCTCGAGGAAGTAAGGATCCATGGAGACTTCAGAGTAGTTATTCCCCTGCAGCTTCATGCCGTCCAGATACTGGTTGGTGTTGACGGTCGTCGAGGTGGTGAAGCCGCGAATGGTGACCACGTCATAGGTGGTCGAACTGCCGCGAGTGGAGAAGACGCTGGGCGTATAGGAGAGCGCCTCTTTTACCGTCGTCGGCTGGCGCATCTCCATCTCCTGGCGCGTCACCACCGACACAGACTGCGGCGTTTTTTCAATCGGGGTATCGGTTTTGGTCGCCGTGGCGGAGCGTTTTGCCGCGATAGTCGGCGCCGGTCCCCAGGCGCTTTCCTGGGCGGCCGGGGCGGCAACGACGGTGATGGTTTCTTCTTGCTTCGGTTGTTCTGCTGCCTGTGCGTAGACAGACATGCCGCTAACCGCCGTGGCTACTACAGCTGCGACTTTACGCAGCGAGTGATTTGGCTGAGCAGTTTTTGGACGCGCCATGGGTATATCTCTGATGAAAGTGAATGATAACGTAAACGAGAATTATTATTATGACGGGCGATATAATAGGCGAAACGTCGAAGGCAAGGCAAGCGATATGCCTGTCGCCGCCGGTCGAAGGCTGAATTAATAACCAGATAGTTATTATGGAGTTAAAGAGCCGTTAACTTTTTTACAGGCATAAAAAAACCCCTTAATACTTTCGTATTAAGGGGTCTGGTCGTGCGGTCAAAATCAGTTACTGCCGAACATATCCTTGATCCAGCCCGCGACGCCGTCGCTCTTTTCCTGCTGCTTCGGCGGCTGTTGCTGCTGTTGCTGCTGCGGCGGCGGTTGCTGCCCGGACTGATTAAACGGATTTTTCGCTTCCTGTTGCTGCAACTGCTGCTGTTGCATCATTTCGCCCTGACGGCACAGCGCATCCGGCTGCGTGGTCCAGACCGGCAGCGAACGCATACCGCCGCTGCAGACGAAGTTGCCGTTGCTGTCCACGCCCATATCAACCACGTCTTCCGGCACCGTCAGCACCAGCGGCGTTGGCGTCTGGTTCGCCAGATAGCGCTGGTAAATCGACATCGCGCCGCTGGCGCCGTACAGTTTGGTCGGCTGGTTATTGTCGCGACCCACCCAGGTGATGGTCACCTGACTACCGTCGATGCCGGCGAACCAGGTATCGACGTTATTGTTGGTGGTCCCGGTTTTCCCCGCCAGATGCAGGCCCGGATACTTCGCCCCCAGCTGACGCCCCGTACCGCGCTGCACCACCTGCTGCATAGTCCACAGCGTCATGTAGGCCGCCTGGGCAGGCACCGCGCGCTCCGCCTGCGGATAGCTCTGGTAGAGCACAGTGCCATCTTCGGCAATCACTGACCGCAGCGCGGAAAGCGGCGCACGGTTCCCACCGCTGGCGATGGTCTGGAAGGCCTGGGCCACTTCAATCGGCGTCAGGTTCAGCGCGCCAAGCAGCATCGACGGCACCGCGTTGAGCTGATTCTTCGGCGCACCCAGTTTAGTCCAGGTATCGACTACCGCCGGCAAGCCCAGCGCCATCCCGAGGTTAACCGTCGGGACGTTCATCGAGCGAGTCAGGGCATCGACCAGCATCACCTGACCGCTGAAACGACGATCGTCGTTCTGCGGGGACCACGTCTGACCGTTGGACAGGCGAATCGTCACCGGCGCATCGGCGATCCAGGTATTCAGGCGATACTGATTCGGCTGGCTCAGCGCGGTCAGATAGGTCGCCGGCTTGGCCAGAGAACCAATCGATCGGCGGGCCTGCATCGCGCGGTTATAACCGGCGAACTGCGGCTCCGCGCCGCCGACCATCGCCCGCACTTCGCCGGTGAAGCGGTCAACCACCACCATGGCGGTTTCCAGGTCTGCCAGCTTACGCTGTTTCTTCAGAACCGGGATCCCTTCGGAGGCCGCTTTTTCCGCCGCATCCTGCGCCACCGAGTCGAAAGTGGTGAAGATCTTCACGCCGGAGAGATCTTTCACTTTATCGCCCAGCTTCGCCTGCAGTTCCTGACGAACCATCTGCATAAACGCCGGCTGCGGTGAAATCACCCCGCCGCGCGGCTGCACGCCCAGCGGACGGGCGCTGAGCATGTCGTACAGCTCCTGGTCGATAACTTGCTGCTGCTGCAGCAGACGCAGCACCAGATTGCGTCGTTCAAGGGCCAGTTTCGGGTTACGCCACGGGTTATAGACCGACGCCCCTTTCACCATCCCCACCAGCAGCGCCTGCTGGTCGAGGCTCAGCTCTTCCACCGGACGGCCGAAGTAATACAGGCTGGCCAGCGGGAAGCCGCGAATTTCGTTATCGCCGCTCTGGCCGAGGTACACCTCGTTCATATACAGCTCAAGGATGCGATCCTTGCTGTAGCGGGCGTCGACGATCAGCGCCATATACGCTTCGTTGGCTTTACGCCAGTAGGAGCGTTCGCTGGAGAGGAACAGGTTTTTCACCAGCTGTTGGGTCAGGGTACTCGCCCCCTGCACCGTTCGGCCTGCCGTCAGGTTCGCCAGCACCGCGCGGCCGATGGAGTAGAGACTGATCCCATCGTGCTCATAGAAGTGGCGGTCTTCGGTCGCCAGCAGGGTATCCACCAGCAGATCGGGGAAGCCGCTGCGCTTCACGAACAGGCGCTGCTCGCCGTTCGGCGACTGCAGCATGGTGATAAGACGCGGATCGAGGCGGAAGAAACCGAACTGGCGGTTATTATCCATATTCTCGATGGTCTCAAGATGGTCGCCGTCGAAAGTAAGACGCGCGCGCACCTGCCCTTCCTTACTGTCCGGGAAATCGAACGGACGACGGATCATCTCGATGCTGTTAGCCTGCACGGTATATTCGCCGGGGCGCGTCATCGCGCTGACCTGGCGATACTGCGTGGCGTTGAGCAGACGCACCATCTCGTTTTTGCTGATCTGCATGTCCGGCTCAAGGTTGACCATCCGGCCATAGACCGCGGCCGGCAGCTCCCAGACTTTACCGTCAATGCGGCTGCGGATTTTCTGGTCGAGGTAGACGCCATAGGCGGCAATCAGCACCGCGAAGACAATCCCCAGCTTGACCAGCAGCCACAGCCAGCTGCGCTTCCGACGAGGCTTGCCACCTTTGCCTTTGGCTTTTCTCGGCACCGGTTTCTCATCCTCATAATCATCGTCATCATACTCGTCGTCGTAGTCCTCTTCCCGGACCCGGCGACGGGTGACTTTCTGTTTAGTCGGACGTGAGGGTCTTCCCTTACGTCCGATAGGCTCGCGGTCATCTCCCGCCATGCTTTTTCTCCGCAACGTTCAGGCGCAAAGGCCTGATTCTCAATACTTCCCCTGTTCAGAGGAAGAAGAAATCTCTCAAATTAACGTCCAGGCTGCTTATCCTTCGGACGACAACCTGCTGGCAGGCAGGACGCACCGCCAGCCTTTCAGAGGGTTGGTTTGCTTCATGTTACATGATACTAACAATAAAAATTCACCATAAAATCATTGTGTTAAACGCATCATCGGCAGAATAAGTCAGAACATAGCACGTAATGTTCAGGGCATACAGGATAGCACTAAAATGCGACATTCTTAACCAGCATTTTACCTCCTGCGCACGTAACAAGATGGGAAAGAGTATGTTTTTTAATAACATAAAAAACGGCGCGCTTCCTGCCGGTCAACGCAGTGGCATCATCCGCAGATGAAAATATATTTTCCCAGCGCCAACGTTTATTATTGATAAAAGTAAAGTCGATTAAGCGCCTTTCCGTTGATAAAAATGAGAGCCTGTTAACATTTATGCAGAATAATATTTTATGATGACACCAGGGAAATATTTGTTAAACTAGCGGCCAGTGATTCATTATTTTGATTACTCTATGATGCGTATTCCGCTTATATTTCCGCTTTGCATGGTAGCCCTTCTCTCTGGCTGCCAACAAAAACCTGCCTCAACGCTCAGCCCGGCCATCAGCAGCCAGGCGCAGCTCGAGCAGCTCTCGTCCGTGGCGGCCGGGACGCGCTATCTCAAGAATAAATGTAATCGTAGCGATCTCCCCGCCGATGAAACGATATATCGGGCAGCGGTGAATGTCGGTAAAGCGCGCGGATGGGGAAATATTGACGTGGCGACGTTAAGCCAAAATAGCGACCGGCTTTACCAACAGCTTTTACAGGACAGTACCCCGGAAGCCACACAGTGCAGTCAATTTAATCGTCAGCTCGCGCCATTTATTGCCAGCTTGCGCAGCGACTAAGCGAAATATCCTCAGCGCGCCGGTTATTGTGCGCGCTTTTATTCCTCTTTCGGCTCCTCGTCAATTTTTCCGCCCGGCCAGTCCTCCAGCGCCGCGAGGGTAAAGGTCGTGCCGTTGAAGCTGAAGATCGTCACATCCTGCTGGATCTGCTCCACCACCAGATTGGGCAGGGGTGAATCGCCCTCCGTCCACGCTTTGCCGTTTAACACAATGCTGCGCTTTTCCGGTAGCGAGGCATAGACATGGGCGCTGTAGCGCAGAGGCGGCAGCGTATCGCTGTCCACTTCCGGCGCCGCGGGCGCGCTGGCTTTTGCCGCCGGCGGCGGCGTCTTTGGCGCGGCCTCTCCGGCAGCGGTTAACGGCAGAAGCGCCGCATGCGCCACCGGCAAGGGCAGCGTTTGCGGCGGTGCCGGGTGACGCCACTGCTCGCCGCCAAACCAGCCGAGCGCGATAAATAATCCGGCGTACAGCGGGATAATCCAGCCGGGGATCTGCACCATCCGTCCGCGGATCACCGGCGCATCATCCAGCGAGGACGGCGGCTGATGCGTCACCAGCGGCGGGATGCCTCTTTCACTGTCATCACGAACAATCACAACCGTCTCCTGTTCCCTCACGATAACGAGAAGGCGCCCTTACGGATGCCCCAGACTGCTGACAAAGTGCAATCTTCAGGAATTGCCCGGCGGCGCTACGCTTGCGCGGGCCTACAGATAACTGCATAACTGTTTGATATTGTAATCTTTCGTAGGCCGGGTAAGGCGAAAGCCGCCACCCGACAGAAAGGCGAGCACAATAACGAAACAGGTTTGTCATCAGCCAGAGGCGCCCTTACGGGCGCCCTACGTTATGTTATTTACTGCTCACCGGCAGGCCAGCGCCCTGCGACTCGCCCTGCGGCAACTCGAGAACGGCAACCGACCAGGCCGGCAGCGTGACCGAACCGTCAGCGGCAACCTGCACGCCGCTCGCCAACGACCGGTCGCCCGCCGCCTGCTGAATAGCGCTCAGCTGGAGCGATGTGCCGGCGAAGTCCTGCAGCGTCCGGCTTTCCGGCGCGGCGTTGATCGCCACCACGATGCCGTCGACACGGCTGTCCAGACTGGCGCCAGCCTGCATCCCGTCATCGATGGTCATCACCAGCAGACCCGTCTGCTGATCGGCGCCAGTATTGCGGAAGTCCACGCGCTTCATCACCGTCGCGCCGTCGCCGAGGGTAAACAGCGGAGACGATTTACGCAGCGCGGTCAGCTCCTGATAAAACGCGGTCATCTGCTTGAGCTCCGTTTCACCCGGAGTAGCCACCGCGTCTTTCACCCGGGCGATAATGTCATAATTGCTGCCATCATCGCTGCTGCGCGGCATACCGACGTTGTAGTTGTTGTCCTGCAGGGAGTAGTCCACGCGGTTAAACCAGTCGCCGGAATCATACGAATCGCGGGTAAAGGATTTAGAGCGCAGCAGCTCCGAGCCCTGCTGGTCAAAGGCGATCCCCTGGCCGAGCATCACCGTCGCCAGCGACACCGCCTGCATCCGGACGCGGGTATCGAGATCCGCCTCCTGAGCGGCTTTATAGCTGATCATGTCCCACAGCGTCTGGTTATCGTGTTTTGACACATAGTTCACGACTTCCGTCGGATCAGCCGCATAGCCGCCTGGCGCGCCGTTATAGTCAATCTCGCTGCCTCTCTTCACCGCGCCGTCTTTGTCGATCAGCACAAAGTCCGCAAGGTTACCGGCCATGCCGAGACGGGTCAGATCGGCGAGGTGACGCGCCTGATCGTCGGTCAGGGTGGTCAGCTCATTCGGCAGAACGCCGGCCCCGCTGCCCACGCCCTGGTTCTGGCGTAATGCATCACCGGAGTCGAACGGCCCGCCGCCGCGCACGGCGTCGCGCAGACGATCGGAGAACGTGCCGATCCCGGTGCCTTTGAGATTGATTTGCGAGGCAATTTCAAAGCGATCGCTCTGGTTGGAATCCCAGCCTTCGCCAAAGAAGTAGATATCCGGGTTCAGCGCTTTAATGCGTTCCCAAGCCGAGAGGATCTGCGCTTTCGGGTGGTAGCCCATCAGGTCGAAGCGGAAGCCATCGATCTTATAATCGGTGGTCCATACCGCCAGTGAATCGGCGATAAGCTTGGCGAACATCCGGTGCTCTGGCGCCGAGTCGGAGCAACAGGTAGCCGATTCCACGCTGCCGGTGGTTTCGTTCAGACGCTGGTAGTACCAGGGGACGATCTTATCCAGTACCGAGGTGCGATCGGTCGGGCCGGCGGCGTTGGTGTGGTTGTACACCACGTCCATAATGACGTTCATTCCCAGATCCTGCTTGATCGCCTGAATCATGGTGCGGAACTCTTTAATGCGCGCCGTGCCTTCCGGATCGGTGGCGTAGGATCCTTCCGGCACCGTGTAGTGGAACGGATCGTAGCCCCAGTTATAGGAGTCGGTCTGCGCCACCAGCGTATTCAACGCCTGCACCTGCGGGTTATCCTTGCTGTCGTTCTGCTTCAGCTGGGTCAGCACCTCTTCGACCGTCGAACCGCTGTCGCAATAGCCCGCGAACTCGCTGCTCTTCACCGCGCTGTTGATCTCGCACAGGCGACTGAACGGCTGCTGAATATCGGCGACTTTGTCGCTGAACTCATTGACCGTCGCCAGATCGAAGACCGGCAGCAGCTCAATATGGGTCACGCCCGAGGCCGACAGCTGTTTCAGATGCTGGACCATATTGCTCTCCTGGGCGGTGAGCGCCAGATACTTACCGCGCAGTTCGGCGGGAACGGTTTGATCCCAGGCAGAGAGATCGCGAATATGCGACTCGTGGATCGTCATTTTCGCCAGGTCGGCTTTGGTTTTCTGCGCGTGCGGCATCGTCAGCCCGTCCCAGCCTTCCGGCTTCAGCGCGCTGTCGTTGAGATCGACCACCTGGCTGTACTCCGAGTTGGTCGACAAACTATGGGCGTAGGGATCGGTCACTTCGTACTGCTCGACTTTACGCGACTGCGGGTGGTAAACGGTCATCGCGTAGCGGTAGAAGGCGCCCTTCAGGTCGCTTCCCCCCTGCCATGACCAGGCGCCGGAGGCGCTGTCGCGGGTCATCGGATGGCTGGCCACCACCTTCTTGTCGGCGCTGTAGACCACCAGCTCGACCTGCTGCGCCGTGGGTGCCCAGACGCGGAAGGTCACGCCGCTATCGGTTAGCTGGGCGCCGTAGCTCAGCGCCTCGGCGGCGGCGGCATAGGTATCGTCCAGCACGCCGGCGGTCTGTACCTGGGTGGCGGAGCTCAGGATCCCGTCGCTTTCGGCGGATATCGCCACCGTCTCGCCCTGCAGCAATTCATCGACGTTGACATCATCCGGCAGCTTAAAGGCAGGATAGCTGGCGAGATGCGGGAAGCGCATGCTCACCTGCTGGCTGACGGTGGTGGGGGTCAGCTTGACATACTTATCGGTAAATTCGCCGTTACTGTCGGCGGCCACCTTACTGCTGTGGCTGTAATAGAGGCGCACAATGGGTTTATTTTCCCCGCCCGGCCACAGCAGGGTGGTTTTATCGACCCAGTGCGCATCGGCCAGCGCCACGCCAAAGGCGGCGCGGAAGGCGTCGGCGCGGGAGTCATAGACCGCGCTGTTGCCAGCGATGACCGATACCGTCCGATCGGTGAAATCACTGAAAGAGACGCGCAGGTCGCTGTCGATAAGCTTATTGGTGCCATCGCGGACGATAACGTTGATGCATCCGCTCTCTTTAGTCAGCGGGATCACCCAGTAAGGGCCATATTTGTCGCTGCCGGTCGGCGTGGTGCTGACATCATTCCAGTCCGCCACCGGCGCGCTCAGCGCGTCACAGGTTTCGTTGTTCCATAAATAGAGGTTTTTCGTCGCATAGTCGGCCGGCGTGCTGCTGGTGATGCCGGCGATATCGACGAGATGAATGACAGCCTGCCTGGCGGAAGCCTGCACCGCTTCGCCTGGGACGGCAACGTCCGGTAAGCGGACGACGACATCCTGCGGGTCGGGCGTGCCGGGAGTGCCTGGGTTGCCAGGATTGCCTGGTGAACCCGGTGAGCCAGAGGTAGAAGAGGAAGAGCTGTTATCACAGCCACTCAATAATACTAACGATCCAAGAAATAGGGCATGACAGGTATATCTGAGCATTCGATAGTCCCTAATATGCTTATTAAATTATAAAAGGTAAGAAAGGATGAATATCTTTACAGCGCGCTAATTAGATATTTTTGCTTTCCCAGGCGCAATCATCCCCCACAAATGAGCGGGGGGCGTAGGAAGCCGGGGGAGTAAATCAATAAAGGGAATGACGACCCGAAACCGCAAACTGATTATGATTCGCCACGCTTATCGCCACTCTCCGGCAATAAATAATTCAAAAGCCAATAATCACCTACCTGTTTCGGTAGGGTATTACGCCAACGTGCAGAAAAATAAATTAGCAAAGGAATTAAAATGCCAGTTTCTGTGATGAGGTTAACAAATATAAATAAAGGGATAATTAAATTATTACCACAAATTGTGACGCTCATCATATTAATAACCGCTATCCCACAGCTGGCGAAATTAACCTGGCGCGTGGTATTCCCTGTGAGTCCTGAGGATATTTCCGCCCTACCGTTAACCATGCCTCCGGCGGCAGATCCGGAATTAAAAAATGTGCGGCCCGCATTTACCCTGTTTGGCCTGGCGGTGAAAAATAGCCCCACGCCAACGGATGCTGCCAGTCTCAATCAGGTGCCGGTTTCCAGCCTGAAGCTACGCCTGGCCGGGCTACTCGCCAGCAGCAACCCGGCGCGCTCCATCGCTATTATCGAAAAGGGAAATCAGCAGGTTAGCCTTAGCACGGGCGATCCCCTCCCAGGGTATGATGCGCGGATCGCCGCCATTCTGCCTGACCGGATCATCGTCAACTATCAGGGGCGCAAAGAGGCCATTTTATTATTTAACGACAGCCGCGCACCGTCGCCGCCGCCCACCGCCGCGGGCAACCCGCCCCTCGTGAAGCGACTCCGCGAACAGCCGCAAAATATCCTCACTTATTTATCTATTTCGCCGGTACTCAGCGGCGACAAACTGCTGGGTTATCGACTAAACCCAGGCAAAGACGCCTCGCTGTTTCGCCAGTCCGGCCTGCAGGCAAATGATTTGGCGATTGCCTTAAATGGCATCGATTTACGCGACCAGGAGCAAGCGCAACAGGCGCTGCAGAATCTGGCCGACATGACCGAAATAACGCTAACCGTTGAGCGGGAAGGCCAACGACACGATATTGCTTTCGCGCTGGGGGATGAATAATTGCCAACCATGAAACGCCTGCGAAAAATGCTGCCTGCGCTGCTGATATTAACCCCGCTGCTATTTTCTCCGGCCGCCGCGGAGGAATTTTCCGCCAGTTTTAAAGGCACCGATATCCAGGAATTTATCAATACCGTCAGCAAAAACCTGAATAAAACGGTGATTATCGATCCCAGCGTACGCGGCACTATCACCGTGCGCAGTTACGATATGCTCAATGAAGAACAATATTATCAATTCTTCCTCAGCGTGCTGGATGTATATGGCTTCGCCGTGATCAATATGAATAACGGCGTGCTAAAAGTGGTCCGCGCCAAAGACGCCAAGACCTCGGCCGTGCCGGTCGCCAGCGCGGCCGCGCCGGGCGAAGGCGATGAAGTGGTCACCCGGGTGGTGCCCCTGACCAACGTCGCCGCCCGCGATCTCGCCCCGCTGCTCCGCCAGCTGAACGATAACGCTGGCGCCGGCAGCGTGGTCCATTATGAGCCCTCCAACGTACTGCTGATGACCGGCCGCGCGGCGGTTATCAAACGCCTGCTGACCATTGTCGAGCGCGTCGACAACGCCGGGGATCGCAGCGTGGTGACCGTGCCCCTTTCCTGGGCCTCCGCCGCGGAAGTAGTCAAACTGGTTACCGAGCTTAATAAAGATACCAGCAAGTCGGCGCTGCCGGGCTCGATGGTGGCGAACGTGGTGGCCGATGAGCGCACCAACGCGGTACTGGTGAGCGGCGAACCAAACTCGCGCCAGCGCATTATCGCCATGATCAAACAGCTCGACCGCCAGCAGGCGGTACAGGGTAACACCAAAGTGATCTACCTGAAGTACGCCAAAGCCGCCGATCTGGTGGAAGTTCTGACCGGGATCAGCAGCTCGCTGCAGAGCGACAAGCAAAGCGCCAGGCCAGTGGCCGCGATCGACAAAAATATTATTATCAAAGCCCACGGCCAGACCAACGCCCTGATCGTCACCGCGGCGCCAGACGTGATGAACGATCTTGAGCGGGTGATCGCCCAGCTCGATATCCGCCGCCCGCAGGTGCTGGTGGAGGCGATTATTGCCGAAGTGCAGGATGCCGATGGCCTTAATCTCGGTATCCAGTGGGCAAACAAAAACGCCGGCATGACGCAGTTCACCAATAGCGGTTTGCCGATATCGACGGCTATCGCCGGCGCCAACCAGTACAACAAAGACGGTACCATCAGCAGCTCGCTGGCCAGCGCCCTCGGCTCGTTTAATGGTATCGCCGCCGGCTTCTATCAGGGGAACTGGGCGATGCTGCTCACCGCCCTCTCCAGCAGTACCAAGAACGATATTCTGGCCACCCCCAGCATCGTCACCCTCGATAACATGCAAGCCACTTTTAACGTCGGCCAGGAAGTTCCGGTATTAACCGGCTCGCAAACCACCTCAGGCGACAACATCTTCAATACCGTCGAGCGCAAAACCGTCGGCATTAAACTGAAGGTGAAGCCGCAGATTAACGAAGGCGATGCGGTGCTGCTGGAGATTGAGCAGGAGGTATCGAGCGTTGCCGACTCGGCCTCCAGCACCAGCAGCGATCTCGGGGCGACCTTCAATACCCGGACGGTGAATAACGCCGTGCTGGTCGGCAGCGGCGAAACGGTGGTGGTGGGCGGGCTGCTGGATAAAACCGTCACCGATACCGCTGACAAAGTGCCGCTGCTCGGGGATATCCCGGTGATCGGCGCCCTGTTCCGCTCCGACAGCAAGAAAGTGTCGAAACGCAACCTGATGCTGTTTATCCGCCCGACCATCATTCGCGATCGCGATGAGTACCGCCAGGCTTCTTCCGGCCAGTACACCGCCTTCAACAATGCGCAAACTAAACAGCGGGGTAAAGAAAGCAGCGAAGCGTCGCTCAGCAACGACCTGCTGCATATCTATCCGCAGCAGGAGACCCAGGCCTTCCGCCAGGTCAGCGCCGCCATTGACGCCTTCAATCTCGGAGGCCGCCCATGACGCCAGCCGCCGAACGCCGTCCGCTGTTGCCCTTCGCCTGGGCCCGCGCGCACCATCTTGTGCTGCTCAGCGACGGTGAACGCTGCGAAGCGCTGTGCCGCCCCGATACCGCCGCCCGGGCGCTGCTGGAAGCGCGCCGCCTGGCGGACGGGCCGATGCGCGTCAGCCGTCTGGCGCCGGACGCGTTCGAGAAAGTGCTGGTGCTCAGCTATCAGCGTGATTCGGCGGAGGCGCACCGCATGATGGCCGACATCGGCAATGAGCTCGACCTCTATACCCTCGCCGAAGAGCTGCCGGACACCGACGATCTGCTCGACAGCGAGGACGACGCGCCGATCATCCGCCTGATCAACGCCATGCTCACCGAGGCCATCAAAGAGAAAGCCTCGGATATTCATATCGAAACCTACGAGCGCCATCTGCAGATCCGCTTTCGCGTCGACGGCGTGCTGCGCGAAATTCTGCGCCCGCAGCGGCGGCTGGCCGCCCTGTTAATTTCGCGCATCAAGGTGATGGCCAGCCTGGACATTGCCGAAAAGCGGGTCCCTCAGGATGGCCGCATGGCGCTGCGCATCGGCGGGCGAGCAATCGACGTGCGCGTCTCCACCCTGCCCTCCAGCCACGGCGAACGCGTCGTCCTGCGTCTGCTGGACAAAAACAGCGTCAACCTGGATCTGCTGACGCTGGGCATGCCGCCCGCCCTGCTCGATCGGGTCGATGCGCTGATCGCCCGCCCGCACGGCATCATCCTGGTCACCGGTCCGACCGGCTCCGGGAAAAGCACGACGCTCTACGCCGCCCTCAGCCGCCTCGACGCCCGGGAGCGCAACATCATGACCATTGAAGATCCGGTGGAGTATGAGCTGGAGGGCATAGGCCAGACCCAGGTCAACGCCAAAGTCGAGATGACCTTCGCCCGCGGCCTGCGCGCCATCCTGCGCCAGGATCCGGACGTAGTGCTGGTGGGCGAAATCCGCGATGGCGAAACCGCCCAGATCGCCGTTCAGGCCTCGTTGACCGGGCACCTGGTGCTGTCGACCCTGCACACCAACAGCGCGCTGGGCGCCATTTCCCGTCTACAGGATATGGGCGTGGAGCCTTTTTTACTCTCTACCTCGCTGCTGGCGGTGATGTCGCAGCGGCTGGTGCGCCAACTGTGCCCGCACTGCCGTCAGCCCTGGCAGGCGGATGCCAACACCGCCCGGCAGATGGCGGTCCCGGTCGGCGCGCGGCTGTGGCAGCCCAAAGGCTGTCCGGAGTGTAATTTCATCGGCTATCGTGGGCGTACCGGGATCCATGAACTGCTGCTAATCGACGATCGCGTGCGCGCCGCCATCCACCGCGGCGAGAACGAGATCACCCTGATCCAGCAGCTGGGGCCAGCCTGGCAAACCCTGCGCCATGCCGGACGCGACAAAGCGCTGGCGGGGATCACCAGCTGGGAGGAGGTGATGCGGGTCACCGAACAGCAAACGACGGAAAGCGTCTAAGATGGCCCTGTTTCGCTATCAGGCGCTGGACGCGCAGGGCAAAACCCGCCGCGGCCTTCAGCAGGCCGACTCCGCCCGCCACGCCCGCCAGCTGCTGCGGGACAAGGGCTGGCTGGCGCTGGAAGTGACAACTGCCGACCCGGCGCGCCGACTGTGGGCCGGCGGATCCCTTACCCGGCGCACCAGCGCCGGTGATTTAGCCCTGCTCACCCGCCAGCTGGCGACTCTGGTTGCCGCCGGGATCCCGCTGGAAAAGGCGCTCGATGCCGTCGCCCAGCAGTGCGAAAAGCCGTCGCTAAGAACGTTAATGGCCGGGGTGCGCAGCAAAGTGCTCGAAGGCCACTCGCTGGCGGAGGCGATGCGCGGCTATCCCGCCTGCTTCGACGGGCTGTTCTGCGCCATGGTGGCGGCCGGCGAAACCTCCGGCCATCTCGACGGCGTACTGAACCGGCTTGCTGACTATACCGAGCAGCGCCAGCAGCTCCGCGCCCGCCTGCTGCAGGCGATGATCTACCCCATCGTACTGACGCTGGTCGCTATCAGCGTGATCGCCATTCTGCTCTCCACCGTAGTCCCGAAAGTCGTTGAGCAGTTTGTCCATCTTAAACAGGCCCTGCCCTTCTCTACCCGGCTGCTAATGAGCCTGAGCGACATCGTGCGCAGCGCGGGCCCCTGGCTGGCGCTGCTGTCGTTACTGGCGCTGCTGGCGCTGCGCTATCTGCTGCGCCAGCCCGCCCGGCGGCTCGCCTGGGACCGGGCGCTGCTGCGCCTGCCGGTCATCGGCCGCGTGGCCCGCAGCGTCAACAGCGCGCGCTACGCCCGCACCTTAAGCATTCTCAATGCCAGCGCGGTGCCGCTGCTGCTGTCGATGCGCATCAGCGCCGACGTCCTCAGCAACGCCTGGGCGCGCAGCCAGCTGGCGGCGGCCAGCGAATCGGTACGCGAAGGCGTCAGTCTGCATCGGGCGCTGGAATCCACCGCCCTGTTTCCGCCGATGATGCGCTACATGATCGCCAGCGGCGAACAGAGCGGAGAACTGACCGCCATGCTGGAGCGCGCGGCGGAGAACCAGGACCGGGAGCTGAGCGCGCAGATCCAGATGGCCCTCAGCCTGTTTGAGCCTCTGCTGGTGGTCACCATGGCCGGCATGGTGCTGTTTATCGTGCTGGCCATCCTGCAGCCGATCCTGCAACTGAACACCCTTATGAGTATGTAACTGTATTAATGGAGAAAACTATGCAACGGCAACGCGGTTTCACGTTACTGGAAATTATGGTGGTGATCGTCATTCTCGGCATTCTCGCCAGCCTGGTGGTGCCTAACCTGATGGGCAACAAGGAGAAAGCGGACCGCCAGAAAGTCGTCAGCGATCTGGTGGCGCTCGAGGGAGCGCTGGACATGTATAAACTCGACAATAGCCGCTACCCCAACACCGAGCAGGGGCTGCAGGCGCTGGTGACCGCTCCGGCCGCCGAGCCGCATGCCCGCAACTACCCGGAAGGCGGCTATATCCGCCGTCTGCCGCAGGACCCGTGGGGGAATGAGTATCAGCTGTTAAGCCCGGGTCAGCATGGCGCCATCGACGTCTTCAGCGTCGGCCCGGACGGGATGCCCGACACCAATGACGATATCGGCAACTGGACCCTCGGGAAGAAATAGTGTCTCAGCGCGGTTTCACCCTCCTGGAGATGATGCTGGTCCTGCTGCTGATCGGCGTCAGCGCCAGCATGGTGCTGCTGGCGTTTCCCTCCGCCCGCACCCAGGAGGCCACACAGATCCTGGCGCGCTTTCAGGCGCAACTGGATTTTGTCCGCGAGCGCGGGCAGCAAACCGGTCAGCTCTTCGGCATTATCATCCACCCTGAGCGCTGGCAGTTTATGCGCCTGCAGCCTGCCGACGATAGCGCCCCGGCGGCGGCTGACGACCGGTGGGGCAACGCGCAGTGGCTGCCGCTGCAGGCCGGACGCGTCACCACGGCGGAAACCCTCCCGCGGGCCAGGCTGACGCTGCGCTTTCCCGACGGCCAAGCGTGGACGCCGGACGAGCAGCCCGACGTGCTTATTTTTCCCGGCGGTGAAGTCACGCCGTTTCAGCTGCGGATTGACGCCGCGACGGGCATCAACGTCGACGCCCAGGGCGACAGCCAGCCGCTGGCGGCGCGGGAGTAGCCATGAAGCGTGAAGCCGGAATGACGCTTATCGAAGTGATGGTCGCGCTGGTGATTTTCGCCCTCGCTGGCCTGGCGGTGATGCAGTCCACCCTGCAGCAGACGCGCCAGCTCGGGCGTATGGAAGAGAAAATCCTCGCCAGCTGGCTGGCGGATAACCAGCTGGTGCAGCTGCGGCTGGAGAAACGCTGGCCTGCCCTCAGCTGGTCTGAAACCACCGTGGAGGCCGCCGGGACGCGCTGGTTTGTCCGCTGGCAGGGAGTGGAAACCGCGCTGCCGCAGCTGCGGGCGCTGGACGTGGAGGTCCGGCGGCAAAAAAGCGATCCCGCGCCGCTGGCCACCCTGCGCACCTGGGTGACGCCGCCATGATAACGAAAATGCGCGGTTTCACTCTGATCGAAACGCTGCTGGCGCTGGCTATCCTCGCCGTCCTCAGCGCCGCCGCCGTGATGGTGCTGCAGAACGTCATCCGCGCCGATGGCCTGACCCGCGAGAAAAGCCAGCAGATCGCGGCCCTCCAGCGCGCCTTTCGCCAGATCGCCGACGATGTCACCCACATCATTCCCCGTCGCGCCAGAAACAGCGACACGTTTTTCTTCGCCGGACGTTTCCAGTTGCAGAGCGACGACTGGGGACTGGCCTTCAGCCGCAGCGGCTGGCCAAACCCGCTGGGGATCCTCCCGCGCTCGGAGATCCAGAACGTCAGCTACCGTCTGCGCCAGCAGCAGCTTGAGCGTCTGAGCTTCGATCAGCAGGATCCGCTGACCGGCAGCCAGCCGACGGTCCGGGTGCTGCTGCGCGAGGTCACGGCGTTTCGCCTGCGGTTTTACGCCGACAGGCGCTGGCAGGAAACCTGGGACCGCCCGCAGAGGCTGCCGCAGGGGCTGGAGATCACCCTGACGCTGGCGAACAGCGGGGAGATAACCCGCCTGTTTTTACTCACCCCGGGAGGCGGCCAGTGATAAATCGGCAACGCGGCGTCGCGCTCCTGATGGTGCTGTTCATCCTCGCCCTGATGATGATCCTCGCCAGCGCCATGACCGAGCGCACCGCGGTCATGTATCAGCATACCGCCGTGACCCTCGATAATTTGCAGGCCAGATGGTACGCCCTGGCGGCGGAAAACATGGCCGCCGCGCTGCTGCAACGCGATGCGCTGGACTCGCCCAGTCAAACGAACCTGGCGCAAACCTGGGCGCAGGAGGGGCGCCGCTTTACCCTCGACGATGGCGAAATCCGCGCCACGATCCGCGACGGGCACGCCTGCTTTAACCTCAATGCCATCAACCATCGCACGGATGAGGCTGGCGACGGAACGCCCTACCCGACCGACGTCTTCGTTCGGCTGCTGGCGCTGCTCGGCGAGCCGCCGCTGCGCGCCAGCCAGATCGCCGCCGCCCTTGGCGACTGGACGGACAGCGACGGCCAGCCGCGGCTGAACGGGGCGGAGGACGAGGTCTATATGGCGCAAACCCCGGGCTATCTCGCCGCCAACCAGCCGATGCAGGATGTCAGCGAGTTGCGCCTGCTGGCCGGGATGGACGCCGCGCTCTATCAGCGCCTGCTCCCCTTCGTCTGCGTCCAGCCGGATGACGCGCTGCAGGTCAATGTCAACACCCTGCGCCCCTCCCAGGCCGCCCTGCTGGTGGCCCTCTTTCCCGGCGATCTGACGCTGCAGGAGGCGCAACAGCTGCTGCACAACCGCCCGCGAACCGGGTGGAGCAGCGTCGCCGCCTTTCTCGCGCAGCCGACGCTGCAGAAAACCGATACCACGCTTGCCCGTCCCTGGCTGACGGTGCACAGCGCACGCTTTATCGCCGCTTTTACCGTGGTGACCGGCAATCTCCGCTTTCAGCTGCACAGCGTCCTGCAACAATCGGGGCGCACGTTTACCGTCGTCCAGCGGCGATATGGACTCTCTATGGTGGTCGATGAACAAGATTAATGCTTCTCCCCAGGCCATGCTGATCGTGCGCCTCGCCGCCGCGCAGGCGCCGCTGCACTGGCAACTCTTCGCCCCCGGCGAGCCGCACCACGAGGCCAGCGGCCGGTGGCCGACTGACGACGCCAGCCCTTTCCCGGCGCTGGCTGAGCAATACCCGGCCTGGGTGCTGATCCCGGCCAGCGACTGCGCGTTTCACTCGCTCACCCTACCGGCGGGCCTGCGTAAACCGCCGCTGCAGGTCGCCCCGTTTCTGCTGGAAGAGCAGCTGGCAGACGATGTGGAAGCCACCCATTTTGCCCTGCTCCACCGCCAGCAGGCCCAGTGCGAGATCGTCGCCGTACAGCGGCAAAAAATGCGCGACTGGCTGGCGCGCTGCGAATCGCTCTCCTTACAGCCCCTGGCGTTGACGCCCGACGTGCTGGCCCTGCCCTGGCAACCGCCGGCGTGGAGCGCGGTGCAGGTGGACGAGCAGTGGCTGATCCGCCACCAGCCGTGGGGCGGCATGGCGGCGGAAAACGTCTGGCTGACGGAGCTGCTGCAGAGCGAGGCGGAAGAGCACGTCATCGACAGCTATTCGCCGCCGCCCGCGGCGCCGGGCGTCTGGCGGGAGCAGCCTGCGCAGACATTGCTGACCCTTGCCGCACGCCATCCGGCAGCGCAGAAACTCAGTCTGCTGCAGGGGGAGTTCGCCGTCCGGCGGCGGTCTGCGCAGGCGAGCTGGCGTCCGGCGCGGTATGCCGCGCTGGCTCTGGCGTTACTGGCAGGGGCAAACAGCGTGCTGGACCATCGCGATCTGGCGCGTCAGGCCGAGGCGGCGCAACAGGCCAGCCGGGCCTTCTATCACCGCTGGTTTCCGACGGAGAAAAAGGTGATTAACCCACGACTGCAGATGCAGCAGCACCTGCAAACCCTCACCCGTCAGGCGCAGCATGCCCCCCTCGTCGACCGCCTCAGCGCCTTGCAAAACATCCTCAGCGAAACGCCGGGGATCCGTCTGCGAGCGCTGAGCTGGGATGCCGCGGGCAATCGTCTGCAGCTGGATATCGCCGCGGTCACTTCCCGGGCGCTGGAGCAGTTTACCCAGCGGGCGCAGCCGCGGTTTCGCGTCCGGCCGGGCGACATGATCACGAAACCGGATGGCATTGAGGGACAACTGACGCTGGAGGAAAACGATGGCTAATCTGCTTATCTGGTGGCGGCAGCGCACGCCGTCGGAGCAGCGCCTGTTGCTTGGTCTGACAGGGCTGCTGGCGGCATGCGCCTTCTGGTATGGGCTGTGGCAGCCCTGGCGAGCCCGCGAGGCGCAGTGGCGGCAAACCCTGGTGAAAGAGCAGGCCAGCCTGCGCTGGATGACGGAGCAGGCTCCGCGCCTGCAGCAGCTCAGCCAGCAGCCCGCGCCGGCGGCAAAAGAGGCGCTCACCGCGCTGGTGATGCGCGAGGCGGCGAGCCACGGACTGACGGTCATCCGCCTGCAGCCGCAGGGAAAACGTCTGCAGATCACCCTTCAGCCCTGCGCTTTCCAGGCGCTGATCGACTGGCTGGACGCTCCGGCGATGCGCGGCGTCAACGCGATCTCGCTGTCCGTGACCGGGCAGCCGTCGCGACCCGGCTGGGTCACGGTCAACCATCTGCTGCTGGAGCGCGACGATGAAGGCTAACTGGATCGCGGGCGGACTGCTGCTGGTCCTCTATCTGTTGTGGCTCACCGCCACGGCTCCGGCGCGCCTGCTGGCCCCCATGCTGCCGCCCGGCGTACAGGTGGGGCAGTTTAGCGGCAGCGTCTGGCGCGGCGCGGCGCAACCGGTCTACTGGTATGGGGAACGGCTTGAACGACTGGCGTGGTCGCTGACCCTGGCGGGCTGGCAGGTCTCTCTCAGCGATCCCCGCGGCGTGATGGGTCAGGCCCGGCTGTGGGGCCTTCGCGATCTGCGCCTACAGGAGGGGCGGCTCACCGCCCCCGCCAGCCTGCTCAGCCGCTGGTTGATGTCGACTATGCCCGTCAAGGCCGCGGGGGAGGTCACCTTCAGCCTGACCGAAGGGCGGTTCAGCGACGGACGCTGCCGGCATATCATCGCCGGAGGCGCGCAGTGGCGGCAGGCCCGACTGCACTCTCCGGTCGGCAGCCTGGAGCTGGCCCAGGTTAATGGCACCTTCCGCTGTACGGTGGACGGCGCCGTGGCGCTGACTCTCCGTCAGGACTCTCATCAGCTGAGCCTCAGCGGCCAGGGGACTCTGTCGCCCGATGGCCGCTATCTGTTTCGCGGCACGCTACAGCCCCGGCAGGGGATGCCGCCGCTGCTGGCGCTGCTGGTCACGCGCCCGACAGCGAATAACGCCCCGGGCCCGACGCCGTGGCAGCTGCAGGGAAAATGGTTACCACAGGAGCAAAAATGACGACACTAGCCGCGTTATCGCTGCACTTTCCCTTTGTCTGGTATGGCTTTCTACTGCTGTTCGGCCTGGCGCTGGGCAGCTTTTACAATGTGGTGATCTATCGTCTGCCGCGCATGTTGACCCAGACCGCGGACGACGAGCGGATAACCCTCAGCACCCCGGGCTCTTCCTGCCCGCAGTGCCGCCAGCCGATCGCCTGGCGGGACAATATCCCGCTGCTCAGTTTCCTCTGGCTGAGCCGTCGCGCCCGCTGCTGTCAGGCGCCCATCGCGTGGAGCTATCCGCTGACCGAGCTGGCCACCGGCCTGCTGTTTATTCTCGCCGGAGCTTTGCTGGCGCCGGGCCTGCCGCTGGCGGGCGGCCTGGTGCTGCTCTCGTTCCTGCTGATACTGGCGCGGATTGACGCCCGGACCCAGCTGCTGCCCGATCGCCTGACTCTGCCCCTGCTGTGGGCCGGGCTGCTGTTCAATCTTAACGAGGTGTACATTGCCCTGCCGGATGCGGTCGCCGGGGCGATGGCCGGTTATCTGGCGCTGTGGTCGGTCTACTGGCTGTTCCGCCTGCTGACCGGGAAAGAGGCGCTGGGCTATGGCGATTTTAAGCTGCTGGCGGCGCTGGGCGCCTGGTGCGGCTGGCAGGTTCTGCCGCAGGTGCTGTTGCTCGCTTCGGCCAGCGGGCTGGTGTGGACCCTACTGCAACGCCTGTGGACCCGGCAGTCGCTGCAGCAGCCGCTGGCCTTCGGCCCCTGGCTGGCGCTGGCCGGCGGGGGTATTTTTCTCTGGCAGCAGATGGTCTAGCGTTTGCGATCCGACTGGCCGGGCAGGATGCCGCCCGGCAGCGGCGGCTACGAGTATTTTTTGCTGCGGCGGGTCGGGGCGGCGTTGGCCGGATCGTCCGGCCAGACGTGCTTCGGATAGCGTCCCTTCATCTCTTTCTGCACCTCGCGGTAGCTCCCTTGCCAGAAGGCGCTCAGATCGCGGGTGATCTGCAGCGGACGCTGGGCAGGCGACAGCAGCTCCAGCACCAGCGGCACCCGCCCCTCGGCGATCACCGGCGTCGTGGCCTCGCCGAACATCTCCTGCATACGCACCGCCAGCGCTGGCGGGTTCTCCGCATGGTATCGGATCGCCAGGCGGCTGCCGGTCGGCACGGTATAGTGCGTCGGCAGCTCGCGATCCAGCTTCTGGCGCAGCGGCCATGGCAGCCAGTCCTGTAGCGCCTGACGCAGATCCAGCGCCTTCAGCGCCCGCAGGGAATGAACGCCGTTCATCTGCGGCAGCAGCCATGTCTCCAGCGAGGCCAGCAGCGAAGCGTCATCCACTGCGGGCCATGCCTCTTCCGGCAGCCACTGCGCCGCACAGTGCAGCCGCAGGCGCAGCTGCTCAGCCTCTGGCGTCCAGTTGAGCACCCCGAGGCCTTTCTCACGAATACCGTTGAGCATCGCCTGATGCAGCTCTGCCTCAGAGGGTTTCGCCAGCGGCTGGGTCTTGATCACCAACTGGCCGATCACCGTCCGCCGCCAGGCTTTCAGCGTCCCCTGCGCTTCATCCCACTCCACCGTGTCGGAACTTTTCGCCAGTTCAGGGCGGGCGGCGATCAGCTCGCCGATTTCCACTGGCAGAGCCAACAGCATGCGGGCATCCGGCGAAGCGCTGCCCTGCAGCAGCAGCGGAGCGATAAGCCATTCATGACGGCCCAGCGCGTCGTCGGCGTCCAGCATCCCGCCCATGCCGTTCGCCAGCTGGTAGCGACCCTCCTGACCGCGGCGGCGGGCGATGCGATCGGCGAAGGCCGACGCCAGCAGCCCCGCCATTAGCCCGGCATCGGGCTGGCCGCCGCGGCGGGCCAGGCGCTTCATCAGCTGCTGCGCTCGCTGCTGCCAGTTGGCCTGCTGACGGGAAAAGACGGCCCCCAAATCCACCAGTCCGCCGCGCGGCGGCTCCTCGAGGATCGCCGCCAGCTTTGCCGCTGTCGCCGCCTCGTCATCGGTCTGCGCGGCGGCCAGCATCGCCGCCAGCCGCGGCTCGTTGCCAAGCGCTGCCATTTTGCGGCCAAACGCCGACAGCCGCTCGCCGTCCAGCGCCGACAGCGCCTCCAGCAGGCGGCGCGCGGCGGCCAGATTGACCGCGGGCGGCTGATCCAGCCAGGCCAGCGCGGCCGGAACGTGGCAGCCCCACTGCAGCAGCTCCAGCAACAGCGCCGACAGATCGCTGTGCAGGATCTCCGGCTCGCTCTGCGCCGCCGCCCGTTCCGCCTGTTCTTTGCCGAGCAAATGCAGGCAGATCCCCGGGGAGAGACGACCGGCGCGTCCGGCACGCTGCGTCATCGATGCCTGGCTGATGCGCTGCGTCACCAGCCGGGTCAGGCCGGTGCGCGGGTCAAAGCGGGCGACCCGCTCCTGGGCGCTGTCGACCACCAGGCGGATCCCCTCGATGGTCAAACTGGTCTCGGCAATATTGGTGGCCAGCACCACTTTGCGCTTCCCGGCCGGCGCCGGGAGGATCGCTTTGCGCTGTTCGCTTAAGGGCAACGCGCCATACAGCGGGCAGAGAATGACATCCTCCGCCACGCGCTCCGTCAGCTGTTCCTGAACGCGCTGGATCTCGCCGACGCCCGGCAGAAACAGCAGCATCGATCCCTGTTCATGCCGCAGGAGCTCCGCCGCCGCTACCGCCACCGCCTCATCAAAACGCTGGTGCGCGGAGAGCGGGCTAAAGCGACGCTCCACCGGATAAGCGCGCCCCTCCGAGACCACCACCGGCGCCTCCGGCAGCAGACGCTGCAGGCGATCGTTATCGAGGGTCGCCGACATGATCAGCAGCTTGAGATCGTCACGTAACCCCTGCTGGACGTCCAGCAGCAGGGCCAGGGCCAGATCCGCCTGCAGGCTGCGCTCGTGAAACTCATCGAGGATCACCAGCCCCACGCCCGTCAGCTCCGGATCGCGCTGGATCATGCGCGTCAGGATCCCCTCCGTAACCACCTCCAGGCGGGTCTGCGGTCCGACGCAGGTTTCGGCGCGCATGCGGAAACCCACGGTCTCCCCCGGCTTTTCGCCAAGCAGTTCAGACAGCCGCTGCGCGACATTACGCGCCGCCAGGCGCCTCGGCTCGAGCAGGATAATGCGTCCCGCGATGTTGCCCTCGGCGAGGATCTGCAGCGGCAGCCAGGTCGACTTCCCGGCGCCGGTCGGCGCGTTGAGCAAAACCTGCGGCGCATGCTGCAGGGCGGATAACAGTTCTGGAAGGACAGCGGCAACCGGCAATGAGGACACAAAAGGCTCCGGGGGTTAACATTCAGGGGTTCGCATTGTAGCATCCCCCTAATTCATTACCGAGTCTCTATCATGTCTGAGCCGAAAAGGCTGTTTTTTGCGCTTGAACTGCCGTCTGCCGTCCAGAAGCAAATTGTCCAGTGGCGGGCAACGCACTTCCCCGAAGATGCCGGCAGGCCCGTCGCGGCGGATAATCTTCATCTGACGCTGGCGTTTCTCGGCGAGGTGAGCGCGGAAAAACAGCGGGCGCTGGCCGCTCTCGCTGGCCGGCTGCGCCAGCCGGGCTTTACCCTGACGCTGGACGATGCCGGACAGTGGCTACGTTCGCGAGTGGTATGGCTCGGAACCCGCCAGCCGCCGCGCGGCCTGCTGCAGCTCGCCAGCATGTTGCGCGCTCAGGCGGCGCGCAGCGGCTGCTATCAGAGCCCGCAGCCGTTTCACCCGCATATTACCCTGTGGCGCGATGCTCGCCGGGCGGTGCCGATCCCGGCCCCCGGCTTTCGCTGGACGTTTCCGGTGAACGAGTTCGTGCTCTATGAGTCCAGCTTTAGCCGTGGGCGCACGCGCTACACGGCGCTGGAACGTTATCCGTTTGATAAGGAAAGTTGATGCAGTTTGATCCGCCGTTGCAGCCCGCCATTTTGCTTAAACGTTACAAACGATTTCTTGCTGACGTGGTCACCCCCGATGGCCGCGAGCTGACGCTCCACTGCCCGAATACCGGGGCGATGACCGGCTGCGCCGCCCCGGGCGACACCGTCTGGTATTCCACCTCAGACAATGCGAAGCGCAAATATGCCCACACCTGGGAATTAACTGAAACCCAGCAGGGCGCAGTTATTTGCGTCAATACGCTGCGCGCGAATTCTTTGGCGAAAGAAGCGATTTCCGCCGGAATAATTCCTGAACTTTCAGGCTATAACCAGCTGAAAAGCGAAGTGAAATATGGCGAAGAGAATAGCCGTATCGATATTATGTTACAGGCAGATGACCGACAAAACTGCTATATTGAAGTGAAATCGGTTACGTTGGCGGAGAAAGAATACGGTTATTTTCCCGATGCGGTGACCACGCGCGGTCAGAAGCACCTGCGGGAACTGATGGCCGTCGCGGCAAATGGCGACCGCGCGGTGATTTTATTTGCCGTCCTGCATTCGGCAATTGACCGTTTTTCTCCCGCGCATCATATTGATGCCAGATACGCACAGCTGTTAACAGAAGCCCAGGACAAGGGGGTGGAAATTCTCGCCTGGAAAGCGGAACTTTCTACGACGAGGATGACTCTGAATAAGCCGATCGCCGTGGTGTTAAACCCCGGTAAATAAGTGGCTAAATAGTGTTCGGGTCGCAAGCGCGAATACGCTTTTCTTCACAGGGTTGTCAAGTGTAACGTTTAGATAATTGCTATCCGGAAAAGCATCTGCTATTTATAGCGGCCTGATTTTCCCCCACATGGGGATCGATAGTGCGTGTTAAGGAGAAGCAACATGCAAGAAGGGCAAAACCGTAAAACATCGTCCCTGAGTATTCTCGCCATCGCTGGGGTGGAGCCGTACCAAGAGAAACCGGGCGAAGAGTATATGAACGAAGCCCAGCTGGCGCACTTCAAGCGTATTCTTGAAGCATGGCGTAATCAACTCAGGGATGAAGTGGATCGCACCGTATCGCACATGCAGGATGAAGCAGCTAACTTCCCGGACCCGGTAGACCGTGCCGCCCAGGAAGAAGAGTTCAGCCTGGAACTGCGTAACCGCGACCGCGAACGTAAACTGATCAAAAAGATCGAGAAAACGCTGAAAAAAGTTGAAGACGAAGACTTCGGCTACTGCGAATCCTGCGGCGTGGAGATCGGCATTCGCCGTCTGGAAGCGCGTCCGACAGCGGATCTGTGCATTGACTGCAAAACCCTGGCGGAAATTCGCGAAAAACAGATGGCGGGCTAATCCCCTGCTGCCTCACTCTCTGGCGGGAGTCTCTCCCGCCTGGTTCTGTTGTCCGTACCATGACTGACTCACGCTATATAGGGCGCTTCGCCCCCTCCCCCTCCGGCGAACTCCACTTCGGCTCTCTGATCGCCGCGCTCGGCAGCTACCTGCAAGCCCGCGCGAACCAGGGTATCTGGCGTGTTCGTATTGAAGATATCGACCCGCCGCGCGAAGTCCCCGGCGCCGCCGATACCATCCTGCGCCAGCTTGACCACTACGGTCTGCACTGGGATGGCGACGTGCTGTGGCAGTCGCAACGGCACGAAGCCTACCGCGAGGCGCTGACGTGGCTGGGCGAGCAAGGGTTGAGCTATTACTGCACTTGCACCCGCGCGCGGATCCACGCCGTGGGCGGGATCTACGACGGCCACTGCCGCGACCTCGGGCTGGGGGCAGAAAACGCCGCGCTGCGCCTGCGCCAAACCCGTCCGGTGCTGCAGTTTAGCGACCGTCTGCGCGGCACGCTCATCGCCAATGAGCCGCTGGCGCGTGAGGATTTTATTATCCACCGTCGCGACGGGCTGTTCGCCTACAACCTGGCGGTGGTGGTCGACGACCACTTTCAGGGGATCACCGAGATTGTCCGCGGCGCAGACCTGATTGAGCCGACGGTGCGGCAGATTTCGCTGTATCAGCATTTTGGCTGGCAGGCGCCGGATTACCTCCATCTGCCGCTGGCTCTCAATGGCGACGGCAATAAACTCTCTAAACAAAACCACGCGCCGGCGCTGCCGGAAGGCGATCCGCGCCCCGAAATCGTCCGGGCGCTCCGCTTTCTGAATCAGGCGATCCCCGAGGAGTGGCAGGCCCTGAGCATCGATGATTTACTCGCCCAGGCCGTCGCCAACTGGCAGCTGGCGAAAATCGAGCATTCTCAAATGGCTCCCGCTGAGCTATGATTAGCCGCTATTTTTACACTGTACAGTTGATCTGAAGTCCGTCTGACACTACGAGGTGCACCATTTTTACCCGAGTCGCTAATTTTTGCCGTAAGGTGCTAAGCCGTGAGGAGCGCGAGGCAGAAGCCGCCGTCGAACCAACGCCTATGACGGTGATCCCGCGTGAGCAGCATGCTATTTCCCGCAAAGATATCAGTGAAAACGCCCTCAAGGTCATGTACCGCCTCAACAAGGCGGGCTACGAATCCTGGCTGGTCGGCGGCGGCGTCCGCGACCTGCTGCTTGGCAAAAAGCCAAAAGATTTTGACGTTACCACCAACGCCACGCCGGATCAGGTACGCAAGCTGTTCCGCAACTGCCGTCTGGTTGGGCGACGTTTCCGCCTGGCGCATGTGATGTTCGGGCCGGAAATCATTGAGGTCGCCACCTTCCGTGGCCATCACGAAGGGCATACCACCGATCGCGTCACCTCCCAGCGGGGCCAGAACGGCATGCTGCTGCGCGATAACATCTTCGGCTCGATCGAGGAGGATGCCCAGCGTCGCGACTTCACTATCAACAGCCTCTATTACAGCGTGGCGGACTTTACCGTTCGCGACTACGTCGGCGGCATGAAGGATCTGCAGGACGGCGTGATCCGCCTGATCGGCAATCCGGAAACCCGCTATCGCGAGGATCCAGTGCGCATGCTGCGCGCGGTGCGCTTTGCTGCCAAGCTCAATATGACCATCAGCCCGGAAACGGCTGAACCGCTGCCGCGCCTGGCCGCCCTGCTCCACGATGTGCCGCCGGCGCGTCTGTTCGAAGAAGTGCTCAAGCTGCTGCAGGCCGGGTATGGCTACCAGACCTACATGCTGCTGCGGGAATACAGCCTGTTCCAGCCGCTGTTCCCGACCATCACCCGCTACTTTACCGAGCGCGGCGACAGCCCGATGGAGCGGATCATCAGCCAGGTGCTGAAGAATACCGATACCCGCATTCATAACGATATGCGCGTCAATCCGGCCTTCCTCTTCGCGGTGATGTTCTGGTATCCGCTGCTGGAGACGGCGCAAAAAATCGCTCAGGAGAGCGGCCTGGCGTACTACGACGCCTTCGCCCTGGCGATGAACGATGTGCTGGACGAAGCCTGCCGTACGCTGGCGATCCCTAAGCGCATCACCACCCTTATTCGTGATATCTGGCAGCTGCAGCTGCGCATGTCCCGTCGTCAGGGCAAACGCGCCTGGAAGCTGATGGAGCATCCGAAATTCCGCGCCGCCTATGACCTGCTGGAGCTACGCGCCGGCGCCGAGAACAACCACGAACTGCAGCGCCTGACCAAATGGTGGGGCGAATTCCAGGTCGCCGCGCCGCCGGCGCAAAAAGATATGCTCAACGACCTCGGGGACGATCCGGCGCCGCGCCGTCGTCACCGTCGTCCGCGCAAGCGCGCGCCGCGCCAGGGTAGCGCATGACTCTGGTCTATATCGCTCTTGGCAGCAACCTTGCTTCTCCACTGGAGCAGGCGCAGGCGGCTATCCGCGCCCTGGGCGAAATTCCGCACAGCCGCGTGGTCGCCGTCTCTTCGTTCTACCGCACACCGCCGCTGGGCCCGCAGGATCAGCCGGACTATCTCAACGCCGCCGTTGCGCTGGAAACCGCCCTGCCCCCCGAGACGCTGCTCGATCATACTCAGCGCATCGAACTGCAGCAGGGGCGAGTGCGCAAAGCCGAACGCTGGGGGCCGCGCACGCTGGACCTCGATATCATGCTGTTTGGCGATGCTGTCATTAACAGCGAGCGCCTGACCGTTCCGCACTACGATATGAAAAACCGCGGCTTTATGCTCTGGCCGCTGTTCGAGATCGCCCCGGACCTTCACTTTCCTGACGGCCCGGCGCTGCGCGCCGTGCTGGATAATCTCGGCGCGGAAAAGCCCGCCAGCTGGTAATCCCCTCTTCCTTTTTTAGCATTTGCGGCGATCGTCGTAATCGGTTGCCCAAAATCATTGCCCCTCTGAATGCTGCTGTTAGAATGCCGGTTAATATGACTTTCATCATCAGGAAATGTTATGAAACCGACCACCATTGCCCTGCTGCAGAAATGCAAACAGGAAAAGAAGCGCTTTGCCACCATTACCGCCTACGATCACAGCTTCGCGAAGCTTTTCGCCGATGAAGGCATTAATGTGCTGCTGGTAGGCGACTCGCTGGGAATGACGGTGCAGGGTCACGACTCCACCCTGCCGGTTACCGTGGAAGATATCGCCTATCACACCCGCGCCGTCCGCCGCGGCGCGCCAAACAGCCTGCTGCTTGCCGACCTGCCGTTCATGGCCTATGCCACCCCCGAGCAGACCTTTGCAAATGCCGCCATCGTGATGCGCGCTGGCGCCAATATGGTCAAACTCGAGGGCGGCGCCTGGCTGGCCGACACCGTGAGGATGCTGGCGGAGCGCGCGGTGCCGGTTTGCGGCCATCTTGGCCTGACGCCGCAGTCGGTGAACGTATTCGGTGGGTATAAAGTGCAGGGTCGCGGCGATGCGGCGCAGACCCTGTTTGAAGACGCGTTAGCGCTGGAGGCGGCGGGTGCGCAGCTGTTGGTCCTGGAGTGCGTGCCGGTTGAACTGGCGAAGCGCATCACCGACGCTCTGACCATTCCAGTGATCGGCATCGGCGCGGGCAATGTCACCGACGGGCAAATCCTCGTGATGCATGACGCTTTCGGCATTACCGGCGGCCACATTCCTAAATTTGCCAAGAATTTCCTTGCCGAAGCGGGCGACATCCGCGCCGCGGTGCGGCAGTATATTGCCGAAGTCGAATCCGGAGTCTATCCGGGCGAAGAACACAGTTTCCATTAAGGAGTCTTGTTGTGCTGATTATTGAATCCGTACTGCTGCTGCGGCAGCATATCCGCCGTCTGCGTCAGGAAGGTAAGCGTATCGCGTTGGTCCCGACGATGGGCAACCTGCATGATGGTCATATGAAGCTGGTTGATGAAGCCAAAGCCAGTGCGGACGTGGTGGTGGTCAGTATTTTCGTCAATCCGATGCAGTTTGACCGCGTCGACGACCTGGCGCGCTACCCGCGCACCTTACAGGATGATTGCGAAAAGCTGAACAAACGTCATGTCGACTTTGTCTTCGCGCCGACGCCGGCGGAAGTGTACCCCCAGGGTACTGAAGGCCAGACCTACGTCGACGTTCCGGGATTATCCACCATGCTCGAAGGCGCCAGCCGCCCGGGCCATTTCCGCGGCGTGTCGACCATCGTCAGTAAGCTGTTCAACCTTGTTCAACCAGACGTCGCCTGCTTCGGCGAGAAAGACTTCCAGCAGCTGGCGCTGATCCGCAAGATGGTCGCCGACATGGGCTACGACATTGAGATCATCGGCGTGCCGATCGTCCGCGCGAAAGATGGCCTGGCGCTGAGTTCGCGTAACGGCTACCTGACCGCCGACCAGCGCAAAATCGCGCCTGGTCTGTATAAAGTGCTGAGCGCGGTGGCGGAAAAGCTGGCCGCCGGCGATCGCCAGCTCGATGAGATCATCGCTATCGCTGAACAAGAGCTGAATGAGAAAGGCTTCCGCGCCGACGACATTCAGATCCGCGATGCCGACACCCTGCTTGAGCTGACCGATGCCAGCCAGCGCGCGGTGATCCTGATGGCCGCCTGGCTGGGGCAGGCTCGCCTGATCGACAACCGGATCGTCACGCTCGCTCAGTAGACAGCGGGTAAAAATCGGGCAATACTGCCCGGGCTTTTCTCAGGGCGGGCGCCGTGTCCGCTCTGCTACATTAAGGTTGAAGGGTAGAAGTTATGATGCGTAATATGCTGCAGGGCAAGCTCCACCGCGTAAAAGTCACGCAGGCGGACCTGCACTATGAAGGTTCTTGCGCCATTGACCAGGACTTCCTGGATGCGGCCGGTATTCTGGAGAATGAAACTATTCACCTCTGGAACGTCACCAACGGCAACCGTTTCTCCACCTACGCCATTGCCGCCGAGCGGGGCTCCCGGATCATCTCCGTTAACGGCGCCGCCGCGCACTGCGCCAGCGTCGGCGATATTTTGATCATCGCCAGCTTCGTTACCATGTCGGACGAAGAGGCGCGCAGCTGGCAGCCTAACATCGCCTACTTCGAAGGCGACAACGAAATGAAGCGCCAGGCGAAAGCTATTCCGGTACAGGTCGCCTGATGGCCGCGACGCTGCGCTCAGGCGCAGCGTCGGTATTACCCCTGCGGCTGGTTACTGATCAGCCGCGACATCGTCTCCAGCGAATCCGTGCGTAAGATATATAACCGCTTTAACAGAAACGGATTGTCCCCCGGCTTCACCTTCCCACGCACCGTCGTTACCGCCATATGAAACCCGGCGTCATTCGCCGCCTGCACCGCCGTAGCGTTATAGCCGCCGAAGGGATAGGAAAGGTAGAGAACGTGCGGATTAAACTGGCTCAGCGCCCGGCGCGAGCGGGCGAAATCAAACAGAATATTATGGTAATTGCGACTGAATAAAATCGGCCGCCGGCCGGCGTCAACCCGATGCAGGAAGTGAGTATGCGACTGAATATCAAAGACGTCCTGGATCTGGCGTAGCTCGGAAATGCTCATAAACTGCAGGGATTTCGGATCCCACTTCTGCGGATGGCGCTTAATACGCGAGGAGATAATAAACGCGGTGGCATGGAAACCGTACTGTTTCAGCACCGGATAGGCGTAGCGGTTCACCGATTTCAAGCCATCATCGAAAGTGATCGCCACCGCCCGCGCCGGGAGATTGATTTTATTACGCACATAGCCTTCCAGCTGATACAGGGTCAGCGTGGTATAGCCCTGATCGCGCAGCCAGGTCATCTGATTCGTGAAGGCGCGAACCGAGGTGGTGGTCGACGTATGACGAAAACGGGTGTTCTCTTCATCGCGCAGAATATGGTGATAGGTCAGCACGGGAATACCGTGATCCTCCTGCGCGTCCAGACTACTGACCCACGCCAGCCGGTCGCCAATGCGGATCTGAAACCAGGTCTGATTGAGCCGGTCCTTCAGCTTGCTGAGGATCGGATAGCGCAGATTGTTGGCCAGCGTGCCGAACGGCGCGCTGCTTACCGAGGGAGCGTCATAGAGCGGTGTATCTTTCCAGGTGAGTAAATTTTGGTTACTCAGCGGTTTATTAAGATCCCCCAGACGGTCCTCCACCCGCTGCTTGCCCTGCACCGGCTCGAGGTGGCCTTTATCAATAAACCCGGTGCCAAAGCCGAAACGAAACTCATAGTAGTCAGCCGCCGTCGGGACGACTGCGAGGATCTGCCCGGCACGAACATTGCCGACGCTGACCACATGGTTTCCCACCTGCGCCCAGATGACCGCGTCTTCGGTGGTTTGCATATAGCGCACAGCCTTGCCCTGCTGGCTAAGCAGGCTGGCGGAGGCGCTGAGTGAGGTCAGGAAAAGAAGCAGGGTCAAAAATCGGGCAAGCATACGCATCAAACCGTTATACCATCAACGGCGGTTATTGTAACAAAAGCGGTATCTGTCCCGCTGCTTAATTTGCCCAGGCATCATGGCGCAACCGGAACGGGGGGTTCTTCTGCTGCTGATGCCACAGGCTGCTCACCATCGGCCCGCCCGCGCTGACGATCGCCTGGCGAAACGCCACGCTGCTTAACGTGCCTCGCAGGAGATACATTCGCTCAAGGAGTGGATAGCTGACGCCGGAGATCACTTCGCAGTGGGTATGTTTGTGGCTCATCAGCGCCGCGGCCCGATAAGGCGCCGCGCCGGTTCTGTCGGTCAGGAAAATGACCCCGTCCCCGGAGTCGGTGGCATGCAGCGCATCGCACATCATCCGGCTCAACATATTACTGCTGAGATTGCGCCAGTAATTGACCGCCCGGCACTGGGCCAGCGGACCAAATTTTTCGTTCAAGACGATCCAGCATCTCCTGCGCCAGCTCATCGTGGCAGGTAATGACCCAACCAAGCATGCTTCCCTCCTTAGCCAGCCAACAATGTAGCAAGGGGAGGATGACGTATCGGTGATGGCGGTCAAAGATAAGCGGTTAGCGCTTCGCGTATTGGCATCAGGAAGCGCTAACCGTGATGAACATCAGCTGCGCAGGCCGCGGCCGCGCTGGATTAACGACCAGCAAAGCAGATAGAAAGCGACGATGAAGACCACCAGCACCGCAAAGGTGGTCACCAGCGGCACATCGTTGATACCCAGGAAGCCGAAGCGGAAACCGCTGATCATGTAGACGATGGGATTCAGATGCGACAGCCCCTGCCAGAACGGCGGCAGCAGGGTCAGCGAGTAGAACACCCCGCCGAGGTAGGTCAGCGGCGTCAGCACAAAGGTCGGGATCAGGCTAATGTCATCGAAGGTCTTGGCAAACACCGCGTTCAGCAGCCCGGCCAGCGAGAACAGCACCGCGGTGAGGAGCAGCGTCAGGGCGACAAACAGCCAGGAGTGAACCTGGAACGGCACAAAGAATAGCGACACCGCGGTCACCAGGATACCTACGCACAGTCCTCGCGCTACCCCGCCGCCCACGTAGCCGGCGATAATCACATGCGTCGGCACTGGCGCCACCAGCAGCTCTTCAATATTGCGCTGAAACTTGGCGCTGAAGAAGGATGAGGCGACGTTGGCGTAAGCGTTAGTGATCACCGCCATCATGATCAGGCCCGGCACGATAAACTGCATATAGGTAAAGCCGTGCATCTCGCCGATGCGCGACCCGATCAGGTTGCCGAAAATCACGAAGTACAGGGTCATGGTGATCACCGGCGGCACCAGCGTCTGTACCCAGATGCGCATAAAACGGTGGATCTCTTTGGTCCAGATGCTTTTCAGCGCGACCCAATAAAGCTGCATCATGCTGATTCTCCTTTTCGCTCATGCACCAGCGTGACAAACAGCTCTTCCAGACGGTTAGCTTTGTTACGCATACTCAGTACCTGCACCCCCTGGGCGCTCAGCTGCGCGAAGACGCTGTTAATTCCCTGCTCACGCAGAACCTCCACTTCCAGCGTCGAGGTATCGACCAGCTGGTACTGGTAGCCTTCGAGCTTCGGCACCGGGCTTTTTGGCGCGAGGTCAAGAATAAAGGTCTCTGACTTCAGCTTCGACAGCAGCGCTTTCATCGAGGTGTTTTCCACCAGCTCGCCGTGCTGGATGATGCCGATGTTGCGACATAGCATTTCGGCCTCTTCGAGATAGTGGGTGGTCAGGATAATGGTGGTTCCGCGATCGTTGAGATCCTTGAGAAAGCCCCACATCGAGCGACGCAGTTCAATATCGACGCCGGCGGTCGGTTCGTCGAGGATCAGCAGCTTCGGCTCATGCATCAACGCGCGGGCGATCATCAGACGGCGCTTCATCCCGCCGGAGAGCATTCTCGCGCGTTCGTTGCGTTTTTCCCACAGGTCGAGCTGTTTTAAATACTTTTCACTGCGGGAAAGGGCTTCTTTACGCTCAACGCCGTAGTAGCCCGCCTGGTTAACGACGATCTGCTGCACGGTTTCGAACGGGTTGAAGTTAAACTCCTGCGGCACCAGGCCAAGCTGGCGCTTGGCATTGACGACGTCTTTCTCCAGATCGTAGCCAAAGACATTGACCTGACCAGAGGTTTTGTTCACCAGCGAGCTGATGATGCCGATGGTCGTGGATTTTCCGGCCCCGTTCGGGCCCAGCAGGGCATAAAAATCCCCCGCTTCGACCTGCAGGTCGATCCCCCGCAGCGCCTGAACCCCGCCGGGATAGGTTTTTTTGAGCTGTTTTAATTCCAGAGCAATGGTCATTAAATATCTCTTCTCGTGTCGTGACACGTCATTAACCCGCCTGACTCACGTTTGCGCTGGACCGGCGCTGACGCCGCCAACGCATCTGCAGCCTGAAGTATCACGGGTTAAGATGGTTTTAAAAAAGGTGAGCTTACCCTATATTAGCGCAACGCACTTACTTGGTTACAGGCCGATAACGTCCATGAATGATATAGATACACTCATCAGCAACAATGCACTATGGTCAAAAATGCTGGTGGAAGAGGACCCCGGCTTTTTTGAGAAACTGTCGCAGACGCAGAAACCGCGCTTCCTGTGGATTGGCTGTTCGGACAGCCGCGTTCCCGCTGAGCGACTCACCGGCCTGGAGCCTGGCGAACTGTTCGTGCATCGTAACGTAGCGAACCTGGTGATCCACACCGATCTCAATTGTCTGTCGGTGGTGCAGTATGCCGTCGATGTCCTGGAAGTCGAGCACATTATTATCTGCGGCCACTACGGCTGCGGCGGCGTGCAGGCGGCGGTGGAGAACCCGGAGCTGGGGCTTATCGACAACTGGCTGCTGCATATCCGCGATATCTGGTTTAAGCACAGCTCGCTGCTCGGTGAAATGCCAGAGGAGCGCCGTCTGGATACCCTTTGTGAACTGAACGTGATGGAACAGGTGTACAATCTGGGACATTCGACGATTATGCAATCCGCGTGGAAGCGCGGACAGAAGGTGACCATCCACGGCTGGGCTTACGGGATTCACGACGGACTGCTGCGCGATCTGGATGTCACCGCTGTGAGCAGGGAAACCCTCGAACAGCGCTATCGCCACGGGATCTCCAACCTCAAGATCAAGCACATCAACCACAGATAGCCTTCAGACTTCGCCACCCTGGAGAGCGCGGCGTGCGCTGTCCAGAGTGGGATATCCCCTTACTCGTCCAGCAGGGTGACTTTGCCGATATACGGCAGATGGCGGTAGCGCTGAGCATAGTCGATACCGTAGCCCACCACGAACTCATCCGGAATCGCGAAACCGACGTATTCAACCGGGACGTTCACTTCGCGGCGGCTGGGTTTATCAAGTAGCGTACAAATGGCCAGCGATTTCGGCTCGCGCAGGCTGAGGATTTCGCGAACTTTAGACAGGGTATTGCCGGAGTCGATGATGTCTTCCACGATCAGAACGTCTTTACCACGGATGTCTTCATCCAGATCTTTAAGGATTTTCACATCACGAGTGGTGGACATGCCGCTGCCGTAGCTGGAGGCGGTCATAAAATCGACTTCATGCGGCACCTGCACTTCACGGCACAGGTCGGCCATGAACATAAACGAGCCGCGCAGCAGCCCCACCAGCACCATTTCGCTGCCGCTGTTCTGATAATGTTCGTTGATTTGACGACCCAGTTCCGCGATACGCGCTTTGATCTCGGATTCCGGGATCATCACTTCTACAGTATGTTTCATAATACTAACCATTTGATTCTAAATATAAATCATCAAAGCCGCTGCTTTCGCCCCGACGATGACCGGCAAGCCATCCAGTATACCAGCAAAAAGAAATCTTCGGTGCAGGGATTAATAAAGCCATATTTGTGATTCCGATCACACTTGTTAAATCCTATAATTAATTGCAGTTAAAAAATTTAACAAACACATGAGTAACTTTTTATGGCTGAAACAAAGTCTCAACAATCAAGGCTCCTGGTGACGCTGACTGCGCTATTTGCAGCGTTCTGCGGCCTCTATCTATTAATCGGCGGGGCATGGCTGGTCGTGCTTGGCGGCTCCTGGTACTACCCTATCGCCGGGCTGGTGATGCTGGGCGTGACCGTAATGCTGTTCCGCGGCAAGCGCGCTGCGCTGTGGCTGTACGCCGCGCTGCTGCTGGCGACCATGATCTGGGGCGTCTGGGAAGTTGGTTTCGACTTCTGGGCGTTGACGCCGCGTAGCGATATCCTCGTCTTCTTTGGCATCTGGCTGATCCTGCCCTTTGTCTGGCGTCGTCTGCCGGTGCCTTCCGCTGGCGCCGTTGGCGCGCTGGTCGTCGCCCTGCTGATCAGCGGCGGCATGCTGACCTGGGCTGGTTTTAACGACCCGCAGGAAGTCAACGGCACCCTGAGCGCCGACGCTACGCCGGCCGCACCGATTTCCACCGTCGCCGACGGCGACTGGCCGGCCTATGGCCGTAACCAGGAAGGCCAGCGCTTCTCCCCGCTGAAGCAGATTAACGCCGATAACGTGAAGAACCTGAAGGAAGCCTGGGTGTTCCGCACCGGCGACCTGAAACAGCCGAACGATCCGGGTGAAATCACTAACGAAGTGACGCCGATTAAAGTCGGCGATACGCTCTTCCTGTGTACCGCTCACCAGCGCCTGTTTGCGCTGGACGCCGCCACCGGTAAAGAGAAGTGGCATTTTGACCCGCAGCTGAACGCCGATCCGTCGTTCCAGCACGTCACCTGCCGCGGTGTTTCTTATCACGAAGCGAAAGCGGATAACGCCCCTGCCGACGTCGTCGCCGACTGTCCGCGCCGCATTATCCTGCCGGTGAACGATGGTCGCCTGTTCGCGGTAAACGCCGACAACGGTAAGCTGTGCGAAACCTTTGCTAATAAAGGTATTCTCAATCTGCAGACCAACATGCCGGTCACCACGCCGGGCATGTATGAACCCACTTCACCGCCGATCATCACCGATAAAACCATCGTGATTGCCGGCGCGGTCACCGATAACTTCTCTACCCGCGAGCCGTCAGGCGTGATCCGCGGCTTTGATGTGAATACCGGTAAACTGCTGTGGGCCTTCGATCCGGGTGCGAAAGATCCGAACGCCATCCCGAGCGATGAACATCACTTCACGCTCAACTCGCCGAACTCATGGGCGCCTGCCGCCTACGACGCTAAGCTGGATCTGGTCTATCTGCCGATGGGCGTGACCACTCCGGACATCTGGGGCGGCAACCGTACGCCGGAGCAAGAGCGTTATGCCAGCTCGATTGTGGCACTGAACGCCACCACCGGTAAGCTGGCCTGGAGCTATCAGACCGTCCATCACGATCTGTGGGATATGGACATGCCTTCCCAGCCGACGCTGGCTGATATTGAGGTCAACGGCAAAACCGTACCGGTCATCTATGCCCCAGCGAAAACCGGCAACATCTTCGTGCTGGATCGTCGTAACGGCGAGCTGGTGGTCCCGGCGCCGGAAAAACCAGTACCGCAGGGCGCTGCCAAAGGTGATTACGTTACCAAAACCCAGCCCTTCTCCGATCTGAGCTTCCGTCCGAAGAAAGATCTGACCGGCGCGGACATGTGGGGTGCCACTATGTTCGACCAGCTGGTGTGCCGCGTGATCTTCCACCAGCTGCGCTATGAAGGTATCTTCACCCCGCCGTCTGAGCAGGGCACGCTGGTGTTCCCGGGTAACCTGGGGATGTTTGAATGGGGCGGTATCTCCGTCGATCCGAACCGTCAGGTGGCTATCGCCAACCCGATGGCGCTGCCTTTCGTCTCAAAACTGATCCCGCGCGGGCCAGGCAATCCGATGGAGCCGCCGAAAGATGCGAAAGGCTCTGGTACCGAGTCCGGCGTGCAGCCGCAGTACGGCGTCCCGTACGGCGTAACGCTGAACCCGTTCCTGTCGCCGTTCGGCCTGCCGTGCAAACAGCCGGCCTGGGGGTATATCTCCGCCCTGGATCTGAAAACCAACGAAGTGGTATGGAAAAAACGTATCGGTACTCCGCAGGACAGCCTGCCCTTCCCGATGCCGGTTAAACTGCCGTTTACCATGGGGATGCCGATGCTGGGCGGTCCAATCTCCACGGCCGGTAACGTCCTGTTCATCGGCGCGACTGCAGATAACTACCTGCGCGCGTACAATATGAGCAACGGCGAGAAGCTGTGGGAAGCCCGTCTGCCAGCCGGCGGTCAGGCGACTCCGATGACCTACGAAGTGAATGGCAAACAGTATGTTGTCATCTCTGCCGGCGGTCACGGCTCGTTCGGTACCAAAATGGGCGATTATATTGTCGCCTATGCGCTCCCGGATGACGCCAAATAAAACGCAAAACGGCAACGAAAGTTGCCGTTTTTTTTGGTGTTCCGTCCTTCTTCCCGTTGGGGATCGCAGCAGGTCGCAGAGACTTAAACCGTGAACCCCAACATCATCCCGGTGTCTTCATGTTCCAGCAGGTGGCAGTGTGCCATATAGGCAAACTCCTTCGGCGCCGGATGATCAAACTTCACTAATACTTCACTCACGTCCCCTTCCACACGAACGGTGTCTTTCCAGCCGCGACGATGCGCCGCTGGCGGCTTGCCGTTTTCGCTGAGGATACGGAACTGGGTGCCGTGGATATGGAACGGATGCAACATCATGTCGCCCTTACCAGAAATCACCCAGCGCTCATACTGGCCTCTGGCGGCGGCAAACATCGGCTCATTCATGTCGAAGGCTTTGCCGTTGATGCGGTTGGCGTTATGGAAATCAAAGCCCTTGCCTGACGACATGCCATGCTCCATGCCGGATCCGTGGTTCATGCTCATGTCGCCGTGATGCATATTCCCCATGTCGCTCATGTCGCCATGCCCCATCATGCCGTGATCCATTCCGGCCATCGCCTGGTCGCCATACTTCTCCATCAGCGCCTGCATGCCCATCCGGTCGAGCATCGGATCCATCGACAGATGGAGCTGACGCTGCGTCAGCCCCGTCAGGGACGGTAACGCCGGGAGAGCGGCCAGAGTATCCAGCAGCTTGCCGGAGGCGGGAATGACCAGCGGCTGGACGCGCAGTACCGGCTGTGGTTTATCAAAAGGCGCAATCGCCATGCCCATCTGGCTCACCGGCAGGGTCACCAGATCGAAAGGTTTACCGTCGCTGGTGTCCACCAGCACCTCAAAGCGTTCCCCCATCAAGACCGGCAATTCATCGACCTTGACCGGCTCGGCCAACAGACCGCCATCGCTGGCCACTACGTACAGCGGGCGCTTATCGCTGGTGGCAAAATTGAGGGAACGGGCATTACAGCCGTTCAGCAAGCGCAGGCGCAGCCAGCCGCGCGGCGCGGCATGTTCGGGATAGAGGGCCCCATTGGTCAGTAGCGTATCGCCAAACCAGCCGACGGCGGCGCTCATCACATCCAGCTGATAGTCGATCTCGCCGGCGGCGGTGAACTTCTTATCCTGGACGATCACCGGCACATCATCGATTCCCCACTGCTTAGGCAGCAGCAGGCGCCCGCTCTCTTCATCCTCGATCAGCACCAGGCCGGCCAGCCCCATCGCCACCTGCCGGCCGGTGCTCCCATGCTGATGCGGATGAAACCAGCAGGTCGCCGCCCGCTGCGTTGGCGTGAAGCTTACCGTGCGGGTGGCACCCGGCGCGATAACCCCCTGTGGCCCCCCGTCGACCTCGCCCGGTACCTCCAGACCATGCCAGTGCAGCGTGGTCTCTTCCGCCAGCTGGTTAGTAATATCCACCGTGACGGTCTTCCCCTGCGTCAACTGCAGCGCAGGGCCCAGCAGCGACCCGTTGTAGCCCCAGGTAGTGGCATTCAGGGCGCCAAACCGCGTTTTGCCCGCCTGGATCCTGAGCGCGATGCGGTTGCGCGCATCGGCGGCTAACAGCGACGGTATCGGCAGAGCCGGGCGACTGGCGGCAAAGACCGCCCGGCTCCATAACGGCAATGCGCTGGCCATGCCGACCGCGGCGGTCAGTTTGAGGAAGTCTCGACGTTGCATATTCACATCCTTTTATTCTGCGGGCGAATATTTGAGCTTAAACCCTACCGTAACGGGAAGGTCAAGCAGAAGAGTAAGAATAAAGATCGGCGCTGTGTAAAGAAGTATGCTAATTTGAAGCGTCGGTGATCTAATGGTAGAAAAAATGAAGACGCTTTTCAGAACAATGGTACTCGGCAGCCTGCTTGCTCTCTCCGCCAACAGCTACGCGCTCAGCGAATCCGAAGCGGAAGATATGGCTGATTTAACCGCGGTTTTTGTGTTTCTGAAAAACGACTGTGGCTACCAGAACCTGCCCAACACGCAGATCCGTCGCGCGCTGGTGTTCTTTGCCCAACAGAACCAGTGGGACCTGAGCAACTATGACAGCTACAACATGAAAGCGCTTGGCGAAGACAGCTATCGCGATCTTAGCGGCATTAACATTCCGACGGCGAAAAAATGTAAAGCGCTGGCCCGCGATTCGCTCAGCCTGCTGGCTTACGTTAAATAATTCCCTGCGCGGGCGGCAACGCTCCGCGCCTTTAGCATTTCAATTCCCCCTTTAAATATTTATATTTATTATTGTATATAAACAAACCTTATTTAATTACGAACCTATCAATTTGCCAAATAAAGTAAACCCATAATAATGAAGAATGACTAAAAAACTAATAAAATATCATTATTCATATATTGCAAAATAAAAAGCACCCTTCTAGAATCCGGTAAAAATATACCTACTTCATGGACTGAAATTGTGAATATCTCGCTGACTCTTCGTGTTATCCCTCTCGCCGCGCTGTTAGTAGCCGGCTGTAGCAATACCTCTTCCCGCCAGCCGGTTAAACCGATCGCCACGCCGCTGACGACACAGCAGCAGGCAGAGCAGGAGCGGGCGGCCAGCGAACAAGCGCGCATTGAATCCTGTCGCCAGGCGCTGGATTCGCTAAAAGAGGTTAACCCACAGCAAGCCACTAAACTCAGCAATGACTTTAACGCTTTAGTGCGCGCGGCGTCACAATACAATAGCGTGCGCGAGAAAGTGGCGGATCCTACCCGGCTTGGCATTGACTCCATGTATCAGTTTAAATCCATCAAACTGTGCGCCGATATCCAGAAAACGCTGATCGATAGCCTGGTACAGCGTGGTGAAAGCAAACAGCCATGAACAGAGCCGCCACGCTGACCCTCAACGCGCCCCTGCTGATGCTCGTCGCTGCGCTGGCGCTTTCAACCCCCTTCACCGCCGGCGCCGCGCCGGCCTTTCTTGATTACGCCCAACAGCAAACCCAGCAATCTCAGGCGCAAGAAAAAAACGATGCCGCAAGCGCAAAACAAACACAAGAAAGCCGCCAGAGCGCAGATAATAAAAAAACCGGTACCAGCACCTCACAATTACAAAAAAGAATCACCAGCCAGCAGGCGGCGATTGCACAAAAAGATAAGCTTATACAGCAATTAAAAAAACAGCTTGCCGCTACGCCGCAAACGGATACTGCCGGAGCGAATGAGCAAGCGGCGTTGAATAAGAGAATTAATGAATTACAGGTCGCCTTAAGCGCCGCTACTGCAGAAAAAGAGGCATTAATAAAAAAAGCAGGCGTTGTGCAGAATAATAATCTACAGCAAAGCCAGGCCGCGGCGCGTCAGCAGATCCAGCAATTAACGACGCAGATTCAGCAAGCCGAAGCTGAAAATAAACGCCTCAGCGCCAGCTTTACCACGCTTAATAAAGATAAACACGCGCTAATGACTCAACTGGCCGCAACGGAAAAAGAGAAACAGGCCGCTCTTGAGCAGGTCAAAGCGCTTAACGCTGACAAACAGCCGCTGACTACCCGACTGGCCGCCGCGGAAAAAGAGAAACAGGCCGTCCTCGAGCAGGTTAAGGCCCTTAACGCCGATAAACAGTCGCTGACTATTCGCCTCGCCGCTGCGGAAAAGACGCAGCAGGCTGCCCTCGATCAGGTCAAAGCCCTTAACGCCGATAAACAATCGCTGTCCACCCGGCTGGCCGCCGCGGATAAAGCGCCGCATGGCCCCGCTAACGACGCCGCTGCGCCAAAAAATGAGCCACCAGAGATGGCGGCCATAGTGGCAGCCTATCGCCTGCAGGCGGATAAAGACAACGCCCAGCTACGGATGAAAGAAGATGAAATCGAACTGCTGAGAACGCAGCTTTCTGTACAGTCCAAAACGCGCAGCGGCGAGAGCGCCGCCGCCAAACTCAGCGCATCGGGAGAACAGCAGGCTTATGCGATCGGCGCCTCGATGGGAAGCGAGGCGCTCAACGTCCTTACCACCCGTCGTACTCAGGGAGTTACCGTCGACGCAGGCCTGGTGCTGCAGGGCATCGAAGATGCCTTTCGCGGCCAGCTTCGTCTCGGAGAGCAGGAACGTAACAAGGCGCTGTTTGATGTGTCGCAGCAGGTTTTTCAGAACCTGAATAAAATAGAGCAGAAAAACATCAGTGCCGGCAAGAAATATCAGCAGGCGTTTGCGCGCAAAAAAGATGTGGTCTTTAAAGAGGGCGTCTACAGCCGCGTCGATTACCTGGGTAAAGGAAAAATAAGCGGTAATGACCTGGTTACCGTGGTGATCAAAGAGATGCTGACGGACGGGACGGTGATCAACGATATGGAAGCGAAAGATCAGGCGCTTACGCAAAAGCTGGATGCCTATCCCCCGGTGTTTCGCGAACCGCTGAAGCGTCTACAGAACCACGGCTCCGTGACGCTCGTCGTCCCGCCTGAAAAGGCCTATGGCAGTAAAGGATTACCGCCAAAAATCCCGCCAGGCGCCACCATGGTTTATTCCGTGCGGATAGTAGATAGCCAACCCGAGCCGGCAAAATAGCCTCATCCTCTCCACCGCCCTTCCGGGGCGGTGGCTGTTATTCCTGCCTCATTGCTGCAATAACCGCCGTGCATCCTCATCTATAGTTGTCTATGATGTTGCACTCGTTTTACGGGTGTAACAGATGTTAACGAAGGAGGAGCCTTATCGTGGCCGATAATCCACTGTGGCATGAAACGCTGCATGACCATTTTGGTCAGTATTTTAGCGTTGATAACGTGCTGTACCACGAAAAAACCGATCATCAGGATCTGATCATCTTTGATAACCGCGCCTTTGGCCGGGTGATGGCGCTGGATGGCGTCGTACAAACCACCGAACGCGACGAGTTCATCTATCACGAAATGATGACCCATGTGCCGCTGCTGGCTCACGGCAACGCGAAGCATGTGTTGATCATTGGCGGCGGCGATGGCGCGATGCTGCGCGAAGTCTCTCGTCACCGTAGCATCGAAACCATCACCATGGTGGAAATCGACGCCGGGGTAGTTTCATTCTGCCGCCAGTACCTGCCGAACCATAACGCCGGCGCCTATGACGATCCGCGCTTTACGCTGGTGATTGATGATGGCGTCAATTTTGTTAATCAGACGACGCAAACGTTTGACGTGATCATTTCGGACTGTACCGACCCTATCGGCCCGGGAGAAAGCCTGTTCACCTCGGCTTTTTATGAAGGCTGCAAACGCTGCCTGAACCCGGGTGGGATCTTTGTCGCCCAGAATGGCGTCTGCTTCCTGCAACAGGATGAAGCGGTAGGCAGCCATCGCAAGCTAAGCCACTATTTTCGCGACGTCAGCTTCTACCAGGCGGCAATTCCAACCTATTACGGCGGGATCATGACCTTTGCCTGGGCGAGCGACAATGAGGCGCTGCGCCATCTCTCCAGCGAAATCATTCAGGCGCGCTTTCACAAAGCCAACCTGACCTGCCGTTACTACAATCCGGCAATCCATACGGCGGCCTTCGCCTTACCACAATATCTGCATGATGCTCTGTCCGCACCGTGACGCGAAATAAGGGGGTGAACTAAATTGAAAAAATTGAAGCTGCACGGCTTTAACAACCTGACCAAAAGCCTGAGTTTTTGTATCTACGATATCTGTTACGCCAAAACGGCAGAAGAGCGCGACGGCTACATCGCCTATATCGACGAACTCTATAATGCCAATCGCCTGACGGAGATCCTGACAGAAACCTGTTCTATTATTGGCGCCAATATCCTGAATATCGCCCGTCAGGATTATGAACCCCAGGGCGCCAGCGTGACCATTCTGGTCAGCGAAGAGCCTGTCGATCCCAAGCTGATTGACCAGACCGAACATCCTGGCCCGCTACCGGAAACCGTGGTCGCCCATCTCGATAAGAGCCATATCTGCGTGCATACCTACCCGGAGAGCCATCCGGAGGGCGGCCTGTGCACCTTCCGCGCCGATATCGAAGTTTCAACGTGCGGCGTCATTTCCCCGCTTAAAGCGCTGAACTATCTGATTCACCAGCTGGAATCGGACATTGTGACCATTGACTACCGTGTGCGCGGCTTTACCCGCGATATCAATGGGATGAAGCATTTTATCGATCATGAAATCAATTCGATTCAGAACTTTATGTCCGACGATATGAAGTCGTTGTATGACATGGTCGACGTCAACGTTTATCAGGAAAATATCTTCCATACCAAAATGTTGCTCAAGGAGTTCGACCTTAAGCACTACATGTTCCATACCCGACCGGAAGAGTTGACTGCCGAAGAGCGCAAGGTCATTACCGACCTGCTATGGAAAGAGATGCGCGAGATTTACTACGGCCGCAATATTCCTGCCGTGTAATCTATGAAATGCCCGGCGGCGCTTTTGCTTGCCGGGCCTGTAGTTCTGCGCCACCCGACATAAAAGGCGTCATTAACGCTGCTGCATAAACTCACGATAGGCGGCGACCACCTGCAGGAAATCCTCAACACCGCACAGAGAGAGACTTTCTTCGTCGTAGTAGCTCATCCCCTCCTCGATTTCGTCGCCGGAAAACTCCAGCTGATTAGCGCGGATCATCACCTCTTCGCCATCCAGCCACAGCGTATATTCATGCCCGGCACGCTGCCAGGAACGCTCGCTGCCCTTCACGGTGCGCGCAGCCTGCTCCACTTCGTCCAGCAGAGCAAGATTGCCTTTCACCTCCTCGTTGAACCAGTGGCCGATCGCCTCGTGATCCATCGACATTCGCACCTTTACCACTCCGGTAATATCGCGCAGAAATTCGTAATCCATAGTCTTTTCCTCTGCAAGGGCAATGCGTCACCGCTGCACTGTACCCATGCAGTAATTATCGCAGCAGACAGAAAGAAAAAAAGCGTAGCGGGCGGAAGGTTTGGAAATAAAAATGCCCGCTGATGCAATGTTCACCGGGCATTGGAGAGTTTATCGCCAAACGGTCAGCCGGGCTGACCGAATGGTTTACACCGCGGTCTGGAAGATCACGCCGTCAGCTTTTTCAGTGTACTGATCCAGCTGGTTGAAGTTCAGATAACGGTAGGTATCTTCCGCCGTCTTATCCACCTGCGCCACGAAGGTCTGGTACTCTTCCGGCGTCGGCAGTTTGCCGAGCAGCGAAGCCACCGCTGCCAGTTCGGCAGAGGCCAGATAGACGTTAGCGCCGGTACCTAAACGGTTCGGGAAGTTACGGGTAGAGGTGGAAACCACCGTCGCGCCGTCGGCCACGCGCGCCTGGTTACCCATACACAGGGAACAGCCAGGGATTTCGATACGCGCCCCGCTCTTACCAAACACGCTATAGTAGCCTTCTTCGGTCAGCTGCGCGGCATCCATACGGGTTGGCGGCGCCACCCACAGGCGAGTCGGCAGTTGGCCTTTGTGGCTATCCAGCAGCTTACCGGCGGCACGGAAGTGGCCGATGTTGGTCATGCAGGAGCCGATGAACACTTCGTCGATCTTCTCGCCCTGCACATCAGACAGCAGGCGGGCATCGTCCGGATCGTTCGGCGCGCACAGAATCGGCTCTTTAATATCCGCCAGATCGATGTCGATCACTGCCGCGTATTCCGCGTCAGCATCGGCTTCCAGCAGCTGCGGATCCGCCAGCCATTTTTCCATGCCCTGGATACGACGCTCCAGGGTACGGCGGTCGCCGTAGCCTTCGGCGATCATCCACTTCAGCAGAACGATGTTGGAGTTCAGATACTCAACGATCGGCTCTTTATTCAGCTTGATGGTGCAGCCGGCGGCAGAACGCTCCGCCGAGGCATCGGTCAACTCGAACGCCTGCTCGACTTTCAGATCCGGCAGACCTTCGATCTCGAGGATGCGACCAGAGAAGATGTTTTTCTTACCTTTCTTCTCCACGGTCAGCAGGCCCTGCTTGATGGCGTACAGCGGGATGGCGTGGACCAGGTCACGCAGGGTGATCCCCGGCTGCATTTTACCTTTGAAACGCACCAGCACCGATTCCGGCATATCCAGCGGCATCACGCCGGTCGCGGCGGCGAAGGCCACCAGACCAGAGCCTGCCGGGAAGGAGATGCCGATTGGGAAACGGGTGTGGGAGTCACCGCCGGTACCCACGGTATCCGGCAGCAGCATGCGGTTCAGCCAGGAGTGAATCACGCCATCGCCCGGACGCAGAGAAACACCGCCGCGGTTCATGATGAAGTCCGGCAGAGTGTGGTGCGTGGTAACGTCAACCGGCTTCGGGTAGGCCGCGGTGTGGCAGAAGGACTGCATCACCAGGTCTGCAGAGAAGCCCAGGCACGCCAGGTCTTTCAGCTCATCACGGGTCATTGGACCGGTGGTGTCCTGAGAACCGACGGAGGTCATTTTCGGTTCGCAATAAGCGCCCGGACGGATACCGGCAACGCCGCAGGCGCGGCCAACCATTTTCTGCGCCAGCGAGAAGCCGCGGGTGCTTTCCGCCACGTCTTTCGCCTGACGGAAGACATCGCTGTGCGGCAGGCCCAGCGCTTCACGCGCTTTGGTGGTCAGACCGCGACCGATGATCAGCGGAATACGGCCGCCGGCGCGCACTTCGTCGATCAGCACATCGGTTTTCAGCTCGAAGCTGGCCAGCAGTTCGTTGGTCTCGTGGTTACGCACTTCGCCTTTGAACGGGTACACGTCGATTACGTCGCCCATGTTCAGGTTAGACACATCAACTTCGATAGGCAGCGCGCCCGCATCTTCCATGGTGTTGAAGAAAATTGGCGCGATTTTACCGCCCAGACACAGGCCGCCGCCGCGCTTGTTCGGCACGTTCGGGATATCGTCGCCCATAAACCACAGCACCGAGTTGGTGGCGGATTTACGTGAAGAACCGGTCCCGACCACGTCGCCGACGTAGGCCAGCGGGTAGCCTTTCTGCTGCAGGGCTTCGATCTGTTTGATTGGGCCAACCACGCCCGGCTGATCCGGCTCAATGCCTTCGCGGGGGTTTTTGAGCATTGCCAGCGCATGCAGCGGGATATCCGGACGCGACCACGCATCCGGCGCCGGAGAGAGATCATCGGTGTTCGTTTCGCCGGTGACCTTGAAGACGGTAACAGTGATTTTTTCTGCCAGCTGCGGACGGTTCAGGAACCACTCGGCGTCAGCCCAGGATTGCATAACCTGTTTAGCATGCTCGTTACCCGCTTTGGCTTTCTCTTCCACGTCGTAGAAGTTATCGAACATCAGCAGGGTATGGGAGAGCGCTTTCGCGGCAATCGGCGCCAGTTTCGCGTCGTCCAGCGCATCGATCAGCGGATGGATATTGTAACCGCCCTGCATGGTGCCCAGCAGTTCAACGGCTTTTTCAGGGGTAACCAGGGGGGAGGTCGCTTCGCCTTTGGCGATCGCGGCAAGGAATCCAGCTTTAACATAGGCGGCTTCGTCGACGCCCGGCGGTACACGGTTAATCAGCAGGTCTAACAGGAATTCTTCTTCGCCCGCAGGCGGGTTTTTCAGCAGTTCTACCAGCGCGGCCATTTGGGTTGCATCTAAGGGTTTGGCAACAATCCCCATGGCGGCACGCTCAGCTACGTGCTTACGGTATTCTTCTAGCACGACGGTTCTCCTCGCTCTCATTGTCATAATGCGGCCTACACGTCTTCAATCAATCTGCCTCTGTCCTGGCTTAGCTTGCCGCGTGACGCATCTTGAAGGATTTAGTGGCTGGGCGATTTTCTTCACGCTCCTGTGAGACAGCAGTTTGTAGGGTAAATGCCCGATACCGCGTCGGCAGCATAGCAGGATTTTTGAAAGGTGTTAATCTGTTTACAAAAAAGCAACATTAAAATTTAGCTGAATCGTTAAGGGCAGGATATTGCAGGCTTTCTGTTCAAATCCCACGACAAAAATTCCTTTCCGCGTACAACGCCACGGGCCGATCCCAACAATAATCAATAAAAAGCCATACCGCTTACTTATACTCAGCAAACGCGCCGTTTTCGCAGATACTTTAGCGAGATGGGTTACTTTTTGGGTCAGGAGTTTCCATGTCACTGCCGTTCAAACCCCATATTATCGCCCTGCTCTGTAGCGCTGGCTTACTCGCGGCGGCAGGAACACTCTATGTGCAAAGCCGAACCCCAGCGACGATCGCTGAACCGCCTGCGCAGCAAGCGCCAGCGCCCGCAGCGTCGACGACACAGCCGGTGGCCGCCACTTACACCCAGGCGCAAATTGATCAGTGGGTCGCCCCTATCGCGCTCTACCCGGACAGCCTCCTGTCGCAGGTGTTGATGGCCTCCACTTATCCCGACAACGTCCTGCAGGCGGTCCAGTGGTCCCAGGATAACCCCGCGATGAAAGGGGATGCGGCCGTGCAGGCGGTTGCCAGCCAGCCGTGGGACCCTAGCGTCAAATCTCTTGTCGCTTTCCCTGCCCTGCTGGCGATGATGGGCGAGAATCCGCCCTGGGTGGAAAATCTTGGCAATGCGTTTTTGGCCCAGCCGCATGATGTGATGGATTCAGTGCAGCGCCTGCGCGCCATTGCCCAACAGACCGGGACGCTGAAATCCACACCGCAGCAGAAAGTGATTGTCACCCCTGCCGCACCGGTTTCAGCCAGCAGCAGCACGGCAGCAACCGCAACCGCCCACACAGCGGCGCCTGCGCCCACGCAGGTCATTAAAATAGAGCCGACCAATCCACAGGTGGTCTATGTTCCCAGCTATAACCCCTCCACCGTCTATGGTACCTGGCCGAACAGCGCCTATCCGCCGGTCTATCTGCCGCCCCCTCCCGGGGAGCAGTTTACCGATAGCTTCGTCAAAGGCTTCGGGTACAGCCTCGGCGTGGCCACCACCTGGGCGCTGTTCAGCAGTATCGACTGGGATGATGATGACCATCACCATCACGATGACGACTACCACCACGGCGATTACTCGCATAATGGCGATAACATCAATATTAATGTAAATAATTTCAATCACATAACAGGAGAAAACCTGCCGGGAAACCACGTTAACTGGCAGCACAATCCTGCCTATCGCGGACACACACCGTATCCCGATAATACGGTAGCTCAGCGCTTCCATCAGACCAACGTTTCCGGCGGACTGAGCGCGACCCAACATGCGCCAGTCGATCGCGAAGCGCAGCGCCAGGCAGCGATGACCCAGCTGCAGCATAACGTACCGACGGCCACAGCGGGCAACCTGGCGGCAAACAACGCCTCACGCGACGCCCAGCGTCAGGCGGCCTCGGCGCAGCTGAAGCAAGCCACCCAACGCAGTAATTACCGCGGTTACGACAGTACGCCGACCCAACAGCAGCGTCGCGAGGCGGCAAAAACGCAGCTGAAAAACCCCACGCCGCAGCAACAGCAGCGTCGAGAAGCCGCCAGGAGCCACGAGCAGAACCGCACACCTCAGCAGCAGCAGCAGCGCCGGCAGCAGTTCCAGTCCGCCACGCCAGCCCAGCGTCAGCAGACGCTCAGCCATCTGCGCGCCAACGCCCTTAGCGGCAACGAAAGCCGCGCCCCCTCCTGGCAAGCGCAGCAGGAACGAGGACTGCAGAGCCGCCAGTTTTCCGGCGTAAACCGCGAGTTACGCGAGGGCGCCAGAGAACGTCTTTCCGAACACCATGAACTGCGTCGCCGCTAAGGATGAGCAGAATGAGAAACCCATTATCCGTTGCCCTGTTTACGTTAATGCTGTCGCCGCTTGCCGCCTTCGCCCAACAGCAGTTTGCCACGCCGGAACAGGCCGCAACTGCGCTGGCCGAAGCGATCAGCCAGCCTAATGAAGCCGCGCTGAGCGAAGTACTCGGCGATAACTGGCAGCAGTTTTTACCCACGGACGGGATCGACCCTGCCGCCGTCGATCGCTTTCAACGCGACTGGCAGGTGAAACATGTCATCATCCAGCAGGGTGACAAAGCCTGGCTCGATGTCGGTAGCGAGGCATGGCGTCTGCCCGTGCCTATCGTAAAAGCGTCTGAGGGATGGCGCTTTGATATGGCCGCTGGCGAAGAGGAGATCCTCACCCGCGCCATCGGCCGCAATGAGCTGTCGGCGATCGCCGCCATGCATGCCTATGTTGATGCCCAGCAGGATTATTATCATCTGAACCACCGCTGGGCGCAGAAAATCATTAGTAGCGAAGGCAAAAAAGATGGCTTGTACTGGCCAACTTCGCCGGGCGAAGCGCCAAGCCCGCTCGGTCCGGCCTTTAGCCCGACGGTGCCCGGTAGCGGCTACCATGGCTATCGCTTTCGAATTATCGCCGGTCGCGATGACCAGAGCGTCGCCTTGCTGGCCTGGCCGATAGCCTGGGGTGAAACCGGCGTGATGAGCTTTATGATCGATCAGCAGGATAGGGTCTATCAGGCCAATCTCGGTGAAGAGAGCGCCGCAAAGGCACAGGAGATAACGCGCTTTACCCCCGACGCTGACGCCGGCTGGCAGGTGGCAGAACCTTAAAAAAAACGCCCGGTTGCACTCACGCAACCGGGCGTTTTCATTCACTTAGCCCTGGTGAGGCATCAGAGAAGGATCGCCGGCAAAGGCTGGTTTTGTGCTGGATAATGCCGCTTCGTCAGCGCTGATGCTACCGGAATTCGCCGCCCATACCCCTTCATTGGTCTTCGTCACCTGCTGATGCTGGGCATTCAGATCCTGGCCCATCGCCGCAATGTGGGTCGTTTCCGTACCGCCGCTGTTGTCCGCCCAGGGAATGTTGGCGTCAGCGGCGTAAGCCACACCGGTAAAAAACGTTGCAGCGACCAGCGCTGTGGTTAAAAAGCGTTTCATCTCACACCTCATCGATATCGTTAACTACCTATAAGTTTACTGAGTGACTATTTTCAAAGTATGTATGAGGTGTAGCGGTTTATGAACAGTGACATAGTTCTAAACATCAGGCATAAAAAAAGCGGCTCCCGGAGCCGCTTATGCTTTTTTCCTGAAAGAAAAAGTTACTTTTTCTTCGCTTTAGCGTTTGGCAGGTCGGTGATGCTGCCTTCGAACACTTCCGCCGCCAGGCCAACGGACTCGTGCAGAGTCGGGTGAGCGTGGATGGTCAGGGCGATGTCTTCAGCGTCACAGCCCATCTCGATAGCCAGGCCGATCTCACCCAGCAGCTCGCCGCCGTTGGTGCCGACAATCGCGCCGCCGATAACACGGTGGGTCTCTTTGTCGAAGATCAGTTTGGTCATACCATCTGCGCAGTCAGAAGCGATAGCACGGCCGGAAGCAGCCCACGGGAAGGTGGCGGTTTCGTAGCTGATGCCTTTCTCTTTCGCTTCTTTCTCGGTCAGACCGACCCATGCCACTTCTGGTTCAGTGTAGGCGATGGATGGGATCACTTTCGGATCGAAGTAGTGTTTCAGACCGGAGATAACTTCTGCGGCAACGTGGCCTTCATGGACACCTTTGTGCGCCAGCATCGGCTGACCGACGATATCGCCGATAGCAAAGATGTGCGGCACGTTGGTGCGCATTTGTTTGTCAACGCGGATGAAGCCGCGATCGTCAACTTCCACGCCAGCTTTACCTGCATCGAGGTTTTTACCATTCGGTACGCGGCCGATAGCGACCAGCACTGCGTCGTAACGCTGCGCTTCCGCCGGTGCTTTTTTACCTTCCATGGAAACGTAAATACCGTCTTCTTTCGCTTCAACGGCAGTCACTTTGGTTTCCAGCATCAGGTTAAATTTCTTGCTGATGCGTTTGGTGAAGACTTTCACCACGTCTTTGTCGGCAGCCGGGATAACCTGGTCGAACATTTCCACCACGTCAATCTCTGAACCCAGCGCATGGTATACGGTACCCATTTCCAGACCGATGATACCGCCGCCCATCACCAGCATGCGTTTCGGTACAGATTTCAGTTCCAGCGCGTCGGTGGAGTCCCATACGCGCGGATCTTCATGCGGGATAAACGGCAGCTGAATCGGACGGGAACCCGCCGCGATGATAGCGTTGTCGAAGTTGATCACGGTTTTGCCGTTTTCGCCTTCCACTTCCAGGGTGTTAGCGCCGGTAAATTTACCCAGACCGTTAACCACCTTCACTTTACGACCTTTGGCCATGCCAGCCAGACCACCGGTCAGCTGAGTGATGACTTTTTCTTTCCAGGTGCGGATCTTGTCAATGTCAGTTTTCGGTTCGCCGAAAACGATGCCGTGTTCGGCCAGCGCTTTCGCTTCTTCGATAACTTTTGCCACGTGCAGCAGCGCTTTAGAAGGGATACAACCCACGTTCAGACAAACACCACCGAGGGTGCTGTAACGTTCTACGATGACGGTTTCCAGACCTAAATCAGCGCAACGGAAGGCTGCAGAGTAACCTGCGGGGCCTGCCCCAAGTACCACGACCTGAGTTTTGATTTCAGTACTCATCATGACCTCTGTAATTTATATCCGGCGGGTCTGACGCTATTATTCTTACGCCCAAGTCCACCGGGACGTTCTATCCGCGTGTATTTTACAAAATTGTTAACAATTTTTAAACAACAAACGGCAAACGATTTTGTCCTTTGTTGCTGATAATCCCCAACAGCCTGAGGTTATCAGAAAAAAGCCGGCCGTCAGGCCGGCTTTTTCGATTACATCACCAGGCGGCGAATGTCGCTCAGGGTGTTGTTAATGATGGTAATGAAGCGGGCACCATCAGCACCGTCGATGACGCGGTGGTCGAAGGACAGAGAGATCGGCAGCATCAGGCGCGGCACAAACTCTTTACCATTCCATACCGGCTCCATCGCGGACTTAGACACGCCGAGGATGGCCACTTCCGGCGCGTTAACAATCGGCGCGAAGTGGGTGGTACCCAGGCCGCCGATGCTGGAGATGGTGAAGCAACCGCCCTGCATTTCGCCAGCCGTCAGTTTGCCATCGCGCGCTTTCTTCGAGATGGTGGTCAATTCACGAGACAGCTCGGTGATGCTCTTCTTGTTCACGTCTTTGAAGACCGGAACCACCAGACCGTTCGGGGTATCCACCGCCACACCGATGTTGATGTATTTCTTCAGCGTCAGGCGCTGACCATCTTCGGAGAGCGAGCTGTTGAAGCGCGGCATCTGCTCAAGCGCAGCGGCAACCGCTTTCATGATGAAGACCACTGGAGTGAATTTCACGTCCAGTTTACGCTTCTCAGCTTCGGCATTCTGCTGCTTGCGGAACGCTTCCAGATCGGTGATATCGGTTTTGTCGAAGTGGGTAACGTGCGGGATCATCACCCAGTTACGGCTCAGGTTGGCGCCAGAGATTTTCTGGATACGACCCAGCTCCACTTCTTCGACTTCGCCAAACTTGCTGAAGTCAACCTTCGGCCACGGCAGCATGCCCGGGATACCGCCGCCTGCGGCAGCAGCCGGTGCGGATTCAGCGCGTTTAACCGCTTCTTTCACGTAGGCCTGAACGTCTTCGCGCAGGATACGACCTTTACGGCCGGAGCCTTTCACTTTCGCCAGGTTAACACCGAACTCGCGCGCCAGGCGGCGAATCAGCGGGGTCGCGTGAACGTAGGCATCGTTTTCAGCGAATTCGCTTTTACCTTCTGCTTTCGCAGCCGGCGCAGCGGCAGGCTTAGCGGCCTGAGCCGGGGCAGCAGCTGGTGCCGGGGCAGCAGCCTGAGCCGGAGCGGCGGCAGGCGCAGCGCCTTCCACTTCGAAGACCATGATCAGGGAACCGGTTTTGACTTTATCGCCGGTGCTGATTTTGATCTCTTTAACGGTACCCGCGAACGGCGCCGGAACTTCCATAGAGGCTTTGTCGCCCTCTACGGTGATCAGGGACTGTTCCGCCGCGACTTTATCGCCGACTTTAACCATCACTTCGGTGACTTCAACTTCGTCGCCGCCGATGTCCGGGACGTTAACATCTTTCACGCCTGCTGCGGCAGCCGGAGCCGCAGCAGCCGGCGCGGCAGCCTGTGCCGGAGCGGCTGCTGGCGCAGCGCCCGCCACTTCGAAGATCATAATCAGGGAGCCGGTGGAAACTTTATCGCCGGTATTGATTTTGATCTCTTTGACGGTACCGGCGAACGGCGCCGGAACTTCCATAGAGGCTTTATCGCCTTCTACGGTGATCAGGGATTGCTCAGCGGCGATGGTGTCGCCCACTTTAACCATGATCTCGGTGACTTCGACTTCATCGCCGCCGATATCCGGGACGTGAACTTCTTTCGCTGCCGCGGCAGCCGCTGGAGCAGCGGCGGCCGGAGCGGCTTCTTTCTTCTCTTCCTGCGCAGGTGCAGCGGCGGCTGCACCTTCGGCGGAATCGAAAATCATAATCAGTTTGCCAGTCTCGGTTTTGTCGCCGACGGAGACTTTAATCTCTTTCACGACGCCAGCCTGCGGAGACGGGACTTCCATAGAGGCTTTGTCGCCTTCTACGGTGATCAGCGACTGTTCAGCTTCTACTTTGTCGCCAACTTTGACCAGGATCTCGGTGATTTCAACTTCATCAGCCCCGATGTCCGGTACTTTGATTTCGATAGCCATTATTCTTTTACCTCTTACGCCAGACGCGGGTTAACTTTTTCTGCATCGATGTCGAATTTCGCGATAGCGTCAGCCACCACTTTCTTATCGATTTCACCACGTTTAGCCAGTTCGCCCAGCGCTGCTACGACCACATAGGAAGCATCGACTTCGAAGTGGTGACGCAGGTTTTCACGGCTGTCGGAACGACCGAAGCCATCGGTACCCAGTACGCGGTAATCATCAGCCGGTACGTAAGTACGAACCTGCTCAGCGAACAGTTTCATATAGTCAGTGGATGCCACTGCCGGAGCGTCGTTCATTACCTGAGCGATATACGGCACGCGCGGGGTTTCCAGCGGGTGCAGCATGTTCCAGCGTTCGCAATCCTGGCCATCACGCGCCAGTTCGGTGAAGGAGGTAACGCTATACACGTCGGAACCCACGCCGTAGTCTTTCGCCAGGATCTGCGCTGCTTCACGCACGTGACGCAGGATAGAACCGGAGCCCAGCAGCTGAACTTTACCTTTGCTACCTTCGATGGTTTCGAGTTTGTAGATACCTTTACGGATACCTTCCTCGGCGCCTTCCGGCATGGCCGGCATGTGGTAGTTTTCGTTCAGCGTAGTGATGTAGTAGTAAACGTTCTCTTGCGCTTCGCCGTACATACGGACCAGACCATCATGCATGATGACAGCCACTTCATAGGCGTACGCCGGGTCGTAAGAGATACAGTTCGGGATAGTCAGCGACTGAATGTGGCTGTGACCATCTTCGTGCTGCAGACCTTCGCCGTTCAGGGTAGTACGACCGGAAGTCCCGCCAATCAGGAAGCCGCGAGCCTGCTGATCGCCAGCCGCCCAGCACAGATCGCCGATACGCTGGAAGCCGAACATCGAGTAGTAGATGTAGAACGGGATCATCGGCAGGTTGTTGGTGCTGTAAGAGGTCGCAGCAGCCAGCCAGGATGCGCCTGCGCCCAGCTCGTTGATCCCTTCCTGCAGAATCTGGCCTTTCTCGTCTTCTTTGTAGTAAGCAACCTGCTCACGGTCCTGCGGGGTATACTGCTGGCCGTTCGGGCTGTAAATACCGATCTGACGGAACAGACCTTCCATACCGAAGGTACGCGCTTCGTCGGCGATGATCGGCACCAGACGATCTTTGATCGACTTGTTCTTCAGCATCACGTTCAGGGCGCGAACGAAAGCGATAGTGGTAGAGATTTCTTTGTTTTGCTCTTCCAGCAGCGCGCTGAAGTCGGCCAGGGTCGGCAGCTCGAGTTTCTCAGTGAACTTCGGCTGACGAGTCGGCAGATAGCCGTTCAGCTTCTGACGCTGAGCGTGCAGGTAAGTGTGCTCTTCGGAACCTTCCGGGAAGGTTACGTACGGCAGTTTTTCGAGATCGGCATCCGCCACCGGCACATTGAAACGATCGCGGACGTAGCGAACACCGTCCATGTTCATTTTCTTAACCTGGTGCGCGATGTTCTTACCTTCAGCGGTATCGCCCATACCATAACCTTTAATGGTATGCGCCAGGATCACGGTCGGTTGACCTTTGGTCTCCTGCGCTTTTTTCAGTGCAGCGTAGACTTTCTTCGGATCGTGACCACCGCGGTTCAGAGCCCAGATCTGCTCGTCAGTCCAGTCAGCGACCAGGGCAGCGGTTTCCGGATATTTGCCGAAGAAGTGCTCACGAACGTAAGCGCCGTCTTTGGATTTGAAGGTCTGGTAGTCGCCGTCAACGGTTTCGTTCATCAGCTGAATCAGCTTACCGCTGGTGTCTTTACGCAGCAGCTCATCCCAACGGCCGCCCCAGATAACCTTGATAACGTTCCAGCCAGCACCACCGAAGATGCCTTCCAGTTCGTTAATGATTTTGCCGTTACCGGTGACCGGGCCGTCCAGACGCTGCAGGTTGCAGTTGATGACGAAGACCAGGTTGTCCAGTTTTTCACGGGTGGCGATGGTGATAGCGCCTTTTGATTCCGGCTCATCCATCTCGCCGTCGCCCAGGAAGGCGTAAACGGTTTGTTCGGAGGTGTCTTTCAGACCGCGGTGTTCCAGATATTTCAGGAATTTGGCCTGATAGATAGCGCCCAACGGCCCCAGACCCATGGATACGGTCGGGAACTGCCAGAATTCCGGCATCAGTTTCGGGTGCGGATAAGAGGACAGACCCTTGCCGTGAACTTCCTGGCGGAAGTTGTCCATCTGCTCTTCGGTCAGACGGCCTTCCAGGAACGCACGTGCATATACGCCCGGAGAGATGTGACCCTGGAAGTACACCAGATCGCCGCCATCTTTCTCAGTGCGCGCACGGAAGAAGTGGTTGAAGCAGACTTCGTAGAAGGTCGCGGAAGACTGATAGGACGCCATGTGGCCGCCCAGTTCGAGATCTTTTTTCGACGCGCGCAGAACGGTCATGATGGCGTTCCAGCGAATCGCAGAACGAATGCGACGTTCCAGATCCAGATTGCCCGGGTATTCCGGCTCATCTTCAACGGCAATAGTGTTGACGTAGTTGCCGGCGGAAGCGCCTGCAGCAACCTTCACTCCGCCTTTACGGGCTTCAGAAAGGAGTTGGTCAATCAGATACTGAGCGCGCTCAACACCTTCTTCACGGATGACCGATTCGATCGCCTGTAGCCAGTCGCGAGTTTCGATCGGATCCACGTCATTGTGTAAACGTTCTGACATGGGGGTATTCCTTATCTATCTAATCGTTGATTAATCTGGAACCTGTCCCATTGAACTCTTCGTTCTTCACGCTGGAACAACCAAAAATTCAATAAGACAGGTTCTGCGTTTAGTTGCCGCGCTCTAAAAATGGCGCTTAAGAACCGGAGTTCTCGTCCTTTCGTTGCTGTAAACGACGCAGTGAGCGCTCTCGACGGCTCTGCTCACGACTACGATCCAGCAAAATTTCCTCAATGAACGCCAGGTGACGGTGCGACGCTTCACGCGCCTGCTCCGGCTCCCCGGCCATTATCGCCTCGAAAATGCGAGTGCGATGGTTGCTGACCAACGGGAGCATTTCCCGCCGGGCATACAGCAATTCAAAGTTCTGACGCACGTTTTGCGCCAACATCGGCTCCATACACCTTAGCAGATGAAGCAACACCACATTGTGTGCCGCCTCGGTGACGGCGATTTGATACTGGACGACGGCGCCGGACTCAGCGTCCAAATCGCCCGACTGCTGAGCGCGTTCAATAGCCTGATGCAGCTCACGGATACGGTCGCGATCCTCATCATTGCTGCGCAGCGCCGCGTAATAGGCCGCGATGCCTTCCAGCGCGTGACGGGTCTCAAGCAGATCGAATTGGGATTCAGGGTGATCGGACAGCAGCTCAACCAGCGGATCGCTGAAGCTCTGCCACAGGCGGCTCTGAACAAACGTTCCACCTCCCTGACGACGAAGCAACAAGCCCTTGGCTTCGAGGCGTTGAATCGCCTCACGCAGCGAGGGGCGGGAAACGTCGAACTGTTTAGCCAGTTCGCGTTCTGGCGGGAGTTTTTCACCGGGGCGCAAGGTCCCCTCAAGAATCAGAAACTCCAGCTGCTGCTCTATCACATCGGATAATTTTGGTTGGCGGATTTTGCTGTAGGCCATATTCCCTGTCTCTGCCATTAGCCCGGAGTCAATTGGTCTTACCAATTTAAAGTTCGTAGCGCTAAAGTAACAAAGTATTCACCTTCTGTCCATACAGGTTTTGATTGAAATCAGTAAACCCGGGACATTTTAACAACCTTACAGAAATAACATTTCAGAAATGTAACCTTGCACAAATGTTACGTTTACTCACAAAGAGGTAGCCTTAACTTTATAGAAACGAAAAATTACGCTTTCTGAACCGATTCAACGCTGCAATAAATGAATACAAAGTCACTTACAGTGAATAAATAATGACAAAGCAGCATGCATCAAAATACGACAGATTGTGACTATTGATGTCTTTTTAGACACATCGTCATCATCCCTTCATAAAGCAGGTGCATTCAAACGCGCTTACCACTATTCTGCCGGAGACGAAAGGCCTTTTTCGGAATTACCACACAGCCTTCCGTAAACAAAACAATACAGAAACGGAAGTTACTGAATACACAAACACAACAATATGTGCGCGCCATCACTCAGGTAAAAAGTGGGCCACTTCGCCCAAATTTTCGCTGGCTATGCTTTCAGGCAGGGACAGCAGTGAAGCAGCAACCTGACGGATGACGTACACAAAAAATAACCACACACGAGGTTTCATATGGAAGGTCAACAGCACGGCGATCGGCTGAAGCGCGGCCTGAAAAACCGTCACATTCAGCTCATCGCGCTGGGCGGGGCTATCGGCACCGGCCTGTTTCTGGGGAGCGCGTCCGTCATTCAGTCCGCCGGCCCGGGTATCATTCTTGGTTACGCTATCGCCGGTTTTATCGCTTTCCTGATCATGCGTCAGCTGGGCGAAATGGTGGTGGAAGAGCCGGTGGCCGGCTCATTTAGCCACTTTGCTTACAAATACTGGGGCGGTTTTGCCGGCTTCGCCTCCGGCTGGAACTACTGGGTACTGTATGTCCTGGTGGCCATGGCGGAACTGACCGCCGTTGGCAAATATATCCAGTTCTGGTGGCCGGAAATCCCTACCTGGGCCTCGGCGGCGGTCTTCTTCATCGCCATCAACGCCATTAACCTGACCAATGTCAAAGTGTTCGGTGAAATGGAATTCTGGTTCGCGATTATCAAAGTGGTCGCCGTAGTGGCGATGATTTTGTTCGGCGGCTGGCTGCTGTTCAGCGGCAACGGCGGCCCGCAGGCGACGGTACGTAACCTGTGGGACCAGGGGGGCTTCCTGCCGCACGGCTTTTACGGGCTGGTGATGATGATGGCGATCATCATGTTCTCCTTTGGCGGCCTGGAGCTGGTGGGGATCACCGCCGCGGAAGCGGATAATCCGGAGCAAAGCATTCCTAAAGCCACCAATCAGGTTATTTACCGTATTCTGATCTTCTATGTTGGTTCGCTGGCGGTGCTGCTCTCCCTGCTGCCGTGGACCCGCGTCACCGCGGACACCAGTCCGTTCGTCCTGATCTTCCATGAACTTGGCGATACGCTGGTGGCAAACGCTCTGAACGTGGTGGTGCTGACGGCAGCGCTGTCGGTTTATAACAGCTGCGTGTACTGCAACAGCCGTATGCTGTTCGGCCTTGCTCAGCAGGGCAACGCGCCAAAAGCGCTGCTCAGCGTCGACAAACGCGGCGTGCCGGTGAATACCATTCTCGTCTCGGCCCTGGTCACTGCGCTGTGCGTGCTGATCAACTACCTGGCGCCTGAATCTGCTTTCGGTCTGCTGATGGCGCTGGTGGTCTCGGCCCTGGTCATCAACTGGGCGATGATCAGCCTCGCGCATATGAAATTCCGTCGCGCCAAAAAGCAGCAGGGCGTGGTCACGCGTTTCCCGGCCCTCTTCTATCCGCTGGGCAACTGGCTGTGCCTGCTGTTTATGGCGGCGGTGCTGGTGATTATGCTGATGACCCCGGGGATGGCGATTTCCGTCTGGCTGATCCCGGTATGGATTGCGGTGCTGGGCGTGGGCTACCTGTTTAAAGAGAAAGCCGCCGCCACCATAAAAGCACAATAATACATCTCATCAATACTTCACTTTGCTCTGCGCCCTCCCCTGAATAATGGGCGCAGAGCATTGTTATCTGCTTCACACTTTCCCCTCCATAGCTTATTTATCCATATCGTCAACGAGTTCCTGCAACGTATTTCTGCCAACCGCAGCCAATAATTCTCTCCATACTGCAACGGAGAGACCGCACATGGCAGAGTACACGCTTTCAATAAGAGAAAAGATTGGTTACGGGATGGGTGATGCCGGATGCAATATTATCTTTGGCGCCATCATGCTGTTTGTGAACTATTTTTACACTGATATATTCGGACTGGCGCCGGCGCTGGTCGGCGTACTTCTGCTCTCGGTGCGAGTCATCGATGCGGTAACCGACCCTATCATGGGCGCTCTTGCCGACCGCACCCGTAGTAAATATGGTCGCTTTCGTCCATGGCTGCTGTGGATCGCCTTCCCCTACGCCCTGTTCAGCGTCCTGATGTTCACCACTCCTGAGTGGACCTACAATAGCAAAGTTATCTATGCGTTTGTGACCTACTTTCTGCTGTCGATTACCTATACCGCGATTAATATTCCCTACTGCTCGCTGGGAACGGTGATGACCGCCGATCCGAAAGAGCGTGTTGCCTGCCAGTCTTATCGTTTCGTCATGGTGGGTATCGCCACGCTCCTGCTGTCATTGACGCTGCTGCCAATGGCCGACTGGTTCGGCGGCGCCGATAAAGCGAAGGGCTACCAGATGGCGATGACCGTGCTGGCCTTTATCGGTATGTGTATGTTCCTGTTCTGCTTCGCCACCGTGCGCGAACGTATCCGCCCGGCGGTGCAGACGAATGACGAACTGAAAAAAGATCTGAAAGACGTCTGGAAAAATGACCAGTGGGTGCGCATCCTGCTGCTCACGCTGTGCAACGTCTGTCCGGGCTTTATCCGCATGGCCGCCACCATGTACTACGTCACCTGGGTGATGGGACAAAGCACCCATTTTGCCACCCTGTTTATCAGCCTCGGCGTAGTTGGGATGATGATTGGCAGCATGCTGGCGAAAGTCCTGACCGACCGCTGGTGCAAACTGCAGGTTTTCTTCTGGACCAATATCGTGCTGGCCGTGTTCTCCTGCGCCTTCTATTTCTTTAATCCACACGCCACCACGCTGATTATGGTGCTCTACTTCCTGCTCAACATTCTGCATCAAATCCCTTCCCCGCTACACTGGTCGCTAATGTCCGACGTTGACGACTACGGCGAATGGAAAACCGGCAAGCGCATCACCGGTATCAGCTTCTCCGGTAATCTGTTCTTCCTCAAGGTCGGCCTGGCGGTCGCCGGGGCAATGGTCGGTTTCCTGCTGTCATGGTACGGCTACGACGCCGGCGCGAAAGCGCAAAGCGCCTCCGCGCTGAACGGTATCGTGCTGCTATTCTCAGTCATTCCCGGCGTCGGCTATCTGATCACCGCCGGCGTGGTGCGCCTGCTGAAGGTTGACCGTACCCTGATGCGCCAGATTCAGAGCGATCTGGAGAAGCGCCGCAGCAACTACAGCGAGCTGAACGAATACCAGGAACTGAAAACCAGTGAACACGTAAGGAAAGCCTGATGAACAACTGGCCAAACCCCTTTATTGAACAGCGTGCAGACCCCTTTATCCTGCGCCATCTTAGCCACTACTACTTTATTGCCTCGGTGCCGGAATACGACCGGCTGGAGATCCGGCGCGCGGTAACCCTTGAAGGATTACGCGATGCTGAGCCGGTCGTGGTTTGGCGCGCGCCGCAAAGCGGGCCGATGAGCCAGCTGATTTGGGCGCCGGAGCTGCATGAAATAGACGGTAAGTGGTATATCTATTTTGCCGCCACCCATACCCACAATCTGGATGCGCTGGGGATGTTCCAGCATCGCATGTTCGTTCTCGAGTGCGCTGACAGCGATCCGCTGACCGGCCGCTGGCAGGAAAAAGGCCAGGTGGTCACGCCTTTCGATACCTTCGCCCTCGATGCCACCACTTTTACCCATCAGGGGAAACGCTGGTATCTATGGGCGCAAAAATCCCCGCATATCGAAGGCAACTCAAACCTGTATCTCGCCGAAATGGCTAACCCGTGGACGTTAAAAGGCGATCCGGTCATGCTGAGCAAGCCGGAGTTCGACTGGGAGTGCCGGGGATTTAAGGTCAACGAAGGGCCTGCGGTACTGATGCATGGCGATAAGCTATTTATCAGCTATTCCGCCAGCGCCACCGATGAAAACTACTGCATGGGGTTGTTATGGATCGACCGGCAGGCCGATCCGCTGCAGCCGGCAAACTGGCATAAAGCTCCGCAGCCGGTGTTCCGCACCAGCTATGAAAACCGCCAGTATGGCCCAGGTCATAATAGTTTTACCCAAACGCCGGAAGGGGAAGATGTGCTGGTGTATCACGCGCGGAATTACACCGAGATAGAAGGCGACCCGCTGTATGATCCCAATCGCCATACGCGGTTAAAGCTGGTCAGCTGGCGGGAAGACGGGATGCCCGACTTCGGTATTCCACCGGCGGATACGCTGTAGCGGTTCGGAATGTTACCCGCTGGCGCGGGTTCTGTAGACCGGGTCAGGCGAAGCCGCCACCCGGCAACATGACCAGCACGGCGTCTGATATATCGCCCGGCGGCGCTGTTGCTTGCCGGGTCTACTTGACGTGAGCCTGCGGGTGACTCGCCAGGCCGGATAAGCGCAGCGCCATCAGGCAACAAAAGCCCCGCAGGTACGTACATCGTGGCAGGCAGCGCGCGGGCTCAGGCCGTTAAACCAGGGTACCGTAAATCGTCAGCAGCGCCATAATCACCACTACCACCAGCGAAGTCTTCTTAGCCATCGATACCGCAGCCTTCGGCGTCGCTACTTTATCCACGTGCGGCTCACGGGCCAGGGAATACTGCGCCAGGCGGGTCAACACCTGATACTGCGACGAATGGCGGTCGCCCAGCGAAGCAAACCACGCCGGGAGCGCTTTTTCACCATGGCCCACCAGGGCATAGACCACCCCCACCAGACGCACCGGCAGCCAGTCCACAATATGCAGGATACCATCGATCCCGGACTGCAACCGGTGGTGCGGCGTCTGGTAGCGCGCCAGCCATGTCTGCCAGGCGCGCAGTACGCTGTAGGCGATAAGCGTCAGCGGGCCCCAGGCGCCCCCCACGACAAACCAGAAAAGCGGCGCCAGATAGTATCGATAGTTAATCCACAGCAGCGCATTTTGCAGTTCGCTAAGGTACTCACGCTCATCACAGCCCGGCGGCACGCCGTGAATCAGCGTCAGCTCGCTGGCCATGGCATCGCAGGCGCGACTGTCATTGCGCGACGCCGCTTTCAGATAGGCATGGTAGTGCAGCCGAACTTTGCCGGCGCCAATGCATAGCAGGCCCAGTAAAATCCAGAACACCAGCAGCGGTATGTTAAACAGCTGCCCCTGCAGCAGACGCTGAATGATATACACAACCGCGACGGCCACCAGCGTCATCAGCAGCGTGCCCGGTAACGAGAAATGTTTTATCCGGCGAAACACCACCTCCAGCCGATGATCAAGCTGCCAGTGTTCGCCCAGCTTAAACAGCCGTTCGGCGATAAGCACCAACAGCGTCGTAAACAGCGTCATGAGGTCTCCTTTTCTGACGGGGCGCTGAGCAGCGCACGGTATTTTATCCAGTCAAAGGCCGGTCCTGGATCGGTTTTCCGCACGGGCGCGATATCGCTGTGGCCCGCAATGTTTTCGGCGATAGCCGGATAAAGCGCGATCAGCAGATCCGTCACCGCCGCCAGCTGCCGGTACTGCGCGTCGGTATACGCCAGAGTATCGGTGCCTTCCAGCTCTATGCCGATGGAAAAGTCATTGCAGCGTTCGCGTCCCTGATAACAGGAGACGCCCGCATGCCACGCCCGCTTATCGAAAGGCACATACTGCACGATTTCGCCATCACGGCGAATCAGACAATGCGCCGAAACGCGCAGATGAGCAATCTCGGCAAAGAAAGGATGCGCGTGCGGATCCAGGGTACCAGTGAACAGCGCATCAATCCACGGACCACCAAATTCCCCCGGTGGCAGGCTAATGTTATGCACCACCAGTAAGGAAGGGGTCTCTTCATCCGGACGGCAGTCATGGTGCGGCGAGGGAACCCGACGCGCGCCGACCAACCACCCCTCGTTCAACTGCATGCGGGATCTCCTTTCGCGAACTCATGCTTCCGGGCCACACGCCGGCCCAAAGGATGAAGTGTGTATGGTACTGAAACGTCGTTCAGGTTAGCATGTTTCCCACTTCTGAATCTTATCTATCTGGAGCTTTATCATGTCGCCTCGTCGTTACAACCCCGACCGCCGCCGTGACGTGCTGCTGGAACGTATTAATCTCGATATTACCGATGCTGTCGCACACTCCCTGCGGGAAGATCTGGGCGGCGAAGTCGACGCCAACAACGATATTAGCGCGCAATTATTGCCGCAGGATGCACGCTCCCATGCGGTGGTCATTACTCGTGAAGATGGCGTCTTCTGTGGCAAACGCTGGGTGGAAGAGGTCTTTATTCAGCTCGCCGGTGACGACGTGAATATCACCTGGCACGTGGCCGACGGCGATGCGGTCAAAGCCGACCAGCCGCTGTTCGAATTGGAAGGCCCGTCGCGTATTCTGCTCACCGGCGAACGCACGGCGCTGAACTTTGTGCAAACCCTCTCCGGCGTCGCCAGCGTCGTCCGTCGCTATGTCGACCTGCTCGCCGGCACCAAAACCCAACTGCTGGATACGCGCAAAACGCTGCCAGGGCTGCGTACCGCGCTGAAATACGCGGTACTCTGCGGCGGCGGCGCCAACCATCGACTGGGCCTGTTCGACGCGTTCCTGATTAAAGAAAACCACATTATCGCCTCCGGATCGATCCGTCAGGCAGTGGAAAAGGCGTTCTGGCTGCATCCTGATGTGCCGGTGGAAGTGGAAGTGGAAACCCTGGATGAACTGGAGCAGGCGTTAAAAGCCGGGGCCGATATCATTATGCTCGATAACTTCACCACCGACCTGATGCGCGAGGCGGTGAAAATTACCGCAGGCCAGGCGGCGCTGGAGGTCTCCGGCAACGTTACCTTTGACACCATCCGCGAATTCGCCGATACCGGCGTCGACTATATTTCCGTCGGCGCCCTGACCAAACATGTGCAGGCGCTCGACCTGTCGATGCGCTTCCGCTGAGCAACAGGCCTTCACGCTTCCGGGCGTGAAGGCCTGAATTTGCGGCCCGCCTCGCAGTCGCCCGTGCTCACCATGAAATCCAGATAAAAACCCTGGAACCCGCTTTCCCGGATCGTTTTCGCCCCCTCGCCTGCGCCCCTCAATCCCTTCACAGTGCTCCTGTCACAACAAGGAGCGACTTATGGATAAACAACGAGGTTTTACCCTGATTGAACTGATGGTGGTTATCGGAATCATCGCCATTCTTAGCGCCATCGGCATCCCGGCCTACCAGAACTACCTGCGTAAAGCCGCCCTCACCGACCTGCTGCAGACCTTTGTCCCTTACCGGACAGCCATCGAACTTTGCGCGCTCGATCATGGCGGCCTAACGCCATGCGACGGCGGCAGCAACGGCATTCCCTCGCCGACAACCACGCGCTACCTCTCCGCCATGAGCGTGGCCAAAGGGGTCGTCACCCTCACCGGTCAGGAGAGTCTGAACGGACTGGGGGTCACCCTGACGCCGACCTGGGACAATGCCGAGGGCGTCACCGGCTGGCAGCGCGTCTGCACAATCACCGGCAATAGCGCGCTTCAGCAGGCCTGCGAAGACGTTTTCCGGGTGAAGTGAGGGCGAATGCATGAAAACAGAACAGCTGATCCCTCTCTGCCGTCGCTACCACGCCATGCTGCTGCATAGCGATGAACAGACAATCTCTATTGCGGTGGTTAATACCCCGCCGGCGGAGTTAATGGAGGCGCTACGCTTCGCGACGCAAAAGCGGATCGACATTGAATGCTGGAGCCAGGAGCAGATGGATAAGCGTCTGCAGGCCCAGGAAAAGCAGGCGCAACTGGCGCAGAACGACGGGCCGGAAAATATCGCCGAACGGGTCAACCAGATCCTCGAACAGGCCCTGCGTCAGCGGGCGTCTGATATTCATATCGAGCCCACGGAAACGCACTTACGCATCCGCCTGCGGGTCGATGGCGTCCTTCACGCCCTACCGTTGCTGGCTCCCGAACTGGCCGCACCGGTTATCGCGCGACTCAAGGTCCTGGCCAGTCTCGATATCGCCGAGCACCGTTTACCGCAGGATGGCCAGTTCGCGCTGAATCTTGCGGGACGACCGCTCTCTTTTCGCATCGCCACTCTGCCCTGCCGCTATGGCGAAAAGATTGTCCTGCGCCTTCTGCATCAGGTTGACCAGGCGCTGGATCTGGAAGCACTCGGACTCTCATCCTCCCAGCTGGCGGCCTTTCGCCAGGCGCTGAACCAGCCGCAGGGTCTGCTGCTGGTCACCGGCCCAACCGGAAGCGGGAAAACGGTGACCCTCTACAGCGCCCTGCAGGCCAGAAACCGTGAGCAAGTGAATATCTGTAGCGTGGAGGATCCACTGGAGATCCCCATCGCCGGGATGAACCAGACGCAAATCAATCCCCGCGCCGGACTCACTTTTCACAGTGTGCTGCGCGCCCTGTTACGCCAGGATCCGGATATTGTCATGGTGGGCGAGATCCGCGATGCCGAGACCGCTGAAATCGCGCTCAAAGCCGCCCAGACCGGTCATCTGGTGCTATCCACCCTGCACACCAATTCCACCAGTGAAACCCTGACCCGCCTGCAGCAAATGGGCATCGCCCGCTGGATGATTTCCTCTGCGCTCTCGCTGGTCATCGCCCAGCGTCTGGTCCGCAAGCTGTGTCCCCACTGTCGGCGTAATGCCGGCAGCGCCGCCGACCTGCCGCACAGCCTGTGGCCCCGCCCGCTGCCACGCTGGCAGGCAGCGGGCTGCGAACATTGTTACCACGGATATTACGGCCGGCTGGCGCTGTTCGAAGTGCTGCCTGTTACCCCCGGGCTACGCCAGGGGATAGTCCAGGGACTTAACGCCATTGAGATTGAATCTCTGGCGCGAGCCGCGGGGATGATGACGCTTTTTGAAAGCGGCTGTCAGGCTATCGAACAGGGATTGACCAGCCTCGAAGAGGTGGTGCGGGTGCTGGGGATCCCCCATGGCGACTAAGCGTCTCTGGCGCTGGCGCGGTATTGATGTGCAGGGCGCCCCCTGTCAGGGGATGCTATGGCAAACCAAGCGTCTGGAGGTCCTGCAGCACCTCCAACAGCAGCGAGTCATACCGCTGGCCGTACGCCGCTGTGCGGTGAAGCAGAGCCTCTGGCACCCGCGCTACAGTTGCGAAACGATCCGCCAGCTGGCGACCCTGCTGCAGGCCGGCCTGCCGCTGGCGGAAGGGTTATCGCTGCTGGCGCAGCAGCAGTCGCATGCCCAGTGGCAGGCGCTGCTTGAGGCGCTAGGCCGCGAGCTGGCCCAGGGCGTGGCGTTCTCTGCCGCGCTGGCGCAGTGGCCCCAGGCTTTTCCGCCCCTATATCTGGCGATGATTAGCACCGGCGAACTGACGGGCAAGCTCGATATCTGCTGCCTGCAGTTGGCGAATCAGCAGCAGGAGCAGCAGCGGCTCGCCAGCAAAGTCAAAAAAGCGCTGCGCTACCCGCTGATCGTGCTCTCTCTGGCGCTGTTGGTGGTGCTGGGGATGCTCTATTTTGTCCTGCCCGAGTTCACCGCCATCTACCAGACGTTCAGTACGCCGCTACCGCTATTGACGCGGATAGTCGTTGCGGCAGGCGACATGCTAAGTCGCGGCTGGCCGCTGCTGCTGGCCTCGCTGCTGAGCCCGCTGCTGCTCAACCAGCTGATCCGGCGGCGCAGCGACTGGTTGCTGCGCCGCCAGCGGTTGCTTAACGCGCTCCCTCTCATTGGCTCCCTGATCGGCGGACAACAGCTGAGCCTGATCTTCACCATCCTGGCGTTAACCCAAAGCGCCGGTATTAGCTTTCTGCAGGGGCTGCAAAGCGTTGAAGAGTCCCTGTCGTGCCCGCTGTGGCGCCAGCGTCTGGCGCAGGCCCGCGCGCTGATCGTTCAGGGGGAGCCGATTTGGCAGGCGTTAAGCCGCTGCGGCGGTTTTACACCGCTGTGCCTGCAGCTCATCCGCACGGGGGAAAGCGCGGGAGCGCTGGATCAGATGCTGGAAAACCTGGCGCATCACCATCGCCAGCAAACCTATCAGCGAGCCGATAGTCTGGCTGCGCATCTTGAACCAATGATGCTGGTGATAACCGGCTCGCTGGTCGGGATTCTGGTGGTGGCAATGTATTTGCCCGTTTTTCACCTGGGCGATGCCATTGGCGGGGCGGGAGGATGAGAAACACTGGCGCCGCGCAGGCGCCAGTGCAGCCGATTACAGGCTATTGAATACCCGGTTCTCTTGTTCCTGAACGCGGATAAAGGTCGTACGCTTGGTCAGCTCTTTCAGACGCGAGGCGCCAACGTAGGTGCAGGCAGAACGCAGGCCGCCGAGAATATCACGTGCGGTATTCTCCACCGGTCCACGCAAAGGCAGCTTAACGGTTTTGCCTTCCGCCGCGCGGTATTTCGCGACACCGCCCACATGGCGGGTCATCGCCGACTCGGAGCTCATGCCGTAGAACAGCATGAATTTCTCTCCGTTCTCTTCAACGATGGTTCCGCCGCTCTCTTCATGGCCCGCCAGCATGCCGCCAAGCATCACGAAATCAGCGCCGCCGCCGAAGGCTTTCGCCACATCGCCCGGCATGGTGCAACCGCCGTCGCTGATGATCTGGCCGCCAAGGCCGTGCGCCGCATCGGCACACTCAATCACGGCGGAGAGCTGCGGATAGCCGACCCCGGTCTTAACGCGGGTGGTGCAGACGGATCCCGGGCCGATGCCAACTTTGACGATATCGGCGCCGGAGAGGATCAGCTCTTCGCACATTTCACCGGTGACCACGTTCCCGGCGATGATAGTTTTTTGCGGCCAGGCTTCGCGCGCCTTCGCCACGAACTGTACAAAGTGCTCAGAGTAGCCGTTGGCGACGTCGATACACACAAAATTCAGCTGTGGGTTCTGAGAGAGGATCTGCTGGGTTTTTTCGAAATCCGCATCGGACGTGCCGGTGGAAACCATCACATGCTTGAGTACGTCTGCGGATGCGCCCTGGGTAAACGCCAACCATTCTTCAGCGGTGTAGTGCTTATGTACCGCGGTCAGAATACCAAAAGTGGCCAGCGCTTTAGCCATGCTGAAGGTGCCGACGGTATCCATGTTAGCCGCAATAATCGGCACGCCGGACCAGGTCAGGCCTGAATGTTTAAAGGTGAATTCACGTTCCAGCTCAACATCAGAACGGCTTTTGAGGGTAGAGCGTTTCGGGCGGATAAGAACGTCTTTGAAACCAAGCTTCAGATCTTCTTCAATACGCATGTGCGAATTCCTGGGGTTAATGGCATGAATGTGAGAGCACAACTCCAGTGACGTTATCATACGCGCGAATCAGGCCCGCGCAAGACTGCGATTTTCACTTTTTTTACGCTACAATCGTATAAATTTACCTGGTGAATGGAGAAAAAGGCGCCTATGCCTTCCCCTGCCGGAGTATTGTTTTTAACCATTTGATTTGCTTGATTAAAACAAACAGTATAGCGGACGGCGATCCCGGTTGGCGCGGGGCCCTCACGACATGCTCACTGTCGCCTCCCCGGCGCGCTGCCAGTCATCGCTGTCTGCCTGCAAAAAATACGAGCAATCCGTTTCAGGGTCAGAAGATATGGGGTACACAGTCGCGTTAACAGGCGGGATCGGCAGCGGTAAAAGTACGGTCGCCGACGCCTTCGCGCAGCTTGGGGTTAAGGTTATCGATGCCGATGTTATCGCCCGTCAGGTGGTCGAGCCCGGTACCCCGGCGCTCCAGGCCATTGTCGGCCACTTTGGACCACAGATGATTGCCCCCGACGGCACGCTGAACCGCCGCCTGCTGCGGGAAAAAATTTTTGCTCACGTGGAGGAAAAAGCCTGGCTCAATGCGCTGTTGCACCCGCTGATTCAGCAGGAAACGCGCCGCCAGATGCAGGCCGCCACCTCCCCTTATCTCCTCTGGGTCGTACCTTTGCTGGTCGAAAACCGCCTGTCCGGCCAGGCCGATCGCGTACTGGTCGTCGATGTGCCGAAAGAGACGCAAATCGAACGCACCATGCTGCGCGATAAGGTCAGCCGCGAACATGCTGAACATATTCTTGCCGCCCAGGCCACGCGCCAGCAGCGCCTGGCCGTCGCGGACGATGTTATTGAAAACACTGGCACGCCGGATGCAGTGGCATCGGATGTTGCCCGCCTGCACGAAAAGTATTTAACGCTGGCATCGCAGGCCGCCTCACAGGAAAACTCGTAATGCATACCCCCGTTCTGTTTGAACATCCTCTTAATGAGAAAATGCGCACCTGGCTGCGCATCGAATTTCTGATCCAGCAGATGGCTTTCCGTCCGCAGATTGCCAGCCATGCCGATGCGCTCCATTTTTTCCGTAACGCCGGCGATCTGCTGGATGTCCTGGAGCGCGGCGAGGTGCGCACTGACCTGGTTAAAGAGCTGGAACGCCAGCAGCGTAAGCTCCAGTCATGGGCAGAAGTGCCGGGCGTCGATCAGGAGCGCATTAACGAGCTGCGCCACCAGTTGAAGCAGTCCTCCAGCACCCTGATGGCCGCGCCGCGCATTGGTCAGTTTCTGCGTGAAGATCGCCTGATTGCGCTGGTGCGTCAGCGCCTGAGTATTCCTGGCGGCTGCTGCAGCTTCGATTTACCGACCCTGCATATCTGGCTCCATATGCCACAGGCGCATCGCGACGAGCAGGTGGCCAGCTGGCTTGCCAGCCTCGATCCGCTGGTCCAGTCCCTGAGCCTGATCCTCGATCTTATCCGCAACTCCGCGCTGTTCCGCAAACAGACCAGCCTCAACGGCTTTTATCAGGATAATGGTGAAGATGCCGATCTGCTGCGCCTGCGTCTCGATCTGGCTCACCAGCTTTATCCGCAAATTTCCGGCCATAAGAGCCGTTTCGCCATCCGTTTCCTGGCGCTGGACAGTGAATATGGGATCGTGCCGGAGCGCTTTGATTTTGAACTGGCCTGCTGTTAAGGAGATAACATGTCAGAAGAGACTATCGTCAACTGCCCGACCTGCGGCAAAACTGTGGTGTGGGGCGAGCAGAGTCCGTTTCGTCCGTTCTGTAGCAAGCGCTGCCAACTGATCGATCTGGGAGAATGGGCTGCGGAAGAGAAGCGCATCCCCAGCGCGGGGGATCTCTCCGATAGCGATGACTGGAGCGAGCAGCAACCCTGATTTGATGGCAAGCTAACCCGGCGCCTGGCGGGTTAGCCTCGCGACCCGGGGCTCAGCCCTGGGCGATAAGTTTGCTGATAACCGGTTCATTCGCCGGAGGAAAAGCCGCCGGATCCAACGTTGGTCCCGCCATCCACCGACCCGGCTGCCCTTCTTTACCCCACGGCTCGCCTTGCCAACTTTCCACGAGGAAAAACCACAGCGTAATATGGCGATCGGGGAACTGATACTCCAGCTTATCAAAGAGCGAAGAGGTGGTGACCGTAATCCCAACCTCCTCCTGCAGTTCGCGGATTAGCGCCTGCTCAGGCGTCTCATCAGATTCAATCTTCCCGCCCGGGAACTCCAGCTTATTCGCCATATGGGCATCGGCGGCGCGCTGGGTAATAAAGATTTCGCCTTGCGGATTGCGAATTATCCCGACGGCGATTTGCAGTTTTTTCATTGAATGCGCTCCATAAAAAAGGCGCAGAACTCTGCGCCTTTGTTTGTTTTATCAGACCTTAGCTCAGACGGCCGTGGCACTGTTTGTACTTTTTGCCGGAGCCGCACGGGCACGGATCGTTACGGCCCACTTTACGTTCGCCGGTTTGCGCCGCCAGATCCTGGGCTGCGGCTTCATCATCGCTCTGATGGCTGAGCTGCTGCATCTGCGCCAGGCGCTCGGCCTCTTCACGACGCTGCTGTTCCATCGCCTCGACTTCTTCCGGCATCCGCACCTGGACTTTGCTCAGGGTGCTGATCACTTCATACTTCAGTGACTCCAGCATCGCGGCAAACATCGAGAACGATTCGCGCTTGTACTCCTGCTTCGGATCTTTCTGCGCATAGCCGCGCAGGTGGATACCCTGGCGCAGGTAATCCATCGCCGCCAGGTGCTCTTTCCACAGCGAATCCAGAGTCTGCAGCATCACGCCTTTCTCGAAGTGGCGCATCATCTCGGCGCCGACCACTTCTTCTTTACGCTGGTAGGTTTCTACCGCGCTCTGCAGAATACGTTCGCGCAGGGTCTCTTCATGCAGCTCCGGCTCTTTATCCAGCCACTCTTTGATTGGCAGGTCGAGGTCGAAGTCGTTTTTCAGACGCTCCTGCAGACCTTCGATATCCCACATCTCCTCCAGCGACTGCGGCGGAATATGGGCATCGATCGTCGCCTTAAAGACGTCTTCGCGGATGCTGTTGATGGTTTCGCTGACGTCAGACACGTCCAGCAGCTCGTTACGCTGGGTGTAGATCGCCCGGCGCTGGTCGTTGGCCACATCATCATATTCCAGCAGCTGCTTACGGATATCGAAGTTACGGCTTTCCACTTTACGCTGGGCGTTGGCGATCGCCTTGGTGACCCACGGGTGCTCAATCGCCTCACCTGGTTTCATTCCCAGTTTACGCATCATGCCAGACACGCGATCGGAGGCGAAGATACGCATCAGGGCATCTTCCATTGACAGGTAGAAGCGGGAAGAACCGGCATCCCCCTGACGACCAGCACGGCCGCGCAGCTGGTTATCGATACGGCGAGATTCATGACGCTCGGTACCGATGATGTGCAGACCGCCTGCGGCCAGTACCGCATCGTGGCGTACCTGCCAGTCGGCTTTGATTTTCTCAATCTGCTCTGGCGTTGGGTTTTCCAGCGCAGCGACTTCCGCCTGCCAGCTACCGCCGAGCATAATATCGGTACCACGACCCGCCATGTTGGTGGCGATGGTCACCGCGGAAGGGTAGCCCGCCTGGGCGACGATATCCGCCTCGCTGGCGTGGAATTTGGCGTTCAGGACGTTGTGCTTGATGCCAGCTTTAGTCAGTTCACGGGAAACCACTTCAGATTTTTCGATCGAGATAGTCCCCACCAGCACCGGCTGACCGGCAGCGGTACGAGTTTTGATATCTTCGATAATTGCCTGAATTTTTTCCGCTTCGGTCATATAGACCAGATCCGCCATGTCTTTACGGATCATCGGACGGTTGGTCGGTACAACCACGGTATCCAGCTTATAGATAGAGCTGAATTCAAAGGCTTCGGTATCGGCTGTACCGGTCATCCCCGCCAGCTTCTCGTACAGACGGAAGTAGTTCTGGAAGGTGATAGAGGCCAGAGTCTGGTTCTCGTTTTGGATCTCCACGCCCTCTTTGGCCTCAACGGCCTGGTGCAGACCATCGGACCAGCGGCGGCCCTGCATCGTACGGCCAGTGTGCTCATCGACGATGATAACTTCGCCATCTTTGACAATGTAGTCAACGTCGCGGGTGAACAGCGCATGGGCGCGCAGCGCGGCGGTAACGTGGTGCATCAGCATAATGTTGGTTGGAGAGTACAGGGACTCACCTTCATCCATAATGCCTTCCTGTACCAGCAGCTCTTCAATCAGCACCAGACCACGTTCGGTCAGGTTAACCTGACGCGCTTTTTCATCCACCGAGAAGTGGCCTTCGCCAGTGAAAGTATCCGAATCCTCTTTTTCCTGGCGGATCAGATGCGGGATGATTTTGTTTACCTTGCGGTACATTTCAGAGCTGTCTTCCGCCGGGCCGGAAATGATCAGCGGCGTACGCGCCTCATCGATCAGGATGGAGTCCACCTCATCCACCAGCGCATAGTGCAGTTTACGCTGAACGCGCTCTTCCGGGCTGAAGGCCATGTTGTCGCGCAGGTAGTCGAAGCCGTATTCGTTGTTGGTGCCATAGGTGATATCGGCAGCGTAAGCTTCACGCTTCGCCGGCGCCGGCAGGCCGGACATGTTGATGCCAACTGTCATGCCCAGGAATTCAAACAGCGGGCGGTTATTTTCGGCGTCACGCTGGGCCAGATAGTCGTTGACGGTCACTACGTGAACGCCTTTGCCGGTTAGCGCGTTGAGGTACGCCGGCAGGGTCGCGGTCAGGGTTTTACCTTCACCGGTACGCATCTCGGCGATGCAGCGATCGTTAAGCACCATACCGCCCAGCAGCTGGACGTCGAAGTGGCGCATGCCGAATACGCGCTTACTGGCTTCGCGAACGACGGCGAAAGCTTCAGGGATCAGGCTTTCCAGCGTTTCGCCTTTTTCCAGGCGCGCGCGGAATTCAGCGGTTTTCGCTTTCAGCTCGTCATCAGAGAGTTTTTCCATCGCCGGTTCCATGCCGTTGATGATATTGACGACTTTGCGCATACGACGCAGCGTACGGTCGTTACGGCTGCCGAAAACCTTGGTTAACATTTTGATAAGCATAATAAAATCTCAAACGCCCCGCGGTGCGGAGTCACAAAAAATAGGATGGTCCGTGGTTATTTTCAGCTGAGACGTTGAGGCCCTGCGCGGATCCCCGCCACCTGGCTTATCCAGGCGCTGACGCGGAAGGCAGAATATGAAGAAGGGATGTAACCCGCCTGGCGGATCACCACCGGCGGCGTGCTGTCCTGCGTCAGCAGCGCGCTGAGGGTGTCGAGCAGCGCCAGATGCTGAGCCTGCAGCGGGGAAGTTTCTTCCGCCACCGGCAGCGCCTGCGGCGCCATGGCGAAGGAGAGATGACGAATAACGGTGCGAATGGCGTGCTGATGCCAGTAGTCGACGGTAAAGCTGGGCCGGCGATTCGTCTCCAGCAGCGCCAGCTGAGAGAAATTAACCTTGCTCGGATTGTGATTGCTGGCGGTCGCCTTCGCTGGCGCCGCGGTCTCGTGACCGTTGCTTAGCGCAGGCAGGCCGAGGCTGGCCGCGACCATCCCCAACAGGAGATGCGGCCAAAAATACCGTCTGCCAAACTGTCGCCAGCGCGTCAGCAATCCACTCACGTTCATTACCTTTCTTTGCTAGACCCGTCGTCGTTCAGGCTGTCTCTTTATTGATGTTTTTCGCAGGACAACCTGATGTCCACGGGGTAAAGCAACCCTGAGAAATAATTTTGCGCTCAAATACTAACATTAATACCGGCCTGAGGCAGCATGAATGAAGGCGATTGCCCGGCGAAAACGCTTAATAAAGCAGCGAACGCACGCTAATTATTATCCAGGGATCGCAGCGAAAATAACTGGAGGGTGCTATAAAAGAAAAACGACTGGCTCCCTGGTCGGAGAGAGTACCAGGTTACCAGTCGAATTTACTGAATGGTCAGGCTTACGCCAGAACCATCGACGGTGCGCGGAACGCCATTGGCAGTTTTGCGTCGTCTTCGAAGGTCACATACTCCCAGGCTTCCTGTTTTGCCAGAACCGCCTGCAGCAGTTTGTTGTTCAACGCGTGACCCGATTTGTACGCCGTGAATGCGCCGATAATGTTGTGACCACACATAAACAGGTCACCGATCGCATCCAGCATTTTGTGGCGAACAAATTCGTCTTCAAAGCGCAGACCGTCTTCGTTCAGTACGCGATAATCGTCAACAACGATGGCACAATCGAAGCTGCCGCCCAGGCACAGGCCGCGGGACTGCAGATATTCGATATCGCGCATAAAACCGAAGGTACGCGCACGGCTAATCTGACGCATGAACGCATCGGCCGAGAAGTTCAGGGTATAGCGCTGGGTGCTGGCATCAATCGCTGGATGGTTAAAATCGATGGTGAAGTCCAGCGAAAAACCATTGTACGGTTTGAATTCAGCCCATTTGTCGCCATCTTCGACGCGAACCGTCTCTTTGATACGTACAAATTTCTTGGCGCAGTTCAGTTCATCAATGCCGGCGTCCAGCAACAGATAAACGAACGGAGCCGCACTGCCGTCCATAATCGGGATTTCCGGCGCATCGACTTCAACAATAATGTTGTCGATACCCAGGCCAGCCAATGCGGCGTTCAGGTGTTCAACCGTAGAAATCCGCACGTCATGCTCATTAACCAGGCAAGTACAGAGCATGGTATCACGCACAGATTTGGCATCAGCCGGAAAATCTACCGGTGGATTCAAGTCGGTGCGACGATAGATGACCCCGGTATTTGCCGGCGCAGGGCGTAACGTCAGTGTGACTTTCTTGCCGGTATGCAAACCGACGCCAGTCGCCTGAACGATACGTTTAAGAGTCCTTTGTTTGATCATCGTATAATCTCGCCAATTTACCTATCCAACCGAAGTGTACACCACTATCGGGAGGCCAGTTTAGCACAAAGAGCGCAGATGCCCAACTTCCAGTCGATTCTTAATCGGCTTGCTTACGCAGGAAGGCTGGGATATCCAGATAATCCGGCTCTTTCGCGGTTTGCGGCGTATTGTCGTTCACCACTTTGGCTGCCGGCTTCTGCTCTTGCGTCAGCGGCGACATACCATGCTGCTGGTAACGATCCATCACCGGCTGCTGAACCTGCTTGTTGGTTACCAGGGTGATTTCCGGACGCTTATCCATGCCAATACCGGTCGCCACTACGGTCACGCGCAGCTCGTCGTTCATATCCGGGTCCAGAGAGGTACCGATAACCACGGTCGCATTATCCGAGGCAAAAGCACGGATGGTGTTACCCACAGTTTCGAACTCGTCCAGACGCAGGTCGAAGCCCGCAGTAATGTTGACCAGCACGCCGCGCGCGCCTGACAGGTCGATATCTTCCAGCAGCGGAGAAGAGATAGCCATTTCAGCCGCTTCTTCCGCACGGTCTTCACCGCTCGCCACCCCGGAGCCCATCATCGCGTAGCCCATTTCAGACATCACGGTACGGACGTCCGCGAAGTCGACGTTCATCAGACCCGGACGGGTGATCAGTTCGGCGATACCCTGCACCGCGCCTTTCAGGACGTCGTTTGCCGCGCCGAATGCGTCGAGCAGGGAAATTCCACGCCCCAGGACCTTCAGCAGCTTGTCGTTCGGGATGGTGATCAGTGAGTCAACGTGCTTGGACAGCTCGGTGATCCCCTGCTCAGCGAACGCCATGCGCTTCTTACCTTCAAAATTAAACGGCTTAGTGACCACCGCAACGGTGAGGATCCCCAGATCCTTCGCCACTTCCGCGACTACGGGCGCCGCGCCGGTACCGGTACCGCCGCCCATGCCTGCCGCGATGAACACCATGTCTGCGCCATCAAGGGCTGCGCGCAGCGCTTCACGGTCTTCATCAGCCGCGTTACGGCCGACTTCCGGGTTCGCGCCCGCGCCCAGACCTTTGGTAATACCGCTACCGATCTGGATAGTCTGGCCAACCGCCGTCTTACGCAGCGCCTGCGCATCGGTGTTTACCGCGAAGAATTCAACACCCTCAATGCGCTCGCGCACCATGTGTTCAACGGCGTTACCGCCGCCGCCACCGACGCCGATGACTTTAATCACCGCGTCGTTGGTCAGTTCCATAGGTTCAAACATAGTTTCTCTCCGTCTTGTGCCTGTCGCCTGAGAACGCTAATTGTCTGCGTTCTCTTAAAAAATTAAAACTCTTTTCGCAGCCAGCTGTTGAGTCGCTTAATCCACGAGCCCACTGAGGCCGTCACGCGTTTTTCTACTTCCGCTTCACCACTGAGATGTGACTCTTTTCCGTAGTGCAGCAGCCCCACCGCCGTTGAATAATACGGCTCCTGGGCATAGTCGGTTAAACCGGTGATGTTCAGCGGCGCGCCAATGCGCACCTGAGTATGGAACACGCGCTGCGCACAGGCCGCCAGACCTTCAATTTGCGCCGCGCCGCCGGTTAACACAATCCCCGCCGCCAGATGATGTTTAACACCCTGCTGGCGGAGCTGTTCCTGCAGCTGCAGGATCTCTTCATTGACCAGGTTAAGCAGCTCGGTATAGCGCGGTTCAATCACCTCTGCCAACGTCTGACGCTGCAGGCTACGCGGAGGACGTCCACCGACGCTCGGTACTTCGACGTTTTCGTCTTTACCGACGATGGAACCCAATGCGCATCCGTGACGAACCTTGATGGCTTCGGCATCGCTCGGCGGCGTACCGAAGGCATAGGCGATATCGCTGGTCACCACGTTACCGGCATACGGGATCACTTTGGTGTGACGCAATGCGCCGCCGGTGTAGACGGCGATATCCATTGTACCACCGCCGATATCCACAACGCAGACGCCCAGCTCACGTTCGTCTTCTGTTAATACCGAATAACTGGCCGCTAACCCGGCGAAAATAAGTTGGTCAACTTTCAGACCACAACGTTCCACTGCTTTAACAATGTTTTTTGCCATATCGTTATGGCAGGTGATCAGATGCACCTTCGCCTGCATACGCACGCCGGACAGCCCTACCGGGTTTTTAATCCCTTCCTGGTAGTCGATAGCATATTCCTGCGGAATCACGTGCAGGACACGATGTTCATCGCGAACGCGAACCGACTTCGCGGTGTGGACCACGTTCTCGACGTCGTCCTGCGTCACTTCTTCTTCCGAAATCGGTACCATCCCGATTTCATTCTGACAGCTTATATGTTTACCCGAAAGTGCCAAATATACTGATGAAATCTGGCAATCCGCCATCAGTTCGGCCTGGTCGATGGCGCGCTGTACGCATTTCACCACCGACTCGAGGTCGTTCACACCGCCTTTATCCATACCACGCGATGGGCAACTGCCCACGCCGATGATATTGATCATGCCGTCGGGCAGAACTTCCCCTACTAAAGCGGCCACCTTGGCGGTGCCAATCTCCAGTCCAACTACCAGTTTTCTGTCCGTCGCCTTGATCATTGTTGTTCTGCCTGTGCCTGATTCTGTTGTTGATTAGTTTCCTCTGCGGGAGCAGGTACCCAGCCCACTGCCGCACCCGAGTCATAACGCAAATCAACGTAGCTAATCCGTTTGCCGTCGGTCTGCGCCTGCTGCTGAAGAACCGGGTAGAGTTCCATAAAGCGCTGAAGCCGTTTCATGGTATCGCCACGGCCAAGGTTGAGCTTGATGTCATTATTAAGCGTCAACTGCCAGGAGCGACGGGCGGTCATCGCCGCCACTTTCAACGTGAATTTATCCTTTGCCAGCACCTGCCCCATGTCACGATACCCCTGCAGCACTTCGTTCTCGCTGCCTTCGGGACCGTATAACATCGGTAAATTCTGTTTGCTGGTGCGATCCGCCGGCACGCTGAAGGCATTTCCTTCTGCATCCACCATATGTTGATCATTCCAGCGCGCAATCGGCACATATTCAACCAGATGAATCTTCAATTCATCGGGCCACTGCTTTCGGACGCTCGCCTGCTTAATCCACGGCAGACGTTCAATCTGGCTCTGGATGATGTTCACATCCTGAGTCATAAAGGTACCCGGCGAACCCAGCGCCAGGATCGCCTGACGGATGTCATCATTGCGCGTATAGTGACGCTCGCCGGTCACCACCATCTTCGACAGCGGTAAGCGCTGCGCATCTTCCATCCAGCCAAGAACCATCCACCCGCTGACCAGCACGGTAAACAGCACCGCCAGCAGGAAAACGATCCCTGCCAGCCGCGTTCCATTACTCCGACGCGAAGAAGAAGCCTCTTCTTCATGGTTCCGCGTATTCAGCGCAGCCTGCGACATATCACCCCGCCAGGTCCAGAATTCGTACAACAAGCTGGGAGAAGCTCATTCCTGCCTGACGCGCCGCCATTGGCACAAGGCTATGGCTGGTCATGCCCGGGGAAGTATTCGCTTCCAGCAGATAAAACTGGCCATCGCTGTCCAGCATCACGTCAATACGCCCCCAGCCTTTGCAACCCAGAACATTCCAGGCTTTAAGCACCAGGTTCTGAATAGCTGACTCACGCGCGGGATCTTCAAATCCTGGGCAGAAATATTGCGTCTCATCAGAGAGATACTTCGCCTCATAATCATAGAAGGTTCCCGCGGCCTGGATACGTATTGACGGTAAAATTTCTTCACCGACTATGGCGACGGTAAATTCCGGTCCACTGAGCCATTTTTCGACCAAAACTTCATCATCATGCTGAAAAGCCAACGCCAATGCACTCGCTAAATCACAACTTTCGCTGACTTTCGACATCCCGACGCTGGAGCCTTCACGGCTCGGCTTGATGATGACCGGCAGACCCAGCGCCGCAATTTGCTGTTCGACGTCAGTAGACAGCCCGGCGGCAAACTGGGCGCGGGTCAGCGCCACCCACGGCGCGACCGGTAATCCGGCGCCCTGCCACAGCCACTTGCTGCGCAGTTTATCCATTGAAATCGCCGAAGCCATCACGCCGCTGCCGGTATAAGGCAGCTGGATTAACTCCAGCAGCCCCTGCAGAGTGCCATCTTCCCCGCCGCGGCCGTGGAGGGCAATAAACGCTTTCTTAAAGCCCTGCTTTTTTAGCTGGGTAATATCAACATCGCGCGGGTCGACCGGATGGGCGTCCACCCCGCCTTCACGCAGCCCGGCCAGCACCGCCGCGCCTGAATTCAGCGACACTTCACGTTCAGCGGAGGTTCCACCGAAAAGCACCGCGATTTTATCAGCCATGGCGCTCCTCCTCCGTTTTTTGCGGGATCAGTTTGATTTCAGCCAGGTGGCGGGCGATTTTACCGATGTTACCGGCGCCCTGCACCAGTACTAAATCGTTGCCGGTCAGGACTGACGCCAGCATCTCCGCGGCCTGGGCCGAATCGGGCACAAGGATCGGATCCACTTTCCCGCGACCGCGAATGGTGCGGCACAGCGAGCGGCTGTCGGCGCCCGGGATCGGCGCTTCGCCCGCCGGATAGACATCCAGCATCAGCAGGGCATCCACCTGGGTCAGCACGTTGGCAAAATCATCATACAGATCGCGGGTACGGGTATAACGGTGCGGCTGGAATACCATCACCAGGTTTTTATCCGGCCAGCCGGCGCGCGCTGCTTTAATGGTGGCGTCCACTTCCGTCGGGTGGTGACCGTAATCATCGATCAGCATCGCGCTGCCCGGTTTGCCGTTGACTTCGGCCAGCGGAAACTCGCCAAGAAAATCAAAGCGGCGTCCAGTTCCCTGGAAGCTCTCCAGTGCGCGCAGAATAGCCCGATCGTCAATCCCCTCTTCCGTCGCCACGGCGACGGCCGCCGCCGCGTTCAGCGCGTTATGGCGTCCCGGGGCATTGAGCGTCACCTGCAGGATCGCTTTATCCTGGCGTACCAGGCGGAAATGCCCCTGCGCCCCAACCTGACGATAGTCCTCGACGCGCACATCGGCGTCGTCGCTAAAACCATAGGTGGTGATCTGTCGGCCAACGCGCGGCAGCAGTTCCCGGATCACCGGATCGTCCACGCACATCACCGCGCGTCCGTAGAACGGCAGGTTGTGCAGGAAGTTGATAAAGGTCTGCTTCAGATTCTCAAAGTCGCCATGGTAGGTATCCATGTGATCGGCTTCGATGTTGGTGACAATGGCCACCATCGGCTGCAGATGCAGAAACGACGCGTCGCTCTCATCCGCTTCCGCGATCAGGTAACGGCTATGGCCAAGACGGGCATGTACGCCCGCCGCTTTTACCAGTCCGCCGTTGACGAAGGTCGGGTCCAGCCCGGCCTCGGCGTAAATGCTGGATACCATCGCGGTGGTGGTGGTTTTGCCGTGGGTCCCGGCAATGGCGATCCCGTGGCGAAAGCGCATAAGTTCCGCCAGCATTTCGGCACGACGGATCACCGGGATACGCGCCTCATGCGCGGCAACGATTTCCGGGTTATCTGCCGAAATCGCGCTGGAAACGACAACCACGCTGGCATCACGCACGTTTTCCGGGCGATGGTTGAAATAAATGGTGGCGCCAAGCTGCGACAGCTGCTGGGTCACCGGATTCGGCGCCAGGTCGGAGCCGCTGATCTGGTAACCTTCGTTAGCCAACACTTCGGCAATACCGCCCATACCGGCACCGCCGATGCCGACAAAGTGAATGTGCCGAACGCGACGCATCTCGGGCACTATGGAACGCAGTTTTGCCAAATCTTGTGTATTCATTCTTTACGCCATCAACTTCTGTATTCGGGCGGTGAAAATCACCGCAATTAGCGCGCCAAAGCTACGGCGCTGACCTCTTCTGCTACCCGCTCGGTAGCGTCCGGAATCGAAGCGCCACGCGCTCGTTCCGCCATATCCAGCAAGGTTTCCCGATCCCAGCTCGCCAGGGTAGAGGCAACCGCCTCTACCGTGAACTCAGGCTGTTCAAGAATTTTCGCCGCGCCGGCTTTCTCCAGCGGCAGCGCATTCCAGTACTGCTGACGATCTTTGTGCTGGAACGGGACAAACAGCGCTGGTAAACCTGCGGCCGCGATTTCGCTAACCGTCAGCGCGCCGGAACGGCAAACCACAACATCTGCCCAGGCATACGCCGCGGCCATGTCATCAATAAATTCCGTCACTTTATGCTGCGGCTGTCCGGCGGCGGCATAGGCCTGCTGCACGGTTTGCTGGCCGCCTTTGCCGCTTTGATGCCAGATGGTCACCGTAGCGCCGAGCTTCGCCGCCACCTGCGGCATCGTCTGGTTCAGGACGCGCGCGCCCTGAGAGCCACCGACCACCAGCACGCGAATCGGTCCCTGACGGCCAACCAGACGCTGACCTGGCAGCGGCAGCGCCAGTACATCGGTGCGCACCGGGTTCCCAACGACGTCCGCATGCGGGAACGCGCCGGGAAACGCCTGCATCACTTTCTTCGCAATCTTCGCCAGCCACTTGTTAGTCAGGCCGGCAATGCCGTTTTGCTCGTGGAGGACCACCGGGATCCCAAGCGACCACGCCGCCAGACCGCCAGGCCCGGAAACATAGCCGCCCATGCCCAGCACCACGTCCGGCTGGAAACGCTTCATGATCGCCCGCGCCTGACGCCAGGCGTTAAAGATACGCACCGGCGCCAGTAGCTGCGCTTTGATACCTTTGCCACGCAGGCCGGAGATGCGGATAAAATCAATTTCGATGCCGTTTTTCGGCACTAAATCCGCTTCCATACGATCGGCGGTACCCAGCCAGCGAACCTGCCAGCCCTGGTCCATTAAATGGTGCGCGACCGCCAGTCCCGGGAACACATGCCCGCCGGTACCGCCCGCCATCACCATCAACCGCTTTTCCTGACCGCTCATCGCACACCCCGTGTAAACGCCTGGGCTTTTTCCAGACGCGTTTCATAATCAATTCGCAACAACAACATAATGGCCGTCGACATAATCAACAGACTGGAACCACCATAACTGATCAGCGGCAGCGTCAGACCTTTCGTCGGCAGCATCCCCGCCGCCGCGCCGACGTTAACTAACGCCTGGAAGCTAAACCAGATACCAATCGCACAGGCGAGGAAGCCGGAAAAGCGATGATCGATCTCCAGCGCTTTACGGCCAATCGACATGGCGCGGAAAGCGACGAAGAATACCATTAAAAGCGCCAGTACCACACCGATATAACCGAGTTCTTCGCCGATAATGGCGAAGATAAAGTCAGTGTGCGCTTCCGGTAAATACTCCAGTTTTTGCACCGAGTTGCCGAGGCCCTGCCCCCACATCTCGCCGCGGCCGAAAGCCATCAGCGACTGGGTCAGCTGGTAGCCGCTGCCGAACGGGTCTTCCCACGGGTTCCAGAAGGAGGTCACGCGGCGAATACGGTATGGTTCGGCGAGGATCAGCAGGACCACCGCCGAAATACCCATGCCGATAATGGCGATGAACTGCCACAGCTTCGCGCCGGCGAGAAACAGCATCGCCAGCGTGGTGACGAACAGGACCACCACGGTACCGAGGTCAGGCTGCGCCAGCAGCAGGATGGCCAGTACGAAAATCACGCCCATCGGTTTTAAGAAGCCGCGCAGGTTGTTACGCACTTCGTCGGCTTTACGCACCAGATAGTTGGCGATGTAGCAGAACAGCGACAGCTTGGTGAACTCCGCCGGCTGAATACGCAGCGGACCAAGGGCTATCCAGCGCGATGCGCCGTTTACCGAGCTGCCTACTACCAGTACGATCAGCAGCATGACGATCGAGGCGATTAGCATCGCGGTACTGTGGCGCTGCCAGAAATCCATCGGCAGACGTAGCGTAATCATCGCCAGCGCGAAGGCCAGCACAATGTACAGGCCGTCACGCTTGGCGAAGAGGAAAGGATCGTTCGCCAGGCGCTGTCCGACCGGCATCGACGCCGAGGTCACCATAATAAAGCCGATCGCCGCCAGGCCGAAGGTGAGCCATAGCAGCATCCGGTCATACATCACCAGACTGTCGTTATCTTTCGGGCGCGAGCCCATCACCCAGCCTTTCAGCGCAGCGAATAGCCAGGCGAAAATAAACATCCCCGGCAATCGCGGCAGTCTCAGCCGAGGCAGGCTCAGCTGCGGCATTCTCAGGCGTGGGAGAGAGAAACGCATCAACCTAACTCCTTCGCCAGACGGGCAAACATCTCGCCCCGTTGTTCAAAGTTCTTAAACTGATCCAGGCTAGCGCAGGCCGGCGACAGGAGCACCATGTCCCCCGCTTTCACCAGGGGAGCAATCTGACGCATCGCCTGTTCCATAGTCTCAGTTTGTACCGCCACCTCAGGACGCAGCTCAGCGAGCTCGGCGCCATCGCGACCAAAGCAGTACAGGCGAATACGATCGCCGCCGAGGTAGCGCTTCAGCGGGGTAAAATCAGCGGACTTGCCGTCGCCGCCCAGCAGCAGATAGAGCGTGCCGTCCAGCTGCAGGCCGTTCAGCGCCGCCTCGGTGCTGCCGACGTTGGTCGCCTTCGAGTCGTTAATCCAGCGTACGCCGTTGTGATCCAGCACCAGCTGGAAACGGTGCGCCAGACCGGTAAAGGTGGTCAGCGCCTTCAGGCTGCTGGCCCGCGGCAGACCCGCGGCATCGGCCAGCGCCAGCGCCGCCAGGGCGTTGCTGTAGTTATGCTGACCGGTGAGAGGCATCTCTTTCACATTGAGGACTTTCTCACCTTTAACGCGCAGCCAGGTTTCGCCCTGCTGGCGGTTAAGGTGGTAGTCACCGACATCGACGCCAAAGCTAATGCAGCGTTCGTCCGCCCCGCGTACCGGCATGGTGAGCGCATCGTCCGCGTTCACCACGCAGGTCTTCGCATTCTCGTAAATCCGCAGCTTCGCCGCGCGATACTGCTGCAGCCCCAGCGGGTAGCGGTCCATATGGTCCTCAGTCACGTTGAGGATGGTTGCCGCCACCGCCTGCAGGCTGGAGGTGGTTTCCAGCTGGAAGCTGGAGAGCTCCAGCACATACAGCTCTCGATCGGTGTCCAGCAGCATCAGCGCCGGCAGGCCGATATTGCCGCCCACGCCGACGTTAACTCCAGCGGCTTTCGCCATCTCGCCCACCAGGGTAGTAACAGTGCTTTTGCCGTTAGAACCGGTAATGGCGATAATCGGCGCCTGCGCTTCGCGGCAGAACAGTTCGATATCGCCAACGATCTCTACGCCAGCATCGGCCGCTGCGCTGAGCGAAGGATGGGCCAGCGCAATCCCCGGACTGGCGACAATCAGGTCCGCCGCCAGCAGCCAGGTATCATTGAGTCCGCCGACATGGCATTCGACCGATTCGGGTAATTTATCCAGCCCCGGAGGCGCGACGCGGGTGTCCATCACGCGCGGGGTTACGCCGCGCGCCATGAAAAAGTCCACGCATGACAGGCCGGTCATGCCCAGCCCAATTATGACGACTTTTTTACCCTGATAATCTGCCATGATTAACGTACCTTCAGCGTCGCCAGGCCAATCAGCACCAGCATCAGCGAAATAATCCAGAAGCGCACGATAACGCGCGGCTCCGGCCAGCCTTTCAGTTCATAGTGGTGGTGGATCGGCGCCATGCGGAAGATGCGCTGACCGCGCAGCTTAAAGGAGCCGACCTGCAGAATAACCGACAGCGTTTCCACCACGAAAACCCCGCCCATGATCACCAGCAGGAACTCCTGACGCAGCAGCACGGCGATAATGCCCAACGCGCCGCCGAGCGCCAGTGAACCGACGTCGCCCATAAAGACTTGCGCCGGGTAGGTGTTGAACCACAGGAAGCCCAGCCCCGCCCCGACAATCGCCGTACAGACGATCACCAGCTCGCCGGCGTGGCGCAGATACGGGATATGCAGGTAGTTGGCAAAATTCATGTTGCCGGTGGCCCATGCCACCAGCGCAAAGCCTGCCGCGACGAAAACGGTCGGCATAATCGCCAGGCCGTCGAGGCCGTCGGTCAGGTTGACGGCGTTGCCGGTACCGACGATAACGAAGTAGGCCAGCAAGATATAGAACAGCCCCAGCTGCGGCATTACGTCTTTAAAGAACGGCACCACCAGCTCGGTTGCCGGGGTATCTTTCCCCGCCAGATACAGCGCGAAGGCCACGCCCAGGGCGATCACCGACATCCAGAAATACTTCCAGCGGGCGATCAGGCCTTTGGTATCTTTGCGCACGACTTTACGGTAATCATCAACGAAACCGATGATGCCGTAGCCGATTAATACCGTCAGTACGCACCAGACGTACGGGTTAGATGGATAGGCCCACAGCAGAACGGAAACGGTGATCGCGGTGAGGATCATGATCCCGCCCATGGTCGGAGTACCGCGTTTACTGAAATGAGACTCCGGGCCGTCGTTACGTACGACCTGGCCAAAGGCGAGTTTTTGCAGACGGGCGATCATGCGCGGGCCCATCCACAACGAGATGAACAGCGCGGTCAGCAGGCTGACGATGGCGCGAAACGTCAGATATGAAAAGACGTTAAAGCCGGAATAATATTTGACCAAGTGTTCGGCCAGCCATACTAACATGTCCCAGTCTCCTGTAATGCGCGTACTACCTCTTCCATGGCGGCACTACGTGAACCCTTCACTAAAATGGTCATTATTTTGTGCTCCGCCAGCAGCTCGCGCAGGCGAGCCACCACGGCGGCTTTATCGTTAAAATGTTCGCCCACGCCGCTGGCGCGGCTGATATCCGCGCTCAAGGCGCCGACGCTGAGGACGCAATCCAGACCCGCCGCTTTCGCCGCTTCGCCGACTTCGCGATGGCAGGCCGCGCTCTCCGCGCCAAGCTCTGCCATATCGCCGACCACCATCGTGCGAAAGCCGGGCATCTCTGACAGCACCTGCACCGCCGCGGTCATCGAACCAACGTTAGCGTTATAGGAATCATCCAGCAGCAGCTGGCTCTCGGTCAGCCGGATCGGGAACAGACGTCCCGGAACGGCCTGCAGCTGCGCCAGCCCGGCTTTCACCGCCGCCAAATCGGCGCCTACCGCCATCGCCAGCGAAGTGGCGGCCAGCGCATTAGCGATGTTGTGGCGTCCCGGCAGCGGCAGCAGTACGTCAACGTTGCCGGTTGGGGTCTGCAGCGTAAATTCGGTGCCGTGGCTGGTGATCTGCACGTTGGTCGCCGTGAAATCGCTGTTCGCCGCGTTCGGCGAGAAGCGCCACACTTTGCGATCGCCAATCACCGCCTGCCAGTTCAGCCAGTCGTTATTGTCGGCATTGAGGATGGCGATGCCATTTTCCGGCAGACCGGTATAGATTTCGCCCTTCGCCTTCGCCACGCCCGCCAGCGAACCGAAACCTTCCAGGTGCGCCGCAGCAAGGTTGTTGACCAGCGCCGCTTCCGGACGCGTCAGGCTGACGGTCCAGGCGATTTCGCCCTGGTGGTTGGCGCCGAGTTCGATCACCGCGTACTGATGCTCTTTGGTCAGCCGCAGCAGCGTCATCGGGACGCCGATATCGTTGTTCAGGTTGCCGGCGGTATACAGCGTGTTGCCGCACTGGCTGAGGATCGCCGCGGTCATCTCTTTAACCGAGGTTTTACCGGACGAGCCGGTCAAGGCGACGACGCGAGTCGGCACCTGCTGACGCACCCAGGCGGCTAACTCACCGAAAGCCTGCCGGGTATCGTTCACAATCACCTGCGGGAGATCGCAGGCCAGCGGACGACTCACCAGCAGCGCGCCGGCGCCCGCCGCTTTCGCCTGTTCGGCAAAATCATGGGCGTCGAAACGCTCCCCTTTCAGCGCCACAAACAGGCAGCCCGCCGTCACTTTACGGGTATCGGTGGTCACCTCGTCGATAGCGACATCGCTACCCTGCCGTTCGCCATGGGCGATCGCGGCAAGTTGACTTAACGTAAAGCGAATCATGCTACCGCTCCCAGCAGACGCGCGACGGTCACGCGGTCGGAATAATCCAGACGGCGGTTGCCGACGATCTGGTAATCTTCATGGCCTTTACCCGCCACCAGCACCACGTCGTTCTCTTTCGCCTGCATCACGGCGTTGGTCACCGCTTCCGCGCGGCCTTCCATCACCTTCGCCTGACCTGCATCGAGCATGCCGGCCAGAATATCGTTGATAATCGCCCGCGGCTCTTCGGTGCGCGGGTTATCGTCAGTAACGACCACGATGTCGGCAAATTCTTCCGCGATAGCGCCCATCAACGGACGTTTACCTTTGTCGCGGTCGCCGCCGCAGCCGAAGACGCACCACAGCTTGCCGCTGCAGTGAAGGCGTGCCGCCTGCAGCGCTTTTTCCAGCGCGTCAGGCGTATGGGCATAATCTACCACCACGGCAGGTTTACCCGGCGCGCTGAACACTTCCATACGGCCGCACACCGGCTGTAAACGCGCTGCGGTCTTCAGCAGATCGGCCAGCGGATAGCCCAGCGCCAGCAGCGTGGCCAGCGCCAGCAGCAGATTGCTGACGTTAAATGCGCCCATCAGGCGGCTTTCGATTTCGCCCTTGCCCCAGCTGGAGTCAAACTGGATGGTCGCCCCGCTGTCGTGATAGTTCACCGCGGTGGCCTTTAGCCAGCGGCCGTGGCAATTCGGGTTGATATGATCTTCCATCGATACCGCCACCGCGTCCGGCAGTTTTGCCAGCCAGCGACGACCGACTTCATCGTCAGCATTGACGATGGCCTGACCGCAATGATGGGTGGAGTACAGCAGCCATTTCGCCGCTTCGTAGTGCTCCATGTCGCCATGGTAGTCGAGATGATCGCGGCTGAGATTGGTAAACACCGAGGCGGCAAACTGCAGGGCCGCTACGCGGTGCTGTACCAGACCATGGGAGGAGACTTCCATCGCGCCGAAGGTAGCCCCCTGCCCGACCAGACTGGAGAGCACATGTTGAACGTCCACCGCGGAACCGGTGGTGTTTTCAGTTGGAACGACTTTATCCAGCAGACCGTTACCGACGGTCCCCATCACCGCGCTGGTTTCGCCGAGCAGCTTTGCCCACTGCGCCAGCAGCTGAGTGGTGGTGGTTTTCCCGTTGGTGCCGGTGACGCCCACCAGACGCAGCTGCTGCGACGGCTGATGATAAAAACGCCCGGCCAGCGCCGATAAGCGTTCGTTAAGCTGGCTCAGGTAGATAACCGGCACGCCGTGCATTTCACGGATCTCACCGTCTTTAGCTTCGCCCTGCGCTTCAGCAATAATGGCAGCCACACCTTGCGCTATCGCCTGCGGGATATAACGACGCCCGTCCGCCTGATGACCCTGTACCGCGATAAAGAGATCGCCGGAAGCAGCCACCCGGCTGTCCAGCGTCATCTCTCGCAGAATGCGCTCCGGTGCGTTTGGCACCCATGGAGCGAGTAGGTCGCGCAAATTACGATCTGCCACCTGTTCCCTCGCCTTGATTAATTACAAATTCACTTTTTTCGCCCGTTGCCAGCGCATCCGGCTCGATGTTCATGGTGCGCAATACGCCGCCCATGATGGCACCGAAGACCGGCGCGGAAACGGCGCCACCGTAGTATTTACCTGCCTGCGGGTCGTTGATCACCACCACCAGCGCGAAGCGCGGATGGCTGGCGGGCGCAACGCCTGCGGTGTAAGCAATATATTTGTTGATATAGCGGCCATCCGGCCCCACTTTTTTCGCCGTACCGGTTTTAATCGCGATGCGATAGCCTTTGATCGCCGCTTTCACACCGCCGCCGCCGGGCAGCGCCACGCTTTCCATCATATGAACGACGGTACGAACGAGTGATTCCGGGAAGACGCGCTCGCCCGGAACCGGAGGATCAACCTTGGTAATCGACAACGGGCGATAGATGCCATAGCTGCCAATCGTTGCGTAGACTCGCGCTAACTGTAACGGGGTTACCATTAGCCCATAGCCGAAAGAAAAGGTGGCCCTCTCTATGTCAGACCACCGTTGTTTTTGAGGATATAAGCCACTGCGTTCTCCGACCAACCCCAAATTGGTCGCCTTTCCAAGCCCAAAACGTGAGTAAGTATCTACTAACGCTGAGGACGGCATCGCTAACGCCAGCTTAGAAACACCGACGTTACTCGACTTCTGTAGCACCCCGGTCAGGGTCAATTCGCTGTAGCGCGCCACGTCTTTGATTTCGTGGCCGTTAATTCGATAAGGCACGGTATTGAGCACGGTATTTTCGTTGACGATACCGCGCTGCAGCGCCGTCATGACCACCATCGGTTTCACCGTCGAACCCGGCTCAAACACGTCGGTAATCGCACGGTTACGCATGGTGTCTTTTGCCGTACCGGCGAAGTTGTTCGGGTTATAGGATGGGCTGTTGGCCATCGCCAGCACTTCACCGGTGTTAACATCCACTAACACGGCGCTGCCCGACTCGGCTTTGTTAAAGGCCACGGCGTTGTTCAGCTCACGATAGACCAGCGCCTGCAGGCGTTCGTCGATACTCAGCGCCAGGTTGTGCGCTGCCTGGCTATCGGTAGAAGAGATGTCTTCAATTACCCGGCCATAGCGGTCTTTACGTACGATACGCTCGCCCGGCTGGCCGGTAAGCCATTTATCAAAGCTTTTCTCAACCCCTTCAATCCCCTGGCTATCGACGTTGGTAAAGCCGATGAGGTGAGCGGTTACTTCCCCGGAAGGGTAGTAACGACGGGATTCTTCGCGCAGATGAATGCCCGGCAGCTTCAGCTTCTTGATGTAATCGGCCATGTCAGGATTAACCTGACGCGCCAGATAGATAAACCGCATCCGCGGATTGGTATTGATGCGCGTCGCCAGCTGATCCAGCGGCATATTGAGGGCATCCGCCAGCGCTTTCCAGCGCGTATCCAGGGTAACCCCGCCGGCGTCATGGAGCTCTTTCGGGTCGGCCCAGATAGCCTTCACCGGCACGCTGACCGCCAGCGGACGTCCGGAGCGATCGGTAATCATCCCGCGCGCGGTGGACACTTCCTGTACGCGCAGAGAACGCATATCGCCCTGGCGCACCAGCATATCGGGGCTGATCACCTGTAGCCAGGCGACGCGACCCAGCAGAAAAGCCAGCGCCAGCAGAATACAGCCGCACAGCAACGCAAAACGCCAACTGATAAAGTTGGCCTGTTCTTCCTGACGTTTTGCTTTAGGCGTTTTTGGCGCTGCTTTCATCCGTCGCAATAATCCTTATTTCTGTACAACGATATTTTCTTGTGATGGATCGACGTGTTGCATCTGTAACTTCTCGGTCGCGATCCGCTCAACCCGACTGTGATCGCCGAGCGCGTTCTCTTCGAGGATCAGGTTGCGCCACTCAATATCCAGGGCGTCGCGCTCCAGAACCAGCTGTTCACGCTGCGCGGTCAACAGGCGCGTGTGATGCGCAGTGGTGACCACGGTAATCGCCGTAATAATGATGCAAATGAACAGGCAGAGTGGCAGTTTCCCAAACCGCAGAAGGTCGTCCCCGATCACGCCAGGCAAAGCATGGCGCTCGTTGCTTCCAATCGACCCTTTAACCTTGCTTAAGGCCTCTGTCACTCTGCCGATCATGCGTTCGTCCTCTCTGCGATACGCAGCACTGAACTACGGGCGCGTGGATTCTCTGCCACCTCTTCTTCGCCCGGCATCAACTTGCCTAGTGCTCGCAACTCACGGCCGCCCAGTTTTTTGAGCTGCGCTTCGGTCATCGGTATTCCCGCCGGAACCTGCGGACCGCGGCTTTGCTCACGCATAAAGCGCTTCACAATGCGGTCTTCCAGCGAATGAAAACTAATGATCGACAGCCGCCCGCCCGGGGCCAGCACGCTGAGCGAGCTTTTTAGCGCCTGCTCTATCTCCTCCAGTTCACTGTTTACCCATATGCGCACCGCCTGGAAGGTACGGGTCGCGGGATGTTTGTGCTTATCTTTTACCGGCATCGCCGCGGCGATGACTTCCGCCAGCTCTTTGGTGCGGGTCATCGGCTGAATGCGATTACGTTCGACGATCGCGCGGGCGATACGTTTGCCGAAACGCTCTTCGCCAAAGGTTTTAATCACCCAGGCGATATCGTCTTCTTCAGCCGTCTGCAGCCATTCGGCCGCGGACTGACCGCGCGTCGGATCCATGCGCATATCCAGCGGCCCGTCACGCATAAAGGAAAAGCCGCGTTCCGCATCGTCAAGCTGCGGGGAAGAGACGCCGAGATCGAGCAGAATGCCGTCGATCTTACCGGTAAGATTGCGCTCGCCGACGTACTCAGCGAGTTGTGAAAAGGGACCATGTACGATGGAAAAGCGGGGGTCATCGATGGTTTGCGCGACGGCAATCGCCTGCGGGTCGCGATCGATAGCCAGCAAGCGTCCTTCCGCACCCAGCCGGGAGAGGATCAGGCGCGAGTGACCACCGCGGCCAAAAGTACCATCAATATAGATACCGTCTGGACGAATATTGAGGCCGTTGACGGCTTCATCCAGAAGTACCGTAGTATGTTTATAATTTTCCATCATTTTTATAAGGACAAATCCTGCAGGCGCTCCGACAGTTCACCGGTCGCGGACTGCTCAGCGTCGATATCTTCCTTGACCCGTTGATACCAGGTCGTTTCATCCCACAGTTCAAATTTATTAAACTGCCCGACCAGCATCACTTCTTTTGTCAGCCCGGCATGCTGCCGTAACACCGGCGCAATCAGCAAGCGGCCGGCATTATCCATCTGACATTCGCTGGCATGACCCAAAAGCAAACGCTGTACGCGCCGCTCAACGGGATTCATGCTCGATAAACGCGACAATTTCTGCTCGATGACTTCCCATTCAGGCAATGGATAAAGCAGCAGGCACGGGTGATGGATGTCAATGGTGCATACCAATTGACCGGCAGCGTCCTCGATCAGCCCTTCGCGATAGCGCGTTGGCACGGCCAGGCGGCCTTTGCTGTCGAGATTGACTAACGTTGCTCCACGGAACATGCCAGCCTCACCCCTTTTCGCCACTTTACCCCACAAATTCCCACCAGAAGGAGTTTACGGAGCGGAGGAAAAGCTTGTCAAGCCAGCACGGATGCCAACGGAGCTCAAAAACCCATTATTTACAGCCGACATTAGCCCTGATGAAAAAATCATCAACAGGCGAGGCAAATTAACGTTATGAATACGTGTAAGAAAATAACCAACAAACTCGTAACAGTTATAAACAACAGAATATCTTCGGCGGGAAAATATAAAGTGTCAGTTTGCGACGCGAGCGGCATTTTAGGCCATTATGCCGGCCGTTAACAGTACCTGTTGCTGGCAGAGGGACTGGCCAGGCGCGGGATATGACGGGGATGAAAGCGTGGCGCGTACAAAATGAGTGTTAATTCAGCAATTAACCTGATGAATGTAACAAAATAATACAATTAAAGTCCGCGCAGTCATTTTTTGTACCCCATTTGGAGTCACAAAACGATGGTCAGTGAATAAAATAAAATAACGCGTAAAGAAGTTTAGGGATTTGTCTGAAATATATTCAGTTTTGCATTTTGCACGTCAATTGCCTGATTTATCGCCAGCGGCCTGCTTACGGTCAGGCCTGCCAGGTTTATACCTGGGCGCTGGCGATATGGCGCCCTTAGCGGCGATTCAGGCTACCGCGACGATAGAGATTACGGCGAATACGGCTAAGACCCGGCTTCGGCTTGCGAGGTTCGTCGAGGCTGGCGAGGACGATCTCCAGCACCCGCTCAGCGACATCGCGATGACGCTGGGCCACGGCCAGTACCGGACACTGCAGAAAATCGAGCAGCTCATTATCACCGAAGGTGGCGATCGCCAGCTCGGAGGGCAGTTTACCCTCGCGACGCAAGGTCACATCCATTACGCCCTGCAGCAGCGGGAAAGAGGTGGTAAACAGCGCCTGTGGCATCGGATGGGTTTCAAGCCATTTCTCAAACAGCTGGGCCGCCGCTTCGCGCTCATAGCTGTTGGCATAGAGATAATGCACCTCACGCGGATCGTCCTGCCAGGCTTTACGGAAGCCCTGTTCGCGCAGGAAGCTCACCGACAGCTCCGGCAGCGCGCCGAGATAGAGCACCGTTTCGCCAGGAAACGTCCGCAGCTCAGCTGCGAGCATCTCGGCGTCATCCTGGTCAGCGCCAACCACGCTGGTGAAGTGCTCGCGATCGAGGGCGCGGTCGAGGGCGACAATCGGAAACGGGTCGTTAGCCCAGCGCTGATAAAAAGGATGCTCCGGCGGCAGCGAAGTAGAGACAATGATAGCGTCCACCTGGCGCTGCAGCAGATGCTCGATGCAGCGCATCTCGTTATCGGGCTGATCCTCCGAGCAGGCAATCAGCAGCTGATAGCCGCGCTGACGCGCCTGACGTTCGAGATAATTTGCAATCCGGGTATAGCTGGTGTTTTCCAGATCCGGGATCACCAGACCGATAGAGCGTGTGCGTCCTGCACGCAGGCCAGCAGCGACCGCATTTGGGTGATAGTTGTGCTCTCGCACCACAGCCATCACTTTTTCGACCGTTTTATCGCTTACGCGGTACTGCTTCGCTTTGCCATTAATCACATAGCTCGCGGTGGTTCTTGAAACACCGGCCAGCCGGGCGATTTCATCCAGTTTCACAATTGCCCCTTGGGTAAGAAGTGCCAAACATAACCATTATTCAGGTATGGAATCCTTTTTATAACATCTAAGCGCAGAATAGTTAGCGCAGCAACCGCTTTCGCTTACAGTTCCTACTGATTTCGCAAAAAAAAAGCCCGACAGTCTCTGCCGGGCTATTTTTACAGCAGTTCCCGATCCTTAGCGCATGATTTTATCACCGCGAGACAGGCCGACCACGCCGGAGCGAGCCACTTCCACAATCCGAGCGACATCGCGCAGCGAGGCCAGAAATGCATCCAGCTTATCGCTGGTGCCGGCGAGCTGGACGGTATAGATAGAAGGCGTCACGTCGATAATCTGTCCGCGGAAGATTTCGGTGTTGCGCTTCACTTCTTCACGGCCATAGCCGCTGGCCTGAACCTTCACCAGCATAATTTCGCGTTCAACATGAGCCCCCTGCCCCAGCTCGCTGACCCGCAGGACATCCACCAGCTTGTGCAGTTGCTTTTCAATCTGCTCAATCGCTTTTTCATCGCCCACGGTCTGAATGGTCATTCTGGAGAGAGTGGGATCGTCCGTCGGCGCGACAGTCAGGCTTTCTATATTATAGCCACGCTGGGAAAAGAGGCCGATAACGCGGGACAATGCACCCGATTCGTTTTCCAGTAATACCGATAATATCCGGCGCATAATCAGGTCCTCTCCGTTTTGCTCAACCACATTTCATCCATGCCGCCGCCGCGGATCTGCATGGGGTACACATGCTCACTGCCGTCGACGGTCACATCGACAAACACCAGCCGACGCTGGCGCACCTGCTCCAGAGCTTCAGCAAGCTTCGTCTCCAGCTCCTGCGGCTCGCTGATGCGGATCCCGACGTGGCCATAGGCTTCCGCCAGACGGACAAAGTCCGGTAGCGATTCCATATAGGACTGCGAGTGACGCCCGGAATAGAGCATATCCTGCCACTGCTTCACCATCCCGAGATAGCGGTTGTTGAGGTTAAGCACCAGGACCGGCAGCTCATACTGCAGCGCAGTGGAGAGTTCCTGAATGTTCATCTGGATACTGCCGTCACCGGTCACGCAGACCACCATTTCGTCCGGCAGAGCCATTTTGACCCCCAGCGCAGCCGGTAGGCCAAAGCCCATGGTGCCGAGACCACCGGAGTTAATCCAGCGCCGCGGTTTATCGAAGGGGTAATACAGGGCGGCGAACATCTGATGCTGACCCACATCGGAAGTGACGTAGGCATCGCCCTGGGTCAGCCGCCAGATAGTTTCAATTACCGCCTGCGGTTTGATTTTATCGCTCTGGTCGTCGTAGCGCAGACAATGACGGGCACGCCACTGCTCGATCTGTTGCCACCAGTCGCGAATGTCGTCCAGCGGCTGCTGCGCTTCCTCCTGCTCCAGCAGCTCCAGCATCTGCTCCAGCACCAGCCGGGCATCGCCGACGATCGGCACATCTGCCGGCACGGTTTTCGAGATTGAAGTCGGATCGATATCAATATGCAGTACCGTCGCGTTCGGACAATACTTGGCCAGGTTATTGGTGGTCCGGTCGTCAAAGCGAACGCCGACGGCAAAAATCACGTCCGAGTGGTGCATGGTCATGTTGGCTTCATAGGTGCCGTGCATCCCCAGCATCCCCAGCGCCTGCGAGTGTGTCGCCGGGAAAGCGCCAAGTCCCATCAAGGATGAGGCCACCGGCAGCTTCAGTTTTTCCACCAGCTCGCGCAGCTGAGGTTCGCAATGCGCATTGATCGCCCCGCCGCCGACGTAGACGACCGGCTTACTTGCGGCCACAAGGGTCTGCAGGGCGCGTTTAATCTGCCCTTTATGGCCACTGGTGGTTGGGTTATACGAGCGCATGCTCACCGCGTCCGGCCAGACGTAAGGCAGCTTCTTCGCCGGATTGAGAATATCCTTCGGCAGATCGACCACTACCGGACCGGGGCGACCGCTGGCCGCCAGCCAGAAGGCTTTCTTCAGCACGCCGGGAATATCTTCGGTCTGCTTCACCAGGAAACTGTGCTTCACCACCGGACGGGAAATCCCCACCATGTCGCACTCCTGGAAGGCATCGTAGCCGATAAGCGAGGTGGCTACCTGCCCCGAGAGGATCACCAACGGAATAGAGTCCATATAGGCTGTCGCAATGCCAGTGATGGCGTTCGTCGCCCCAGGCCCAGAGGTCACCAGCACCACGCCGACCTCCCCGGTCGCCCGCGCCAGGCCATCCGCCATATGCACCGCCGCCTGCTCGTGACGAACCAGCACATGATCGATACCGCCAAGGGTATGTAACGCATCATAGATATCGAGGACTGCGCCTCCGGGATAGCCGAATACTTGCTTGACGCCCTGATCGACAAGCGATTGGACGACCATCTCGGCTCCTGACAACATCTCCATGGTTTGCCTCCAGGCTTATTGTTTTACGACAGCGGAACTCAATTTCCGCGCGCTCGCACGATGCGAAGGAGTGGTCCTCCGCATTGAGGTGAATGTACTGCATGCCACTACCATAACTGCTCGCCAGCAGGCAGGCAATTCGCCGCAGCTGAGGCCTTATTTCTTGAATAAGAAGAAAAGAAAGCGGTGAGGGGAAAATATGGTGAATTGCTTCAGAGATAAGAAAAGAGAATGGTAAATACTCGGCGAAAAAGGGTGATAACAGGAATAGATCCATTTTTCACGAACACAACGAACTCCTCGCGCAAGGTAAACAGAATAAAATTCTGCTTTATTTGATTTATGTCATATAAAAAAAGGAGCCGAAGCTCCTTTGCTATCTATCGTCGTCGGGTCAGCGCTTGCAAATGTCCACCAGCAGCTCTTCCATCCACTGGTGGCCTTTATCACGACCAGCGGCTTCGTGCCAGGAGAGATAGCAGGTCCGACTGTTGACCTTCAACGGCAAAGGTAATATTTGCAGGGCAAGCTTGTCAGTAAATTCATCTGCCAGCCAGCGCGGAGCAATGGCCACCATCTGGGTTTGCGATACTACGTTTAATACGCTGACCATCGCATTACCCTGATAGGCGATACGCGCTTGTTTATCGGCCGTGTCATACCACGGCAAACTAAATGAGGCATACCGGTCGAGAGCAACGGCGGCATGCTCCTCGCGATAAATATCCGCCTCCATCATCGGCCCGGAAATACGCGGATGGTTGCGACTGGCGACCAGGACCATTTCGTCTTTAAATAACGGAACGCAGGCAAACTCAGGGCGACGGAACTCTTCATAACCGATTACGAATTCTGTTTCCTGATAACGTAGCTGATGTTCCGTATTTTGATTCAGCGCAGACTTAAAGACTAAATGAATATTGGGTGCTATCTCTGCAACTTTATTAAAAATAACCGACGTCAGGATGTTATCCAGCGGGCTGCAGACGCACAGATGGAACACGCGCTCACTGCTCAGCGGTTCAAAACCGGAGCCTGGCAATTCGTTTTGGACCAGCTGCAGCGCCTGGCGTACCGAGCCAAACAGCTGATAGGCGCGCGCCGTCGGCTGAATACCGCGGCCATAGCGCACAAAAAGCTCGTCATTAAACATCACTTTCAGTCGTGAAACCGCATTGCTCACCGCGGGTTGTGACATGCCGAGCGTATGGGCGGCACGAGTAATATTCTGCTCTTGCATAACCGCATCAAAAACGGTAAGCAGATTGAGATCAACCATCCGTAGTTGAGGTTTAACGACTTCCTGTCCGGGGGCTGATTTATATTCTGGAGTTTCAATTAACATATCTAATTCCGCCGTCACGATGAATTCCCTTCACTAAACCGCTATAATTAGCGCCGAAAATATCATTTACCATGCAAATGACATTTACAAAATAGCAAAAGAAATTTTTAGGAATATATCAAGGCTATGAGTGGCAGTGAAGAAACGGTCCTGATCAAAAAATTGAGCCGCTCAAACCATACTGATTACTTAATGATGATAAGTGTAACCATAATCCATAAAAATAAAAACAGCACCACGAGTTAACTGTAACTTAAGCAATAATAAAGTATTTTATTTTTCCCTCCATAAAATTAACAAACCTTTATCATTGAAAAATAATCCGCTAGCGTTCGAATACATTCACAGGAAAAATAAATTTAATATTTTCATCCAGATACCGTTTTTTGTCCCTTCATTGGCGACACCTCTTCGACGATGCCTTGAATGCAAAGCACTTTTTCAAATGAAACAAATGGGGATAAACCGCCTTCGGTCCAAAATAGGATCTTCGGCAAAATGGGGCTTCCATCAGCACATTTTGCTAATTCATTTAGTCAGCCCAAAACGCTTTTTCCATGCCAGGGGTTGACTTTAAAACGGCTATCCAGTAACTCTAAAAGCATAACGATTTCATCTGGAGTTTGACGCAATGATTCGCACCGCTCGTATCACCAGCCTACTACTACTAAACGCATGCCATTTGCGCGGTAGGCTGTTGGGCGACGTTCAGCGTTAAGTCATCTTCCAGCAAGACTATAAAACCCGCGCCTTGGCGCGGGTTTTTTTATGCTCGTCAACAAGGCGCCAGGACACAGACTAAGGATCCAAACCATGAGCCAGCAAGTCATTATTTTCGATACGACCTTACGTGATGGCGAACAAGCGTTACAGGCAAGCCTGAGTGTCAAAGAGAAGCTGCAGATCGCACTGGCCCTTGAGCGAATGGGGGTCGACGTAATGGAAGTCGGTTTCCCGGTATCCTCGCCGGGCGATTTTGAATCGGTGCAAACCATCGCGCGCACCATTAAAAACAGCCGCGTGTGCGCCCTGGCGCGCTGCGTTGAGAAAGATATCGACGTGGCGGCGGAATCGTTAAAAGTGGCCGAGGCTTTCCGTATTCATACCTTTATTGCCACCTCGCCGATGCATATCGCCACCAAACTGCGCAGTACGCTGGATGAGGTTATTGAGCGCGCGATCTATATGGTGAAGCGGGCACGCAACTACACTGACGACGTTGAGTTCTCCTGTGAAGACGCCGGCCGTACGCCGATTGCCGATCTGGCTCGCGTCGTGGAAGCGGCGATCAACGCCGGCGCCACCACCATTAATATCCCGGATACCGTCGGCTATACCATGCCGTTCGAATATGCCAACATCATCAGCGGCCTGTATGATCGCGTGCCGAATATCGACAAAGCAATTATTTCCGTCCACACCCATGATGATCTGGGCATCGCTGTCGGTAACGCCCTCGCCGCGGTCCACGCCGGTGCGCGCCAGGTAGAAGGTGCGATGAACGGTATCGGCGAACGCGCCGGCAACTGCGCGCTGGAAGAAGTGATCATGGCGATCAAAGTGCGCAAAGACATCATGAACGTGCACACCAACATTAATCATCATGAAATCTGGCGCACCAGCCAGACCGTCAGCCAGATCTGCAATATGCCGATCCCGGCGAACAAGGCCATCGTCGGCACCGGCGCCTTCGCCCACTCCTCCGGCATTCACCAGGACGGCGTGCTGAAGAACCGCGAAAACTACGAGATCATGACCCCGGAATCTATCGGCCTGAACCAGGTGCAACTGAACCTGACTTCCCGCTCCGGCCGCGCGGCGGTGAAACACCGGATGGAAGAGATGGGCTACCAGGAGAGCGATTACAACCTGGATCATCTGTACGACGCATTCCTGAAGCTGGCGGACAAAAAAGGCCAGGTCTTCGATTACGATCTGGAAGCGCTGGCCTTTATCAACAAGCAGCAGGAAGAGCCAGAACATTTCCGCCTGGATTACTTCAACGTCCAATCCGGATCCAGCGATATCGCCACCGCCTCGATCAAACTGGTCTGCGGGGATGAGATCAAAACCGAAGCCGCCAACGGCAACGGTCCGGTCGATGCTATCTACCAGGCGATTAATCGCGTCACCGACTACAACATTGAATTAGTGAAGTATGGCTTAAGCGCGAAAGGCCACGGCAAAGACGCCCTAGGCCAGGTGGATATCGTCGTTGACTACAATGGCCGCCGCTTCCATGGCGTTGGTCTGGCAACGGATATCGTAGAGTCGTCAGCCAAAGCGATGGTTCACGTGCTGAACAACATCTGGCGCGCCGCCGAAGTCGAAAAAGAATTGCAACGCAAAGCTCAGAATAAAGAGAACAATAAGGAAACCGTGTAATGTCGAAGAATTACCATATTGCCGTTTTGCCGGGTGATGGCATTGGCCCGGAAGTGATGAACCAGGCGATGAAAGTACTGGAAGCCGTGCGCCAACGTTTTGCCATGCACATTACCACCAGCCAGTATGACGTTGGCGGGGCGGCCATCGACCGTCAGGGAACTCCCCTGCCGCAGGCGACCGTCGCCGGATGCGAGCAGGCGGATGCGATCCTGTTCGGCTCCGTCGGCGGTCCGAAATGGGAGCACCTGCCGCCGGCGGAACAACCAGAGCGTGGCGCGCTGCTGCCGCTGCGTAAACACTTTAAACTGTTCAGCAACCTGCGCCCGGCCAAACTGTATCAGGGGCTGGAAGAGTTCTGCCCGCTGCGCGCCGACATCGCTGCTAACGGCTTCGACATTCTCTGCGTACGCGAACTGACCGGCGGCATCTACTTCGGCCAGCCGAAAGGCCGCGAAGGCAGCGGTCAGCATGAGAAAGCCTTTGATACCGAGGTGTATCACCGCTTTGAGATCGAGCGTATCGCGCGCATCGCTTTTGAATCCGCCCGCAAGCGTCGTCACAAAGTGACTTCCATCGATAAGGCCAACGTTCTGCAGTCCTCCATCCTGTGGCGCGAAATCGTCAGCGAGATCGGCAAGGAGTATCCGGACGTTGAGCTGGCGCATATGTATATCGATAACGCCACCATGCAGCTGATTAAAGATCCGTCCCAGTTCGACGTGCTGCTGTGCTCCAACCTGTTTGGCGACATCCTCTCCGACGAGTGCGCGATGATCACCGGCTCGATGGGTATGCTGCCGTCCGCCAGCCTCAATGAACAAGGTTTTGGCCTGTACGAGCCGGCGGGCGGTTCCGCACCGGATATCGCCGGCAAAAATATCGCCAACCCGATCGCGCAGATCCTCTCCCTGGCTCTGCTGCTGCGCTACAGCCTCGACGCTGACGAAGCGGCGACCGCCATTGAAAACGCGATCAACCGCGCCTTAGAAGAAGGGGTTCGAACCGGCGACTTAGCGCGCGGCACGGCGGCGGTCAGCACTGATGAAATGGGCGATATTATTGCCCGCTATGTCGCAGAAGGGGTGTAATCATGGCGAAGACGTTATACGAAAAATTATTTGATGCGCACGTAGTGTATGAGGCGCAGAACGAAACCCCGCTGCTGTATATCGACCGCCATCTGGTGCACGAAGTCACCTCTCCGCAGGCGTTTGACGGCCTGCGCGCCAATGGCCGCCAGGTGCGCCAGCCGGGTAAAACCTTCGCTACCATGGATCATAACGTCTCGACGCAGACCAAAGACATTAACGCGTCCGGTGAGATGGCCCGCATTCAGATGCAGGAGCTGATTAAGAACTGTAAAGAGTTCGGCGTTGAACTGTACGACCTGAACCACCCGTATCAGGGCATCGTCCACGTCATGGGCCCGGAACAAGGGGTTACCCTGCCGGGGATGACGATCGTGTGCGGTGACTCCCATACCGCTACCCACGGCGCGTTCGGTGCGCTGGCGTTCGGTATCGGCACCTCCGAAGTGGAGCATGTGCTGGCGACCCAGACCCTGAAACAGGGCCGCGCGAAGACCATGAAAATCGAAGTCCAGGGCAAAGCGGCGCCGGGCATTACCGCCAAAGATATCGTGCTGGCCATCATTGGTAAAACCGGTAGCGCCGGCGGCACCGGCCATGTGGTTGAGTTCTGCGGCGAAGCGATCCGCGATCTGAGCATGGAAGGGCGTATGACCCTGTGCAACATGGCGATCGAGATGGGCGCCAAAGCGGGCCTGGTCGCGCCGGACGAAACCACCTTCAATTACGTACGCGGCCGTCTGCATGCGCCGAAAGGCAAAGATTTTGACGATGCCGTAGCGTACTGGAAAACCCTGAAAACCGACGACGGCGCGACGTTTGATACCGTGGTAACGCTGCAGGCGGCGGAAATTGCCCCGCAGGTGACCTGGGGCACCAACCCGGGCCAGGTGATCTCGGTGACGGATAACATCCCCGATCCAGCGTCGTTCAGCGATCCGGTGGAACGCGCCAGCGCCGAAAAAGCGCTGGCCTATATGGGGCTGAAATCCGGGATCCCGCTGACGGAAGTCGCTATCGATAAAGTGTTTATCGGCTCCTGCACCAACTCGCGCATCGAAGATTTACGCGCCGCGGCGGAAATCGCTAAAGGGCGTAAAGTGGCGCCGGGCGTCCAGGCGCTGGTGGTGCCGGGTTCTGGTCCGGTGAAAGCGCAGGCGGAAGCGGAAGGTCTGGATAAGATCTTTATCGAAGCCGGCTTTGAGTGGCGCTTACCTGGTTGCTCTATGTGTCTGGCAATGAATAATGACCGCCTGAATCCGGGCGAACGCTGTGCCTCAACCAGCAACCGTAACTTTGAAGGCCGTCAGGGCCGCGGCGGACGCACGCACCTGGTGAGCCCGGCAATGGCCGCGGCGGCAGCCGTTACCGGCCATTTCGCCGATATCCGTAATCTGAAGTAAGGAGACCATCATGGCAGAGAAATTTACCCAACATACCGGCCTGGTGGTTCCGCTGGATGCTGCAAACGTCGATACCGACGCGATCATCCCTAAGCAATTTTTGCAGAAGGTCACCCGCACCGGCTTTGGCGCGCACCTGTTTAACGACTGGCGCTTTCTCGACGATAAAGGTCAACAGCCGAACCCGGAGTTCGTGCTGAATTTTCCTGAGTACCAGGGGGCATCGATACTGCTGGCGCGGGAAAACTTCGGCTGCGGCTCCTCGCGCGAGCACGCGCCGTGGGCGCTGACCGATTACGGCTTTAAGGTCGTTATCGCCCCGAGCTTTGCCGATATTTTTTACGGCAACAGCTTCAATAACCAGCTGCTGCCGGTGACCCTGAGCGACGAGCAGGTCGACGAGCTGTTCAAGCTGGTGCAGGCCAACCCGGGCATTACGTTTGAAGTGGATCTGGAAGCGCAAGTGGTTAAAGCCGGGGATAAAACCTACAGCTTTAAGATCGACGATTTCCGCCGCCACTGCATGCTCAACGGCCTGGATAGCATCGGCCTGACGCTGCAGCATGAAGCGGCGATCTCCGACTATGAACGCAAGCTGCCGGCGTTTATGAATTAACCTTTGGGCCCGGTCATTTGATCGGGCTTTTTATTTTATTGCGGAGAAAATTGCGATCTCACGCACAAAAACCAATTTTAATTTGCTGATTGTCAGACCTTGCCGCCACCCTGCCCTACCGCCTAAAGAAGAATTATTCCGCTTTCCTCCCCTTCTCCAGCACTGTTTATGTATTTTCCCTGCACTGCAAGTAAAAATAAGGCACGAGTGTTTAATATAAAAATATAAGAATGTGAAGAAAGCGTTAATCTCATAGAGAACCCCTATGGCTATGCACAAAAAAAAGCATTATTTTTCGATTTTTCCCCTCGTTATCTTTTGCCACAGAGAAATATTAACTAAGGACACGCCTGGGCCCCGCATATCGGCCTCCCGGCCTCCTGTGGAGAGAAGAGATGAGCCACTATCCGCACCTTTTCAGTCCGTTGACCATCAACGGTATGACGTTAAAAAACCGCATTATTATGCCCCCTATGGGCACCAATATGGCCACGCTCAATGGCGAGGTGTCGCAGGAACAGCTGGAATACTACGAACTGCGGGCCAAAGGCGGCACCGGGCTTATCACCATCGAAAATATTTGTATTGATTTCCCCTTCGCCTCCAACGGCACCACCCAACTGCGCATCGATAACGATCAATATATTCCACGGCTGTTTAAATTAACCGAGACCCTGCATAAACATGGTGCCTGCGTATCCATTCAGTTAAATCATGCCGGCGCTTCCGCTTATGCCTACCGACTGGAAGGCCAGACGCCGCTCTCCTCTTCTACAACGCCGTCGAAGAAGCACGGTAATATTCCGCGTCCGATGACCCATGAGGAAATTTATCATGCGGTAGAGAAATTTGGTGACGCCGCGGAGCGCGTTCGGCGCGCAGGTTTTGACTGCGTCGAAATTCATGCCGGTCACTCCTATTTAATTAGCCAGTTTTTATCGCCGCTGTTTAATAAGCGCACTGATGAATTTGGCGGCAGCGTCGAAAATCGCACTCGGATACTGAGTCTGATTGTCGATAAGGTTCGCGCCTGCGTGGGGCCGCGTTTTCCGGTCAGCCTGCGCATCAGCGCCGACGACTTCCTCAAGGGCGGCAATACCCTCGAAGATTCCCTGCGTATTCTTGAGCTCTGCCAGGAGAAGGTCGATATCATCAACGTCTCTGCGGCGCAGAACGACAACCTGAATCTGCAAATCGATCAGATGTCGCTGGAGGATGGCTGGAAGCGCTATCTCTCCCGCGCGGTGCGCGATAAATTCCATAAACCCACGGTCATCGCCGGCAATATTCGCACTCCGCAGGTAGCCGAAGATATCCTCGCCAGCGGCGATGCCGATCTTATCGCCATTGGCCGCGGTCTGATTGCCGAGCCGGAGTGGGTGCAGAAAGTGCAAGGCGGAAAAGAGCGTCTGATGCGCAAATGTATCTCCTGCAACATCGGCTGCGCCGACCATCGCATCGCCCGCTCGCGCCCGCTGCGCTGTTCGATTAACCCGGATATTATTCACGGTGACGCCTATAAAATGCGGCGCGTGAATCGCGACACTAACGTGGTGGTCATCGGCGCCGGCACCGCCGGGATGGAAGCCGCCTGCACCGCGGCGGAAGTTGGTTGCCATACCTGGCTGCTGGAAGCGAAAAACCACGTCGGCGGCCTCGCCAGCGAAATCTCCCGCCTGCCGGAGAAAAAACGCATCGCTGATTTCCCGCAGTTTATGAAAAATCGTATCGCCTCGCTGGACAACCTGATGCTGCAGATCGGCAAGCGGGCCGACGTGGCTTCAGTTTCCGCCCTGCGTCCGCATCTGATTGTCAACGCCACCGGCTCAACGCCGCTGCTGCCACCCATTGAAGGCTTGCGGGAAAACATTGACGTCGAGAACGGCAAGATCTTTTCCATTACCGGCATGATCGACAATCTGGCGAAATTTACCGATATCAAGGGCAAACGCATCGCCGTAGTCGGCGCCGGCGCCGTTGGCCTTGACGTTATCGAATACTTTACCGCTCGCGGCGCACAGGCGGTGCTAATCGAGATGCAGGACGCCGCCGGCCGCGATCTCGACATCATTACCAAAAATGCCATGTTGACCATGCTCGACGAGCACCAGGTCGAACAGCACATGAATACCCAACTGATGGCGGTCGCTGCCGACCATTTCCAGGTGAAAAATACACAGCAAACCTTCGATATTCCCTTCGACTACGGCTTTGTCTGTCTGGGGATGCGCGCCAACCGGACGGGTCTCGACGAGATCGAGCGCTGGGCCAATGCCAATAACGTCAAAATCATGAACATCGGCGACAGCGTGATGGCGCGACGCATTATCGATGGCGTCCGCGAAGGCCGCAACGTACTGGATGCACTGGAAGACATGGGTGCGCTGGGCAGCCGCGAAGCACAACGAATTCCCTTTCTAACTTATTGAGGATTTTTGTCATGGCAGAACGTATTACTGGACACACTGAGCTGATTGGCCTGATCGCCACCCCGATTCGTCACAGCATGTCGCCCACCATGCACAACGAGGCTTTCGCCCATCTCGGGCTGGACTACGTCTATCTCGCTTTTGAAGTTGGTAACCAGGAGCTAAAAGACGTGGTGCAGGGCTTCCGGGCGATGAAGCTGCGCGGCTTTAACGTCTCTATGCCGAACAAAACCGAGATTTGCCAGTATCTCGATAAACTGTCGCCGGCGGCACAGCTGGTCGGGGCGGTCAATACCGTGGTCAACGACGACGGCGTACTGACCGGACATATCACCGATGGCACCGGCTACATGCGCGCCCTTAGCGAAGCCGGTATCGATATCATCGGCAAGAAGATGACCGTACTCGGCGCCGGCGGCGCGGCAACGGCGCTCTGCGTCCAGGCAGCACTGGATGGCGTGAAGGCGATCTCCATCTTCAACCGCCGCGATAAATTCTTCGCCAACGCAGAAGAAACCGTGGCCAAGATCCGCCACAACACCGACTGCGAGATCCATCTGTTCGATCTCGACGATCATGACAAACTGCGCGCCGAAATTGACAGCAGCGTGATCCTGACCAATGCCACCGGGGTCGGCATGAAGCCGTTCGAAGGCCAGATGCTGCTACCTGACGACAGCTTCCTGCGTCCGGACCTGATCGTCTCCGACGTCGTCTACAACCCGCGCAAAACCCACCTGCTGGAAGTGGCCGAGAAAAAAGGCTGCCGCACGCTGAACGGCCTGGGGATGATGCTGTGGCAAGGCGCGCGCGCGTTCGAAATCTGGACGGGCAAACAGATGCCGGTTGATTACATCAAGAGCATTCTGTTCTAAGAGGCGAATGATGAAAAATAAATACATCCCTACTGCGGCAGGGCTGTATCTCAACTACCTGATCCACGGTATGGGGGTGCTGTTAATCACCCTCAACATGGCCCATCTTCAGGAACAGTGGGGAACAGACAAAGCCGGCGTATCGATCGTTATATCTTCGTTAGGTATTGGTAAGTTAGCGACCATCGTGACCGGATTTCTCTCGGATCGCTTCGGTCGCAAGCCCTTTATCTATCTTGGGATCCTTAGCTACCTGATCTTTTTCGTCGGCATCCTGCTGACCAAAAATATCTATCTGGCTTACGTGTTCGGCATTATGGCGGGCCTGGCGAACAGCTTCCTCGACTCCGGTACCTATCCGGCGCTGATGGAATCTTTCCCGCACTCTGCCAGCCGGGCCAACGTGCTGATCAAAGCCTTCGTCTCTGCAGGGCAGTTCCTGTTGCCGTTCATTATCAGCTTCCTGATATGGGCAAATCTGTGGTTCGGCTGGTCGTTCGTGATTGCGGCAGCACTCTTTGTACTGAGCGGGATTTATCTGCTTAAAATGCCGTTCCCTGACAGCCAGGCAGCGAAAAAAGAGGAAGCCCCTACGGCACAGGCGGAAACAGCCGTCCGGCCACAGGCTAATAAGATGGATATGGTGATCTTCACCCTGTACGGTTATATCGGCATGGCGACCTTCTATCTGGTCAGCCAATGGCTGGCGCAGTACGGCCAGTTCGTCGTCGGCCTGCCCTATGCCTCGGCGATTAAACTGCTTAGCATCTATACCGTCGGCTCGCTGGTCTGCGTCTTTGTAACTGCCGCCTTCGTCAAAGAGGTGTTTAGCTCGGCCATTGCGATGATTATTTATACTGGCCTGTCGATGATTTCGCTGCTGTTGGTGTGCCTGTTCCCGACGCCGATGATGGTGACCGGCTTTGCTTTTGTCATCGGCTTTGCCGCCGCTGGCGGAGTGCTGCAGCTGGGTGCGACAATCATGGCGATGAGCTTCCCGAACGGAAAAGGCAAAGCAACCGGCATCTTCTACACCGCCGGCAGTATCGCCAGCTTCACGATCCCGTTGATCACCGCAAAGCTTTCGCAGATCAGTATTGCCAGCATTATGTGGTTTGATTTTCTGATCGCCGTTATCGGCTTTGTGATCGCCCTGTACATCGGCTATCGTCAACTGCAGGCTCGGGCGGCGCAAAAAGTGTCACGCACCGCAGTCACCGCCTGAAGTACAACGCGAAAAATAATGGATACCTACATGACAAATGCAGTAACCGTAAAGAACATCACCTTTCAGGAAGGGGAAACCCTCATTTGTGTACCGCTGATCGGTAAAACCCTGGATGAGATACTGGGTAACGCCCACGGCCTGGTCGATGCCGGCGCTGATATTATCGAATGGCGCGTTGACCACTTTGCCCAGGTCAGAGAGATGGCCCAGGTGATGGCCGCGCTGGCGGAAATCCGTGGCGCGCTGAAAGCGCTTCCGCTGCTATTTACCTTCCGCAGTAAGAAAGAAGGTGGCGAAACCGAGCTCAGCGACGAAGCCTATTTTGCGCTCAACCGCGAGGCCGCACGCAGTGGACTGGTTGATGTTATCGATATCGAACTGTTCAATGATGAAGCGCAGATCCGCGCGCTGGTTGACGATGCGCATGCCGCGGGCGTCAAGGTGATCATGAGTAATCATGATTTCCATAAGACCCCCGCTCAGGAAGATATTATCTATCGCCTGCGCCGCATGCAGGATCTGGGGGCCGATCTGCCGAAGATCGCGGTGATGCCGCAGTCGCCGCAGGACGTACTCACCTTGCTCGCCGCCACGCTGACCATGAAAGAGAAGTATGCGACGCGTCCGCTGATCACCATGTCGATGGGCAAATCCGGTGGCGTTAGCCGGGTCACCGGGCGCTTGTTCGGTTCGGCGATGACCTTCGGTACCGTTGGTCAGGCCTCCGCGCCGGGGCAGATCGCCATCGCTAAGCTGCGTGAAGTGATGGATATTCTCTCCTGATATCCGGATGGCCCGGAGGTCACATCCGGGCCATCCGTTAACAGATCTTCTGGCTATCGTGGATAACCACATTTTTAAATGACTCCAGCGCCGGAGAGAGCCCCTTGTCTTTCATGGTCGCCAGATAGATATAGCGGGGGGGGATGGTGTTTTTAATCTTCAGGATATGGACGTTGTAATAGGAGAGCGCGGTGATGCGCGGCATAATCGCGATCCCGTAGTCAATACTCACCAGCCCGGCCATCGCCGTATCCTCATCCACATAGCAGGCGATCTCCGGCACCAGCTTTTGCTGCATAAATACATTATCGATAAACGGACGTAAGCCGCTATTTTCTGAAAAATAGATATACGGATAATGAATCGTCTCCACCAGATCGACTTCATGTTCATATAGCCGGGCCAGCGGATGATCCTTTGCCGTGACCACCACCAGTTCCTGCTGGATCACCGGAATAAAATCGATATCGGGTTCATCGGCAATATAAGAGCAGATCGCCAGATCGACTTTTCCGGCCTTCAGCTCCTGCAACAGCGTCAGCGATGTCCCTTGAGTAAAAGAAAAAGTCACATTGTGACATTCAGGTGAAAGAGAATATTTATTAATTAACTGTGGAACAACATACTCCCCCATCGTGTAAATAAAGGCGATGCGAATATTCTCTTTATTCTCAGCGCCATTTTTTTGCAATATCATGCGTCCGTTCTCCAGCGAGGCTAGCGCATCTTCAACATACGGCAAAAAACGCTTGCCGTTTTGGGTAATTTTTACGTTCCGCCCCTGTCTGGCGAATAGCGCGACCCCTAACTCCTTCTCCAGCTCCGATATCGCGTGGCTTAGCGAGGGCTGGGTGATGCACAGACTGGAGGCGGCTTCGGTGTAATGCTCAGTTTCAGACAGACGTTTAAAATAATAAAGTTGCTTTAGGTTCATTATTTTTACCCGTATAATATAAGAATAAATGCACTGACGCTAATATACCATGCAAGCCACCAATAATGCGCATGAACGGGTAAATATCGGCGTTACATCAAATATTATTTGACGAAGGGCCTGAATGTGCCACAAGGCATTGCCATTCATAGATACTACCTATAGCTCCTTGAGATATTTTTGCATATTAGAATATATGCAAAAATATTTTAAACTTTAAAGGAACTCGCTATGAGTATGTCAAACTCTCAGGAAGTCCTCACTTCCACATCGGGGGCGAAAAAAAGAAGCCGCGTACGGATAGTTATTCTGCTGCTACTCTCCGTCGGAACGATGATCAATTATCTCGACCGTACCATCCTGGGTATTGTAGCGCCACAGTTAAGCAAAGAAATCCATATCGATCCGGCGATGATGGGCATCATCTTCTCCGCCTTCGCCTGGACTTATGCGCTGGCGCAGATCCCCGGCGGGATGTTTTTAGACCGCTTTGGCAACAAACTGACCTATGCCCTGTCAATTTTCTTCTGGTCGCTGTTTACCCTGCTGCAAAGTTTCACCCTCGGCCTAAAATCCCTGCTGCTTCTGCGCCTGGGACTCGGCGTCAGCGAAGCGCCCTGCTTTCCGGCCAACAGCCGCATCGTCAGCACCTGGTTCCCTCAGCATGAGCGCGCGCGGGCAACGGCAACATATACAGTTGGTGAATATATAGGGCTGGCCGCTTTCTCGCCGCTGTTATTTTTAATTCTCGAACATCATGGCTGGAGAACGCTTTTTTTCCTCACCGGCGGATTAGGTATTTTATTTACTTTAGTGTGGTGGCGTTTTTATCATGAACCGCATGAATCGCGCACGGCTAATCAAGCGGAGCTGGAGTATATCGGCGCAAACGGCATTAACAATAAAATCCAGAACGTTCCATTTAACTGGCGTGACGCCAGACGCCTGCTGGGTTGTCGCCAGATCCTCGGCGCCAGCCTGGGTCAGTTCGCCGGCAACACCACACTGGTCTTTTTCCTGACGTGGTTTCCCAGCTACCTCGCCAACGAGCGCCATCTTCCATGGCTGCACGTCGGCTTCTTCGCCACCTGGCCCTTCCTTGCCGCCGCGATTGGCATCCTCTTCGGCGGCTGGATCTCCGACCGGTTGTTGAAGCGAACCGGCTCCGTCAACATCAGTCGAAAGTTACCAATAATTTCCGGTTTATTGCTGTCCAGCTGTATTATCGCGGCGAATTGGGTAAGCGCCAATAGCACCGTAATTATTATCATGTCGGTAGCTTTTTTTGGCCAGGGGATGGTCGGTCTGGGCTGGACCTTAATTTCGGATATTGCCCCGGAAAATATGGCAGGCCTCACCGGCGGCATATTTAATTTCTGTGCCAATATGGCCTCGATTATCGCACCACTGATAATTGGTGTGATTATTTCCGCCACGGGTAATTTCTTTTACGCGCTGATCTACGTCGGCCTGACGGCGCTGATTGGGGTGATTGCCTACATTTTTATCATTGGCGACATTAAGCGTATCGAACTCAAGTAGGCCTGGTCGCCCCGGCGATGCCGGGGCGAGTAGTCAGATATCCTTCACCTTGCTGGTTAAAAACAGCGTCACCAGCGAAATGGCCGCGATCGTCCAGTAGACGCTGGCGTGACCATAGCTCTGGGACAGCGCCCCCTGCATCACGCCGGCAAGGATCACGCCGGTGGAAATACTGTTGGTGAACAGGGTGGTCGCCGCTCCCGCCCGTCCCGGCATTAAATCCTGGAACCACAGCATGCCTATCCCGGCGATAATGCCGATAAAGATGGCATTGAACAGCTGCAGAGCCAGCAGCGCCGTGCGACCATGAAACAGGATCAGTCCGGCATAAAACAGCACGCCGGCGGCCACCGCCGCCACCATCATTTTACGTTTGCCAAAGCGCTTTACGTAGTAGCCGGCGAGGATCATCGCCGGTATCTCCAGCCCGGCGGCAGTGCCCATCAGGATCCCGGCCAGGCTGTCGGGAAGCCCGAGATCGCTGCTGATCCACAGCGGCATATCAATGATGTACATGGTGTTGCAGGTCCACATCAGGGTGGAGGCGATAAACAGCATACGCACGTTCTTGTCCTGCCAGCCGCCGGCCTGCGCTAGCGCCGCCGCCTCCTCCGAGGGCTGTTCCACACGCGGAACCGAAGGCAGTTTGATGGCAATCAGAGCGAGGCTAATGACAAAAATGCCCGCCGCAATGGAGAACATGGTGGTGAAGCCATAGTTGAGCGCCAGCATAAAGGCCAGCGGCGGGCCAATCACCCAAGCCAGCGACAGCTGGGCGCGCATGACCGAGCTGAACATCACCACTTCCCGCGCCGAGCTGTCGGCGTACTCCCGCGCCAGCGCGAAGAGCTGCGGCATGGCGGCGTTGGCAATGGATGCCAGCATCACGCCGCAGGTGATCAGCGTCAGATAGTGGCGGTTGAAGGCAAACAGCAGCGCATTACCCACCGCCATCAGACAGCAGAACATAATCAACCGCCGCCGGTCGCCGCGGCTATCGGAGCGCTTGGCCAGCCACAGGCTAACCAGGATCCCGGCGATGGCGTTTACGGTATAGAACAGGCCCACCCAGAACGGTTGCGCCCCCACTTCGCGGCTGAGAAACAAACTCAACGTCGGCGCCTGCAACGCGCCCGCCACGCCCATCATAAAAGCAACCAGCATAAAGGCGGCATAGACGCCGTTAAGCCGTCGTCCCATCGTCATCAACCACAGCATGGAATGTCCTTAACACACGCGAAGAAAACGAAAAAAGCCAGCAGAGGCTTTCTGCTGGCGGGTGATTCTATACTCTATGGATTTCATGCTGCAGGACAAAACGGTTAACCATTTTGCGCCGCGCTCGCGCTGGCCCTGAAAAGGTGAGTCCCGTAGAGGCGAATCACGCAGCCCGAACATACGGCCCAGGAAGCATCGACAGCGCACCTGCAGTTTGAAAAACGACGAGTATAACACCAATACTCAGTCACACATGATGTCTGCAAGTCAATGATCAGAGGTCGTTGACGTCACTCCCCACTGCATCAGTTCCCCCAGAATTTCCTGCTGTCGTCCTGCCATCAGGCGGGCCAGCCAGGACGCTTCCTGCGTCGCAGAAAAGTAGCGTTGGTAGAACGATTTTGCGGTAGACCTCATCATATTCACCTCCTCGCTTCATCGGGATTCATTATTGGCTTAATATAGGAAGTAATAAATTGCTGAGTTTTGCGCAGGAGTTCCCCTTTTATGTCTTCCGGCCGTCTGCAACAACAGTTCATTCGCCTATGGCAGTGCTGCGACGGCAAGTCGCAGGAGACCACCCTTAACGAGCTGGCGGAAATGCTGAGCTGCTCGCGCCGCCATATGCGCACCCTGCTCAATATGATGGAGTCCCGCGGCTGGCTGACCTGGGAAGCGGAGGCAGGCCGCGGCAAGCGTTCGCGGCTAACCTTTCTCTATACCGGCCTCGCCCTGCAGCAGCAACGTGCCGAAGATCTCCTTGAGCAGGATCGCATCGATCAGCTGGTGCAGTTGGTCGGCGATAAGGCTGCCGTCCGCCAGATGCTGGTCTCGCATCTCGGCCGCAGCTTCCGCCAGGGGCGGCACATCCTGCGCGTGCTCTACTATCGTCCGATGAAGAATTTGCTGCCCGGTAGCGCGCTGCGGCGTTCGGAAACGCATATTGCCCGGCAAATATTCAGCGCCCTGACGCGGGTAAATGAGGAAAATGGGGAACTGGAAGCCGATATTGCCCACCACTGGCAGCAGCTGACCCCCACCCACTGGCGCTTTTTCCTCCGTCCCGGCATCCATTTTCACCATGGCCGTGAGCTGGAGATGGCCGATGTGATCGCCTCTCTGCAGCGCAGCAATGCCCTGCCGCTCTATTCACATATCGAACGCATCGAATCGCCCACCGCCTGGACCCTGGATATTCATCTGCGCCAGCCCGACCGCTGGCTGCCCTGGCTGCTGGGGCAGGTGCCGGCGATGGTGCTGCCGCAGGAGTGGCAGACCATGAACCACTTTTCCTCCATGCCGGTCGGCACCGGCCCCTATGCCGTGGTGCGTAACAACCAGAATCAGCTCAAGATCCATGCCTTTGAGGACTATTTTGGCTACCGGGCGCTGATCGATGAGGTGAACGTCTGGGTGCTGCCGGAGATTAGCGAAGAGCCCAACGGCGGCCTGACGCTGCAGGGCAATACCGAAAGCGAAAAAGCGGTGGAGAGTCGCCTGGAAGAGGGCTGCTATTACCTGCTGTTCGACTCGCGAAGCCCGCTGGGGGCCAACGACGCGGTGCGCCGCTGGCTAAGCTATCTGTTTCAGCCCGCCAACCTGCTCTACCATGCGGGCGAACACTACCAGGGCAACTGGTTTCCCGCCTACGGCCTGCTGCCGCGCTGGCATCACGCCAGCAACCACGCCTGCGAGAAGCCGGCGGGGCTGGAGACAGTCACCCTTACCTACTACCGCGATCACGTCGAACATCGGGTGATCGGCGGGATCATGCGCGACCTGCTGACGGCGCATCAGGTAAAGCTGGAGATCCAGGAGCTGGAGTACGATGCCTGGCATCGCGGCGAGGTGGTCAGCGATATCTGGCTCAACAGCGTGAACTTCACCTTACCGATCGAATTTTCGCTCTTCGCCTATCTGTACGAAGTCCCGCTGATTCAGCGCTGCATCCCCATTGACTGGCAGGCAGACGCCTGCCGCTGGCGAGCAGGAGAGTTTAATCCGGCCACCTGGAGCCAGCGGCTGCTGGCCGGGCAACATATCGTGCCGCTGATCCACCACTGGCTGATGATTCAGGGTCAGCGCAGTATGCGCGGCGTGAGGATGAATACCCTCGGCTGGTTCGATTTTAAATCCGCATGGTTTGCGCCGCCGGAGCCGTAAGCGCTTTCCGTCATCTGACAAAATCATTACACTAAGGCCGTTCTCAACGGGGTGCTAATAAACATACGCAATATCATTCAAGTTGCATCAAGGCAGCAAGCGGGTGAATCCCCTGGAGCATAGATAACTATGTGACTGGGGTGAACGCGCGAAGCTAACGCAGATGCGGCTTGAAGGATGAAGCGCATGGGCTGAGAAAATACCCGTCGAACCTGATCCGGATAACGCCGGCGAAGGGATTTGAGGCTCACTCAAAATCCTTTGCCACCCCTTTTTTCTGAGGTGCAAAGTGTTGAAAAAATTACTCCCGCTGCTGGCGCTGGTCGCCATGCCCGCTTTGGCTAAGCCTGTTCTTACCATCTATACCTATGACTCCTTCTCTGCCGACTGGGGCCCCGGCCCGGCGGTCAAAAAAGCCTTTGAAGCGGAGTGCGGCTGCGAGCTGAAGTTCGTCGCGCTGGAAGATGGCGTTTCGCTACTGAATCGCCTGCGCATGGAAGGCAAAAACAGCAAGGCCGACGTTGTGCTTGGCCTTGATAACAACCTGCTGGAAGCCGCGGCGCAGAGTAAACTGTTTGCCAAAAGCAACGTACCCGCCAGCGCGGTCAGCGTGCCGGGCGGCTGGGATAATGACACCTTTGTTCCCTACGACTACGGCTATTTCGCCTTCGTCTATGACAAAAACAAACTGGCTAATCCACCGAAGAGCCTGAAAGAGCTGGTCGAGGGCCCGCAAAAATGGCGGGTCATCTATGAAGATCCGCGTACCAGCACCCCGGGACTGGGCCTGCTGCTGTGGATGCAAAAGGTCTATGGCGATCAAGCGCCCGAGGCCTGGCAGAAGCTGGCCGCGAAAACCGTTACCGTCACCAAAGGCTGGAGCGAAGCCTATGGCCTGTTCCTGAAAGGGGAAAGCGACCTGGTGTTGAGCTATACCACCTCGCCGGCCTACCACATGATTGAAGAGAAGAAAGACAACTATGCGGCGGCGAGCTTCGCCGAGGGCCACTATCTGCAGGTCGAAGTTGCCGCGCGTACCGCCGCCAGCAAGCAGCCGGAACTGGCGGAAAAATTCCTCAAATTTATGGTATCTCCTGGCTTCCAGAACGCCATCCCTACCGGCAACTGGATGTATCCGGTGACCCAGGTCACCCTGCCGGCCGGGTTTGATACCCTGGTGAAGCCGCAGACCACCCTGTCCTTTACCCCGCAGCAGGTCGCCAGCGAGCGTCAAACCTGGATTAGCGCATGGCAACGCGCCGTCAGCCGCTAAACCTTCGCGGGCTGATGCCGGGCCTGTTCGCCGCTACGCTGCTGTGCGCTGTCGCGCTGGCGGCGTTTCTGGCGCTGTGGTTTAGCGCCCCCGGCGCGGGCTGGCAATCGGTCTTCAGCGATAGCTACCTGTGGCATGTGGTCCGCTTCTCCTTCTGGCAGGCGTCGCTGTCAGCGCTGATCTCGGTGGGACCAGCCATCTTTCTCGCCCGCGCGCTTTACCGGCGTCGCTTCCCGGGCCGTACGCTGCTGCTGCGCCTGTGCGCGATGACCCTGATCCTGCCGGTGCTGGTGGCGGTGTTCGGTATCCTCAGCGTCTATGGCCGCCAGGGCTGGCTGGCCTCACTATTTAACGCGCTCGGCTGGCAATGGGAGTTCTCGCCCTACGGTCTGCAGGGCATCCTGTTGGCGCACGTCTTTTTCAATATGCCGATGGCGACCCGCCTGCTGCTGCAGGCGCTGGAGAACATTCCCGGCGAGCAGCGGCAAATTGCCGCCCAGCTTGGCATGCGCGGCTATGCCTTCTTCCGCCTCGTCGAATGGCCGTGGCTGCGCCGGCACATTCCCGCCGTCGCCGCGCTGATTTTTATGCTCTGCTTCGCCAGCTTCGCCACCGTGCTCTCGCTGGGCGGCGGCCCGAAAGCCACCACGATCGAGTTGGCTATCTACCAGGCGCTGAGCTTTGACTACGATCCGGCGCGAGCGGCAATGCTGGCGCTGATCCAGATGCTCTGCTGCCTTGGGCTGGTGCTGCTTAGCCAGCGTCTGAGTAAAGCCGTCGCCATCGGCGTCAGCCATGTGCGCGGCTGGCGCGACCCTGACGATCGCCTGCATAGCCGCCTGAGCGACGGGTTGCTGATCGGCGCCGCCCTGCTGCTGCTGCTCCCGCCGCTGCTGGCGGTCATCGTCGACGGGATCAACCGTAATATGCTGGACGTGCTGGCGCAGCCAGCGCTCTGGCAGGCATTGAGCACCTCTCTACGCATCGCCATCGCCGCCGGGCTATTGAGCGTGACCCTGACGATGATGCTGTTATGGAGCAGCCGGGAGCTGCGCGCTCGCCAGCGGCCTTTGGCCGGGCAGGCAATGGAGCTGAGCGGCATGCTGATCCTTGCGATGCCGGGAATTGTGCTGGCGACCGGCTTCTTCCTGCTGCTCAATAACACTATCGGCCTGCCGGAGTCCGCCGACGGCATCGTCATCTTCACTAATGCCCTGATGGCGATCCCCTATGCGCTGAAAGTACTGGAAAACCCGATGCGCGACATTGCCGCCCGCTACAGCATGCTGTGCCAGTCGCTGGGTATTGAAGGCTTTGCCCGGCTGCGGGTGGTCGAGCTTCGCGCTCTCCGGCGCCCGCTGGCCCAGGCGCTCGCCTTCGCCTGCGTACTGTCGATTGGCGATTTCGGCGTGGTGGCGCTGTTCGGCAACGAGGCGTTCCGCACCCTGCCTTTCTATCTGTACCAGCAGATAGGCGCCTACCGCAGCCAGGACGGGGCCGTCACCGCCCTGCTCCTGCTGCTGCTCTGTTTCTTGTTGTTTACGCTGATTGAAAAACTTCCGGGGCGTGATGCTAAAACTCAATGATGTGACCTGGCTATACCAGCATCTGCCGATGCGCTTCACCCTCGACGTCGCGCGCGGGGAGCGCATCGCGGTGCTCGGTCCCAGCGGCGCCGGAAAGAGCACCCTGCTGAATCTGATCGCCGGGTTTCTGCCACCCGCCAGCGGCAGCCTGCTGATTAACGGCGAGGCGCATAACGCGACGCCGCCGGCGCAGCGTCCGGTCTCGATGTTGTTTCAGGAGAATAACCTGTTTAACCATCTGACCATTCGACAAAATATCAGCCTCGGGATCCACCCAGGCCTTAAACTGAGCCGCGAGCAGCAGGCGCAGGTCACGGCGATAGCTGGACAGATGGGAATTGATGCGCTGCTGGAACGTCTGCCCGGCGAGCTCTCCGGCGGTCAGCGGCAGCGCGCGGCGCTGGCCCGCTGTCTGGTGCGCCAGCAGCCGGTGCTGCTGCTGGATGAACCCTTCTCGGCGCTCGATCCGGCACTGCGCCAGGAGATGCTGTCCCTGGTCGCCGATGTCTGCGAGCAGCAGCAGCTCACCCTGCTGATGGTCTCCCACAGCGTAGAGGACGCCGCGCGCATCGCGCCGCGCTCGATGGTGGTCGCCGAAGGGCGCATTGTCTGGGATGGCGCCACCGCCGAGCTGTTAAGCGGCCACAGCAGCGCCTCGCATTTGATGGGGATCAGCGCGCGATGACTTTGTGCAGGATCGCCAGATAGACCGGCATCAGCGGATGGCGGAAGACAAATGTTAACGCTGTAGCCGCCAGCGCGACCATCAGCGGCGACAGCCACAGCAGTCGGCCGCGCGGCAGCCAGCGGGTCAGCCGATCGCCTGAGGTTTTCGCGCTCCGCCACAGCCGCCAGCACAGCCATCCCGCCAGCCAGGCCAGCAGCGCCGCCCCCAATAGCAGCCATTTAAAGCTGGCGCTGTTTTCATCAGCCGGAATATCAATCGCCGCCCCGGCGAGAATGCCCGGAAGGAAATAGAGCGGCGGCCAGAGCAGGCAGCCGATAATATTCGGTAGCACGAACTTGGCCACCGGCAGGTCGAGCATCCCGGCGACCATTGGCACCAGCGGACGCGTCGGTCCGACAAAGCGGCCAATCAGAATGGTGATCATGCTGTGCTGATGCAGCGCATGCTCGGTTTTCTCCAGCAGGGCGCGGTTTTTCTTCATAAACGACCAGCGGTGCAACGGCTTCTTAAAGCGCCAGCCGAGCCAGAATGAGATCCAGTCGCCCAGCAGGCAGCCGACAATCCCCGCCAGCCACGCCTGCCAGAAGTTAACTTCGCCGCCGCCGATGAGCGCCCCAAGGCCAGCCATCATCACCGTGCCGGGTAAGATAAGCCCCACCAGCGCCAGCGACTCGAGAAAGGCCACCAGCATCACGGCTAACAATGAGTAGACCGTGGATTGGGTAATAAAGTGTTCGAGCAATGCTTGCATAATGTACCCGGTTAAAAAACGAAGCCCGGATTCTCCGAAGCCATCGCGCCGTCGTCAAGCCATCAATTGTCTTAATAGTTTACTGGCTGTGACATTTAAGCGGGTCATCATTTCACTTTCTTTACTTTTTATTCACAACCCGCGCGGAATTCGCTCGGGCTGGCCCCGGTGCATTTTTTAAACACGCGGGAAAAATAGAGCTGATCTTCGAAGCCGACGTTGCGCCCAACGGTGGCGATCGGCATCCGCGTGGTGCTGAGCAACAGTTTGGCCTGGCTGATGCGCTGATCCTCCCGCCAGCCGAGGACGCTGACCCCCAGCTGCTGGCGGAACAGGTGCGACAGACGCGAGGGCGACAGGCAGACGTGCTGGGCGACGCTGGCGATATCAAAATGGCTGTCCGCCAGATGGTCGCTGATGTACTGGCAGGCGTCGCGCACCCGGTTGTCCAGCGGCGGATGCAGCGATTCGTTGATCGCCTCCATGCGCCGCAGCAGCAGCTGTTCCAGCAGGTTTATCGCCAGCAGTTCGGAATAGCGCCCCGCCCCCTGCCCGGCATCGACGATCTGGCCGAACAGCTCGCCAAAGCGCGCCTGCCACTGTTCATCCGGACGGAAAAAGCCGGTCTGGGCAAAAATCGTTGGCCAGTTGAGCCACTCGTGCCAGTAGGCGCGCGGGCGGAAGTAGACCCACTGGTGATACCACTCGCTGGCGTCGGGATGGCGGCCATAGTGATGAATTTCCCCGGGCGGGAACAGCAGCATATCGCCCGGCCGGCAGACAAACTGTTCGCCGTGGTTGTTGATCACCCCCTCGCCGCGGATCGTCAGATTGAGAATATAGCCTTTCATACCCAGCGGGCGGTCGATAAAGAAATCCAGGTATCCCTGCGCCTCAATCGGCGTCAGGCCGGTGACCAGATGAGCGTTAAAAGAGTAGCCCGGCAGCAGCGGATCGTTTTGCGTTTCGGCCATACGCGTGGTTCTCCCCGAAGGTATCAGTGGCACCAATTGTCCATATTCATCATTTTATCGCTCTCGGCCCTGTCGCGACTGCGACGGCGGTGGGAATTTGGCGAAAAACCCGCACAGCAAGCGAAAAAAGCGCCAGCAGCGTGCATTCCACCGTGATATGCCGGGTAACAAAAGTGTCTATAAATACGGCAGAAAAGTCCACATCGAATATTTGCACGGCGTCACACTTTGCAAGGTAACAGCAAAATAATCCATAAGATTAGCGAATCCGGCCTGACGGATTTTGCCGGGGATATCTACTGTTGCTGCATGAATGATTTCTGCATGGAGTAACAAGATGGCAATTGCGATTGGCCTCGACTTTGGTAGTGACTCAGTCCGCGCTCTGGCGGTGGAATGCGCGTCCGGCGCAGAGCTGGCGACCAGCGTGGAGTGGTATCCGCGCTGGCGGGAAGGACAGTATTGCGATGGCGCTAACAACCGCTTCCGCCATCACCCGCGAGATTACATCGAGTCCATGGAAGCGGCGCTGAAAAGCGTGCTCGCTTCGCTGAGCGCCGAACAGCGCGCCGACGTCGTGGGCATTGGCGTCGACAGCACCGGCTCAACTCCGGCTCCCGTCGATGCCGAGGGCAACGTGCTGGCGCTGCGCGAAGAATTCGCTGACAACCCTAACGCCATGTTTGTCCTGTGGAAGGATCACACCGCGGTCGAGGAAGCCGAGGCGATCACCCGCCTGTGTCATCAGCCGGGCAAAGAGGATTACTCGCGCTATATCGGCGGGATCTACTCCAGCGAATGGTTCTGGGCCAAAATCCTTCACGTCACCCGCGAAGATAGCGCCGTCGCCCAGGCAGCCGCCTCGTGGGTAGAGCTTTGCGACTGGGTGCCCGCCCTGCTCTCCGGTACTACGCGTCCGCAGGATCTGCGCCGCGGCCGCTGCAGCGCCGGACATAAATCGCTGTGGCATGAGAGCTGGGGCGGTCTGCCGCCGGCCAGCTTCTTCGATGAGCTTGATCCCATCATCAACCAGCATCTGGCCTGGCCGCTGTTCACCGATACCTGGACGGCCGATGTGCCGGTCGGCACGCTGAGCGCAGAGTGGGCCCAGCGCCTGGGTCTGTCGCAGACCGTGGCCATCTCCGGCGGCGCCTTCGACTGCCACATGGGCGCCGTTGGCGCCGGCGCGCAGCCTAACGCGCTGGTGAAAGTCATCGGCACCTCCACCTGCGACATTCTGATCGCCGATAAAGAGAGCGTCGGCGAGCGCACGGTCAAAGGCATCTGCGGCCAGGTCGACGGCAGCGTGGTTCCACACTTTATCGGCATGGAGGCAGGCCAGTCCGCCTTCGGCGATATTTACGCCTGGTTTGGCCGCATTCTCGGCTGGCCGCTGGAGCAGCTGGCTCAGCAGCAGCCGGCGTTGCGCGAGCAAATCAAAGCCAGTCAAAAACAGTTACTGCCGGCGCTCACCGAAGCCTGGGCCAACAATCCATCGCTGGAGCATCTGCCGGTGGTGCTCGACTGGTTCAACGGCCGCCGCACGCCGAATGCCAACCAGCGCCTGAAAGGGGTGATCACCGACCTTAACCTGGCCACCGACGCGCCGGCGCTGTTCGGCGGTCTGATCGCCGCCACCGCCTTCGGCGCTCGCGCCATTATGGAGTGCTTCACCGAGCAGGGGATCCCGGTTAACAACGTCATGGCGCTTGGCGGTATCGCGCGGAAAAACCAGGTCATCATGCAGGCCTGCTGCGACGTGCTGAACCGTCCGCTGCAGATTGTCGCCTCCGATCAGTGCTGCGCGCTGGGGGCGGCTATCTTCGCCGCCGTCGCCGCCGGCGTCTATGAGGATATTCCAGCCGCCCAACAGCGGATGGCAAGCCAGGTGGAAACTACCCTGCAGCCGCGTCCGGCGCAGGCACAGCGTTTCGAACAACTCTATCAGCGCTACCAGCAGTGGTCGGTCAGCGCGGAACAACACTATCTCCCTTCGGCTGCAAAGGCGGAAAAAGCCCCGCAATCTCAGGCAGCGCTCACCCATTAAGGATACGAAAATGACGATTTTTGATAACTATGAAGTATGGTTCGTTATTGGCAGCCAACATCTGTACGGCCCGGAAGCCCTGCGCCAGGTGACGAAGCATGCCGAACATGTGGTGAACAGCCTGAATGCGGAAGCCAAACTGCCGTGCAAACTGGTCCTTAAGCCGCTGGGCACCACCCCGGACGAGATCACCCATATCTGCCGCGACGCCAACTACGATGACAAATGCGCCGGGTTAGTGGTCTGGCTGCATACCTTCTCGCCGGCAAAAATGTGGATCAACGGCCTGACCATCCTCAATAAGCCGCTGCTGCAGTTCCATACTCAGTACAACGCCGCGCTGCCGTGGGACAGCATCGATATGGACTTTATGAACCTGAACCAGACCGCGCACGGCGGCCGCGAGTTCGGCTTCATCGGCGCCCGCATGCGCCAACAGCACAGCGTGGTCACCGGCCACTGGCAGGATAAAGAGGCCCACCAGCGTATCGGCGGCTGGATGCGTCAGGCGGTCTCCAAACAGGATACCCGTCATCTGAAAGTGTGCCGTTTCGGCGATAACATGCGCGAAGTGGCGGTGACCGACGGCGATAAAGTCGCCGCGCAGATTAAGTTTGGCTTCTCGGTGAACACCTGGGCGGTCGGCGATCTGGTGCAGGTGGTGAACAGCATCAGCAACGGCGATATCAGCGCCCTGGTCGATGAATATGAGAGCAGCTACCGTCTGACCCCGGCAGCGCAGGTTCACGGCGAGAAGCGCCAGAACGTGCTGGACGCCGCGCGCATTGAGCTGGGGATGAAACGCTTCCTCGAACAGGGCGGTTTCCACGCCTTTACCACCACCTTTGAAGATCTCCACGGCCTGAAACAGCTCCCGGGTCTCGCCGTACAGCGCCTGATGCAGCAGGGCTACGGCTTTGCCGGCGAGGGCGACTGGAAAACCGCCGCTCTGCTTCGCATCATGAAGGTGATGTCAACTGGTCTGCAGGGCGGCACCTCCTTTATGGAGGATTACACCTACCACTTCGACAATGGTAACGATCTGGTGCTCGGCTCGCACATGCTGGAAGTGTGCCCGACGATCGCCACCGCCGAGAAACCGATCCTCGACGTTCAGCCGCTGGGCATCGGCGGCAAAGCGGATCCAGCGCGCCTGATCTTCAATACTCAAACCGGCCCGGCGATCGTCGCCAGCCTGATCGACCTGGGAGACCGCTTCCGTCTGCTGGTCAATACCATCGAAACCGTCCCAACGCCGCACGATCTGCCGAAGCTGCCGGTGGCCAACGCCCTGTGGAAAGCGCAGCCGGATCTGCGTACCGCGTCGGAAGCCTGGATCATCGCCGGCGGCGCGCACCATACCGTCTTCAGCCATGCGCTGAACCTCGACGATATGCGCCAGTTCGCCGAGCTGCATGATATCGAGCTGACCGTCATCGACAACGATACCCGTCTGCCGTCCTTCAAGGACGCGCTGCGCTGGAATGAAGTGTATTACGGTTCAAAACGCTAAGAGGCCGTCCCCTCACCCTTCCCCTCTCCCCGTTGGGGAGAGGGGACCGACCGGGCGCCATGCCGCCTTTCTCCCTCTCCCGCCGGGAGAGGGTCGGGGTGAGGGATACCCGACTCGCCTGCTATTCGGAGCACACTATGTTAGAAGATCTTAAACGCCAGGTGCTGGAAGCTAACCTGGCCCTGCCAAAGCATAATCTGGTGACCTTAACCTGGGGCAACGTCAGCGCCGTCGACCGCGAGAAAGGGGTGTTCGTGATCAAACCCTCCGGCGTGGATTACCGCGTGATGACCGCCGACGATATGGTGGTGGTCAGTCTGGAGAGCGGCGAAGTGGTAGAGGGTAATAAAAAGCCCTCGTCGGATACCCCGACCCATCGCCTGCTGTATCAGGCTTTCCCGACGCTGGGCGGCATTGTGCATACCCATTCGCGCCACGCCACCATCTGGGCGCAGGCCGGGCAATCTATTCCCGCGACCGGCACTACCCATGCCGACTACTTTTATGGCCCGGTGCCCTGCACCCGGTTAATGACCGATGCGGAGATCAACGGCGACTATGAGTGGGAAACCGGCAACGTGATTGTCGAAACCTTCCGCCAGCAGGGAATCGACCCGGCGCAGATGCCCGGCGTGCTGGTCCATTCCCACGGCCCGTTCGCCTGGGGCAAGAACGCCGAAGACGCGGTGCATAACGCCATCGTGCTGGAAGAGATCGCCTATATGGGGATTTTCTGCCGCCAGCTGGCGCCGCAGCTGCCGGCTATGCAGCAGACCCTGCTGGATAAGCACTATCTGCGTAAGCATGGGGCCAAAGCCTACTACGGCCAATAATCGCGCTGCGCTTAGCAGGGCCAGGGCTCTGCGCCATCTGGTAACCGGGATAAGGCGCAAGCCGCAATCCGGGGCAACATTAGCGCCGAACACCTGTATAAAACCCCAGCATCCCTCATGAAACCAGGCTATAATCAGGCCTGGTTTTTTATCGGCGAGAATACCCGTGACCCAGCCACGAGCAGGATTTTTACTCACCCGTCACTGGCGGGACACTCCGCAGGGCACCGAGCTCTCCTTCTGGCTGGCCACCGACGACGGTCCGCTGCAGGTAACCCTCCCGCCGCAGGAGTCCGTCGCCTTTATTCCCGAAGCGCAGCGGGCGCAGGCTGAACGGCTGCTGCAGGGGGAGAAAGGGCTCCGCTTCGCCCCGCTGGCCCTGAAAGATTTCCACCGTCAGCCGATTGTTGGCCTCTACTGCCGCGCCCATCGCCAGTTGATGCGTCTGGAGAAGATGCTCCGCGACAGCGGCGTCACCGTTTACGAAGGCGATATCCGCCCGCCGGAGCGCTATCTGATGGAGCGCTTTATCACCGCCCCGGTGTGGGTGGAAGGCGAAACGCGCGGCTCGCAGCTGGTCAACGCGCGCATGAAGCCGAACCCTGACTATCGTCCGCCGCTGAAATGGGTGTCGCTGGATATCGAAACCAGCCGCCACGGCGAGCTGTACTGCATCGGTCTGGAAGGCTGCGGCCAGCGGGTGGTCTACATGCTGGGCCCCGAACCGGAAACGCCGCCAGACGTCGACTTCGAGCTGGTCTTCATCGCCAGCCGTCCCCTGCTGCTGGAAAAGCTTAACGCCTGGTTTGCCGAACACGACCCCGACGTGCTGATCGGCTGGAACGTAGTGCAGTTCGATCTGCGCGTTCTGCAAAAGCACGCCGAACGCTATCGCATCCCGCTGCGGCTCGGCCGCGGCAACAGCGAGCTGGAGTGGCGTGAGCACGGCTTTAAGAACGGCGTCTTTTTCGCCCAGGCCAACGGGCGGCTGATTATCGACGGCATCGACGCGCTAAAATCGGCGTTCTGGAATTTCTCCTCCTTTTCGCTGGAGGCGGTGGCCCGCGAGCTGCTGGGAGAAGGCAAAGCCATCGACAACCCATGGGATCGGATGGATGAGATCGATCGCCGGTTTCATGAAGACAAACCGGCGCTGGCCATCTATAACCTGCAGGATTGCGAGCTGGTGACGCGGATCTTCCACAAAACGGAGATCATGCCGTTTTTGCTCGAACGAGCGACGGTCAACGGTCTGCCCGCCGACCGCCACGGCGGCTCGGTCGCCGCCTTCAGCCATCTCTATTTCCCGCGCATGCACCGCCTGGGCTACGTGGCGCCGAATCTCGGCGACGTACCGCCGCAGGCGAGCCCCGGCGGCTACGTGATGGACTCCCGCCCCGGCCTGTATGACTCGGTGCTGGTGCTGGACTATAAAAGCCTGTATCCGTCGATTATTCGTACCTTTTTAATCGATCCGGTCGGCCTGGTTGAAGGGCTGGCGCAACCCGATGATCAGCACAGTATCGAGGGCTTCCTCGGCGCCCGCTTCTCGCGAGATAAGCACTGCCTGCCGGGGATTGTCAGCCAGATCTGGCACGGCCGGGATGAAGCCAAACGCCAGCACAATAAGCCGCTCTCCCAGGCGCTGAAGATCATTATGAACGCCTTTTACGGCGTGCTGGGGACCAGCGCCTGCCGCTTCTTCGACCCGCGTCTCGCCTCGTCGATCACCATGCGCGGCCATGCGATCATGCGCCAGACTAAAGCGTTAATTGAAGCCAAAGGCTATGACGTTATCTACGGCGATACCGACTCCACCTTCGTCTGGCTTAAGCGCCCGCACAGCGAAGCCCAGGCGGCGGAGATCGGCCGCGAACTGGTCAGCGATGTCAACGCCTGGTGGTCGCAGGAGCTTAGCAAAAGCCAGCTTACCAGCGCCCTGGAGCTGGAGTATGAAACCCACTTCTGCCGCTTTTTAATGCCGACGATCCGCGGCGCCGATACCGGCAGCAAGAAGCGCTATGCCGGGATGATTCAGGAGGGCGATGCCCAGCGCATGGTGTTTAAGGGGCTGGAAACGGTGCGTACCGACTGGACGCCGCTGGCCCAGCAGTTTCAACAGGAGTTATACCTGCGCATCTTCCGCAACCAGCCGTATCAGGATTATGTGCGGGAGACTATCGCCAGGCTGATGAACGGCGAGCTCGACGAACAGCTGGTTTATCGCAAACGCCTGCGCCGGCCGCTGGCGGAGTATCAGCGCAACGTACCGCCGCACGTGCGCGCCGCCCGGCTTGCCGATGAACACAACCTGAAGCTTGGGCGGACGCAGCAGTATCAGCAGCGCGGCACCATCAAATACGTCTGGACCACCAGCGGCCCTGAGCCGGTGGATTACCAGCAGTCGCCGCTCGATTACGATCACTATTTAACAAAGCAGTTGCAGCCGGTGGCGGAAGGGATCCTGCCCTTCGTCAACGATGACTTTGCTACAATAGTGACAGGACAGTTGGGGCTATTTTGATTTTTGGTCACCCATTCCACGGGCACGAAAGCCTAAAAATGAAGCGTGAGGAGAACGTGACGAACGTTCTGCCATCCAGTAATATAGCGCCCTTTCCATTCCTGGCCCCAATTTTGACGCATCTCCGATTGTTCATGGAGATGATCAACTATTGCCTGCAATTAAAGAACTAAAGAGCCGAACATATATGCCTTTTACACTTGGTCAACGCTGGATTAGCGACACAGAGAGCGAACTAGGATTAGGGACGGTGGTAGCGCTGGATGCGCGCATGGTCACTCTCCTTTTCCCCGCCATCGGCGAAAACCGTCTGTACTCTCGCAACGATTCCCCGATCACCCGCGTAATGTTTAACCCGGGCGACACCATCACCAGCCATGAAGGCTGGCAGCTCCACGTTGACAAAGTGAATGAAGAGAACGGGCTGCTGTCCTACACTGGCACCCGCCTGGACACCCAGGAAGCGAACGTCACCCTGCGTGAAGTGCTGCTCGACAGCAAACTGGTATTCAGCAAACCGCAGGACCGCCTGTTCGCCGGCCAAATCGACCGTATGGATCGCTTTGCCCTGCGCTACCGCGCGCGCAAGTTCCAGAGCGAACAGTACCGCATGCCGTGGAGCGGCCTGCGCGGCCAGCGCACCAGCCTGATCCCGCACCAGCTGCATATTGCCCACGATGTGGGCCGTCGTCACGCGCCGCGCGTCCTGCTGGCCGATGAAGTGGGCTTAGGTAAAACCATTGAAGCCGGGATGATCCTGCACCAGCAGCTGCTCTCCGGCGCCGCCGAGCGCGTGCTGATCGTGGTCCCGGAAACCCTCCAGCACCAGTGGCTGGTGGAGATGCTGCGCCGTTTCAACCTGCGTTTCTCGCTGTTCGATGACGAGCGCTACGCCGAAGCGCAGCACGATGCCTACAATCCGTTCGAAACCGAACAGCTGGTGATCTGCTCTTTAGACTTCGTGCGTCGCAGCAAGCAGCGCCTGGAGCACCTGTGCGACGCCGAGTGGGACCTGATGGTGGTCGACGAAGCGCACCACCTGGTGTGGAGCGAAGAGGCGCCGAGCCGTGAATATCAGGCTATTGAACAGCTGGCTGAGCGCGTGCCGGGTATCCTGCTGCTGACCGCGACGCCGGAACAGCTGGGAATGGAGAGCCATTTTGCGCGCCTGCGTCTGTTGGATCCGAACCGCTTCCACGATTTTGAACAGTTTGTCGAAGAACAGCAGAACTACCGTCCGGTGGCCGACGCCGTCGCCCTGCTGCTGGCGGGCAACAAGCTGAGCGATAGCGAACTCAATACCCTGGGCGATCTGATCGGCGAGCAGGATATCGAGCCGCTGCTGCAGGCCGCCAACAGCGATCGCGAAGATGCCCAGGCCGCGCGCCAGGAGCTGATCTCGATGCTGATGGACCGCCACGGCACCAGCCGCGTGCTGTTCCGTAATACCCGTAACGGCGTCAAAGGTTTCCCGAAACGCGAGCTGCACACCATTCGTCTGCCGCTGCCGACCCAGTACCAGACGGCCATCAAAGTGTCCGGCATTATGGGCGCGCGCAAAACCGCGGAAGAGCGCGCGCGCGACATGCTCTATCCGGAGCAGATCTATCAGGAATTTGAAGGTGATACCGGTACCTGGTGGAACTTCGACCCGCGCGTCGAGTGGCTGATGGGTTACCTGACCAGCCATCGCTCGCAGAAGGTGCTGGTAATCTGCGCTAAGGCCGCCACCGCCCTGCAGCTGGAACAGGTGCTGCGCGAGCGCGAAGGCATCCGCGCCGCGGTATTCCATGAAGGCATGTCGATTATCGAACGCGACCGCGCCGCGGCGTGGTTTGCTGAAGAAGACACCGGCGCCCAGGTGCTGCTGTGCTCCGAGATCGGCTCCGAAGGACGCAACTTCCAGTTCGCCAGCAACCTGGTGATGTTCGACCTGCCGTTTAACCCGGATCTGCTGGAGCAGCGTATCGGTCGTCTCGACCGTATCGGCCAGGCGCACGATATCCAGATCCACGTTCCGTACCTGGAAAAAACCGCGCAGTCGGTGCTGGTGCGCTGGTATCACGAAGGGCTCGACGCCTTCGAACATACCTGCCCGACCGGTCGCACCGTCTACGACAGCGTTCACGATGAACTGATCAACTATCTTGCGGCGCCGGAATCCACCGACGGCTTTGACGATCTGATCAAATCCTGCCGCCAACAGCATGATGCCCTGAAGGCGCAGCTGGAGCAGGGCCGCGACCGTCTGCTGGAGATCCACTCCAACGGCGGCGAGAAAGCCCAGGCCCTGGCGGAGAGCATCGAAGAGCAGGATGACGACACCAGCCTGATCGCTTTCTCGATGAACCTGTTCGATATCGTCGGCATCAACCAGGACGACCGCGGTGAAAACCTGATCGTCCTCACCCCTTCCGACCATATGCTGGTGCCGGATTTCCCGGGCCTGCCGGAAGACGGTTGCACCATCACCTTCGAACGTGACGTGGCGCTGTCGCGTGAAGATGCGCAATTTATTACCTGGGAACACCCGCTGATACGCAACGGTCTGGACCTGATCCTTTCCGGCGATACCGGCAGCAGCACCATTTCCCTGCTGAAGAACAAGGCGCTGCCGGTCGGCACCCTGCTGCTGGAGCTGATCTATGTCGTCGAAGCGCAGGCGCCGAAGCAGCTGCAGCTCAACCGCTTCCTGCCGGCGACCCCGGTTCGCATGCTGCTGGATAAAAACGGCAACAACCTCGCCGCGCAGGTGGAGTTCGAAAGCTTCAACCGCCAGCTGAGCGCGGTCAACCGCCATACCGGTAGCAAGCTGGTCAATGCGGTGCAGCAGGACGTTCACGCGATTCTGCAGCAGGGTGAAGCGCAGATCGCCAAAGCGGCGCAGGGGCTGATCGACGCGGCGCGTAACGAAGCCGATGAAAAGCTGACGGCGGAGCTGTCGCGTCTGGAAGCGCTGAAGGCGGTGAACCCGAACATCCGTGACGACGAACTGGCGGCGATCGAAAGCAAGCGTCAGCAGGTGATGGATGCGCTGGCGCAGGCCGGATGGCGTCTGGACGCGCTGCGTCTGATCGTCGTCACTCACCAGTAACGGAACGCGAACATGGCGATGGAAAACTACAATCCGCCGCAGGATCCCTGGCTGGTGATCCTGTATCAGGATGAGCACATCATGGTGGTCAACAAGCCGAGCGGCTTGTTGTCCGTCCCCGGTCGTCTTGAGGAGCATAAAGACAGCGTGATGACGCGCATTCAGCGCGACTTCCCGCAGGCCGAATCGGTGCATCGCCTGGATATGGCCACCAGCGGCGTGATTGTGGTGGCGCTGAATAAAGCCGCCGAGCGTGAACTGAAGCGTCAGTTCCGCGAGCGCGAGCCGAAGAAGCAGTACGTCGCCCGCGTCTGGGGCCATCCGCAGCCGGCGGAAGGCCTCGTGGATTTACCGCTGATTTGCGACTGGCCGAACCGGCCAAAGCAGAAGGTGTGCTATGAAACCGGCAAAGCGGCGCAAACCGAATATGAGGTGCTGGAGTACGCAGAGGATAACACCGCCCGCGTGCGCCTGAAGCCGATTACCGGGCGGTCGCACCAGCTGCGCGTGCATATGCTGGCGCTGGGGCATCCGATCCTTGGCGACCGCTTCTATGCCACGCCGGAGGCGCTGGCGATGGCCCCGCGCCTGCTACTGCATGCAGAAACGTTAACCATCACCCATCCCGCCTACGGCAACGCGATGACCTTCCGCGCGCCGATCGACTTTTAAGTCATTATCCGGACGCCCCCGGTTGCGCTACGCCGCCGGGGAAATCGCTAACGCTAACGCGATTAATCGCGGGCAAACCACGCATCAATCATCTGTTCAACGCGAGCGACCACCAGCCCGGTGTCGTGACGACGGCTGCGCGCGCAGGCGTGGGCCGGTTCATCGCACAGCAGGCAGCGGCGCATCGCTTCGCCCTGCGCCTGGCGGCTAATCAGCCCCGCTTGCGGACAAATGACATCGATATCCCACAGGCGTCCCAGCGGATGGCTCTGCTCCAGCGTACTGCACATCGCTTTGATTTCGCTGGCCGGATGCGCTACGCACCACAGCGCTTCTGGCCCGGTCGGCAGCCATAGCACCTGACGATCCAGCGTTTGCCAGCGGTGCTTCCACAGCAGCTGATCGCAGGCCTGGAGGGCAACGCCCATCATATTGCGATAGCGAATGCTGTCCTTCACCGCCCCCGGGGTCACCAGGGTCAGGGAAATAACAGGCTGCTGATAATGGGCCAACCAGTCGGCCTGGCGGGCTGCACGCTGCTCTTTCGCCGCCAGCAATGCGTCGATGCTGACGCCCGCCTGGGCGGGAGTATCCACTGACATTAATTCCTCTCCTACATATGATAAATGCGACAGCGCCTGGACTGTCATGATGATGGTAGCGATAGCCGATCGCGCGCTGATTGTAACGCTAAATGCGGAGCATTTAGGATACAGAACGCAGATATTTTCGGCGTTCTGTAGCGGAAAATAGCAGATTTATCGCTGAGCGTAGCGTTATATCACGCCAGATAGTGGCTGAGGAACAGCAACCCCAGCGAGACATTTATCGCCCCGCCGATGCGGGTAGCGATCTGCGCGAACGGCATCAGGCTCATGCGGTTGCCGGCGGTCAGGATCGCCACATCGCCGGTGCCGCCCTGCCCGCTCTGGCAACAGGAAACAATCGCCACATCGATCGGGTGCATCCCTATCTTTTTACCAACCAGGAAACCGGTCGCCACCAGCGCGGAGACGGTACTGACGATCACCAGCAGGTTGGTTAAAGTGAAGGCGTTTACCAGTTCCTGCCACGGGGTGATCGCCACGCCAACGGCAAAGAGGATCGGGTAGGTGACCGCGGTGCGGAAGAATTTATACACCATCTGCGACCCCTCCTGCAGACGCGGAGACACCACGTTAGCCAGCTTTAACAGCACCGCGAGGAACAGCATGCCTACCGGCGCCGGCAGACCAATCAGTTTGTGGCCGAGCATCCCCATCATATACAGCAGTACCGCCAGCAGCGCGCCGGAGGCGAGGGTCCCAACGTCGGTCTTACCGCTCACGCCTTCGCTCTCGCTGAGGCTGCGGGTTTCATGGCTGCGGTTCGGCATCAGTTGCCCTTCGCCGGTCAGATGCGGGAAGCGCTTGCCGAGCTGGTTGAGGCAGCCGGAGATGACGATCGCCGTCAGGCTGCCAAGCATCACCATCGGCAATACCCGGCCCAGGGCCACGCCCTGCTCCATATGCATCAGCGCGGCATAACCCATTGACAGCGGGATCGCCCCCTCTCCCACGCCGCCGGCCATAATCGGCAGCACGATAAAGAAGAACACCTGGAACGGCTCCATGCCCAGCAGCGTGCCGACGCCGATGCCCACCAGCATGCCGACCACTTCGCCGCACAGCATCGGGAAGAAGATCTTCAGAAAGCCCTGAATCAGCGTGGTGCGGTTCATACTCATGATGCTGCCGACAATGATGCAGCAGATATAGAGATAGAGGATGTTAGTGGATTTATAGAATTTGGTCGTGGATTCAATAACCACGTCAGGCAGCAGACCATAGTGGACCAGCGCGGAAGGAATAAAGGTGGCGCAGATCGCCGCCGCACCGAGTTTCCCCAGCACCGGGAGGCGTTTACCAAACTCGCCGCAGGCGAAGCCAAAGAAAGCCAGGGTGGCCACCATCACCACGATATCGCTCGGCAGTTTGCCGCCAAGGCAGTCGAGGGCAATCAGTCCTCCGGCCAGCAGAAACAGCGGCAGCGGGACGATCCCCACCTTCCAGTTATCCATAATATGCCACCAGCGCTGCTTGAGCGTGGTTTTCGGCGTATCGATCGGTTCAAGGGTTGCAGAGAATGCATTGTCTGTGGTGCTCATAAATTCAGCCCTGTCGTTATTATTCATTTTCAGCGTAAAGGGACAGCGGCGTCGTTAATGTGAAGCTTCCCAGATTAAAAAAGAAGTTTTAATGGTCACTATGGTTTTTATGGTTTTTATTCGCTGAACTGCCCGGGAGTGATATATCTCTGATTTATGACTGTGGTTTTTATGGTTTTTATTTCCCGCCGGCCGCCTATTTCCGCCGCGACCGCTGGCGGCAGCCCGCGCCTGCGCCGCTGATCACAACTTTCCCTTAACATTTACGTCACGTGACAGAAAAATGATAGAGTGCCGCTATGGTTAATACGTCGTCCGGGGCCTATGAAATTATCTTTTCAATATAAGCTGTTTATTTCTCTGGTCGCTTTTTTCTCGGTCCTTTTTATCGCGCTGGGCATTTATTATTATTTTGACGCCAGCCGCCAGCTTTATCAGGAGATGAGCGCTCGGGCCAAAATACAGGCCGAAGAGATAGCCCTGATGCCGAATTTACGTCAACAGGTCAGCCGGCACGATCCACAGGCGATTCAGGCGTTTATGCAGCAAATCGCCGCCCATAGCGACGCCAGCTTTATCGTCATCGGCGACCGTCAGGGAGTTCATCTGTTTCATTCCGTCCATCCGGAGTGGGTCGGCACCCGACTGGTCGGCGGCGACAACCAGGCGGTACTGGAAGGAAAATCCATCACCACCATTCGCAAAGGCGGCCTCGGGGTCTCGCTGCGCAGCAAAACGCCCATCGTTGATGACGCAGGGCGTGTGATCGGTATTGTCTCCGTCGGCTACCTCACCAGCTATCTCGACAGCATTACTCTGACTAAAGTGATCAATATTTTTATCGCCGCCGTCCTGCTGCTCATCGCCCTGTTTATCTTCTCCTGGTACTTTACCCGCAGCATCAAGAAGCAAATTTTTTCGCTCGAGCCGCGGGAAATTGGCCTGCTGGTTCGCCAGCAAAAGGCGATGATGGAGTCGATCTTTGAGGGGGTGATCGTCATCGATCGCCAGCGGCGTATTGAGGTGATAAACCATGCCGCCCGCAGCCTGCTGGGGCTCAGCCAGCCCGCCCGCCAGCTGCGCGGTCAGTCGATCGACAGCGTCATTTCGCCGCAGCCCTTTTTCGCCAGCGGCGACATGCTCGAACGCGATACCCACGATGAGCTGTGCCGCTTCAACCAGTTGACCGTGCTCGCCAGTCGGGTGCGCATTATGCTGGAGAATACCCTGCAGGGCTGGGTGATCACATTCCGTGACCGCAATGAAATCAATGCCCTCACCGCCCAGCTGAGCCAGGTGAAGCGCTATGTCGACAATCTGCGCATCATGCGCCACGAGCAGCTCAACCGGATGACTACCCTCTCCGGCCTGCTGCATATGGGCCATTATGACGAAGCGATCCGCTATATTCAGGCCCAGTCGGAACATGCTCAGGAGCTACTGGATTTTATCTCCTCGCACTTCCACTCGCCGACGCTATGCGGTCTGCTGCTCGGCAAAGCCACCCGCGCCCGCGAAAAAGGCGTGGCGCTGAGCTTCGACCCGGCCTGCCGCATCGACCGCCCCCTGCCGTCGCTAATGGAATCCGAGCTGATCTCCATCATCGGCAACCTGCTGGATAACGCCATCGAAGCCACGCAGCGTGCCGAGCTGCCGCATGAGCCGGTGGAAGTCCTGATCCAGCTCAACGCCCGGGAGTTGATTATCGAAGTGGCCGACCGCGGCGTCGGCATCCGCCCCGATATCCGCGAGCGCATTTTTGAACGCGGCGTCACCACCAAAACCCGTGGCGATCACGGCATTGGTCTGTATCTTATTGAACATTATGTCACTCAGGCGGGCGGCACCATCGAAGTCGCCGATAACGCGCCGCGGGGAACGATCTTCACCCTATTTATCCCGGCCGACGCGCACGCCTGTCCGCAACCGGAGGTCCACGATGCATCATGACCTGGTCGATGTGCTAATCATTGAAGATGAGAGCGAACTGGCGCGCCTGCACGCCGAGCTTGTGCAAAAACACCCGCGACTGCGGCTGGCAGGCATGGCGGCCTCCCTCGCCCAGGCGCGGCAGCTGCTTCACGCCACGCCGCCGCAGCTGGTGCTGCTGGATAACTATTTACCGGACGGCAAAGGCGTCACGCTGATGACCGACCCGGCGCTGGCGACCAGCCAATGCTCGGTGATCTTTATCACCGCCGCCAGCGATATGGAAACCTGCAGCCAGGCCATCCGCAACGGCGCCTTCGACTATATCCTTAAGCCGGTATCATGGAAGCGGCTGAGCCAGTCGCTGGAGCGCTTTATCCAGTTCTACGATCAGCAACGGGAGTGGAAAATCGTCGATCAGCAAAACGTCGATTCCCTCTATCAACTGCAGGCGAAGAACTATCGCGTGGATAGCGGCAGCAAGGGGATTGAAGAGAAAACGCTGGCGCTGGTGCAGGGACTGTTTAGCGACCGGGAAGCGCACTGTTTTTCCGTTGATGAAGTGGTCAGCGCCGCCGGGCTTAGCAAAACCACCGCCCGTCGCTATCTGGAGCACGGCGTTGAGACCGGTTTTCTGGAAGTGGAGATGCTGTACGGAAAAATTGGCCATCCGCGGCGGCTGTATCGCCGCGCTAAGGTCAAAAGTTAAAACCCCTCGCCGGACGGGAGGGGCTGGAAACGTCAGAAGCCGCGCTGCTCTTTGATCAGCTCCCAGGCCTTCTGGATCTCCTGGGCCTTCTGTTTGGCCATCTCCATCATCTCCGGCGGCAGACCTTTCGCTACCAGCTTGTCCGGATGATGTTCGTTCATCAGCTTGCGATAGGCGCGCTTCACCGTCGCCGCATCGTCGGTCGGTTTTACTCCCAGCACATTGCAGGCATCTTCGAGGGTCGGCCCACGCTGCGCCTGCTGCCAGCCGGCGTTGCCGCCATGCTGGCCATAAGAGCGCTGCTGCGAACCGCCGCCAAACTGGGCGCCGCCCTGCATCATCCGCAGGAATTGATCGAACTGGGCGCGGGAGATGCCGAGCTCGTCGGCAATGACGAACAGCACTTCCCGTTCGTTAGGATGCAGTTCGCCATCAGCGAACGCCGCCTGCAGCTGAATTTCCAGAAACATCCGAATCAGATCGAAACGGCCAAAGCAGACGCTGCGCAGCTGACGCATTTTCTCGCGCAGGGGATAGTTGTCGGCCTTACCGTCGCGAAACGCCTGCTGCGCCGCGGTGCGCGAGGCGCCATGCAGGTTCATGCGATCCATTAGCACATTGGCGACATGAATATCCGCTTCGGTAACGCGGCCCTTGGATTTGGTCAGGTGCCCCATCACTTCGAAGGTGGTGGAAAAGAAGAGCGACTGACGCTCCTGCTGATTGGCGAAGAGATTTAACCGGCGGCTGCGCGCCCGGTCAAACATATGGCCGACCAGAAAGCCAAGCACCACGCCCCAGAACCCACCCCCCATCAGCAAAGCCACTGCCACGCCAATCACTTTACCCAAATACTGCATAGACTCCCCAACTGTTTATCGCCGTTAAGCTCGAATATGACCGCACGTTACCCGGCACTCGCGCCTCGGTCAATTGTGGGACATAGCCTATAATTTGCTTTATCATACTCGTCATTCAACAGGGTGCCTAACGCTCGGGCTCGAAACGGGCAGGATTAACACTAGCGTGATAATGTTGAGTAAGTTAGGCTCTGACCGTTTGCAAGCCGCTGTCACAAGATGATGGAACAATAAATACAACGTATGAAAAAACGTATTCCCAGCCTCCTGGCTACGATGATTGCCAGCGCCTTGTATAGCCAACAAGGCCTCGCTGCCGATCTCGCAACGCAATGTATGCTTGGCGTGCCAAGCTATGATCGTCCGCTCGTGGAAGGTCGTCCTGGCGATCTGCCGGTGACGATTAACGCCGATCATGCGAAGGGCAACTACCCGGACAACGCCGTCTTTACCGGCAACGTCGATATTAACCAGGGGAATAGTCGCCTCCGCGCCGACGAAGTTCAGCTGCATCAGCAGCAGGCCGCGGGCCAGGCGCAGCCGGTGCGCACGGTGGACGCGCTGGGCAACGTGCATTACGACGATAACCAGGTGATCCTCAAAGGGCCAAAAGCCTGGTCGAATCTGAATACCAAAGATACCAACGTCTGGCAGGGCGATTATCAAATGGTCGGACGCCAGGGACGCGGCACCGCCGACCTGATGAAACAGCGCGGTGAAAACCGCTATACCATTCTCGAAAACGGCAGCTTTACCTCCTGTCTGCCGGGCTCCAACACCTGGAGCGTCGTCGGCAGCGAAGTTATCCACGATCGCGAAGAGCAGGTTGCCGAGATCTGGAACGCCCGCTTCAAGCTTGGCTCTGTGCCGATTTTCTATAGCCCCTACCTGCAGCTGCCGGTGGGCGATAAGCGTCGTTCAGGCTTCCTGATCCCGAACGCGAAATACAGCACCAAAAACGGCGTGGAATTCTCCCTGCCGTACTACTGGAACATCGCGCCAAACTTCGATGCCACCATTACTCCGCACTATATGAACAAACGCGGCGGCGTGATGTGGGAAAACGAGTTCCGCTATCTGACCCAGCTCGGCAGCGGCTTAACTGAATTCGACTACCTGCCGTCGGATAAAGTCTACGAAGACGACCACTCGAGCGACAGCAACAGCCGCCGCTGGCTGTTCTACTGGAACCACTCAGGGGTTATCGATCAGGTATGGCGTCTGAACGCTGACTACACCAAGGTCAGCGATCCTGACTACTTCAACGACTTCAGCTCGAAATATGGTTCCAGTACCGACGGCTATGCGACGCAGAAATTCAGCGCCGGTTACGTCAACCAGAACTTTGACGCCACGGTATCGACCAAACAGTTCCAGGTCTTTGACCGCGAATCGAGCAACTCCTATTCGGCTGAGCCGCAGCTCGACGTCAACTACTACCAGAATGATGTCGGTCCGTTCGATACCCATCTCTATGGACAGGTTGCCCATTTTGTTAACTCGAATAACAACATGCCGGAAGCGACCCGCGTTCACTTCGAACCGACGATCAACCTGCCGCTGTCCAACGGTTGGGGCAGTCTGAATACCGAAGCCAAGCTGCTGGCGACTCACTACCAGCAGAGCAACCTCGATAAGTACAATGCCGCCAACGGCACTGACTATAAAGAGTCCGTCAGCCGCGTAATGCCGCAGTTTAAAGTCGACGGCAAAATGGTCTTTGAACGCGACCTGCAGGAGGGATTCACCCAAACGCTGGAACCGCGCGTGCAGTATCTGTACGTGCCGTACCGCGATCAGAGTGAAATCGGCAACTACGACTCCACGCTGTTGCAGTCGGATTACACCGGTCTGTTCCGCGACCGTACCTATAGCGGTCTGGACCGCATCGCGTCGGCTAATCAGGTCACCACCGGCCTCACCTCGCGCGTGTATGATGCCGCCGCGGTGGAACGTTTTAATATTTCCGTTGGTCAAATCTACTATTTCACCGAGTCACGCACCGGTGATGACAACATCAACTGGGAGAACAACGATACCACGGGTTCACTGGTCTGGGCCGGCGATACCTACTGGCGCATTGCCGATGAATGGGGTCTGCGCGGGGGGATCCAGTACGATACGCGTCTGGATAACGTTGCCACTGGTAACGGCACCATTGAATACCGTCGCGATGAGAACCGCTTAGTTCAGCTTAACTATCGTTACGCCAGCCCGGAATATATTCAGGCCACGCTGCCGTCATATTCCACCGCGGCACAATATAAACAGGGTATTTCGCAGGTGGGGATGACCGCCAGTTGGCCGATTGTCGATCGCTGGTCGGTGGTCGGGGCCTACTACTACGATACTAATACCCGGAAAGCAGCAAACCAGATGTTGGGTGTGCAGTATAACTCCTGCTGCTACGCCATCCGTCTTGGCTACGAACGTAAAGTCAACGGCTGGAACAGCAACGACAACGGCGGCGAGAGCAAATACGATAACACCTTCGGAATCAATATCGAATTGCGCGGTCTGAGCTCTAACTACGGCCTCGGCACCCAGCAGATGCTGCGCTCGAACATTTTACCGTACCAGAGCTCCCTGTGATGCGGCTGGTTTACAACATCATCCGCATTTGCGGTTAATCGAAATGGAAAAAGTATGAAGAACTGGAAAACGCTGCTTCTCGGTATCGCCATGATCGCGAATACCAGTTTCGCTGCCCCCCAGGTGGTCGATAAAGTAGCGGCCGTCGTCAATAATGGCGTCGTGCTGGAAAGCGACGTCGATGGTTTGATGCAATCGGTTAAGCTCAATGCTGGTCAGGCTGGCCAACAGCTGCCGGATGACGCCACCCTGCGCCATCAAATCCTCGAAAGACTGATCATGGACCAGATCGTGTTACAGATGGGGCAGAAGATGGGCGTGAAGATCTCTGACGACCAGCTCGATCAGGCTATCGCCAACATCGCCAAACAAAATAATATGACCTTGGATCAGATGCGCAGCCGTCTGGCCTATGAAGGCATCAACTACAACACCTACCGTAACCAGATCCGTAAAGAGATGCTGATTTCGGAAGTGCGTAACAATGAAGTGCGTCGTCGCATCACCGTGCTGCCGCAGGAAGTGGAAGCGCTGGCGAAACAGATCGGCGACCAGAACGACGCCAGCACCGAGCTCAACCTGAGCCACATCCTGATCCCGCTGCCGGAGAACCCGACCTCTGATGAAGTCGCCGCGGCCCAGGAGCAAGCAAACTCCATCGTTGAGCAGGCGCGCAACGGCGCCAACTTCGGCAAACTGGCGATCACCTACTCCGCTGACCAACAGGCGCTGAAGGGTGGCCAGATGGGCTGGGGCCGTATCCAGGAGCTGCCGGGCATTTTCGCTCAGGCGTTAAGCACCGCGAAGAAAGGGGATATCGTCGGTCCGATTCGTTCCGGCGTTGGTTTCCACATTCTGAAAGTCAACGACCTGCGCGGTGGTACCCAGAATATCTCCGTTACCGAGGTTCACGCCCGTCATATTCTGCTGAAACCGTCGCCGATCATGAACGACGCCCAGGCTCAGGCTAAGCTGGAACAGATCGCAGCCGAGATTAAGAGCGGGAAAATCACGTTTGCTCAAGCGGCGAAAACCTATTCGGAAGATCCGGGCTCGGCAAACCAGGGCGGTGATTTAGGCTGGGCCACGCCGGACATCTTTGACCCGGCGTTCCGTGATGCGCTGATGCGTCTGAACAAAGGGCAGACCAGCGGACCGGTGCACTCTTCCTTTGGCTGGCACCTGATCGAACTGCTGGATAGCCGTCAGGTCGACAGAACCGACGCCGCGCAGAAAGATCGTGCTTACCGCATGCTGATGAACCGCAAATTCTCTGAAGAAGCGGCAACCTGGATGCAGGAACAGCGCGCCAGTGCGTATGTTAAAATTCTGAGCAACTAATATCGATGCCTGAAACCCGTAAAGTTGTTATCACTCCCGGCGAACCCGCCGGGATTGGCCCTGACCTGGTCGTGCAGCTTGCCCAGCGCGACTGGCCAGTTGAGCTGGTGATTTGCGCCGATGGCGCCCTGTTAACTGACCGAGCCAAGCGGCTCGGTCTTCCTTTATCTCTCCTCCCTTACGATCCCGCGCAACCTCCTGTTCCTCAGCGCGCCGGTACCCTGACGCTGCTGAACGTGCCGCTAAACGTCCCGGCGGAGCCCGGCGTGCTGAATGTGCAAAACGGCGCCTACGTAGTGGAGACGCTGGCGCGCGCCTGCGACGGCTGCCTTAGCGGCGAGTTTGCGGCGTTAGTGACCGGCCCGGTGCATAAAGGCAACATCAACGACGCCGGTATCGCCTTTACCGGTCATACCGAGTTCTTTGAAGAGCGCGCGAAGGCCAGCAAAGTGGTGATGATGTTGGCGACCGAGGAGCTGCGGGTGGCGCTGGTCACCACCCATCTGCCGTTGAAAGCCATCAGCGAAGCGATTACCCCCGAGCTACTGCGCGAGATCATCACCATTCTCGATCACGACCTGCGCACGAAATTTGGCATTGCCCAGCCGCATGTGCTGGTTTGCGGGCTTAACCCGCACGCTGGCGAAGGCGGCCATATGGGAACAGAAGAGATAGACACCATCATTCCGGTGCTGGAAGAGATGCGCGCAAAGGGGATGAACCTCAGCGGTCCGCTGCCGGCAGACACCCTCTTTCAGCCGAAATATCTTGATCATGCCGATGCGGTACTCGCGATGTACCACGATCAGGGCCTGCCCGTGCTAAAATACCAGGGCTTTGGCCGCGGCGTGAACATTACGCTCGGTTTACCTTTTATTCGTACCTCCGTCGACCACGGCACCGCACTGGAATTAGCGGGCCAGGGAAAAGCGGACGTCGGCAGTTTTATCACGGCGCTTAATCTCGCCATCAAAATGATTGTTAATACCCAATGAATAATCGAGTCCATCAGGGCCATTTAGCCCGTAAACGCTTCGGGCAGAACTTCCTCAACGATCAGTTTGTGATCGACAGCATCGTCTCGGCGATTAACCCGCAGAAAGGCCAGGCGATGGTTGAAATCGGCCCCGGCCTGGCGGCCCTGACCGAGCCGGTCGGCGAACGCCTTGACCAGCTGACCGTCATCGAACTGGACCGCGATCTGGCGGCTCGCCTACAGACGCATCCGTTCCTCGGTCCAAAGCTGACCATCTATCAGCAGGATGCGATGACCATGAACTTTGGCGAACTGGCGGAGAAAATGGGCCAGCCGCTGCGCGTCTTCGGCAACCTGCCGTACAATATCTCGACCCCGCTGATGTTCCATCTGTTCAGCTATACTGATGCCATTGCCGATATGCACTTTATGCTGCAGAAGGAAGTAGTGAATCGTCTGGTTGCCGGACCGAACAGTAAGGCGTATGGTCGGTTAAGCGTGATGGCGCAATATTATTGCCAGGTGATCCCGGTACTCGAAGTGCCGCCGAGCGCGTTTACCCCGCCGCCTAAGGTCGACTCCGCGGTGGTACGCCTGGTGCCGCACAGCACCATGCCGTATCCGGTCAAAGAGATCCGGGTGCTGAGCCGCATCACCACCGAAGCGTTCAACCAGCGCCGCAAGACTATCCGCAACAGTCTCGGCAATCTGTTCAGCGTGGAAGTGCTGACCGAGCTGGGCATCGACCCGGCCATGCGCGCCGAAAATATTTCCGTGGCGCAGTACTGCCTGATGGCCAACTGGCTGTCTGACAATCTGCCAACGAAGGAGAGCTAACCATGATTCATTCGCCCCGGGTGTGTGTCCAGGTACAGAGCGTCTATATCGAATCGCAGTCTTCCCCGGAAGAAGAGCGCTACGTCTTCGCTTACACCGTCACCATTCGCAACCTGGGGCGGAGTCAGGTTCAGCTGCTTGGCCGCTACTGGCTCATCACTAATGGCCACGGTCGTGAGACTGAAGTTCAGGGTGAAGGGGTGGTCGGCGAGCAACCGCATATTCCCGCCGGCGGTGAATATCAATATACCAGCGGCGCAGTGATTGAAACGCCGCTGGGAACCATGCAGGGTCATTATGAGATGATCGATATCGACGGCGCGCCGTTCCGTATTGAGATCCCTGTTTTCCGTCTCGCAGTTCCAACGCTCATTCATTAAAACAATGTCAACATACCTTATTGGCGACGTTCACGGTTGCTACGATGAACTGATCGCATTATTAGCGCAGGTTGAATTCGATCCGCGGAGAGATACGCTGTGGCTGACCGGCGATCTGGTGGCCCGAGGCCCGGGATCGCTGGAGGTCCTGCGCTATGTCAAATCTCTGGGCGACAGCGTACGACTGGTGCTGGGCAACCATGACTTACACCTGCTGGCGGTCTTTGCCGGTATCAGCCGCAACAAGCCGAAGGATCGTCTGAAACCACTGCTGGAAGCGCCGGATGCCGATGAGCTGCTCAACTGGCTGCGTCGCCAGCCGCTGCTGCAGGTGGATGAAGAGAAAAAGCTGGTGATGGCCCATGCCGGCATTACGCCGCAGTGGGATCTGGAGACCGCCCAGCAGTGCGCGCGCGATGTTGAAGCAGTGCTCTCCAGCGACTCCTATCCTTTCTTCCTCGATGCCATGTACGGCGACATGCCGAACCACTGGAGCAACGAGCTGAGCGGCCTGGCGCGCCTGCGCTTTATCTCTAACGCCTTTACCCGCATGCGCTACTGTTTCCCGAACGGCCAGCTGGATATGTATTCGAAGGAAGCGCCCGAGGACGCCCCGGCGCCGCTGAAGCCGTGGTTTGCCATTCCCGGCCCGGTCAGCAATGCCTACAGCATTGCCTTTGGCCACTGGGCTTCGCTGGAGGGACGCGGCACGCCGGAGGGGATTTACGCCCTGGATACCGGCTGCTGCTGGGGCGGGGAACTCACCTGCCTGCGCTGGGAAGATAAGCAGTACTTCACCCAGCCGTCAAACCGGCAGAAAAGCCTCGACGAAGGCGAAGCCGTCGCGTCCTGACTCTTCCCGGATAGCGGCGCGTTGCGCCTTATCCGGGCTACCTGCTGCGTCGTTTTGTCGGGTGGCGGCTAACGCCTTACCCGACCTACATTTCCTTGCCATTTGTAGCCTTGGGCAGCGCTCCAGGAAGACGAAGCCCGCGACGGGAAACACGACGAGATACTGAGTGCGCCATCGTCGCGCAATTCATGCAAAAGAAAACCCCGGTCACGCCAGACGCGACCGGGGTTTTTTTATCGCTATCCTGCCCGCTTAACGGCGTTCGAGGATCTCAAAGCAGTAGCTATGGGAGTTCTGCGCGTCGGCGTCATGAAACTCGCTGAACACCGACTCCCATTCGTCCGGATCGTAATCCGGGAAATGGGTATCGCCTTCCACTTCCGCATCAATATGGGTCAAGTAGAGCTTCTGCGCTTTCGGCAGGAACTGCTCATACACCCGGCCGCCGCCGATCACCATAATCTCTTCCACATCGCCGCAGGCGGCAATTGCTTCTTCTACGGAGGAGACCCACTGCACGCGATCGTCGCTGCCGGGTTTGCTGCTGATCACGATATTTTTACGCCCCGGCAATGGGCGCCCAATGGATTCCCAGGTCAGACGCCCCATCACCACCGGCTTATTTAACGTGTTGCGTTTGAACCAGGCGAGATCGGCAGGCAGGTTCCATGGCATGGCGTTTTCCATACCAATGACGCGATCTACCGCTAACGCCGCAATCAGACTGATCATTCATTCATTCCCGAGTGCAAAAAATTGTCGCCACTATACGGAAAGCGTACAACTTCGTCGACTGGCCGGAGGGTAAAGAATAAGAAAATTTTCTGATTTGCTGGCAAGCCCACGTTCACACCGTGGGCCGCCAGAAGAGGATCCAAACGAAAACAAAATGTTACTGGTCAGCCTCAGGCTGAGGGCTTATTTTCCGGCTCATCGGCGATATCCCCGGTGTGCCTGCCCTCTTCCGTACCCTGCCAGCCATGACGCTGCACCAGCGACAGATGATGACGATCTTCGTTGATGATGCCGGTCAGCATATCGCTGGTCCGCTTGAAGACCGCCACCCGCGACGCGGCATCGTTTTCCGCCATCGCCACCATCTCTTCGACCATCTGCAGGTTGAATCGACGAAACAGATCGGCCCGCTCGCGCGCTTCATAGGCGCCGAGCCCCAGCGCCTCCAGCGTCATTCGGCCGGACTTCAGCGCCGCCTCGAAGGTTTCACGCTCCGGGGCCTCGACGCCAGCCTGGCGCAGCTGAATGTAATGATCGACATCGCGGGCGCGGGAGATGATCTGCAGATGCGGAAAATGCTCTTTTACCCTCGCCACCAGCTCCAGGCTGACGTGCGGATCGTCAATGGCATTGATCAGCACTTCCGCCTTTTCGGCCCCGGCCGACTCCAGCAGATCGACCCGGGTGGCATCGCCGTAGAAAACCTTCATATCAAATTTGCGCAGGGTATCGACATGGTCCGGGTCATGATCGAGGATCACCATCTTCACCCCGCTCGAGAGCAGCAATCGCCCGGCAATCTGCCCGAAGCGGCCAAAGCCGGCGACAATCACCCGCGGCTGCTCTTCATCAATCTCGTCAGCATCACGCGCCTGGCCGCTGGACGATTTCTCCAGACGGGTCAGCAGCACCAGCAGAATGGGGGTTGCCGCCATCGACAGGGCCACCGCCAGGGTCAACGCTTTTGCCCATTCGCCGTCCAGTACATCCGCCATCCGCGCGGCGCCAAACACCACAAACGCGAACTCACTCCCCTGCCCCAGCAGCACCGCAAACCAGCGGCGCTGGGCGCGCGGTACGCCAAGCGGCCTGGCGATAAGCCACAGCATCAGCATTTTTATCGCCAGGAAACCGACCAGCAAAATCACAATACGCAGCGGATGGGTGACCAGGGTGCCGAAATCAATCGACATGCCGACGCCGATAAAGAACAGCCCCAACAGCAGTCCTTTAAACGGCTCAATATCACTCTCCAGCGCATGACGATATTCGGAGCTGGCCAGCAGCACCCCGGCGAGAAACGCCCCCATCGCCATCGACAGCCCCACCTCTTCCAGCAATAAGCCAAAGCCGAAGACCAGGAACAGGGCCACGGCGCTGAACACTTCGCGCAGGCCGGAACGGGCGACAAAGCGCAGCAGCGGGCGGGTCAGATAGCGCCCAAGGACCACCACCAGCGCCAGCGCTGCGGCCACTTTCAGCGCGGAGAGGGCAAAAGCCATCAGCGAAGTGGCGCCGCCGCTGGCCGCCAGCAGCGGGATCATCGCCACCAGCGGGATCGCGGCGATATCCTGGAACAGCAGCACCGCAAAGGCGCTGCGCCCCATCTGCGACACCGTCAGATTGCGCTCATTCATCGCCTGCATAGCGATCGCGGTTGAGGAAAGCGCCAGAGTCATACCAATCAGCTCGGCCACCTGCCAGCGCAGGCCCAGCAGCATGCAGAACAGACCGATCAACACCCCGCACGCCACCATCTGCAGTGCGCCGCCGCCAAACACCGAGGCGCGCAGCTTCCATAAGCGCTGCGGATCGAGCTCCAGACCAATGACGAACAACATCAGCACCACGCCAATCTCGGCAAAGTGCAGAATCGCCTCGGCATCGGTCACCAGCCGCAGCGCCCACGGGCCGATAATACAGCCGGCGATGAGATAGCCCAGCACTGACCCCAGCCCCAGACGGACGGCGATGGGCACAATCAGCGCCGCGGCGCCGAGGTAAATCAACGCCTGTATCAGCGTATGGCTATCCATTCTGGTGTGCCTCCTGCCAGTCGATTAAGCGTTGACGATAGCGGCGGGCCTGCGCCTGCAGCGTTTCATCATCGCAGATAAAGGTGCAGTGCATAGCGAACGGCGGCAGCCATTTCATCCCGCAGTAAAGCGCGGTTGCCTGCAGAGGCTGCGCCAGCACCGGGAAACCGGGAAACGAACCGATATCAAAGTGGCTTTCACCGCCGCCGGTAGTGACCGCCCACATCAGCGATTTACCGCGCAGGGCAATACCGTTATGGCCATAGGCCCAACCGTGCGACAGCACCTTGTCCATCCACAGCTTGAGCAGCGGCGGTACGCTATACCATTGCATAGGGTGCTGCCAGATAACCAGATCGGCACGGGCCAGCGCCGCCTGCTCGGCGGCAACATCGATATTAAAGTCGGGATAGAGTTGATAGAGGGAGCGTATCTCTACGCCTTCAAGCGTCCCTGCCTGTTCAAGCATTCGCTTATTCGCATGAGAATGCTGCGGATAAGGATGCGCATAAATTATCAGAATCATTGATTGGCCTGCGTTTGCTCTTGTCGTAATCAGCAAGAGTGTAGACAGTTAAGCGAACCGCTTACAATGATAACTGTGATTTATGTCGCGATGGCTTACGCAACGCGCGCCCTGAGGGTTAACGTCAGGCCTTAGTTATCCAGCTCGTCCATGGACTTCACCTGGTCGCGGTTAATCTGCTCCACGCGGCCGGTTTCGGCATTTTTGTATGAGACGAGGCCGGTGTCATCATCCACCTGCGGTTTGCCGCTGGTGACAATGGTCTTACCGTCGGTGGTTTTGATCGATTGATTCGATGAGCAGCCGGCCACGAACATGATTGCCGTCGCTGCCAGTGCGGATGCCACCAGAATATTGTTCCGCATTGTATCCTCCTGTCTTTTCATCAATAGGTATCGTTATGGTGCTAACTATAGTTAGCCTGACCCGACAGGGGGTTAAAAGCAGAACTCTCTGAAGATGGCTGCGGCCCAAAAAAATAGGCTGACGATGTCGTCAGCCCAGGATTGTTGCTATCCGGCCAGGCCGGGAAGCTTATTTAGTGATTTGCGCGTGCATTTCCTGAACCGAAATCACCTTCTCGGTGGCGTCAGCGTTCAGCGCCATCGCGGTGGCAAAGCCGCCGTTCAGGGTGGTGTCGTAATGCACTTTGTACTGCAGCGCGCTGCGGCGAATCAGCTTGGAGTCTTCAATCGCCTGGCGACCTGCGGTGGTGTTGATGATGTAGGTATATTCGCCATTCTTGATGCGGTCCTGAATGTGCGGACGACCTTCATGCACCTTGTTCACCAGACGCGGGTTAATGCCCGCTTCACCCAGCACAATCGCCGTACCGTGAGTCGCATCCAGCTCGAAGCCAAACTTCAGCAGCTTCGCCGCCAGGTCAACCACGCGCTCTTTATCGCCTTCGCGGACGGAGAGCAGCGCGCGACCCTGTTTCTTCATGGTCGAGTTGCTGCCCAGCTGCGCTTTGGCGAACGCTTCGGCAAAGGTGCGGCCGACGCCCATCACTTCCCCGGTGGAGCGCATTTCTGGCCCTAACAGCGGGTCAACGCCCGGGAATTTATTGAACGGCAGGACCACCTCTTTCACCGAGTAGTACGGCGGGATGATCTCTTTGGTCACGCCCTGCTGCGCCAGCGTCTTACCGGCCATCACGCGCGCCGCCACTTTCGCCAGCGGGACGCCGGTGGCTTTGGAGACGAACGGTACGGTACGCGCCGCACGCGGGTTGACCTCAATCAGATAAACTTCGTTATCTTTCACCGCGAACTGGACGTTCATCAGGCCGCGAACCTGCAGCTCGAAGGCCAGCTTCTGCACCTGCTCGCGCATTACATCCTGAATCTCTTTGCTCAGGGTGTAGGCCGGCAGGGAACAGGCGGAGTCGCCGGAGTGGACGCCTGCCTGCTCGATATGCTCCATGATGCCGCCAATCAGCACCATTTCGCCATCGCAGATGGCATCGACATCCACTTCAATCGCATCGTCGAGGAAGCGATCCAGCAGCACCGGCGCGTCGTTGGAGACGCTGACCGCGGTCTGGAAGTAGCGGCGCAGATCCTGCTCGTCATAGACGATCTCCATCGCTCGGCCGCCGAGCACATAAGACGGACGCACTACCAGCGGGTAGCCAATCTCTTTCGCTTTCTCTACCGCCTGCTCAATGGCGGTGACGGTGGCGTTCGCCGGCTGCTTCAGCTTCAGACGGTCAACCGCGTGCTGGAAGCGCTCACGGTCTTCCGCCCGGTCGATAGCGTCCGGACTGGTACCGATAACCGGCACGCCGGCAGCTTCCAGGGCACGAGCCAGCTTCAGCGGGGTCTGGCCGCCGTACTGGACGATAACGCCTTTTGGCTTCTCGATGCGCACGATTTCCAGCACGTCTTCCAGGGTCACCGGCTCAAAATACAGACGGTCGGAGGTGTCGTAGTCGGTAGAGACGGTTTCCGGGTTACAGTTGACCATGATGGTCTCGTAACCGTCCTCGCGCAGCGCCAGCGAGGCGTGTACGCAGCAGTAGTCGAATTCGATACCCTGACCGATACGGTTCGGGCCGCCGCCGAGGACCATGATTTTATCGCGGTCAACGGACGGGTTGGACTCACACTCTTCTTCATAAGTGGAGTACATGTAGGCGGTATCGGTAGCAAATTCCGCAGCGCAGGTGTCCACGCGCTTGTAGACCGGGTGCAGGTCATACTGGTCGCGCAGCTTGCGGATTTCCGCTTCCCGCACGCCCGCCAGCTTCGCCAGACGCGCATCGGCAAAGCCTTTACGCTTCAGGGTGCGCAGGAAGTCAGCGTCGAGGCCGTTGATGCCCACTTCCGCCACTTTCTCTTCCAGACGGACCAGCTCTTCAATCTGTACCAGGAACCAGCGGTCGATGTTGGTCAGGTTGAAGACGCCGTCAACCGAGAGGCCCGCGCGGAACGCGTCAGCGATATACCAGATACGCTCAGCGCCGGCATCTTTCAGCTCGCGGCGGATTTTGGTCAGCGCTTCCGGGTCGTCGAGGCTCACTTTCGGGTCGAAGCCGGTAGCGCCCACTTCCAGACCGCGCAGCGCTTTCTGCAAGGATTCCTGCTGGGTACGGCCAATCGCCATCACTTCGCCGACAGACTTCATCTGGGTGGTCAGACGGTCGTTGGCGCCGGCGAATTTTTCGAAGTTAAAGCGTGGGATTTTAGTGACCACGTAGTCAATGGACGGTTCAAAGGAAGCCGGGGTGCGGCCGCCGGTGATGTCGTTCATCAGCTCGTCGAGGGTATAACCTACCGCCAGCTTGGCTGCCACTTTAGCAATCGGGAAGCCGGTGGCCTTAGAGGCCAGCGCCGAGGAGCGGGAGACGCGCGGGTTCATTTCGATAACGATCAGGCGACCGTTTTTCGGGTTAACCGCGAACTGCACGTTAGAGCCGCCGGTTTCGACGCCGATTTCACGCAGCACCGCCATCGAGGCGTTACGCATGATCTGGTACTCTTTGTCGGTCAGGGTCTGCGCCGGGGCAACGGTGATGGAGTCACCGGTGTGGATCCCCATGGCGTCGAAGTTTTCGATGGAGCAGACGATGATGCAGTTATCGTTCTTATCGCGCACCACTTCCATCTCGTACTCTTTCCAGCCGATCAGCGATTCATCGATCAGCAGTTCGTTGGTCGGAGAGAGATCCAGGCCGCGTTCGCAAATTTCTTCGAACTCTTCGCGGTTATAGGCGATACCGCCGCCGGTGCCGCCCATGGTGAAGGACGGACGGATGATGCACGGGAAACCAACGTCGGCGGCAACCGCCAGCGCCTCTTCCATCGTGTGGGCGATACCAGAGCGCGCGGTGTCGAGGCCGATTTTTTTCATTGCGATATCGAAACGGCGACGGTCTTCGGCTTTATCAATCGCATCGGCGGTGGCGCCAATCATGGTCACGCCGAATTCAGCCAGGACCCCCTGACGCTCCAGCTCGAGCGCGCAGTTCAGCGCCGTCTGGCCGCCCATGGTCGGCAGCACCGCATCCGGGCGCTCTTTTTCGATGATTTTACGCACCACTTCCCAGTGAATCGGCTCGATGTAGGTGGCATCGGCCATTTCCGGGTCGGTCATGATGGTCGCCGGGTTAGAGTTCACCAGGATAACGCGGTAGCCCTCTTCGCGCAGCGCTTTACAGGCCTGGGCGCCGGAGTAGTCAAACTCACACGCCTGACCGATAACAATCGGGCCCGCGCCCAGAATCAGGATACTTTTTATGTCTGTACGTTTTGGCATTGCTCTTTTACTCCTGATTATTTCGCGGACTGACGGTATTGCTCAATTAACTCGATAAAGTGGTCGAACAGCGGCGCGGCATCGTGCGGCCCCGGGCTCGCTTCAGGGTGCCCCTGGAAGCTGAACGCCGGTTTGTCGGTACGATGGATCCCCTGCAGGGTGCCGTCGAACAGCGACTTATGGGTCACGCGCAGGTTGGCCGGCAGCGTCGCCTCATCCACGGCGAAACCGTGGTTCTGGGCAGTGATCATCACCACGTTGTTATCAATATCTTTCACCGGGTGGTTGCCGCCGTGGTGGCCGAACTTCATCTTAATGGTCTTGGCACCGCTCGCCAGCGCCAGTAGCTGATGGCCAAGGCAGATGCCGAATACCGGAATATCGGTCTCAAGGAATTTTTCAATCGCCTCGATAGCGTAATCGCACGGCGCCGGGTCGCCAGGGCCGTTGGAGAGGAAGATACCGTCCGGATTGAGCGCCAGCACGTCCGCGGCGGAGGTCTTCGCCGGCACCACCGTCAGGCGGCAGCCGCGGTCAACCAGCATGCGCAGGATGTTGCGTTTCGCGCCGAAGTCATATGCCACAACGTGGAACGGCAGCTCGCTTTCCGCTTTCGCTTCCGGCAGGTCGCCCGCCAGGGTCCAGCTGCCTTGCGTCCAGCTATAGGTTTCTGCGGTGGTCACTTCCTTCGCCAAGTCCATGCCGTTCAGGCCCGGGAACGCTTTCGCTTTTTCCAGCGCCAGCTGGGCATCCGGGCTGTCGCCCGCGATGATGCAGCCGTTTTGCGCCCCTTTCTCACGCAGCAGACGCGTCAGCTTGCGGGTATCGATATCGGCAATCGCCACGATGTTATGGCGCTTCAGATAAGAAGATAGGTCTTCAGTACTGCGGAAGTTGCTGGCAATCAGCGGCAGGTCGCGAATAACCAGACCCTGCGCATGTACCTGAGAAGATTCTTCATCGGCGGCGTTGGTGCCGACATTACCAATATGAGGATAAGTAAGAGTGACGATTTGGCGGGAATAGGAAGGATCAGTGAGGATTTCTTGATAACCGGTCATTGAAGTATTGAAAACGACTTCCCCAACCGCCGTGCCGGTTGCCCCGATGGCCCGACCGTGAAACTGGGTTCCGTCTTCCAGAACCAATAGCGCTGACTTAATCAAAACATCCTCCAGAGAATATCCACTCACTTTATTTGCATATTAATTCATAAACGCGATCTGAATCAATGCAAATCTGTTGCCCGCAGATTTTTGGCAAACGGCGGCATTCTGGAGAGATGTCGGATAAAAGTCAACTTAAAGCGGAGATTTTTAATGTCATTTTACGCCACTGGTGCGTAACACGTGATTTTTACGCCAAAAAGATCAACAAACCTGGCTGAGAAAACGCTTGCGGATGTGGAAGAGTGTAAAACAGAGGGATGATCGACAAAAAAGTGGACCAGATGGTCAAAATTTACATTTCATTCACTAAAAAACACGCTAATACTGTATTTTTTACGCATTACACTTAAAACATACGCCATAATTCGCAAAAATAAAAAAGGGCAACAAAATATTGCCCTCTGCATCAATAACTTATTGATAGCAATAACCACATCACGATGGGTAATAATCGTTATAAACTATTCAGATCCAGCACATCACGCATATCAAACAGGCCATTTTTCTTGCCTTTCAGCCATAATGCTGAACGAATAGCGCCATTTGCAAAGGTCATGCGGCTGGACGCTTTATGGGTGATTTCAATACGCTCACCGATGTCAGCAAACATTGCCGTATGCTCCCCGACGATATCCCCCGCGCGAACGGTCGCGAAGCCGATGGTGCCCGGGACGCGTTCGCCAGTGTAGCCTTCACGACTGTAGACCGCGCAGTCCTTGAGATCTTTGTTCAATGCCCCGGCGATCGCTTCGCCCATCGCCAGCGCGGTGCCTGACGGCGCATCCACTTTATGCCGGTGGTGCGCTTCGATAATTTCGATGTCGGTATAGTCGCCCATCACCTTTGCCGCCTTCTCCAGCAGCTTCAACAGGACGTTGACGCCAACGCTAAAGTTAGCGGCGAAGACAATGGCAATGTCCTGCGCGGCATCGCGAATCGCCTGTTTGCCAGCGTCGTCAAAACCGGTGGTGCCGATGACCATCCCTTTGCCGTGCTCGCGGCAAAACGCCAGATGGTTCAGCGTGCCTTCCGGGCGGGTAAAATCGATCAACACGTCGAAATCATCTTTTACCGCCGCCAGGCTGCTCTGCACCGCGACGCCCGCTTTGCCGGCGCCCGCCAGCTCGCCGGCGTCGCTGCCCACCAGGCTTGACCCTTCGCGCTCCAGCGCCGCGCCCAGCGCCACGCCTTCCATCTGCAATGCAGCCTGAATTAACTGGCGTCCCATCCGGCCGCCCGCGCCGGCGATGGCCACGCGGATTTGTGCATCATGCATAGCTATTCTCTTTTGTTAACATTACGTAAATTGTTTTCAGAGTAACCAGCCCGTCAGCGGGCCGCTACTCAAAAACGCCGATAATTAGAAATTTATGACAAACGGCGGACGATATCAGTAAAAACTATACGATTGTGCCGCGATTCCGTGTTTACCTGATGACAACCGGGAAGGCGAATGATGGCGCCTTCGCCCGTACAGTGCGGGCGAAGGCGGTATTGCAGTGGGTTACAGCGGGAAAAGCGCGCCGGCGGGAAACGCGGATAAAAACCAGGTCACCGCCAGCAGATCGGCGCTGCCGCCAGGGCTGAGATGGCGGGCAATCAGCTCATCGTCAAACTGTCGCAGCGCCTCCAGCCCGCCGTCCGCCAGCACGCCGCCCTGCCACAGCAGTCGCTGCGCCTCCTGCTGGACAAAGTTCAGCCCGGCAAGCCCGCCGCGCGAGACCAGGTTGGTGTCATCATTCCACGCCATCAGATGCAGCAGGGTTTGCAGTAGCGCCAGATTACTGTCGCCGGTCTCTTCCATCATGCGGGTAAAGACTGGCATGGCTTGGGTACGCACCGTCAGGAAACCGCTCTCCGCCTCGCCGCGGGCCCCGGAGAGACCATAGCGCAGAAAATGAGCCTCGCCTTTACTGAGCCGTTCCCCGCCAGCAGAAGACAACTCCTGCATAACCATGCCGCGACAGAAGCGCGCCACCTGGTCGCAAAGCCGGTGCTGCTCTATCGGCTCACCTTTCGACACCAGCCTGCCCGCCGCCGCGCTGAGCAGGCCAAAAGCGAAGATCGCCCCGCGATGGGTATTCACCCCGCCGGTGGCCTCCAGCATATCGTTCTCACAGGCCATCCCTACCGGGCGCAGCATCATCAATACCTGCTCCGGCGCGACCGCCGCAGTATCGTGGCCCATGATGAAAAATTTCTCCATCCACGGAGCCACCACCGCGGTGCTGGCCTCAAACGAGGCCAGATCCATATCCCAGTGCGCGCCAGCGTTACGAATATCCACCAACCCGGGCTTTGGGGTCAGGCGAACTTCGGTCAACAGCGCGCGCTCTACCGCGCTGACCACCTCTTCGGCACTCAGTGGCTTCACGCGCCGCACACGCGCAGGATTAATTAACACGTCGCTCATGGCCTTTCCCCTCTGCGTTTAGTCGCTGTTTTTCACCTGACGAATCACATCGATGACCGAACCGTCGCGATAGCGCACCACCGCCACCACCCGATCGGTGAATTCGATCGGCTGCGGCTTGCCAGTCAACAGCTCAGCACGCTGCTGCAGTTCCTCAATGGTCATCAGCGGAATGCCTGCGCTGCGCAAATTGTCGATCAGGTCCTGACGTGCCGGGTTGACCGCAATGCCGTGGTCAGTGACCAGCACATCCACGCTGGCCCCCGGCGTGACGCGGGTCAGCACCTTTTCCACGACGCAGGGAATACGGCCGCGAACTAACGGCGCGGTAATAATGGTCAAATCCGCACCGGCGGCGGTATCGCTATGGCCACCGGACGCCCCGCGCAGCACACCGTTAGAACCGGTCATCACGTTAACGTTAAAGTCGATATCAATTTCCAGCGCGCTGAGCATCACCACGTTTAAGCGCTCGCAGGAGGCGCCTTTGGAGCCCGGGCTGGCATACTGATTGGTGGAGATCTCGACATGGTTCGGGTTCTGCGCCAGCGAACGCGCCGCGTCGCCATCGAAGGACTGGGTATCGAGCAGCGTTTTGATCAACCCTTTTTCGTGCAAATCGACCATCGTCCCGGTGATACCGCCGAGGCCGAAGCTGGCGGTAATGCCGTTACGGCGCATTTTATCTTCAAGGAAGCGAGTTACTGCCAGCGAGGCGCCGCCGGTACCGGTCTGCAGCGAGAAACCCTCTTTAAAGTAACCGGAGTGCTCAACGACTTTCGCCGCCTGGCGGGCGATCAGCAGCTCGCGCGGGTTGCTGGTCAGACGGATGGCACCCGCGGTAATTTTTTGCGGATCGCCGACTTCATCTACCTGGACTATCAGATCCACTTGATCCTGGGCAATACTGGCCGGATAGTTAGGATAATCCACCCACTCTTCGGTCAGCAGCACCACGCATTTAGCGTGCTCGGCATCGACGCGCGCGTAGCCCAGAGAACCGCAGCGTGATTTACCGCTAAAGCCGTTGGCGTTGCCAAACTCATCGCAGCAAGGAACGCCGAGAAACGCGACATCAATCGACAGCTCGCCGCTTTGAATCAGCTGTACGCGACCGCCGTGGGAGTGGATCTGCACCGGGTTTTCCATTAAACCGGCGGAGATCTCCTCGCCCAACTTGCCGCGCAGGCCGGAGGTGTAGATCTGGCGGATCACGCCATTTTTAATATGCTCGATCAGCGGCCAGTGGGCGTCGATCAGCGAACTGGACGCCAGGGTGAGATCGCGAAAACCCATTTCCGCCAGCTTCGCCACTACCATATTGACGACTTTGTCACCGCCGCGAAACGCGTGGTGAAACGAGATGGTCATGCCGTTTTGCAGGCCGGAGCGACGAATCGCCGTTTCCAGCGAATCGAAGATTTTGCGCTGGCGCTTTTCGCTCTCACTCGCCAGCCAGGGACTTTTCGCCGTTACGCCGGCATAAGGTGTCAGTCCATTCGGCATCACGTACTGCTGATTAAGCATTGCTACTGTCTCTTTCATCTTATTCCCCTTAATCACGAATACCGGAAGCCGAGAGCGCCACCACTTTGCGAGCATGGTCGATAATCGGTCCATCGATCATCTTGCCGTTCAGCGATACCACACCCAGACCTCGCGTTTCGGCTTCTTCCGCCGCGGCAATCACTTCCAGCGCGTGATCGACCTCTTTGCGCGTTGGGGCATAGACCTGATGCAGGAGTTCAATTTGTCGTGGGTTAACCAACGATTTGCCGTTAAAGCCGAGGTTTTTGGCCAGATTCGCTTCCGCCAGGAAGCCCTCTTCGTTATTGATATCCGACCACACCACGTCATAGGCGGCGATGCCGGCAACGCGCGCGGCATGCAGTACAGCGCAGCGGGCGTAGAACAGTTCAGTACCGTCGCCGCGGGAGGTGCCCATATCCATCACGTAATCGAAGGCCGCCAGCGCGATCGCCGCCAGACGCGGGCTGGCACGGGCGATTTCCACCGCGTTCACCACGCCCAGCGCCGACTCGATCGCCGCCATTAACTTGGTGCTGCCCACTTCCCGGCCGCACTCGCGTTCAATCCGCTCAACATGCGCTTCCAGCTCATGGATATCTTCTTTGCTGTCGGTTTTCGGCAGACGCACCATATCCACGCCCGCGCGGACTACCGCTTCAAGGTCGGCAAGACCGAACGGCGTATTCAGCGGGTTAATGCGCACCACGGTTTCGATATCCTGATACAGTGGATGCTGCAGCGCCTGATACACCAGCAGACGAGCGGTATCTTTCTCGCGCAGCGAAACGGCATCTTCCAGGTCGAACATCACCGCATCGGCGCCGTAGACGAATGACGTGCTTAACATGGCGGCATTGGCGCCAGGGATGAACAACATACTGCGACGTGGTTTCATAGCTGGCTCCATTGTAATTGGGTCTGTTGCGCCGCGCGCAGCGCCGCGGCCTGTACGCGAGCTCGCAAAACACATTCCAGCGCGCCTTTATCATCGACCACCACGTTGGCCTGTTTCACGCCAAGCTGAGCCAGCGTTTCTCTCACTACCTGCTCAATCGCAGCGCCAAACTGTTGTTTCACAATGCTGTCGATTTCCAGCTGAATGCCCGGCTGCGCCGCCGGTCCAATCCTGACCATCACATCGCTGGACTCCAGCGTGCCGGCCAGGGCGTCAATCTTCATTTCCATAGGGGAAAATCCTTAGTTAGGGCATAAAAATCAGGCGGTTTGATGTTCGCTTTCCGCCAGTTGCATCAGAAAAGAGAGGGTCCCCGGCGGTACCAGCGCCGCGACCGCCTGCCAGTTGCGCTGTCGATAGAGTTCGCGCACTCGGGAGGCCGACACGGGTCCACCATTTTTTTCGATTCGCGCAAGCTCAACTACTTCAATGGGCGGCGCGTCGCCTGGCGCTTCCAGTAGTGACTTCATGCGCTGGTTGTAATTACGGGTCAGGGGACACAGCGGCTCGGTGCCGACAAAGCGATGGGTAATCTGCAGCGCCGGGGCCAGGCGCTCGCGGAAGAGCTGCAGGTCAATCTGGCTGTGGCAGTCATCAACCACCCCCTGCTCTTTCAGGAAATAGCCGGGGAACGTCGCCCGCGAGATCAGATACGCCGAACCGGGATGCAGCGTCACCTTATCGATGCCGGTAATCCCCTGTTCAATGAGCTTGAAGCGATCGTGATAGGAAAAGCAGGACGCATCTTCTTTGACCACAAACAGATGCAGCCAGTCGCACTGGCTGGCCGCCTGTTCTACCAACCAGCGGTGGCCGAGGGTGAATGGATTGGCATTCATCACGATAGCGCCGATTTTTCTTCCCGGCTGACGGTACATCGCCAGTTGTCGACAGTAACGAGTCAGCCGTTCGCGGCTATTTTCCATTAGCACGGCGCGGTCGCCCGCCTGGGCTATCGGCCAGAAGCCGGCGCCGGAAAATAACGCGGCATTGCAAGGTTTAGTGAACAAAAACAGTTCGCTGCGCCCCAGCTCATAGGCCAGCGTCAGGAGCTCGGTCAGTAATTTAAGGCTCAGCCCCTCCCCCTGCAGCGAGGGATCGATGGCGATGCATTTCAGCACATTGCCGGCGATAGCACCGCAGCCGACCAGCCGCTGCTGATACTCGGCGATAATCGCCATTTCGCAGTCGGCCTCTAACGACAGTTGATGCTGGCGGAGAAACCGATCGATCGCCTCTCGCCGCGGTTTATCTTTTAATAGCTGAACGCGTTTTAATATCAGTGTCATTTTTTAGCGCTTCGTCATTTCAAAACGAACTGTATTTCGCCAGCGTTCGGCTATGGATTCTTGTATTTAAGTCACAGTTTTTCTCGTGGCTTAATTGGCTTTATGGTTTTTATGTTGTTAATTAATTCAGAATCATAAAAACAATTAAATTAATAAAAAACACGAGTATTCAGTGAAGATAATCACACCTTACCCCTGGGTCTATTTATTACTATGCGCCGGTCTTACTACTCCATCAATAAACAGGATAACGTTTATGACTAACATGAGTCAGGCTCCGGCGACGGAGAAAAAGGGCGTTAGCGATCTGCTGGGATTTAAAATCTTCGGCATGCCGCTCCCCCTTTACGCATTTGCGTTAATTACACTATTACTTTCACATTTTTATAACGCATTACCCACCGATATCGTCGGCGGCTTTGCCATCATGTTTATTATCGGCGCTATATTCGGGGAAATTGGCAAGCGCCTGCCAATATTCAACAAATATATCGGTGGCGCTCCGGTGATGATTTTCCTGGTGGCGGCTTATTTTGTCTATGCCGGTATTTTTACGCAGAAAGAAATCGATGCTATCAGCAACGTTATGGATAAGAGTAACTTCCTTAACTTATTCATCGCGGTATTAATTACCGGAGCAATTCTGTCGGTAAACCGCCGCCTGCTGCTGAAATCACTGCTCGGCTATATTCCAACTATCCTGATGGGCATTGTCGGCGCGTCTATTTTTGGCATCGCTATCGGCCTGGTGTTCGGTATTCCAGTGGATCGCATCATGATGCTGTACGTCCTGCCGATCATGGGTGGCGGCAACGGCGCGGGCGCGGTCCCCTTGTCGGAGATTTACCACTCCGTCACCGGTCGTTCTCGCGAAGAGTATTACTCAACCGCTATCGCTATTCTGACCATCGCTAACATCTTCGCCATCGTCTTTGCCGCCGTCCTCGATATCATCGGCAAAAAACACACCTGGCTGAGCGGCGAAGGGGAACTGGTGCGTAAAGCCTCGTTCAAAGTGGAAGAAGATGAGAAAGCGGGACAAATCACCCATCGCGAAACCGCCGTCGGTCTGGTGCTGTCCACTACCTGCTTCCTGCTGGCCTACGTCGTGGCGAAGAAAATTCTGCCCAGCATTGGCGGTGTGGCTATTCACTATTTCGCGTGGATGGTGCTGATCGTCGCCGCGCTGAACGCCTCCGGGCTGTGCTCACCGGAAATCAAAGCCGGTGCTAAACGCTTGTCTGATTTCTTCTCCAAACAGCTGCTGTGGGTGCTGATGGTCGGGGTCGGCGTCTGCTACACCGACCTACAGGAAATTATCAACGCCATCACCTTCGCTAACGTTGTTATCGCCGCCATTATCGTTATCGGTGCGGTGCTCGGCGCGGCGATCGGTGGCTGGCTGATGGGTTTCTTCCCAATAGAATCGGCCATCACTGCAGGCCTGTGTATGGCCAACCGCGGCGGCTCCGGCGACCTGGAAGTTCTCTCTGCCTGTAACCGTATGAACCTTATCTCTTATGCGCAAATCTCCTCCCGTTTGGGCGGCGGTATTGTGCTGGTCATCGCCAGCATCGTGTTCGGCATGATGATTTAACCCATACGCACGATGGCACGTTGAACTGACAGGTGAAGAACGAATCAGGGTCCAATGCCGGGAGCGGCAGAGGGAAATCCACCCTGCTCCTTAGCCGGAAACGCCAGAAACCTTGTCAGACAGCGCGTCATCGTGCCCCTATTTGAGATGTATAAATGACTGACAATGCCGTCCTGTTAGGCGAAGGCTTCACCCTGATGTTTCTCGGCATGGGCTTTGTGCTGGTGTTCCTGCTGCTGCTCATTTTCGCCATCCGGGGAATGTCCCTCGCCGTCAACCGCCTGTTTCCCGAGCCGCCTGCCGCCCCCAAACCGGCGCCGGCCGCCGTCGCGCCCGCCGACGATTTCGCCCGCCTGAAGCCGGCGATTGTCGCCGCCATTCACCACCATCGCCGTCTTCACCCTTAATTCACGGAGGAATTCATGACCGTTGCCATTACCGATGTCGTCCTGCGCGACGCCCACCAGTCCCTGTTCGCCACCCGTCTGCGTCTCGACGATATGCTGCCCGTTGCCGCTCAGCTGGACGACGTCGGCTACCGCTCGCTGGAGTGCTGGGGCGGCGCCACCTTTGACGCCTGCATCCGCTTTCTCGGCGAGGACCCGTGGGTCCGCCTGCGCGAGCTGAAAAAGGCGATGCCCAAGACCCCGCTGCAGATGCTGCTCCGCGGCCAGAACCTGCTCGGCTACCGCCACTACGCCGATGACGTGGTGGAGCGCTTCGTGGAGCGCGCCGTCAAAAACGGCATGGACGTCTTCCGCGTCTTCGACGCCATGAACGACCCGCGCAACATGCAGGCCGCCCTGCAGGCGGTCCGCCGCCACGGCGCCCACGCCCAGGGTACGCTTTCGTACACCACCAGCCCGGCCCACACCCTGCAGACCTGGCTCGACCTCACCGAACAGCTGCTGGAGACCGGCGTTGACTCCGTCGCCATCAAGGACATGTCCGGCATCCTCACCCCGCATGCCGCCTTTGAGCTGGTCAGCGAAATCAAAAAACGCTATGACGTCACCCTGCACCTGCACTGCCACGCCACCACCGGGATGGCGGAGATGGCGCTGCTGAAGGCCATTGAAGCCGGCGTCGACGGCGTCGACACCGCCATCTCCTCGATGAGCGCCACCTATGGCCACCCGGCCACCGAGGCGCTGGTGGCCACCCTCGCCGGCACACCGTACGACACCGGCCTCGATATCCACAGGCTGGAGAGCATCGCCGCGTACTTCCGCGAGGTGCGTAAGAAGTACCACGCCTTCGAAGGCCAGCTGAAAGGCACCGACAGCCGTATCCTCGTCGCCCAGGTGCCGGGCGGGATGCTCACCAACCTCGAAAGCCAGCTGAAGCAGCAGAGCGCCGCCCACCGTCTGGATGAGGTACTGGCGGAAATCCCCCGCGTGCGCGAGGACCTCGGCTTCATCCCGCTGGTGACCCCGACCTCGCAGATTGTCGGCACCCAGGCGGTGCTCAACGTGCTGGGCGGCGAGCGCTACAAAACCATTGCGAAGGAGACTGCCGGTATCCTGAAGGGCGAGTACGGCCGCACCCCGGCCCCGGTGAACGCCGCCCTGCAGGCGCGGGTGCTCGACGGCGCCGACCCGGTGACCTGCCGCCCGGCCGACCTGCTGAAGCCGGAGCTGGCGCAGCTGGAAGCCGACGTCAGACGCCAGGCGCAGGAGAAGGGCATCACGCTTGCCGAAAACGCCATCGACGACGTGCTCACCGTGGCGCTGTTCCCGCAGCCCGGCCTGAAGTTCCTCGAAAACCGCCACAACCCGGCGGCCTTTGAGCCGGTACCGCAGGCGGAAGCCGCGCAGCCAGTGGCAAAAGCAGAAAAACCTGCCGCCTCCGGCGTCTACACCGTGGAGGTGGAAGGCAAAGCCTTCGTGGTCAAAGTCAGCGACGGCGGTGACGTCAGCCAGCTGACGGCGGCTGCTCCTGCTCCTGCTCCTGCCTCTGCACCCGCCGCTGCCGCCCCGGCCGGCGCCGGTATCCCGGTGACCGCCCCGCTGGCGGGCACTATCTGGAAGGTGCTGGCCAGCGAAGGCCAGACGGTGGCCGAAGGCGAGGTGCTGCTGATTCTGGAAGCCATGAAGATGGAGACCGAAATCCGCGCCGCGCAGGCCGGCACCGTGCGCGGTATCGCGGTGAAAGCCGGCGACGCGGTGGCGGTCGGCGACACCCTGATGACTCTGGCGTAAGGACGAGGAGCGGAAATGGAAAGTCTGAACGCCCTGATTCAGGGCATGGGGCTGATGCACCTCGGCGCCGGCCAGGCGGTGATGCTGCTGGTCAGCCTGCTGCTGCTCTGGCTGGCGATTGCGAAGAAGTTCGAGCCGTTACTGCTGCTGCCGATTGGCTTCGGCGGCCTGCTCTCCAATATCCCGGAGGCCGGGCTGGCGCTCACCGCCCTGGAGAGCCTGCTGGCCCACCACGACCCGGCGCAGCTGGCGGTGATTGCCGCGAAGCTCCACTGCGCGCCGGACGTCCACACCATTAAGGAGGCGCTGGCGCTGGCCCTGCCGTCGGTGCAGGGGCAGATGGAGAGCCTCGCGGTGGACATGGGCTACTCCGCCGGGGTGCTGGCCATCTTCTATAAGGTGGCGATTGGCTCGGGTATCGCGCCGCTGGTCATCTTTATGGGCGTCGGAGCGATGACCGATTTCGGCCCGCTGCTGGCTAACCCGCGCACCCTGCTGCTGGGGGCGGCGGCGCAGTTCGGGATCTTCGCCACCGTGCTCGGGGCGCTGACGCTGAACTACTTCGGCATCATCAGCTTCACCCTGCCGCAGGCGGCGGCCATCGGCATCATCGGCGGCGCCGACGGCCCGACGGCGATTTACCTGTCGGGCAAGCTGGCGCCGGAGCTGCTGGGGGCCATCGCGGTGGCGGCGTACTCCTATATGGCGCTGGTGCCGCTGATCCAGCCGCCGATCATGAAGGCGCTGACCACGGATAAGGAGCGGAAGATCCGCATGGTGCAGCTGCGCACGGTGAGTAAGCGGGAGAAGATCCTCTTCCCGGCGGTGCTGTTGCTGCTGGTGGCGCTCCTGCTGCCGGACGCCGCGCCGCTGCTGGGGATGTTCTGCTTCGGCAACCTGATGCGCGAGAGCGGGGTGGTGGAGCGGCTGAGCGATACAGTGCAGAACGCGCTGATCAACATAGTGACCATCTTCCTCGGACTGTCGGTGGGGGCCAAGCTGGTGGCGGACAAGTTCCTGCAGCCGCAGACGCTGGGGATCCTGGTGCTGGGGGTGATCGCCTTCTGTGTGGGGACCGCCGCCGGGGTGCTGATGGCGAAGCTGATGAACGTGTTCAGCCGGCACAAAATCAACCCGCTAATCGGCTCGGCGGGGGTGTCGGCGGTGCCGATGGCGGCGCGGGTGTCGAACAAGGTGGGTCTGGAAGCGGACGGGCAGAACTTCCTGCTGATGCACGCCATGGGCCCGAACGTGGCGGGGGTGATCGGCTCGGCGATCGCCGCCGGGGTGATGCTCAAGTACGTGCTGGCGATGTAGGCCGGCATCCTTCCCGGAGGTGTGGCTGTCGCCCCACCTCCGGGCTGATTTGATACCCACTCCTGGCATGACGGGGCCGGGCACATGTCTGAAATTTTCTGTTCTGTGCTCCACCTGTCGGCGCCGGGGGCGCAAAACGGGGAGAATAACAATTTAATGTCTATCTACCCAATGTATACCCGAAAAATCACCCACTGGTTTGCCAGGCGATCGTTTCAGAATCGCATCTTCCTGCTGATCTTATTCACCTCGACGATCGTCATGCTGGCGATGTCATGGTATCTGACAGACATTACCGAGGAGCGTCTGCATTATCAGGTCGGGCAACGGGCGCTGATTCAGGCGATGCAGATTTCGGCGATGCCGGAGCTGGTGGAGGCAGTGCAGAAACGCGATCTCGCCAGAATCAAAGCCCTTATCGACCCCATGCGTTCGTTCTCCGACGCCACCTACATCACCGTCGGTGATGCCAGCGGCCAGCGCCTCTATCACGTCAATCCTGATGAAATCGGCAAATCGATGGAAGGCGGCGATAGCGATGAGGCGTTGATAAACGCTAAAAGCTACGTGTCAGTGCGCAAAGGCTCGCTGGGATCGTCGCTGCGCGGTAAATCGCCGATTCAGGACGCAACCGGCAAGGTGATCGGCATTGTGTCGGTAGGCTATACCATTGAGCAACTGGAAAACTGGCTCAGCCTGCAGATAAGTTCGCTGCTGATCCCGATGGCCATCATGTTACTGCTTCTGCTCTTTTGCGCCCGCCGCTTCTCACTGCATATCAAAAAACAGATGCTCAATATGGAACCCCAGCAGCTGTCACAGCTGTTGATCCAGCAAAGCGTGCTGTTTGAATCGGTGTTCGAAGGGCTTATCGCCATCGACTCCGATTATAAAATCACTGCGATTAATCAGACTGCGCGTCGCCTGCTCAATTTGAGTCAGCCGGAACCGACGCTTATCGGCAAACGGATCAGCAGCGTTATCTCGCAGGAGGTCTTCTTCTACGATGCGCCACAGACCAATAAAAAAGACGAAATCGTTACCTTCAATCAGATCAAAGTGATCGCCAGCCGGATGGCGGTGATCTTAAACAATGAGCCACAGGGCTGGGTGATCAGCTTTCGCAGCAAAGACGATATCAACACCCTTAGCCTGCAGCTTAGCCAGGTACAACAATATGCCGATAACCTGCGCGCCGTACAGCATGAGCATCGCAATCTGATCTCCACTATCGCCGGTCTGCTGTTTCTTAAACGCTATAACCAAGCGCTGGAACTGATCCAACAGCAGTCGGAAAGTCACCAGAAGGTGATCGATTTTATTGCACGCAATTTCCAGGACAACCACCTGGCCGGGCTGTTGATCGGCAAATATTACCGGGCCAAAGAGCTTGGACTTGAGCTGATTTTCGATCCGGCCTGCTTCGTTGATAGATTACCTACCGCCCTTTCGCACAACGAATGGATCTCGATCGTGGGGAATCTACTTGATAACGCCTACAATGCCAGCCTGCGTCAACCGCAGGGTTCAAAACAGATCGAATGCCTGATCAACAGTGATGGCCAGGAGGTGATCATTGAGATCGCCGACCAGGGATGCGGCATTGACGAGGCGCTGCGCGATCGGATCTTCGAGCGCGGCGTCACCAGCAGCGCCAGCAAAGATCATGGTATCGGACTCTGGCTGGTACGCAGCTACGTGGAACAAGCAGGCGGCAGTATCGTCGTCGAAAATAATATTCCTTTTGGCACCATTTTTACGCTTTATATCCCCCTGACCCGAGATGAACATCATGGATAGCATCACTACTCTTATTGTTGAAGACGAACCTATGCTGGCGGAGATCCTGGTGGATAACATTAAACAGTTTCCCCAGTTCGACGTCATTGGTATTGCGGATAAGCTTGAGAGCGCCAGGAAACAGCTCAGACTGTATCAACCGCAGCTGATCCTGCTGGATAATTTTTTACCCGACGGCAAAGGTATCGATCTGATCCGCCATGCAGTCAGTACACATTACAAGGGACGGATTATCTTTATTACCGCGGATAATCACATGGAAACCATCAGCGAAGCGCTGCGTCTTGGGGTGTTTGATTACCTGATTAAGCCGGTGCACTATCAGCGCCTGCAGCACACGCTGGAGCGCTTTGCCCGCTATCGTAGCTCGCTGCGCTCCAGTGAACAGGCCAGCCAGCTCCATGTCGACGCGCTGTTTAATATTCAGGCCCGGGAACAAACGGAACCCGCCAGCGCACCACTGCGCGGGATCGATGAAAGCACCTTTCAGCGCGTGCTCCAGCTGTTTGCCGACCCGACGGTGGTGCATACCGCCGACTCGCTGGCCCGTATCCTCGGCAGCAGCAAAACCACCGCTCGCCGTTATCTGGAACAAGGAGTAAAGAACGACTTTCTGGAAGCGGAAATCAGCTACGGCAAGGTTGGCCGACCTGAGCGTATCTATCACGGCAAGCAGACCTATCCTGAGCAGAGATAAAACGCTTACGCCAGGGTGTAGCTGACCACCAGCTGCCCCTTCTTCATCTTAATCTGACTAATGACAATGTCGCCCAGCTCCGCCAGACGGGCGACGTGGGTGCCTCCGCAGGGATAGGCTGGCAGCTCGCCGAATCCCACCTTGCGCATGCCATCAGCGAACGTCACCTGACGCGGTAAGTCCTGCGCCTGCCATGCCTTTACTAACGCCAGTAGCGCACTGGCGTCCGGCAGCGCGGCGCTATTCCTGCTGGCAAAGGTTATCCGCCCTTCGCCGGGCCAGTGGTGCGCTTTCACCGGTTGCCAGCCAAGCTGTTCGCCCGCCAGGCCAAGCAGGTGGCCGGCAGAATGCAGACGAGCATGCAGCTGTCTCGCGGAGGCATCAATTTTCATCTCCACTTCACCGAGGGGAAGGGGTTGCGACAGAATATGCAGCACCCTTTCGCCGCGCACAGCCACCGTCTCAACCACCTGCCCGGCAATCCATCCACGGTCCGCCGGTTGACCGCCCCCTTGCGGGTGAAACAGCGTCCGATCCAGTTCGATGGCGTAACGGCCATCCGCTTCTGCAGTGCAGGCGATGATCTGGGCGCGCCCGTCGGTAGCATCGCTGGTGTAATAAACCCGTTCAGTCATAGTGATTCTCCTCTCTGTCCGGCCAGTATATTATTAATGCCGACAGCGATAATCCCACCACCAGCCAATGCACTCTTGCTCCGGGAGCACAAATGAATCTGAACCTCCTGCCCGACCTCGCTCTTTTCGTTCAGATAGTCGACCAGGGCAGCTTCTCCGCCGTCGCCCGCCAGAACGGCATTACCCCTTCAGCCGTTAGCCGCAGCGTGTCACGGCTGGAGCGAGAGATGGGCTGCAAACTGCTGCAGCGTACCACCCGCAAGCTGCGTCTTAGCGATGCCGGGGAAACGGTGTATCAGCATGCCCAGCAGATGCTGGAAGCGGCGCGACAGGCAATGGATTCCGCAGGCAGTCGCCAAACGGTCGCCCAGGGAAAGCTGACGCTCAGCGTCCCGAAAGCCGTCGGCCGCTTTGTGATCCACCCGCTGATGATGGCGTTTTTCCACCGCTACCCGCAGGTGGACGTCTGCCTGCGGCTGGAAGATCGCCCTCTCGATTTTATCGATGACGGTATTGATCTGGCGCTACGCATCACCGATACCCCCTCCCCCGGCCTGCATGGCAAACCGCTGATGCCAATCAGGCACGTTATCTGCGCCACTGAGGCCTATTTACAGCAGCACGGTACGCCGTACACGCCGCAGGATCTGCGCGCGCATAGCTGCATTAGCCTTGGCGAAACGCCCGCCGATGCGCGCTGGAAGTTCCGTCGGGAAGGCAAAACAGAAACGGTGCAAACCTACGGGCGGTACGCCGCCAACCATACCGCCGTACGCCTCGACGCGGTCAGACAGCATTTAGGGATCGGCAGCCTGCCGCTGTTCACCGCCCGTGAGGCGCTGGCGAACGGCGACATCGTGCAGGTGCTGCCCGAGTGGGAATTTATCAGCAGCTACTCCGGCGACCTGTGGCTGCTGTGGGCGGGAGATAAACATATGCCCGCCAGGATGCGGGCGATGATTGATTATCTCAGCGAGACGGTGCCGGCGCTGGACGCAGGCAGCACAGAGCCAGCGAAATAATTGCAAACCACGGAATGATAACTCCCAACACAAACCAGATCCCGGAGCGGCCGATATCATGCATTCGCCGGCAGCCTACAGCCAGCAGGGGGATCGCCATCAACAGCAGCCACAGCGCCGCAAAGGGTATGACAACAAAACTGAGGATCCCGTAGTGAGGGTCAACAAGGGTGGCCAGACTCCAGGCGGCCACTGGCGCGGCGGCGATCAATACATTGATGAGAAAAAACGTCCAGAACTGCTGCCGGCTGGCGCGGCCACTAAAGTTAAAGGTCTCTTTCCAGCCGCTCAAATACGCCTGTCCATAGGTCATTGCTTCTCTCCTTGAAAATCGAGTGATATATCACGGCGCCAGGGCAATCACCTCCGCCGCCCAGCGCTGAAACCCTTCGACGTCGATATCCAGCGCCACCTGGGCGTTCGCCGGCTGGCCCAGTCGTCCTTCGATATCCACCACCGTGGTGCCGGCGGTCCAGGTCCCCTGCGTCTCCACCGCCACAAAGCACGGCTGGAGAGTGAACAGTTCCGGGCGGGCCAGCCACGCAATAGCGCACAAGTCGTGCATGCGCAGACCGCTGCTCATGCTGCCGCTGCGATAGTGGCTAAACAGCGCATGGAGCATTTTACCGGTCTGGTTCAGCGTCGGCAGCGTCGCCAGATAATCCGCCGCCAGCAGCGCCCGGTTGGTGACGTCCAGCCCGCACATCACAATCTCCAGCCCGCTGTGGAACACTTTCGCGGCGGCCTCCGGGTCGATAGCGATATTGAATTCCGCATTCGGCGTGAAGTTGCCGCGGCCCGCCGAGCCGCCCATGATCACCAGCCGGCGAATATTAAACACACATTCCGGGTACTGGGTCAGCAGTAGCGCTATATTGGTCAGCGGACCAATCGCCACCAGGGTGATCGGCTCGGCAGCATGCATAAGCGCATCACGGATCGCCTGGAAGGCCGGCTTCGCCAGCGGTTGACGTTGATGCTCAACAAAGTCATACCCCTCCATGCCGGATTCGCCATGCACCGAGGCGGCGTCGCGCAACGGACGCACCAGCGGCATCGACGCGCCCTGCGCCAGCGGTACATCGGCATTCCAGAAATGCAGCAATTGCAGCGCGTTACGGGTCGTCTTCTCCACCGAGACATTGCCCGCTACGGTGGTCATCAACTGCAGATCCAGCTCAGGCGCGAACAGCGCCGCGGCAATGGCGGCGGCATCGTCGATGCCCGGATCGGTATCAAGAATGATTGGTAAGCGCATGGTTTCTCCCTAAAAAAATGCCAGACGTTAAGTCTGGCATCTTCTCATACTGCTGGAGGAAAGAACTTACTCTACTTCACGGACATCCACACGCAGCTCTTTCGGCACTTCAAAGACGATATTCTCTTCCCGTCCTTCCAGCGGCACGGCTTCGCCGCCGCCCAGCTCCTGCAGGCGGGTAATGACGTTCTGCACCAGAATATCCGGCGCCGACGCGCCCGCCGTCACGCCGACGCAGGCCGCATCCTTGACCCACGCTTCCTGGATATCGGAGGCGTCGTCAATCAGGTAAGCCGCTTTGCCCATCCGCTGCGCCAGCTCGGCGAGGCGGTTAGAGTTGGAGGAGTTTTTCGACCCGACCACCAGCACCACGTCAGCCTGCTCCGCCAGCGCGCGCACGGCTTCCTGACGGTTAGTGGTGGCATAGCAAATGTCGTCTTTGCGCGGGCCGACGATTTTCGGAAAACGCGCGCGCAGGGCGTCAATCACATCCGAGGTATCGTCGACGGAGAGCGTGGTCTGGGTCATAAACGACAGCCGGGCGTCATTTTTCACTTCCAGCTTCAGCACGTCTTCCGGCGACTCGACCAGGTACATCCCCCCTTGCGGGTTGTTGTACTGTCCCATGGTGCCTTCGACTTCCGGATGGCCGGCATGGCCAATCAGAATCGACTCTTCGCCGCGGCGGCTGGCGCGGGCGACTTCCATATGGACTTTGGTCACCAGCGGACAGGTGGCATCGAATACCGTCAGGTCGCGGCTCTTCGCTTCGTTGCGTACCGCCTGCGACACGCCGTGGGCGGAGAAAATCAGGATCGCGCCGTCCGGCACTTCGCTGATCTGTTCGATAAAAATGGCGCCACGCTTGCGCAGGCTATCCACCACATAGCGGTTGTGCACCACTTCATGACGAACATAGATCGGTGCGCCATACAGCGTCAGCGCGTTTTCTACAATGCTGATAGCGCGGTCAACGCCAGCGCAAAAACCGCGCGGGTTAGCCAACAGGATCTGCATGTTACTCCTCCAGCGCTGGATCGATCTCCAGCACTTCAATATCAAAATGAACAGTGCGCCCGGCCAGCGGATGGTTGAAGTCAACGGTGATGGAATCGCCGTTCACTTCGCGGATCACGCCAGGCATTTCGCTGCCATCCATTGCGGTAAAGAGCATAATCGCGCCGATCTCCGGCTCGCCAGCGTCGATAAACTCGCGGCGAGAGAAATACTGAATCAGGTCCGGGCTGGGTACGCCAAAGGCGGCGTCAGGCTCCAGCGAAAAGGCCTTTTTCTCCCCCTCTTTCAAACCGAGAAGCTGTTGCTCCAGCCCTTCAGACAAAGAGGTGTCGCCGAGGCGAAACAGCGCCGGTTTGCCGTTGCTGCGGGTGGACTCGGCAGTGGAGCCGTCGTCCAGTTTCAGAGTGAAGTGCACCAGTACCGCGCTGTTGCTCTGTACGGATTTAGACATGCAAATTGCTCGCTTGTTTAGGTCACCCGGTGCCCGGCGGCATTACGCTTACCGGGCCTACGGGGGCCAAAAATTCTGTAGGCCGGGTAAGCGTCACGTCACCCGGCATTGAGATTTACGCCTGCTCTTTCACAGTCGGTTTCGGCAGGAAGCCTTCCAGCACAATCAGCGCTGCGCCGATGCAGATCGCGCTATCGGCGAGGTTGAAGGTGGCAAAATGCCAGTCGCCGACGTAGAAGTCGATCATATCGACCACAAAGCCATGCCACAGGCGATCGAACAAGTTGCCCAGCGCGCCGCCGATAATCAGCGCGTAGGCAATATTGTTCAGCTTTTGCGTCGCCTTCGAACGGTACATCAGCACCGTCAGCACTACGCAAATGCCGATCGCGATCCCGGAAAAGAACCAGCGCTGCCAGCCGCCGCTGTCGGCGAGGAAGCTAAAGGCCGCGCCATAGTTGCGGGCATAATGCAGATTAAGCGACGGGAACAGCGGAACCGTCTCCCCCAGAGCGAAGTTCTGGAGGATCAGGAATTTGCTGCCCAGATCGATAATCAGCACGGCTACGACCACCCACAGCCAGCGTAGCCCCGTTGAACAGATCGATTTACTCATCAGGCGAATTTACGTTGCTCGCCGTCACCGGCGACGTTGCTCACACAGCGTCCGCAGATTTCCGCGTGTTCCGCCACCTTGCCGATATCGGTGGTGTAATGCCAGCAGCGCGGGCATTTCTCACCTTCAGCTTTACTCAATGCGACTTTCAGCCCTTTGAGCAGTTCGCTTTGCTGTGCATCAGCGGACGCGCTCGCATAGTCTGCGACGTTCGCCCCGGAGGTCAACAGGACAAATCGCAATTCATCGCCCAGCGCATTGAGCTTAGCCGCCAGATCGGCATCAGCATACAGCGTGACTGCCGCTTCCAGCGAGCCGCCGACTTTCTTATCCGTACGCGCCTGCTCGATCACCTTGTTGACTTCGCCACGCACCTTCAGCAGCTCATCCCAGAAATCGTCGTTCATCGCTTCGTCGTCGGCCAGGCCGAACAGACCTTCATACCACTCGCCGGTGAAGACATATTTCTCACGCTCGCCCGGCAGATAGCCCCAGATTTCATCTGCGGTGAAGGACATGATCGGCGCCATCCAGCGCACCAGCGCTTCCACGATATGGAACAGCGCGGTCTGGCAGCTGCGACGCGCCACGCTGTCCGCCTTGGCGGTGTACTGGCGGTCTTTGATGATGTCGAGGTAGAACGAGCCCATCTCGATGGAGCAGAAGCGCATCAGGCGCTGCACCACTTCATGGAAGTCGTAGGATTCGTAGGCTTTCAGGATATCTTCCTGTGCCGCCTGCGCGCAGCCGACCGCCCAGCGGTCCAGCACCACCATCTCTTCCGGTTTAACCATGTCTTTCACCGGATCGAAACCGTTAAGGTTCGCCAGCAGGAAGCGCGCGGTGTTACGGATACGACGATAGCTGTCCGCAGCGCGTTTGAGGATCTCGTCAGAGACCGCCATTTCGCCGGTGTAGTCGGTGGAAGCCACCCACAGGCGCAGGATATCGGCGCCGAGCTTGTTCATCACGTCCTGCGGGCTAACGGTGTTGCCGATAGACTTGGACATTTTGCGGCCCTGACCGTCGACGGTGAAGCCGTGGGTCAGTACCTGGCGATATGGCGCTTTGCCTTTCATCGCCGTGGAAATCATCAGCGAGGACATGAACCAGCCGCGATGCTGGTCAGAACCTTCCAGATACATATCGGCGGCGTGACCGGCGAATTCCGGACGCACGTCAACCACGGAAGAGTGGGTCGACCCGGAGTCAAACCAGACGTCGAGGGTATCCGGCACTTTCTCATAGCTGTCGGCGTCATCGCCAAGAATGTCGCGGGAATCGAGATCCCACCACGCCTGGATGCCGTCAACTTCAACGCGTTTTGCCACTTCTTCCATCAGCTCAAGGGTACGCGGGTGCAGTTCATGGGTTTCTTTATGCACGAACAGCGACATCGGCACGCCCCAGGTGCGCTGACGGGAGATACACCAGTCAGGGCGGTTAGCGACCATCGATTCGATACGCGCCTGGCCCCAGTCCGGGATCCACTGCACGCCTTTGATCTCTTTCAGCGACTGCGCGCGCAGGCCTTTCTGATCCATGCTCACGAACCACTGCGGAGTGGCGCGGAAGATGATCGGCGACTTGTGGCGCCAGCAGCATGGATAGCTGTGCTGCAGTTTCTCAACGTGTAACAGCGCGCCACGCTCACGCAGCATCTCAACGATGATGTCATTGGCTTTGAAAACATTAATGCCGTCCAGGGACGGCCAGGTGCCAGGCAGGTAAGCGCCGTCCGGGCCAACCGGGTTGGCGATTTCCAGACCGTATTTCTGGCTGATGGTGTAGTCGTCCGGACCGTGGCCGCCAGCGGTATGCACCGCACCGGTACCGGCATCCAGCGTCACGTGGTCGCCAAGGATCGCCGGCACGTCGAAATCGAGGAACGGATGCTTAAAGCGCATCAGCTCAAGCTCAGAACCTTGTACCGCCGCCAGAATAGTGTAGTCCGTCGCGCCAACGCGCTTCATTACGCTCTCAACCAGGTCTTTCGCCAGGATCAGCGCCTGGCCGTCAACCTGCACCAGCGCATAGTCGAACTCAGGAGACAGAGAGATAGCGCGGTTGGCCGGCAGGGTCCACGGCGTGGTGGTCCAGATAACCAGCGACACCGGACCGTTGACGTCGGCTACGCCGAATTTCGCCAGTACCGCGGCTTTGTCTACCGCGTGGAACGCGACATCGATAGACGGAGAGGTTTTGTCGTAATACTCCACTTCCGCTTCCGCCAGCGCGGAACGGCAGTCTACGCACCAGTGCACCGGTTTGGCGCCTTTATGCAGGTGGCCATTACCGATGATTTTGCCCAGCGCGCGGATGATGTTGGCTTCGGTTTTGAAGTCCATGGTCAGGTACGGATGCGACCAGTCGCCCAGCACGCCGAGACGGATAAAGTCTTTACGCTGGCCATCGATCTGCTCGGCGGCATATTCGCGGCACTTAGCGCGGAATTCGGCAGCGGTAAATTTCTCACCCGGCTTGCCGTATTCCTGCTCCACTTTCAGCTCGATCGGCAGACCGTGGCAGTCCCAGCCCGGAACGTAAGGCGAGTCATAGCCCGTCAGTCCTTTGGACTTAACGATAATGTCTTTCAGAATCTTGTTTACCGAGTGACCAATATGAATGCTGCCATTCGCATAAGGAGGGCCATCATGCAGAATGAAGGTTTTTTTGCCTTTTTTGGCTGCACGAATGATGCCGTACAGGTCATCATCGGTCCAACGCGCCAGCATTCCCGGTTCGCGTTTGGCGAGGTCGCCACGCATAGGGAACCCTGTTTCCGGCAAATTCAGGGTCGATTTATAGTCACTCATCAGATTCTCGGTTCCGTATTTCGGTTTGATAAACACCAGTGGCTCAGGCCTGGCTGGTCAGCCCAAATAATTCGCGGGCCGTTAACTCATCACGTGCGATTTGCGCCTTCAGCTCGTCCAGCGACGCAAACCGCTGCTCGTTACGTATCTTTTTACGCAGTATTACATTGATATGGCGACCGTAGAGGTCCATTACAACGTCCAACAGATGTACTTCGAGCTGCTGACGCACGCCCGCAACCGTTGGACGGGTGCCAATATTGGCGACACCCGCTATCGGTTTGTCGCCCAGCCCTGTCACTTCTACCGCATAGACCCCTTTAACCGGGGAAACCTGACGACGCAGCGGTAAGTTCGCCGTCGGAAAACCTATGGTTCGGCCTAGTTCATCACCATGCACGACGCGTCCGGAGATGCTAAACGGATGGCCGAGCAGCGTCTCCGCCAGCAGGAGATCGTCATCGGCCAGCGCCTGGCGTACCGCCGTGCTGCTGATTCGCACCCCGCCTTCGCAGAAGGTTTGGGTGCTGGTGACGTCGAAGCCATATTCCGCCCCCGCCTTTTGTAATAACAAGAAATCCCCCTGGCGACCAGCGCCAAAGCGGAAATCGTCACCAACGGCGAGGAACTGCACGCCCAGGCGACGCACCAGCAGTTCACTGATAAAATCCTGCGCGGTTAGCGCGGCGAACCGGCGGTCAAAGCGAACGCACAATACATAGTCAACCCCGCTTTCAGCCAGATAGCCCAGCTTTTCACGCAGGCGGGTCAATCGCGCCGGGGCTTTATCAGCGGCAAAGAGCTCCAGCGGCTGGGGTTCGAAAATCATCACCACGACCGGTAAACCGCGCTGGCGGCCCTCTTCGCGCAACCGCTGCAGCAGCGCCTGATGCCCACGATGCACGCCGTCGAAATTACCAATGGTCAGCACGCACCCGTGCGGGGCCTGACTGAGATTATGTATGCCGCGTATCAGCTTCATGTCTGGCTCAAAACAGTGAAAATCGTCCGAGTATACCTTGTACAACTGTCAACGTTAACCAGCGATTGCACCTCGGCAACGAAAGTTCTCAGGAATTCATTCACTCAGCGCGAGAAAGCGTGAAAACTGGCCGCGCCCGGCGATTTTTATGGTGGAAAAGCTGTATTCGCCTGCAACAAGCTGGTAGAATCTTGCGCCATCACTACGTAATGAAGCGCTGTGGTGTTAAACGGCGCTTATTTGCACAAATCCATTGACAAAAGAAGGCTAAACGGGCATATTCCTCGGCCTTTGAATTGTCCATATAGAACACATTTGGGAGTTGGACCTTGGCTAATATCAAATCAGCTAAGAAGCGCGCCGTTCAGTCTGAAAAGGCTCGCAAGCACAACGCAAGCCGTCGCTCTATGATGCGTACTTTCATCAAGAAAGTATACGCAGCTATCGAAGCTGGCGACAAAGCTGCTGCACAGAAAGCATTTAACGAAATGCAACCGATCGTGGACCGTCAGGCTGCTAAAGGTCTGATCCACAAAAACAAAGCTGCGCGTCATAAAGCAAACCTGACTGCACAGATCAACAAACTGGCTTAATCGCCTGCTTGCTGAACTTTGTTAAAGAAACCCGCGAAAGCGGGTTTTTTTATGCCTATCATCTTCCCCCGGTAGCGCACGCTGGCGCGATCTGAGCCACGCCAGCCCACGCCTTCCGGCTATCGGGGTTCGGTGAACAGCGACGAATAATCGCGATTACAGATACGCTGTACCGCCGGGTGCTGAATCATTCGTTCAGCGAAAATAGCGTGATACTCCTCCATCACGCTATCCATACGGCCAATTTCGACAATCGATTCATCATGGTAGAAATCATGCGCGTAGAGCGTCGGCGCGACAAATATCGCATTATGTGCGGCGCCGAAGGCTTTCATGAGCGCCGCGTCGTCAAACTCGCCGAGGATCTCCACCTTCAGGCCCTGCACGTTAATCCAGTTCAGCAGCTTACGTCCCAGCATCGATCGCCGGCCGGGGATCAGCAGCCGCCGCTCTTCGAGGCAGGCCGGGAACGGCTTCGTCGGCGCCGGATTCATGCACCAGAAGCTGACGCTGCACTCGCCGATCTTCACCGAAAATAGCCCTTCCTGCTGCGTCGAGTCGATCGGGCAGTCAGAGATAATCATGTCGAGCTTATGCTGGCTCAGCTGCTCCAGCAGCAGCTCATGAGTGGATTCAAAACAGCGCAGATGAATCTGCTCGCTCTCAACGACGGCGGCATCCAGCACGCCGCTGACCAGCCGTTTCGAGAGCGCATCGGCCACGCCGACGTCAAACAGCAGGTTCGACTCTTTGCGATAGTTGACGATGTCGAGCATCTCCTGGCTGAGGGTAAACATCCGGTCGGCATAGCGAAAAACCAGCTCCCCCAGCTCGCTCGGCTCAAGCCCCCTTCCCTTTCGCTTAAATAATTTCCCCTGCAGGCGCTCCTCCAGGGCTTTGATCTGCCCGGTAATGGTCTGCGGCGTCAGAAACAGCGCCTCCGCCGCGCCCACGACGGACCCTTCTTTATACACGTGCCAGAAGTAGTACAGATGATTGTAGTTAATATGTGACATGCTTCTCTCCCTGATAATGTCCAGGAGAGCCTGACGGGCTCTCCTGCAGAAAGGTTATACCGCGAGGCGAGTATCCGTCACGCGCTGACGCAGTATGAGGTAGCCGACGACCGCTGATAGCACTGAGCCGATCAGGATGCCAAGCTTGGCCCAGTTGATCAACGCGGGATCCACGCTGCCAAAGGCCAGGGTGGCGATGAAAATCGACATCGTAAAGCCAATCCCGCACAGGATCCCCACCGCCATAATTTGCTTGCAGGTGGTTCCCTCCGGCAGCGAAGCCCACTTCAGCTTCAGGGCCAGCCAGCAGAACAGGCTAATCCCCAGCGGCTTACCGATAAACAGGCCAGCCATAATGCCCAGCGGCAGGAGCGACGTCAGCCCGGCAAGGGTGACCCCCTGCAGTGAGACCCCCGCATTCGCGAAGGCAAACAGCGGCAGGATCATAAACGCCACCCACGGGTGCAGGACATGCTCAAGCGCTTTGGCCGGCGACTTGCCATGCTTTTCCTCGAGCGGGATCATAAAGCCGACAATCACCCCGGCAAGGGTCGCGTGAACGCCAGACTTCAGCACCGCCGTCCACAGCACCGCGCCAACCAGAATATAGATCCCGGTACGCCGCACGCCGCTCAGATTCAGGGCCACCAGCACCGCAATCGCCGCCGCCGCCACGCCCAGCGAGAGCATGGACAGGTCGTGGGTATAAAACAGCGCGATAATCACGATAGCCCCGAGGTCATCAATAATCGCCAGCGCCATCAGGAAAATCTTCAGCGCCGTCGGGACCCGGCTACCTAACAGCGCCAGCACGCCGAGGGCAAAAGCAATATCCGTCGCCGCCGGGATCGCCCACCCTTCTCTGGCGACAGGATCCTGCGCATTAAAGGCCAGGTAGACCAGCGCCGGGACGATCATCCCGCCCAGCGCGGCTATCACCGGGAAGACCGCCTGACGGCGGCTCGCCAGCGACCCCTGAATCAGCTCACGCTTGACCTCCAGGCCAATCAGCAAAAAGAACACCGCCATCAGGGCATCATTGATCCATAACAGCATGTTCTTGTTGATCTCCAGCGCGCCCACACGCAGCTGTACTGGCGTCTCAAGGAAGGAGTGATACAGACCGCTGGTCACGCTGGTATTGGCCATCACCATCGCCAGCGCGGCGGCGATGATTAAAACAATGCCGCCGGAAGCATCGCTACTAAAGAATCGTTGCAGATGTTTCACTTTTACTTTCATCCTGTTGGTGAATAACTCGATAAAAGCATAATACACACACTGATAACTCGAAAAAATCAGATTTAAGTTGCGCTAATATTCGCTTTTTACGAGCTAAAGGGGAGTGATAAGGCGAAAAAAAGCCCGGGCAGCAAAGGCCCGGGCCGGATATCAACAAAGGCGGAATTAGCGGGTCAGGTCGTCGAAGAACTTCTTCACGCCATCAAAGAAGCTTTTCGAACGCGGGCTGTTGTTTTCCCCGGTCGGACCGCCGAAGCTCTCCTGCAGCTCTTTCAGCAGCTGCTTCTGCTTCTCATTCAGCCCCACTGGCGTCTCCACCACCACGCGGCACAGCAGATCGCCCTGCGCGCCGCCGCGAACGGATTTCACGCCTTTTCCACGCATGCGGAACAGCTTGCCGGTCTGGGTTTCGCCTGGAATTTTCAGGTTCACGCGGCCGTCGAGCGTTGGGACCTCGATCTCACCGCCCAGCGCCGCCATGGTGAAGTTGATCGGAACTTCGCAGTACAGGTTATTGCCTTCACGCTCAAAGATAGCGTGCTGCTTCACCTGAACCTGAACGTAAAGATCGCCTGCCGGCGCGCCATGTTCGCCGGCCTCGCCTTCGCCCGCCAGACGGATCCGGTCACCGGTATCCACGCCCGCCGGAATTTTAACCGACAGGGTTTTGGTCTTTTCTACGCGGCCATGGCCATGACATTTATTGCACGGATCTTTAATCAGCGTACCGCGTCCCTGGCAGTGCGGACAGGTCTGCTGTACCGCAAAAAAGCCCTGGCGCATCTGCACCTGGCCCGCGCCATGACAGGTCGGACAGGTCTGCGGTTTGCTGCCGGCCTTGGCGCCGCTGCCGTGGCAGACGTCGCACTCTTCCAGCGTCGGAATACGGATCTCTTTAGTGACGCCGCGCACCGCTTCTTCCAGCGTCAGCTCCATGTTGTAACGGAGATCGGCGCCGCGTGCCGCGCGCTGACGACCACGTCCGCCACCAAAGATATCGCCGAAAACATCGCCAAAGATATCGCTGAAGTCGGCACCGCCGCCAAAACCGCCGCCGCCGCCCATGCCGCCCTGTTCGAAGGCCGCGTGGCCGTACTGATCGTAGGCCGCACGCTTCTGGGCATCAGTCAGGATTTCATACGCTTCTTTGATTTCTTTAAATTTGGCTTCAGCCTCTTTATCACCCTGGTTGCGGTCCGGGTGATATTTCATGGCCAGGCGCTTATAAGCCTTTTTGATTTCACGCTCTTCCGCTGTTTTGGAAACGCCTAAAATCTCGTAGTAATCTTGCTTTGCCATCGGTGTTTTTCAGCCCCTTAACATGCGTGCACGGGCGGAGAGGAAACCTCTTCGCCCGTGCCAGTGTTTTACCCGTTCAAAGGGCGATTATTTTTTATCTTTCACTTCTTCGAACTCAGCGTCGACAACATCGTCGTCTTTCGCGTTGCTGGCCTGAGCGTCAGCGGAACCCGCCTGCTGCTGAGCGTGCTGCTGCTGAGCAATTTCCATCAGCTTCTGAGAAGCCTGCGCCAGCGCCTGCATTTTCGCTTCGATATCCGCTTTGTCTTCGCCTTTCAGAGAAGATTCCAGCGCGGTCAGCGCAGACTCAATGGCAGTTTTGTCGTCAGCCGGCAGTTTATCGCCTGCTTCTTCAACCTGCTTACGAGTGCTGTGCAGCAGATGGTCGCCCTGGTTGCGGGTCTGTACCAGCTCTTCGAACTTACGGTCAGATTCGGCGTTAGCTTCTGCTTCGCGAACCATTTTCTGAATTTCTTCTTCATTCAGACCGGAAGACGCTTTGATGGTGATCTTCTGCTCTTTACCGCTGTTTTTGTCTTTCGCGGAGACGTGCAGGATACCGTCAGCATCGATGTCGAAGGTCACTTCGATCTGCGGCATGCCGCGCGGCGCCGGGTTAATACCATCCAGGTTGAACTGACCCAGAGATTTGTTATCAGACGCGCGTTTACGCTCACCCTGCAGCACATGGATGGTTACCGCAGACTGGTTGTCTTCAGCGGTAGAGAACACCTGGCTGTGCTTGGTCGGGATGGTGGTGTTTTTGCTGATAAGCGCAGTCATCACGCCGCCCATGGTTTCGATACCCAGCGACAGCGGGGTTACGTCGAGCAGCAGAACGTCTTTCACATCGCCAGTCAGTACACCGCCCTGAACGGCAGCACCGATCGCCACGGCTTCATCCGGGTTAACGTCTTTACGCGGTTCTTTACCAAAGAACTCGGCCACTTTCTTCTGCACCATCGGCATACGAGTCTGACCACCAACGAGGATCACGTCGTTGATATCGGAAACGGACAGACCGGCATCCTGCAGAGCGACTTTCAGCGGCTCGATGGAACGGTTAACCAGGTCTTCTACCAGGCTTTCCAGTTTCGCGCGAGTCACTTTGATGTTCATGTGTTTCGGACCGGTCGCGTCTGCAGTGATGTACGGCAGGTTAACGTCGGTCTGCTGAGCAGAAGACAGTTCAATCTTCGCTTTCTCAGCGGCTTCTTTCAGGCGCTGCATGGCCAGCGGGTCGTTGCGCAGGTCAATGCCCTGATCTTTCTTGAACTCATCAACGAGGTAGTTGATCAGACGAGTATCGAAGTCTTCGCCGCCCAGGTGGGTATCACCGTTGGTCGCCAGAACTTCAAAGGTTTTTTCGCCATCAACTTCGTCGATTTCGATAATCGAGATATCGAAAGTACCACCACCGAGGTCGTAAACCGCGATAGTACGGTTGCCCACTTCTTTATCCAGACCGTAAGCCAGCGCGGCCGCGGTTGGTTCGTTGATGATACGTTTGACTTCCAGACCGGCGATACGGCCGGCATCTTTGGTTGCCTGACGCTGCGCATCGTTGAAGTAAGCCGGTACGGTGATAACCGCTTCAGTTACCGGTTCACCCAGGTAATCTTCAGCCGTTTTCTTCATTTTCTTCAGCACTTCAGCAGAGATCTGCGGCGGTGCAGTTTTGGTGCCTTTCACATCCAGCCATGCGTCGCCATTGTCTGCGGCAACAATTTTGTATGGCATGATAGAAACGTCACGCTGAACTTCTTCGTCCTGGAAGCGGCGGCCAATCAGGCGTTTAATCGCAAACAGGGTGTTTTGCGGGTTTGTCACTGCCTGACGTTTAGCCGGCTGACCAACCAGAGTTTCACCATCCTGGGTATAGGCAATGATAGAAGGCGTGGTGCGATCGCCTTCGGCGTTCTCCAGCACGCGTGCAGTAGTGCCATCCATAATCGCTACACAAGAGTTGGTAGTACCCAGGTCGATACCAATAATTTTACCCATCTAAACGTCTCCACTAAAAATTCGATCAACATGTGGTTGTGAACCTGTAATAAGGGCGAAACGTGCGGTTTCAACTGCCCAGACATCATTTTTTTTCAGGTTCTTCACTGCGGTTGACTACAAGATGGGGTCGCCCACTCCGGCATCAAGGGGCAAGCATAAAAATTTTTTGCCTCGGATTCGCACAGGGTTACGGATGACTTGCCGAACAAGGTTGTTGGATGGCAAAAACGACGGCGAAATATACATACAAAAAACGGATTAAAATAGGAAATACATTCATAATATCATTGACATAACCCGCAATACTTGCGCGCTAAAAGCCCCGTTTTCGCAGTGATAAACTTCCCCGCCATCGCACTTCGCTTATTCAGGGGACAAATTAATGAAATCGCTATACCGGCTTTCCGTAGGGCTTATCCTCGGCGTGTCATTTATCACCTCGGCGGCCGCTAACGACCATAAAATTCTCGGCGTGATAGCTATGCCGCGCAATGAAACCAACGACCTGACGCTGACGCTCCCCGTCTGCCGGGTGGTCAAACGCATTCAGCTCAGCGCCGACCGCGGCGATGTACAACTCTCCGGGGCGACGGTCTACTTTAAGGCCAGCCGCGGCGCCAGCCACACGCTGAACGTCCCCGCCGGGATCAAAGAGGGCAGCACCACCGGCTGGATCAACATCAATAGCGATAACGACAACAAACGTTGCGTGAAGAAAATCGCCTTCTCCGGCCACACGGTGCACTCCTCAGATATGGCATCACTGAAAATTATCGGCGATGACTAACGTCGCCCCTGCCCGAGAGAAAACGTTATGCATATTAATTACCTGGAGGATGACGATCTCGCCTTTCTGCCTGAGTGCAGCGAGGCGCATCTGGAAGCCTTTACCCGCATTCTGACCCACGGGGAAAATGGCAAACCCCGTCTCTCCAGCACGCTCCTGCGCAACGAGACATTTTTAGCGATGGAGGGGCACCCGGAGCGTTATCGCCGCAACTGGCAGCTAATCGCCGGTGAGCTACAGCATTTTGGCGGCGATAGCATCGCCAACACGCTGCGCCGCCATGGCAAATTTTATCGCGCGATCCTGCTGGATGTATGTAAACGACTGAAAGCGAAGGTCGACAAACAGCTGTCGACGCCGCAGATCGAGCAGCAGTTGCTGGCGCATTTTCTGCAGCACAGCTGGAATAAACTGAACGCGGAGCAAAAAGCGCAGTTTCTCGCCGCGGTGGAGTGCCGGAGCCATGAGCTGGACAGCCTGATGGCTCATCTGCTGAGGCATCGCAAGCTAAGCGAAGGCGTCACTTTGTTGCTGGACGAACGCTTAACCGCCATCCTGCGCACGCACGCCGCGATGAGCGTCATCGGTCATGGCCTGGTGCGCGGCGCCGGGCTGGGCGGACCGCTCGGCGCCGCGCTGAACAGCGTTAAAGCGGTGAGCGGCAGCGCCTACCGGGTCACCATCCCCGCGGTCCTGCATATTGCCTGTTTACGGCAAATGCTCCAGCCGCCGTCAGACACCGCGGAAATTGGTGAAAAATACCCCGCCAGATCATAGACAGCCCATCAGCGCCTCATTATTATGCCGCGCCCCGCCGCCAAGTCGCGGGGTAATGCTTCCCTTTTAATGATAATTTTGAGGAATTATGGGCAACACTAAGTTGGCTAATCCGGCACCGCTGGGCCTTATGGGCTTCGGCATGACCACTATTCTGCTTAACCTGGCGAATAGCGGCCTGTTCGCATTCGATGTAGCTATCCTGGCGATGGGCATTTTTTACGGCGGCATTGCGCAAATTTTTGCCGGCCTGCTGGAATACAAAAAAGGCAACACTTTTGGCTTAACCGCTTTTACCTCCTACGGCAGCTTCTGGCTGACGCTGGTGGCGATTCTCCTGATGCCGAAAATGGGCCTGGCAGACGCGCCAAACGCGCACTTCCTCGGTATGTACCTCGGCCTGTGGGGCGTCTTTACCCTGTTTATGTTCTTTGGCACCCTGAAGGCAGCCCGCATGCTGCAGTTTGTCTTCCTGAGCCTGACCGTATTGTTCGCGCTGCTGGCGATTGGCCATTTGGTCGATAACGAAGGCATTGTGAAGGTAGCCGGCTGGGTCGGCCTGATTTGTGGCGCCAGCGCTATTTACCTGGCGATGGGTGAAGTGCTGAACGAACAGTTCGGCCGCACCGTGCTGCCGATCGGCGAACCGCGCTAATCTTCCGCCGCCGTCCGGTCACAGGGCGGCGGCAGGTCATTATCAGCATCAGCTAGTCATCGTTAACGCTGCAGCTCCCCTTCCAGCATCCCCGTCGGCGCCGTCAGCTCCTGACGCAGCCAGATACCTAATCCTAGCCCCATCAGCGACAGGGCCAGCACATACCAGGCCGGCGCCATCGGCGACACCCCCATCAGCATGGTGACCGCAATCGGCGTCAGGCCGCCAAAGATCGCGTACGACAGGTTGTAGGAGAAAGAGATGCCGGTGAAGCGTACTTCCGCCGGGAAGGCCCGCACCATCACATAGGGCACCGCCCCCACCACGCCGACGCACAGCCCCACCGTACCGTAGAGCAGAAACAGCCGCTGCGGGCTGGCGCCGGCAAGATGGTAAAATGCCCAGCTGGCAACCGCCAGCAGCAGGCTGCCGACGATAAAAGTGCGGCTGGCGCCGAAGCGGTCCGCTGCCAGCCCGGCGAGCAGACAGCCGATGCACAACATAATGGTGGCGATGCTGTTGGCCTGCAGGGTAATGGCCGGCGCAAAACCATAGTGCTTCTGCAGCCAGACCGGCGACATCAGGATCACCACCACCACGCCAGCCGACAGCAGCCAGGTCAGCAGCATAGAGATCACCACCGCCTTCTGGTGCTTGAGCGCCACCGCTTTTACCGGCAGCTCCTGCGCCAGCGCTTTGCGCTGCTGCATCTCAAGAAAAATCGGCGTCTCCTGCAGCCAGCGGCGCAGATACATCGCTATCAGACCAAATACGCCGCCCAGCAGGAAGGGGATCCGCCAGCCGCCGTCGTGGATCCCCTGCGGCGTCAGACTGGTATTGATAAGCGTGGCCACCACCGACCCCAGCAGAATGCCAACCGTCAGGCCGGCCGTCAGCGTGCCGCAGGCGATACCAATGCGTTTTTCCGGGACATGCTCAGCGACAAACACCCAGGCGCCTGGAACTTCACCGCCGATCGCCGCTCCCTGCAGAATACGCATCAGCAGCAATAGCAGCGGGGCGATGATACCTACCGAGCTATAGGTCGGTAGCAGACCGATCGCCAGGGTTGGCAGCGCCATCAGCAGGATGCTGAGGGTGAACATTTTCTTGCGCCCCACCAGATCGCCAAAGTGGGCCATGATGATGCCCCCCAGCGGACGCGCCAGGTAACCGGCGGCGAAAATGCCAAAAGTTTGCACCTGGCGCAGCCATTCGGGAATATCTGCGGGAAAGAAGAGCTCGCCGACGACGGCGGCGAAGAAAACGAAAATGATAAAGTCATAAAACTCCAGCGCGCCGCCCAGGGCGGCCAGCGTCAGCGTTTTATAATCCTGGCGGTTGAGCGGTCGGTTTGCATATGACATAACGCAATTTCATCCTGAGGTGTGCAGCGTGTTTTATAGTGTGTAAAGTAAAAATCACTATATCGTAAATAAAACGGCACACCATTAGCGATGCAGGTTATATCAAAAATGCATCAAATTCAGGATAAAGTTTCGCGTCTGGCGCTCTTGGGACGAAAAGCTTCTACTACACGGCCATCGGTTTCCACATAAGGCCCTTCAAGCAACTGTACACAATAAGGTACACTTGCGAAAATACCGTGCACCAGCACGTTGCCGTCAGCATCTTTCACCCCTTCCAGAGTCTCCTGAATTGCTTTCGGTTGCCCGGGAAGGTTGAGGATCAGCGCCTGCTTGCGGATCACACCGACCTGCCGGGAAAGGATAGCCGTCGGCACAAAGTGTAGGCTAACCTGGCGCATTTGCTCGCCGAAGCCCGGCATCTCGCGATCGGCGATCGCCAGCGTTGCGTCGGGCGTCACATCGCGACGCGCAGGGCCGGTTCCGCCGGTGGTCAGCACCAGATGGCACCCCATTTCGTCAACCAGTTCGCACAGCGTTTGCTCAATGATGGCCTGCTCATCCGGAATCAGACGCGTTTGCAGCTCGAAAGGGGTGGTCAGGGCACGTGCCAGCCACTCTTCCAGTGCCGGGATGCCTTTGTCCTGATAGACGCCGCTGGAGGCGCGATCGGAAATGGAAACTAAGCCGATTCGTAAGGTATTCATGGTTATTCCGTTCAAACTGTGGCGTTAAACGAAATGATACACTGCCGGAGGCGGGACAGACAGTGTAATGTGGCCGACGGGCGTCGGCCACCTGCGGGATTACAGCAGTTCGTCGATCATTTTTTCCAGTTTTTCCTGGTCGATCGCAAACTTACGGATACCTTCCGCCAGTTTGTCTACCGCCATCGGATCCTGGTTATGCTGCCACAGGAACTCAGATTCGGTAATACGCTCCGGACGCGCTTTCACTTCACCGGTATATACCAGCTTACGCTCAACGGCGCCTTCGCTTTCGGACAGCTCTTTCAGCAGCGCCGGGGCGATGGTCAGGCGGTCACAGCCAGCCAGTTCCAGAATTTCGCCAACGTTACGGAAGCTTGCGCCCATCACGACGGTTTCATAGCCGTGCTGCTTGTAATACTCGTAGATTTCGCTGACGGAAACCACGCCCGGATCTTCTGCCGGTGCGTACTCTTTCTTGTCGGTGTTGGCTTTGTACCAGTCGAGGATACGGCCAACGAACGGCGAAATCAGGAAGACGCCCGCTTCGGCGCAAGCGCGAGCCTGAGCGAAGGAGAACAGCAGCGTCAGGTTACAGTTAATGCCTTCTTTTTCCAGCTGTTCAGCGGCGCGAATGCCCTGCCAGGTGGAGGCCAGTTTGATCAGAATGCGATCGTTGCTGATGCCCGCGTCGTTGTACAGCTTGATGATGCGCTTGGCTTTCGCGATAGACGCTTCGGTGTCATAGGAGAGACGTGCGTCCACTTCGGTGGAGATACGGCCCGGGATCAGTTTCAGAATTTCGAGACCGATGTTCACCGCCAGCTTATCGGAAGCATCGAGGATCTGCTGCGCGCGATCGCTGCTCTGGCTACGAGCCCAGGCGACAGCGTCGTCAATCAGCTTACGGTACTCAGGGATCTGAGCCGCGCCGAGAATCAGGGAAGGGTTAGTGGTGGCATCCTGAGGCTGATACAGCTTCATTGCCGCAATATCTCCGGTGTCAGCGACGACAGTGGTGTACTGACGCAGAGAAGTTAATTTATCCGTCATGATATATTTCTCTTAAACAGCAGTTAAGGGGATGTAACCGGTCTGCCCAGATGATAACACGCTGCCGGGTCAGCGCAACCGCCGACGAGAGAAGAGCGCAGAGTGTGATAAACTATGCAGATTAATTTGCTGAAAGCGAAAGGATTGTCACTTAATTGGTAACGCTTACACTGGCGTGCCGGCATGGACAAGAGGATGTTTAATGCCTGATTTTCTCTCATTTATCAATGAAATACTCTGGGGCTCAGTAATGATTTATCTGCTACTGGGCGCCGGTATCTGGTTTAGCTGGCAAACCCGGGGTATTCAGTTTCGTTACGTGCGCAAATTCGGCCGCAGTCTAAAAAAAAGCCTGCACCCGCAGCCGGGTGGTTTAACGTCATTTCAGGCGCTCTGTACCAGCCTTGCCGCCCGGGTCGGCAGCGGCAATCTTGCCGGGGTGACGCTGGCGATCGCCGCCGGTGGGCCCGGCGCCGTATTCTGGATGTGGGTTTCCGCCCTGCTCGGCATGGCCAGCAGCTTTGCTGAATGTTCCCTTGCTCAGCTGTATAAAGAACGCGATAGCCGCGGACAGTTTCGCGGCGGCCCTGCCTGGTACATGGCGCGCGGGCTCGGCATGCGTTGGATGGGCGTCCTGTTTTCGATCCTCCTCCTGCTGGCCTATGGTTTTATCTTCAATACCGTGCAGGCTAACTCCGTGGCCCATGCCTTGCGCTATGCGTTCGATCTGCCGGCGGCGGTCAGCGGCGGCGTGCTGGCCGTTGTCGTTTTGCTGGCGATCCTCCGTGGTTTACGCGGCGTGGCGCGTCTGATGCAATGGATCGTTCCGTTTATGGCGCTGTTGTGGATCGCCACCAGCCTGCTCATCGGCCTGTGGCACATCACCGCCCTGCCGACGATTTTCGCCACCATCTTTCGCTGCGCCTTCGGCTGGCAGGAGGCCGCCGCCGGCGCGGTGGGCTACACCATCAGCCAGGCGCTGACCAGCGGCTTCCAGCGCGGCATGTTCTCCAATGAAGCAGGGATGGGCTCTTCGCCTAACGCCGCCGCGGCCGCCGCCTCCTGGCCGCCGCACCCGGCGGCGCAGGGGATCGTGCAGATGATTGGCGTGTTTATCGATACTATCGTGATCTGTACCGCCAGCGCGATTATCGTCATGCTGGCGCCGCGGCCCGACAATGAATATACGCTCAACGGTATTCAGGACTTGCAACACGCGATGAGCGTGCTGGTCGGCGGCTGGGGAGCGGGTTTCATCGCCCTCATCGTGCTGCTGTTCGCCTTTAGCTCTATCGTAGCCAACTACGTGTACGCGGAAAATAATCTGGTCTTCCTGCGCCTGGATAAGCCGCGCTATATCTGGGGGCTGCGAATACTCACCGTCCTGATGGTGCTGTTGGGGACCATGGTTAGCCTGCCTGTCGTCTGGCAGAGCGCGGATATCATCATGGCGCTGATGGCGATGACCAACCTGACGGCCATTCTGCTGCTCTCCCCGACGGTGCGGATTATCGCCAGCGATTATCTGCGTCAGCGGCGGCTGGGTATCCAGCCGACTTTCGATGCCACTCGTTACCCGGATATTGACCAACAGCTGGCCCCGGGCGCCTGGAATGAATTGCCGCGCGAATAGCGCGGCAATTGCAGCTTTCGATCCCACCATGCACTTTTTTTGTTAAAATTCGTCGAAATTACCTGCAAGGACTGGATATGCTGATTCTGATTTCACCTGCTAAAACGCTCGATTATCAAAGCCCGCTGGCAACGACTCGCTATACCCAGCCCGAACTCCTCGAGTATTCTCAGCAGCTTATCGGCATCGCCCGTAAGCTGACCGCGCCGCAAATCGGCAAGCTGATGAGCATTAGCGACAAGCTGGCGGATCTAAACGCCACCCGCTTCCACGACTGGCACCCTGACTTTACGCCGCAAAATGCCCGCCAGGCGATCCTCGCCTTTAAAGGCGATGTCTACACTGGCCTGCAGGCAGAGACACTCACCGAGGACGACTTTGACTTCGCCCAGCAACACCTGCGCATGCTCTCCGGGCTGTATGGCGTGCTGCGCCCGTTAGACCTGATGCAGCCCTACCGCCTGGAGATGGGGATCCGTCTGGAAAATCCGCGCGGCAAAGATCTGTACCAGTTCTGGGGGGATACCATTACCGAGAAGCTGAATCAGGCGCTGCGCGACCAGGGCGACGATATCGTCATCAACCTGGCTTCCGATGAATATTTTAAATCGGTGAAAACGCCAAAATTGCAGGGTCAGCTGATCAAGCCGGTATTCCTCGATGAGAAGAACGGCAAATTCAAAGTGATCAGTTTTTATGCGAAGAAAGCCCGCGGCCTGATGAGTCGCTACATTATTGAAAACCGCTTAACCCAGCCGGAGCAGCTCAAAGCCTTTAATAGCGAAGGCTATTTCTTTGATGCGGATGCCTCAGAGAAAGGCGAACTGGTGTTTAAACGCCACGAGCAGTAACACGTTACGGTAATAAAAAAGGGGAGTCATTCCCCTTTTCAATATAATTAAGCAGATTATTACTTATTTTAACGCACCCAGTTTTCCACCACGCCTTTTTCATCGAAGAAAATCATCAGCGAGTTCGAATCTTTTTGGCTGGACTTATCGACCGCATCGGCAGCTTGCGATGCCCCGGTTACCGGGATCATGGAACCCGCGAGGCTGACCAGGTTGATCCCTTTATCTACTGAATAATACCAGCTCTCTTTACCCGACGCCGTCACCGTCGTATGACCAGAATCCGGGGCACCAAAATACTGACGAACCTCGGCCTTGGTGGTTTTTCCGACAATGAGATGTTGTTTCAGATAGGCTGGCGTTAATTTATCTTCATTACCGCCAATCGTTGTCCCGGAGCAGCCTGTTAAAGCGAACATCACCAAAAAAAGAGATAAAATACGCATGTTTCCTCCTTGAAAACCTTGTGCATTAACAATGCATCTATAACAAATGATATCTATAGCTGCTTCATAATAAAATCAGCAGCATAAATATAAGCAGCATGAAATAATAAATAAAAAAGATAATCCAGTGGAATTATCCGGCAAAGAAGACAATCCGTAAAAGAGTTTGCAATAAAAGCAGTGCGCTGACAATAAAATAGTGTGGGGAATTTTATGGAGAGAAATTTTACTGATATGGAAAAGTGCGTTAAATATAAAAACCGGGCAATAGCTGCCCGGTTTGGTCGATCATGTTGCCGATATTATTGCCTGGCTTAGCCCATCATCAGCTTACGCAGCGCGGCGAAATCCGCCGGCAGGTTGTGAGACAGCAGCGGCAGGTCGGCGCGGTCGGCCAGCTCCTTCGGCAGCGGCAGAGTCTCCTGCAGGATCTCCTCCACGCTCTCTTTGAACTTCGCCGGATGGGCGGTGCCGAGGAACAGGCCGTACTCTCCCGGCTGCAGCTGATCGCGCAGCGCGCGCCAGGCAATCGCCGCATGCGGTTCAGAGATGTAGCCGATGGCCTTCAGCTCGCGCATCGCTGCTTTGGTGGTCTCATCATCGACCGCGGCATAGCCCAGCTCGCTGAGACGCCAGATTTTACGGCGGAACAGCTCTTCAACGCGCGGCCAGTTGTTCGGCTGGCTGACGTCCATGGCGTTGGACAGCGTCGCCTGGGTGGCTTTTGGCGCCCACTCGCCGCCCTGCAGATAGCGCGGAACGGTGTCGTTGGCGTTGGTGGCGGCGATAAAGCGCTTGATCGGCAGCCCCAGCGACTTGGCCAGCAGACCGGCGGTCAGATCGCCGAAGTTGCCGCTCGGCACGGAAATCACCAGCTGATTGCGGGCTTCCTGCGGCAGCTGCGCCGCCGCTTCGAAATAGTAACAGATCTGCGCCAGCAGGCGGCTGATGTTGATGGAGTTAGCCGAGTTGAGACCCAGCGTCGCCTTCAGCTCTTCATCGTCAAACGCCTGCTTCACCAGCGCCTGGCAGGCATCAAAGTCGCCATCAATCGCCACGGTTTCAATATTGCCGCCGAGGGTACAGAACAGCTTCTCCTGCAGCGGACTGATCTTGCCGCGCGGATAGAGGATCACTACCTTGACGTTCGGCAGGCCGTAGAAAGCATGCGCCACCGCCGCCCCGGTGTCGCCAGAGGTCGCGGTGAGGATGGTGACCGGCTTATCGCCTGCGATGTGGGTCAGCATCTGCGCCATAAAGCGGCCGCCGAAATCCTTGAACGCCAGCGTAGGGCCATGGAACAACTCCAGACAGCCGACATCTTCCTGAACCTTGCTTACCGGCGCCGGAAACGCAAACGCCGCGCGCACCCGCTGCTGCAGGACATCCTGCGGGATCTCATCGCCGATAAAGGCGGATAGAATTTTGGCGCTACGGGTGACAAAGTCCTGCGCCAGCATGTCGTCGATTTCAGTCAGGCTGAATTCCGGCAGATCGTGCGGAAAGAACAGGCCCTGATGCTTGCCAAGTCCCTGGGTGACGGCCTGCGCAAAGCTGACCTGCTCGTTATGATCTTTTAAGTTATACAGTTTCATTGGTTATCCCACTACGCGTGCGCCCGCCGTGTCCAGCCGGCAAATATGAACAAAGCCTTCCTGATTCTGCAGATAGTGCGCGCCAAGCCAGTCGGCGACGCGCTGCGCGGTATCCGGTTTATCACACAACGCGAACAGCGTTGGGCCAGAGCCGGAGATGCCGCAAGCCTGGGCGCCCATCTCCATGGCCGCCTGACGCGCTTCGCTAAAGCCCGGCAGCAGTTTGGTTCGGTACGGTTCGGCAATCACATCTTTCATCAATTTTGCCGCCAGCTGCGGCTGGCGGGTGTAGCAGGCGTGAATAAAGCCCGCAAGGTGGCGACCATGGGCGATACAATCCTGGCGGCGATACTGCGCCGGCAGAATCGCCCGCGCTTCAGCAGTAGAGACTTTAATCCCCGGATAGGCCAGCACCCACAGCCACTCATCAAACCCGGGCACCTGCTGACTGATAATCCCATTCTCTTCGATCATCAACTGCATGCCGCCAAGATAGCACGGCGCCACGTTGTCGTAGTGAATGCTGCCGGAGATACGCCCTTCCATCTCTCCCATCAGCGCCAGCATGCGCGTCTCGTTCAGCGGCTTGCCGCAGAACTCGTTCATGGCCACCAGCGCAGCGACCACCGAGCAGGCGCTGGAACCCAGCCCGGAGCCAATCGGCATGTTTTTTTCCAGCGTCATCGCCACCGGCACCGTCTTGCCGATCTCCCGGCAAAAGCTTTCCCAGCACTGGTAAACAATGTTCTCCTGCGGCGCCGTCGGCAGTTTGCTGGCGAAGCGTCCAAGATTCTGCAGGCTAAATTGCTCCGCCGCTTCGACAGTGACGTTGTCGCCAAGCAGCGTGCCATCGACCGGCGTGACCGCCGCGCCCAACACATCAAACCCGACGCTCATATTGGCACTGGAAGCCGGGGCATATACTTTGACCATCTTAAACTCCTAACTTCCAGGACAGGGTGCGCAGCAGGTCGGCGAATACGCCGGCCGCCGTGACGTCGTTCCCGGCGCCATAGCCGCGCAGCACCAGCGGCAATGGCTGATAATAATGGCTATAAAAAGCCAGCGCGTTCTCACCATTCTTAACTTTGAACAGCGGATCGTTGCCGTCAACCGCGGCTATTTTTACCCGGCAGGTACCATCCTCTTCGATGTTACCGACGTAGCGCAAGACTTTACCTTCATCGCGCGCCTTAGCAACCCGCGAGGCAAAACCATCGTCCAGCGACGGCAGGCGGGCCATAAAGGTCTCGACATCGCCGCTGGCGTCGAAGTCCGGCGGCAGCGCCGACTCGACGATAATGTCCGCCAGCTCCAGTTCACGCCCGGTCTCGCGGGCCAGAATCAGCAGTTTACGCGCCACATCCACCCCGGATAAATCGTCGCGCGGATCCGGCTCGGTATACCCCATCTCACGGGCCATCGCCGTCGCCGCGGAGAAACTCACCCCCTCGTCCAGCTTGCCGAAGATAAACGACAGGGAGCCGGACAGGATCCCGGAGAAATGGCGCAGCTCATCGCCGGCGTTGAGCAGGTTCTGCAGGTTCTCAATCACCGGCAGGCCCGCGCCAACGTTAGTGTCATAGAGGAACTTACGCCGCGAGCTGCTGGCCGCATGGCGCAGCTGGTGATAGTAATCCAGCGAAGAGGTATTGGCCTTTTTGTTCGGCGTCACCACATGGAAACCTTCGCGCAGGAAGTCGGCATACTGATCGGCGACCGCCTGGCTGGAGGTACAGTCGACGATCACCGGATTGAGCAGGTGGTACTCTTTCACCAGGCGGATCAGGCGGCCAAGATTAAACGGCTCTTTCGCCTCCGCCAGTTCCGCACTCCAGTTTTCCAGATTCAGGCCATGCACGCTGGTCAGCAGCGCCTGAGAATTGGCTACACCGCAGACGCGCAGATCGATATGTTTGTTCTTCAGCCACCCCTGCTGGCGCTTGATCTGCTCTAGCAGCGCGCCGCCGACGCCGCCGACGCCGATGACAAACACTTCAATCACCTGGTCGGTGTTGAACAGCATCTGATGGGTCACGCGCACGCCGGTGGTGGCGTCATCATTGCTGACCACTACCGAAATTGAGCGCTCGGAAGAGCCCTGGGCAATCGCCACGATATTGATATTGGCGCGGGCCAGTGCCGCAAAGAATTTCGCCGAGATACCGCGCAGGGTACGCATTCCGTCGCCCACCACGGAGATGATCGCCAGACGCTCCATAATCGCCAGCGGCTCCAGCAGCCCCTCTTTCAGCTCCAGATAAAACTCATCTTCCATCGCCCGTTTGGCACGTGCGCAGTCGCTCTGCGGCACGCAGAAACTGATGCTGTACTCCGAAGAAGATTGAGTGATCAACACCACCGAGATGCCGGCGCGGGACATGGTGGCGAAGACGCGGGCCGCCATGCCGACCATCCCTTTCATCCCCGGCCCGGAGACGTTGAACATCGCCATGTTGTTGAGGTTAGAGATGCCTTTCACCGGCAAATCGTCCTCGTCGCGGCTGGCGCCGATAAGCGTTCCCGGCGCCTGTGGGTTGCCGGTATTTTTAATCAGGCATGGGATTTGGAACTGGGCGATAGGGGCGATGGTGCGCGGGTGCAGCACTTTCGCGCCAAAGTAGGAGAGCTCCATCGCCTCCTGATAAGACATCGATTTCAGCAGGCGCGCATCCGGCACCTGACGCGGATCGCAGGTGTACACTCCGTCGACATCGGTCCAGATTTCGCAGCAGTCAGCGCGCAGGCAGGCGGCCAGTACCGCAGCCGAGTAGTCGGAGCCGTTACGCCCCAGCACCACCAGCTCGCCTTTCTCATTGCCGGCGGTAAACCCGGCCATCAGGATCATATGGTCTGCCGGGATCTGGCTGGCGGCAATGCGGCGGGTGGATTCGGCGATATCGACGGTGGATTCCAGATAGTGGCCCACGGCGAGCAGTTTTTCGACCGGGTTAATGACACTGACTTTATGTCCACGGGCTTCCAGCAGACCCGCCATGATGGCGATGGAGAGCTTTTCGCCGCGGCAGATCAGCGCGGCATTGACGCTGTCCGGGCACTGACCCAGCAGGCTGATGCCGTGCAGAACATGCTTAATCTGAGCAAATTCCTGCTCCACGTAGGCTTTTAACTGGGCAAGCGGGAAAGCGGGCTGGGCGTCGGCAAGGCCCTGAAGAAGTTCGGCAAAAATGCGTTCGGCGTCGGCAATATTGGGGAGGGCATCCTGGCCGCCAATGGTCTTTTCAATCATCGCTACCAGGTGGTTAGTGATCTTCGCCGGGGCAGACAGGACCGTCGCTACCTGCCCCTGCCTGGCATTACTCTCCAGAATATCGGCAACCCGCAGAAACCGTTCCGCATTTGCCACTGATGTACCGCCGAACTTCAACACTCGCATGGTTCTTACCCCTTGATCTCTTGTCAAAAAAAAAGCCCGCACTGTTCAGGTGCGGGCTTTTTTCTGTGTTTCCTGTACGCGTCAGCCCGCACCGTTACCTGTGGTAATGGTGGTGGTGATAATGGTGGTAATCATGCCGATGCGATTCATGGATGTTGTGTACTCTGTATTTTTATCTGTCTGTATGTCCTGCCTATATTGGTTAAAGTATCTGCCGTCTTAAGTCAATGAATTTCTCAATTTGCCCCATTTCAGCAGGCTTACGTATTTTCCCGCTGCCGTGAGAAAAAACATCCAGATCGGCGGAAAACCAGCTCATAGAACAGCATACACATCCATAAATAAAAAATATGACAGAGTTTTATTCTGGCAGGTTTTTTTCAATATCATGCAGCAAACGATGCAACATTGCCGTGTCGCGCTGCTGCAGCAGGCCCAGCCGTTGCGACAACCAGTCGGCCAGTTTGGCATCATCCTCCACGCCCAAACGCGAAAGTAACGCCAGGGTACGAGTACGTAAGGCCTGCAGCTGATGATGGTCTGCCGCAGCGGCGGCGGGCGCCGTTTGTTGCATTAGCGATGCTAATTGATAACAGTAGACCATCACCGACTGGCCGAGATTCAGCGACGGATAATCCGCAGCCATCGGCACACCGGTCAACACATCAGCCAACGCCAGCTCCTCATTGGTCAATCCGGCGTCCTCACGACCAAATACCAGGGCAGTATGGTTCATCCACTGCGCCTTCTCCTCCAGCAGCGGCAACAGCTGCTGCGGCGTGGCGTAATAGTGAAAACGCGCGCGGCTGCGGGCGGTGGTGGCGACGGTAAAATCAACGTCATGCAGCGCCTCGGCAAGGGTGGGATAGGTGGTGATACCATCGAGGATGTCGCCTGAGCCATGCGCCACCCAGCGTGCCGGAGGCGCCAGGTGGGCTTCGCTATCGACGATCCGTAGTTCGCGAAATCCCATGGTTTTCATCGCCCTGGCGGCAGCGCCGACGTTCTCGGCCCGGGCAGGACCGACTAAAATAATCGTTAAACGCATTGCGGTTTCTTTCTCTCTCTCAGGCGTTATCGAGGCGCAGCGCCCCCCATTTTACGCGGTGAAAATTTACAAATTTGCAACAAAAATCACTAAAATTGCGTTTTCTTACCCATAAAAAAATCTAAACTGTTCTCAGGAGGCCGTGACAAGGAGTATGTTAACAGAACCCATTTATCCATATGATGGGCAATGCAATTTCATCTGATGCATCGTTTCAGGCTTTGGATTCACTGTATTTATTAATTTATCCACGCAACTAGTTGAGCCGGGTAAAGATTGTGACTATAAAGAGCATGGCGATGCAATGATTTCACAAGACTGTTAACGTGCTACAATTGAACTTGATATATGTCAACGAAGCGTAGTTTTATTGGGTGTTCGGCCTCTCTTAGCCTGTTATGTTGCTGTTAAAATGGTTAGGATGTCAGCCGTTTTTGACACCGTCGGGTCCAGAGGGAAAGTACCCACGACCAAGCTAATGATGTTGTTGACGTTGATGGAAAGTGCATCAAGAACGCAATTACGTACTTTAGTCATGTTACGCCGCGCATGTTAATTTGCGACATGCAGCAGGCAGGTCAGGGACTTTGGTACTTCCTGTTTCGATTTAGTTGGCAATTTAGGTAGCAAACATGCAGACCCCGCACATTCTTATCGTTGAAGACGAGTTGGTAACACGCAACACGTTAAAAAGTATTTTCGAAGCAGAAGGTTACGATGTATTCGAAGCGACCGATGGCGCGGAAATGCATCAGATCCTGTCTGAAAATGATATCAACCTGGTGATCATGGATATCAACCTGCCGGGTAAAAATGGTCTTCTGCTGGCGCGCGAGCTGCGCGAGCAGGCAGACGTCGCGCTGATGTTCTTAACCGGCCGCGACAACGAAGTGGATAAGATCCTTGGCCTCGAAATCGGCGCTGACGACTATATCACTAAACCGTTTAACCCGCGTGAACTGACTATCCGCGCGCGCAACCTGCTCTCCCGTACCATGAACCTCGGTACCGTGAGCGAAGAGCGTCGCAGCGTGGAAAGCTACAAGTTCAACGGCTGGGAACTCGATATCAACAGCCGTTCCCTGGTTAGCCCGAACGGCGAACAGTACAAGCTGCCGCGCAGTGAATTCCGCGCGATGCTGCACTTCTGCGAAAACCCGGGCAAAATTCAGTCTCGTGCCGAGCTGCTGAAGAAAATGACCGGTCGCGAGCTGAAGCCGCATGACCGTACCGTTGACGTGACCATTCGTCGGATTCGTAAACACTTCGAATCCACTCCGGATACCCCGGAAATCATCGCTACCATTCACGGTGAAGGCTACCGTTTCTGTGGCGATCTGCAGGAATAATACGATTTATTCCGCAGCCATGATGCGAAAACGGCGCCCCAGGGGCGCCGTTTTTTATGCCGTCACTCTTTCCAGAGACGCAGCTTATCGTCATCGGCAGCCGGTGTCGGAGGCACTGTGCCTTTCGGCAGCGATAACGCATACCAGTCCACGCGACGGGTCAAAAACATCAGGACGCTCAGCGCCAGCGCCAGCACCCCGGTACCCAGCAGCAGCGCGCTATCCTCAGAATGCAACAGAAACCACATCACGCCATCCAGCAGCAGTAGCGCGGCGACAAACAGCAGGCTGTTACGCCATCCTCTGAGCACTGCCTGAAGGTAGATCCCATTCATCACCGCGCCAGACAGGCTGGCCGCCAGCCAGGCGGCGGTAAAACCAATGTGCTCTGAGAGCGCCAGCAGCACCAGGTAAAACAGCACCAGCGATAAGCCCACCAGCAGATATTGCATCGGATGCAGGGGACGACGGGTCAGGCTCTCGAACACGAAAAAAGCCATAAAGGTCAGCCCGATTAACAGGATGGCATATTTTGTCGCCCGATCGGTTAGCTGGTACTGGTCGGCAAGGGACATCACATCGGCACTGAACGCCGGCAGTCGCGACCACGGGATCTCCATATCATCCTTGAAATAGCTCCCCATATCGTTGGCGAACCAGCTGCTTTGCCAGTGGGCGCGATAGCCGGCAGCACTCACTTCCCGTTGCGTTGGCAGGAAGCTGCCGAGAAAACCGGGATGCGGCCAGTTACTGGTCAGCTGCAGCTCGCTGTTACGCCCGAGCGGCACCAGTGAAAACTCTCCCGTCCCGTTCAGATCGAGTGAAAAGGCAATCTCAAGCGGCTTGTTGTCCTCCGCCAGCGCAGGCATTGGCATATGAATACCTGCGCCATCGCCGCTTATCCCCAGCCCCGGCTCCACGCTTAATACGTTACCGTTGACCTCCGGGGCATGGATGGCGCCAATGCCGCGGGCATCGCCGACGCTCACCACCAGCCGCGGCTGGCCTAAGACGATATTCGTTTTTCTCAGCGCCGCCAGACGCAGCGGATCAAACGAGGCCTTAATCTGCAAGGCGTTATGCCAGACCTGGCCGCTGTAGATGCCCACCCTCCTCGACTCCACGGTCTGTTTGCCGGTGACCGCCAGCGACTCCGGCAGCCAGTAATACACCCAGTTCCGCTGATAGTTGACCTCTTTTTGGTTCTCCATGCGGGTCAGGGTCTCGGTTATCGGAATAGCGATCAGCGGTCCGGCGAGTTTTTGCGAGCCGCTGGTGCTTTGCTCAATGGCGTCCACCACTTCGCTACGATAATCCGCTCGCTCATTAATAAGCTCCCTGACCATCATTAACGGCAAAGATAGCAGCACAATACAGCCTATTAACGTGGTGATTTTCCAGAATAACGGTGATTTCAACATAGCCTTTCTCCCTATCGTGATGGCCTCACAATAGGACGGCTGTGTGGGGAGAATTTGAAGCTATGTGAAGGGACGGTGAAGTCGCAGCGTGGCGACCACGCCGCCTTCGGGCCGATTGTGCAGATTGATATCGCCGTGATGCAGGCGCGCGACTTCACGAACGAACGCCAGCCCAAGGCCGCTGCTCTTATGGCCGTCTTCGCGCGGCAGCGAATAGAATCGCTCAAAGATTCGTTCCAGGGCATAGTCCGGAATACCGCACCCGTTGTCGATAACGCTCAATTGCACCTCTTCATTTCGCTTCTCCGCAGCCAGGGCGATCTCACCGCCCTGGGGGGTAAAGTCAATCGCGTTGTCGAGCAGATTACCCAGCGCCTGGGCCAGCAGCTCGCCATCGCCATTGACCAGCATCCCACTCTCCCGCCAGCGCAGGGTGATAGCTTTCGCCGCCAGAGCGATGTTGCGCTCCTCCGTCAGCCGTTGGTATAGCGCATCTATCGACACCGGCTGCTGCTTTATCTCCAGCCGGCTTTCCAGTCTCGCCTGCTGGAGCAGCCGCTCCACCAGCAGTTGCATCCGGGTGTTTTGCGCGAGGATATTATCAGTAAACCGCGCCGCCACCTCAGGCGGCGGCCCTTCGCGCAGGATCTCCGCCGCGCCGCGGATGGCCGCCAGCGGGCTTTTCAGTTCATGGGTCAGGTCATAGACATAGTTTTCGATGGCATTCTTACCTTCGAGCTTTACCCGCATGCTCTCCAGAGCCTGGGCCAGCTTGCGCAATTCGCTGCTGCCAACCTCCGGCAGCGGCAGCGGGCGCTCAGCGGTCACCGAGTCCGCATAGCGCACCAGCTTGCCGATAGAGAAATTGATCCACCAGACGACGCCGCCGCCAATCAACAGCGCAATGCCCAGCAGGGCGCCGCCGGCCCAGAGGATCCGCCGCTCGCTGCGCTTAATGACCGGCGTCATCGCCAGGTTGGGTTTACCGACGCTCAGCACGCCGATAATCCGCCCCTTATCCATCACCGGCGCGGCGATATACATCACCGAGCTGGCTTCATCATGCGGATCGCTGCGCGTACTGCGCGCGCCGTACTGGCCGCGCAGGGTGAGCCAGACATCGTTCCAGCGCGAATAGTCCTGCCCTGTCGCCTGCCCGCTGGAGTCAAACACCACCTTGCCCCGGGCATCGGTCAGATAGACGCGGTACTCATTACGTACCTTTTTAATTCCGCCAATATTGGCGTTGAGCGGCTGCTGGTTGAGCTGGTGAAAGGCCTGCGCCAGCCTGCCCTGCTGCGGATCTGCCGCCAGCAGATCCTCACGCGCCAGCGCCGCCAACAGGGTAGCGGTATCATTGAGGGTCCCCTCTGTCGCCCGGCGCACGCCCGGCTTCACTTCCTGGACAAAGATCGACAGCACAAACCACGCGGCGATCGCGACGATAAGAAAATAGCCCAGCAGCAGGCGCATGCCGATACGCATCAGCCGCGCCCCAGGCTGTAGCCCATACCGCGATGGGTATTGATTGGCGCCTTTTCAGGATTCACAGCCCGCAGCTTAGCGCGCAGGGTTTTGATATGGGTATCGACGGTACGGTCGAGGCTTTCCCAGGCATCGATCCACACCAGCTCCATCAGCTGCTGACGGGAGAAGACGCGACCGGGCGCGTGAAGCAGGGTTTTCAACAGCAGAAATTCGTAGCGCGTCAGATTCAGCGGCTGGCCGAACCAGCTGATCGCCGCCGCCTGCTCATCGAGCACAAACTCGCCGACGCGTACCACCGGCGATGGCGCGGCAAACTTCTGCAGCCGCCGCAGCACGGTTCGCACCCGCGCGCAGACTTCGCGTGGTGAAAACGGCTTGGCGATATAATCGTCAGCGCCGATTTCCAGCCCCAGCAGCTTATCGACCTCGTCGCTACGCGCCGTCAAAAACAGCACCGGCAGCGCCGGATAACGCGTCAGCAGACGCCGACAGAGCTCGAAGCCGCTGATATCCGGCAAGCCGACGTCGAGGATGGCGACATCTGGCGCCTGATGCGCCGCCGCCTCCAGCGCGGGCAAACCGCGGCCAAAGACGCTGACCTGGAAGCCCTCCTGCTGCAGCATGTAAACCAGGGTATCAGCGATACTCTGTTCATCCTCAACTAACCAAATCCGTGGCTGCTGCATGCGCACTCCCGTTTATTTATTCCATGGCATGATCGGCACGGCGCTGATGGCGTTCTTCGGCGAGCCATCAACCACTTTATCCGAGTAGGTCAGATAGACCAGCGCATTGCGCTTCGCATCATAGAAACGCACGACCTGCAGTTTTTTAAACACCAGCGAGGTGCGCTTCTGGAACACCACGTCGCCCTGGCTTTTACCGTTTTTGATTTTGTCCGTTAGCTCAATCGGCCCGACCTGCTGGCAGGAAATCGCCGCGTCAGAGGTATCTTCCGCCAGCCCCAGCCCGCCTTTGATGCCACCGGTTTTCGCTCGGCTGATATAGCAGGTCACGTTCTGTACATCCGGATCGTCAAAGGCTTCGACGACGATTTTGTGATCCGGCCCTAACCATTTGAAGACCGTATCCACGGAACCAATCTGCTCCGCCTGAGCCAACTGGCTTCCGGCCAGCAGGAGCAGCCCCATCGCAAACTTCTTGTATTTCATATTGTTACCATTATTAAAAAATATAGCTGAGTGATTATCACGCACTTAACAGAAAAGGTTTATAGATCACAGCTTTACAAAATTATCGTTCAAATCCCCTGACCTACCGCATTTAAAAGCAAAAAAAACACTGAATGCTAAAACATCAAAAAATGCTATTATCCGCTACTTTAATATCAGGCACCTGTGTTTAAGGATGGGGACATTTTATGGATCAAGCAGGGATTATTCGCGATCTCCTTAGCTGGCTGGAAGGTCACCTGGATCAGCCGCTTTCTCTGGATAATGTGGCGGCGAAGGCAGGTTATTCCAAGTGGCATTTGCAGCGAATGTTTAAGGATGTCACCGGCCATGCCATCGGTGCCTATATTCGCGCGCGCCGCTTGTCGAAATCTGCTGTCGCATTACGCCTGACCGCCCGTCCAATCCTTGATATTGCGCTGCAGTACCGTTTCGACTCCCAGCAGACCTTCACCCGAGCGTTTAAGAAACAATTCTCGCTGACGCCGGCGCTCTACCGCCGCTCGCCGGACTGGAGCTCGTTCGGTATGCGCCCGCCGCTGCGTCTTGGCGAATTTACCCTGCCGAAACATGAGTTTATCACTCTGCCCCCTACTCAGCTGCTTGGCGTGACCCAGAGCTATACCTGTAAGCTCGAGGAAATCTCCGATTTTCGTAACCAGATGCGGGTCCAGTTCTGGCGAGACTTCCTCGGCAACTCACCGTCAATCCCCCCGGTGCTCTACGGGCTGCATGAGCCGCGTCCGAGCCTGGAAAAAGACGATGAGCAGGAAGTATTCTATACCACCGCGCTGACGCCGGAGATGGCTAACGGCCACCTGCAGCATGCCCATCCAGTGACCCTGGAGGGCGGCGAGTATGTCATGTTTACGTATGAAGGGCTGGGTACCGGTCTGCAGGAATTCATCCTGACCGTCTACGGCACCTGCATGCCGATGCTGAACCTGACGCGTCGCAAGGGGCTGGATATTGAACGCTTCTACCCTGAAGATGAAAGCCGGGATCAGGCCACGCCGATTCAGTTGCGCTGCGAGTATCTGATCCCGATCCGCCGTTAACGCTGCAGCTCGTCCATTGCGGGGGCGTCAAGATGCGAGACGTCGCCCGCCGTTTCCACCACCCAGCCGGAAGCCAGCCACGGGCTTTGCTGATAGTCGACGCGCGAAATAGAGCAGTTGCGCAGCCGCAGACGACGCTCAGCGTACGCCGGCAGCCCTAATATCGTGCTCACCAGGCAGCCCAGCGCGATCCCATGACTCACCAGCAGCGGCCGGCTACCGGCGGGTAATTCCAGACAGGATGCCAGCGCCGCATGCATACGCTCGCTGAGCTCCTGCATCGATTCGCCCTGCGGAATACGACCGTCCGGTGTGCCGTTGACCAGCTGGCGACGCCAGCCTTCTTCTTCTTCGCTGAGCGAGTCGATATGGCGCTTCTCCAGCACCCCCATATCCAGTTCGCGCAGGCGCGCATCGGCGATCACGCTGCAGCCGCAGGCTTCGGCGATAATTTCTGCTGTGCGGCGGGTTCGCCCCAGATCGCTGGTAATGATATGGGTGATCCCCAGCGTTCTGGCGCGCTCGCCCACCTGCCAGGCCTGGCGCTCACCATGGGCGGTCAGCGGGCTGTCGGACTGACCCTGAATACGTCGCTCGGCGTTCCACTGCGTTTCACCGTGGCGAACAAGGTATACTTGTAACATGCTTTTTTTCCGTTCTGGACTCGTTATCAACCGCTTTCGGGCATTACCGCCTGCCCTCGGGGTGATTTAGAGTATACTGCGATGACGTTAGTTTATTCTGAGTTGTTTTGATTATGCACCATGTTGTCTCAGCGACCACTAATCCCGCCAAAATTCAGGCAATTCTGCAGGCTTTTGACGAGATTTTCGGCGAAGGATCCTGCCACATTGAGTCCGTCGCCGTCGAGAGCGGCGTGCCGGAACAGCCCTTCGGCAGCGAGGAAACGCGCGCTGGCGCACGAAATCGCGTCGCCAATGCGCGCCTTGCCCAGCCAAATGCCGATTTCTGGGTAGCCATCGAAGCCGGTATCGACGATGACAGCACCTTTAGCTGGGTGGTCATCGAAAGCGCCAGCCAGCGCGGAGAAGCGCGCTCAGCCACGCTGCCGTTGCCTGACGTTATTCTTGAGCAGGTTCGCGCTGGCGAAGCCCTCGGCCCGGTCATGTCGCAGTATACCGGCATCGATCAGATCGGTCGTAAAGAGGGGGCGATTGGGGTTTTCACCGGCGGCAGATTAACCCGCAGCAGCGTTTACCACCAGGCGGTCGTGCTGGCGCTAAGCCCGTTCCATAACGCTATTTATCGCTAGCCAGCAGCGTCTGCTCCAGCCACTGGCGCAGCTCTACCGGCGCCGATTTCAGGCTGTTCGACCCGCGGGTAATGGTCGCAATTCCGGCGCCGAGCTCATTTTTCAGCTCACGCTGGCTCATCTCGCCGCGCAGCAACTCTTCGATAATGCGCACCCGGGTACCCAGGGCTTCGCGCTCGTCGGGCGTCAGCATCAGCTGCAGCAACGGCAGATGCAGATCCTCAGCATAGGCCTGCTGAAGCAGGGCAACAAAGCGCAGCCACTCCTGATGACGTTGTTCGGCAACGGCCGCGGAATAGGGAGATTGTTGGGTCATATCGCGCCACCATATTGAGACGGGCAGCTTACGCTGCCCGTCGAATGTACTCTTCAACGAGTACAAAGCATAACATACTTCCCGGCGATCAGTAACGCTGGCGCCACTCCGCATCGCTGAGGATCTTATCCTGCTGCCCCATAAAGTAGCGGTAGTAGGCGTCATAGGAGAGGACATTCTTCACGTAGCCGCGGGTTTCCGAAAACGGAATACTCTCGACAAACGCCACGGCGTCGATCCGTCCGGCGCTGTTCCCCTGCCAGCTGCGTACCCGGCCCGGCCCGGCGTTATAGGCCGCTGAGGCGTAGATACGGTTATTGCCGAACTGCTGATAAACGTACTGCAGATAGCTGGTGCCGATATTGATGTTGGTTTCCGGATCCAACAGCTGCGACGGGCCGCTGTAGCCGGGAATGCTGAACATACTGACGGTATGCGTCGCGGTGCCCGGCATAATCTGCATCAGTCCGCTGGCGCCGACCGGCGAGCGCACTTTCGGGTTCCAGGCGCTCTCCTGACGGGCAATCGCCATCGCGTAGCTCTGCGGAATATCTTTGCCGCTAACATAGCGGGCAAACAGGTCGTTATAGGCCAGCGGGAAACGTTCTTCCAGCTGATCCCACAGCTTACCGGCGATCGTCGCCTGCACGCTCAGATCCCACCAGTGCTGATCGAAGGCATAGCGCGCCAGCTGCGCCTGCTGGGATTTGGTGCGACTAGTGACCAGGTTGGCCCATTCGGTGCGCGCGGTGTTATCCATATTCCAGTACATCAGCTCACGTACCCGCGCCATCTCCGGCCCGGAGGCCAGCGCCGGATCGATGGTGCCCGAGGCTTTATCGATGCGGAAGGTATACTCCTCGCCAAGACGCTGCGCGGCGACCATCGGGTAGAAGCCTCGCTGTTGCATCAACGAGCGAAGGATCGCCTGCGCCTCCTCATCCCTGCCGCGCTCCAGCAGCAGATCCGCCTGCCAGTAGCGCCATTCGTCTTTCTCTTTCGCCTCCATCGGCAGGCGCGCCAGCCAGGTGTTGAGGCCATGGCGATCGCCCGTCCCCAACGCCATCCGTACCCGCCGCTCCACCAGCGGCGTGGACTGCGAACGCATGATTGCGTCATCGCGCCAGATGGCCTGCTCTTCGGTTACATCGCTACCCATCAGGCGCCAGGCGACAATATCGCGCAGTTCCTGGGTCTGATCCTCATTGAGCTGCTGAGCCTGTACCAGCGAAGGGATCATCAGGCGGGCATTTTCCACGTCCTGGCGGGCGACGCTGGCGAAGGCGACGGCGGCCATCTGACGGGTAAAGTCCGTCGCCCCGGTGGTGCGGGCGAAGGTGAGGACGCTGTTTGGATCGTTAGCCAGGGCGACCACGGCGCTGGCGATGCTCTGGTAGTTGGCGGGCATTTGCTGGGCCAGCGATTTCACCAGCCCGATATTGCCGGCCTTCATCGCCAGGCGGATCCGTTCGAGATAGGCCAGCGGATCCTGCTGACCGGAGTCGCGCCAGGCGCTGAACAGCGGTTCACAGGCGCCGGGCTGATTCTTGCCCGTCAGCCACAGCTCTTTCGCCCCGCTCCAGGCCTCCTGCGACTGCCCCACGCTCAGCTTGGCGTAGTAATAGTTGCACTGCGCCTCGGTGCTGGTCGGCTTATCCGGGCTAAACGCCAGCAAGCCGCGCCAGTCGCTGCGCCGGGCCAGTTCATTCACGAAGCGCGAACGTAATGAACGCGCAGGGGGCAGCGTCGGATTGGCGTCAATAAAGTTTTTCACCACCAGCGCCGGCTGGTTCATCAGATCGTCGGTGATCTGTCGGTACTGCAAATAGGGATACAGGGGATAGGTGCTTAACGTGGGCATCAGCTGGTCGACTACATCCATCTGCCGGTTATCCCACGCCTGCTTAATTTGTGCGTAGCGGCTGCGCTGTTCATCCAGTGAATCCGCATGCGCCAGCTGACTCAACGTCAACAAACCAACGCTGGCAGCCAAAAGATGCCACGTCATTTTTTTGGCTTTTTCCACAAGCTCTTCCTCTTTCCGGTGCATTTTCGCAGCATCGTGCCGCTTAAAAACCCCTGCCGGTTCGGCAGGCGGCTTTACTTATGCTAATCAGACAACGCTAAACGCGCCATGTCCTGGACATTTTTTTACGCTTCTGTGAATCCTGTCGCCTCGCTGGGATTAGCGCGCGAAAAAGGCTACACTTCGGCTTTGAACTATCTATCAAAATAGAAAGAGGCGAAGTCCAACGTGGCTCAATTCGTTTATACCATGCATCGTGTCGGCAAAGTGGTTCCGCCGAAACGTCATATTTTGAAAAATATCTCCCTCAGCTTTTTCCCTGGCGCGAAAATCGGTGTGCTCGGTCTGAACGGCGCCGGTAAATCTACCCTGCTGCGCATCATGGCCGGTATCGACACCGAGATCGAAGGTGAAGCGCGTCCGCAGCCCGGCATCAAAATCGGCTACCTGCCGCAGGAGCCGCAGCTCAACCCGGAGCACACCGTGCGCGAGTCCGTGGAAGAAGCGGTCGCCGAAGTGGTTAACGCGCTGAAGGGTCTGGACGAAGTCTATGCCAAATACGCCGAGCCGGATGCGGACTTCGATAAGCTTGCCGCACAGCAAGGCAAGTTCGAAGAGATTATCCAGGCGCACGACGGCCACAACCTGAACGTCCAGCTGGAGCGCGCGGCCGACGCCCTGCGCCTGCCGGACTGGGATGCGAAAATCGCTAATCTTTCCGGTGGTGAACGCCGCCGCGTCGCGCTGTGCCGTCTGCTGCTGGAAAAACCGGATATGCTGCTGCTCGACGAACCGACCAACCACCTCGACGCCGAGTCCGTCGCCTGGCTGGAACGCTTCCTGCACGACTTCGAAGGCACCGTGGTGGCGATTACCCACGACCGTTACTTCCTTGATAACGTCGCCGGCTGGATCCTCGAGCTTGACCGCGGCGAAGGTATTCCGTGGGAAGGCAACTACTCCTCCTGGCTGGAGCAGAAAGACCAGCGTCTGGCGCAGGAAGCTTCTCAGGAAGCCGCACGCCGCAAATCTATCGAGAAAGAACTCGAGTGGGTTCGCCAGGGCGCGAAAGGCCGTCAGTCTAAGGGCAAAGCCCGCCTGGCGCGCTTTGAAGAGCTTAACAACGTTGAATATCAGAAACGTAACGAGACTAACGAACTGTTCATTCCGCCAGGCCCGCGTCTGGGCGATAAAGTTCTGGAAGTCAGCCATCTGCGCAAATCCTACGGCGACCGCGTTCTGATTGACGATCTGAGCTTCTCGGTACCGAAAGGCGCTATCGTCGGCATCATCGGTCCGAACGGCGCGGGTAAATCCACCCTCTTCCGCATGATGTCTGGCCAGGAACAGCCTGATTCCGGCACCATCACCCTGGGTGAAACCGTTAAGCTGGCTTCCGTCGATCAGTTCCGCGACGCGATGGACAACAGTAAGACCGTGTGGGAAGAAGTGTCTGGCGGCCTGGATATCATGAAGATCGGCAACACCGAGATGCCGAGCCGCGCCTACGTGGGCCGCTTTAACTTCAAAGGCGTCGACCAGGGTAAACGCGTTGGCGAGCTGTCCGGCGGTGAACGTGGTCGTCTGCACCTGGCGAAACTGCTGCAGGTCGGCGGTAACGTCCTGCTGCTCGATGAACCAACCAACGACCTGGATATCGAAACCCTGCGCGCGCTGGAAAACGCCCTGCTGGAGTTCCCGGGCTGCGCGATGGTTATCTCGCACGACCGCTGGTTCCTTGACCGTATTGCCACCCACATTCTGGACTACCAGGATGAAGGTAAGGTTGAGTTCTTCGAAGGTAACTTTACCGAGTACGAAGAGTACAAGAAACGCACTCTCGGCGCCGACGCGCTGGAGCCGAAGCGAATCAAGTACAAACGTATCGCGAAATAAAACGCAAAAAGGCAACGCAAGTTGCCTTTTTTAATGTTTGCTCCCTCTCCCATTGGGAGAGGGTTGGGGTGAGGGCAACAGCCCGCAGAGCCCCTACCCCTGCTCGCCCATCAGCTGTTTCACCAGCTCGACGCAGCGCAGGAACCGGGCATCGTAGTCCGACTCCTTCACATGAACGAATTCGATCTCGTTCTCTTTCAGCAGCGATACCAGCAACGACTGAAACTCTTTACGATCCACCGAGCTCCCAAGACTGCGCAGTCCATCGGCCACCCACGGGGTATTGTTCTCCAGCAGGATCACCAGGTCGAAGCGGTATTCATCAATCAGCGCCTGCACAAACGGGTGCTCACGTCCCTCGTACTTCAGACAGAAGGCCTGAGTGCTGACGAAGTCGGTATCGATGAACGCCACCTTGTTGGCATATTTCACCGCAAAATCAATATACTGCGCATGCCCAAGGGCAATTTTATCGTAATCCGAATACTGGAGCGCCATCTCATCGCCGCCGAGATGCGAAAAAACATAATCCCGGCCATATTCCCAGGCGCTGGTGGTATTGAAGATATTGGCGAGTTTATTGACCAGCGTCGATTTACCGCTCGACTCGCCGCCGAGGATCGCCACCGTCCGCACAAAGAACGGTTTCACTTCCGTCGGAATATATTCCCAGTAGCGGAACGGGTTCTCGCGGATCTGCCCGCCGCTAATATTCATAAAGGTCCGCTTAGGATCGATAAGCACCGTCTCGATCCCCAGATGCTCAAGGTACTGCGGCGCATCGGCCTCTTCCGAGGTATAGATCCGGTTCGGCTCGATCCCTTTTTCGCTCATAAAAGCGCGGATCCCATGGCTCCAGACGTCCCAGCCGTGCGGATAGGGCTCCATCCCCTCTTCATTGAAGGCGTGGATGCGAATATTCTTCTGATATTTAAAGGTTTGCAGCAGCCAGCGCAGGCGGTCAGGCACCGTCGGCTGTTGCGACATGGCGCTCTCTTCAAACAGCTCGCGGTCGCGGGTATCGTCATAGCCCATAATGATATGCAGCTCATCGACCTGGCTACAGGCGCGCTGTATCAGGTAGATATGCCCGGTATGCAGTGGGTAAAACTTACCAAACACCACGCCGACGCTTTTCTGTCGGCGGGGAAACTCCAGCCCGAGGAAACGATGCAGCGCTTCAAGCTTCTGCGCGCTCGGGCTTTTGATTTTGGCATTCAGCAGCTGGCTGAGATACCCCTTGGTCATTCCGCTGGCTTCCGCCACCTGCTGCAGGGTACAGCCTTTCTGCTTAATGGCGCTTTTTAAATAGTCAAATGACGACATCGCTAATCTCCTTTTAACTTATTATAAGTCGTCAAAAACGCTTAGCGCGTCTGAAAGCTTTTTCACGCCAAAGATTTGCATGCCTTCCGGCACTTTTTTCGGCACATTGGCCGCCGGGACGATGGCGCGACGGAAGCCGTGCTTCGCCGCTTCGGAGATACGCTCCTGACCGCTCGGTACCGGGCGAATTTCCCCGGCCAGCCCCACTTCGCCAAAGACCACCAGATCCTGCGGCAGAGGACGGTCGCGCAGGCTGGAGACCATCGCCAGCAGCAGCGCCAGGTCGGCGCTGGTTTCCGTGACCTTCACCCCGCCGACCACATTGACGAAGACGTCCTGATCGGCCATCTGTAGGCCGCCGTGACGGTGCAGCACCGCCAGCAGGATCGCCAGACGGTTCTGTTCCAGCCCCACCGCAACGCGGCGCGGGTTGGACATCATCGAGTGATCGACCAGCGCCTGGATCTCCACCAGCAGCGGGCGGGTCCCTTCCCAGACCACCATCACCGAGCTACCGGAGGTGATTTCATCTCCCCGGCTGAGGAAGATAGCGGACGGGTTGCTCACTTCGCGCAGGCCCTGCTCGGTCATGGCGAAGACGCCCAGCTCGTTCACCGCGCCAAAGCGGTTTTTATGGCTGCGCAACGTGCGGAAGCGGGAGTCGGCATCCCCGTCCAGCAGCACCGAGCAGTCGATACAGTGCTCCAGCACCTTCGGACCGGCCAGCGAGCCGTCTTTGGTGACGTGGCCGACCATCACAATCGCCACGCCGCGAGTTTTAGCAAAGCGCGTCAAATAGGCCGCGGTTTCCCGTACCTGGGCGACGCTGCCCGGCGACGACTGCACGTCGGCCATATGCATCACCTGGATGGAGTCGATCACCATCAGCTGCGGCTTTTCTTCATCGGCGATCTGACAGATCTGCTCAATGCTGGTTTCCGAGAGCATGTTCAGGTTGGCCGTTGGCAACCCGAGACGATGGGCGCGCATCGCCACCTGCTGCAGGGACTCCTCCCCGGTGACGTACAGGGTTTTCATCCCTTCCGCCAGTTTGCAGAGGGTTTGCAGCAGCAGCGTCGATTTGCCCGCGCCGGGGTTGCCGCCAATCAGGATCGCGCTGCCCGGTACCACGCCGCCGCCCAGCACGCGGTCAAATTCTTTAAAGCCGGTGGAGAAACGCGGCAGCGCCTCCAGGCTGATATCTGACAGCTTCTGCACCTTCGACACGCCGGCGTTACCGGCATAGCCTGAAAGACGCTCGTTTCTCGCCACCTGCGGCGACGCGGCGATGCGCATCTCGGTGATGGTGTTCCAGGCATGGCAGGCGCTGCACTGCCCCTGCCAGCGCGGATAATCCGCACCACATTCATTACAGACAAATGCGCGTTTTGGAGCTTTCGCCACGTTTACCTCTTACTTTTGGTTCATGCTGCCCGAGAGAATACAGAATACCCCCATCAGGTCAGCGTGGCGGATAGTCACTTCCGCCTGTTCATTCACTTTGGGCTTCGCGTGATAGGCGATGCCAAGCCCTGCTGCCTTAATCATCGGCAGGTCGTTGGCGCCATCGCCGATAGCCACGGTTTGCGCCGTTGGGATCTCATACTTTTCCGCCAGCTTGCGCAACGTATTGGCTTTATATTTCGCATCGACGATATCGCCGAGCACGTTGCCGGTGAGCTTGCCGTCGCGGATCTCCAGCTCATTGGCGAATACCGCGTCGAGATGCAGTTTGTCGCGCAGATACTCGGCAAAGAAGGTGAAACCGCCGGAGGCGATCGCCACTTTCCAGCCCAGCGTTTCCAGCTTGAGCACCAGCTGCGCCAGGCCCGGCATCAGCGGCAGCGCGTCGCGAACCTGCAGCAAAATACTGGCATCGGCGTCTTTCAGCGTCGCCACGCGCTGGCGCAGGCTGGCGGTGAAGTCCAGCTCGCCACGCATCGCCCGCTCGGTCACTTCCGAGACCAGCTCGCCGGTGCCGGCCAGTTTCGCGATCTCATCGATGCATTCGATCTGAATCGCCGTGGAGTCCATGTCCATCACCAGCAGGCCCGGGGTGCGCAAATGGGGAATTTTACCCAATGGCGCGACGTCCAGCCCCGCCTCATGCGCCAGTCGCGTCGCACGGGGAGTCAGCGAACCGGCCAGGCGGATCACCTGGTAATCCTCGACCACCCAGGAGGCAACGATCACTAACGCGGCGCCCAGCTCACGCTGCCACGCCGTCAGCCGACGTTTATCCAGACCGCGACCATACAGCAGCCAGCCGCTGCGCCCGGCGTGATAATCCAGCGGCATGACCTCGTCGCCGCTCAGGGAAAGCGGCAACCCAGGCCACAGGGAAACGTCTTCAGGCAGGTCGCACCAGGTCAAACTGTTAGGCATTACGGCTCCACATCTCTTCATTCAGGCGAGGAAAATAACGCATGAGGCTACCTTGTAACCAGCGCTTCTGGCAACATTAAGCTGCAAATTTTCAAAGGTGGAATATGGTTCGCGCAAAACTGAAATTCCGGCTGCATCGTGCGGTCATTGTTCTTATCTGTCTCGCCCTGCTCGTCGCGCTGATGCAGGGCGCTTCGTGGTTCAGTCAGAACAGTCAGAAACAACGCAATCCGCAGCTGGAAGAGCTGGCCCGCACGCTGGCGCAGCAGGTGGTGCTGAATCTCGCGCCGCTGATGCGCAGCGAGACGCCTGACGAGAAGCGCATCAATCAGCTGTTGACCCAGCTAACCCATAACAGCCGCGTCCTGGACGCCGGCGTATATGACGAACAGGGCGACCTGGTGGCGCGCTCTGGCGAAAGCGTCGAGGTTCGCGACCGGCTGGCGCTGGATGGTAAAAAAGCCGGCGGCTACTTCAACCAGCAGATTGTCGAACCGGTGCCAGGAAAAAACGGCCCGCTGGGCTACCTGCGTCTGACCCTCGATACTCATACCCTGGCGACCGAGGCGAAGCAGGTGGATAATACCACCAATATCTTACGCCTGATGCTGTTACTGTCCCTGGCTATCGGCGTGGTGCTGACCCGCACGCTGCTGCAGGGCAAACGCACCCGCTGGCAGCAATCGCCCTTCCTGCTCACCGCTAACAAGCCGGTTGAGGATGAAGACGATGAAAAGAAAGGAAATCTATAATGTCCACATTGCGCCTCCTGCTCTCTGACTCTTACGACCCGTGGTTCAACCTGGCGGTCGAGGAGTGCATTTTCCGCCAGATGCCCGCCACCCAGCGGGTGCTGTTCCTGTGGCGCAATGCCGATACCGTGGTCATCGGCCGCGCGCAGAACCCGTGGAAGGAGTGTAATACCCGCCGCATGGAGGAAGACCATGTGCGACTGGCCCGTCGCAGCAGCGGCGGCGGCGCGGTGTTCCACGACCTCGGCAATACCTGCTTTACCTTTATGGCAGGCAAACCGGAGTACGACAAAACCGTCTCCACCGCTATTGTGCTGACGGCGCTTAATTCACTCGGCGTAACCGCCGAAGCCTCCGGGCGCAACGATCTGGTGGTCAAAACCGACAGCGGCGACCGCAAAGTCTCCGGCTCCGCCTATCGTGAAACCATGGACCGCGGTTTTCATCACGGTACCCTGCTGCTCAACGCCGATTTAAGCCGTCTCGCCAACTACCTCAACCCGGACCAGAAAAAGCTGCAGGCTAAAGGCATTACCTCGGTGCGCGGACGGGTGGCGAACCTGGTTGAGCTGCTGCCGGGCATTACCCATCAGCAAGTTTGCGAGGCGATCCAGGAAGCATTCTTCAGCCATTACGGCGAACGGGTGGACGCCGAGGTGATCTCCCCGGACAACACGCCGAATCTACCAAATTTTGCTGAGACCTTCGCCCGTCAGAGCAGCTGGGAGTGGAACTTCGGCCAGGCGCCGGCCTTCTCTCATCTTCTGGACGAGCGCTTTCGCTGGGGCGGCGTTGAGCTGCATTTTGACGTCGAAAAAGGGCATATCACCCGCGCGCAGGCCTTTACCGATAGCCTGAACCCGGCGCCGCTGGAGGCCCTGGCGGCACGCTTAGTCGGCTGTCAGTATCGGGCAGAAGTATTACAGCAGCAGTGCGAGGCGCTGGTCGGCGATTTCCCGGAGCAGGAAGCGGAACTGAAAGAACTGTCGGCGTGGATTGCCGGCGCAGTGCGCTGATAAAAAAGCCCGCTGCGCTTAGCGGGCCTGGAAAACCGTAGGCCGGGTCAGACGAAGCCGCCACCCGGCACAACAGCTCTTACTCTTTATCGCCCAGCAGCACGGATTCCAGTGCGATTTTGATCATGTCGTTGAACGTAGTCTGACGTTCAGCGGCAGTGGTCTGCTCGTGGGTACGGATGTGGTCGGAGACGGTGCAGATGGTCAGCGCTTTCGCGCCGAACTCCGCCGCCACGCCGTAGATACCCGCCGCTTCCATTTCCACGCCCAGAATGCCGTATTTTTCCATCACGTCGAACATGGACGGGTCCGGCGTATAGAACAGGTCTGCGGAGAAGATGTTGCCGACGCGCGCGTCAACGCCCAGCGCTTTCGCCGCGTCTACCGCATTACGCACCATGCCGAAATCGGCAATCGCCGCAAAATCATGGTCTTTGAAACGCAGACGGTTCACTTTAGAGTCGGTGCACGCGCCCATGCCGATCACCACGTCACGCAGTTTGACATCTTCACGCACCGCGCCGCAGGAGCCCACGCGGATGATTTTCTTCACGCCGAAATCGGTGATCAGCTCTTTGGTGTAGATAGAGCAGGACGGGATACCCATCCCGTGGCCCATCACGGAGATTTTGCGGCCTTTATAGGTACCGGTGAAGCCCAGCATGCCGCGCACGTTGTTCACTTCACGCACGTCTTCGAGGAAGGTTTCTGCAATGTGCTTCGCGCGCAGCGGGTCGCCCGGCATCAAAACGACGTCAGCGAAATCGCCCATTTCTGCGTTAATGTGAGGAGTTGCCATCTTCAGTTCCTTTTACATTGTTGTTTTTGCCGGGTGGCGGCTACGCCTTACCCGGCCTACAAATCGTAGGCCCGGATCGCTGTGCGCCACCGGGCAATGACCTCAGAACATGGCTTTGCCATATTCCATGTCAGACGTACCAAAGTATTTCGCAATAGTCTGGCCGATGTCCGCGAAGGTTTCACGGTGACCGAGCGAACCTGGTTTCACTTTCGGGCCGTACACCAGCACCGGGATATGCTCGCGGGTGTGGTCAGTACCGGTCCAGGTCGGGTCGCAGCCGTGGTCGGCGGTGAGGATCAGAATGTCGTCTTCACCAACCAGCTCCATCAGCTCCGGCAGACGGCGGTCGAACAGCTCCAGACCCGCCGCGTAGCCAGCGACGTCACGACGGTGGCCCCAGGAGGAGTCAAAATCGACGAAGTTAGTGAAGACGATAGTCTCGTCGCCCGCTTCCTTCATCTCTTTGATGGTCGCGTCGAACAGCGCGTCCAGTCCGGTGGCTTTCACTTTCTTAGTGATACCGCAGTTGGCGTAGATATCGGCGATTTTACCCACGGACACCACGTGGCCGTTTTTCTCGTCGACCAGCTTCTGCAGCACGGTCGGCGCCGGCGGCTCTACCGCCAGGTCGTGACGGTTACCGGTACGCTGGAAGTTACCGGCTTTGTCGCCCACGAAAGGACGAGCAATCACGCGACCAATGTTATAGCCGCCTTCGGTCAGCTCTTCACGCGCGATTTCGCACAGCTCATACAGCTTGTCGAGGCCAAAGGTCTCTTCGTGACAGGCGATCTGGAACACCGAGTCAGCGGAGGTATAGAAGATCGGTTTCCCGGTTTTCATATGCTCTTCGCCGAGCTGATCGAGGATCACCGTCCCGGAGGAGTGGCAGTTGCCGAGATAGCCCGGCAGGTTGGCGCGTTTCACCAGCTTATCCAGCAGCTCCTGCGGGAAGCTGTTTTCCTGGTCGCTGAAGTAGCCCCAGTCAAACAGCACCGGCACGCCGGCGATTTCCCAGTGGCCGGACGGGGTATCTTTACCGGAAGAAAGTTCATGCGCCCAGGCATAGGCGCCAATCACTTCGGCATTGCCATCCATACCCGCGGCAATTTTACCGGTGGAGCCTTCATGCGCTTTCACCAGACCCAGACGGGTCAGGTTCGGTAAATTCAGCGGGCCTTTGCGGCCGTGGTCAGCCTCGCCTTTGGCGCAGGCTTCTGCAATGTGGCCCAGCGTATCGGCGCCGACGTCGCCAAAGCGGTCTGCGTCTTCCGTTGCGCCAATCCCAAAGGAGTCCAGCACCATGATAAATGCACGTTTCATCTTGTTCTCCATACATCTTGCGCTGCAAAAAAGCGATCAGATCAGTATATCGCTATTCAGTGATACGGCGATAGACTGTCGGTGTAATTTCCGGGGCTTTATCGTCCAGTTTAATGGCCGCTTTGACCGCTTTCGCGGCCTCCTGCCAGCTGTTCTCGTCTTTGGCATGGATCACCGCCAGCGGACGCTGTCCGTCGACGCGGTCACCCAGACGCGCCATCTCGGTAAAGCCAACGCTATAGTCAATGGTGTCCGATGCCTGACGGCGGCCGCCGCCCATAGAAACCACTGCCATGCCCAGCGCGCGAGTATCCATCGCGCTGATAAAACCTTCGGTATCAGCATAGACTGCTTTGCTCAGCATCGCCGTCGGCAGATAATTAGCATAATTCTCGATAAAGTCGCTCGGCCCTTTCTGCGCCGCGACCATACGGCCAAACACTTCCGCCGCTTTACCGTTATCCAGCACCGCCTGCAGCTTCGCGCGCGCCTCGGCATCGTCCGCCGCCAGCTTGCCGGAGATCAGCATTTCCACACACAGCGCCATTGTCACGTCGAACAGGCGCGGGTTGCGATATTCGCCGGTCAGGAACTGCACCGCTTCGCGAACTTCAACGGCGTTGCCGGCGCTGGAGGCCAGTACCTGATTCATATCGGTCAGCAGCGCGGTGGTGCGCACGCCGGCGCCGTTGGCGACACCCACGATCGCTTCGGCCAGCGCGGCAGAGAGTTCATAAGTCGGCATAAAGGCGCCGCTGCCGACTTTGACGTCCATCACCAGCGCATCCAGCCCTTCCGCCAGCTTCTTCGCCAGAATCGAGGCGGTAATCAGCGGGATGGAGTCCACCGTCGCGGTAATATCGCGGGTGGCATAGAAACGTTTGTCGGCCGGGGCAAGGGAGCTGGTCTGCCCGATAATTGCCACGCCAACATCTTTTATAATCTCGCGGAAGCGGTTGTCGTCCGGGAAGATATCGAAGCCCGGGATCGCTTCCAGTTTGTCCAGCGTACCGCCGGTATGGCCGAGGCCGCGGCCGGAGATCATCGGTACGTAACCACCGCAGGCGGCCACCATCGGCCCCAGCATCAGCGAAGTGACATCCCCGACGCCGCCGGTAGAGTGTTTATCGACGATCGGACCGTTAAGGTTGAGGCTTTTCCAGTCCAGAACGGTACCGGAATCCCGCATCGCCATGGTCAGCGAAACGCGCTCCGGCATAGACATATCGTGGAAGAAGATGGTCATCGCCAGCGCGGCGATCTGCCCTTCAGAGATAGTATTGTCGCGGATGCCGTTGATGAAAAAGCGGATCTCTTCATCGCTTAATGCCTGACCATCACGTTTTTTACGAATAATTTCTTGTGCGAGAAACACGGTAACCTCCCAAAGAGAATAAATTGCCGGATGACGGCGCGAGCGCCTTATCCGGCCTACAGGCATCAATTCGTAGGCCGGATAAGCGCAGCGCCATCCGGCAAATCAAGGGATTAGTAGCTGCTGGCGCTCTTGCCGTCGCCGTGACCCAGGGCTTTCAACAGGCTAGCCAGCAGGCTGGATGCGCCAAAACGATAGTGACGAGAATCGGCCCAGTCGGCGCCGAACAGTTCATCAGCGATCGCCAGGAACTGCTGCGCGTCTTCCGCGCTGCGCACGCCGCCCGCCGGTTTGAAGCCAACGGTTTTCTCAACGCCCATATCGCGGATCACTTCCATCATGATGCGCGCGCTTTCCGGCGTGGCATTCACCGGCACTTTACCGGTCGAGGTTTTGATGAAATCGGCCCCAGCTTTGATAGAGATTTCAGACGCTTTACGGATCAGCGCTTCTTCTTTCAGCTCACCGGTTTCGATGATCACTTTCAGCAGCACGTTAGCCGCCGCACAGGCTTCCTTACAGGCTTTCACCAGCTCGAAACCGACCTGCTCGTTGCCGGCGATCAGCGCGCGGTACGGGAAGACCACGTCCACTTCATCTGCTCCGTAAGCGATCGCCGCGCGGGTTTCCGCCAGCGCAATGTCGATATCGTCATTCCCGTGCGGGAAGTTGGTGACCGTGGCGATGCGAATATCCGGCGTCCCCTGCTCATTCAGCGTCTTACGGGCGATCGGGATGAAGCGCGGGTAGATGCAGACCGCCGCGGTGTTACCCACCGGCGTTTTCGCCTGATGACACAGGGCAATGACTTTCTCATTGGTGTCGTCGTCATTCAGAGTGGTCAGGTCCATCAGTTTTAACGCGCGCAGGCTGCTTGCTTTTAAATCAGTCATTTCATACTCCGCCGGCGTCATGCCGGATCAATAGTTTGTTCACCTTGCGAGTCTGTTACTATTGTAACATTCGCTCGTCGTTACACTTCGACATTCATCACAGTTAATGAAAACTACTTACTAATTTGCATTACTGTAACGTGATTAAAATCACAAATTAGCACTCAATACCGCAGCAATTATCGTTAGTCCCCTCTTAAGCATAATCGATACTATACCGCCGATGAGAATGTGATAATTCTAACACACAATAACAGATGCACTCGATAGCGTGGCGCACATTGTGCCCAATTTACGGGCAATAAAAACGCTACAAATTGAAATATAAACTATTTTTCAAAAAAGAGAGAGGTGATGGAATTATCACATTTACAGCAACACCAGCGGCACGGTGGCCGCTGGTTCAGGAGACAGGCTTACAGGGCGAGAAAAACCCCGGCGATGGTGGCGCTCATCAGGTTGGACAGCGTCCCCGCCGCTACCGCACGTAGCCCAAGCTGAGCGATATCCTGCCGCCGGTTGGGCGCCATTCCCCCGAGTCCGCCAATCAGAATGGCGATCGATGACAGGTTGGCAAAGCCGCACAGCGCGAAAGAGATAATGGCTTTGGTGTGATCTGAAATGACCTGCAGCCCGGCCGCCGCCACTTCGGCATCTGCCTTTAAATATTCGCCAAAGTTCATGTAGGCCACAAACTCGTTAATGATCAGCTTCTGGCCGATAAACGACCCCGCCACCGTCGCTTCGTGCCACGGCACGCCAATCACCCACGCCAGCGGTGAGAAGATCCAGCCGAGGATCATCTGCAGCGACAGCTCAGGATGGTTAAACCAGCCGCCGACGCCGGAGAGTATGCCGTTCAGCAGGGCGATCAGCGCAATAAACGCCAGCAGCATCGCGCCGACGTTGAGCGCCAGTTGCATACCAGACGCGGCGCCGGAGGCGGCGGCATCCAGCACGTTGGCCGGTTTATCCGCGTCAGCGCTTTGGCTGTCATGAGCCGGGTTATCGTCCGGTTTTTCCGTTTCCGGTACGATAATTTTGGCAAACAGCAGGCCTCCCGGCGCCGCCATAAACGACGCGGCAATAAGGTACTCCAGCGGAACGCCCATCTGCGCATAGCCCGCCAGTACCGAGCCCGCCACCGAGGCCAGGCCGCCGCACATGACCGCAAACAGCTCCGAGCGAGTCATGGTGGCGATATAAGGACGCACCACCAGCGGCGCTTCGGTCTGGCCAACAAAGATGTTCGCCGTGGCCGACAGCGATTCGGTACGTGAGGTCTTCAGCACTGCCCGCAGCGCGCCGCCGAGAATGCGAATGACCAGTTGCATAATGCCCAGGTAGTAAAGCACGGCAATCAGCGACGAGAAGAAGACGATCACCGGCAGCACGCGCAGGGCAAAGACGAAGCCGCCGCCGCCAAACACCTCGAACATTTTATCGGAGACCAGCCCGCCGAAGATGAAACTAATCCCTTCATTGCCGTAGGCAATAACGCTGGCGACGCCATTCGACATCGCTAATAGCGCCGCGCGCCCGGCCGGTACATACAATATTAACGCGCCGATACCCACCTGGATTATCCAGGCGCCGAGCACGGTGCGCAGGTTAATGGCTTTTCGGTTATTGGAGAGCAGCACAGCAATGGCCAATAGCGCCACCATGCCGATAAGTCCCATGAGGATTTGCATACAGATTCCCTGTGTTTTTGATAGTCCAGTACTAACCGCGTGATTATATCGGCCTGAAACTATCCTGCCCGTCTGGCTTCACACATTTTAAGCAAATCAATGATATGGATGGACAATTATGAGAAATCGATCACCATACAGAGGCCGGGGGAAGGGAAAACAAGGCGAGCGTATTGTGCATGATCCTTTCTTCTATGGCTGCCGGCGACTCCGGACGCAGTTCACACAGCGCCTCAAATACCCGTGCAGCTTGTTCCGGTCGATTGGGCTGTCCCTGAAAGCCATTTAGCGGCATATCCGGCGCATCGGTCTCCAGCAGCAGAGCGGAAAGCGGCAGACGCGCCATCACTTCACGGGTTTTACTGGCGCGGGGATAGGTAATGGTGCCGCCAACGCCGATCTTATAGCCAAGCTGAACGAAGCGCTCGGCCTGCTGCAGGCTGCCGGCAAAGCCATGGATGACTCCGGTACGCGGCAGGGCATGTTTTTTCAGCAGCATCGCCAGCTTATCGTGGGTGCGTCTGGAGTGGAGGATCACCGGCAGATCGTAACGCTTCGCCAGCCTCAGCTGCGCTTCCAGCAGCGCCTGCTGACGATCAAACTGCGGATCGTCGCGATAAAGATCGAGGCCAATCTCTCCCACCGCCACCAGTTTAGGCGGCCGCTGCGCCATCAAGGCTTCCAGCTGCGCCAGTCCCTCATCAGTATGCTCTTCGATGACGATCGGATGCATACCCAGCGCGGCGTACAGCGCTTCGTGCTGAGCTGCCAGCGCCAGCACGCGGCTAAAACGCTCAGCAGAGATGGCTGGAACGATAATTCGCCCGACGCCGGCCTGCGCCGCACGCGCCAGGCTGGCGACCTCATCTGCCGCGAAGGGGGGAAAATCAAAGTGACAGTGGGTATCGATAAAACGGTGCGTCACGCCAGATCCTCATGATCAAAACTGGGGTCATTCGCCTGGGGCGCAGGAATGATGGTCGCCTGGGGCGCTTCATTGGCCACCGGCACCGACGGCACCACCACCGGCGCGGGCCGGGCAATACGCGGCGCGTGGCGCAGCAGCGGCGGCTGGTCGGCCAGTAGTTTACCCACCGTTGCCAGGAAATAACGGCCGCACTGGCGCCCGGTTTTGTAGTCCTCCAGCAGCGCCGGTAGTCGGCTGCCAAGCGCCATGCTGCGCAGCGGCCGCTGCGGATAGATTTCGAAGATCCGCAACTTACCCGGCGGTTTCTCGATGAACTGCTGGATGGCGCGGTAGGTGGTTTCGTGATGATGCACCAAATTGACCAGCGGTTGCAGACTACTCTCTCCCAGCCAGCGCTCCATCCGCTTGAACCACTGCGGGGTATAAAACATCTGCGAAGGGACGGTACGGATCACCACGATGGTCTGGGCGCCGCGGCGGGCCGCCTCCTGCACCGGGATCGCATCGCTGACGCCGCCGTCCAGGTAGCTAACGCCGTCGAGCAACACGCCGCTGCGATAAAAGCCGGGGATGGCGCTGGAGGCGCGGATCAGATCCAGCCACGTTTGCGGCGTCGGCGAAAAATAGCTGGCGGAGTAATCGTCACCGCGGCAAGCGCATAGCCACAGCTCTTTGCCCAACGCGAACTGCGCTTCGGCATAGTTCATGGCAAGCGGCATTTGCTGCGAAGTGGCCTCAACCAGCCAGTCGAGATCGATAAGGTTGCCGCCGCGCACAAAGCGCATCGGATCGAAAAACTGGCGTGAAGTGGTGTAGCGGGTGATAACTTTGCGGGCATAGCCTTGCTGATTACACATGTAGGCGGAGAGGTTTTGCGCGCCGGCGGAAGTACCCAGCATCAGGTCAAAGGGGTTAAATCCGGCGCGCATAAATTCGTCCAGCACCCCGGCAGTAAAAATCCCTCGCTGTCCTCCGCCTTCGCATACCAGTGCCAGCTTGCCTGGTCGGAAGGGTTTAACCGCCAGCGGGGCGATATTGCCCAGCGTGACGGGAATGCGTTGCCCCACCCTGCTTTCCTGTTCGATTGATCTTCTCCTGACAAGGTAACGCAATTTGCCCGCCGCTTAAACCGCGAAAGCCAGTCCTCAGGACTGGCTTTGTGTAAGATGACGTGTCAGTAAAAATGCTTAGGCTTCAGTATCGCCCGCATCGCGGGCCGCCTAAGGACGTCTGCGTCCTGTAAACAGGCTCACCAGGAACAAGATAATCCCGACGACAAAGACGATTTTCGCAGCGCCAGCGGCCGTACCCGCCAGACCACCAAAGCCCAGAGCCGCAGCAATTAATGCAATGACCAGAAAAATAATTCCCCATCGAAACATACTTTTCTCCTTACCATAATGGACGGTGAACAGCGGTTTGCGCACCCTTTCTGTATAGCTCATCGCTCAGTGGATGCTGCTATTCGTTCGGCAACCTTGGCCAGACAACACTTTTGTTAATAACTCGGTTTACTTAACGCTAAGATCGTTGCGCACGCTTTTCACACCGGAGACCGCTTTCGCAATCTCTGCGGCACGCTCCGCCTGCGCCGCGGAAGCCACCGTACCGGTCAGATGTACCGCGCCGGCGTTGGTTTCGACTTTCACATTGCGCGAAGGGACAATGTCATCCGCCAGCAGCTTGGCTTTCACTTCGCTGGTAATGGCGGTATCCCCGGCATAGCCTTTCAGCGTCGCCGTCTCGCTCGATGATTTATGATGGACCGTCAGCTTGTCGTTAACGTGTGAGACGCCTTTGACCTCTTTCGCTACGATCAGTGCCTGACTTTTCTGTTCAGCACTGGTGACGTCGCCGCTGAGGGTGACCACTTTATTCTCCGTTTTCACCGAAATATCGCCGGAGTTAATATCTTTATGGTCGATCAGCGCCGCTTTTACCCGTGCGGTAATGGTACTGTCGTCCATAAAATCGCCGACTTTGTTAATCGAATTATCTACCGCCTCTCCCGCATTGCTGGCAGCCGACTTCGCACTGTCTACCGTTGTTTTTTCCGTCTCTGCCGAGGCGTTCAACGCGGCTAAGCCTAAGAAGAGCGCCAGCAACATATTGGCATTCTTTAGTCTGGTCATCGTTATGTCCTCGTTTTTTCACCAGCGCTGGCGTCTTATCGCAGTGAATTACGCCAGCATTTTTAAAAACACGAATTAAATATAGTAGACAGACGAAGGGGTTGCGGAGGATATGGATAAAAAACAGACGAATTAGCGGTGTTTTAAGAACTTTCCAGAAGGAAGGGAACGGGGGCGTAACCAGAAAAAAGCGCGGCCTGCGCCGCGCTTCGTCAGGGATTAGTGCTCGCGCGTTTTGCGGAACACCACGTCAGGGTAACGCTCCTGCGTCAGGTTCAGGTTGACCATTGTCGGGGCGATGTAGGTCAGGTTATCGCCGCCATCCAGCGCCAGCTGAACTTCATTTTTCCGCTTGAACTCTTCGAACTTCTTCACGTCAGTAGATTCAACCCAGCGCGCGGTGGCCACGTTGACCGATTCGTAAATCGCTTCCACGTTGTATTCGCTTTTCAGACGCGCTACCACCACGTCAAACTGCAGCACGCCGACGGCGCCAACGATCAGATCGTTATTAGCGATCGGGCGGAAGACCTGGACCGCGCCCTCTTCAGAGAGCTGAACCAGCCCTTTCAGCAGCTGTTTCTGCTTCAGCGGATCCTTCAGGCGAATACGACGGAACAGTTCCGGCGCGAAGTTCGGAATACCGGTGAACTTCATCATCTCGCCCTGGGTAAAGGTATCGCCAATCTGAATGGTGCCGTGGTTATGCAGGCCGATGATATCGCCTGGGTACGCTTCTTCAACGTGCGAGCGATCGCCCGCCATAAAGGTCAGCGCGTCGGAAATCACTACGTCCTTGCCGATACGCACCTGACGCAGCTTCATGCCTTTTTCATATTTGCCGGACACCACCCGCATGAAAGCCACACGGTCGCGGTGTTTCGGATCCATGTTGGCCTGAATTTTAAACACGAAGCCGGTGAATTTCTCTTCCGTGGCGGTGACTTCACGCGTGTCGGTGTTGCGCGGCATCGGCGCCGGGGCCCACTCCACCAGGCCATCCAGCATATGGTCAACGCCGAAGTTACCTAACGCGGTTCCGAAGAAGACCGGGGTGATTTCCCCGGCCAGGAACAGATCTTTGTCGAACTCATTCGACGCTCCCTGCACCAGCTCCAGCTCGTCACGCAGCTGCTGCGCCAGGTCTTCCCCCACCGCCGCGTCGAGATCCGGGTTGTTGAGCCCCTTCACGATACGCACTTCCTGGATGGTGTGGCCTTTACCGGTCTGATACAGGTAGGTTTCGTCTTTGTAGAGATGATAAACGCCTTTGAACAGCTTGCCGCAGCCGATAGGCCAGGTAATCGGCGCGCAGCCGATTTTCAGCTCGTTCTCGACTTCATCCAGCAGCTCCATCGGATCGCGGATATCACGGTCGAGTTTGTTCATAAAGGTGAGGATCGGCGTATCGCGCAGACGGGTGACTTCCATCAGCTTACGGGTCCGATCTTCGACGCCTTTTGCCGCGTCAATCACCATCAGGCAGCAGTCCACCGCCGTCAGGGTACGGTAGGTATCTTCGGAGAAGTCTTCGTGCCCCGGGGTATCCAGCAGGTTCACCAGGCAGTCATGATACGGGAACTGCATTACCGAGGTGGTGATCGAGATACCACGCTGCTTTTCCATCTCCATCCAGTCGGATTTCGCGTGCTGGCTGGAACCACGACCTTTTACTGTACCGGCGGTCTGAATCGCCTGTCCGAACAGCAGCACCTTTTCGGTGATGGTGGTCTTACCGGCATCCGGGTGAGAAATAATGGCAAAAGTGCGGCGTTTGGCCACCTCTTGCAGATAAGGAGACAACGTCATAATTAATCTTCTAAGTAAACGCGGCCATGGGCCACGCATGTGGAATACGAAAAATTGCGGCTATTTTACCCATCAACGGGGGGGAGGCAATCAGTGTTTACACAGGAGCTGCTCCAGTTCGCTTAACGAGGTCACCGTCCAGTCCGGCTCGAGGTCCGCCGGCAGCTCGCGCTGATGCGCATTGAGCCAGCAGGTCGCCAGTCCGGCGTTCACGCCGCCGCGAATATCCGACTCGGCGGTATCGCCGACCATCAGCACCCGCGAGCGCGGTGGGTTACCCGCCTGCGCCAGCGCATAATCGAAAATACGCGCATCCGGCTTGGCGACACCCACCTGTTCAGAAATAATCAGCAAATCAAAGTGATCGCGTAAACCTGTCCGCTCCAGACGAGTCTGCTGCAGCGAGGTAAAGCCGTTGGTGATGATGCCCATTCTGACCTTGCCCTGCAGCGCGTTGAGCAGCGAGACCGCACCCGGCAACGGGGCACAGATTTCCGCCATCGCATTCATAAACGCGTCGTTGAGTTCCCCGGGCGGCACATTCAAACGTTCCGCCCAGCTATCAAAACGCTGATGCTGTAATTGTAGCGAGGTGATGGCGCCGTTTTGGTAATCCACCCATAGCGGCTTGTTCACGGCCTGATAGTCCTGAAAATCTTCGGCGGTAAAGGTCACGCTGTAGTCGAGAAACATCCGCTGCAAGCCGCTGAAAGAATCAAACGTAAACAGCGTTTCATCGGCATCAAAGAAAATCCAGTCCCATTTCATCGTATCACCTTGTGTTACATACTGATTGGCAGAGCCATAATAATGGCGTCTTCGCGTCCGTCGGTCGTAGGATAGTAGTTGCGGCGGATGGTTGCCTCATTGAAGCCTACGCTCTCATACAGCGCGATGGCGGCAACGTTGGATGCTCGCACCTCCAGCCACAGCGTGACGACGCCGAGTTTTTCGACTTCATCAATGACATGCTCCAGCAGCACTCGCCCCAGGCCGCGGCGCTGGTACGCGGGATCGACGGCGATATTGAACAGCGTCGCCTCATCCAGCACCACTTGCGTAATGGCGAAAGCCGCCATTTCGCCATCTACCGACAGCTGATAGTTGCGATAGCGCTCCCCCTGGTTAGTGGCCAGAGTCTGTTCGCTCCACGGGAAAGCGTGGGCGCGTTTTTCGATGTGCCAGGCTTTGGTTAAATCAGCCGTGCTGAGGGTAGAAATCGTGTTCATGTGCGCAGATTTGTTGCCAGAGCGCCCTGCGAGCCGGCGCGCTGGTCTGGAGTTCATCAAAAGCGGGGGTGGACACCTGGGCGCCCGCCAGCGGCAGCGACGCCTCTGTGCCCAACCGCCAGCTGTTGCAGCGGCTGTCCTGCGGCAGCATCGCCACCCGCTCCGGGGTCAGCTGCAGGACCTGATCTGGCGTCACGGCCAGCGCGCGTAATATGTCGCCAATCAGCGGCTCTGTCAGCGACGGCGGGGTTTCCGCCACCATCACCAGACGAATATGGTCAGGAAGCGAGATAGCGATTTCGCCCTGCAACGCCCCCGGTCGGCGCAGCGACCACTGGGTAATGCCCAGCTGCTGTAATTGCCAGTCTCGTCGGGATGTCATAGCGAAACACTCCTGTTAAACAAGCGCGCAATATAGCAAATCCGTCGTATCTGCGCCAACAAACTACTATAATCGGCGCCAGTCTTAATGAAGGAGTGTTTCATGTCCGCTTTTACCCCGGCAAGTGAAGTCTTGCTGCGCCACAGTGATGATTTCGAGTCCGCCCGCGTTCTGTTTGCCGGTGACCTGCAGGATGACCTGCCTGCGCGTCTGGATACCGCGGCCAGCCGCGCCCACACCCAACAGTTCCACCACTGGCAGGTCCTCAACCGCCAGATGGGTGACACCGTCCGTTTTAGCTTAGTGGCTGAGGCCGCTGACGTCGCCGAATGCGACACCCTGATCTACTACTGGCCAAAGAACAAACCAGAGGCGCAGTTCCAGCTGATGAACCTGCTCTCTCTGCTGCCGGTGGGAAGCGACATTTTCGTCATCGGTGAAAACCGCAGCGGCGTCCGCAGCGCGGAGCAGATGCTGGCTGAATACGCGCCATTAAACAAAGTGGATAGCGCCCGCCGCTGTGGTCTCTATCATGGCCGTCTGGAAAAGCAGCCGACCTTCGACGCCGACGCATTCTGGGGCGAATACACACTGGATAATCTGACGATTAAAACCCTGCCGGGCGTCTTCAGCCGCGACGGTCTGGACGTCGGCAGCCAGCTGCTGCTCTCCACCCTCGAGCCGCATACCAAAGGGAAAGTGCTCGACGTCGGCTGCGGCGCGGGCGTGCTGGCCGCCGCGCTGGCCAGCCATTCACCGAAAGTGCGCCTCACCCTGTGCGACGTCAGCGCCCCGGCGGTTGAAGCCAGCCGCGCGACGCTTGCCGCCAACGGCCTGGCTGGCGATGTGTTTGCCAGCAACGTCTTCTCCGAGGTCAATGGTCGCTTCGACATGATCATCTCCAACCCGCCATTCCATGACGGCCTGCAGACCAGTCTCGAAGCCGCCCAGGCGCTGATCCGCGGCGCGGTTCGCCATCTGAACAGCGGCGGCGAGCTGCGCATTGTCGCCAACGCCTTCCTGCCGTATCCGCAGGTGCTGGATGAGACGTTCGGCTTCCATGAGGTGATCGCCCAGACCGGGCGCTTTAAGGTCTATCGCACCATTATGACCCGTCAGGCGAAAAAATAATCGTCTTTTCACGCCGGCGGCCCGCTCCTGGTACCGCTGGCGCTTCCCGCGGGCAAATCCGCCCATTTTTGCAGCAATCGATACAACCTGCATAATTAACTATTGACGTGTCGCCGAAAACCACTAGAATGCGCCTCCGTGGTAACGATACTTTCAGAGTATCGATGGTATGCGAAGGTGGCGGAATTGGTAGACGCGCTAGCTTCAGGTGTTAGTGTCCTTACGGACGTGGGGGTTCAAGTCCCCCCCCTCGCACCAATATTCTTCCCTCTCCCGGCATTATCCTCTCAGTTTAATATCCACAATCATCAGCATTATTCCGCCGATCAACGCGACACACGATGGCAGCAGGATAAAATGGCGCAATTGACGATGCCAGATCATCGCCGCGGACATCAGCATGCCCACCGCGACCAGTACCCGCCATACGTCAGCCGACACTCCGGCATACCCGAGAGCGACAATTAGCGCGCCGGGAATCATCACTCCCCAGCCGCTTCCTAATGCTCGCTGCAGCATGGTTTCACCTCTTACAACGATAATGATAACCAATATCATATGATAATCTTTATCATTTGTCATTTGCGACGTGCTCTGCCCCTTTTTCTTTACGTTCGCGGTAATGACATACATTCATGAAGGTGATAAATTAAGCGGATTATCGATATATATTAAATATTTTGCTTATTTTGCAAATAACCTTTTTTTGCACATTGTTATCAGACTCTTCATTTTTGGCTTTCATCATTTTGAAATTTAACGACTAATAATGATTCTTCCGATATGACTGCACAAACCTGGCGAGCACACTACGCACAAAAATATCAATATTCCTTACGGCTTTTTTTACTGCTTAATTTCATTTCTTCCTCGCTGTCGCTGGTCACCCCCCTATTTACGGTAGTTCGTTTTACGCTGCCCTGCGCCCTGATCGTCGTCTGCAGCGGGCTGCTGCTGCTCTGGCACTGGAAATGGCCGCAATCGAAAATAAATATTCCCACTATCTCGTTGTTATTTGGCATGCTATGGGCATGGCACGTAGTGACAAAAGCGATGCTATTGACACCGCCGCATTTTAACTATCTGGTGATCGCCCTATTAAGCATTCTGTTTATCGGCACCATCGCTTTTTCCAATAATATCACTGCCTTTACCCTCCACTCTTTACCAACTTTCCTTGCCTGCCTGATAATGGCGGAGGGGGAACAATGGTTGCGTATGACTTACTGCTTTATGCTGCCTATAGCCGGTATTACCCTGCAAAATATTATCCAGAAGCGCAGCGATGCCTTTACGCAGGGTTTAATGGATAAACTGATGCATGAACGCAATACGCTCAACGATCTCAGTATGCTCGATCCCCTGACCGGTTTGTATAATCGCCGCGGACTGCAGAACCGCCTCGATACCCTGCTGGCGCTGGACGGCGACAACCACTACGTGCTGCTCCTCGATATCGATCACTTCAAGGCCTATAACGATCACTATGGTCATATGATGGGTGACCAGGCGCTTATTCGCGTCTCTGCTGCCATTCGCAACGCTGTACGCTCACGCGATATTGTCGCCCGCTTTGGTGGAGAGGAGTTTATGGTGCTGCTGACCAATAGCAGCGAAGAAACGGCCTGGAAGACAGCCGAACGTATACGTCAGCGGGTCTATGACCTGAAGATCCCGCATATGTTTAATGAAAGCGTCGCCACCAACGTCACCATCAGTATTGGCCTGACGCCGCTCATTAATGACAACATTGGACAAGCGCTGGCGCGCGCCGACGGCGCACTCTATGAGGCAAAAAATAAAGGCCGCAACATTATTCTTGCCAGTTGACCTGCGCGCGCTGCGACATCGCGGCGCCGATAAAAGCCTTGCCATGCCGCCTGCAAGCAACTAATATCAGTAATCATTATCATTTAGATTTGTATCTGGAAATCGAATGGCCTGGCGTTCCCTTCCTCTCAGCGATGAACTTATCTGGCGGGCTCCTTTGCCGACGGCTGAGCATGCCCTGGCGGAGAGTATTCGGGAAAAAATCGCCACCCTGCGTCCACACCTGCTTGATTTCCTGCGACTTGACGAACCCGCCCCACGGCACGCGTTAACGCTTGCCGAATGGTCGCAACCCATCGCCTTGCGCTCCCTGCTGGCCACCTGGTCCGATCATATCTATCGTCATCAGCCGACGCTGCCTCGGGAACAGAAGCCTCTGCTCTCGCTCTGGGCGCAATGGTATATCGGTCTGCTGGTGCCGCCGCTGATGCTGGCGCTGCTCAATGAACCGCAAGGCCTCAGCCTGGCGCCAGAACATTTCCATGTCGAATTTCATGAAAGCGGCCGGGCGGCCTGCTTCTGGATTGATGTGCATAGCGATGCCGACATCGAGAGGCTTTCACCGCAGGCGCGAATGGATGCCCTGGTAACGCGCACCCTGCAGCCGGTTGTTGAGGCGCTGGCAGCGACGGGCGAAATCAATAGCAAACTTATCTGGAGCAATACCGGCTATCTGATTAACTGGTATCTTGGGGAAATGCGCGCGCTGCTGGGTGATGAGCGGCTTGCCGCGCTACGTCAGCACTGTTTTTTTGAAAAACAACTCGCCGATGGCCAGGATAACCCGCTGTGGCGAACGGTGATGCTGCGTGAAGGGCAGTTAGTCCGACGCACCTGCTGTCAGCGCTATCGCCTGCCGGATGTCCAACAGTGCGGCGACTGTACGCTTAAATAATTACCACTTACCTGAAAAGTAACGGGCGGCCTTTACCGCCCGTTGCTATTTATGCGGTCTGTTGACTCTCACGCTCCGCCCGCTCGGCCTCTTCCGCTTCCTGAGCAAGCAGCTGTTTCTCATATACCTTAAAGAATGGGAAGTAGATGATTGCCGACACGCAGGCCAGAACAATGACCAGAATCGCCGCCCGGAAATCCCAGCCCAGCGCCCAGGCGCCGCCAATTGGCGCCGGCGCCGTCCATGGTACGACGGAGATGACGCGGCCAATCAGATCCAGCTTCATTGCCGCCCAGGCCAGCACCGCGTTCACCATCGGCGCCAGCAGGAACGGAATAAAGAACACTGGGTTCATAACGATAGGCGTCCCAAAGATCACCGGCTCGTTGATATTGAACAGGCTTGGCACCACGCTCAAACGACCAATGGAGCGCAAATGCGCTGAACGGCTGCGCAGATAACAGAACACCAGTCCCATGGTCGCCCCGGAACCTCCGACCACGATAAAGAAGGTCCAGAACGCTTCCATAAAGATATGCGGCAGAGGCGCGCCCTGGGCCAGCGCCTGCTGGTTCATACCGAGGTTAGTCAGCCAGAACATCTGCAGCATCCCGGACACGATCGCCGCACCGTGGATCCCGGCAAACCACAGCAGGTGGCCGATCAGCACCGCCAACAGAATTGCCGGCAGAGAGTCGGCTGCCGAAACCAGCGGCTTGAAAATGGCCATAATGGCCTGCGGGATCAGCATGTCAAAATGGTGCTGGATAAACAGGCTCAGCGGATAGAGCGTCAGCACGACCACCAGCACCGGGATCAACAGATCAAACGAGTTTTTGATCATCGGCGGAACCTGGTCCGGCAAGCGGATCCCAATGTTGTGCGCTTTCAAGAAACGCATCATCTCCACGCAGTAGATCGCCACCAGGATGGCGGTAAAGATCCCGGTCCCCCCGAGGCTATCCACCGGCAGCGTGCCATTGGTCTTCGGCGCGGCAATCAGCAAAAAGGCCATGATCGACAGCATTGCGCACATAAAGGGATCGAGCTGATTGGATTTCTCGTAATGCTTACCGAGGTTATAGGAGATTGCCGCGCAGATGTAGATCGACATGATCCCCATCGTCATATCAAAGGGGGTCAGAATACGCCCCTCAAACTCTTTCGCCAGATCCAGCCAGGCGCGGGCAAAACCCCAGGTGGTATCCGGTGAGAACGGTGGATAAGCAAACACTAACAGGAACGATCCGACGATCATAAACGGCATCGCTGAGATAAATCCGTCACGGATAGCCATGACGTGGCGCTGCGACGAGATCCGCCCTGCTATGGGGCTTATGTAATTTTCTACAAAGCGAAATATCAAATTAAACGCAGCATGGTTAGCAGACATAGTAGCCCTCCTGACAGGCTATTGATACTGGCCCAACAACGATTACCCTGCCGTTACGATGACCGCTTTTTGACGCAGCAGGCCGCTGGCGGATTATGCAACCGGCTATACTGCTCATGAGGCAACGATTCATACACGGCTCTTTTGTTATAAATAAAAGGAGAAGTGACTGTTCCAGTATTCATCTCAATGCAGATAACCGCAACCGGTTACAGTAACCGGTTACGGCGATTGTGAAGGAGATCGACAAAATAGAAAGAATCTGGATTGTCCGCGCTGATATTTACACTCCGCCAGGCTTGTGACAGATTTAACCAGGCTTAAATCAGGAGAATCCAATGAGTCTGCAGTCTGTACGGCAGTTTTTTGCCGAACACGCCCCCGATATCGAAATTATTGAGTTAAATCAGAGTACCGCCACCGTCGCACTTGCCGCTGCCGCACACAACGTTGAGCCGGGGCAAATTGCCAAAACGCTGTCGCTCAAGATCAAAGATAAGATTGTACTGATCGTCGCCAGGGGCGATGCGCGGCTGGATAATAAAAAGCTGAAAGAGACCTTTGGCGCGAAAGCACGCATGCTAAGCAGCGATGAAGTGGTTACCTGGACCGGTCATCCGGTCGGCGGCGTTTGCCCGTTTGGTCTGGAAAATCCGCTGGCAGTCTACTGCGACGTCTCTCTCAGACATTATCAGGAAGTACTACCCGCAGCGGGAGCCATCCATAGCGCGGTTCGCATTGAACCAGAACGCATGGCGCAGCTCACCGATGCAACATGGGTAGATGTGTGTTTATAGCCGCATTACGCTACCTGTTTAACGGCGCTGGTCGTACTATTGAGCGGTAAATGCAACAGGATATCCGCCGCGTTTAATAAACCAATGTCTGAGCGAACTCCGAGCTTGGTCATGGCGTTAAACTTATGCGCGCGGATCGTTTTAATATTCCGGTTGAGCTGTATCGCAATATCAGAAAGCGAATATCCCCACGACATATACCGAAGGATGGCGTGCTCCGTCGGGCTTAGCGGATCGTTGCACGCCTCTCTGTCGCAAAATTGTTCGCTGCCGCTGAGATGATGATTGTCCAGTAGCTGCAGCAAACGCTCCTGTAGCCCGCGTCGCGGCGCGGATTTATTCAGTATGCCGTGCAAACAGGCCGGCATAAGATGGCCGATCAGGTGCATTTCACTTTCATTATTAGCCAGAATAATCGTTTGGACTTCCGGCCGGCACCGCGCCATTTCATGAACAAAGAGCAGACTCTCGGCTCGTGAAGAACGACTTCCCGAAAGAGAAAAAATAATGGTTGACCAGGGAAACGGTATTTCCGCCGCCCTGAGCATACTGACATTTTTAAACAGATGAATATGATAACGGCGATTATCTTCACGACTAAAGATATAGCGCCATGCCATTTCCGTCATCACGCATTTTTCTACGATGGCGACATGGCGGGTTGTACTATTTTTTTCCATTCCATTTGCTCCCCGTAAGCTGAATTGATATTCAGCTCTTGCATTCCCTGCGCGCTGTTGATCCAGGCATACATTTCAGCGTTGCTGCGTAGCGATAAGCGACGCATTGCGCTGTTTTTCTGCGCACTGATCGTCTTATTACTCTTTTTCAACAGCGCGGCGATCTGGTTTATTCCCCACCCCTTCGCCAGAAGGCGCAGAACTTTACGCTCTGAAAGAGTGAGCATCGCCGCAGAGTGGTAGCTTGCGAAGTCGCTGTCCTCATCCCCGGCAAACAGCGTACGGCTAATCTGTTCAGCCGCACGGCTACCGGCGCAAATCACCTCAATCAGCCGGTTAACCGGCTCGCTCTCGGAGATCAACGAGCTTTCAGGACGAATTAATAGCTCAACGGCCAACGGATAGAGGCTGTCGCTGACCATAAAAACCCAGTGAATATCACGGTACTGGGTCATGAGGGAGTAATAACGCTCGCAGACGGCTCGGGGGTGCGCAATCTCGCCGGAGATATCCGCGACAACCAGCACCGCCCGCCGCAGTTGTAAAAGGGTGAGCTCATCATGAGAACGACAAAAACTCAGTTCGTAATCAGGGAGGTTCTCATTGAAGATCACCTTTAACCCTGATTGCATGACGGGAATTTTACTAATAACGACGCCAAACTTACCTTGTCCTGGTAACATAACACCTCCGCTTCCTGTCGAAGTTCCTTCGCTTGCCTGCAAACGATCGGCGAGCGACTTTATCGCCATATCATTTCCTGGATGAATATTAAAATCATATTCATGGCCTGCGCACACGATATACGTAACGACCGAACCGTGGTCATACCGTGTAAAATATTATTGCCGTGTATACTTGCGATTAATATTAACACAGACGTTCCTGCGCTAATAAATTAGAAAAGATAAAAACATTATTTAGCAAATAATAATTTCAGTACTGAACATTATGAAGCATTATCTTTAATTGTTTCTCTAAATGCTTTGGGTGACATACCGCTATAGCGACGGAAAAAACGCGAAAAATAGGCTGCATCGCTAAACCCCAAATAATCAGAGAGTTGTGTAATCGTCATGCGGGTGTACTGCAGATTGCGTCGCGCTTCAAGCATCAACCGCTGATGCAATACTCCAAGAGCGCTACAGCCATAAAACTCACGACATAAATAATTTAAGTGCGTAACCGACAGTCCAATCAGCTTCGCATACTCCGCCAACGGGAGATGCTGTCGGTAGTGGCTCTCGATAAGGCGGGCGAAGTGGCGCATCATGCTGCGCTTCCGCTCCGCTTTATCTTCCGCGGGGGACGCGGGATGGCACTGTCGGTTCAGCCAGACCAACAGCGTCCCCAGCAGCGAATAGAGCATCATTTCTCGCGCATCGTGCTCTTCGCAGTACTCCTCGCGAAGCGCTGAAAACAGCGTATGCATGCGCCCGCGAGAACGGCCCACCGGCACACACTGCGGCACGCTAAGCACATCCAGAGGGCGACCGAACTGATTTTCAAACCGGCTCAGCAGCGGCAGCGCCAGAGAGAGCACAAACCCTTGCGTCCCGGGTGAAAAATTAAACCCGTGAATACAGAGGGCGGGAACCACCTGGATGCAGGACTCCGTCATCACCTCGGTGGCACCTTCAATTTCGATCTCCGCCCGCCCCTGATGCAGATAGAGAAGCTGGACCATTTCCGCATGCTGATGGACGCGAATATGCCACTGATACAGGCTGCTGCGCTGTAAAATCGACTCACAGTGCAGCAGGTCCGGCGTCGGCCAGCCGCACTCTTCGCCATACAGCTTAAATACGGGCACGGTTTGAACGAACGGCATGATGACTCCTCTTAATTCAGGCGACACGCTCCATGGGCAAGCCCACGTAGTTTTCCGCGATGGTGGTCAGCCCGGCGCGCGAGCCCAGATAGTAGCGGCGGTCGGCGGCCTGCATTTTAGCGTCGAACGCGTTCTGATCCGGAAAATCATGCAGCAGGCGGGTCATAAACCAGCTAAAGCGTTCCCCTTTCCAGACCCGATCCAGCGCCAGTTGCGAGTAGGTCGCCAGCAGATCGCTGCGGCCACGATGGTAGTATTCGCGCAGAATCCGCCACAGATAGTTCACGTCCGATGCCGCCAGATTTAATCCTTTCGCCCCGGTTGGCGGAACGATATGCGCCGCATCCCCCACCAGGAACAACCGCCCATATTGCATCGGCTCCACGACGAAGCTACGCAGGGGGGCAATGCTCTTCTCAAGTGAGTGACCAGTCACTAACCTGGATGCCAGCTCCTCCGGCAAGCGGCTTTTCAGCTCCTGCCAGAAGCGCTCGTCCGACCATGCTTCAACCTTATCGCTCAGCGGAACCTGCAGATAATAGCGGCTGCGAGTCAGTGAGCGTTGACTGCACAATACAAACCCCCGCTGATGGTGCGCATAAATAAGCTCCGGATTGACCGGCGGCGTATCCGCCAGCAGGCCTAGCCAGCCAAACGGCCACACGCTCTCGTAGGTCTGCAAAATGCCAGCTGGAATACTTTGCCGCGATACGCCGTGGAAACCGTCGCAACCGGCAATAAAATCGCACTCCAGACGGCAGGTTTCCCCTTCGCTGAGGTAGGTGATCGTCGGCCGGTCGCTTTTGGCGTCATGGATAGCCACCTCGCTCACGCCATAGACGATCGGCGCGCCGCTGGCGGCCCGGGCAGCCATCAGATCGCGGGTGACTTCGGTCTGGCCATAAACCATTACGCTCTTACCGTCGGTTAGCTCGCTCAGTGCGACGGGCACCCGCTGGCCGTCAAACAGAAACTCCACCCCATGATGCACCAGGCCTTCGGCATCCATCCGCTGCGCCACGCCCGCTTCGCGTAGCAGATCGACGGTGCCGCTTTCCAGAATTCCCGCGCGGATGCGCCCCAGCACATACTGCGGCGTTTGACGCTCAAGGATCACGGTATGGATCCCGGCGTTGTGCAGCAACTGCCCCAGCAGCAGCCCGGAGGGGCCCGCGCCAATAATCGCGACCTGTGTCTTCATAGGGATGTCTCACTCTTGCAGGGTTAATTATTTGTATAATTTTTGTTTAATAAAAGTGCTTTTCTGCATTTTTGATAAGTCAGTGGGGAAAAAGAAGGGATGAATGGCGACAAAAATTGCACTTTTCACCAAACTGGCAAAAGTGTGGGATGCTTCAAATTCTGCCGCCCCGCAGACTGGGAATTTTTGCACATTATTTGATCCCACCCCCCTCAGCCGCCACTGCGCTTCAGGTTAAAGTATCGGCAGATACCAGGCGTCGTGAACAATAGAGGAAGTATGCAGGTTGATCGGACACAGCAGCGGGCAATCACACGTTTATGCATCCAGTGTGGTCTTTTTCTGTTACAGCACGGCGCCGAGAGTGCGCTGGTGGAGGAACTGTCAACACGTCTCGGGCTGGCGTTGGGGATGGACAGCGTTGAAAGCGCCATCTCTTCGAATGCCATCGTCCTGACCACCATTAAAAATGGCGAATGTCTTACCTCTACGCGCAAAAATGTCGATCGCGGCATTAATATGCATGTGGTGACGGAAGTGCAGCACATTGTGATCCTCGCCGAGCATAAGCTGCTGGACTATCGCGACGTCGAGAAGCGTTTTGCGCAGATCGTTCCCCTGCGCTATCCGCGCTGGCTGCTGGTGCTGATGGTGGGTCTTTCCTGCGCCTGTTTCTGCAAACTGAATAACGGCGGTTGGGATGGGGCGCTGGTCAGCTTCTGCGCCAGCACGGTAGCCATGTACATTCGCCAGGTGCTGACCCATCGCTCCATGCATCCGCAGATCAACTTCTGCATCACCGCCTTTGTCGCCACCACCATCTCCGGGCTGCTGCTGCGCCTCCCGGCGTTTGCCAGCACGCCGACCATTGCCATGGCCGCCAGCGTTCTGCTGCTGGTCCCGGGTTTTCCATTAATCAATGCCGTCGCCGATATGTTTAAAGGGCATATCAATACCGGACTCGCCCGCTGGGCGATCGCCAGCCTGCTAACCCTCGCCACCTGCATTGGCGTGGTGATGGCCATGACCGTATGGGGGCTGCGCGGATGGGCATAATCTCATTTATTTTTGCGCTGGCGGAAGACATGCTGCTGGCGGCGATCCCCGCCGTCGGGTTTGCGATGGTCTTTAATGTCCCTCAGCGCGCTCTGCGCTGGTGCGCGCTGCTGGGGGCGATTGGCCATGGCTCGCGTATGATCATGATGAGCGCCGGTTTTAACATTGAATGGGCCACCTTTCTCGCCGCTCTGCTGGTGGGCAGCATTGGCATTCAATGGTCGCGCTGGTATCTGGCGCATCCGAAGATTTTTACCGTCGCCGCCGTGATCCCGATGTTTCCTGGCATCTCAGCCTACACGGCGATGATTTCCGCGGTAAAAATCAGTCATTTTGGCTATTCGGAAGAGATGATGATTTTGCTGCTGAGCAATTTTTTAAAGGCCTCTTCGATTGTGGGCGCCCTTTCGATTGGCCTGTCGATACCCGGCCTGTGGCTGTATCGTAAGCGTCCTCGCGTCTAACCCCGACGTCGCGGTTAATCCGCGACGCTCCTTCCGCGATGGCCTCTGTGCTACTATGTGCAGATCACCCCACTCTTTGCAGTTCAGAGTTGAGATAGAGTTATGTCTTCGCGAATTTTAACCTCCCATTTTAGCGGCCTGGAAGAGTTCCTCCAGCAGCACGCGGCGCTGCTGGCAAAATCGACTGACGGCACCGTTGCCGTTTTTGCCAATAACGCGCCGGCATTCTATGCGCTGACGCCAGCGCGGCTGGCGCAACTGCTGGAGCTGGAAGCCAGGCTGGCGCGCCCCGGCAGCGACATCGCGCTTGACCCGCAGTTTTTCGAGGAGCCCGCCGCGGCGCCGGTTGCGGTGCCGATGGGCAAATTTGCTATGTACGCCGGATGGCGGCCTGACGCCGATTTTCAGCGCCTGGCCGCGCTGTGGGGCATTGCCCTGAGCCAGCCGGTTACCCCCGAAGAGCTGGCCGCTTTCGTCGCTTACTGGCAGGCGGAAGGTAAAGTCTTTCACCACGTGCAGTGGCAGCAGAAGCTGGCGCGTAGCGTGCAAATCAGCCGCGCCAGCAACGGCGGACAGCCGAAGCGCGATGTGAACAGCGTTAGCGAACCCGACAGCCATATTCCGCGAGGTTTCCGAGGATGAGCATGAAAAACGTTGGCGACCTGATGAAACGCCTGCAGAAAATGATGCCGGCACATATTGAACCGGCGTTTAAAACCGGCGAAGAGCTGCTGGCCTGGCAAAAAGAGCAAGGCCGGCTGCGTTCCGAAGCGCTGGAGCGAGAGAATCGCGCGATGAAAATGCAGCGCACCTTCAACCGCTCGGGGATCCGCCCGCTGCATCAGAACTGCTCCTTTGATAACTATCGCGTCGAGTGCGAGGGGCAGATGAATGCGCTCGCCCGGGCGCGCCAGTACGTGGAAGAGTTCGATGGCAATATCGCCAGCTTTATCTTCTCCGGTAAACCGGGCACTGGCAAAAACCACCTGGCGGCAGCCATTTGCAACGAGCTGCTGCTGCGCGGGAAGTCGGTCTTAATCATCACCGTGGCCGATATTATGTCGGCGATGAAAGATACCTTCGGCAACCGGGAAACGAGCGAAGAACAGTTGCTTAACGACCTCAGCATGGTCGACCTGCTGGTGATCGATGAAATTGGGATGCAGACGGAGTCTCGCTATGAAAAGGTCATTATCAATCAGATAGTTGACCGGCGCTCATCCTCCAAACGACCTACCGGGATGCTCACCAACAGCAATATGGAAGAGATGAACAAACTGCTCGGCGAGCGGGTGATGGACCGTATGCGGCTCGGCAACAGCCTGTGGGTTATCTTCAATTGGGAAAGTTACCGGCACCGCGTTACAGGCAAGGAGTATTAAGAGATTTCCGGGCGACGACGGCGTTATACTAAAGCGATTATTCAGTCACGCTTATGAGTCCGTCTATGAAATCGTTTAAAAATAGCGTTATTGCCGCGCTTGCCGTTAGCGCGTTTACCCTCTCTGGCGCCCACGCCGCCTCCTGGCAGGATTCCCTTAACAGCGCTGCCAGCCAGCTCAGCGGCAGTAACGCCCAGGCCAGCGGCGGCATGTCCGTCTCCTCGCTAACCAGCCTGCTTAACGGCAGCAGCCAATCCCTGACCGCCAGCAGCATGAATAATGCGGCCGGGATCCTGTCATATTGCGCGAAACAGAAGCTGGCCTCCGTGACCAGCGCCGATAACGTCAAAAATCAGGTGCTGGATAAACTGGGGCTTAGCACGCCGGAAAAACAAAAACAGGACACCAGCTATCTGGATGGCCTGCAGGGGCTGCTCAACAGCAAAAACGGCCAGCAGTTGGACCTGAATACGCTCGGCAATAGCTCGCTGGCGAAACAGGTAAAAACCAAAGCCTGCGATCTGGTCTTAAAACAGGGTGTTAATTTCCTCTCCTGATCCTGACTGACAAGGCCGCATTTGTTGCCTTCGCGGCGGCGCCGCGGCCTGAAACGCTTTTTTTTGCAGTTTTCCTGTTCCGTTTTCCCATTTCACCCGATGCGATGCCGATCAAAAAAGGCAACTTCTAAACCAATTCTGAATAACTGCACACTTTCATGACGCTAGAATTGCAGCAAGATGGCGCTGCAATTACAGTGGGGCTTGAAAAGTAATCTGTTCTGCCAGCCGATAACTGGCATTAATGAGGATGAGCTGTGTCAGAGTTGTTATCCATCGCCTTATTTTTAGCTTCGGTGGTGCTGTATGCCTGGAAAGCGGGTCGTAACACCTGGTGGTTTGCCGCCACGCTCACGGTGTTAGGCCTGTTCGTGGTGCTGAATATCACCCTCTACGCCAGTGACTACTTCACCGGCGACGGCATCAACGACGCGGTACTCTACACTCTGACCAACAGCCTGACCGGCGCCGGGATCGGCAAATATATACTGCCGGGGGTCGGCGTGGCCGTCGCACTGGTCGCCGTCTTTGGCGCCCTCGGCTGGGTGCTGCGCCGCCGTCGGCATCATCCTCATCACGTCGGTTACAGCCTGGCGGCGCTACTGCTGGCGCTGGCCTCCGTTGATGCCAGCCCGGCCTTCCATCAGATCAGCGAGCTGGTGAAATCCCAGTCACGCGAGGGCGATCCAGACTTTGCCGCGTACTATAAAGAGCCGTCGAAGCAAATCGACAATCCGCAGCTGAACCTGGTCTATATCTATGGCGAAAGTCTCGAGCGCACCTATTTTGATAACGACGCCTTCCCCAACCTCACCCCTGAGCTTGGCAGAATTAAAGATGAGGCCATTGATTTCAGCAATACCATGCAGCTGCCGGGGACCGATTACACTATCGCCGGCATGGTCGCCTCACAGTGCGGCATTCCGCTGTTCGCGCCGTTCGAAGGTAATGCCTCAGCCTCAGTCTCCAGCTTCTTTCCACAGAATATTTGCCTTGGCGATATTCTGAAGAACTCCGGTTACGAGAATTACTTTGTGCAGGGGGCTAACCTGCGCTTTGCCGGCAAAGACGTGTTTCTTAAATCCCACGGCTTCGATCATCTGTACGGGGCGGAAGAGCTAAAAACTACGGTGGCGGATCCTACCTACCGCAACGACTGGGGCTTCTATGACGACACCGTACTCGACGAGACCTGGAAAAAATTCGAAGAGCTGTCGCAGTCCGGGAAACGCTTCTCGCTCTTCGCCCTGACGGTGGATACCCACCATCCCGACGGTTTTATCTCACGCACCTGCGAGCGTAAACGCTATGATGTGGACGGCAAGAAAAACCTCTCTTTCAGCGCCGTTAGCTGCAGTCAGGAACATATCGCCGCGCTGATAGAGAAGATTAAAGCCTCACCCTATTTCAAAAACACGGTCATCGTGGTCTCTTCCGATCACCTGGCCATGAAGAACAGCGCCTGGGATTATCTCAACAAGCACGATCGCAGCAATCTGTTCTTCGTCCTGCGCGGCGATAAACCGCAGCAGGAGACCCTGGCGGTGAAACGCAACACCATGGATAACGGCGCGACGGTGCTGGATATTCTCGGCGGCGATAACTATATCGGCCTCGGGCGTAGCAGCCTCTCCGGCCAGTCGCTCTCCGGTATTTTCATGAATATGAAAGAGAAAGTCCTGGCATGGAAGCCTGACGTGATCCGCCTGTGGAATTTCCCCAAAGAAATGAAGAATTTCACCATCGACTCGCAGAAAAATATGATCGCTTTCTCCGGCAGCCATTTCCGTCTGCCGCTGCTGCTGCGGGTATCTGACCAGCGCGTAGAACCGCTGCCAGAGAGTGAATACTCTGCGCCGCTGCGCTTCCAGCTGGCCGATTTCGCGCCACGGGATAATTTCGTGTGGGTCGATCGCTGCTATAAAATGGGCCAGCTGTGGTCGCCTGAGCTGGCGCTCTCCACCGACTGGTGCGTCTCGCAGGGACAGCTGGGGGGTGAGCAGAAGGTCCAGCACGTTGATAAGCCGCAGTGGCACGGCAAGACCGCCTTCAGGGACACCCTTATCGATATGGAGCGCTATAAGGGCAACGTCGATACGCTGAAAATTGTCGACAACGATATTCGCTATAAGGCCGACAGCTTCGTGTTTAACGTCGCTGGCGCCCCGGAAGAGGTTAAACAGTTCAGCGGTATTTCGCGTCCCGAGTCGTGGGGGCGGTGGTCCAATGCTCAGTTGGGCAGCGACGTGAAGATTGAATATAAAGAGCCGCTGCCGGAGAAATTTGATCTGGTGATTACCGCCAAAGCTTATGGCCCAAACGCCAATAAGCCGATTCCGGTGCGAGTTGGAGAAAGTGAGCAAGTGCTCACTCTGGATAATGACGTGACTACCACGACGCTGCATTTTGACAACCCAACGCGCAGCAACACGCTGATCATCACCCCGCCGGACCCGCAAACCACTAACGAGGGCAATATCCTCGGCCACTCCCCGCGTCAGTTGGGGATCGGCATGGTGGAGATCAAAGTGGTGAAAAGCGAAGGCTAACGCAATCCTGCCCGGCGAATTTTCGCGCCGGGCAGCGGTTGTCGTGGCAGGACGTTAACCACACAGCGGCTGTAGTTCATCAGCCGACAGTCCGGTGATCTTCTGTACCATCTCTTTGTCGAGGCCATTCTGTAACATACTGCCGGCAATGCGCAGCGCCTCGCGTCGGCTGCCTTCCTGCAAGCCCTCCAGGTGCCCTTCTTCCCGGCCTTCTTCCCGACCTTCCTGCTTAAGCTTTTGCGCGATAGACATCAATGTCTCCTCATACTGTGGCAGACGGCGGGCCAGCCGGCGGAGAAACACGCCCGGCTCGGCCGTATTACCGTACTGCAGCATATAGTGAAACAGCATTCTCAACTGCCGACGGTTAGTGTATCCCAGCATCACAACGGCCGCCAACGACTCCGTTATGCCGCTGAGATCGCGCTGGCGAATATGTTTTTGCATCAGCTCCAGCAAGGCGACTCGCCGATGTTGCACGATGTCATTGTCCGGCATCACCGTCACGTCGATCAATGGAAACGGACGGCCATACAGCGTCTTCGCCAGCTGCGGGTCGGCAAATTCATCCAGCCAGTTGAGGGAAAAAGGATACGGACTGGTTGCACCGTGATAAAAAAGCATCGGCACCACCAGCGGCAGCGTTTTGTGCCCGGCATCCAGGTGGCGCTGCATTGCGGCAATCGCATAGCGCATCAGGCGAAAGGCCATATGGCTATCCGGTGAGCTCTGGTGCTCTATCACCACGTAAACATACCCCGTGCCGCAGGTGGTCTGCACCGACCAGAGGACATCTGAATACCAGGCGCGCAGATCCTCATCGATAAAGCTCGCCGATTGCAGCCTCAGGGTAGAGAAATCGCACCGCTGAAGGATCGCTTCGGGAAGGTAGAGGGTGAGGAAATCATTCGCCGTCTCCGGGTGACGAAGAAATCGCTTAAAGACCGCATCGTGCGGCGTCGAGGTCATCCGTTTTTTCATGGCCATCCGCTTGCCTGAAAGAGAAGGTAAGCCGGACTCTATCACCGGTTTTTACCCGGTTGGGTTTGACGACAATTTTCTGGGAAGCGCCTCGGAGAATAGCATGGCGGCCAGCCCGGCTGGCCGCCATCAACACGGCTTAGTAATCAAACTGCCGGTAGTAACGGCGGATATTGAGGTCGTGGCCGGTATAGTGTTCAAAGTGGGCCGCCAGCCGGTCCACCAGCAGGGTGGACACCACGCACGGCGCCATAATCCAGCGGAACGCGTCATCAATGCCGTTCAGCGGATAGTCGCGCGGGTCGATAACCACCAGATGGTCAGTTATTTTTTCGGCAAAACGCTCGACGCGTTCGTCCAGCGCCCGGCATCTCCCCTCGCCTTTCACCAGAAACAGCGGAACCTCTTTTTCCAGCAGCTCCAGGGTGCCGTGGAAAAATTCAGCGGAGCTCACCGACTTCGTCCGCTTCCACTGCATCTCTTCGAGAATACACATTGAGAACAGATAGACCTCGCCCCACATTTCCGCGCCGCCAATCCACATCATATAGTCGCAGTCATGGTATTGCGCGGCAATGCTATCCGCTCGGGGATCGAACTGGCGTTTCGCCTGCAGGAGATTTTCCGGCAGTAACTCGAGCTGGCTGGCAAATCGCGCATAATCAGCAAACTCGCCGTGACGAAAAATGACGCGGAAGAATAACCAGTACAGCAGCATATATTCATATTCCACGCCATTTTTGTGGCACATCGGAATATGCCAGCTGGCGGCGGCAGCCAATGGCGAGTCGGCGTGACGAGTAATAGCCACCACGCGGATCCCCTGTGCCTTGCACCATTCGGCAATGGCGACCGACTCTTTGGTATCGCCGGATTTAGATAACGTAACGACAACCGCATCTTTATTTAATTTTTTATGTCCGCGATGGATTAACTCCGCGGCCTGTTCAAGATATACCGGCACGCTGGTTAATTCTTTGGCAAATTCATTAATTGCCATCATCGGCGCCAGGGAACCACCTACCGAAGCAAAAAATAATGCGCTACAGCCGCTGTCATAAATATCGTCGGCTACGGTTTCAGCCTGTTTACGCGCAGCGATGATCTCGCGAGCACTGGTCAGGTACTCGTCCTGATTAAAACCCAACATAGTTTTCTCCTGAATATTCAGATTTTACTTTTTAAGACGCGGTCAAAATCGTCGAAAATACGTGTAGCCAGATCGATGCCTTTCAGTCCTGCGGTATGCCAGGCGAGCATCTGCACTGGGACAATCAGCAGCAGAGGCGCCAGGTGATGCTCGCACGGACAGTTTAGCGCCAGCGTTTGAGCATCCTCTTCGTCACCCAGCGTCAGGGTAAAGGCCCGGCCAATGGACGGCGCCAGATAGTCGCGCAGCGCCCGGGTTCGCGCGTCCGGCGTATCTTCAATAAACAGCATCACATGGCGGGCATTGGCTTCCAGATAGGGGCCATGCATATAGGCTTCCAGCTCAAAGCCGCTGGAAGGCACGCGCACCGTCTCGGTAAATTTGGTTTCGAACTCCTTCGCCACGCCAACCAGCGCGCCGTAGCCGGTGGCGACAAAGCGCTCGCCGCTGCGCAGCGTTTCGCTATGGCGGTCAATAAAGCGCGAGGTGCGGACGATAACCTCCGGGATCGCCGCTACCAGCCGCTGCAATTCAGCGAGATAGTGCTGCTCCTCGACCTCGCTGGCTTTCTCCTGCTTACGAGCAATGATCAGCGCTATCAGCAACAGGTTGAGCACCGTCGCGCTAAAGCCGCGGGTAACAAACCCTACGCTCTCGATCCCGGTATTAATATCCAGAACGCCATCGCTGGCGCATCCTATCGGGCTTTGCGGATCTGAGGTCAGGGCGAAAACCGACTTGCCGGAAGCCTGTACCTTACGCATCGCCTCCAGCGTCGACGCGCTTTTTCCGCTCTGTGAAATCGCCACCACCAGATCGGCATGCGGGTCGATCGCGTCGTAATGGGTGAAGTTGTACGGCTCTTTAATGTCAAGCAGCACACCGAAGCGTTGCTCAAAGAAATAGCGCGCGCACAGCGCGGCATTCAGCGACGATCCGGTCGCGAGCAATAATATCCGCCGTACCGGGTGCTGGCGGACGAAGGTTTCAATCGACGCCAGCTTTTGCCGGTAGTCGCGCAGGATCTGCGCCAGGCAGGCCGGCTCTTCACTGATATATGTCATCATTGTTGGTCGCATAGCTCACTCCCGTTAAAACAATCCGATCCACGAACCCAGAATGCCCACCAGCGCCATGCCGCCAATAATTGAGAGCGGTTTAACTTTCCGTCCCAGTAGCCAGTAGACGATGCCAAAACTCACCAACGGCAGCATGCAGGGCAGAATGTCGTTGATAATGTCCTGTACCTGGGTTTTGGCCTCCCCGGCGCCGAAGGAGAGAGGAATGGTGATATCGATCATTGAAGCGGTCATCGCCCCGACTACCATCAGACCGATAATCGACGCCCCGTAGGTCAGGCTCTCCATCATTCCGCTCTTCTGGATCCGCTGCAGGACCCCGGTGCCCAGTACGTAGCCCCAGCGGGTAAAACACCAGCGCACCAGAATGTGCGGCACGTTAAACACCAGCAGAAACAGGATCGGCCCGAGGATGTTGCCCTTCAGCGCCAGGCTGGTGCCGATCCCGGTGGCGATGAGGCGCAGCGTCCCCCAGAAGAAAGAGTCACCCAGCCCGGCTAACGGTCCCATCAGTGAGGCTTTGACGTTATCAATCGCAGTGGCATCCATGTTTTTCTGCTGACTGTTTTTCTCTTCCATCGCCGTGGTGATCCCCAGCAGCAGGGTGACGATATGCGGCGTGGTATTGAAAAAAACCAGATGCCGCTTCAGCGCTGCGGCCAGCTCCTCTCTGCGCGGATAGAGCTTCTTCAGCACCGGGATCAACGCGTAAACAAAGGCGAGATTCATCTGCCGCTCATAGTTCCACGAGAACTCCATCTGGAAAGAGCGCCAGAACACCCGGCGTAAATCGCGCGGCGTAATCCGGGTTTCTTCCTGCGCCTGCGGCTGCAGGGTCTCTTCAGAAATCATCTTCGTCGTCATCGCTGACTCCTTGTTCTGTCGTGATACGAGGTGAATTCAATGCGGTGACGTTAACCATGACCACCGCCACGATAGCGCCGAGAATGGCGATACCGGTCACCGGGATTTTCAAATAGGCCATCAGCACAAAACCGAGGAAAAAATACGGCGCCACTTTCTTGTTAATCAGCAGCCTGGCGAGCATCGCGAAGCCGAGGGCCGGGATGATGCCGGTGGCGACGCTGAGCCCATGTTTGATAAATTCCGGGATCGTATCGAGCAGGGATTTCACCGCGTTGCTGCCCACCAGGAATGAGACGGTGACCACCGCGGCAAGCATCAGCGACAGGCCGAATCCGGCAATCAAATGCATCCGCTCAATGCCGCGGAGATCCGCCCGTTCCGCATACCCGTCCGCCTTCTGGCTAAGCATTGGAATGAACATCCCCAGATAGATGTTTTTCAGGATCAAAGTCAGCGTGGCGATAGGCAGGCCAAGCAGCAACGCCGTTTCTGTGCCTGCGCCAGAGGTAATGGCGAACGCCACGCCGAGAATACCGCCGGTCACCACGTCGGGCGGGATCGAGGCGCCAACGGAGAAAGAGCCGATAAACGCCAGCTCCAGCGTCGCGCCCATAATGACGCCGGTCTGTACATCCCCCAGCACCAGCCCGGTCAGCAGCCCGGTGACGATAGGCCGTGAAATTAGCGACGTCCCTAAGGCATATTCCGATTGCGCGATAAACGCCACCAGACCCAGTAAGAGAGCCTCTACCATAATCTGTCCTCCGGAATTACACGCATTCCGCAAAAAGCTGTTTGCGATCGTTCGGGACCTGGCGAATCTCCACTTCGACGCCCTTGCCCACCAGTTGTTGTAGCTGTTCTATTTCTGTCGGCAGTAAATTAATCGCCTTAGAGATATTTTTACTGCCCTCTTTAGCCTTTATTCCGCCAAGATTTATGCTTTTTATTTCGTCGATGGCGCTGGCAATACGCCAGGCGTCATTAACCGACTCCACAACAATAAATAAATTATATTTATCGGTAACCCCGCTTTTTATTGCCTCAATAGAATCATTTATATTTTTAATCACCAGCTTCACCGAGGGCGGTTTGGCAAGCTTAATGGTGGTTTTCCGCAGCTCATCACCAGGGACGCTATCGTTGGCGATTAAAATACAATCGGCGCCGACATATTGGGTCCAGGAAAAGGCCACCTGGCCGTGAAGTAATCGATGGTCTACCCTTAATAATGTAATCATCATGCTTCCTCATTTCAGAAGTCTTTATCCATAGTCATCGCGCTGGCAATCGTTTGATTGCAGTACTGAATGCTCTCTTTGGCGTTTGTTAATGCCTCGGTAATTAATTTTTCGGTATCGTCTTCCGCTGCGGAAATCAGCAAGTCAATAATTAACGGCAGATTTAAACCGGATAATAAATGGAAATGTGGGCGAGATAAAAAACGAACAAACTCGTTATTCACGCTACCGGCAAAAATATCCGTAATCACGATCAGCTCATCCTGCGCCGGGAAACGCGCCACTAGCGCTTCCACCTGCTGCGTCAGATCGACCTCTTCTTCCACGTAGGCACACAAGGTATGTATATCGGGTTGTTTACCGAGGATCAGTTCCACGGAGTTCAACAAACCGTTAGCAAAGCTGCCATGGCTGGCAAAAATATAGTGTCGTTTCATCCTTACCTCGAAAGCGCATTCCACTGCTTTCTTAATTGCAACCGACGTGCCAGAAACAGTGGCGCGTCGGCTAACGCAAGGATAAAAAAGAAGAGATGTGTTAAAAGTCTTGATCTTCCTGAATAAATTCCGTTTCCCGCGTCAGGATATCGTGAATGTAGCAGAGCTCTACAACGGGAATTTTGACACTATACCCGCTCTCTATGACACTAAAGGCCTCGCGTAGCGTAGCCAGCTCGCGATCCGGACACTGCCCTCCAGTGTATTGGGCTGGGGAAGCGTGACGAATTAATCGCTCTATCAGACAGCTGATATGCACATACAGCGCGACCTTACGATCGTTAGGTACATCGCGCCCGGCCAGATGCTCATAGCGCAGCAAAAACTGCTCAACCTGGTTGATCACCTTAGCCGTATCGAGGATCGTCACCGACTCGATCACCCGGCGCAGCGAAAAGTTTTTCAGGATCAGGTTGTTGATCTCGCTGACCTGCTCCGCCGTCGCCAGTTCGCCAAAAATGCGCATCAGCGGACGACTCCCTTCGCCAGAGATCAGCGAATCCAGCGAGATCCAGGGTAGATCGGCAAGATGCGGATCCAGGGTGCCGACGATCGCCAGCACCTCATAGCGGCTTAGCATCGGCTCCCGTCGCGCGGGATCGGCAAGGGTCTCCACATCGCAGGCCACAATATCAATGCCAAGCGCTTCAGGAATGCTGGCTTTTAACAGCGCCGACAGATTCGCCGCCGCGCCCAGACCGGTCGCGCAGGTGGTTAAAATCGCCCGCGGCTTATCGGTTTGCGGGTAATAGAGCTGGTGCTCAACCGCAAGGTCATCGCCGATCTCGCGGACGATATCTTCCAGCATAACGCCCTGCAAAATGCGCTCCCCGACGTACATCGCCATACCGGTGGAGACATTGTTGATGATCGCCATCGGCGTACTCAGGCGACGATTAAAATGGCGGTGAATGGCGTTCAGCGATCCCATGTCGACCAGGATTATCAATCCTGATGCCAGAGCATGGCTCTCTATGTAGGCCATCACCTGGTTAGCGATAGCCTCCGGCGTCACGTCCAGCGGCATATCGAATGACTCAAAGAGCTGGCTTTTCAGCAAGCGGTTTGCCACGTTGGCGATGCTGCTGGCGGTAGCGTAACCGTGAGCGAGAATTATCGCCCGGGTCACCTGCTGCTGGCTGATGGCGCCATTCTTGTGGAACCACAGCACTAACAGCAGCAGGTCGATACGCTGGGGTTCAATATCCAGCTTCAGCGTCAACGCACCGAGGATCGCTTCGCAAAAGCGATACAGCAGCGGAAACTTCTGTACCAGGAAGTCCTCCAGCTGGCGGGCTTTTTCATTGTTTATCGTGGACTGCGGCTGTCGGGATCGGTGGATCAGGTAGTGGCTCAGCGCGTAGAGGCAGTTGCCGTTAAACTGGATATTGAAGCGCTTTTCTAGGCGATAATACTCCTCCCGAACCTGATGAGCGATCAGCAGCAGCATCTGCGAGCTACTGGAGTCATGATTATCAAAGATCAACCGATCGAAGAGGGTTTCAATCTCTTCCCCCATGCTCCTTTGCGCCTCTTCCCAGACCGTTTTTTTATTCAGCACCGCTTCATACTGCGCCAGAACCCGACACTGAACGTCATAGATCAGCCCCTGTACCGGGTCGCGCGCGCGCAGCAGCCAGACCAGGCTGGTCTGCGGCTCGATAAGCAGCGGCTCCTGCTGGCCCATCGCTTCGCTGAGCGCTGGCGTCGCGGCCATGACATTTTCCGGCAGATCGTGCAGCGTCACGGTCAACATTTCGCGGCCCGGAGACCTGGCCCAGGCTGACGCCACGGCGTACTTCACCACATTCTTCAGCTCGCCGACGTTGCCCCGATAAACATACTGCGTCAGGACCTGCAACAGTCGCGGCGTTAGTTGCAGCCGGGCGGCAAGCGTGCGCGCCTCCTGCCAGAAAAACTGTAGCGTTAGCGCCTCCTTCTCCTCGCGGCTACGGTGTTGAAGATCGGGCAAGCTAACCAGGATCGGAATTCGGCGCAGGAAGGTGGTGAGAAAAGTGCTGTGAATATCTTCGGTGGTGGCAAACACCAACCGCAGCGAAATCGGCAAGCCTTGCGCGGTATCCCCCACCCGGTAGATCTCCTTACGATCCAGCCAGGTGAACAGCTTCTCCTGTCCCTGAGCATCCAGGCGATGGACCTCATCGAGAAACAGCATCCCGCCGTTTGCCGCCTCAAACGCCCCCGCTTTATCGCTCTGCGCACCGGTAAACGCGCCTTTGACGTAGCCAAACAGGTTGGCGGCCAGCAGCTCCGGATTACTCGCATACTGCGCGCAGTTAAAGCTCACAAAGGGGGCATCGGGCGCCAGCAGCCCCTGGGCGATGGCAAACTCATGCATCAGCTCAGCCATATAGCTTTTGCCGGTCCCGCTGTCGCCGGTGATCAGCAGCGGTAGCCCGCCGTTAGGATAAAACAGCGCGGTTTTCATCTGCTCAATCGGTTTACGCAGGCTGCCGTCATGCCCGGTCAGCAACGAAAAATGGTCCGCCTGCTCCGGCTGGCGGTCGCTCTCCGCGAGTAACTCCGCCATGCTGGCATACTCACTGCGGGAAAGCGGGTAGAACTGCTGGCAAAAGGCTTTTTTATGCAGAAAATAGACCGGCCGGGTGTTGATTTTCACCAGCACGTCCTGAGCGACCAGCTGATTGAGATAATGGCTGGCGGTATTTCTTTGCATCGCGAAACGCCGGGCCAGCCAGCTGGCGGTAAAGACCTCGCTCAGGTTATCCGGATCGAAAAAATCGGTCTGATTTTGCAAAAAAGCCAACAGTTCCGTTTTACGCATCGCATCCCCCTCTTCGCCATTACGAAGGGATATGATGCGGGAAAAGAGAGGCTTATCGACGGCCCATGCTGTTTTTTGCGGTCCAGCGCACACTCCTGGCTAAGCCGACTACGCGTCGGCCAGATCCATCGTCATTTCATACTGCTGCAGCGAGAGCGGCGTATAGCCGGCCGCGGCAAACAGCGGCGTAAAAGTTTCCGGGACCGTCACCGAAGTACCAATGCCCGGGAACTGCTGCGCCAGCGCCTTCAGCAGCTCACGCGCCAGCCCCTGGCGGCGGGCGGCGGGCTCCACCCACAAAAACGACAGTACAGGGCGCGAGCCCGCCGTCGTTAGAACCGCGAAGGCGCGCTGTTCCAGCGTCACGACCTGACATGGCAGAGTGGCGAAGGTAAGCGGATCCAGCAGCCAGGGAAGCTGGCTGTTACTCTCCTCAATGGCGCGCCGAAGCAGGGATAGGGTGGGATAAAGCTGCAATACGCCCGGCACCGGGGCCAGAAGTTCTGTACTCAGGTAGCCGCAGAGCCCATAGCGTCGCGTAAAGCCCAGCGACTGATACAGCGCGACGGCCGCATGGTTATCGCGGATCACCTCCAGGAATACCGTCTCGATCCCCTGCTGTTGCAAAAGCATCAGCAGTTCCTGCATCAGTTTCCGGCCCAGGCCTTTGCCGCGCCAGGACGGGCGCAGGGCAAAGGCCGCCAGGCGAGCGGCACTCCCCCGGCGCGCGACGATCGCGATCGCCGCCGGTTCATCTCCGGCCAGCCAGACGCGGGAATCGACCAAGCTCATCCCCTCGGCGCTAAAACGCTGAACAAATCCCTCTACCGACTGGGTAACAGGCACCAGGTAGGCTTCAAAACAGGCGTTGAGAATATCCGTTAACTGCACGCTGCTGAACTGCGTGGCGGGAACGGCGGTCAGCTCCATACTTTTCTCCCGAAGGCTGCTATGCTGAGGTGATGAAAACTAACACTATAACTGCCGGTGCCGTATTACGCCTGACTCAGGAGAGCGATATCGCCCTTCTGCCCGCCATTGAACGTTCTGCCGCCCAGGCATTTCGCCAGATCCCTTCTCTCGCCTGGCTGGCGGACAGCGAGGTGATTAGCGTTGCGCGCCATCATGATTATCTGGAAACGGAGCATAGCCTGCTGGCGGTAGCCGCCGGGCAACCCGTTGGCTTTATTCTGACCGAACCGCTCGACGATGCGTTATTTATCGTCGAAGTCGCCGTCCACCAGGCCTGGCAGCAACAGGGCATCGGCCGGATGCTGCTGGAGCGGGTTATTGAGAGCGCACGGCAGATGGGCTACCCGGCGGTAACCCTCACCACCTTCCGCGAGGTGCCGTGGAATGCGCCGTTTTATACCCGTCTGGGATTCGCCATGCTCGATGAGCTGACCCTGCCCGCCGGGCTGGCGGCAAAAAGGGAACAGGAGACCCGGCACGGCCTGCCGCCCGAGTCGCGCTGCGCCATGCGCCTGGCGTTGTAGACTTCAGCACTGATTTCAGCGGCGCAATATGGTACAAAGTACCATTCAAAACTTACCCGTTGTTACCGTATGTCCTGGTCAATCGATATTATTTCCTGCATAACCGATCGCTTTGTGGAACTCACGGCGACCGAAAAACGCATTGCGCAGTTTATTCTCGATGATGTCGCGGCGGCGGCGGAGCTGCCCATCGCCGAGATAGCGCGTCTGACGCAAACCAGCCAGGCTTCGGTCACCCGTTTTGCCCGGGCACTCGGCTGTAAAGACGTCCGCGAGCTGAAGATGAAGCTTGCGCAATCTCTTGCGGTCGGCCAGCGGTTTATCCTCGATGTTCCGGATCTCGAAGGCGTCCAGGGGATCTATGAGTCAATCATCAGCGTACTGGAGACCAACCGGCGGGCGCTGGATATCGAGGCGCTGAAGCGCGCGGTGAGCTGGCTGAGCGATGCGCGGCAGATCCTCGCCCTGGGGATGGGCGGCGGTTCGACCATCTGCGCTCAGGAAATTCAGTATCGCCTGTTTCGCCTCGGTCTGCCGGTAGTCAGCCAGAGCGATGGTCTGCTGGTACGCATGATGAGCTCGGCGGTGACGCCGCAGGATGTGGTGATCGTGCTGTCTCTGGGCGGCTATACCCGGGAAATCATCGAGAGCGCGGCGATTGCCAGCCAGTACGGCGCGAAGGTTATTGCGATTACCCCCGCCGGAACGCCGCTGGCTGAACAGGCGGATCTGGTGCTACCGCTGCTGGTACGGGAAAACGACTATATCTTTAAGCCCAGCACTTCCCGTTACGCGATGCTGGCGATGGTCGATGTGCTGGCCACCGAACTGGCGATGGCCAACAAAACCCAGGCAAAAGGCAAATTACGCCGTATTAAGCTGGCGCTCGACAGCCACCGCGGCGGCGTCGATCGGCAGCCGCTGGGGGACTAACTTTTACTGGCGGAGATAAACCTCTCCGCCTGCTCGCGGGTACGTTCCACGGCCTGTCCGGCGCGATAAAGATCGCTGCCCAGACCGGCACCGGCGCACCCCGCCTGTATCCAGGTCGCCAGATTTTCCGGCGTCACGCCGCCGACCGCCAGCACCGGCACCTCCGGCGGCAACACCGCTTTCAGCGCGCGAATATAGTCCGCGCCGAATGCTGATGACGGAAAGATTTTCAGCCATTGCGCCCCGGCATCCAGTGCGCTAAACGCCTCGGAGGCCGTCGCGCAGCCGGCGCACACCAGCATCCCCTTATCTACCGCGCGGCGGATCACCGCCGGGGCCGTATTGGGCGTCACGATAAGTTTCGCCCCGGCTTCAGCGAGAAAATCAACCTGTTCAACCTTCAGCACCGTTCCCGCGCCAATCATCGCCCGCTCGCCAAACTGACGCACCATCGCCGGAATACTTTGCTGCCAGTCCGGCGAATTGAGCGGGATTTCGATATAGCGAAAGCCTGCATTTATTAGCGTCTCAATATGATCTGCCGCCTCAGCGGGTTGAATGCCGCGTAAAATCGCCACCAGCTTAATCTTGTTCATGCATTATCCTCGCCATGCCAGCCAGCAATGCCTCATCGCCACTGCAGCTGTTAACCATCATTCCGCGCGCCTTCATCGCCCGACCGTAGCGGGCATTCAGCGCCGGTTCGCCAACCAGCGTGACGGCAGAAGTACAGAAACGCTGCCCCAGGGTCGCCACCTCCGCGCCAATCAACAGCCCGGAGAGGTAATCGCTGACTGAGCTCGCCGCCAGACCTCCCAGCACCCGGGCGGCCCTGGCGACAAACAGTTCGCTAATCAGCGACGGCTGCGCCAGACCTTTCTCCAGCCCCCGTTCAAACGCCGCATCGTCCGGCTGCTGGGCAGGCAGCCCTTTGCCGATCAGCGATTGCGTCATCAGCAGATGATGCAGTTCGCCGGTCATCGCCGTGGCAAAATGACGCACCCCGCCGCCTACCACCTGTACCCATTTGCAGTGGGTACCCGGCATCACGTAACACTCCGCGGGCATCAGTTGCCAGGCGCCCAGCAGCTGCGTCTCTTCGCCGCGCATCACGTTGAAATCCCCGTCCTGTTCAATCTTGAGGCCGGGTATAATCCACACGCCTTCAGCAACGGCGCATAGCTGCCGCCCAGGCGCGTCGATCGCCGTCGGACAGTCCAGATACGGCACCGCTTGCCAGCCCGCGTCGCTGCCGATCATCCCGGCCATCAGCACCGGCAGCGCCTGTGCGCCGCGCCAGGGGGCCAAATGCTCCGCGAATACATCAGCAGGCGATCGTCCGTTCAGGCGGGTAATACCCATCGGCAGCTGCTTCGTTTCGACGCACTGGCCGTTGCGAATCAGCCAGCCGCGCAGCTGGGTAGAGCCCCAGTCGACGGCAATATAATCCTTCATTGCGTTTCTCCTGAGACCTGCACTACCGTCTTCGCCGGGATCGCCTCCCCTTCCCGCTCCTGGGTAATCATTTCCAGCGCCTGCTGACGGCTGATTTTGCTGGCTGGCGTCATGACGGTAACAAAAATAGCGGAAACAAAGCTGCCAACAACCGACGGAATGCACGGATTGCCCCAGTAAGCCAGCCAGTCGGCCTTAACCAGAACCACAATAGACACCAGCATGCCGCTCAGCAGCGCGGTTAGCGCGCCCTGCCAGTTAAAGCGCAGCCAGAAGCGGCCGAGAATGGAACAGACGAAGAGCCCGGACATCAGCATGGAGATCATTTTGGTGATATAGCTGATGATATCGTTCGAGGTCAGGGCGAAGATCATCGCCAGGCCGATAACGAACGCCAGCATCCAGCGAGAGAGCGTTATCGCCTTATGCGCCGGCGGCATTTTTCCGGTAACGAGGGTATAGACATCCCGCATCATGATGGCCACGGCGGCTATCGCATCGGAGCTGGCCGAAGACATGGTGGCGGAAAGTCCGGCAATCAGGACCACCAGCCCCAGGATCGCCGGTAAGAAGCTGGTGGCGAACAGGAAGGCGTAGTTACTGTTCTCAAGATTGGGGTTCATCGTCCAGGCCGCCATGCCGATAACCGCCGGCAGCACCGAGAAAAACAGATACAGCACACCGGTATAGACAAACGAGCGCCGCACCGAAGAGACGTCTTTTCCCGAGTAAATACGCTGGCGATAGGAAGGGGTTGCCAGCACGCCGACGCCGATGACCATCGCCAGCGATAGCGCCGGAATAGTCCCCAACTTATCGACCGCAAACAGGCTCATCGCCTTTGGATCCATCGCCTGAACGATGGCATCCCACCCCCCGACGTGAACCACCGCCAGAATCGCCATCAGGATAAAACCGAAAAACAGAATTAATGCCTGAATGGTGTCCGTCCACACAACAGCAGAATAACCGCCGATAATGACGTAAATCGCAAACGCCATGGCAATAATAAGTTTTGCCACCGTCAGATTAATTCCTGTCGCCCAGGCTAAATACATACTCCCGCCAAGAATATGTGCCCCCAGCCAGCCAATTGAGGCAATAAATATCATTATCCCGACGAGATTTTTAATTAAATGGCTGCCCCCTGTGTAATAAGAAAGCTCTTCGCTCATGGTCATAAAGCGCAGCTTTCGCACCGGCGCAAACAGCCAGGCCACCAGTAAAATACCGATGGCGCCGCCCACGCCGTAAAGCATCCCGGCCCATCCATTGCTGTAGCCGAACCCGACAGCGCCCATGCTTGAACCGGTTCCCACCATGGTCGCCACGGTGGACCCCAGCGTCAGGAACAGCGGCAAAGAACGGCCACCGAGTAAAAAATCCTCACCGCTTTTTTGATGACGCGACACGTACCAGCCAAGCCAAATCATGGCTAACGCATAAATAATAAAGCCGACTAAAAAGACATGACTATTCATAATTCACATCCTGCCAGTTAATTTTGAAAAGGTAAAAGGCTACGAAGCGCTGAATTATTTCAGCGCTCAAAATGACTGTTTATATTTCTGGTTACTAACTTTTTATGCGCGAGAAGCGTTAAAACAGGTCACATCCACTTCGACTTTACAATCCACCACCAGGTCCGCTACGCAGCAGATGCGGGCAGGCGGGTTGTCGCCAAAGAACTCGCGAAATACCTTATTGAACGACTGAAAATAGCGCGCATCGGTGAGGATCACTTTAACATGCACCACGTCGGCCAGGGTGTAGCCCGCTTCGGTCATGATATCTACGCAGTTCTGAATCGCCAGACGCGACTGGTCGACAATCCCGCCTTCCACGACTTCGCCATTTTTCATCGGCGTCTGGCCGGAAACGTACAGCCAGCCTCCCGCTTCCACCGCCCGCGCGAACGGCAGGTGCTGCCCGCCGGTACCGGTACCACCTTCTACGCCATAACGCTTGATACTCATACTCAACTCCTTAGTCCATCCGACGACGCAGGAAACGCCCTGCCCGTCCGGTAATTTTCTTATCACTGCCGTAGCTCATCACGCCGTTGACCATCACCGCCTCAATGCCGTCCGCCGGTCGTTTCGGGTCGGAGAAACTGGCGACATCGCGCACCGTCTGCGGGTCAAACAGCACCAGGTCGGCAAAGTAGCCAATTTTCACCAGCCCGCGATCCGCTAGCTGGAAGCGCGCCGCCGACAGCCCGGTCATCTTGTGTACCGCGGTAGTCAGCGGGAATAGCTGCTCGTCGCGGCTATAGTGGCCGAGCACCCGCGGGAAGGCGCCCCACAGGCGCGGATGCGGCATCGGATCGTTCGGCAGCCCGTCAGAGCCAATCATGGTGACCGGATAGCGCATCACCCGCCGTACGTCCTGCTCATCCATGTTGTGATAAATAGCGCCCGCCGGCATCAGCCGCGCCGCGGCGTCGTGCAGGCTCACCTGCCACTCATCGGCGATCTGCTGCAGCGTTTTCCCCGCCTGCTCCGGCTGCGCTTCGGACCAGGTAATCACGATATCAAACTCGTCGGTCACCTGTTTCATATCCAGCGTCGATGAGCTGGCTGAATAGGGATAACAGTCGCAGGCGATATCCTGCTGCTGGCGCATCTCATCGAAAAACGCCAGCGTCTCTTTGGTACGCCCCCAGTTTTTTGCCCCGGCGCACTTGTGGTGCGAAACCACCACCGGCACGTTGCCGTGACGGCCAATACGGAAGGCTTCGTCCAGCGCCTCGAGAATCGGCTCAAACTCTGAACGTAAATGGGTGGTATAGACGCCCTTCCCGGCCGCCAGCTCTTCCGCCAGCGCCATCACCTCCTCGGTGGTCGACTGGAAGGCGCTGGCGTAGGCCAGCCCGGTACTGAGCCCTAATGCTCCCTGGCGCAGCGCATCGCGTAGCTGTACGCGCATGCCGGCGATTTCCGTCTCGTTCGCCGGACGAAACAGATCGTCCATATGGTTATTGCGCAGCGCGGTGTGACCGATTAACGTGCCGACGTTCAGCGACGGTCGCGCCGCCTCCACCGCATGGGCATAAGCCTCCACGGTGGGATAGATAAAGTGTTGCTGCTCGCCGAGGAGATTCATTGGGTCCGGCACTTCCCCCCGCATGGTGGCGGTCGCCGCACTGATCCCGCAGTTGCCGACGATCACCGTCGTCACCCCCTGGCTGAGCTTCGGCAAGTACTCCGGCATGCGGATCACGTTGATATCATCATGGGTATGCACATCAATAAAGCCCGGCGCCAGTACCCGCCCCTGGCCATCAATCACCTGCTCCGCCGCAACGTCCAGCGCCGGGACGATAGCCATAATTCGATCGCCCTTCACCGCCACATCAGCACGGTATTGCGGCCCGCCGCTCCCGTCGATCACCGTGACGTTTTTGAAAAGCCAGTCAACTTTCATAGCAATTACTCCCTTTCGACATGCCGATAAGTTAACCATTTACAAGCGCAAAAAACAGTGGAAAACTACGCAAAACTCAGATCGCTTTGTGATACTTTTATTCAAAACGAATGACATTTTTATATTAAAAATATATTTATCAAATAGTTATAAATGATACCCAGCGACTAACCGATTATAAACCCTGAAAGGATAGTGTTATGAAATACCATTCAGCACCGCTCATCCCGCACAAATCCGCCCTCATGTCCGCGCCGGCTAATCTGCTGGCGGAAGAGGTCTGTCTACCCGCCGCGCTGCTAAAAAAGTCGGCGCTGGAAAATAATATTTCATGGATGCAGCGCTACGCCGACGCTCGCGGCGTATCGCTGGCGCCGCATGGTAAAACGACAATGACGCCATGGATATTTCAGGCGCAGCAGCGAGCGGGGGCGTGGGGGATCGGCGTGGGCAGCGTCTGGCAGGCTAGCGCGGCAATGGCCAGCGGCATCCAACGCGTCCTGATGGTTAATCAGCTGGTCGGCAAAGCCAATATGCAGGTGGTCGCGCAGCTAAAAGCCCACTATCGGGCGGTGGATTTTATCTGCTGCGTCGATAGCGAGGTCAACGTGCGCGCCCTCTCCGCATTCTTCGCAGACCAGGGACAAACGCTGGATGTACTGATTGAACTTGGCGTGCCTGGCGGGCGCTGCGGCTGTCGTAGCGTTGATGACGCGCTGGCGCTGGCGCAGCGGGTAAGCGACCTGCCGGGGCTACGGCTACGCGGACTGGAATTGTATGAAGGGGTGCTGCACGGCGACGATCCGCAGCCGCAGGTGGAAGCGCTGTTACAGCAGGCCGCGGCGCTTGCCTGCCGCATGGAGCCGCTGGTTGACGGCGAATTTATTCTCACCGGCGCGGGCACCGTCTGGTATGACGTGGTGTGCAATATCTGGCTGGCGGCGGCAAAACCACGCCGCTGCCGTATCGTTATTCGCCCTGGCTGTTATATCACCCACGATCGCGGGATCTACGATCTCGCACAACAAGAGCTGATCGCCCGCGATCCGATTGCCTGCGATCTCGCCGGCGATCTCACTTCAGCGCTGGAGCTGATGGCGATGGTGCAATCGGTGCCGGAGGCGGATCGCGCGGTAGTGAATTTCGGCAAGCGCGACTGCGCTTTCGACGCCGGGCTGCCGCAGCCGATCGCCCATTATCGTAATGGCCAGGAGTTAGCGCTGCGCGCGGAGTCGATCGTCAGCACCGGCATCATGGATCAGCATTGTATGCTGCGCCTGGCGCCGGGCAGCGATGTGCAGGTCGGCGATATTCTGCTGTTCGGCACCTCGCACCCGTGTCTGACCTTTGATAAGTGGAAGACGTTGCTGCTGGTCGATGACGACTACAACGTGCTGGACGAGCTCGACACGCTGTTTTGACAGGCATCCGGATAGCGGCGCTTCGCGCCTTACCCGGGCTACACAACCCGCGACGTTCGGTAGCCCGGCTAAGCGTAGCGCGAGCCGGGGGATGTATCGGGTAGCGGCGCTTCGCGCCTTACCCGCCCTGGCGCAAGGCGCAAATCTCATCATGCAATGAACGACTGATAATGACCCCCTGCCGTTCACTCTGCTGGCGGCAGGCAAAACGCCGCTCGCCCGGCAGCCGCGCGCCCTGATCCTGCATCGCATTGAACAGCGTTTCGGCGCGCTCCAGCTGCTCTTGTGCCTGCGCGCCGAGAAAGCGCTGCGGATCCAGCGCCAGAATCAGCTCGCCGCCGTAGGGGAGACCGCCCGCGCCGTTATCCCACGCCAGCGATTCGGCGCTGGTCATATCGCCGATAAGCGGCCCGGCCAACAGCTCAACCATTGCCGCCAGCGCCGAGCCCTTATGGCCGCCGAAAGTCAACATCGCGCCGTTCAGCACCTCTGCGGCATCGGTCGTTGGCTGTCCCTGACTGTCGATTCCCCAGCCTTCCGGTAGCGCTTTGCCGCTGCGCTGATGCAGCTGGATCTCGCCGCGCGCCGCGGCGCTGGTCGCCATATCAACAATAAACGGCGGCTTATCCTGCCGCGGCCAGCCGAAGGCGATGGGGTTGGTGCCGAACAGCGGACGTGTGCCGCCCGCCGGGGCGACCCAGGCGTGGCTTGGCGTACAGGCCAGCCCTACCAGCCCTGCCTCGGTCAACGGCTCAATATCGGCAAACAGCGCGGAAAAATGAACGCAGCGATTAATTGCCAGCGCCGCAATGCCATTGTGGCGCGCCTTCTCCAGCAGCAGCGGCAGCGCGCGCTCGTAGGCCAGCAGTGAAAAAGCGCCCCCGGCGTCCGCCCGCGCAATCCCCGGCGCCTGGTCATGGATCTGCGGCTCGGCATCGGGCGATACCTTACCTTTGCGCAGGGTATCGACAATGCCCAACAGCCGCCACAGGCCGTGGGAAGCGCAGCCGTCGCGCTCCCCGGCGGTCACATTGCGGGCAATCGCCACCGCGTGGTCGGCGCTAAATCCATTGGCGCTGAGTACCTCCAGCGCCAGGTCATAAGCTTCAGGTAACGATAGAGTTACCGACTCCATACTGTTCTCCTTTACTCTTCTTCGTCTCCGCTAAAGTTAGCCTGCGGCAGGCAGCTGCGCGCGCCCCAGTAGTAAATCCCCAACGACATCGCCGCCACCAGCACCGTATCCCAGGGGTGACCGATAACATTAAGCCCGCCGAAGCTGCCCAGCCAGGAAAAGAGGATAATCAACGCATAAAAAACGATCAGCCACAGCGAAGACTTAACCTGCTGCGCCAGGCTCACGGTATGTTCCGGCACCTTACCTTTGCACATCACGTAGACGACAAACATCACGATTTGCAGCCCCAACAGCCACGAGAGCGTATTCCAGCCGGACCAGTAGACTATCAGCGCCGAGATCATAAACGATATCGGGCCGATGATGCCGAAGGCGCGCACGCGGAACGGCCGCGGTAGATCCGGCGCGTTGCGGCGCAGCCCGGCGGCAGTCACCGGGGCGATGGCGTAGCTCAGCACCAGGGCTGCCGATACCACGCTAATGAGCTGTTCCCAGGAGGGGAACGGCAGCGTCCAGAAAATCGACAGCCCAAAGGTCAGCCATAGCGCCGGGCGCGGAATCCCGGACGCTTTATCAATATGGGTAAAGGCCTTAAAGAAAGTACCCGCCTTCGCCCAGCCGTAGATCACCCGCGGCGTCGCGTTCATATAGATATTGCCGGTGCCGCTCGGGGAGATAATCGCATCGCTTATCACCATAAAGGCCAGCCAACCCATGCCGAGGGTAATGGCGATATCGCGATACGGCAGCGAGAACTGTTTGCTCACCTCGGCCCAGCCGCCGTTCAGCATCTCGGTGGGGATACTGCCAAGGAACGCCAGCTGCAGCAGCACGTAGATAATCGTCGACAGCACCACTGATAAAATCAACGCAATAGGGATAGTCCGCTGCGGCTTTTGTACTTCGCTGGCCACCGAGATAATCGGCGTCAGCCCCAGATAAGCGAAGATAATTCCGCCCGCGCTAATTGCCGCTTCCACCCCGGACATGCCGAACGGCGCAATCCCCTGAGCGTGCAGGTTCTCCGGTTTAAAGAAGGCGAACAGCGTCACCACCACCAGCAGCGGCACCAGAAACTTGAGCACGCTGATGAAGTTGTTCGATCGGGCGAAGGTCTTAACGCTGTAGTAGTTAAGCGCAAAGAAGAAACAGAGTAGCAAGAACTGCACCACCCACCCCAGCAGCGTCGGCGAACTGGAGCCCGGTTGGGTCAGCGCCGGAAACCAGGCGGCGGCATATTGCCGGGCGGCGACAATTTCAATCGAGATCAGGCTGGAGAAAGCAATCAGGGTGATGAACCCCAGTAGATAGCCCATCAGCTCGCCGTGGGAAAAGACCGGGTAGCGAATAATGCCGCCGGCGCGCGGCAGCGCCGCCCCCAGCTCGCAGTAGACAATCCCCAGCAGCAGCACCGCAAAGCCGCCGATCACCCACGATGCGATCCCGGCCGGACCAGCGATGGATGCGACGTGGCTGGCAGCGAATAACCATCCGGAGCCGAAAATTGCCCCCAGGCCGATAAAGGTGAGATCGGTTAGGGTCAGCTGTTTTTTAAACTTACCCGACTCTGCAACGCGGGTTTGACTGTTATGCGTAGAGTGAATGGTCATGGTGATGCCCTTGCGTCAATGAGAGGAGGAAATCGCTTCCCGGGTCCACTGGCCGTTGACCAGGCGCAGCAGGTTCAAAGGGTTCGCATCCTGCAGCGCCGGGGGTAACAGGGCGGCGGGCGCGTTCTGCAGACAGACCGGGCGCAGAAAGCGTTCAATCGCCCGACTGCCGACCGAGGTCCCGCGTGCGTCGGTGGTCGCCGGCCACGGGCCGCCGTGGACCATCGCATCGCACACTTCCACGCCGGTGGGATAACCGTTAAACAGCACCCGTCCAGCCTTCTCACAAAGCAGCGGTAGAAGGCTCGCCGCCAGCGGGCCATCATCCGCCTCGGCATGCAGCGTCGCGGTGAGCTGACCCTGCTGCGCTTTCACCACCGCCTTCAGTTGGGCCTCATCATCCACTTCCACCAGTAGCGATAACGGGCCGAAAACTTCGGTCTGCAGCAGCGTATCCTGCGCCAACAGATCCTCGACCTGAGCCTGCCACAGCAGGGTCTGCGCCTGCCCGGCGCCGGCGGCGATGCCGCTCGCCAACTTCTCGATACGCGGGTGCGCCGCAAGCGCCGCCACGCCCTGACGGTAGTGCTGAAGGGTCGGCGCATTGAGCAACACCTGCGGCGTGGAGCCCGCTACCGTCGCGCACAGCGCCGACTTAAAGCGTTCCAGCCCGGCGCAGCGCAGCGCCAGAATCAGCCCCGGACGGGTACAGAACTGGCCGCCGCCGAGGGTGAATGACGCCACCAGCTCGTTTGCCAGCGCCTCGGCCCGCGTCTGCAGCGCCTGCGGCAGAATAATCAATGGGTTAATCGCCGACATTTCAGCAAACAGCGGAATTGGCTGCGGGCGCTGCTGCGCCAGCTGATACAGCGCCTTACCGCCGGCTAACGAACCGGTAAAGCCAACGGCCTGAATCGCCGGATGACGGACCAATTCGGCGCCGATATCGGTCCCGAAAATCATATTGAATACGCCGCCGGGTAAACCGCACCGTACCACCGCCCTGACGATCGCCTCGGCGGTCAGCTCGGCGGTGGCCATATGGCCCGGATGGGCCTTCACCACCACCGGACAGCCAGCCGCCAGCGCCGAGGCGGTATCGCCGCCGGCGGTGGAAAAGGCCAACGGAAAGTTGCTGGCGCCAAACACCGCCACCGGCCCTAACGCCTGCTGATACTGGCGCAGGTCCGGGCGCGGCAGCGGCTGACGGTCGGCTAAGGCGGTATCAATACGGGCGGCGAAGGTATCGCCGCGCAGGATCACGCCAGCAAACATCCGCAACTGGCCGCTGGTGCGCGCCCGTTCTCCCTGTAGCCGCGCCAGCGGCAGCGCGGTCTCCTGTCCGGCGATAGCAAAAAACGGCTCGCCCAGCGCATCCAGTTCATCAGCAATGGCGTTGAGAAAGCGCGCCCGCTGCTGCGGCGTGGTTTGTGAATAGACGGCAAAGGCCTGCTGCGCGGCTTCTGCGGCCTGAGCGGCTTCCTCACAGGAAGCCGGATAAAAGCGGTGGCCGGTGGCTTCACCGTCCACCGCCCGCAGGCTCAATAGCGTCGCCTCACCGCTGGCAATACGGCGTCCGGCGATAAACTGCCGTCCCGCCATGGTCTGAGATGCATTCATATTGACTCCTGTGCTCAGAGGCCGACATCCGGCAGCGTCGGACGAGTGGCCAGCGCCTGTTCAACGATCGCCACCACCTGCTGGCGCGTTTCGCCTTCCAGCGCCAGACGCGGCGGACGGGTAATGGCGCTACCGCGGCCCAGCAACTCTTCACACAGCTTGATGCACTGCACCAGATCCGGACGCGCATCGAGATGCAGCAGCGGCATGAACCAGCGGTACAACGCCATCGCCTCTTCGTAACGCTGCTGGCGGGCGAGACGGAATAACGTTTCCCCTTCGCGCGGGAAGGCGTTGGACATTCCGGAGATCCAGCCTTCCGCGCCGACGGCAATACTTTCCACCACCACGTCATCCAGCCCGGCAAACAGCACGAAGCGGTCGCCAACGGTGTTACGCAGGTCGATAAAGCGGCGGGTATCGCCGGAGGAGTCTTTAAAGCAGACGATGTTCTCGCAGTCGGTCAGGGTGGCGAGAATGTCCGGCGTCACGTCGTTTTTGTAAATCGGCGGGTTGTTATACACCATAATCGGCAGGTCGGTAGCGCTCGCCACGCTGCGGAAGTGGGCCGCGGTTTCATGCGGTTTTGAGGAGTAGACCAGCGCCGGCATCACCATGATCCCGTCGACGCCGACGCGCTCCGCCTCTTTCGCCATTTTCTGGGCAAAGGCGGTGGTGAACTCGGCCACCCCGGCGATGACCGGAATTTTGCCGCCGGCGGCATCCTTCGCCACCTCGATAATCTGTAGTTTTTCATCGGTGCTCAGCGAGGTGTTTTCACCTACGCTGCCGCACACCACCAACCCGGAAACGCCATCTTTCACCAGGTTTTTCATCACCGTGTGAGTGGCGTCTAAATCGAGGGAGTAATCGCTACGAAACTGCGTGCTGACCGCCGGGAATACGCCGCTCCAGTGAATCGCTTTTTTGCTCATGCTCGGTTCCTTGTCGTCATTTTGTTAAGTCGAAGTGAATGAATGGTGAATATTCACTGACAGATTGACGTGTCGCGGAACCGGCGGCTTGTCGGTTTTCCCTCAATACGATGACGAAATTAGCACAGTCGGCAAAAGTGTGAGCCAGCGTTTATCCGAGCAGCGTGAGGCGAAAATCGCGCGGCGTCGAGCCGGTCATCGCCTTGAACTGGCGGCTAAAAGCGCTGTGATCGGTATAGCCGCACTGCAGGGCGATATCGGTAATCGGCGTATCGCCAGCCAACAGTTCGGTGGCTTTTTCCAGGCGCACTTTGTGGATCATCTGCCGCGGGGTGAGATGAAAGATCCGCTTGCAGTAGCGTTCGATCTGCGCAATCGACATCCCGCTTAAGGCGGTTAACTCTTCCATGGCGATCGGCCGGTGATAGTGGCGGCGGATATGATCGTCGACGATCGCCAGCCGCTGCCATGCCGGATGGCGGGCGTGGGCCTCCTGCAGATCGTGCGAGATCCCGGCCATGCCGATCATCTGGCCGCTGATATCGCGCAGCGCCAATTTCTGCGTCAGGCACCAGCCGCGCTCGCGGCCATTGTAGAGATGCATTTCCAGCTGATCGCGCAGGGTCACGCCTTCCCGTAGTACCCGAAGATCCTGTTCGGTATAACCCTGACCCAGTGCGGAAGGAAAGACATCGGCGGAGGTTTTGCCCAGCAGCGAGGAGACGCTTTTGAAACCACAGCGGCGGGCCAGCGTCAGGTTCGCCAACAAATAACGCGCCTGGCGATCTTTGATAAAAAAGACCACATTAGGAATGGCATTGAGCAGGGGCGCAATCAGCGCCAGCGCATTCAGCAGCGCCGGCATATTTTCCGGCCGCTGGCGCGCCAGCCCTTCGCAGATCTGGCTCAGCTCATCGACGGCCAGCTCAGGTTGGTTAACCGCGCGCGGCGGCGCCGCATCAGAAACACCGATCATAAGGCCTCCTCATGGTTAGTGACCGAAGGATATTTATTCACTTTCCGTTAACACCACAAGCGGCAAGCGCTGGATTTGCGATCCTGGATCCGCTTTACGCCTTCCCCTGATTTAGCCACTGGCGCAATGGTCACTTTCGGTTTACCACAGCATTAAGCAAATGATTAATAAGAAATAACTATGTGAAATAGAAATATACCGCGCTTATTACTATGCAGATTTCGTCATTTTCTCTGACGAAAGCGCTCAAGCAGGCCGGGAAAGGTTGCGCCAGCATGATGAAACATGTTGTTAACTTCCGGAGAGTCTGATGACCGCGCCACGCCCCCCTGTTACGCTGAGAGCTATTGATTCACATACCGGCGGCGAACCGACCCGCCTGATCGTTGACGGCTTCCCCGACCTCGGCGACGGCAGCATGGCGGAGCGCCGCGACCGCTTCGCCCGCGACTTCGACCATTGGCGTCAGGCGGCCATTCTTGAACCGCGCGGCAATGACGTACTGGTCGGCGCGCTGCTGTGCAAACCGGTCTCGGCGGCGGCCACCGCTGGCGTGATTTTCTTCAACAACGCCGGTTTTCTGAATATGTGCGGCCACGGCACTATCGGGCTTATCGCCTCGCTGGCCTGGCTTGGGCGTATCCAGCCAGGCGTACATCTGATTGAAACGCCGGTCGGCGACGTAAGCACCACGTTGCACGACGATGGCAGCGTATCGGTGCAAAACGTCCCGGCCCGCCGCTGGAAAAAACAGATCCGCGTTGAAACCGCGCTGGGTCCCGTCATCGGCGATATTGCCTGGGGCGGCAACTGGTTTTTCCTGATTAACGACCACCCGTTCGCCATAACGCCCGAACAGATTCCACAGCTCACCGACTACGCCTGGGCGGTACGCGAGGGGCTGGAAGCCGCGGGGATCCGCGGCGACGACGGCGGCGTTATCGACCATATCGAACTCTTCGCCGATGACGATACCGCCGACAGCCGCAGCTTCGTACTCTGTCCGGGAAAGGCCTGGGATCGCTCGCCGTGCGGTACCGGCACCAGCGCCAAGCTGGCCTGCCTGGCGCAGGATGGCAAGTTGCAGCCGGGGGAAATATGGCGCCAGGCCAGCATCATCGGCAGCCAGTTTACCGCCAGCTACCAGCGCACCGCGGAAGGCATCATCCCCACGATCCGCGGCGAAGCCTGGGTATGCGGCGATAACCAGTTGATCCTCAACCCTGACGATCCCTTCTGCTGGGGGATCGCGCCGTGAAGCAGTGCGACGTCATCGTGATCGGCGCCGGGATCATCGGCGCCGCCTGCGCGTGGCAGCTGGCGAAGCGGGGGCAGAGCGTGACGCTGATCGATAACGGTCAGCCCGGCGCCACGGCGGCCGGTATGGGCCATCTGGTGTGCATGGATGATGACCCCGCCGAGCTTGCCTTGTCGGCGTGGTCGCTGGAACGCTGGCGCGCTATCACGCCGCGGATGCCCGACAATTGCGCCTGGCGCGGCTGCGGCACGCTGTGGCTGGCGGAAAGCGAAGAAGAGATGACCGTCGCCGACGAAAAACAGCGGCGGATGGCCGGCCATCAGGTGCACAGCGAACGCCAGACTCCGCAGCAGATCGCCGGGCGCGAGCCGCTGCTGCGCGGCGGGCTGGCCGGCGGGCTATGGGTACCGGGCGATGGCATCGTCTACGCGCCGAACGTCGCCCGCTGGCTGATAGCCGATGCCGGAGACCATCTTACCTGCCTGCGCGATAGCGCACAGACGATTGACGAGCCGCAGGTGCTGCTCGCCAGCGGCCAACGGCTACAGGCGCGGGCGATCGTGGTGGCCTGCGGCCTTGAAGCCAACGCGCTGTTAGCAGAAAACTGGCTGCGACCGAAAAAAGGCCAACTGGCGATTACCGATCGCTATCGGCCGCGGGTGCAGCACCAGCTGGTTGAGCTGGGTTACGGCGCCAGCGCCCACGGCGGCGGCACCTCGGTGGCGTTTAACCTTCAGCCGCGGCCCACCGGCCAGCTGCTGATTGGCTCGTCGCGTCAGTTTGATAACCGCGAGCGCGAGTTGGATCTGCCCCTGCTGGCGCAGATGCTCGATCGCGCCCGCCATTTCGTGCCGGCGCTGGCGACGTTGAATATCATCCGCTGCTGGAGCGGTCTGCGCGCCGCCTCGCAGGATGGCAACCCGCTGATCGGCCCGCACCCCACCCGCCGTGGCGTATGGTTAGCGCTGGGCCATGAAGGGCTGGGCGTCACCACCGCGCCGGCCACGGCCGAACTGCTGGCGGCGCAGATCCTCGATGAACGCAGCCCACTGGCGCCCGACGCCTGGCTCCCGGTACGTTTGTGTCAACAGGAGGCGATTGCATGAAGGCCACTCTCAACATCACCGTCGATGGCCAGCCTCTGACGGTGCCGGAAGGGATCAGCGTGGCGGCGGCGCTGGCGTTGATCGGCGACCCCACCACCCGCCAGGCGGTTAACGGCGAGCTCCGCGCGCCGTTTTGCGGCATGGGCGTCTGCCAGGAGTGCCGGATCGCCGTCGACGGCCATCGGGTGCTGGCCTGTCAGACCCTGTGCCGGGCCGGTATGCAAATAGAAAGGAGCCGCGATGAACACGCTGCGCTGTGACATTTTAATCCTCGGCGCCGGCCCCGCAGGGATGGCGGCCGCGCTCTCCGCCGCCGCCTGCGATAAACAGGTGATTATTCTCGACGATAATCCCGCCCCTGGCGGGCAAATCTGGCGTGCCGGTCCGCAGGCGACGCAACCCGCCCTGGCCCGGCGCTACCGCGACGCCATCGCCGCGTCTGCCGCCATCCGGTTAGTGAACGGCGCGCGGCTGATTGCCCGCCCCTCCGCGCACAGTGTGCTGTTTGAAACCGCCGACGGCGGTGGTGTGGTTTACTGGCAGAAACTGATCCTCTGCTGCGGCGCGCGCGAGCTGTCGCTGCCCTTTCCCGGCTGGACCTTACCCGGCGTGACCGGCGCGGGCGGCCTGCAGGCGCAAATCAAACAGGGCCTGGCGCTGAAAGGAGAAAAGGTGGTGATTGCCGGCAGCGGTCCGCTACTGCTGGCGGTGGCGGATACGGTGAACAAGGCCGGAGGCGAAGTGACGAATATCATTGAGCAAGCGCCGCTCCCGGCACTGCTGCGCTTCGCCGGTGGGCTGTGGCGCTGGCCGCAGAAGCTGCGCCAGTTAGCGACGCTGACTCCGAAAGGCTATCTTAGCGGCACGCAGGTGAACCGCGCTCACGGCACAACGCGGCTGGAAGCCGTTACGTTGCGCCAGCGCGGCGTCGAGCGAACTATCGCCTGCGATCGGCTGGCTATCGGCTACGGGCTGATACCCAATATCGAGACGGCGCTGCTGTTTGGCTGCGCCACGGCGCAGGAGGCGATACAGGTTAACCGCTGGCAGCAGACCAGCATCGCGGATATCTACGCCGCCGGCGAGTGCACCGGTTTCGGCGGTAGCGAACTGGCGCTGGCGGAGGGCGAAATCGCCGGTTTTGCCGCCGCCGGGGCCAGCCATCAAGCGCAGGCGTTATTTGCCCGCCGCGCCCGCTGGCAGCGCTTCGCCGACGCCATAAACCGCGCCTTCCGGCTGGCGGAGTCGTTGAAAAACGCGGCGACGCCGGAGAGCCTGCTGTGCCGCTGCGAGGATGTGCGCTGCGGCGACGTGGCTGCCGCCGACGACTGGCTGCAGGCCAAACTGACCCAGCGCTGCGGAATGGGCGCCTGTCAGGGGCGCACCTGCGCCGCCAGCGCCCGCTGGCTGTATGGCTGGCCGCTGCCGCAGCCGAGAGAGCCGCTGTCCCCCGCCCGCGCGGAAACGCTTATTGCCCTCGCCAGGCTGAGCGCCGAGCCGTAACCGCTACTCTTCTTCATCGCCGCGCCCGGCAGGGACGCCAAGCGCAATAAACTCCTCCAGCAGGGAGGTCAGTTGCTGCAGCTTTTCCGTGGTGAACTGGGCCTCCAGCAGGCGATAGGTCTCTTCCACCTCCGCCTGGGCGCTTTCGTACAGCGCAGTTCCGGCAGGCGTCAGCGAGACGTACAGCTTGCGCTGATCGTTAACTGGCTTTAAGCGCAGCACCAGCCCATCCCGCTCCATGCGCGTCAAAATACCGGTCAGGCTGGGGCGCAGGATACAGGCGCGAAAGGCCAGATCGTGAAAGTCCATCGATGGACGTTCGGCGAGAATTCGCACGATCCGCCACTGCTGTTCGGTGAGATTGTGTCGTTTGACGATCGGTCGAAAGTAGGCCATCGCCGCTTCACGCGCCTGCAACAAGGCAATGGTTAATGAATCATGCATAGTATCCCCTCAACAGCCTCACCAAAAACTTATTAATAACTTAATAATTAGCGTTAATCCTGCCATGTACAACCGGTTTCTGCACCTGAAAAGTACCAGTCTTTTCCTGAAAAATATTCAATCTATTGATTTATAACAAATAAGTAATTGTTATGTAAATATTGTGTTAATCCGATCACAAAACATTCACTTCCAGTTGCTAAACCTCAGCGCAAAGCATAAAAGATGATCATTAATATATTAACGAAATCCCTTTGAACCGAAATCTGTCCCAGAGGAGTGGTGAATGAAAGGTACCATCTTCGCCGTTGCGCTCAATCATCGCAGCCAGCTCGACGCCTGGCGCGAGGCGTTTCAACAGGCCCCCTACAAGACGCCGCCGAAAACCGCGGTCTGGTTTATCAAGCCGCGCAATACCGTAATTGGCGATGGCGAAGCGATCCCGTATCCGCAGGGCGAGACCGTACAAAGCGGCGCAACGGTGGCGCTGATTGTCGGCAAAACCGCGCGTAAAGTGGCGGCGGAAGAGGCGGCGAACTATATCGCTGGCTACGCGCTGGCTAACGATGTGAGTCTGCCGGAAGAGAGTTTTTATCGCCCGGCGATCAAAGCCAAGTGCCGCGATGGCTTCTGCCCCATCGGCACGCTATCGGCGGTACGCAACGTCGACGATCTGACCATCATCACCGAAATCAACGGCCGCGAGGCGGATAGCTGGCATACCGGCGATCTGCAGCGTAATGCCGCGCAGCTGCTGAGCGCCTTGAGCGAATTCGCCACCCTCAATCCCGGCGACGCGATCCTTATCGGCACGCCCCACTCCCGCGTCACGCTGCGCCCCGGCGACCGGGTACGTATTCTCGCCGACGGTTTCCCGGCGCTCGAAAACCCGGTTGTCGCAGAAGGAGAGCTGGCATGAAACAGGCACGCATTGAATGGCAAGGACAGGTACGCGACGTGCTGGTCAATGAACGCGACCAGGTGCGCCTGGACGATGGCACGGTATTAAAAGAAGGTGAATTCCGCTGGCTGCCGCCCGCCGACGGCACGCTGTTCGCGCTGGGGCTGAATTACGCCGACCACGCCAGCGAGCTGGAATTTAAACCGCCAACCGAGCCGTTGGTGTTTATCAAAGCGCCAAACACTTTTATTGGCCACCAGCAGCAGTCGGTACGCCCGGATAACGTCGAATACATGCACTACGAAGCCGAACTGGTGGTGGTGATCGGGAAAACCGCGCGCCGCGTCAGCGAAGCCGAGGCCATGGACTATGTCGCTGGCTATACCCTGTGCAACGACTACGCGATCCGCGACTATCTGGAAAACTACTACCGCCCGAACCTGCGGGTGAAAAGCCGCGACACCCTGACGCCGATCGGCCCGTGGATCGTCGCCAAAGAGGCGATCCCGGATCCGCATAATCTGGCCCTACGCACCTGGGTCAACGGCGAACTGCGCCAGCAGGGCACCACCGCCGATCTGATCTTCAGCATCCCGTTCCTCATCGCTTATTTAAGCGAATTTATGACCCTGCAACCGGGCGACATGATCGCCACCGGCACGCCGAAAGGGCTATCCGATGTGGTGCCGGGCGACGAGGTGATCGTTGAAGTCGAGGGCGTGGGCCGCCTGGTCAACCATATCATCAGCCAGCAAGCGTATGAGGAGACACTGTCATGAAAAAGATTAACCATTGGATCAACGGTAAAAACGTTGCCGGCGCAGACTATTTTCATACCACCAACCCGGCCACCGGCGAGGTACTGGCTGAAGTCGCCTCCGGCGGCGAAGCCGAAATCAACCAGGCGGTAGCGGCGGCAAAAGAGGCCTTTCCGAAGTGGGCTAACCTGCCGATGAAAGAGCGCGCGCGCCTGATGCGCCGCCTGGGGGATCTGATCGATCAGAACGTCCCGGAGATCGCGTCGATGGAAACCGCCGATACCGGCCTGCCGATCCACCAGACCAAAAACGTGCTGATCCCGCGCGCCTCACACAATTTCGAATTTTTCGCCGAAGTGTGCCAGCAGATGAACGGCAAGACCTATCCGGTCGACGACAAGATGCTGAACTACACCCTCGTGCAGCCGGTTGGCGTCTGCGCGCTGGTGTCGCCGTGGAACGTGCCGTTTATGACCGCCACCTGGAAGGTGGCGCCGTGCCTGGCGCTGGGGAATACCGCGGTGCTGAAAATGTCCGAGCTGTCGCCGCTGACCGCCGATCGTCTGGGCGAGCTGGCGCTGGAAGCCGGGATCCCGGCTGGCGTACTCAATGTGGTGCAGGGCTACGGCGCCACCGCCGGCGACGCGCTGGTGCGCCATCATGATGTGCGCGCCGTCTCCTTCACCGGCGGCACCGCCACCGGCCGCAACATCATGAAAAACGCCGGTCTGAAAAAGTACTCCATGGAGCTGGGCGGAAAATCGCCGGTGCTGATTTTTGAAGATGCCGATATCGAGCGCGCGCTTGACGCCGCGCTGTTCACCATCTTCTCGATCAACGGCGAACGCTGCACCGCCGGCTCGCGCATCTTTATTCAGCAGAGTATCTACCCCGAGTTCGTTAAACGCTTCGCCGAGCGCGCCAATCGCCTGCGCGTAGGCGATCCGACCGATCCGAACACCCAGATCGGCGCGCTGATTAGCCAGCAGCACTGGGAGAAAGTGTCCGGCTACATTCGCCTCGGCATCGAAGAGGGGGCCACCCTGCTGGCCGGCGGCGCGGATAAACCGTCCGACCTGCCGGCGCATCTGAAAGCCGGCAACTTCCTGCGCCCGACGGTGCTGGCGGATGTCGACAACCGTATGCGCGTCGCCCAGGAAGAGATTTTTGGCCCGGTCGCCTGCCTGCTGCCGTTCAAAGACGAAGCGGAAGGGCTACGCCTGGCGAACGATGTGGAATACGGCCTGGCGTCGTATATCTGGACCCAGGACGTCAGCAAAGTGCTGCGTCTGGCGCGCGGTATTGAAGCCGGGATGGTGTTCGTCAACACCCAGAACGTGCGCGACCTGCGTCAGCCGTTCGGCGGCGTGAAGGCCTCCGGCACCGGCCGCGAAGGCGGCGAGTACAGCTTTGAAGTGTTCGCCGAAATGAAAAACGTCTGCATCTCGATGGGCGACCATCCGATCCCGAAATGGGGAGTCTGATATGGGTAAGTTAGCGTTAGCAGCAAAAATCACTCACGTGCCGTCGATGTATCTGTCTGAGCTGCCGGGGAAAAACCACGGCTGCCGTCAGGGCGCGATCGACGGGCATAAAGAAATTGGCAAGCGCTGCCGTGAAATGGGCGTCGATACCATTATCGTGTTTGATACCCACTGGCTGGTCAACAGCGCCTACCACATCAACTGCGCCGACCATTTTCAGGGCGTCTACACCAGTAACGAACTGCCGCATTTCATTCGCGACATGACCTACGACTACGACGGCAACCCGGAGCTGGGCCAGCTTATCGCCGACGAGGCGGTGAAGCTCGGGGTGCGTGCCAAAGCGCACAATATTCCCAGCCTGAAGCTGGAGTACGGCACCCTGGTGCCGATGCGCTACATGAACAGCGATAAGCATTTCAAAGTGGTGTCCATTTCCGCCTTCTGTACCGTTCACGACTTTGCCGATAGCCGCAGGCTGGGCGAGGCCATCCTCAAGGCCATCGACAAATATGACGGCACCGTGGCGGTGCTGGCCAGCGGTTCGCTGTCGCACCGCTTTATCGATGACCAGCGCGCCGAAGAGGGGATGAACAGCTACACCCGCGAATTTGACCATCAAATGGATGAGCGGGTGGTGAAGCTGTGGCGCGAGGGCAAATTCAAAGAGTTCTGCACCATGCTGCCGGAGTATGCCGACTACTGCTACGGCGAAGGCAACATGCACGACACGGTGATGCTGCTCGGCCTGCTGGGTTGGGATAAATACGACGGCAAGGTGGAGTTTATCACCGAGCTATTCGCCAGCTCCGGTACCGGCCAGGTTAACGCCGTGTTCCCGTTGCCAGCGCAGGCGTAAGGGGGCCCCATGCCGCATTTTATCGCCGAATGTACCGACAACATCCGCGAGCAGGCCGATCTGCCTGGGCTGTTCGCCAAAGTCAACGAGGCGCTGGCCGCCACCGGCATCTTTCCGATCGGCGGGATCCGCAGCCGCGCCCACTGGCTGGATACCTGGCAGATGGCCGACGGCAGGCAGGATTACGCCTTCGTGCATATGACCCTGAAGATCGGCGCCGGGCGCAGCCTGGAGAGCCGTCAGGACGTGGGAGATATGCTGTTCGCGCTGATCAAATCCCACTTCGCGACGCTAATGGAGAGCCGCTATCTGGCGCTGTCGTTCGCCATGGAAGAGCTCGACCCGACGCTGAACTACAAACAAAACAACGTGCACGCGTTATTTAAATAATGTGCAAATTGCCCGGTGGCGCTGCGCTTACCGGGCCTACAACGGCCATGAATTTGTAGGCCGGATAAGCGAAGCGCCATCCGGCAATACAATGCCACAGGAATCACTATGCTCGATAAACAGACCCGTACCCTGATTGCCCAGCGGCTGAACCAGGCCGAAAAGCAGCGTGAACAGATCCGCGCGATCTCGCTGGATTATCCGTCGATCACCATTGAGGACGCCTACGCCGTCCAGCGCGAGTGGGTCGAGATGAAGATCGCCGAAGGCCGCGTGCTCAAAGGCCACAAGATCGGCCTGACCTCTAAAGCGATGCAGGCCAGTTCGCAGATCAGCGAGCCGGACTACGGCGCGCTGCTCGACGATATGTTCTTCCACGACGGCAGCGATATTCCCACCGACCGCTTTATCGTTCCGCGTATCGAAGTCGAGCTGGCCTTCGTGCTGGCCAAACCGCTGCGCGGCCCGAACTGTACGCTGTTTGATGTCTACAACGCCACCGACTACGTTATCCCGGCGCTGGAGCTTATCGACGCGCGCTGTCACAACATCGACCCGGAAACCCAGCGTCCGCGCAAAGTGTTCGACACCATCTCCGACAACGCCGCCAACGCCGGGGTGATCCTCGGCGGCCGGCCGATTAAACCGGACGAGCTCGACCTGCGCTGGATCTCCGCCCTGCTGTATCGCAACGGCGTAATTGAAGAGACCGGCGTCGCCGCGGGCGTACTCAATAATCCGGCCAACGGCGTGGCCTGGCTGGCCAACAAGCTGGCGCCGTACGATGTCCAGCTCGAAGCCGGGCAGATTATCCTCGGCGGCTCCTTCACCCGCCCGGTCCCGGCGCGCAAGGGCGATACCTTCCACGTCGACTACGGCAACATGGGCGCCATCAGCTGCCGGTTTGTCTAGGAGAAACACCATGAATAACGCCTTTAAAGACGCCTTAAAAGCGGGCCGTCCGCAAATCGGCCTGTGGCTTGGGCTGTGCAGCAGCTACAGCGCCGAACTGCTGGCCGGCGCGGGCTTCGACTGGCTGCTGATCGACGGCGAACACGCGCCCAACAATGTACCAACGGTGCTGACCCAGCTGCAGGCCATTGCGCCCTACCCCAGCCAGCCGGTGGTGCGTCCGTCGTGGAACGATCCGGTGCAGATCAAACAGCTGCTGGATGTCGGCGCGCAAACCCTGCTGGTGCCGATGGTGCAGAATGCCGAAGAGGCGCGGTTGGCGGTCAGAGCCACCCGCTATCCGCCAGCCGGCATCCGCGGCGTCGGCAGCGCGCTGGCCCGCGCCTCACGCTGGAATCGCGTCCCGGATTATATCCACCGGGCCAATGACGCCATGTGCGTCCTGGTACAGATTGAGACCCGCGAAGCGCTGAAAAATCTGCCGCAGATCCTCGATGTCGACGGGGTAGATGGTGTGTTTATCGGCCCGGCGGATCTCAGCGCTGATATGGGCCACGGCGGCAATCCGCAGCACCCGGAAGTGCAGGCCGCCATTGAAGATGCCATCCAGCAAATCCGTCAGGCCGGCAAGGCGCCGGGGATCCTGATGGCCAATGAACAGCTGGCGAAACGCTATCTCGAACTGGGCGCGCTGTTCGTCGCCGTCGGCGTCGATACCACCCTGCTGGCCCGCGGCGCAGAAGCGCTGGCGGCCCGGTTTACCCACACCGCAACGACCACAACCGATAACAATAAATCCGTCTATTGAAAGGATAATGTGGAGCGCAACATGACTACCTCTACCCTGCAACACAATGATAATAAAGCCGATGAAGTAGAAAACCGGGTGATCAAAAAGCTGTTCCGCCGCCTGATTACCTTCCTGTTTGTTCTCTTTGTTTTCTCATTTTTGGATCGCATTAATATCGGCTTCGCCGGTCTGACGATGGGTAAAGATCTCGGCCTGACCTCCACCATGTTCGGCCTGGCGGCGACGCTGTTCTATGTCACCTACGTGCTGTGCGGGATCCCCAGCAATATCATGCTGGCGAAAGTTGGCGCGCGCCGCTGGATCGCCGGGATCATGGTGGTCTGGGGGATCGCCTCGACCTGCACCATGTTCGCCACCAGCCCGCATACGCTGTACATCCTGCGCATGCTGGTCGGCATCGCCGAGGCTGGTTTTCTGCCGGGGATCCTCGTCTATCTGACCTGGTGGTTCCCGGCCTACCATCGCGCCCGCGCCAACGCCCTGTTTATGATCGCCATGCCGGTGACCATGATGCTCGGCTCGATACTTTCCGGCTATATTCTGGCGCTCGACGGCCTGTGGAACCTGAAAGGCTGGCAATGGCTATTTCTGCTGGAAGGCCTGCCGTCGGTGGTGCTCGGCGTCGTCACCTGGTTCTTCCTCAACGACACGCCGGATAAAGCCAACTGGCTGGATAACGAAGAGAAACAGGCGCTGAAGACGATGATCGATCGCGAACGGGAACATGCGGCGATCGTCCCGGCTTCGCCGCGTTCCACGCTGCGCGAAGTACTGACGCCAGCGGTGCTGATGTACACCCTCGCCTACTTCTGCCTGACCAATACCCTCAGCGCCATTAATATCTGGACGCCGCAGATTCTGCAGAGCTTCAACACCGGCAGCAGCAACATCATGATTGGCCTGCTGGCGGCGATCCCGCAGTTCTGCACTATTTTCGGCATGATCTGGTGGAGCCGCCGATCCGACCGCCGCAAAGAGCGCAAGATGCATACCATCCTGCCCTACCTGTTCGCCGCGGCGGGTTGGCTGCTGGCTTCGGCAACGCACCACAGCCTGATCCAACTGATCGGCATTATTATGGCTTCGGTGGGATCCTTTACCGCGATGGCCATTTTCTGGACCACCCCGGATCGGGTGATCAGCCTGCAGTCACGCGCGGTGGCGTTGGCGGTGATAAACGCTATCGGCAACGTCGGCTCTGCCGTCAGCCCGCTGTTGATCGGCATTTTGCGCGATACCACCGGCAGCTTTAGCTCCGGGCTGTGGTTTGTCGCCGGATTACTGATCGTCGGCGCGCTGGTGCTTACCCGCATTCCAATGAGCCAGCGTGAGGACGCCGCCGCCGTGCCGGGCTTAGCGGCGCAAAAAGGCCACTAAGGAGCGGGTATGTGCCAGCATTCCATCGCCAACATCGACATCAATAAAGATTACGACGAGAGTCTGGGTACCGAAGAGGTGCACTACCAGTCGTTCTCCCGCATGGCGGCCTTTTTTGGCCGCGACATGCAGGCGCATCGCCACGACCGCTATTTCCAGATGCACTACCTTGATACCGGACAGATTGAGCTGCAGCTTGATGACCATCGCTATTCGGTGCAGGCGCCGCTGTTTGTGATAACGCCGCCCTCGGTACCGCACGCTTTTATTACCGAGTCCGATAGCGATGGCCATGTGTTGACGGTCCATGAGGAGCTGATCTGGCCGCTGCTGGAGGTACTTTATCCCGGCACGCGGGAGACCTTCGGCCTGCCGGGGATCTGCCTGTCGCTGGCGGATAAACCCGACGAGCTGGCGGCGCTGGCCCACTACTGGCAGCTGATTCGCCGGGAATCTACCGCCCAGTTGCCGGGGCGGGAGCATACCCTGGCGCTACTGGCGCAGGCGGTCTTTACCCTGCTGCTGCGTAACGCAAAGCTCGACGATCACGCCGCCAGCGGGATGCGCGGCGAGCTGAAGCTATTCCAGCGCTTTAACCAGATGATCGACAGCCACTACCATCAGCACTGGACGGTACCGGATTACGCCAGGGAGCTGCATCTGACCGAATCGCGGTTGACCGACATCTGCCGCCGCTTCGCCAACCGTTCGCCGAAGCGGCTGATATTTGACCGCCAGCTGCGCGAGGCGAAGCGCCTGCTGCTGTTCTCCGATAGCGCGGTCAATGAGATTGCCTGGCAGCTGGGGTTTAAAGACCCCGCCTATTTTGCGCGCTTTTTTAGCCGCCAGGTCGGCTGCTCGCCCAGCAGCTACCGGGCACAAAAAGTACCGGTGTCGTAATACCCCGGCGGCGCTGCGCTTGTCTGGGCTATAGACCGTAGGGCAGGTCAGCGCCGCGCCAGCCGGTAAAAGTTGCAGAGATCACAAAATTCACTCCCGCCTGAAAAGTACCCGCCGTTGTCGCAAACGTCCCTTCACGACAAGCGCCATAACCGCTTCAATTAAACAACAAAAACAAAACATATATTTAACAACATTATTCCGATAAATACTGAAGAGGCCCCTATGAAACCTGAAGATTTCCGCGCCGACGCGAAACGCCCGTTAACTGGCGAAGAGTATTTAAAAAGCCTGCAGGATGGCCGCGAAATTTATATCTACGGCGAGCGCGTGAAAGACGTCACCACGCATCCGGCCTTCCGTAATGCCGCGGCCTCCGTCGCTCAGCTGTACGATGCGCTGCACAAACCGGAGATGCAGGATTCCCTGTGCTGGGGCACCGATACCGGCAGCGGCGGCTACACCCATAAATTCTTCCGCGTGGCGAAAAGCGCCGACGATCTGCGCCAGCAGCGCGACGCCATCGCCGAATGGTCGCGCTTAAGCTACGGCTGGATGGGCCGCACCCCAGACTACAAAGCCGCCTTCGGCTGCGCGCTGGGCGCCAACCCGGCGTTTTACGGCCAGTTCGAGCAGAACGCCCGCAACTGGTACACCCGCATTCAGGAAACCGGCCTGTACTTTAACCACGCTATCGTCAACCCGCCGATTGACCGCCACAAGCCAGCTGATGAAGTGAAGGATGTCTACATCAAGCTGGAAAAAGAGACCGATGCCGGGATCATCGTCAGCGGCGCGAAAGTGGTCGCCACCAACTCGGCGCTGACCCACTACAACATGATCGGCTTCGGCTCCGCACAGGTGATGGGCGAGAACCCGGACTTCGCGCTGATGTTCGTTGCGCCGATGGATGCCGAAGGCGTCAAGCTTATCTCCCGCGCCTCCTATGAGATGGTCGCCGGTGCGACCGGCTCGCCGTACGACTATCCGCTTTCCAGCCGTTTTGACGAGAACGATGCGATTCTGGTGATGGATAAGGTGCTGATCCCATGGGAGAACGTACTGATTTATCGCGACTTTGACCGCTGCCGTCGCTGGACCATGGAAGGTGGTTTCGCCCGCATGTACCCGCTGCAGGCCTGCGTGCGCCTGGCGGTCAAACTGGACTTTATCACTGCCCTACTGAAACGCTCTCTGGAATGTACCGGCACCCTCGAATTCCGTGGCGTGCAGGCCGACCTTGGCGAAGTGGTGGCGTGGCGCAACATGTTCTGGGCGCTGAGCGATTCCATGTGCTCGGAAGCGACGCCGTGGGTCAACGGCGCATGGCTGCCGGATCACGCCGCGCTGCAGACCTATCGCGTGATGGCCCCGATGGCCTACGCCAAGATCAAGAACATCATCGAGCGCAACGTCACCAGCGGCCTGATTTATCTGCCATCCAGCGCCCGCGATCTGAACAACCCGCAGATCGACCAGTATCTGGCGAAGTACGTGCGCGGCTCCAACGGTATGGACCACGTTGAACGTATCAAAATCCTCAAACTGATGTGGGACGCCATCGGCAGCGAATTCGGCGGCCGCCATGAACTGTATGAGATCAACTACTCCGGTAGCCAGGATGAAATTCGCCTGCAGTGTCTGCGCCAGGCGCAGAGCTCCGGCAATATGGACAAAATGATGGCGATGGTCGACCGCTGCCTGTCCGAGTACGACCAGAACGGCTGGACGGTGCCGCATCTGCACAATAATGCTGATATCAACATGTTGGATAAGCTGCTGAAGTAATTCGCAGCGGGAGGTCATAATGCAATTAGATGAACAACGCCTGCGTTTTCGCGATGCCATGGCCAGCCTGTCGGCTGCGGTTAACGTTGTCACCACCGCGGGCGAAGCCGGCCGCTGCGGCATTACCGCCACGGCGGTATGCTCGGTGACGGATACGCCGCCATCGGTGATGGTGTGTATCAACGCCAACAGCGCGATGAACCCGGTGTTTCAGGGCAACGGCAAGTTGTGCATCAACGTGCTGAACCACGAACAGGAAATCATGGCCCGTCATTTCGCCGGGATGACCGGGGTGACGATGGAAGAGCGGTTTGCCCTCAGCGGCTGGCAGCAGGGCGCGCTCGGGCAGCCGGTGCTGAAAGGCTCGCTGGCCAGCCTCGAAGGCGAGATTAGCCAGGTGCAAACCATCGGCACCCACCTGGTGTATCTGGTGGAGATCAGGAATATTACCCTGAGCCCGCAAGGGCACGGCCTGATTTACTTTAAACGCCGTTTCCATCCGGTGATGATGGAAATGGAAGTCGCGGTGTAATGGCCTCGCCTGCTCCTCTCCGCCCGGGGAGGAGCCTTATCTTTCATGACCCTCTTCCCGGCCATAATACCTTGTGATCTCAATCACATAATCTCGAGCTGCTCACTTTGCCATCCACCGCTTACCCCTTCCAGTAACCGCTTAACCCCCTATACAACCACTCACCGATTTACCCAACTTTACGCGCGCGCTGTTCTGGCAAGATCGGAGGCAGCCTAGCTAATCAATACCTCCATCAACCCTTACTTAAAACCAGACGGCTTCGGCCAATTATTCATCTAATTAACGCCAGGTTTTACTATGGATACCAAAAAACTATTCAAGCACATACCCTGGGTGATTCTCGGAATCATCGGGGCATTTTGCCTCTCAGTCGTCGCCCTGCGCCGCGGTGAGCACGTCAGCGCCCTGTGGATCGTCGTCGCATCGGTTTCTGTGTACCTCGTCGCCTACCGTTATTACAGCCTGTACATCGCGCAGAAGGTGATGAAGCTTGACCCGACGCGCTCCACGCCGGCGGTCATTAATAACGATGGCCTGAACTATGTGCCAACCAACCGCTACGTGCTGTTTGGCCACCACTTTGCCGCGATCGCCGGCGCCGGCCCGCTGGTCGGCCCGGTACTGGCCGCGCAAATGGGTTATCTGCCGGGTACCCTGTGGCTGCTGGCCGGCGTGGTGCTGGCGGGCGCGGTACAGGACTTCATGGTGCTGTTTATCTCCTCGCGGCGTAACGGCGCCTCGCTGGGTGAGATGATTAAACAGGAGATGGGGCCGGTTCCGGGCTCTATCGCCCTGTTCGGCTGCTTCCTGATTATGATCATCATCCTCGCGGTGCTGGCGCTCATCGTGGTGAAAGCGCTGGCGGAAAGCCCGTGGGGCGTGTTTACCGTCTGCTCGACGGTGCCTATCGCCCTGTTTATGGGGATCTACATGCGCTTCCTGCGCCCAGGCCGCGTCGGTGAAGTGTCGGTTATCGGTATCGTGCTGCTGGTGGCCTCTATCTGGTTCGGCGGCGTGATTGCACACGACCCGTACTGGGGCCCGGCGTTGACCTTTAAAGATACCACTATCACCTTTACCCTGATTGGCTACGCGTTCATTTCCGCGCTGCTGCCGGTATGGCTGATTCTGGCGCCGCGCGATTATCTGGCCACCTTCCTGAAAATCGGCGTAATCGTCGGCCTGGCGCTGGGGATCGTTATCCTCAACCCGGACCTGAAAATGCCGGCAGTGACCCAGTACATTGATGGTACCGGCCCGCTGTGGAAAGGCGCACTGTTCCCGTTCCTGTTTATCACCATCGCCTGCGGCGCGGTCTCCGGCTTCCACGCGCTGATCGCCTCCGGCACCACGCCGAAGCTGCTGGCCAACGAAACCGATGCCCGCTTTATTGGCTACGGCGCGATGCTGATGGAATCCTTTGTTGCAGTCATGGCGCTGGTTGCGGCCTCGATTATCGAACCGGGTCTCTACTTCGCGATGAACACCCCGCCGGCGGGCCTGGGCATCGTCATGCCGAACCTGCATGAAATGGGCGGTGAAAACGCGGCGATGATCGCAGCGCAGTTGAAAGAAGTCACCGTCCACGCGGCGGCGACCGTCAGCTCCTGGGGCTTTGTGATTTCACCTGAACAGATCCTGCAGACGGCGAAAGATATCGGCGAACCTTCGGTACTGAACCGCGCTGGCGGCGCGCCGACGCTGGCCGTCGGTATCGCCCACGTATTCCATAAAATCATCCCGATGGCGGATATGGGCTTCTGGTACCACTTCGGTATCCTGTTTGAAGCGCTGTTTATCCTCACCGCGCTGGATGCGGGTACCCGCGCAGGCCGCTTTATGCTGCAGGATCTGTTGGGTAACTTCGTGCCGTTCCTGAAAAAAACCGACTCGCTGGTCGCCGGGATTATCGGTACCGCCGGCTGCGTCGGGCTGTGGGGCTACCTGCTGTATCAGGGCGTGGTCGACCCGCTGGGCGGCGTGAAGAGCCTGTGGCCGCTGTTCGGTATCTCTAACCAGATGCTGGCCGCCGTGGCGCTGGTGCTTGGCACCGTGGTGCTGGTCAAGATGCAGCGCACCAAATATATCTGGGTCACCGTTATCCCGGCGGCATGGCTGCTGCTGTGCACCACCTGGGCGCTGGGCCTGAAGCTGTTCAGCAGCAATCCGCAGATGGAAGGCTTCTTCTTTATGGCTCAGCAGTATAAAGAGAAGATTGCCGCCGGCGGCGAGCTGACCGCGCAGCAGATCGCCAACATGAACCATATCGTGGTCAACAACTACACCAACGCCGGCCTGAGTATTCTGTTCCTGGTGGTGGTGTATAGCATCATCTTCTACGGCATCAAAACCTGGCTCAATGTCCGCAACAATAAGGTGCGTACCGACAAAGAGACTCCGTATGTGCCGGTACCGGAAGGCGGCGTGAAGACCTCGTCACATCATTAACCCTGATGCCGGATAGCGCTACGCGTATCCGGCCTACCAAAAGCGCATTAACGTAGGCCGGATATGGCGCTAGCCGCCATCCGGCTTTATTCGTTATCTGGAACTTATAATGTTTGGTAACTTAGGTCAGGCAAAAAAATATCTCGGTCAGGCGGCAAAAATGCTGATTGGCATTCCGGATTACGACAACTACGTCACGCATATGCAAACCAACCATCCGGATCAGCCGTACATGACTTATGAAGAATTCTTCCGCGAACGCCAGCAGGCCCGCTACGGCGGCGACGGCAAAGGCGGCGTACGCTGCTGTTAATGGAGGCAATAATGGCACCGATTGCAGTCACCCTACTCACCGGTTTTCTCGGCGCAGGAAAAACCACCCTCCTGCGCCATATCCTCAATGAGCAGCACGGTTTCAAAATCGCCGTAATTGAAAACGAATTCGGCGAAGTCTCCGTTGACGATCAGCTCATCGGCGACCGCGCCACGCAGATTAAAACCCTGACCAACGGCTGTATCTGCTGTACACGCTCCAACGAACTGGAAGACGCCCTGCTCGATCTCCTCGACAGTCGCGATCGCGGCGAAATCGAGTTTGACCGGCTGGTGATTGAATGCACCGGCATGGCCGACCCGGGGCCGATTATCCAGACCTTTTTCTCCCATCAGGTGCTCTGCGAGCGCTATCTGCTGGACGGCGTGATCGCCCTGGTTGACGCCGTCCATGCCGACCAGCAGATGGATCAGTTCACCATCGCCCAGTCGCAGGTCGGCTACGCGGACCGGATCCTGTTAACCAAAACCGACGTCGCCGGCGACACCGAAAAGCTGCGTGAACGGCTGGCGCGCATTAACGCGCGGGCGCCGATTTATACCGTCATTCACGGCGATATCGATTTAAGCCAGTTGTTTAACACCAGCGGTTTTATGCTGGAAGAGAAGGTTGTCAGCGCCACACCGCGCTTTCATTTTGTGGCAGAAAAACAGAATGACGTCTCGTCGATTGTGGTCGAGCTCGACTATCCGGTGGATATCAGTGAAGTTTCACGGGTAATGGAAAATCTGCTGCTCTCCTTCGCCGAGCAATTGATGCGTTATAAAGGCATGCTGTGGATCGACGGCGAGCCAAATCGCCTGCTGTTCCAGGGCGTGCAGCGCCTCTACAGCGCCGACTGGGATCGCCCGTGGGGCGATGAAACGCCGCACAGCACGCTGGTGTTTATCGGCATTCAGTTGCCGGAAGAGGAAATTCGCGCGGCGTTTGCCGGGTTACGACGCTAACCTGCCCGCCTGCGCCCTAAGGCGCAGGCCCCCTTCTCTCTGAGACCTCGTCAAAAACAGGGACCAAACGTCGGCAGCGCGTCGAAAAATGTAAAGCAACGTTTTAATAAGTAACAGTAGAAACATTTTTGGAAATTATAAGAAACTGAATGAATAGGCCCCTTAATAATTAATGACTGCTCTGTTCAGTTTCTGTTTAGCCCACCAATTAAACCACGGCTAAACAGGCTAAATTTGATGATTGACCTCGCCGTAACCCAACGTCATTACAACATTTTCAAAACACCTTCCTGACAAAACCAGCATAAAAAATCGACGCAAGTCACATTTGCAGAGGTAAACATCGCTTGTTAAGGTGCCCTCAGACAACTTTATTGACGAGGAGTAAACCATGAGAAAGCTTAACATCCTTATTCTTGCAGCCCTGACCGCGGTCTCTGGTTCCGCCATGGCGGTGGGGTTTACCGTTGAACAGGGTAAAAACTTCACTAATCTGAATATGGAAATGGGTAAATCCTCTTCTGGCCTGTACGCCGAAAGCCACTGGCTGAAGAATACCGATGATGGTAGCCAGACCGGCGGCGTGGGCGCGGGTTACAACCTGGAAGTGGGCCCGGTGATGCTCAACGCCGGCGCGAAAGCCATCTACCTCGGGCCGAAAAAAGGCGATAACGGCGTCGCGTTTCCGGTCGGCGGCGGAGTGAACGTGGCCCTGACCGACAGCATCCACGTGTTTGGCGAAGGGTATGTCGCGCCGGATGGTCTGAACAACAGCGTGAAAAACTATGTTGAAGCGAACGGCGGCGTGAGCTGGTCTCCGATTGGTCCAGTGACGTTGAAAGTGGGTTACCGCCATGTGAGCGTTGACGGTAAAGAGGGTCGCCCGAACCACACCCTGATTGATGGCGCCTATGTGGGCGGCGGGGTCACCTTCTGATTATGGTCAACGCCCCGCGATAAAGTTAAGGTGCGCTGAGCATTAGCCATAAAAAAACCTGCCGAATGGCAGGTTTTTTTATGCCCGGGTCATAGGCTTAGCGGCGCACCACCACCAGCTTCTGGTTCACAAACTCTTTGATGCCGAGATCGGAGAGCTCCCGTCCGTAACCGGAACGCTTCACGCCGCCAAACGGCAGCTCCGGCGCGGTATCGGTGAGCCAGTTGATATAAACCATTCCGGTTTCAATGGCGGAGGCCATCCGTTTGGCGCGTTCGATATCCTGACTGAACACCGCGCCGCCCAGACCATAGTGGGAATCATTGGCCAGCTGGATTGCCTCCTCATCGTTTTTCACCACGTAGATCTGCGCCACCGGGCCAAAGAACTCTTCGAAGTACGCCGGATTATCACGGGTGATACCGGTCAAAATGGTGGGTTCAAAGAAATTGCCTTCTCGAGCCACCGCTTTGCCGCCCAGATGCAGCTTAGCGCCATTTTTCACCGCCTCGTCCACCTGTTTGCTTAGGGTATCCAGCGCATCTTTGGAAGAGAGCGGCCCCAGCGTGGTGCTTTCATCCAGCGGATCGCCGATTTTCACCTGGCGAAACGCCTCGCTAAATTTTGTCAGGAACGCATCCGCGATATTTTCGTGCAGGATAAAGCGCTTGGCAGCGGTACACACCTGGCCGGCGTTGTTCAGCCGCGCCTGGACGCCGATTTTCACCGCGCGCTCCAGGTCGGCATCGTCCAGCACGACAAACACATCATTGCCGCCCAGTTCCAGCGTTGATTTCTTAATATGCTTCGCCGCCTGCGCCGCCACCACGCTGCCGGCTTTCTCCGACCCGGTGAGCGCCGCGCCCTGCACGCGATCGTCGGCGATAATCTTCGCCACCTGATCCTGGGAGATAAACAGGTTGGTCCACGCCCCCTCCGGAGCGCCGGCCTCACGCACCAGATGGGCAAAGGTCTCCGCGCAGTGCGGCACAATGCTGGCGTGTTTGGCGATAACCGGGTTACCGGCCGCCAGGTTTGGCGCCAGGACGCGCATCAGCTGGTAATAGGGGAAGTTCCACGGCTCCACCGCCAGTAAGACGCCAATGGGATGGTGCTCAACCCAGGCTTCACCCAGTTCGGAGGGATACTTCACCGGCGCCAGGAACGATTTGGCGTTATCGGCGTAATAGCGGGCGATCTGAGCGCAAAGTTTCACTTCGCCGCGGCTCTGCTTAATGAGTTTCCCCATCTCCTGGCTAGCGATTTTTGCCAGCTCCTCCGCCCGGCTATCGATCAGATCCGCCAGCTTATGCAGTACCGCCAGCCGCGGTTCAATATCGCCTTTTGCCCAGGCAGAATGGTAGAGCGCATCCGCCTGCTGCAGCGCTGCCTCCACGTCCGCATCGCTGTGCGCCGGGTACGTTTTAATAAGCTGATTGTTCGCAGGATTCACCGTCTGATAGGCCATATCGCATGTCTCCTTGTTATCGCTACTAAGGCAGTCAAAAATGCCGTTAAGGATATTAAGGGTAGTCGAGATGGCTGGCGATGCGGGTAAAGTTAGGTATATCCGGAATATTCCATAACGAGGCTAACCGGGGCGACCGTCAGGCCGCCCCGGCGTTATCAATGCGCCAGCGCGGCGATCTCGTCGGCGGTCAGGCCGGTGATTTTCACCACCGTCTCGCGGGCAATGCCGTCAGCCAGCATCCTCTGGGCAATGCGCAGCGCCTCGGCATGCTGTCCTTCTTGTCTGCCTTCTTGTCTGCCTTCAAGCCGGCCTTCCCGTTTGCCTTTTCTGCGGCCCACTTCCTGTAATCTTTCAGCAATAGTCATCAATCTCTCCCTGTGCTGAGGAACCCGTTGCGCCACTTCGTGGATAAACCGGCCAAAGCGGCGCGCGTTGCCAGTCTGCAGCAGATAATTAAACAGCGTTTTTAGCTGTCTGTCATTAGCGTCCCCGCTAAGTAAAATCGTCGTCAGTTGCTCAACAATGCCCATTAAATCGCGCTGGCGAATATGCTTCTGTATCAGCTCGAGTAATGCCACGCGCCGGTGGCGAACGATCTCATCGTCGGGGATCACCGTGACATCCACCAGCGGAAAGGGCGAGATATAAAGCTCACTCGCCAGCTGTGGATCGGCAAAACAGTCCAGCCAGTTGAGTGACCACGGGTATGGCGTGGTCGCTCCGTGATAGAACAGCATCGGCACCACCAGCGGCAGTTTTGTATGACCGCCATCAAGATGGCGCTGCATCGCGGCGATGGCGTAGCGCATCAGGCGGAAGGCCATCTGCGCATCCGGCGAGCTCTGATGTTCGATAACCACATAAATGTAGCCCTCGCCAGAGGCGGTTTTGAGTGACCACAGCACATCGGAGTACCAGGCCCGCAGGCTCTCCTCGATAAAGCTTGCCGACTCCAGCTGTAAGGTATCGAGGTCGCAGCGCTGACGCAGCGCAGGCGGTAGATGGATCGCCAGAAAATCGCGCGCGGTGTCGGCCTGAGTGAGGAACTGTTTAAACACCGCATCATGCGGCGTCGAGGTGGTGCCCTTTGCCATCGGCTCATCCCTGCCTGCTTATCCTGCAGGGACTCTACATCCCATGAATGTCTCTGGCACCCCGGAAACCGGGATTTTACATTCCGCTACGAAAACATATTTCCCCTGACTGCAAGCGTGACATCCTTTTTCGACGCGGTACGCAAATCCAGGCGGGCGACAGCCTCGACGCAGCATGCTATAAACGGCTTATCCCCGCAGCAAAGGCCAAAGCAGTGAACCATACCCGAGATATTCCCCAAACCTTCTGGCGAGACGATCGTCTGCCGTGGCTGGAGCTGCGCAGCACCTGGCGCAGCCGCCAGGCCTATAAGCGCCACAGCCACCCCCAGCTCTCGGTGGGGGCGATTATCGAGGGGGAAACGCGCTGCCTGTGCGCTGGCCAGGAGTACCTGCTACAGCCCGGGGATCTGATCGTGATCCCGCCGCACGCGCCGCATAGCTGTAATCCGCTGCATGACAGGCCGCGCAGCTATCACATGCTTTACCTGGACGCGACATGGTGCCGCGCGCAGCGCCCGGATATTCCCCCTGGCGCCAGTATCACCTCGCCGCAGCCGCTGCTGCGCGACAGCCCTCTCTTTGCCAGTTTCCAGCAGGTTGTCGCCCTGATGAACCGCGGGAGCCTTGAACAACTGCCCGCCCGGCTGGCGCAACTCCTGCACGCGCTGCCGCTGTGCGCCGCCGCGCCGCAGGCGCCACATCACGCCAGCGCCCTGCTGTTTCAGCGCCTGGCGATGGATCTGCCGGCGTCGCCGTCGCTGGATAAGCTGGCCCACGACAGCGCGCTTCGTAAAGAGACCGTTATCCGCGCCGTGAAACAAGATACCGGCCTGACGCCTGCCAGTTTGATCAACATGGCGCGCATCGAATATGCGAAAACGCGCTTACGCGCCGGGGATCCTATCGCCGACGTTGGCTATCAGGCTGGCTTTGCCGATCAGAGCCATTTCCATAAAACCTTTGTCAGCTATACCGCCGCCACGCCGCGGCAGTATGCGCAAAGCAGATCAATATCTGACAATAAGTAATACGCCACCTGGCGTAGGGTGGCCTCTGCACCATTATCGAGGCCACTATGCATACCTTATCGACGCTCTTTCCCGCCGCCTTCCCGGCGTTAGCCCTGTCCCACTTTGTCGCTCTGCTCAGTCCGGGCCCTGATTTTTTTCTGCTGGTCGGCTACGCCGTGCGCTACCGGATCCGCGGCAGCATCGGATTGTGTCTCGGCATCGCCGCAGGCAATGCGCTGTATATTGTGCTCGCCATCGTCGGCTGGGGGCTTCTGCGCCAGGCGCCGCTGCTTTTTTTGCTCATCGAACTGCTGGGGGCGGGCTATTTATTGTGGATTGGCAGCCTGCTGATACGCAGCCGTCCCGCGACGCTGGCGATGGAGAGCGTTCGCGCAGCGCGTCCGGGGTTCGGCAGGCAGCTGCTGCTGGGGCTGGGGTCATCGCTGCTCAACCCCAAAAACGCCCTGTTTTATCTGGCGCTGATGACTTCCCTGCTCGGGCCGGCTGTGACCCTGCTTCAGCAAACGGTGAGCGGGCTGTGGATGGTCAGCGTGGTGTTCTTCTGGGATTTACTGCTGGTGAGCGCGATTGCGCTGCCGCAGATACAGCGCCGCCTGGGCGCCATCGTCTGGCGAGTCGAGCGGGCGGCGGGGGCGATCCTGATGCTCTTCGGCCTGGGGATTATCTGGCGATTTTTGCACGACCTCGCCGTCAGGCTATATGCTTAAGCATATGGAAAAACTCGCTGAACTGAAACGCGCCAAACTGCTGGCGCTGTCGCTGCTGCTGATTGCAGCCGCCATTTTTATCACTACCCTCGCGCTACCACCGTCGCCCTGGGTCGGTGCGCTAAAAGCTATTTCCGAAGCGGCGATGGTCGGGGCGCTGGCCGACTGGTTTGCGGTCGTGGCTCTGTTTCGCCGTATTCCGCTGCCCTTTGTCGCCCGCCATACGGCGATTATTCCGCGCAATAAAGACCGCATCGCCGACAACCTCGGCCGCTTTGTCGAGGAAAAGTTCCTTGATACCCCGTCGCTGGTCGCGCTGATCCGCCGCTATCAGCCAGCCCTGATGCTCGGCAACTGGTTCAGCCAGCCGGAGAACGCCCGACGGGTCGGCCAGCACCTGCTGCAGGTGATGAGCGGTTTTCTCGAACTGACCGATGACGCGCGCATTCAACGTCTGCTGCGACGCGCGGTGCATAAGGCTATCGATAAGGTCGACCTGACGCAGACCAGCGCCATGATGCTGGAGGGACTGACCCGCGACAATCGCCATCAAAAGCTGCTCGATTCGCTGATAAACCAACTGATTGCCCTGCTGCAGCGCGACAGCTCCCGCGCCTTTATCGCCCGCGGCATCGTACACTGGCTGGAGACCGAACACCCGCTGAAGGCCAAACTCCTACCCACCGAGTGGCTCGGCGAGCACAGCGCTGAGATGGTCACCGACGCGGTGAATACCCTGCTGGACGAGGTGACTCACGACCGTACGCATCAGATCCGTCAGACTTTTGACCGCGCCGTGCAAAAGCTTATCGATAACCTGAAATCCGACCCGGATATGGCGCAGAAGGCCGATAACATCAAAGCCTGGCTAAAAAATGATGAGACCTTTAACCACTATCTTGGCGAAGTATGGGGCGACCTGCGCGGCTGGGTAAAAAACGATATCAGCAGCGACGACTCACGTATTAAGCAGCGTATCGCCGAGGCGGGGCAGTGGTTCGGTGAAACCTTACTCCGCGACGACGCGCTGCGCGAATCGCTTAACGAACACCTGGAGCAGGCGGCGCACCGGGTGGCGCCGGAGTTCGCCGCCTTCCTCACCTGCCATATCAGCGACACAGTGAAGAGCTGGGACGCCCGCGATATGTCGCGGCAGATCGAGCTCAATATCGGTAAAGATCTGCAGTTCATCCGCATCAACGGTACCCTGGTGGGGGGAACCATCGGCCTGTTGTTGTGGCTGCTCTCGCAGATCCCCTCGCTGCTGCATCTGCATATTGGTTAGCAATGATACTATCCGAACAATAGCGCTGATAAATATTCCACAGGGAGGGCGAGATGATGCACAGGATTTCCCACTGGCTGAGCCGACACGCCGCCGCGCTGTTCTTCCCGGCGGCGTTAATTCTGTATGATTTTTCCGCTTATCTCACTACCGATCTGATCCAGCCGGGGATCCTGCACGTGGTGCGGGATTTCAATGCTGATGTGGCGCTGGCTCCGGCCTCGGTGAGCCTGTATATGGCCGGCGGCATGGCGCTACAGTGGCTGCTGGGGCCGCTCTCTGACCGGATAGGACGGCGTCCGGTGCTGCTCACCGGCGCGCTGATTTTCACCCTCGCATGCCTGGCGACCCTGTTCACCACCTCCATGACGCAGTTCCTGATTGCCCGCTTCGTGCAGGGCACCAGCATCTGCTTTATAGCCACCGTCGGCTACGTCACCGTACAAGAGGCCTTTGAGGAAAAAAGATCGATCAGACTGATGGCGGTGATCACCTCCGTCGTGCTGGTGGCGCCGATCGTCGGTCCGCTCTCCGGCGCGGCGCTGATGCATTTCATTCACTGGAAAGCGCTGTTCGGCATTATCGCCGCCATGGGATTGGTGGCCTGGCTCGGCCTGCTGTTGACCATGCCGGAAACGGTGCGCCGCGGCGATGTGCCGTTCAGCCCCCTGGGCGTGCTGCGCGATTTTCGCAACGTCTTTCGCAACCGCATCTTTTTACTCGGCGCCGCCACGCTGTCGCTGAGCTATATTCCGCTGATGAGCTGGGTGGCGGTATCGCCAGTGATTTTAATGGACGCCGGCGGACTGACCACCAGCGAGTTCGCCTGGAGCCAGGTGCCGGTCTTCAGCGCCGTTATCATCGCCAACCTGTCGGTGGCGCGCTGGGTAAAAGACCCTACCCGCCCGCGCTTTGTCCTCAGCGCGGTGCCGGTACAGATGCTCGGCCTGGCCATCCTGATCGTTGGCAATCTGGTATGGCCCCACGTCTGGCTGTGGTCGGTGCTCGGCACCTGCTTCTACGCCTTCGGCATCGGGCTGATTTTCCCGACGCTGTTTCGCTTTACCCTCTTTTCCAACGACCTGCCGAAAGGCACGGTCTCCGCCTCGCTGAATATCGTGATCCTCAGCGTCAGCGCGTTATCAATTGAAGGCGCGCGCTGGCTGTGGTTCCATGGCGGCAGACTCCCCTTCCACCTGTTGGCGGTGGCCGCCGGGATTGTCGCCGCCTGCTGCCTGGCCGGACTGTTACGCCACCAGCGCGGACAAGCGGTGATCGAAGCCCGGCAGTCGTGAGCCCTTTTACGGAGAAAGCCCCATCATGAATGACATTGAACTCAGCCAGGCGCAGCGCGACCTGCTGCGCGACAAGCTCAGCAAGTACTGCGCAGAGACCTTCGACCTCGAACTGGAGCAGTTTGACGCCGAATTTTTCGTCGACTTTATCGCCAAAGAACTGGGGCCGCTGTTTTACAACGCCGGTATCGAAGAGGCCATCCGCACCCATCAGGCGTGGAGCGAGCGTATCCAGGAAGAGATGGATTTGAAAAAGGTCTATTAACACCGCGTACAGACGCAGGAGATCAATAAAACCCTGCATACACCATGGCTATAATGGCGACTCTTTCAGCATCTCCCGTGTACGGGGAAGGAAAACCATGTCGCTTATCACCGATCTACCCGCCATTTTTGACCAGTTCTCAGAAGCTCGCCAGAAGGGCTTTCTCACCGTCATGGATCTTAAAGAGCAGAACGTACCGCTGGTGGGCACTTACTGCACCTTTATGCCCCAGGAGATCGCCATGGCGGCGGGCGCCGTTGTCGTCTCGCTGTGCTCAACCTCCGATGAAACCATCGAGGAAGCGGAAAAAGATCTCCCGCGCAACCTCTGCCCGCTTATCAAAAGCAGCTACGGCTTCGGCAAAACCGATAAATGTCCCTACTTCTATTTCTCTGACCTGGTGGTTGGGGAAACCACCTGCGACGGCAAAAAGAAAATGTATGAGTACATGGCCGAGTTCAAGGCGGTCCAAGTCATGCAGTTGCCGAACAGCGCCAGCGATGCCGCCTCGCGCGCACTGTGGAAAACGGAGATCCTGCGCCTGCAGCAGGTGATTGAGGCCCGGTTTGGCACGCCGATTAGCGAGGCGGCGCTGCGCGAAGCCATAGTGTTGAAAAATCGCGAGCGCCGGGCGCTGGCCCACTTTTATCGTCTCGGGCAGCTCAATCCGCCGGCGCTCAGCGGCGGCGACATCCTGAAAGTGGTGTACGGCGCCACTTTTCGTTTCGACAAAACCGCCCTGATTGATGAACTGCATGCCATGGCGGAGCGCATCCATCAGGAGTGGCAGCAGGGTAAACGGCTGGAACCTCGTCCGCGGATCCTGATCACCGGCTGCCCGATCGGCGGCGCGGCGGAAAAAGTGGTCCGCGCCATCGAGGAAAACGGCGGCTGGGTGGTCGGCTATGAGAACTGCACCGGCGCGAAAGCGACCGAGCGCTGCGTGGCGGAAGAGGGCGACGTCTACGACGCCTTAACCGATAAATATCTCGCCATCGGCTGCTCCTGTATCTCCCCCAACGACCAGCGTCTGCAGCTGCTGAGCCAGATGGTGGAGGAGTATCAGGCCGACGGGGTGATCGACGTCATTTTGCAGGCCTGCCATACCTATGCCGTGGAATCGCTGGCGATTAAACGCCATCTGCGCCAACAGCACGATCTTCCTTACATGGCGATTGAAACCGACTATTCGACAGCGGACCTCGGCCAGCTCAGCACCCGCGTCGCCGCCTTTATCGAAATGCTGTAAGGAGCTGGCGTGAACTATACGGTTGGCATTGATTCCGGCTCCACCGCCACAAAAGGCATCCTGTTGGCGGACGGCGTCATCGTGCGCCGCTTCCTCTGCCCCACCCCCTTTCGCCCCGCCGACGCCATCCACGAGGCCTGGGAGACACTGCGCGCTGGCCTCACGGAGACGCCTTTTTTAACCCTCACCGGCTATGGCCGCCAGCTGGTGGATTTTGCCGATAAGCAGGTGACGGAGATCTCTTGTCACGGCCTCGGCGCCCGCCTGCTGGCGCCGGACACCCGCACGGTGATTGATATCGGCGGCCAGGACAGCAAAGTCATCCAGCTGGACGCCGGGGGCAACCTCAGCGACTTCCTGATGAATGACAAATGCGCCGCCGGCACCGGCCGTTTTCTGGAAGTCATTTCACGCACCCTCGGCGCCAGCGTCGAACAACTGGACGCCATTACCGACGGCGTGGAACCGCACGCCATTACCAGTATGTGCACGGTGTTTGCCGAATCGGAGGTCATTAGCCTGCGGTCGGCCGGTGTCGCGCCGGAGGCGATTCTGGCCGGGGTGATTAACGCCATGGCCCGGCGCAGCGCGAACTTTATTGGCCGCTTATCGGCGCAGGGGCCGCTGCTGTTTACCGGCGGCGTCAGCCACTGCGCCGCCTTTGCCCGGATGCTGGAAAGCCATGTCGGCATGGCGGTGACAACCCATCCCGACGCCCAGTTTGCCGGGGCGATCGGCGCGGCGCTGATCGGCCAGCGCCAGCGGAGGCGCGGATGACAACTTTTCTGTTTTTATTTCACTCCACGGTGGGGGTGGTGCGGATGCGCAAAGCCATGCAGGCGGCGGGAGTGGCCTTCGAGGTCAAAGATATACCCCGCCAGCTGCGCAGCGGCTGCGGGCTGTGCATCCTGCTGGAGGGGACGGAAGCCGATGCGCGAGGCTGGATCGTCCCGGAACAGACGGCGGCGCTGTATCAGCAGAACGGGGAAGCATGGCGCTGTCTCGCCACCTTCCCACCGGCAGATTAATCGCTCACCACAAAGCGCGTCGCCGCGAAACAGTTCAGCAGGCGGTGCATGAGAAAAACCAGGGTCAGCGTCACCACCAGCGAGACCGTCACCGAGGTGATGCGGTACAGATCGCTGAACACCAGATCCTGATACGGATGCAGATTCTGGCCGAACATAATGCCGATGGTAGTGATGCTGGCGAAGCCCACCCCGGCGCCCACTTTCTCCATCACGTGTAGGCGGGCGCTGAAGGCCAGCCCGAGGCCAATCAGCGGCATCATCAGGATCATGTGGTTGCTGAAATCATAGATAATCAGCTGCACCACCAGTATATAGAGACAGGCCAGCACCACCCCGACGACGCGCCAGATCGAGCTGATCACCGCCCCACGATAGTGCATCGGGAACAGGATCAGGATCCCGGCCATCAGCGCCGACAGCGAGTCGCTGAGATCGCAGATCTGAAACACCACAAAGATGATCGTCGCTACCGTACCGGAGAGCAGCGACTCATGACGGATGCGGGCGGCGTCTTTCTCAATCCGCGGCGGCGGCTTGCGCGGTTCGACGTCCGGGATCAGGTAATGCAGCAGCGCGCTCAGCGCCACGGCCATCACGCAGGCTTCCATATTGGAGAACATCAGGGTGTGCCAGTTGCTGGTGGGATAGCTCATAAAGTTGAGCATCGTGCTCTGGCACACCACCCCCATCGATCCCAACAGGAACAGCGGTCCCTGGCTCATAAAGCGGAAACGCATCACGTACAGGGCAAACACCACCAGGGTCATGATCACCGGCCACTGCGACAAATAGCCGACAATTAGCACCATTTCGACACAGTTTACCGCCGCGCTAAATATAAACTGGCGGGCGACGTGCAGGTTGAACATCGGTACCAGCGACATCAGCATCAGCGGATAAACGACGAAAAATACGCCGTACTGTACGTCGTAGAAGGTGGAGATGCTGAGCGCAATGGTCCCGGCCACGGCGATACGCACCGTCTGGCGAAAATCATTCGCCGTGTAGACGATATTGCCGTGCGGGGTAAAGACATGCGCCAGGGTATTAATAGACATAGTGCAACCAGCTCACCAGGTGGATCTGCAGGCCGGCGAAGGTGCGGGCGAAAGGTCCCTCGCTATTGTACAGCTGCACCGTAGCGCGGGCGCCGGTCGGCAGCGGTTTGTCCAGCGGCTGATCCAGCGCGACGTGAATGCGCATCCGCTGGGCGTCGCGCACCCAGCGGGTGGACTGCTCGGGCTGCGACAGCTGGCCGTTCACCGCCTCCTGTCCCGCCAGAATCCCGGCGTCGCTGCTGGTCACGTGCGCCGGGAAGACTTGACCCGGCAGGGCGTCAAAGACCACCGCCGCATCGGTATTCACCGCGGTGTGGCGCAGGCTTTTTTCGCGGAAGTCGGCGACGATGTCAGTGTTGTTGTTAACCAATGCCAGCACAGCCGTCGCCGCGGTGGCGTAGATCCCCGGGTTCAGCTGCAGGTTGCTGACCATGCCGTCAGTTTCCGCACGCACTTTGGTCCAGGCCAGGTTCAGCTGCGCCTCCTCCAGCGCATTACGGTATTTTTGCAGGGTGACGTTGCGCTTATCGTCGCGCTCGCCGCGCTGGATCAGCAGGTTCTGGATCTGCGCGTTCAGCGCCGAGACCGACTGCTCGCTGGTCTGCCAGGTGGTTCGCACCTTATCGAGGTCGGACTGCGAGACGTTCTGCATCGTACTCAAGCGCTGGTAGCGATCGAGCGTGACCTTATCGTTACGCGCGGTGTACTGCGCAGTGCGCAGGTTGGCGCGGGCGGCGGCGATTTGCGCGTCCAGCTGCTGGTTGCTCAGTTTCGCCTGCTCGAGGGCGATCTGCGCCGCTTCAACTTTATTAATGAATGGCGTTGGGTCGAGCTCATACAGCAGGTCGCCCTTTTTCACCTGGCTGTTGTTGTGCACGTAGACGTGCGAGACATAGCCGGAGACCCGCGACGAAACCGGGGTCACCACGCGCATGACGGTGGAGTCCGGCGTCAGCGGGATCCAGATATCGGCAACGATAAACCAGGCGAATATTCCCAGAAAAGCGGCAATACTCACCCGTACCCAGCGGGCAAATTTTTGTTCAGGCGTCATCATAGTGTGTTAGATCTTGTTATCTTCTTCGCGGATATTCCGCAAACGGCAGGCGATTTGATTTAACGTGGCGCTGAAGGTGGCGAGATCGGCCTCCGGGATGGTCTGGGTTACGCGCTCCTGATAGGTCTCGATCACGCAGCTCAGTTTTTCCAGAATAGCCCGCCCCTCAGCGGTCAGCGTCAGCAGGCGAATGCGTTTGTCATATGGCGATGTGGAACGCACCAGATAGCCCTGCTTTTCCAGTAATGAGAGGGTGCGCATTAGCGGCGGCAGTTCAATGCCCTGCACCTCCGCCAGTTCGCTGACCGAGACGTTGTCTCCCAGCTGATGCAGTTGCATCAGCACCGTCCAGCTGGACTGGGTGAGTCCGGTATCGGTGATAGCGGAGTCAATAATGGCGCGCCACTGGCGCACCACCATAGCCATCCGCATCCCCAGCGGGCGGCGGGCAAACAGTTCGTCTTCAGTCACGGGTCTTCCTCTCATTATTGAGAAGAAAATAATACTTATCAGGGTAAGTATCAAGAAACGGAAGCTCGTGCCGCATCAATTGATAAATTTCGTGAATGTATCCCGGCGGCACTTTGCGCTCACCGGGATAATGAAGAAGGTTTGCCTGTAAAAAACCGCACGTTTTAATTGATCTGGTCCCGACGCAGGCCGATATCTTTCAGCTGTTCGTCGCTCATTTGCTGCAAAACTCTGCGCGTTTGCTCCTGAAGCCACCATTTTTTGATAAACCGCACCAGCAGTACGAAACCGATAAATGGCTGTCTTGCCCTGTTCTCGTGAAATTCCATCCTCTACCTCCTCACCTTGCCAGAGGCTTTATCTTCACGGATTTGGGGGTAAGGAATACAGATTCACAAAATGCTTTTCTTTAACATACAGATTAGCTAAAACGTACACCAGAGCCCAATTTTTACGCCCATCTGTACTGGTTATTCCATCTGTATGGCGGCAATTAAGGATACAGCATGACCCGCTACCAACATCTCGCTACGCTGCTGGCCGAACGCATCGAACAGGGCCTGTATCGCCATGGCGAAAAGCTGCCGTCGGTGCGCAGCCTGAGCCAGGAGCACGGCGTCAGCATCAGCACTGTCCAGCAGGCCTATCAGCTGCTTGAGCAGCAGCAGATGATTGTGCCGCAGCCGCGATCGGGCTATTTCGTCGCCCCGCGCAAAGCCCAGCCGCCGGTGCCGCCGATGTCGCGTCCGGTCCAGCGCCCGGTGGAGATCACCCAGTGGGATCAGGTGCTGACCATGCTTGACGCCCGCTACGATAAATCGATCATCCCCTTCGGCGGCGGCTCGCCGGACGTGACGCAGCCAAGCCTGAAGCCCATCTGGCGTGAACTGAGCCGGGCTATCCAGCACAACCTCACTGAGGTGTTGAACTATGACGAACTGGCCGGGCGTCGCGAGCTACGGGAGCAGATCGCCCGCCTGATGCTCGACGGCGGATCGGTGGTAACTGCCGACGATCTGGTGCTCACCAGCGGCTGCCACAGCGCGCTGTCGCTGGCCCTGCTGTCGGTGTGCCAGCCAGGGGACATCATCGCCGTGGAATCCCCCTGCTACTACGGCACCATGCAGATGCTGCGCGGGCTGGGATTAAAGACGATTGAGATCCCCACCGATCCGGAAACCGGGATCAGCATCGAGGCCCTGGAGCTGGCGCTGGATCAGTGGCCGATCAAAGGGGTGATCCTCGTGCCAAACTGCAATAACCCGCTGGGCTTTATCATGCCGGACGCCCGCAAGCGCGCGGTGCTGAACCTTGCCCAACGCTACGATATCGTTATTTTCGAGGATGATATTTACGGCGAGCTGGCCACCGAATACCCGCGCCCGCGCACGATCCACTCCTGGGATATCGACGGCCGGGTGATGCTCTGCAGCTCCTTTACCAAAACCATCGCCCCCGGGCTGCGTATCGGCTGGATCGCCCCCGGGCGCTACTACGACAAGCTGCTACAGATGAAGTACGCCGCCAGCGGGACCAACGTCCCTTCCACTCAGCTGGCGGCCTGTAATTTTATTCGCGAAGGCCACTACCACCGCCACGTGCGGCGGATGCGGCAGATCTATCAGCGCAATATCGAGATCTACACCTGCTGGCTGCGGGATTTTTTCCCCTGCGGGATCTGCGTCACCCGGCCGAAGGGCGGTTTTATGCTGTGGGTTGAGCTCCCGGAGCAGGTAGATATGGTCTGCGTCGCCAAGCAGCTGTGCCGGCTGAAGATCCAGGTCGCGCCGGGCTCGCTGTTTTCGGCAGCGGGCAAGTATCGCAACTGCGTCAGGATCAACTGCGCCCTGCCGCCGACCGAAAAACATAAAGCGGTGATGGTGAAGCTGGGAGAAGCGGTGAAGGTGGCGATGGAGTGAATTTAACCTGTTCTCCCCGGTGGCGCTGCGCTTACCGGGGCTACGGGTGATCTAGCGTCTGCGAAGCAGCTTCACTGATCAAAAAACTCCATCCCCTTATACGGCTGTTCGCGGCAGGCGGCCAGACGCTGGGCGAGACTGCCGACGTGCAGCTCCAGCTTATGGCCATCGGGATCGAGGAAATAGTGCGAGGCACCTTCGCTACGGTTCAGCTTCCAGATCGCCACGCCGGCAGCCTCAAGGCGGGCGGCGAAGCTAGCAAAATCGGCTTCGCTAATACTAAACGCATAATGGGTGTAGTCGCTCTCTTCCGGCGGAGTAACGCGCCGCTGCGGATCCAGCGACAGGCACAGCCACAAATCGCCGCAGGAGAGATAAGCCCCGCTGTCCCAGCGGGCATGCAGCGTCATGCCCAGCAGCTGCTGATAAAACGCCACACTCGGCGCCAGCTGGCTGACTGCCAGGGTCAGGTGATTCAGTCCACTCAGCATGTCTGTTCCTCCAGTGAATTCACAATGAACTGACGCAGCCATTGATGCGCCGGGTCGCGGTGCCAGCGCTCGTGCCACAGCATCAGCATCTCAAAGCCGGCGACCGCCAGCGACGGCTCGACGACCACCAGCCCGCTCTGCCCGCGCACCAGCCGCTCCGGCAGGACCGCCACCAGATCGCTATTGCGCAGGGTCTCCAGCATAAACAGGAAATGTGGCACGGAAAGGACAACCCGCCGCATCAGTCCGAGGTTCGCCAGCGCGATATCGGTCGCCGCGCTGAAGCCGCCCCCGTCCGGGGAGACGATCACGTGCTCCAGCTGACAGAACGTTTCCAGGCTAAGCCCAGGCCGCAGCGCCGAATGTTCCGCCCGGCCAGCCAGCACGTAGCGTTCGCGAAACAGCAGGCGCTGATGCAGCCCCGGCGGCGCGCCCTCGCGGGTATGAAAGAAAAGATCTACTGTATCGTTGGCCGCCTGCTGCTCCAGCCGCGCCGGCTGCAGTTCGAATACCGCCAGCCGACTGCCGGGAGAGGCCTGGCGTAACCCAGCCAGCATCGGCAGGAGGATCGCCGAGGCCATATAGTCCGTCGCCGCCACCCGCCAGGTCTCCGCCGCCGTGGCCGGATCAAAAGGGCTGACCGGCGCCACCGCCTGCTCCAGCGCGGCTAACGCAGCGCGCAACGGCTGACGAAGCTCATCGGCGTGGGCGGTGGGCTGCATGCCGCGCGGGCCCGGCATCAGCAGCGGATCGGCAAAAATCTCCCGCAGCCTGGCGAGCTGAATACTCACCGAGGGCTGCGACAGATTCAGCCGCTGCGCCGCCCGGGTAACGTTGTTTTCGCTAAGCAGCACATCCAGGGTGCGCAACAGATTGAGATCCAGACGCTGTAAATTAATCACGACTATACCGGGAATTTAAGTAATTAATTTCTACTATAGCGTCAGCTTTCCTACTCTGCAGCTCTCCATACGCCAGAGGTGATATTATGAAAGTACTGCTGATTTACGCCCATCCGGAACCGCGCTCGCTCAATGGCGCGCTGAAAAATTTCGCCATCCGCCATCTGCAGCAGGCCGGGCATGAAGTGCAGGTTTCCGATCTCTATGCCATGCGCTGGAAGGCCGGGTATGACGCCGACGACAGCGGCGCGCCGCCGGTCGGCGAGTTCTGGCGGCCGACCCTCGATTCCAAACAGGCCTTTGCCCAGGGCACCCAAAGTGCGGATATCGTAGCCGAGCAGGAAAAGCTGCTGTGGGCCGATACGGTGATTTTCCAGTTCCCGCTATGGTGGTTCTCGATGCCCGCCATCATGAAGGGCTGGATCGACAGAGTGTACGCCTGGGGCTTTGCCTATGGCGTCGGCGAGCACAGCGACCGCCACTGGGGCGATCGCTACGGGGAAGGCACTTTCGTCGGCAAGCGGGCGATGCTGATCGTCACCGCCGGCGGCTGGGCGGAACACTATTCACCGCGCGGGATCAATGGCCCCATCGACGACATCCTGTTCCCCATTCAGCACGGTATGCTGTTCTATCCCGGCTTTGAGGTGCTTCCGCCGCTGGTGTTCTACCGCACGGATAAAACCGATGCCGGGCAGTTCGCCGATCAGTGCGCCGCCCTGGCCGAGCGGCTGGACACGCTGTGGCAAACCGAGCCCATTCCATTCCGCCGGCAGAATCATGGCGATTATCTGATCCCGTCGCTGACGCTGCGCCCGGAGCTGGCGCCAGGGCAAAGCGGCCTGGCGGTGCATCTGGCAACGAAATAAACCTCAACGCGATAGCCCATCCGGGTTATCGCGTTCATTAATATGACAATTTGTGAGCCTCCACGCATTAACGGTATCCCGTCGCACGAAGCCACCTCTCATATTGATAGCGATCAAGAATAATCATACCGTCTGGTCGGTATGATTCCGGCCATGAATATGGAAGCCCAGCATCGTAAAAAAGATCCCGTCCGTCTCCACCGTCAGTTGCTTGAATCGGCAGCGATGATTGCCGGCCGGGATGGTATCGCCGCCCTGTCGCTGAACGCCGTCGCCCGCGAGGCTGGCGTGAGCAAAGGTGGCCTCCTGCATCACTTTCCCAATAAGCAGGCGCTGATTTTCGCCCTGTTCGCCCGGCTGCTGGCGATCATGGAAAAGGCGATTAGCGAACTGATGGCCGCCGATAACATCGCTTACGGGCGCTTTACCCGCGCCTATTTGCGCTATCTGTCCAACCCGGAGCTGACGGACACTCACGAAAGCCGCCAGTTGATGGTGCTGTCGCTGGCGATGCCGGACGAGCCGGTGCTGCGAAAATGCTGGCGCGACTGGATGCTGGATCACCTGGCGCAGGGCGATGCGCTGGATAACGGCCCGACCGGCACGCTGGTACGCTACGCCGCCGACGGCATCTGGTTATCGGAACTGACCGAAGGGCGCACCATGAGCAGTGAACACCGCCAGTCGCTGGTGAACGATCTGACCAAAATGACGCTTCCCGCGTGAAGCGAATAGAGTGAGGCCGCGATGCGCTACAACATCAATGCCCGTCTCATTTATGATGCAACGGACGGCACGCTTACCCTGCCCGGCAGCGATGAACCGGATAGCCAGCTATCCATCACCGCCAGCGCGCTACTCTATTTTTTTCTCCGCCATACTGGCGTCGTCAGTCGCGATGAAGTGTTGAAAAAAGTCTGGGATGATAATGGCTTAACCTCTTCCAACAGCAACCTCAATCAATACCTGAGCATGCTGCGTAAAACCTTCCGCCACTACGATATCGATAACATTATCGTCACTGTATCGCGCGGCATGCTGCAGCTGAATCAGGATCTGAGCATTGAACTGCTCGATGCCGGGCCGGCGCTTACCGAGGGTGCTAATCCACCCCAGAGAGCTGTTGAAACCGTCCCTCCGGCGGCGACAACGCCGCCCACCGATTCGCCACATGCGCGCGGAATGTGCTGGTATCTGGCCGGCGGCTGTCTGCTGATCATCGCCCTGCTGCTGGTGGCATTCACTTTTGCCGGTACCCACGTCGCCCGACCGATCAATCTGACGCTGATGAACCACAGCCAGTGCGAACTGCTGGCCAGCGATGAAATGCTGCGTTCGGTTTCCGCCACGGCCTACGGTAAGAATTTCGATGAGGTGCGTCAGCGGCTGAAGCTCGGCTGCAAGCCGGGGGAGCGTTTCGTTTTCTTCTACGGCGACCGGCTGGAGACTAACGGCCTGGGCCGGGTATTTCTCGCCCACTGCGCGATGCGCGAGGACAACCCGTTTAGCTATTGCGATAACTACTTTTACTACTCCTGGAAGCCGCAATGAAACTCGCGCCCCGCACCTTTTTCGCCCTTTCCGCTCTGACGTTTGTCGCCGCCGCCGGTTTTAGCGTCTGGCGCCTGCTGCCAGATGCCAACGATGGCGTGATGAGCTGCTCCACCAAAGCGATCATGCGTTTTGAAAACATGGAAAAAGAGAATGTGAACGGCAATATCCATTTTAACTTTGCCGCTAACGGCAACGGTTCGATGGTGGTGGAAGGCTATACCGATTCTGCCGCCGGCTGGCTCTACCTGCAGCGCTACGTCAAATTCAGCTACACCAGCCAACGCATCTCGGCAACCGAACGCCACTACCGCATCAAAAAGTGGGAATCCAGCGCCTCATCCATCGACGAATCGCCGAATGTCATCTTCGACTACTTCATGCGCGAAATGTCCGACAGCCATGACGGTCTGTTCCTCAACGCGCAAAAGCTTAACGACAAAGCTATCCTGCTGAGCTCTATCAACTCGCCGCTCTACATCTGCACGCTGAAGTCCGGCAGCACGCTTAACTAACCCGTCCCCCCTGAACCGCCGCGAGGAAAATGCGCCCTCGCTCACGCTCCATTATTGCCCCCTCTTTCCACGATGCTAAAAGCGCACGTTTTGCATTTAGCTTCGTCGCCAAAACATGAGCATACCCACAATTATCACGTGCCTATATTACTAACCGCTGGCAAGTAATTAGCATCTTATTAACATTCATCTCCCACCGATAAATAGCCTAAAAAAGCGCCATATCATCATAAAAATCAATACGCATAAAACAGAACGAAAAGATAAATAGAAGCCTGGATAAGGCTAAATCACAGAGTAAAAACCTAAAATATTCTTCTACGCGGATTTAAATTTCACTTCCCTCCCCATTCCCTATAGTGAACTCCGAACGCCGCTTCCGCGTGTTGATGCCGTTACGCGGACGGTTTTCCCGAATCACAAAACCTGTTCTGGAGGAGATCACGATGGGTGATGCATTGGGGCTTATCGAAACCAAAGGTCTGGTGGCCTGTATTGAAGCAGCGGACTCGATGTGTAAAGCCGCCAACGTCGAACTGATCGGCTATGAAAACGTCGGCTCCGGCCTGGTCACCGTGATGGTGAAGGGCGACGTCGGCGCGGTAAAAGCGGCGGTGGATTCCGGTGTGGAATCCGCGCAGCGCATCGGCGAAGTGGTGACCTCGTTGGTCATCGCTCGCCCGCATAACGACATCAACAAAATCGTCATTAAACACAAGGCCTGAAGGCCAGGAGAACGCAAATGGGTGATGCATTAGGTCTGATTGAAACCAAAGGTCTGGTGGCCTGCATTGAAGCGGCGGATGCGATGTGTAAAGCCGCCAACGTCGAGCTTATCGGCTATGAAAACGTTGGCTCCGGCCTGGTCACCGCGATGGTGAAAGGCGACGTCGGGGCGGTGAAAGCGGCGGTGGATTCCGGCGTGGAATCGGCGCAGCGCATCGGCGAAGTGGTGACCTCGCTGGTTATCGCCCGTCCGCACAACGACATCAACAAAATCGTCTCGCATTACAAAATTGCGGACTAACGGAGAAACCTGATGAAAGAAGCGCTTGGTCTTATCGAAACCAAAGGTCTGGTGGCCTGTATTGAAGCCGCGGATGCGATGTGTAAAGCCGCCAACGTCGAATTGATTGGCTATGAAAACGTCGGCTCCGGCCTGGTCACCGCGATGGTGAAAGGCGACGTCGGCGCGGTCAACGCAGCGGTCGACTCCGGCGTGGAAGCGGCGAAACGCATCGGCGAAGTCGTCAGCTCTCGCGTCATTGCGCGTCCACATAACGACATCGAAAAAATCGCGGCGCAGCACAAAGCATGACCTGACAGGGCGCGCCCCGTCTCCACTCTTTTCGTCTGATGAAGGATAGACTCATGATTGAACTGGATAACGATTTGCAGTCCCGGCAGAACGCGCGGGAACTGGTGCGCAACGCCAAAAAGGCGCAGGCGATTCTGGCCGCCTTTTCGCAGCAGCAAATCGACGCCATCGTGAAAAACGTGGCCCAGGAAGCAGCGCACCACGCCGAAGCGCTGGCGAAAATGGCCGCGGAAGAGACTGGTTTTGGCAACTGGCAGGACAAAGTGCTGAAAAACCGCTTCGCCTCGCTGCGCGTCTACGACGCCATCAAAGATATGAAGACCGTTGGCATCATTCATGACGACCCGGTAAAAAAAGTGATGGACGTGGGCGTGCCGCTGGGCGTGATTTGCGCGCTGGTCCCCTCAACGAACCCAACCTCCACGGTTATCTACAAAGCGCTGATCGCCCTCAAGGCCGGCAACGCCATTATCTTCTCCCCGCATCCGGGCGCGCGTCAGTGCAGCTGGAAGGCGATTGAAATCGTCAAACGCGCGGCGGAAGCGGCCGGTGCGCCGGAGGGCTGCGTCGACGGCATCACCCAGCTGACGCTCGAAGCCACCTCTGAGCTGATGCACAGCAAAGACGTATCGCTGATCCTCGCCACCGGCGGCGAAGGCATGGTGCGTGCGGCCTATGCGTCCGGCACCCCAACCATCAGCGGCGGCCCGGGCAACGGCCCGGCGTTTATCGAACGCAGCGCCGATATCCACCACGCGGTGAAAGATATCATCACCAGCAAAACCTTCGATAATGGGGTGATCTGCGCCTCCGAGCAGTCGATCATCGTCGAAGGCTGCATTTACGACGAGGTTCACCGCGAGCTGGAAGCGCAGGGCGCTTACTTCATGAATGAAGATGAAGCGGCGAAAATGGCGGCGCTGCTGCTGCGCCCGAACGGCACCATCAACCCGAAAGTGGTCGGCAAAACCGCGCTGTACCTCAGCCAGATGGCAGGCTTCTGTGTTCCGGCCAGCACCAAAGTGCTGATCGCCGAACAGACCACCGTGTCGCCGAAAAACCCCTACTCGCGTGAAAAACTGTGCCCGGTGCTCGGCCTGTACGTGGCAGAGGACTGGAAAGCCGCCTGCCACCGCGTGGTGGAGCTGCTGACCAACGAAGGACTCGGCCATACGCTGGTGATCCACACCCGTAATCAGGACGTCATCCGCCAGTTCAGCCTCGAAAAACCAGTTAACCGTATTCTGATTAATACCCCAGCGGCACTCGGCGGTATCGGCGCGACCACTAACATCTCCCCGGCGCTGACCCTCGGCTGCGGCGCGGTCGGCGGCGGCTCCAGCTCCGACAACGTCGGCCCGATGAACCTGCTCAATATCCGCAAAGTCGGCTACGGCGTGCGGTCGATTGACGAGCTTCGCGCTCCGGGCAGCCGCCCTGAGCCGCAGCCGACCATCGTCTCTCCGGCGAGCGATCCGCAGCGCAGCATTCTTGATGACGTGCGTTTTAACGCCCCGGCCAACGCCGCGCCAGCGCGATCCGCAGGCAGCGATGACCGTTTCGCCAGCGCAGGCGCCGCCAGCATGGAAGGCGAAATCAACGAGCAAAACGTGGAACGCGTTATCCGCCAGGTGCTGGAGCGCCTTGCTAAGTAACGCACTGATATAAGGCGATAAAACGATGATTCTCGCAAAGGTAACCGGCCATGTCGTCGCTACGCAGAAATGCGATGAGCTGCGCGGCAGCAACCTGCTGTTGGTCACCCGACTGGATGACAATCAGCAGCCGATGAAGGACCAGACCTGGGTCGCCGTCGATAACGTCGGCGCCGGCATGCACGACATCGTGCTGGCGGAAGAGTACTTCGCGCTCAATAAAGAGCGCTACAAAGCGATGTCGGTGGTCGCCATTGTCGAGAACGTGTTTCGGGACGCCTAACAGGAGTGAATAGCCCAATGAGTGAATTTTTACTGAAACCGCGGATTTGCTTCGGTCAGGACGCCCTCTCGGTGCTGAACGAACTCTCCGCCCGCAGCGTACTGCTGGTGACCGATCAAGCGATGGTCAAGTTTGGCCTCGCCGAGCGCGTCACCGCCCTGCTGCGCCAGCGCGGGATCGCCTGGCAGATGTGGGACGACGTGGTGGCCGATCCGGATATCGCCACCGTGGTGCGCGGCATGAAGCTGATGGATAACCACTATCCGGATCTGGTTATCGCGCTCGGCGGCGGTTCGGTAATCGATGCCGCCAAAGCGGTTATTTTCTCCCTGGCGCAAACCCGTCCGCAGGCTAACCGGCCGCGTCCATGCTTTGTCGCCATCCCCACCACCAGCGGTACCGGTTCGGAAGTCACCGCCTTTTCGGTGGTGAAAGCCAACGCGGAGAAGCTGGTGCTGGTGGATGCGTCGCTGCTGCCGGATATCGCCATTCTTGACCCGGCGCTGGTGGCTACGGTGCCGCCGGCAATTACCGCCGACACCGGCATGGACGTGCTGTGTCACGCCCTTGAGGCCTACGTCTCCCGCGCCGCCAGCGACTTTTCCGACGCGCTGGCGGAGAAAGTGGTGCAGCAGGTATTTCGCTATCTGCCGACCTGCTGGCGCAGCGGCGACAACCTGCTGGCGCGCGAAAAGATGCACAACGCCTCCTGCATGGCGGGCATGGCCTTCACCAATGCCTCGCTGGGGATAACCCACAGCCTGGCACACGCCCTCGGCGGCGTCTTCCGCGTGCCTCATGGCCGCGCCAACGCCCTGCTGATGGCGCACGTCGTCGCCTGGAATGCCGATGTCGACGGCCAGTGCGACACCCTCGCGGCGCATAAATATGCCCGTCTGGCGTATCTGCTGGATCTGCCTGCCGCCTCGCCGCGCCAGGGCGTCGCCAGCCTGCTGGTCGCCATTCAGGCGTTAAAAGAAGAGATGAGCCTGCCCGCCGGCATTAGCGATACCGGCATTGAGGCGGCTGAATTCGACCGTCGTTTGCCGGAGATGGTTGGCCAGGCGCTGCGCGACAGCTGTACGCCAACCAACCCACGTACGCCGGACGCTAACGCGTTAACCGAGCTTTATCGCCGGGCGTGGCATGGACAATAGCATCGCCCGGCGGCGCTCCGCTTGCGCGGGCCTACGGGTAACAGATAACCGGGTGATCGCTGAGTTATTTGTAGGCCGGGTAAGGCGTCAGCCGCCACCTGGCAGGAATACGGACACTGTATCCACAACCGGGTTGTCATCAGCCGCGGAAAAAGAACATCTGGAGAATACTTCATGGCACACTACAACTTAACGCCGCGCGTCAAAGTGCTGGCAGACCGTTTACTCGCCCAGAAAAGCACGCTGTGCACCGAGCATGCCACCACGCTGAACGCCCTGGATGGCGATATCGCGGGCGTTCCCGCCGCCGTTAAACCAGCGCGCCGTTTCTATGAACTGATGCGCCAGCTGCCGCTGACCATCAGCGCCGACGAACTGATCGTCGGCAACCAGACCCGTAAACCGCACGGGGCGATTTTCCATGACGAAAACGCGCCCCGTCGCCCATCGGCTTTCCAGTTCCTCAACCTCAACAACGATCTGGATTCACCGGATTACAAACTGGTGGTCGAAAAAGGGGTGCTGGCGATTAAGCACCAGCTGGAAGAGAAAACCCGCGCCCTCGGCAGCGCGGTCAGCCGCAGCGGCATGGATGAAGTCAACGGCTGTCGCGCCGCCATCTACGCCTGCGACGCCCTGCTGGCGCTGGCGCAAAATCTGGCCAACAGCGCCGAACAGCTGGCGGCCGCGGAAACCAATGCTTATCGCAAAGCCGAGCTGCTCGATAGCGCGGCCATTCTGCACCACGTGCCGGCCCATCCGGCGCGTAATTTCAAAGAAGCCTGCCAGGCGTTCTATCTGTTCCAGCTGGCGCTCCAGCTGGATAACGGCAGCTATGCGGTTAACCCGCAAGGGGCGGATATCGCGCTGCTGCCTTACTTCCAGCGCGATATCAACAGCGGCGCGCTGAATACCCAGCAGGCGTATGAGATCGTGGAGTGCCTGTGGTTCAAGCTGGCGGAACTGAGCGAAGTCCGCGCCGCCTGCGCCATTGACGGCTATCCGATGCTCGACGCCATGCTGCACGGCGCGGCTTTTGACAACGCCGAAGTGAACGAACTCTCGGCGATGTTTATCAGCGCCCAGCGCAACCTCAGCGCGCTGAATCTGCCGGTACGTCTGTTTAGCGGAGTACAGCAGGTCAACCACGCGCCGTTCGCCGCCTGCGCCGACACGCCGGTGATGGAAGGCTTAACCCCGCGTATGCAACGCCTGCGTAACCACTACCTGACGGTGCGCCCGAGCGTCTCTATCTATCGCGCGCTGGCCTTTACCGAAGTGGTGAAAGCCAACCCGGGCATGCCGACCATTCTGTTGCGGGCGAAAGCCTTCCGCCACGCCTGCGAAACCGCGCCGATTCTGATTCAGGACGATGAGCTGATCGTCGGCCATCCGTGCGGCAAGCCGCGCGCGGGCGCCTTCTCGCCGGACATCGCCTGGCGCTGGGTGCGCGACGAGCTCGACACCATGAGCACCCGCCCGCAGGATCCGTTTGAGATCAGCGAAGCGGATAAAAAAACCATTCGCGAAGAGATCGTCCCGTTCTGGGAAGGCCGTTCGCTGGACGAGATTTGCGAAGCGCAATACCGTGAGGCCGGCGTCTGGGCCTTCAGCGGCGAGACCTTCGTCAGCGACCTCTCCTATCACCAGATTAACGGCGGCGGCGATACCTGTCCGGGCTACGACGTGCTGCTATTCACCAAAGGGATGAACGGCATTAAAGCCGATGCCGAAGCGCATCTGGCCAGCCTGAGCATGGAAAACCCGGAAGATATCGACCGTATCTACTACTACAAAGCGGCGATTGAAACCTGTGAAGGAGTAGTCAACTACGCCCGTCGCATCGCCGCCCACGCCCGCGAACTGGCGGCTAAAGAGCAAAACGCCCAGCGCCGCGCCGAGCTGCTGACCATCGCCGAGGTCAACGAAAACGTGCCGGCCAATCCGCCGAAGACCTTGCAGGAAGCGCTGCAGAGTATCTGGACCGTCGAATCACTGTTTGAAATCGAAGAGAACCAGACCGGGCTGTCGCTGGGGCGCGTCGACCAGTACTGCTACCCGATGTTCGAAGCCGATATCCGCGAAGGCCGCCTGACCCACGACACCGCGCTGGAACTGCTGCAGGCGTTCATCATCAAATGTGCCGAACTGATGTGGATGTCGAGCGAGCTGGGAGCGAAATATTTCGCAGGTTATCAGCCGTTTATCAACCTCACCGTTGGCGGCCAGAAACGTAGCGGCGGCGATGCCTGTAACGATCTGACCTATCTGATTATGGACGCCGTGCGCTTCGTGAAGGTTTACCAGCCGTCGCTGGCCTGCCGTATCCACAACCAGTCGCCGCAGAAATACATGGAAAAAATCGTCGACGTGGTGAAAGCGGGGATGGGCTTCCCGGCCTGCCACTTCGATGACTCCCACATCAAGATGATGCTGCGCAAAGGCTTCGATTTTGAAGACGCCCGCGATTACTGCCTGATGGGCTGCGTTGAACCGCAAAAATCCGGGCGCATCTACCAGTGGACCTCCACTGGCTACACCCAGTGGCCTATCGCTATCGAGTTCGTGCTCAACCGCGGGCGGATGGTGCTGTTCGATAGCTATCAGGGGCTGGATACCGGCGACCTGCGCGACCTGCGCACCTTCGACGAATTCGACGCGGCGGTGAAACAGCAGATCGCCCATATCGTGCGCCTGTCAGCCATCGGCACCGTCATCAGCCAGCGCGTCCACCGCGATGTGGCGCCGAAGCCGCTGATGTCGCTGCTGGTCGAAGGCTGCATGGAGAGCGGCAAAGATGTCGCCGCCGGCGGCGCGATGGTCAACCACGGTCCGGGGCTGATTTTCTCCGGTCTGGCGACCTACGTCGACTCGATGGCGGCGATCCGCAAGCTGGTGTTCGAAGAGAAGAAATACACCCTTGAGCAGATCCGCGATGCGCTGCTGGCGAACTTTGAAGGTTACGAAGCGCTGCGCCGCGACTGCCTGAACGCGCCGAAATACGGTAACGACGATAACTACGTCGACCAGTACGCGCTGGATATTACCGAATGGACCGAGAAAGAGTGCCGTAAGTACAAGATGCTCTACTCGACCCTCAGCCATGGCACCCTGTCTATCTCCAACAACACGCCCATCGGCGAGCTGACCAACGCCACGCCGAACGGCCGCCTGGCGTGGATGCCGCTCTCCGACGGCATCAGCCCAACCCAGGGCGCGGATAAACAAGGTCCGACGGCGATTATCAAGTCGGTCAGCAAGATGAACGTGGAAACCATGAACATCGGCATGGTGCACAACTTCAAGTTCCTCAAAGGGCTGCTGGATACCCCGGAGGGGCGCCATGGACTGATTACCTTGCTGCGTACCGCCTCGATTCTCGGCAATGGCCAGATGCAGTTCAGCTATGTCGATAACGAAGTGCTGAAGAAAGCGCAGCAGGAGCCGGAGAAATACCGCGACCTGATCGTCCGCGTCGCCGGCTATAGCGCCTACTTCGTCGAGCTGTGCAAAGAGGTCCAGGACGAGATCATCAGCCGTACGGTGATTGAGAAGTTCTAGCTCTCTTGAAGAGAATTAAATGAGCTGTATTTGAGAAATAACCGGAAGTTCTCCGTCCCGTAACGGGACGGAGCGGGAGGCAAGCGTGATCGCAAAACAAGAATTAACGGGCCGAATTTTCAATATCCAGAAATATTCGATCTATGACGGCGATGGCATTCGCACGCTGGTGTTTTTTAAGGGCTGCAACATTCGCTGCCCGTGGTGCGCCAACCCGGAAGGGCTGAACAGCCAGTTCCAGGTGATGTTCTCGCACGACAAATGCATTAACTGCGGCGACTGCGTCAGCGTCTGTCCGGCGGGTATTCATTATCGGGCGGAAGAGAATGGCGAAATGAAGCACTTCGTCGACCGCAATAAAGACTGCATCGGCTGCCGCAAATGCGAAGAGATTTGCACCCAGAACGCGCTGGACATTATGGGCAAGGACGTCACCGTCAGCGAGCTGATGGAGATCATCATGCAGGACTACGACTTCTATATCTCCTCCGGCGGCGGCGTCACCATCGGCGGCGGCGAGATGAGCCTGCAGACCGATTTTGCCGTCGCCTTATTTCGCGAATGCAAAAAGATGATGATTAACACCGCCGTCGAAACCCAAGGTACCACCCCGCTTGCCAACTACCAGAAGCTGGCGCCGGTCACCGACACCTTCTTATTCGACATAAAGCAGATTAACAGCGAACACCACAAGGCGATGCTCGGCATCGGTAACGAAGGGATCCGCCGCAATCTCGAATGGCTGGTGGATTCCGGCGCCAACGTCATTGTGCGTATGCCGCTCATTCGCGGCTACAACGACTCATTCGACGCCATTACCGGCGCCATTGATTACGTACAGAAGCTGGCGAAGCGTGGAAATATCCGCCGCATCGACATGCTGCCGTACCACCAGTTGGGACGCAAAAAGTACGAACGCCTGGATATGCCCTACCCGATTACCCAGGACCCGTCTTATTCACCGGACGAACTGGACCGGCTGGAAACCTTCTTCCGGCAATTTGATTTTGATATTCGCTTAGTCCGCCATTAACAGGAGCCGACCATGAAAAGTTTAGGCGTAATTGAAACGCGAGGATGGGTCGCCGCCATTCAGGCCGTCGACGCCGCCTGTAAAGCTGCGGGAGTGACCTGCATTGGCTATCGTAAACCAGGCTCCGGGCTGGTGAGCGTCTGCTTTGAAGGGGAGATCAGCGCCATTCACACCGCCATTGAACGCGGCGTGGCGGTGGCAGGCGCCGAGCACACCGTGAAGTCATTGGTGATTGCCCGCCCGGAGCGCTGCGTGGTTGAAGCGTTAAGCAACCTCAAAGGCAACCCGCCGCCTGCGAAAAAAGCGGCCGAACAGGTGGTTATCCCCGCCCCGGAACCCATCGTCCCCCCTGCCGCCCCGAACGAAACGGAAGATAAACATCCGGCGCTGAAGAAAGGGAAGAAGTCATGATCGACACCCTGGTTCGCGAAAAAATCGCCGCTCGCCTGAGCGCAACGGCGCCGGCGATCCCGGTGGGGATCTCCAACCGCCACGTCCATCTCGCGCAACAGGACGTCGAGGCGTTGTTCGGCAAAGGCTACAGCCTGACGCCGTTTAAACCGCTGCGCCAGCCGGGGCAGTTCGCCGCCCAGGAGTGCGTGACCGTTGTCGGACCGAAAGGCTCGCTGACCAACGTCCGTGTCCTCGGGCCGACCCGCCCGCTATCGCAACTGGAAGTATCGCGCGCCGACTGTTTCACGCTCGGGATTAAGGCGCCGGTTCGTGAGTCCGGCCAGCTGGAGAATGCCGGTAGCGCGCTGCTGATTGGCCCCGCAGGCCACGTTGAACTCCATTCGCAGGTGATCTGCGCCTGGCGGCATATTCATATGTCGCCGCAGGATGCGCGCCAGCTCAACGTCAGCAATGGCCAGAAGGTCAGTGTGCGCAGCAATGGCGAGCGCCAGCTGACTTTCGACGAAGTGGTGGTGCGGGTGCGCGATGACTTCGCGCTGGAGTTTCACATCGACACCGAAGAAGCCAATGCCGCCGGGTTGAAAAACGGCGCGCAGGTGACGCTCATCGGCTAACGGAGGCTCGCCATGACCGACGAACAGATTGAAGGTTTAGTTACGCGGATTTTGCAGCGCCTGCGCCCGCCGGTACTGGTGATGGTGACCGCCGCTGACGGCTATCGCGCGGCGATCCGCCAGCGCCTGGCGGGCTGCGGCTACCCGCTGCGCCTCGCGCTGGAGGAGGGTCTCGCCGACGCCACCGCGTGGCGAGAGGTGGGCGAGATTATCCCGTCATCGACCTGGCAGGATCTCCTGCCGTCAGCGCCGTGGCGGGCGGTACTGCTACCGTTTCTCGATTATCCGCAAGCCTCGGATCTGCTGAACGGCACCCTGCGCAATCCGGTCTCCCGCTGCGCGCACGAGGCGCTGCTGGCGGGTATTCCGGTGCTGGCGCTGCGCTACCACTGCGATCCGCACAGCGAGCTCAACCGGCTGCGCGGCGCGCAGGCCGGCAGCGCCTACGCCGGACATCTGCAGACCACGCTGGCCCGTCTGGAAGCCTGCGGCGTCTTCCTCGGCACCATTAATGAGCTGCTGGCGAAGCTGGACGCGCCCACCGCGCCTGCCGCCGTCAACAGCGAACCGCGCCGTTATCTTACCGTCACAGACGTGGTGAATAATCCGGCGCTGGCGGCGGCCCCGCGCGCTCAGCTGACCGATGCGGCCATTGATTACTTAAAAAACAGAAAGATATGACCTTACCCAACTATGAACCTGGAGCTTAACGATGTCCTCGAAAACAAAATGCTGGTTATGGATGCTGCTGGTTATCCTCTCCGAAACCTCGGCAACCTCGACGTTAAAAATGTTCGGTAGCAGTGAAGGCGGCAGCAAAATGCTGCTGCTCGGGCTGCTGATTGCGCTTTACTGCACCTGCTATTACTCGCTCTCAAGGGCGGTGAAAGATATCCCGGTCGGCCTGGCGTACGCCACCTGGTCCGGCACCGGCATTTTGGTGGTCTCGACGCTGGGAATGGCATTCTACGGCCAGCACCCGGATACCGCCGCCATCATCGGCATGGCGGTGATCGCCAGCGGCATCGTTATCATGAACCTGTTCTCGAAGATGGGTTCCGAAGCGAGCGAAGAGGACGCGCCCGCCGCGCCAGCCGCCGCCATGGATAAGAACATCGCTAACTAACAGGAAAGGAACACCCTATGTTTAATCTCGGATTTTTATGGCTGGCGCTGTCTATCGGCTCCGAAATCACCGGCACCTCGATGATCAAAAAAACCAACGGCTTCAGCAAGCTGGCCCCTTCGGTGCTGGTGGTCTGCGCCTACGGCCTGTGCTACTTCGCCCTCACCCGCGCGATGAGCACCATCCCGGTGGGCGTGGCCTACTCGCTGTGGTGCGGCTTCGGTATCGTCGGCGTCACCATCTGCTCCATGATCCTCTATAAGCAGAAACCGGATCTGGCGGCCATTATCGCCATGGCGCTGATTATCTCCGGCGGCGTGATCATGAACGTCTTCTCGACCATGTAATACAAGGCGTGTTTACCCCGCCGTGATTTCGTGGCAGGATAAAAAGATGAACAGAAACGCGATCGTGACCTATCCCCGCCGTTGGTGGCTGCCTGCATAACAGGCGGCACGATACACGTTTCCATGTTCAAAGCCGCCGGAAGGCGGCTTTGGTGTTTTCAGGACGTCTTTCGGCTGAACAGTCTGATAAGGAGTCCCTGATGAACCATCCACAAACCATCCTCACCGGCGACCGCCCGACCGGCCAACTTCATCTTGGCCACTACGTCGGCTCGCTGCGCCAGCGCGTCGCGCTGCAGCATAACCACCAGCAATTTATCCTGATCGCCGACCTGCAAGGGCTCACGGACAACGGCAGCAATCCGCAAAAAATCAGCCACCATATCCTCGAAGTCATGGCCGATTATCTGGCCGTCGGCATCGACCCCAGGCTCACCACTATTTGCCTGCAGTCCGCCCTGCCGGCGCTGGCGGAGCTCAGCGCGCTGTATATGAATATCGTCACCGTCGCCCGCGTAGAACGTAATCCGACGGTCAAAAATGAGATTGCCCAGAAGGGATTCGCCCGCTCGCTGCCGGTGGGTTTTCTCGCCTATCCGATTAGCCAGGCGGCCGATATCACCGCGTTCAAGGCCGAACTGGTGCCGGTGGGCGACGATCAGCTACCGATGATTGAACAGACCAACGAGATCGTCCACAAGATGAATAGCCTCACCGGCGAGCCGGTGCTGCGCCACTGCAAGGCGCTACTCAGCGAAGTGAGTCGCCTGCCGGGCGTCGATGGCAACGCCAAAATGTCGAAATCGCTGGGCAATACGCTGACATTATCGGCCACAGAGGAGGAGATCCACCACGCGGTCAGCGCGATGTATACCGACCCGACGCACCTGAGAGTCAGCGATCCGGGGCATGTCGAGGGCAACGTGGTGTTTACCTATCTCGATGCTTTCCATAGCGATAAGGCGCTGGTGGCAGAGATGAAAGCCCACTATCAGCGCGGCGGGCTGGGCGATCGCCAGTGTAAGAATGAGCTGGAGACCTGCTTGCAGACGCTACTGGCGCCGATCCGCGAACGCAGGGCCACTTTTATTCAGGATAAAGGGATGCTGCTGGAGCTGCTGCGCCAGGGCAGCGAACGCGCCCACCACCTCACACAGCAGACGCTGCATGAGGTGAAGCGTGGGCTGGGTCTGCCGGTGCTGTTCTGAGATGGTGAAATACTCCCTGTGCGGATAATTTTGTTAACACGCCGACAAGACCCTGTCTTTCGTATGGACAATATCGCCCCGGCTGTTACTATCGCGTTAACGGTAGCTCTCACTATGCGTGTTTCATTAAGGCCAGGATCGCTGATGATGACCACATAAGTAGCCCAGCGAGCGGCTGCGCATCGGCGCGGCAGAGCGCGGCGTCAGCGGCCCTCCCTCCACTTTTTCGTCCTTCGCAAGAAGGACGCTCCGCCCGCCGGAGGAAACACGCGCACCACTCAGCACAGGGAATCAAGCGAGTCGCGTATGGACAAAATAAAGAAACGTTGGGCAGGGTATTTTGTCGGCTTACTGGTGGTGCTCGCCGCCGCCGCATGGTGGCTGCTGCGCCCGCCGGGACTCCCGGCGGGGTTTGCCAGCAGCAACGGCCGAATCGAAGCTACCGAAGTTGATATTGCCAGTAAAATCGCCGGGCGTATCGACACCATTCTGGTCAAAGAAGGTCAGTTCGTGCACCAGGGAGAGGTGCTGGCGAGAATGGATACCCGGGTACTGAACGAGCAGCGTCTTGAAGCCGCCGCGCAAATCAAGGAGGCGGAAAGCGCGGTCCTGGCCGCCAGAGCCTTGCTCGATCAGCGACAAAGTGAAATGCGCGCCAGCGAAGCGGTAGTGAAGCAGCGCCAGGCGGAGCTGGATTCCACGGCGAAACGCCATGTTCGCTCCAACACCCTCTCCCAGCGTGGCGCCGTCTCTGCCCAGCAGCTGGATGACGATCGCGCGGCCGCAGAGAGCGCCCGCGCGGCGCTGGAATCGGCGAAAGCCCAGGTCTCCGCCGCCCGCGCCGCCATCGAAGCTGCCCGCACCAGCATTATTCAGGCGCAAACCCGCGTCGAAGCCTCCCAGGCGACCGAGCGGCGGATCCTCGCCGATATTGACGATAGCGAGCTCAAAGCCCCCCGCGACGGCCGCATTCAGTATCGCGTCGCTGAGCCAGGCGAAGTCCTGGCCGCCGGTGGCCGGGTACTGAACATGGTCGATCTCGCCGATGTCTATATGACCTTCTTTCTGCCCACCGAACAGGCAGGTCTGCTGGCGCTCGGCAGCGAAGCGCGCTTGGTCCTTGATGCCGCGCCGGATCTGGTGATCCCGGCCAATATCAGCTTTGTCGCCAGCGTCGCCCAGTTCACGCCGAAAACGGTCGAGACCAGCGACGAGCGCCTGAAGCTAATGTTCCGCGTCAAAGCGCGTATCCCGCCGGAGCTGCTGGCGCAACACCTGGAGTATGTCAAAACCGGCCTGCCCGGTATGGCTTACGTACGGCTGGATAAACAACAACCCTGGCCTGAAGCCCTGGCGGTGAGGTTACCGCAATGAAACTAACGCCGCAGGATACCTCGCCCCCCGTCGCCCTGCTGGAACACGTTGGTCAGCAGTTTGGCGCCACCATCGCGCTGCGCGATATCAGTCTGGCGATCCCGGCACGGCGTATGGTTGGCCTGATTGGCCCGGACGGCGTCGGCAAATCGAGCCTGCTTTCGCTGATCGCCGGGGCGCGGACCATCGAGCAGGGGAACGTGATGGTGCTTGGCGGCGATATGCGCGATGTGCATCACCGCCGCGAGGTGTGCCCGAAAATCGCGTGGATGCCGCAGGGGCTGGGGAAAAACCTCTATCACACTCTCTCGGTGTATGAAAACGTCGACTTCTTCGCCCGCCTGTTCGGCCACGATAAAGCCGAGCGCGAACTGCGCATCAACGAGCTGCTGCAGAGTACCGGGCTGGCGCCGTTTCGCGATCGCCCCGCCGGAAAACTCTCCGGTGGGATGAAGCAAAAGCTCGGCCTGTGCTGCGCGCTGATCCACGATCCGCAGCTGCTGATCCTTGATGAACCGACCACCGGCGTCGATCCCCTCTCCCGGGCGCAGTTCTGGGAGCTTATCGACAGTATTCGCCAGCGCCAGCCGGCGATGAGCGTGCTGGTGGCCACCGCCTACATGGAAGAGGCCGAGCGCTTTGACTGGCTGGTGGCGATGAACGCCGGCGAGGTGCTGGCGACCGGCAGCGCCGCAGAGCTCAAAGCCCAGACCGGCAGCCAGACCCTGGAGCAGGCGTTTATCGCCCTGCTGCCAGAAGCACAGCGTCGGGCGCATAGGGCGGTAGTTATCCCACCGCGCGACAGCCGTGAGGAAGAGATCGCCATCGAAGCGCGCGGCCTGACCATGCGCTTCGGCAACTTTGTTGCCGTCGACCACGTTAATTTCCGCATCGCCCGCGGTGAAATCTTCGGCTTCCTCGGCTCCAACGGCTGCGGCAAATCCACCACCATGAAGATGCTCACCGGCCTGCTGCCCGCCAGCGAAGGTGAAGCCTGGCTGTTCGGCCAGCCGGTCGACCCGAAGGATATCGCCACCCGCCAGCGGGTGGGCTATATGTCGCAGGCCTTCTCGCTCTATAGCGAGCTGACCGTCCGGCAAAACCTCGAGCTGCACGCCCGCCTGTTCCATATTCCGGACGGCGAAATCCCCGGCCGGGTGGCGGAAATGTGCGAGCGCTTTATGCTGACCGAGGTTGAAGACGCGCTTCCCGCCGATCTGCCGCTGGGGATCCGTCAGCGCCTGTCGTTAGCGGTGGCGGTCATCCATCGCCCGGAGATGCTGATCCTCGACGAGCCGACCTCCGGCGTCGACCCGGTGGCGCGGGATATGTTCTGGCAGCTGATGGTAGACCTCGCGCGGCAGGATCAGGTGACCATTTTTATCTCCACCCACTTTATGAATGAGGCGGAACGCTGCGATCGTATCTCCCTGATGCACGCCGGCAAAGTGCTGGCCAGCGATACGCCGCAGGCGCTGGTCGAGCAGCGCGGTTCAAACAGCCTGGAAGAGGCGTTTATCGCCTGGCTTAAAGAGGCCCAGCCGTCCTCTCCAGTACCAGAAGAACCCACGTCTGCTGTGGCATCGCATTCCGGACATACGGCTCCACGGCAGGCCTTCAGTCTTCGCCGGCTGTTTAGCTATAGCCGCCGCGAGGCGCTGGAGCTGCGCCGCGATCCGGTACGATCGACGCTGGCGCTGCTGGGGACGGTGATCCTGATGTTTATCATGGGGTATGGGATCAGCATGGACGTTGAGGATCTGCGCTTTGCCGTCCTCGACCGCGATCAAACCCTCAGCAGCCAGGGCTGGTCGCAGAATCTCGCTGGCTCACGCTACTTTATCGAACAGGCGCCGCTGCGCAGCTATGACGAACTGGACCGCCGGATGCGCGACGGCGAGCTGGCGGTGGCGATAGAGATCCCGCCGAACTTTGGCCGCGATATCGCCCGCGGCACGCCGGTGCAAATCGGCGTGTGGGTGGACGGCGCGATGCCCAACCGCGCGGAAACCGTGCGCGGCTACATACAGGCGATGCATCTGGCCTGGCTGCAGGAGATGACCGGCCGGCAGAGCAGCCCGCAGCGCGATACCTCGCTCATCTCCATCGAGACCCGCTATCGCTACAATCCAGATGTGAAGAGCCTGCCGGCCATCGTCCCGGCGGTGATCCCGCTGCTGCTGATGATGATCCCGGCGATGCTCAGCGCCCTGAGCGTAGTGCGTGAGAAAGAGCTCGGATCGATTATCAACTTGTACGTGACGCCAACCACCCGCAGCGAATTCCTGCTCGGCAAGCAGCTGCCTTACATCGTACTGGGGATGTTTAACTTCTTCCTGCTGTGCGCGCTGTCGGTCTTTGTCTTTGGCGTCGCGCATAAGGGGAGTTTCCTGACGCTGACCCTGGCGGCGCTGCTGTATGTCACCATCGCCACTGGTCTGGGGCTGCTGATCTCAACCTTTATGAAGAGCCAAATCGCCGCTATTTTCGGTACCGCGATTATTACGCTGATCCCGGCAACCCAGTTTTCCGGAATGATCGATCCGGTGGCCTCGCTGGAAGGTCCCGGACGCTGGATTGGGCAAATCTACCCGACCAGCCACTTCCTGACTATCGCCCGCGGGACCTTTTCCAAAGCGCTGAATATTAGCGATTTGTGGGGCTCATTCATTCCGCTACTGATTGCGGTGCCGCTGGTGCTCGGGTTGAGCGTGCTGCTGCTGAAGAAACAGGAGGGATGATGCGCGGATTACGCAATATTTATAATCTTGGCGTCAAAGAGCTGCGCAGCCTGCTCGGTGATAAAGCGATGCTGGCGCTGATCGTGTTTGCGTTTACCGTGTCGGTGTACTCCTCGGCCACGGTGATGCCCGGTTCGCTGCACCTGGCACCGATCGCGGTTGCTGATATGGATAAATCACAGCTCTCCTCACGCATTATTAACGCTTTTTACCGTCCCTGGTTTCTTGAGCCGGAGCTGATCACCGCTGATGAGATGGACGCCGGGCTGGATGCCGGGCGCTACACGTTCGCCATCAACATCCCGCCTAACTTCCAGCGCGATGTACTGGCCGGTCGGCAGCCGGAAATCCAGGTCAACGTCGACGCCACGCGCATGAGTCAGGCCTTTACCGGCAACGGTTACATCCAGAATATTATCACCGGCGAAGTAAACAGTTTTATCGCCCGCTATCGGGATAACAGCGTGCTGCCGGTAGAGCTGGCGGTAAGGATGCGTTTTAATCCTAACCTTGAGCAGGAGCGCTTTGGCGCGGTGATGGCGATCATCAACAATATCACCATGCTGGCCATTGTCCTCACCGGTTCGGCGCTGATCCGCGAGCGAGAACATGGCACCATTGAGCATCTGCTGGTGATGCCGGTCACGCCGTTTGAAATCATGATGGCCAAGATCTGGTCGATGGGTCTGGTGGTGCTGGTGGTCTCCGGGCTGTCGCTGGTGCTGATGGTGCAGGGGATTTTGCAGGTACCCATTGAGGGATCGGTTCCACTGTTTATGCTGGGGGTGGCGCTCAGCCTGTTCGCCACGACCTCAATCGGCATTTTTATGGGCACCCTCGCCCGCTCGATGCCGCAGCTGGGGCTGCTGATGATCCTGGTCTTACTTCCGCTGCAGATGCTCTCCGGCGGATCCACGCCGCGAGAAAGTATGCCGCAGCTGGTACAGGATATTATGTTGACCATGCCGACCACCCACTTCGTCAGCCTGGCGCAGGCGATATTGTATCGAGGCGCCAGCTTCGCCATCGTCTGGCCGCAGTTCTTAACCTTGCTGGCTATCGGCGGAGTGTTCTTTACTATCGCGTTGCTGCGTTTTCGTAAGACTATTGGTGAGATGGCATAAAGGCTTAAGAAGGGCCGTCGACTTACGGCGGCCGAATGGTTTATTTATGGCGATTCATAAAGCGACGTAAACCCCAGGTGAAGGCCATCGCCATACTGAAGAGAATGAACAGCAACACCACCCAGCTGATGGAGATGCGCAGCAGCGTGCCGGGGGTCATAAACGGCTGCAGATACACGGTGAAGGACTGGGCTGGTGATTTTCCCAGCAGTTCATAAACGTTATCGGTGAGCCACACGCCGACCCGACAGAACAACCAGATAATCGCTGGCCAGCAGAGCAGCACCAGAAAGGTAAAGCGCTCCTGAATGTAAGTGGAGAGCTGGCGCAATGGCGACCAGTTAAGCAGGATTTTCATTTCTATTCTCATTTGCCAGCCGAGAACCAGTCTATGTCTCGCAAGGTATTTCGGGCTGCATCCATACAGGCAATCATCCCCCTTTGTATATCAAATTTGCTGCCATATAAACCAGATCAAGTTAACAAAGTGTTAATGATAAAGCTCATTTAGACAAAAACAGGGAAGAAGCATACCGTTCGCCACAATACATCCGGAAGCGAAGTATCCAGTCACGGAAATATTTTTTCTGAAGCGTAAACGCGTTATTTTGTGGGAGGAAGAGGCCGCATCATTATTTTACCGGGGCACAATATAATGGCGCTGAAATAAAGAGATAATATTAATCGTAGCTGCTGATAATTATTTTCCGACTTGTATCATCCGGTAAATTCACTATCCGGTTGACCATGCCACAAGCATTCGTCACGCTATTTTGCGAAGCAATAAAGGCGGTGCTGCGCACTTTGTCCGGGGTACGGTTTTGTAGCCCCGGTAAGCGCAGCGCCACCGGGGGGAGATATACCCCACACAGCAAAAAACCCCGCACCTTTCGGGACGGGGTTCTTTTTTAACGCAAAAACAAAAAGCCCGGTCTTTCGACCGGGCTTTCTGCTTTATTTGATGCCTGGCAGTTCCCTACTCTCACATGGGGAGACCCCACACTACCATCGGCGCTACGGCGTTTCACTTCTGAGTTCGGCATGGGGTCAGGTGGGACCACCGCGCTAGTGCCGCCAGGCAAATTCTGTTTTATCAACACGTCTCACCGACGTATCGATTAATCTGTATCAGAGCTGAAAATCTTCTCAAACCCGCCAAAACATCTTCGGCGTTGTAAGGTTAAGCCTCACGGTTCATTAGTACCGGTTAGCTCAACGCATCGCTGCGCTTACACACCCGGCCTATCAACGTCATCGTCTTTAACGTTCCTTCAGGAGACTTAAAGTCTCAGGGAGAACTCATCTCGGGGCAAGTTTCGTGCTTAGATGCTTTCAGCACTTATCTCTTCCGCATTTAGCTACCGGGCAGTGCCATTGGCATGACAACCCGAACACCAGTGATGCGTCCACTCCGGTCCTCTCGTACTAGGAGCAGCCCCCCTCAATTCTCCAGCGCCCACGGCAGATAGGGACCGAACTGTCTCACGACGTTCTAAACCCAGCTCGCGTACCACTTTAAATGGCGAACAGCCATACCCTTGGGACCTACTTCAGCCCCAGGATGTGATGAGCCGACATCGAGGTGCCAAACACCGCCGTCGATATGAACTCTTGGGCGGTATCAGCCTGTTATCCCCGGAGTACCTTTTATCCGTTGAGCGATGGCCCTTCCATTCAGAACCACCGGATCACTATGACCTGCTTTCGCACCTGCTCGCGCCGTCACGCTCGCAGTCAAGCTAGCTTATGCCATTGCACTAACCTCCTGATGTCCGACCAGGATTAGCTAACCTTCGTGCTCCTCCGTTACGCTTTGGGAGGAGACCGCCCCAGTCAAACTACCCACCAGACACTGTCCGCAACCCCGGTAAGGGGCCAACGTTAGAACATCAAACATTAAAGGGTGGTATTTCAAGGTTGGCTCCACGCAGACTGGCGTCCACGCTTCAAAGCCTCCCACCTATCCTACACATCAAGGCTCAATGTTCAGTGTCAAGCTATAGTAAAGGTTCACGGGGTCTTTCCGTCTTGCCGCGGGTACACTGCATCTTCACAGCGAGTTCAATTTCACTGAGTCTCGGGTGGAGACAGCCTGGCCATCATTACGCCATTCGTGCAGGTCGGAACTTACCCGACAAGGAATTTCGCTACCTTAGGACCGTTATAGTTACGGCCGCCGTTTACCGGGGCTTCGATCAAGAGCTTCTCCTTACGGATAACCCCATCAATTAACCTTCCGGCACCGGGCAGGCGTCACACCGTATACGTCCACTTTCGTGTTTGCACAGTGCTGTGTTTTTAATAAACAGTTGCAGCCAGCTGGTATCTTCGACTGGTCTCAGCTCCACCCGCAGGGGCTTCACCTACACACCAGCGTGCCTTCTCCCGAAGTTACGGCACCATTTTGCCTAGTTCCTTCACCCGAGTTCTCTCAAGCGCCTTGGTATTCTCTACCTGACCACCTGTGTCGGTTTGGGGTACGATTTGATGTTACCTGATGCTTAGAGGCTTTTCCTGGAAGCAGGGCATTTGTTACTTCAGCACCGTAGTGCCTCGTCATCACACCTCAGCCTTGATTATCCGGATTTGCCTGGACAACCAGCCTACATGCTTAAACCGGGACAACCGTCGCCCGGCTAACATAGCCTTCTCCGTCCCCCCTTCGCAGTAACACCAAGTACAGGAATATTAACCTGTTTCCCATCGACTACGCCTTTCGGCCTCGCCTTAGGGGTCGACTCACCCTGCCCCGATTAACGTTGGACAGGAACCCTTGGTCTTCCGGCGAGCGGGCTTTTCACCCGCTTTATCGTTACTTATGTCAGCATTCGCACTTCTGATACCTCCAGCATGCCTCACAGCACACCTTCGCAGGCTTACAGAACGCTCCCCTACCCAACAACACATAGTGTCGCTGCCGCAGCTTCGGTGCATGGTTTAGCCCCGTTACATCTTCCGCGCAGGCCGACTCGACCAGTGAGCTATTACGCTTTCTTTAAATGATGGCTGCTTCTAAGCCAACATCCTGGCTGTCTGTGCCTTCCCACATCGTTTCCCACTTAACCATGACTTTGGGACCTTAGCTGGCGGTCTGGGTTGTTTCCCTCTTCACGACGGACGTTAGCACCCGCCGTGTGTCTCCCGTGATAACATTCTTCGGTATTCGTAGTTTGCATCGGGTTGGTAAGTCGGGATGACCCCCTAGCCGAAACAGTGCTCTACCCCCGAAGATGAGTTCACGAGGCGCTACCTAAATAGCTTTCGGGGAGAACCAGCTATCTCCCGGTTTGATTGGCCTTTCACCCCCAGCCACAAGTCATCCGCTAATTTTTCAACATTAGTCGGTTCGGTCCTCCAGTTAGTGTTACCCAACCTTCAACCTGCCCATGGCTAGATCACCGGGTTTCGGGTCTATACCCTGCAACTTAACGCCCAGTTAAGACTCGGTTTCCCTGCGGCTCCCCTATACGGTTAACCTTGCTACAGAATATAAGTCGCTGACCCATTATACAAAAGGTACGCAGTCACACCCGAAGGTGCTCCCACTGCTTGTACGTACACGGTTTCAGGTTCTTTTTCACTCCCCTCGCCGGGGTTCTTTTCGCCTTTCCCTCACGGTACTGGTTCACTATCGGTCAGTCAGGAGTATTTAGCCTTGGAGGATGGTCCCCCCATATTCAGACAGGATACCACGTGTCCCGCCCTACTCTTCGAGTTCACAGCCTGTGCATTTTGGTGTACGGGACTATCACCCTGTACCGTCGGACTTTCCAGACCGTTCCACTAACACACAAGCTGATTCAGACTCTGGGCTGCTCCCCGTTCGCTCGCCGCTACTGGGGGAATCTCGGTTGATTTCTTTTCCTCGGGGTACTTAGATGTTTCAGTTCCCCCGGTTCGCCTCGTTAACCTATGTATTCAGTTAACGATAGTGCAACGAATTGCACTGGGTTTCCCCATTCGGACATCGCCGGTTATAACGGTTCATATCACCTTACCGACGCTTTTCGCAGATTAGCACGTCCTTCATCGCCTCTGACTGCCAGGGCATCCACCGTGTACGCTTAGTCGCTTAACCTCACAACCCGAAGATGTTTCACTTCTGATTGCGAAAATTTGAGAGACTCGAACACACATTGACTGTGTGTCGTTTCAATTTTCAGCTTGATCCAGATTTTTAAAGAGCAAATATCTCAAACGTCACCCGAAGATGAGTTTTGAGATACATCGGCACGCGTCTTTCACTCACGAACCAGCAAGTGGCGTCCCCTAGGGGATTCGAACCCCTGTTACCGCCGTGAAAGGGCGGTGTCCTGGGCCTCTAGACGAAGGGGACACTGAAGTCTCAATCGCAAGACGCCTTGCTTCTTTACGTTCATCAGACAATCTGTGTGAGCACTACAAAGGCAGGTTCTTTAAGGTAAGGAGGTGATCCAACCGCAGGTTCCCCTACGGTTACCTTGTTACGACTTCACCCCAGTCATGAATCACAAAGTGGTAAGCGCCCTCCCGAAGGTTAAGCTACCTACTTCTTTTGCAACCCACTCCCATGGTGTGACGGGCGGTGTGTACAAGGCCCGGGAACGTATTCACCGTAGCATTCTGATCTACGATTACTAGCGATTCCGACTTCATGGAGTCGAGTTGCAGACTCCAATCCGGACTACGACATACTTTATGAGGTCCGCTTGCTCTCGCGAGGTCGCTTCTCTTTGTATATGCCATTGTAGCACGTGTGTAGCCCTGGTCGTAAGGGCCATGATGACTTGACGTCATCCCCACCTTCCTCCAGTTTATCACTGGCAGTCTCCTTTGAGTTCCCGGCCGGACCGCTGGCAACAAAGGATAAGGGTTGCGCTCGTTGCGGGACTTAACCCAACATTTCACAACACGAGCTGACGACAGCCATGCAGCACCTGTCTCACAGTTCCCGAAGGCACCAATCCATCTCTGGAAAGTTCTGTGGATGTCAAGACCAGGTAAGGTTCTTCGCGTTGCATCGAATTAAACCACATGCTCCACCGCTTGTGCGGGCCCCCGTCAATTCATTTGAGTTTTAACCTTGCGGCCGTACTCCCCAGGCGGTCGATTTAACGCGTTAGCTCCGGAAGCCACGCCTCAAGGGCACAACCTCCAAATCGACATCGTTTACGGCGTGGACTACCAGGGTATCTAATCCTGTTTGCTCCCCACGCTTTCGCACCTGAGCGTCAGTCTTTGTCCAGGGGGCCGCCTTCGCCACCGGTATTCCTCCAGATCTCTACGCATTTCACCGCTACACCTGGAATTCTACCCCCCTCTACAAGACTCTAGCCTGCCAGTTTCGAATGCAGTTCCCAGGTTGAGCCCGGGGATTTCACATCCGACTTGACAGACCGCCTGCGTGCGCTTTACGCCCAGTAATTCCGATTAACGCTTGCACCCTCCGTATTACCGCGGCTGCTGGCACGGAGTTAG